>JAEAMF010000014.1_pt1 | contig 423487 bp, 372 predicted proteins | sample 8958721 | NCBI WGS metagenome assembly JAEAMF01 (sample SAMN16933255, study PRJNA681124) | bioreactor sludge metagenome | isolation source: anaerobic bioreactor treating anionic surfactant - SDBS | place: India: Bengaluru | collected 2019-02-28 | reverse complement strand
CTTCTATGTCGCTTCCTTATCACATTGGTAATGGTATCTTCGGAGGTTTATTGCCTGCAGTAGCTACTTATTTGGTAACCTCGGCTAAAGACGCTGGAAATCCAGAATATTACTTACAAGGTTTATGGTATCCAATTATCGTAGCGGCAGTGAGTTTAATCATCGGGGTAATTTACTTAGATGGAAAAGACAGAAATGTAGAGGATTAATGATGGATGAGAGATGATGGATGCAGGAAGTTACACAAAAAAACAGCACCCTGCATCTAACTTCTATCACCCAACAAAATTTTAAAAATTTTTACTAACTTTAAAAAACAAAAAAATGGACGCAATAAAAAAAATATTAGGTATCGTTTGGCTAGCTCTAGCAGCAGTGGTAGCTTACCTTGGATTGACTGTTCTAGGGATTCCAAAAATAACTTCGGGTAAACAAGAAGACTTGGTTTTCGGGAGCATCATCGTTTTTATTTTAATGCCTATTGTGGTAGGTGGATTAGCAACTTTCGGTTTATATTCTCTGAAAGGCGAATATTCTGCCGATAAAAAATAATTTTTGGTATCAGATAAAGAGATTTCAGCTTTTCCAGATTTTGGAAAACTGAAATCTCCATCTGATTTTTATATAACCCTTCTGAAAAATGAAAAAAAGACACGAGCAAAAATTGGTAATTCTAAGTATGGTGCTATTTGTATTGTTCAATGCACCTATTTTGCTTTTGTTTAATCAGGTAAAAGAATATTTCGGGCTTCCGTTTATTTACATTTACATTTTTGGAATCTGGTTCGCTTCAAGTATCATTTCTTTTGTAATATTTAAAAAATTTGATGAATAATTTACAGTTATTTGCCATCATCATGCTTTATTTAGCGCTTTTGTTCTTCATTGCTTACTGGGCAGAGAAGAAGAAGAGTAATTTTTGGGCGAATAATCCTTACATTTATTCACTTTCTTTGGCAGTGTATTGCACAGCTTGGACGTATTACGGAAGTATTGGTGTCGCTGCTAATCAAGGTTTAGAATATCTGGCAATTTACATCGGTCCTATTATCATTATTCCCGCCTGGATTGTCATCAATAATAAAATCATTAGAATTTCCAGAGTCAATAAAATCAGTTCTATTGCAGATTTTATTTCTTTGAGATACGGAAACAGCAGATCTTTTGGCGCCCTAATCTCTATCGTTTGTATTCTAGCGATTATTCCATACATCGGAATCCAAATTAAAGCGATTTCAGACACCTTTCATCAGATTACCCTTTCTGAAAACTCAGACAATGTTTTTACCGATACTGCGACTTATGTGGTGATTCTTATTGCTATTTTTTCATCTTATTACGGAACGAGATATGTAGATGCTTCAGAAAAAAGATTGGGAATTATTTCTGCCGTAGCTGTAGAAAGTTTCTTAAAATTGATATTCTTTGTAGTCCTCGGCTTATTTGTAACGTATGGAGTTTTCAATGGTTTTGAAGACATCTATCAACAAGCTCAAAAATTTGAAGATTTCGCCGCTAAAAATACTTTTAACGGATTAGAAGGAAGCATAAATTTTGCGATTACTTCTCTCCTTTCCATGTCCGCAATTTTTCTATTGCCAAGACAGTTTCACACAACAATTGTAGAAAACAGAAAGGAAAAACACTTGAAAACAGCCATTTGGTTATTCCCACTTTACCTTTTGATTTTTAATTTTTTTGTATTCCCAATTGCATGGGGCGGAAGAATTCTCTTTGAAGGTCAAAATGTAAATCCAGAGCTTTTCCCTATTCTAATTCCTCAAAAATTTGGGAATATATTGGTTTCCGTCATGGTATTCTTAGGTGGATTGAGTGCCAGTGTTTCTATGATTATCATTTCGAGTATTACGCTTTCCGTCATGCTTTCGAACAATGTCATTATTCCTTACGGCTGGATCGATACTTTCAAGAAAAATCCAGAAAATTTCAACACCAAAAACATTGTCAACATCAGAAAAGTAAGCATTTTCATGTTGATTATTTCTGCGTTTTTATTCTACAAATACCTTATTATCAAATCCAGTTTATTCTCAGTAGGATTGGTTTCGTTTGTACTCATTGCACAATTAGCGCCTTCGTTTTTTGGAGCTATATTTTGGAGAAGAGGCAGTTATTACGGTGCAGTAACGGGAATTATTGCGGGAATTATTATTTGTTATGTGAATTTAATTATTCCACAATATATTCAGACCATTCATCCAGAGTTTTCTCTAGATAATTATAGAATTCTTGAATTTTTTAAAATACCCTATTTATCTACCATTGCACAAGTTTTTTTCTGGAGCATTTTAGTCAATTCTTTCCTTTTTGCCGTAATTTCTGTAAGTGTAAAAGGCAATTACAGAGAGCGAAATTTTGCGGAAATTTATATTGATATAGACCAATACATTCAAAATCATGAAGGAGCTTATATCTGGAAAGGAAAAGCGAATATTTCTGATATTGAAAAAATTCTGGTAAGATTTTTAGGTGAGAAAAAAACCGCTCAAGCCTTGAAAATCTTTAATACGAAGTACAATATTACAGATGAAACAGATACTGCTGACTCGCGTTTGATTAAATTTTCGGAAAACCTTTTGGCGGGAAGAATCGGTACTGCTTCTGCAAAAATTTTGGTGGAAGGCGTCACCAAAGAAGATAAAATTTCTTTGCCAGAAGTGCTTAATATTTTAGAAGAATCTAAAGAAAACATCACCCTCAATAGAAAACTTACCGAACAGTCTAAACAACTGAGGAAGCTTTCTGAAGATTTACAAGTTGCCAACACCAATTTGATTGAAAAAGACAAACAAAAAGATGATTTCCTAGATTCTGTTGCCCACGAACTCAGAACGCCCATTACCGCAATTAGAGCAGCCAGCGAAATTCTGTTAGATGATGACGAAATCCCTACCGAAATCAAAAAAGAGTTCTTAGGAAACATCATTTCTGAGTCTGACCGATTGAACGAAATCATCAATGATATTCTGTATTTAGACAAACTGGAATCAGGAATTATTCAACTTAATATTCAGAAAAATAATATTGTAGAGACTTATCACAAAGCGTTGAAACCTATTCAGCATTTGATTCAACAGAAAAATATTCATCACTCTGAAATTGATTTATTAAACCAAAAAGAATACGAATATGATGAAGCCAGAATGATTCAAGTTTTTCAGAATATTTTAGGAAATGCCTACAAATTCACGGATGAAAGTGGCATGATTCAAACTAAATTTATAGAAAAAGATGGTCAACTGAACATGAGCATTTTCAACACGGGTAAAAAAATTCCTGAAGAAGATATAGAACTGATTTTCAATAAGTTTTATCAATCCAAAAATCAAAACATTAGAAAACCCATAGGAACAGGATTAGGATTAGCCATTTGCAAAAAAATTATAGAAGCGCACAAAGGCGAAATCTCCGCAGAAAATAAAGAAATTGGAGTGGTTTTTAACATTATCTTGAGATTTGAGACATGAGATTTGAGATACTAGATATAAGAAACCAATTATAAAAACATAAAATAACCATGCATCAATTTGAAAAATTAATTTTTTGGCAAAAATCAATTCAACTCGCAAAAAATATATATTTAGCATGTACAGAGATACCCTATGAAGAAAAATTTGGATTAATTTCTCAAATAAAAAGAGCTGCCATTTCTATTCCTTCGAATATTGCAGAAGGCGCTGGTAGAAATAGCAATACCGAGTTCAATCATTTTTTAGGAATCGCAAATGGTTCTTCTTTTGAACTCCAAACACAGCTTATTTTAATTAAAGAACTAGAATTAATGAAAGAAGAAAAAGTAAACATTTTATTATCAGAATTAAATGAAATTCAAAAAATGATTTACAGTTTTAAAATAAATTTAAAAATCTAAAATCTGATGTCTAACATCTGAAATCTAAAATAAAAATGAAAAAGATACTTATAGCAGACGACGAACACAAAATCATCATGACCTTAGAATATACCTTCCGAAAAGCAGGTTATGAAGTCTTCATCGCAAGAGATGGCTCGGAAGTTTTAGAATTATTAAAGCAGGAAACACCAGATATTATTTTACTCGATATCATGATGCCCAATGTAGATGGTTACACCACGTTGCAAGAAATAAAAAAACAAGAAAAACTCAATCAATGTAAAGTCATTTTCTTATCTGCAAAAACCAATCCTGCAGACATCGAAAAAGGATTGAGTCTAGGAGCTGATGCTTATGTTACCAAGCCTTACTCTATCAAGAAACTGGTTCAGCAAGTGGAAGAATTGTTAGCTTAAAATTTAAAAAAATCTACAAAATATTAATTGTTTCAGCGTAAAATCTGAAATCCAAATCCAAAAAAATCTAAAATTATGAAAGCGCATGAAATGTTCTTGAACAGTATTGAAAACAAGGAACAATTTTGGGCAGAACAAGCCGACCAAATTCATTGGTTCAAAAAACCTCAAACGATTCTTTCTCAAGGAGAAAACAACTATCCTGTATGGTTTGCAGATGGAGAGTTGAATGCATGTTATCTCGCCATAGACAAGCACATAGAAGATGGTTATGGTGACCAAGTTGCCTACATTTACGACTCCCCTGTTACGGATACGAAACAGAAAATTACTTTTAACGAGTTAAAAGAAAATGTTTCAAAATTCGCGGGAGGTTTGCAATCGTTAGGATTAAAAAAAGGTGACAATGCCATTATTTACATGCCTATGATTCCACAAGCTGCCTATGCAATGCTCGCTTGTGCCAGATTAGGAATCACTCATTCTGTAGTTTTTGGAGGTTTTGCGCCACATGAATTAGCCATTAGAATAGATGATTGTAATCCAAAAGCAATTATCACAGCAAGCGCTGGTGTAGAAGTAAAAAAGAGAATTCCTTATTTGCCTTTCGTGAAAGAAGCTTATGAAATGGCTGCTCATAAACCTGAACATATTGTGGTTTTTGACCGTCAACTTTGGGGAAATAAAGTAGATTGGGAAAACGAACCTCAACTGACCAATTTTCAAGAATTGTTAGAAAAATCAGAACCTGCAGATTGTGTCTCCGTAAAGTCTACGCACCCACTTTATATTCTTTATACCTCAGGAACTACAGGAAAACCGAAAGGTGTAGTTCGTGATACAGGTGGTTATGCTACCGCACTTAAATTTTCCATTGAAAAAATTTATGGCGCAAAACCCGGCGAAGTTTTCTGGGCTGCTTCAGATATTGGTTGGGTAGTTGGTCATAGTTACATTATTTACGGACCGCTCATCAATAGAAATACCTCTATTATTTACGAAGGAAAACCAATTATGACGCCAGATGCAGGAACTACTTGGAGAATTCTCTCTGAATACAAAGTTTCTGTAATGTTTACCGCGCCTACTGCAATTAGAGCGATTAAAAAAGAAGATCCAGACGGTGAATTCATCAAAAAATACGATTTATCCCATTTCAGAACCCAGTTTTTAGCGGGTGAAAGATGCGATGTAGCCACATTAGACTGGTACGAAGAAAAAGTAGGCATTACTCCTATTGACCATTGGTGGCAAACAGAATCTGGTTGGCCTATGTTATCACTCATGCGAGGCGTAGAAGATGATGGCGTAAAACGTGCTTCCGCTGGAAAACCAATCCCTGGTTATGACATTAAAATTTTTGACGAAGAAGGTTACGAACTAGAAGCGCATCATGAAGGTTATTTGGTGATAAAACTACCACTTCCTCCAGGAGCTTTAATGGGAATTTGGGGAGATTACGAAAGATTCCATTACGGCTATTTAGCAAAATTCCCAGGATATTATTTTTCTGGAGATGGCGCCATCAGAGATGAAGACGGATATATTTTCATCACAGGAAGAGTAGATGACATCATTAATGTAGCAGGACACCGACTTTCTACTGCAGAAATGGAAGAAGCTGTTTCTGGTCACAAAGATGTAGCAGAATGCTGTGTAGTAGGAATAGAAGACGATTTAAAAGGTCAAATTCCTTTCGGATTGGTGGTTTTAAAATCTGGAACTCAAATTTCTGAAACCGAAGTTGAAAAAGAAGTCGTAGCATTGGTTAGAGAAAAAATTGGAGCAGTTGCCGCATTAAGAAACATAGTCGTGGTAAAACGACTCCCAAAAACCCGAAGTGGAAAAATTTTGAGAAAACTTATCAGAACCATGTTAGACGGAAAAGAATTCCAAATTCCTTCTACCATAGATGATGAAGCAATTATTGGTGAACTTCAAGAAAAATTCGAAGAATATAGAAAATAAAGATACTTTCCTTATAAAAGGATTATAAAAAAATTAAAATTTGATATGAAAAATTATGTAATTCACGATTTGCCTGATTATTTCAAGCAGTACAAAAAATCAATTAAGAATCCTAAAAAATTCTGGGACAAAATTGCAGATGAAAATTTTGTTTGGTATCAGCGCTGGAACAAAGTGGTAAAATTTGACATGGAAGAAGCCAAAATCGAATGGTTTAAAGGTGCAAAACTCAATATTACCAAAAACTGTTTAGACCGACATTTGGCAGAAAGAGGTGATAAAACCGCGATTATCTGGGAACCTAACGACCCAAATGAAGAAGCGCAATACATTTCTTATCGTGAACTTCACGAGAGAGTTTGCAAAATGGCGAATGTTCTTACAGAATTGGGCGTAAAAAAAGGAGACAGAGTTTGTATCTATTTACCCATGATTCCAGAATTGGCTGTTACCATGTTGGCTTGTGCTAAAATGGGTGCTGTACATTCTGTTATTTTCGCTGGATTTTCTGCTTCTGCTGTGACTTCCAGAGTGAATGACTGCGAAGCCAAAATGATTATCACTTCAGACGGAAGTTACAGAGGAAACAAAGCTATTGACTTAAAAGGAATCATCGATGAAGCCGTAGAAAAAACACCTTCTGTAGAAAAAGTTTTGGTGGTAAAAAGAACCAACACCGAAGTAAAAATGAAAGAAGGAAGAGATGTTTGGTTAGATGATTACTATCCAAAAGCTTCTGCTGATTTCGTTACCAAAATTATGGATGCAGAAGATCCATTATTCATTCTTTATACTTCTGGTTCTACGGGTAAACCAAAAGGAATGTTGCACACTACTGCTGGTTACATGGTTTACACCGGTTATACTTTTAAAAATGTTTTCAATTATAAAGAAAATGATATTTATTGGTGTACTGCAGATATTGGTTGGATTACAGGTCATTCTTACATTCTTTATGGACCTCTTACTAACGGAGCAACTACCGTTATTTTTGAAGGCGTTCCTACTTATCCAGAGCCAGACCGTTTCTGGGCAGTAATTGAAAAACACAAAGTAACGCAATTCTACACCGCTCCTACTGCGATTCGTTCTTTGGCTAAAGAATCTTCTTCTTGGGTTGAAAAACATGATTTATCAAGTCTTAGAGTGATTGGTTCAGTTGGTGAGCCTATTAATGACGAAGCTTGGCATTGGTATAATGACCATGTTGGCAAGAAAAAATGTCCAATAGTAGATACTTGGTGGCAAACAGAAACAGGCGGAATTATGATTTCTCCACTTCCTTTTGTTACGCCAACTAAGCCAACTTACGCTACGCTCCCACTTCCGGGAATTCAGCCTGTTTTAATGGATGAAAAACGAAATGAAATCACAGGAAATCAAGTAGATGGAAATCTTTGTATCCGTTTTCCTTGGCCGGGAATTGCCAGAACAATTTGGGGCGACCATCAAAGATATAAAGAAACCTATTTCACCGCTTTCCCTGGTAAATATTTCACAGGTGATGGTGCATTAAGAGACGAAACAGGATATTATAGAATTACAGGTCGTGTAGATGATGTGATCATCGTTTCTGGTCATAATTTAGGAACTGCGCCAATTGAAGACAGCATCAACTTACACCCAGCTGTTGCAGAATCTGCGATTGTAGGTTTCCCTCATGATATTAAAGGAAATGCACTGTATGGTTTTGTAATTTTGAAAGAATCTGGTGAAGAAAGAGACAAAGAAAATTTAAGAAAAGAAATCAACATGCTGATTTCTGATACCATCGGTCCAATTGCTAAACTAGATAAAATACAGTTTGTTTCTGGCTTGCCAAAAACACGTTCTGGAAAAATTATGCGTAGAATTTTAAGAAAAATTGCCGAAGGAGATTTCAGCAACTTTGGAGATATTTCTACCCTACTCAATCCAGAAATTGTAGACGAAATAAAAGATGGAAGAATCAACTAATGATTATTGTTAATTTTTGGTCACACGAAAACCTCTCATTTTGGGAGGTTTTTATTTTCCGTTCAAAATTTTTACATTTGTTCTATGAAAATCGCTTTCCTCGGACCACAAGCTAGTTTTACACAGCTTGCTACTTCACAAATTTTCCCCAATGAAGAACTTCTGCCACAGTCTAATATTTTAGATTGTTTCAAGGCAGTTCAAGATGATTGGGTAGAAAAAGCCGTTGTTCCCCTCGAAAATTCTATCGAAGGAACTGTTTCTATGACGCTGGATTATCTTTATGATTTTGACGGAATTTTTGTAGAAACAGAAGTAGTGATGCCCATTTCGCATCAACTGATGATTCATCCAGATAATACCGAAATTGAGAAAATTTATTCTCATCCTCAAGCTTTAGCACAATGTTATCATTTTTTGGACAAAGAATATAAAGATGTGATTAAGCAAGAATTCGGTTCTACTGCTGCTGCTGCAAAAAGAGTGGCCGAAAATCCTGAAAAAAAATATGCTGCAATTGCCAATTCTTATGCCGCAAAATTATACGGACTGAAAATCATTCACCAGAATATTCAAGATATAGAGCAAAATCACACCAAGTTTATTGTGATTTCTAAAAAGGGAGAAAGATTGAACCTTCCCAAAAATAAAATTACCGAAAAAACCTCTCTCATCATTACTTTGCCAGAAGATCATGCAGGAGGTTTGCATCAGGTTCTCTCTGTTTTTGCATGGCGAAAAATGAATTTAACCAAAATTGAAAGCCGAACGTTAAAAACTGGATTAGGAAATTACTTTTTCTTCATTAATGTGGCGAATGAATGGCACCCTGTCTTGTCTAATAACGCATTAGAAGAACTGAAATCTCTCGGTACAGAAGTGAAATTTCTAGGTCACTATAATGAATATTTATTAGAAAGTTAAACTATTGATTTTTAGTATATTAAATTTATAAATTATAGAAATTTTCAATCTAAATTTATCTAAAAACGCTTTCTAAAATCTTTTAATCGCTGTAATTTTGTTTTGAAAATTCAGCGATTTTTTATTGCTGTTTCATCACGGAAGTTTAACCTTAAAACTTAAAAAAATGTCAACTTTAATGAAAAGAAATCCAATGACAGGGTTAAATAGTTTCTTTGATGATTTTTTTACCAAAGATTTATTTAACTGGAATGAAAAAAACCTTACAGAAATGGGATTTACCATGCCTTCTGTAAACGTGAAAGAAACCGAAACCAATTACGAAATTGAAATGGCGGTTCCAGGATTGAAAAAAGAAGATTTTAAAATTAACATCGATCGAAACATTCTTACCATTTCTTCGGAATCTCAAACAGAAAACGAAGAAAAAGATGAGAAGAAAAACTACACCAGAAGAGAATTTAATTATCAATCATTCACCCGTTCATTTACCATGCCTTCTGATATTGTAGATGTAGAACACATCGAAGCAAAATATGAAAATGGCATTCTGAAATTGGCGGTTCCGAAAAAAGAAAACGCTAAAAAAGAAGTGAAATCCATAGAAATTAAATAACAAATGAAAACGGTGAGAAAATTTCTCACCGTTTTTTTATTCTTCTAGAAGTTTCTGAATATCTTCTATCAATAATTTTCTGTCTGGCTGAAATTTGCCTTTTAAACTCGCATTTTTTCCTTCTTGATCATCATAATTCAATCCAGAATAATAAAGAATCGGCATGCCATCTTTTCCAAATCTGCATCTCACATTGCCTTCTTTGTCTACCAAAGCCAGCATTCCGCTGTGATTAAGACTTTCTGATTGGTCATCTTTATCGCCTACATAAATATCAAATTCATTGGCTAAATCACCAATGTAATCTCTATTCCCCGTCAAAAAATGCCAATTGGGATTCGTCACTCCAAGTTTTTTGGCATGTGCTTTTAAAAATTCTGGCGTGTCATTTTCTGGATCTATAGAAATGGAAATAATCCCAAAATCTTTGCTCTTAATCGCTTGATCTACAAATTTCAAGTTGTTATTCATAATCGGACAAATTGTAGGACATCTCGCATAGAAAAACTCTACTACATAGACTTTTCCCAGCATATCTGTATTTGAAATTCTACGATTATTTTGGTCGATTAATTCAAAATTTGGCGCCTTCATTACCGTATGAAGACTTTTCTTGAAAAAGTAATTTCCTGCGATAAATGCCAGAACAATAGCGACTAAAGCTATCATTTGGTACACCAGCATTTTATTCATTCCAAAACCAGACGCTTTTTTAGGTTTCGTCATGTTCAGAAATTATTTCGCGTATTTTTTTGGATTTTTTTTGAATTCTTCTTTGCAAAGTTTATTGCAGAAACCATAGGTTTTTCCTTTATAAACAGCAGTATCTTTTAAAAACTGTGCTGTTTTCATTCCACAAATTGGGTCTTCTTCGTTCACCACTTTTACGTCTAATTTTTGTGTCGTTTTTTTATGGTCGTGAACTTTTTTAGTTTCTGGTGTTTGTTGACAAGAAGATAATATAGAAATTGCTACAAAAGCAAAGGTTAATATAGATTTCATTTTTTTGATTTTTTTTAAAGTTAAAATTAATTGAATAAAAGTACGAAAATTAATTTCAAACTAAAGGTGGATGAAAAAAATCAGGGTAAAAATCTTGAAAAGTAAAATTAAAGTGATGGATAAAAACTTTCGTTTTTGAAAAATCCTGATGTTCCTGTTCTTGTATCACTAAATTTTCCGTAGGAAGAAATAATTGTAAAAACTCCACTTTCTGAATTTTAGTCGACTGATTTTCAGAAGATTTTGCCATTTCGTGTTTCAAGTAGCATTTTCCGTTGCATCGCAAATCAGGTTCAGATTGGTTTTCGCAAAGTTGAGTAGAAATATAATCGTAATTTACAGCATAATCTAAAAGTGGCAATACAGAACGTATCGACATTACCAACAATAGCAATATAGAAATTACAATTTTCATTTTTTAAGAACTACAAATTTAAGGAATTTTAAATATAACTCTTTGTGATTTTTGTAACTTTGATGAAAGCTTTTTCTTTGTGATGTTGTATCTACACACATAGCGTTCCTACGGAACGCGTTTCTAGGTGCTCTTTTTTCTACAAACCTTTCGTTCCTATGGAACTTATTTTATTTGGAAATATTTTATTTACACAGATAGCGTTCCTACGGAACGCTTCATACAAATCCAATCGTCCATCATCTAGTTTCCAACATCAAACCTAAAACCTAAAAATATTTCCCCTTCCACTTTTTCTGCAATTCTTCGCGGATTTTTCTTTCTGTAGCGTTTTCGCCAGGAACATAAAATTGGGTTCCAGAAATTTCATTGGGTAAGAATTCTTGGTTTACAAAATTTCCTTCGTAAGAATGGGCATATTGATATTCTTTGCCATAATCTAAGTCTTTCATCAGCTTTGTAGGTGCATTTCTCAGATGCAACGGAACTGGCAAATTCCCAGTTTGTTTTACTACAGCAAGTGCTGCATCAATCGCTTTATAGGTAGAGTTAGATTTCGGTGAACAAGCCAAATAAACCGCTGTTTCACTCAAAATAATTCTAGATTCAGGATTTCCAATGACATTTACCGCTTGAAAGCAATTATTGGCAACCATCAAAGCATTTGGATTTGCCAAACCAATATCTTCAGCTGCTAAAATGAGCATTCTGCGTGCTATAAATTTTACATCTTCACCACCCGAAATCATTCTGGCAAGCCAATATACCGCTCCATTTGGGTCAGAACCGCGCATAGATTTGATAAACGCCGAAATAATATCATAGTGCTGTTCCCCATTTTTATCATAAAGCGCCATCGTTTCTTGTAAAACCGAAAGTACATCTTCGTTGGTGATTTCTTTTTCTTTTACATTTTTGAATTGATTGAGAACCAATTCTATAGAATTGATGAGTTTTCGAGCATCGCCACCAGAATATTGAATCAGCGCTTCTTTTTCTTTGAGTGTAAAATGCGTTTGTTCTTCTTCATTGTATCTGGAAAGGGCTATTTCTGCGAGTTCTTCTAATTTTTCAAAACTTAGAGACTTCAAAACATACACTTGTGAACGAGAAAGCAACGCCGAAACCACTTCGAAACTAGGATTTTCTGTAGTAGCTCCAATTAAGACTATCCAACCTTTTTCTACGGCATGAAGCAATGAATCTTGTTGAGATTTATTAAAACGGTGAATCTCGTCTATGAACAAAATCGGTGATTTCCCTGTGAAAAGATTCTGTTTTTTAGCATCTTCTATCACCTCTCTCACTTCTTTTACTCCAGAAGAAACCGCCGAAAGTTTGAAAAATTTTCTTCCAGAAGTAGAAGAAATAATTTCTGCCAAAGTAGTCTTTCCAGTTCCGGGAGGTCCCCATAAAATAAGAGAATTGAGCGTGTCATTTTCTAGCATTTTACGGATGGTTCCGTTGTCTCCGGTAAGATGTTCTTGCCCTAAAACTTCGTCGAGTGTTTTAGGTCTGAGTTTTTCGGCTAAAGGTATATTTGGGTTCAATTTTTTTGGGTTTGAGATACAAATTTGAGAAAATTTTTAGGATTTTCTATTTGAATTTGATTTTTAATTCTGTTAAAGTATAAAATCTTTAAATTTTGGCTAAAGCCAAATGGAATTTTCTAAAAAAAGAAACGGGCTAAAGCCCGTTCCAATTGATATTTTTAAAATTCACGAATTTATTCTTTTTATTATTTCTAAAATTTGAAACCTATTCTTTTTAAAAAATTGATAAGAAGAAAAATGGTGAAAAATAGCCGTGATGCGGCCATTGTTTGAGCTCTTTTTTATGTTGGCATAAGCTTTGGAAAAAAAGCGAGTGGCTGCAGCACGAAGACAAGTGAAAAAATGCAGAAAATGTGTGCTTCTAAAAAATTTAACCCATAATGTGAAAACCACCGTCTACATGACGAATTTCGCCTGTAATTCTAATGTCTTTTCTGAATAAATGCACTACTTCGTGGGCTAAATCTTCGGGATGTGCATTTCCTAAAGGGCTGATTCTATTAGCTCTTTCTACATCTTCAATTTTTAGCGTAGCATTTCCTGCTTTACTTCCCATATATGGTGAAAAACGAACACAATTTGCTCTAATGCCGAAATCTCTACCTAATTCATAAGCCATTTCAATCGTCAACCTTTCTAATGCTGCTTTTGCAATACTCATATTGATATAAGGAAAGAATGAAACCTTCTCTGCTGCAATGTAACTTAAAGTAACTATAGATGCTCCGTTTTGTAAAACTTTACTTTTCAATAATGCGTGAGAAAGGCTTATTAAAGAAAATGCAGACACCGTCATGGTATCATTAAATTCATCTGCTGTAACTTCCAGCATGGGTTTTACAGATTTCTGACGAATGGTTTTGTCCATAGCAATTGCATGAAGAAAACCATTGAGCTTAACATTCTTTTCATTTAGAAAATCTGTGAGAGCCTCTAAACTTTCTGGCAAGGTAATATCTAATGGAAAAGTTAGCACATTTTCTCCTAATAATTTTTTACAAGCATTTTCAAAATCATTGTAAGATTTATTAAGAAAACTTTCTGCTTTTTCTGAAAGATTTTTATGAAATGGAGTTACGCCAAGACCTGTACACACTACGTTTCCGTTATTTTTGATGATTTTTTTGGCAACGTACATAGCGAGTGAATTTTCGTCTGCGATTCCTGTAATTAAAAAGGTTTGATTAGTAAACATAATAAAATAGGGGGTTAGAAATAATTGATAAAATTTTTAATACACGTCTGAAATTTTAGACTTTATATAAGGCTGCTCCCCAAGTCCAACCAGAACCTACGGCTGCAAAAAGTAAGGTATTTCCTTCTTTTATTTTTCCACTTTTATAGGTTTCGTCTAAAACTATTGGGATGGTTCCCCCAGAAGTATTGGCGTATTTATCCATATTGGTCATTACTTTTTCAAACGGAATATTTACTTCCTCTGCTACTTTTTGTAAAATTCTAACGCTTGGCTGATGAGGAATCACCCAGTCAATATCATTTGCCGTTAAGTTATTATCTGCTAAAACTTCGTGAATTACTTCTGGCAATACTTTAGTCGCTGTATTAAAAACTTCTTTTCCATTCATCTGGAAATAGTGAAGCCCTTGTTTAATTGTTTCTTCACTTGCCGGAATTTCACAACCACCAGCTGGAATATTAAAATGATATTTTCCTGTACCATCTGCATGAAGTTTAAAATCTATAAACCCTTTATCTTCAGTAGTTGCAGATAATAACACCGCTCCTGCTCCATCTCCAAAAAATACAGAATCTTTACGCGACCAATCTGTAATGCTCGAAAAAACATCAGCTCCTATCACCAAAACATTTTTATACATTCCGGTTTGTATAAATTGGCTACCAATAGCTAAACCATAAATTCCGCCCGAACAAACTGCCGAAATATCAAAAGCGACAGCATGAGGTGCATTTATTTTTTCTTGTACGAAACAAGCCGTAGAAGGCGCTTGTCTGTCTGGTGTAGAAGTAGCTACGATAATGAGGTTCACTTCTTCAGCTGTAATTCCAGCATCTTCTAGTGCAATTAAAGCCGCTTTAGAAGCCAAATCGCTGGTTACTTCACCTTCTACAATCCTGCGTTCTTTAATTCCTAAATTTTTAAAAATCCATTCATCATTAGAACCTACTGCTTCAAAAAAATCATTTTTTATCACTTTTGGCGGAGTATAAGAACCCGTCCCTTTGATATACGCTCTCTTCATAATCTTATTATTTTATAAACAAATGTCATGATAAAAATTGTAAACAAAAAATATTAAGGCATTTTTTTATCATTTTAAAACCTAATCAGACAAATTTTTATAAAATTCATTGCTAATATTCTAAATTGAAATAAATAATTTAAAAATCAAGTTTCAGAAAAACTTAAAAAAAACTTACATTTGTATTTTATACCTCATGCTGAATAAAATTCTCATATTTCCGCTCATTGTATTGATCAAAATATATCAATACGGAATTTCTCCGTGGTTGGGAAAAAACTGCAGATATGAACCTACTTGTTCGCATTATACGGTGAAAGCATTAAAAGTTCACGGACTTTTTAAAGGAATTTATCTAAGTGCAAAGAGAATTTCTAGCTGTCATCCTTGGGGTGGAAGCGGTTACGATCCTGTTCCGCCCAAAAAAGAGCATCAACATTAAAAAAATACTAACAAATCAATAAAATATATGAATTTAGCTACGCTATTATATTTCACTTGGGATCCTTCTAAAGGAATAGAAATCGGGACTTTTACCTTACACTATTACAGTTTAATGTTTGTTTTGGCCTTCGGAATTGGCTACTATTTATTTGTAAAAATGTTCAAAATAGACCACGAAAGCGAAAAAAGTTTAGACACCATTTTCACTTGGACTTTAATCGGAACGATTCTCGGCGCGAGATTAGGTCACGTTATTTTCTATCAACCAGAATTATTTAAACAAGATTTCTGGAGTGTTTTCTTGCCAATTCAGACAGTTCCAGAATTTAAATTCACAGGATTTTCGGGACTTGCAAGTCATGGAGCTGCAATAGTTTTGGTAGTTTCTACCATTATTATTGCGATAAAAGTTTTGAAAAAAAATCCACTTTGGTTATTAGATCGATTGGCGATTACTGTGGCTTTAGCTGGTTTTTTTATCAGAATGGGAAATTTTTTCAACTCAGAAATCGTAGGAAAACCAGCACCAGACTCACCATTTGCCGTATTGTTTCCTCAACAAAGTATGGAATACGGAGAAATTGTTCCACGTTATCCTACTCAGTTGTTCGAAGCATTTTCTTATTTGGCATTATTTTTTGTAATGTGGGGAATTTATCTTTACACTAAGAAAAAATACAGTCAAGGTTGGCTTTTCGGGTTTTTCTTTGCTGTACTTTGGACCATCAGATTTTTAGTAGAATTCTTAAAAGAACCTCAAGGAGAAGAAAAAATCACCCTTGGAATTCTCAATACAGGTCAGGTTTTATCTATTCCACTGGTCATTATAGGATTAGCGGTAATGCTTTATTCTAAAAATTTCAAATACGAAGACCAATTCTAACATCATAAAAAAGGGAAACAGTAAATTGTTTCCCTTTATTTTTGTAAATATTTAAAGACTTCGCCAATTTGCTGAATGACATCTGAAGCGAGCATTGCTTCTTTAGAATGTTTTTCGGCGGCGAAATCCGCAGCTTTCCCATGAAGCCAAACTCCAAAAATCGCTGCATTTTCAGGCGAATAACCTTGTGCTAAAAACGAGGTGATAATCCCCAACAAAACATCTCCACTTCCGCCTTTTGCCAAGCCAGAGTTTCCTGTAATGTTATAAAATACGTTTCCTTCAGGAGTGATGATTTGGGTGTGATGACCTTTGAGAACGATATAAATATTCAATTCTTTTGCCTTTGATTTGGCTAATTCTAATCGTTCAAAAGAATCTTTGGATTCTCCAAAAAGTCTAGAAAACTCTTTAGGATGAGGCGTAATAATTGAATTTTTTGGAATTAAATTTAAATTTTCTGAATTTTTAGAAATCAAATTCAACGCATCTGCATCTAAAACCAATGGCTCATTATAATTTTTGAGAAAATGCATTAATTTTTCCTCAGTTTCATAATCTGTTCCCAATCCTGGACCTATTCCATACGTGAAATCATTCTCTACCAAAAAATTTTTAATAAAGTCTTCTCCTCCGTATAAATACATGGCTTCTGGACAAGTGGTTTGCAGGATTTCATAACCGCATTTTGGCGCCAAAATATAAGTTAAACCGCTCCCGGAATACAAAGCTGATTTCGTGGCAAAAACCGCAGCTCCAATTTTCCCAAAACTTCCCGCTACAATGCATATTTTGCCATAATTTCCTTTGTGAGAAGTATCTTTTCTTTTTTTATAAATTTTTCTTATGATTTCCTCGTCTATAATATAATGTGGCGTTTCAGTATTTTCTATATATTTTTTACTGATTCCGATTTCTAAAATGTGAATTTTACCACAATATTCGCTGATTTCTGGATGCAAAAATGATTGTTTGCAGAACTGTAAAGACAAGGTTTCATCTGCTTTGAAAACGACTGCATTTTCGGGAATATTTCCATCAGCAAAAACTCCTGAAGGAATGTCGATTGCGATTTTATGAACATGAATTTGGTTGAGTTTTAGAATGATTTTGGCTACTTCACCTTCGATTTTTCTGTTCAATCCTGTACCGAATAAAGCATCTACAATGATGGAATCTTCATTAATGAAACTCTCATTAAAATCGGTAAAATCTAGAATTCTGATTCCTAAAAACTCTTTTAATCTATGGTAATTGATTTCCGCATCTTTTGAAAAATCTTTCTTACTTTTATCAATGAATACATCTACATCAAAACCTTTTTGATAAAGCAATCTGGCGATTGCCAAACCATCTCCCCCATTATTTCCATGACCACAAAAAATAAGAATATTTTGCGTTTTAAGATACTTATGATGAATAAAATCTGTACATGCCATCGCTGCTTTTTCCATTAAATGAACAGAAGCAATGGGTTCATTTTTGATGGTAAATAAATCTCCATTTTTAATTTGAGCAGCTGAAAAAATTTTCATAACAGGGATTGTGTTTTACAAATTTACAACAAAAAATAATCAATATAGAGACTGTTTTTAGCTAAAATTTTTAACAAATTTCAAAGAATATTTAGATTAAATTTTTACATTTGTTAAAATATAAATTATAAAACTATGGGATTAATAAAAGAATTTAAAGAATTTATTGCTAAAGGAAATGCAATGGATTTAGCAGTAGGAGTAATCATAGGTGCTGCTTTCGGAAAAATTGTTAGTTCATTGGTAGATGATGTCATCACTCCTGCTTTACTAACACCAGCTCTAAAGGCTGCAAACTTAGAAAAAATCCAAGAATTAAAAACTGATGGTGGAATTTTATATGGTAATTTCCTTGCTGCTGTACTCAGTTTCTTGATTATTTCTTTTGTCATCTTTTTATTGATAAAAGGGATTAATGGAATGAAAAAGAAAGAAGAACCTGCTCCAGCTGCACCTGCAGGACAGACACAAGAAGAACTTTTAGCAGAAATAAGAGATTTATTAAAAAACAAATCATAAAAATAATACAAAAAGAAACTCCGAAAATTTTCGGAGTTTCTTTATTATGAAATTTTTAAAATACTTGCAACCTGCATCGCCAATTCTTCACCAATTCTGTCTTGCGCTTCTAAAGTAGACGCTCCAGTATGAGGTGTTAAAGAAATTTTAGGATGCGTAAGAATTTTTTCTGATGGTGTAGGTTCATTTACGAAAACATCTAATCCCGCAAAAGAAACTTTACCAGCATCTAAAGCTTCTATTAAGGCTTCTTCATCTATTACGCCACCTCTTGCACAATTGATTAACGCTACTCCATCTTTCATTTTAGCGATTTCTTCTTTGCCGATAATCGCAGATTTTTGGGCAGGAACGTGAAGCGTAATAAAGTCCGCTTTTTTTATCACTTCATCGAAAGGTTCGGTTACAATTTCTATATCGATATATTGATTGTTCTGGAAATCTAATCTAATACTCGTTTTATCTATCATTAGATCAGAAGCAACTACTTTCATTCCTAATCCAAGAGCGATTCTTGCTACTTCTTGACCAATTCTACCCAAGCCAACAATACCAATGGTTTTTCCTCTTAATTCTAAGCCTTTTTCGTAAGTTTTTTTAAGTTTTGCAAATTCTGTTTGACCCGAAACTGGCATTTTTCTATTAGAATCTTGTAAAAATCTACATCCTGTAAATAAATGTGCAAAAACCAATTCTGCCACGCTTTCAGAGGAAGCAGCTGGTGTATTGATTACATGAAGTCCTTTTTCTCTAGCGTATGCTACTTCTATGTTATCCATTCCTACTCCACCTCTTCCTATGATTTGTAGAGATGAGCAGTTATCTATGATTTCCTTAGTCACCTTAGTTGCACTTCTTACCAAAAGTGTTCTGATTTTTTCTGCATTGATGTAAGAAACAAGTTCTTCTTGAGGAACTTTTTCTGTAATTACAGTGAAACCTTTTTCTTCTAAAGCATTGATTCCTGATAGTGTCAATCCATCATTTGCTAATACCTTCATTTATATTTTTTTAGATTAATCATTAAAATTTTAGAATCTATAAATTCTTGTTGCTCAAAAAATTTTTGTCTTTAACAAGAATTTCAGCAGCAGCATTTGTATTGAATGCTCCAATATCTGATTTTCAAGTTGCAAAGTTAGAGAAAATTATAGATATTAAATCCCTAATTAATAAAGGTTTTTTAAAAATTTTACGCACAAAAAAGCTATGTAAAGTATAAAAAATTCAAATTTCTAAAATCAATTCTTTATCTCGTAGATTATCATTAAATTTGAGAATTCGAACAATTATGGAAGAAAAAGTAGTTTTAGTTACCGAAAATGATGAAGTTCTGGGCTTGATGGAAAAACAGCAAGCACATATCAATGGCTTGTTGCACAGAGCGTTTTCTGTATTTTTATTTAATTCAAAAGGCGAAATGTTACTCCAAAAAAGAGCCGCAGAAAAATACCATTCTCCCAATCAATGGACGAATGCTTGTTGCTCCCATCCTAGAGCGAATGAAACATATGAAGCTGCAGCCAAAAGAAGATTAAAAGAAGAATTGGGAATAGATACCGAAATTTCAGAAAAATTCTATTTTATTTATAAAGCAGACGTAGGTGGAAATCTTTGGGAACACGAATTAGACCATGTTTTTGTAGGAAATTATGAAGGAGATTTTCAACTCAATTTAGAAGAAGTAGCCGAAGTAAGATACATTTCTATGGAAAATTTAGACCAAGAAATGAAACAAAACCCTGAACATTTTACTGAATGGTTTAAAATCATTTTAGAAGAATACAAACATCATCTTTAAGGTAGAGGTAAAGGCAAAGGTTAAAAATTGAAAAATATCTTTTATCAAGTTAAAAAAATAAAAAATGGATAAAAAAACAGCGCTGTATAACAAGCACGTTTCTTTAGGAGCTAAAATGGTTCCTTTTGCAGGTTTCGAAATGCCTGTACAATATTCTGGCGTTACAGAAGAGCATTTTGCTGTACGCGAAAAAGTAGGAATTTTTGATGTTTCACACATGGGACAGTTTTATGTAGAAGGTCCAGAAGCTAAAAACTTACTCCAATTTATCACTTCTAACAATGTAGAAAAACTGACGAACGGACAAGCACAATATTCTTGTCTACCGAATGGAAAAGGCGGAATAGTAGACGATTTAATCGTTTATAAAATGAATGACGAAAAATATTTTGTAGTGGTAAACGCTTCTAACATCGAAAAAGATTGGAATCATTTTTCTCATTATAATGAAAAATTCGGGGCTCAATTAAGCAATATTTCAGACGAAACTTCTCTCATTGCGATTCAAGGTCCAAAAGCCGTAGAAACCCTTCAAAAACTTACCGACACCAATCTTTCTGAAATTCCTTACTATCATTTTACGGTAGGAACTGTTGCTGGCGTAGAAAACGTAATTATTTCTAATACCGGTTATACAGGAAGTGGCGGTTTTGAAATTTATTTCGGTAACGAAAATGCAGAAAAACTTTGGGATGAATTGACAAAAGCAGGTGAAGAATTTGGACTAATTCCTTGTGGTTTGGCTTCTAGAGATACTTTGAGATTAGAGAAAGGTTTTTGTCTTTACGGAAATGATATTGATGATACCACTTCTCCATTAGAAGCTGGATTAGGCTGGATTACTAAATTCGACAAAGAATTTGTAGATAAAGAATTCCTTTTAAAACAAAAAGAAGAAGGTGTTTCTAGAAAATTAGTAGGTTTCGAAATGCAAGAAAAAGCCATTCCTAGACATGATTATTTGGTGGTAGATGCAGAAGGAAATGAAATAGGGAAAGTAACTTCTGGAACGATGAGTCCTTTGAAAAAAGTGGGAGTTGGCCTTGCTTATGTAGCTAAACCTTACTTCAAATTAGATTCTGAAATCTTTATTCAAATCAGAAATAAAAATATTCCTGCTAAAGTGGTAAAATTACCATTTGTATAAGGAAGTTTTTATAACATACTAAAAAGCAGTTCTTTCCGAACTGCTTTTTTTATTTTAATTTTTATGGTTGATGTTGATAGCAATAATCATTTCCTATCCTCGTGAAATGTTTACATCTTTTTCCCGCTTTGGTAATTCCTTTGCACTGATTTTTAGAATTCACTCCATTAACCTTTTTAGGTTTAGAAACCAAATGGTAAGCAGATGAAATTGGAGGTTTACAAATTTTACAAGGAGATAATCCAAGTTCTATTGCTTTACTCAAAGAAACTCCAGAAGATACATTTTTCACCATTCTACATGATGACATATGGTATTTACTTCCTGAAGGCGTTTTATAAACCGTTTGAGCATTCAGATTTAAGCTAAAGAATAATATTAATAAAAGAAATTTATTCATTTTTATTTTAAAGAACTATTTAATTCTTCAATATTTTTCTTGTCACTTCCTATAAAAATCTCTTGATTGATGATAAAAACTGGGCGTTTTAGAAAACGATAATCCTCTAAAATCAGTTTTTTAAAATCTTCTTCTTGTAAAGATTTTACCTCTATATTTCGTTCCTTGATTTGAGTAGATTTTTTGCTAAAAAGTGCTTCATAAGATTTTGACAAGGCATACATTTCTTGTAATTCTTCTTCAGAAACAGCTTTTGACTTGATTTCTCTTTGTTCAAAATCAGTTAAGTCAAATTCAGACATAATTCTTTTGCAAGTGCTGCAAGTCTTTAAAAAATATACTTTTTTCATGTTTCAAAAATAAGATTAATCTCTATATTTCAAAAATTATTGAATATCTTTATTCAAATTTTAGAGCAAATGAGCAACAAGACTATTTTTCAGTTTATTTCTGAGCCAGGAGATGTAAATTATGGCGGAAATGTACACGGTGGAAGCGTAATGAAATGGATAGACCAAGCTGGTTATGCATGCGCAAGTTCTTGGAGTTCTAGCTATTGTGTTACCGTTTATGTAGGTGGAATCAGGTTCTTTTCGCCTATCAAAATTGGTCACATTGTAAAAGTAGAAGCCGAAGTGATTTACACCGGCAAAAGCAGTATGCATATTGCCATCAATGTATTTTCTAGAAATATAAAACGCAAAGAATTTGAGAAAAAAACACATTGCATCATCGTTTTTGTGGCAGTAGATGACGAAGGAAACACCATAGAAGTTCCAAAATTTATCCCTGAAACTGAACAGGAAAAACAAATGGAACAATACGCCATCAAATTGATGGATCTGAGGAAACAAATAGAAGACGAAATGAAACCGTTTTTATAAGTTTTTAGAATATAATCAATAAAAAAATCCACACTAAATTGTGTGGATTTTTTATTAAGTTCTGGTTTTGATAGAAGTGTTTGCACTTTCTACCTCTTTCATGGTTTTGAGTTTACTGTTTCCAAAATTATAAGTAATTCCCAATGTGACTTGTCTTTTAAAAATATTATTGTTTACATTGTTATAATAACCATTTTTTTGAGTTTCTTTGAAACTAAGCCTAAACGTATCAAAAACATCATCTACTTGTAAAGAAAAAGTCCATTTTGGAGTTGTTTTTTTAATACCTAAATCTAAACTTGTTAGCGTATCCATAATTCCTACTTCTATGTTCTGCGGTGCTTGATAGAAATAATTGGCGGTAAGATACCAATCTTTTTTACTAGAAAGCCTAATCGTGTTATTCATCTGAACGGAAAACGATACCCCATTTCTATCTACTACATACGTTGTATAAATTTCTTTACTCACTGGGTCTTGGCTAATACTTCCTCTAAAAACATTATATCCAAAGTTAGTAGAATAATTTACATTCCAAATTCCCTTGTAAAAAGCTTTTCGAAGACCTAAAGAAACATTTACACTTTGCTGAAAGCCATAATTAGTTCTTATATATCCTATTTTAGTAACTTCTGAAGTATTATTTCCTTCATTAATTGTTACAATTTTTTGAAGTGGAACTTGTGTAGAAGCATCTTGAATATAATTATGTGAAAGCACTATAAAATAGGAATTCTTAAACATATAATTTAACTCTTGATTATATGAGGTAAAAGCTTTAGCAAAAGGATTATTCTGCACATAGTTATAAGAAGTAAGATAAATAGTAGCAGGGTTAAGCTCCCAAAAAGTAGGCCTTCCTATTCTACTCGAAAATGCATAAGTTAAGTTATGGTCTTTATTAATATTATAATTTAAATTGAGATAAGGCAAGAAATTATTATTATTTCTGGTAAAATCATAGCCTGTTTTATTTAAAACTTTACCATCTGCATAAGTTCCTTCAAAACGAACTCCCAGTTTTCCACTTATTTTTTCCGAAAATTGGTTCTCATAAGTAATATACATTCCTAAAATATTTTCATTATACTGAAAATGATTGGTTTGTCTTTCATCTAGTTCTTGAACTGGATAAATGTTTGTAAAAACTGTATTGTTATCTGTTTGAGTAAAATTATAGTTAAGCCCAGTAGAAAAACTTTGTTTATCTGATATTTTCTTAACAAAATCTACTTGAGTGGCATAGTTGTAAATTTTCTGAGGAATATTTTGATGGTCGGCTGCTTCTTTTTCAATATTTTCTCTTGAATTATTAGATAAGTAAGAACTATAATTTTTATCTTCATTTCTTTTATAGTATAGAAAAGCAGAATTGATATTCAGAGAAGAACCTTTGTCGTCTGTAAGCCATAGATAATTGAGATTTAAAGAATGATTTCTGGAAGAATCTTCAGAGTTATTCAGCGTGTTAAAATATGAGGTAGAGTTTCCGAAAATTCTAGTATTAAAAAGATTTGACTTTGCCTCACCTTTCATGTTCATTGTATTATAGCCGAAAGAAAGCGTATTCTTATCATTAATCTCATATTCCATATTCAGATAACCACCTAAAGCATTTCTAAGTGTATTTACATAACCTTCGGAAGATGTTTTATTGGTTCCGCTAGAACCATTTTCAAGATTGTAAAACTGAGCTCTACCCCTATAAGATGAATTTAAATTGGTATCCATATAAAATTTACCACTTCTGTACCTTACATTTGCTGCTAATGAAGGAGAATTAAAAAAACCTTGCGTGTCTGTAAATTTCACACTCCCAGAAGTTCCATCATCTTGCTTTTTCTTCAAAATGATATTAATTACTCCATCATTTCCCTCTACATTAAATTCACTTCCGGGAACAGTAATTACTTCGATTTTAGAAATATTTTCCGCTGGCATTCCTTTTAGCATTTCTATTACAGCTTCAATATTCATGGTAGATTTTCGCCCGTTGATATAGATTACGGCATTACTTTTCCCTAAAATTTTCAGATTACTTTCGTCTGAACTACTGCTCACCATAGGTGTTTCTAAAAGAACATTATACGCAGTGCTTCCTTTAGCTATTGGAGAATTGGCAACATCAAAAACAGTTCTATCACTTTTCTTGGTGATAGCTTTTTTAGTAATATTTACCGCCTGAATATTTTTTGAAGTAATAGAATCATTTTCGGATTTTTGCGCCCACATTATATTCGTAGATAAAAATATAATAGGCATTAATAATTTTTTCATAAGTATTTGGTATTTTTTATAACTAAATAATTAGTGATAAAAACATTATACTTGTTACAAAATTTTTAGAAAAAGAATTAAAAAACTGATTTTCAACAAAATAATTTTATAAATCTTAATAATTACTCATAAAAAAAACTCCTTTCAAAAATTTGAAAGGAGTTTCAGTTTGTTATTTTGAAGAGTAATTATCTTGCGATATTTACCGCTCTTGTTTCTCTAATTACCGTCACTTTTACTTGACCTGGGTAAGTTAATTCATTCTGAATTTTTTCAGAAATATCATAAGAAAGTTGATGAGCCACTTCGTCTGTTACTTTTGCAGACTCTACCATCACTCTCAATTCTCTACCTGCTTGAATGGCAAATGCACTAGAAACTCCATCAAAACTTAATGCAGCAGCTTCTAAGTCTTTTAATCTTTGGATATAAGATTCTAAAACTTGTCTTCTAGCTCCTGGCCTTGCTCCAGAAATCGCATCGGCTACTTGAATAATTGGTGATAATAAAGAAGTCATTTCAACTTCGTCATGGTGCGCTCCAATTGCATTTACTACTTCTGGATTTTCTCCAAATTTTTCTGCCCATTGCATTCCTAAAAGTGCGTGAGGAAGTTCTGATTCTTGCTCAGGAACTTTACCAATATCGTGTAATAAACCTGCTCTTTTCGCTAATTTTACATTTAAGCCTAATTCAGCAGCCATAGTAGCAGCAATATTTGCCACTTCTCTAGAGTGCTGTAGTAAGTTTTGACCATAAGAAGAACGGAATTTCATTCTACCTACGATTTTAACCAATTCTGGATGTAAACCGTGAATTCCTAAATCAATGATGGTTCTTTTACCTACTTCTATGATTTCTTCTTCTATTTGTTTACGCGTTTTTTCTACAACTTCTTCTATTCTCGCTGGGTGAATTCTACCGTCTGTTACCAATCTGTGAAGTGATAATCTAGCCACTTCTCTTCTTACTGGGTCAAAACAAGAAAGTAAAATAGCTTCTGGAGTATCATCTACGATGATTTCTACACCTGTTGCAGCTTCTAGCGCTCTGATGTTTCTACCTTCTCTACCGATGATTCTACCTTTTACCTCATCAGATTCTATATTAAATACAGACACTGAATTTTCTACTGCTTGTTCTGTACCAATTCTCTGAATGGTTTGAATCACAATTTTTCTTGCCTCATTTTTAGCATTTAATTGTGCTTCTTCCATGATAGATTGTACGTGAGCCTGAGCTTTGGTTTTCGCTTCGGCTTTCATAGACTCTACGAGTTCTGCTTTTGCTTCTTCTGCCGAATAGTTAGAAATTTTTTCTAACATTTCTACTTTTTGAGCAATTGCTACATCTAATTCATGTTGTTTTTTGTGTACGATTTCATGTTTTTTGTCGTACTCTGCCTTTTGTCTTTCTAAATCTTTTTCTAGTTTTCCGGTTTTAGAAAGTTCGTCATTTAGTTTTTGTTCTTTGTCTCTAATTCTTTTCTCAGCTTCTTGCATTTTTTTCTCACGACTGTTAATGTTTTCGTCATGCTGAGATTTGAGTTCTAAGAATTTTACTTTTGCTTGAGCTTCTTTTTCTTTTTTAATAGCTTCAGCCTTTACATTCGCGTTTTCTATAATGTTTTCGGCGCTTTTTTTAGCATCTTTCACGATGAATTTAGCTTTAGAGTTTAGGGAACTTTTTGCGAACAACGTTCCTGCAACCAAACCTAAAATCAGGCAAATAGCACCGATAATAATAGTGTTTAAGTCCATATATATCGAGTTTTAATTGTCAATTACTTAATTTTTAAAAATAAAAAAACCTACAACAGTTCAGTGATATAGAGTAAACTCCTAATCAACACGATTTGAACTGTTTTCTATGCTCTGTAATCTGCGTAAAGCAGCACGCCATTGCAAAGACATTCGTTCGGTAATTGTTTAGCGTTGAGTTTACCTGTAATGTGTTAGAACTATTGTAGGCAAGTTTTTATAGAAAAGTTTTTACTTTTCTAATTCATCTAATTGCTGATTAATTTGCATTAATCTATCATTAGCATTTTTTATAATTTTTTCTGAGTTAAGTTGATGTACTTCTGCATTTGCTCCTAATTTTAGGGCGCACATTGCGAGTGCATCTTGTTTATCCTTAACATCAAAATTAGCTTCAAATTCTCTAATCATTCCTTCTATCTGTTTCCCTACTCTACGAAGTGTTTCTTCTTCTGCAGCAGGAACATTAAGAGGATAATTTCTTCCGGCAATGTTTATGGTAATTCTTCTTACTTCCATTACAAGCCACTATTTTGAAGTTGTGCAATACAAGCATCTATTTCTTTGACCAATCTATTGATATGATTTTTCATCAATCGATTGTGGTCTGGATTGCCAGATATTGCTGAGATTAATTTTATTTTTTTTTGCTCTTCTGTTAACTCCTGATTTTTCTTATGCTCTTCTTCATACTTAATTTTCAGATTTTCAAAGTCTTCTGTAAGAATAGCATGCTTTTCTAAAAGATTTTGATAACTTTTATTCATCTCAAAAATCTTTTTTTCAAGTAAAGAAAAATTATTCTCTAATTCTTTAAGCATTTCAGGTGTTAGTTCTAACTAATGCAAAAATATAAAAAAAATAATCAGTTAAACAGAAATTTAATAATAATTTAAAGCAAAACTTTAAATAAAAAAAGAAGACTCCTTAGAATCTTCTTTAAATCAAATATTTACAATAATTTTTCTTACTCAAATTTCAATACAAACATGAAAGCTCTGGTTTGCATCGTAGAGATTGCGGCAGTCCAATAAGGTGGCGTTCCAGCGTTATCTGCTACAATTTCGTTGTTAAAGGCAAAGGTTCCTCTAAAAGCTGGAGTAAACTTAACCTTAGAAAAATAAAACTGCATGCCTATCTCTGCACTCCACGCAAAATTATGAGTAGTGCTTCTGAAAATCCCTTGTTGATTGTCATCTGTAGCACTAGAATTAGACTGTAAGTTCACCATATAATTAAGTCCAGCTGCAGCATAAGGTCTAGAATTATACCATCTGTCTGCGTGAATTTCTAGCATAATCGGGATGTCTACATACGTAGATTTCACTCTTCTTACCATATCTGCTTCAGTGAGTGTTTTAGGTGTAAAAGGATTACTAGTATCTGCAGCGTATTGGTCGTTTGATTGTGTATTAAAAGTAAGCTCTCTTTCTACAAATTGTAAACCTGGTTCTACTCTTAAATCAAAGTTATCATTAAGTCTCATTTTAGTAATAAACCCAGCTCCGAAACCATAAGTAGGTTTGGTTTGAACAAGATTTACTTTGTCTTCCATTCCATATTTTGGGTCTAGAACGAGTTTATAGTCAAATTGGTTAAGATTTAAATAAAAACCATAACTGTATTGATAAGAATCTTGCTCTTGCCTTCTGTCTTGTCTATCTCGGTTTCTAAATTGAGCTTGAGTAAACAAAAACATTCCTAAAAAAAGGAGCGAGAATGTTTTGATTAACGTTTTTTTCATGGGTGATTATTTGGTCGCTTTATAAATGGTAGCTATCCCTAAACTTAGTTTTTTATATTCTACTTTGCTGTATCCTGTGTCTAGTAAAATTTGTTTCATTTTTTCACCAAAAGGAAAAGCATTTACAGAATCTGGCAAATACGTATATGCTCTATTATCTTTAGAAACTAACTTACCGATTTGCGGTAAAATATTTTTGAAATAAAACATATAAAATGGCGCTAAAAAGCCTTCTACTTTTGAAAATTCTAAAATATAAACACTAGAATTTTCTTTTACCACTCTTCTTAGCTCAGCTAAACCTTTTTCTAAATTTTCGAAATTTCTTACTCCAAATGCAACGGAAACTGCATCGAATTTATTATCCTCAAAAGGAAGATTTTCTGCATCTCCTTTTTGCATCGAAATTTTTTGGTCTAGATTAATCTTCTTAATTTTATCAATTCCTACATTTAGCATTTGTTGAGAAAGGTCTAAACCTACAACCTCCGCTCCAGTTCCTTTTTGTACCGCAATGGCAAGATCACCTGTTCCTGTCGCTACATCCAGTACGAGTTTCGGAGCATCTTTATTCATCCATTTTACTAAAGTATTTCTCCAAAGTACGTCTATTTTCATCGATAAAACATGATTTAATAAATCATATTTTGGAGCGATGTTATCAAACATATCTTCTACTTCAGTTTTTTTACTTTGATCTGTATTGTATGGTTTTACTTGCATGTATTTATGTAATAAGTATTGAGTAATATTTTTAGCTAATTTTCTTGAATGTTTTATTGATAATTTTCTTTGTAGAACAGTTTGAAATCTTCTTTTCTATAAATTTTAGTTCTGGATTCTACTTTATCAATATTTTTAATGACTTTATCATAATCTTCGTCTACATTATAATAAAAGTCTTCTATGTATAATTTTTTATGCTTGGTAACATGGCCAGGAAGTTTTACGCCGTCCATTTCAAAAGTACTCGCCATTAAAAGGGAATCTTTATTAGGAATATAGCCATAAAACTGACGGTGTACAAAATATTCTTCTCCGGCAATATTCAATAAACCTCTGTATTGTGAAACATTAAAAGCAGAATCAAAAAGAAGTTTCTTTTTATCATCGAAAACCTTAATGCTGTTTTGTTTCCCTCTGTTAAGGTCTACTTTTACAAACTGACCAGAAGTAATGATTTTTTCTTCGCCGTTATTAATCTTAAAATAAAAGGTTTTAGTAGTAGGATTATCTACTAAATATTCATTTTTCTTTGCTAAAAATAAATAATAAATTCCGAAGGCAATTAGCATTACACTTGCCGAGACAATAAGCCCAATAAGAGGAGCATTTTTTTTCATATTTAAAAAAATATTGAGAATTGCAAAGTTAATAATTATTTTCTATGCGTTTGTTATGATTTAATTTATAAATTTGCCCCTTAATTATAAATGTAATATAGAAATTATGCCAAGTTCAGTAATTGTAGGTTCAGGTAGTTGCATTCCAGAAAGAGTAATTGATGGCTCTCATTTTATCAACTCTAAGTTTTATACAGACGCAGGAGATTTTATTGATAAACCCAATGAAGAAATTATTAAAAAATTTGTAGACATCACAGAAATTGAAGAAAGAAGATATCTGAGAAATGACCAATTTAATTCTGACCTTGGTGTACAAGCTGCTAAAGAAGCCATTTATGACGCTAAAATAGAAAAAGAAGACCTCGATTATATCATTTTCGCGAGTAATTTTGGAGAAGTTTCTGCTAACGGAATGGCGAATTTCATGCCGAATATGGCGGCAAGAGTAAAGCACAAATTGGGCATTAAAAACAGAAAATGCATCACTTATGATATGATTTTCGGTTGTCCAGGTTGGGTAGAAGCGATGATTTTAGCAGACGATTTAATTAAACTAGGAAAAGCAAAAACCATCTTAGTAATTGGTGGAGAAACATTAAGCCGTGTAACTGACCCATTTGACAGAAATAAAATGATTTTCGCAGATGGAGCTGGAGCGGTAGTTTTACAAAAATCTGAACAAGAAAACGTAGGAATCATTGCTACCAATACCGTTTGTGATAATGCAGAAGAACTTTTGTATTTAGAAAATTCTCATTCACTTAATCCGGAAGCAGACCAAGAAAAAATGTATATTAGAATGCATGGTCGTAAAATTTACGAATATGCCCTTAAAAACGTTCCTGCTGCGGTAAAAGAAACAATGGATAATGCTCAAATTGGCATAGAAGACATTGATAAAATCTTAATGCACCAAGCCAATGCAAAAATGGATCACGCTATGGTTTCTAGATTGTATAAATTATACGGGAAATCAGAATATGACGAAAATGTGTCACCTATGACGATTCAATATTTAGGAAATTCATCTGTAGCCACTATTCCTACCATGTTTGATTTAATTGCTAAAGGAGAAATGAAAGGTCATTCTTTCAAAAAAGGTGGTTACGTAGTAATGGGTTCTGTAGGTGCAGGAATGAACATCAACTGTATTGTTTACAAGATGCCTTAATCAGAATTCTGAAACAAAATATACAAAACTTCGACTACTTAACTTGTCGGAGTTTTTTTATGAAGAATAATTTATGAAAACAAATTTTATCGTATTACTCGCTGTATTTTTCATCATCGAAATATATGTTTATCAAGCGATTAGAAATATCACCACCAATAATTACATTAGAATTGGATATTGGGTTTTTACGCTTTTGGCTTATGGAATCATCTTATATTGGATTTTAACATTTAATAAAGCTTCTAGAGACCATCAACAAATTCAATTAATGGTTTCTGCGATGATGATTTTCGTTCTTCCGAAACTTTTGTCTGTAATATTTTTATTGATTGGAGACTTTACCAGATATTTAGAATTTGGTTTTAAATATTTCACTGCTAAAGAAAACTATTTCCCTGAGCGCAGAAAATTCATTTCTACCACCGCTCTTGTTGCTGCTGGAATTTTCTCAGCATTGGCAATAGATGGCATAATTTTCGGAAAATACAGACACACGGTAAGAAAAGTAAAATTGAGATTTAAAAACCTCCCTGAAAATTTTAAAGGTTATAAAATCGTACAAATTTCAGATGTTCACAGTGGAAGTTTTTTCAATCCTCAAAAATTACAAAAAGCAATTGACCTGATTAATGAACAAGATGCAGATGTGGTTTTATTCACCGGTGATATGGTGAATAATTATGCTGATGAATTCAAACCATTTATTCCACTTTTTAAAAGCATTAAAGCTAAAGATGGCAAATTTTCTATCTTAGGAAATCATGATTATGGCGATTATGGCGCTTGGAATTCTCGAGAAGAAAAAGCGCAAAACATCCCAACTTTGAAAAACTATCAAGCCGAAGCTGGTTTTAAAATGCTGCGCAATGAAAATATTGCTTTAGAAAAAAATGGAGAGAAAATTTATCTTTTGGGCGTAGAAAATTGGGGAATCAAACCTTTTCCACAATATGGTGATTTAGACAAAGCTTTGAAGGGCGTTCCTGAAGATGCGATTAAAGTTTTGATGAGCCATGACCCAACTCACTTTGACGAAGTGGTAAAAAAACACAAAACCAATGTTCATCTTACGCTTTCTGGTCACACTCACGGAATGCAATTTGGTTTAGATTTGAAAAACATCAAATGGTCGCCAGTAAAATTCAAATACAAAAAATGGGCAGATTTATATGAGTCAGAAGGAAAATATCTCTATGTAAACAGAGGTTTCGGCGTTATTGCCTATCCTGGAAGAGTGGGCATCAATCCAGAAATTACGGTTATAGAATTGGTGTAATTTAATTTAGAAAAAGAAATCCTTCATTCTGGTAATGGCCAAATCATTTTCTTCTACAAATTTTAGAAAACGATTGAGTTTTTCTTCCATTTGTACGCCAAGATTGTATTTTCTGTAAAAAGACAATCCAAATTTTTTATCATTGAGCTCTACAAACTGCCAAGAATTAAGATAAATCAACACATATTCTTCTTTTTGCAGCGTTTCCGTTACCATATTTTGATAAAATTTCATGGGAATCATCTGAAACGTAAAATCATTATACGGAAGTCTGGAATACGGCGAAACACTTTCTGGTATCACCATAATTTCATGTTCTTCATAGGCAATTTTTCTTTCTAAAGTATTCTTGAAAAAGAAAATATTAGAAAAATCCATCGGTGAACGATAAATAAATTGCATGGCTTTCAGTTTTTCAGAACTTAGCCTTTTTTCGGGAAACTGTCTCATTCCTCTGATGGTTTTTCCGGTCAGTTCTTCTAAGAAATCTTTAGCCGTTTCTATTTCTTTTTGATAAGAATATTTATTGAGTAAACTCAATTCATGCCCTTTTTTAGCAATGGTTTTTAAAAGTTCTGGTAACTTTTCCACCAAAGAAATTTCCACAAAAAAAGTAGTGTGAACTTGATATTTTTCTAGAATTTCCAGAATTTTCTGTGTTCCATCTGTTGTAATCTTCAATAGTTCCTCTTCTGTAACTATTTTTTGATAAGAAACTGGAATTTCGGGAGCGATGATGTTAAAAGTAAGTAAAACCATATCGTAAAAATAAAAAACTTTGTCTACAATCCGCAGACAAAGTTTAAAATTATTTTGTGGTGAAGAATTTAAGTTCTCTAGAACTCTACCATTCTAAAATTCTATCACTTGACTATTTTCCCAATTTAACTTTAAGGTTTTTAATCATATCTTTGGTCATTTCTGTAATGCCAAAATCATAGGTTAATCCCCAATCTTTTTTCGCCACAGAATCATCTATAGAAGCTGGCCAAGAATCAGCAATGGCTTGTCTGAAATCTGGCTCATAAGAAATCTCAAATTCTGGAATTTCTTTTTTAATTTCTTCTGCCAACTCTTTTGGCGTAAAGCTCATTCCGCCTAAATTATACGAACTTCTTACCGTAAGATTTTCAGATGGAGCCTCCATTAATTGCAATGTTGCATTAATTGCATCATCCATGTACAACATTGGCATTGCTGTATTTTCAGAGATGAAAGATTTGTATTTTCCTTCTTCAATAGCTTCGTAGAAGATTTCTACTGCATAATCCGTAGTTCCACCACCAGCTGGAGTTTTCCAAGAAATTAAACCTGGATATCTGATACTTCTAATATCTACTCCGTATTTTTCATGGTAATATTCACACCATTTTTCTCCTGCCATTTTAGAAATTCCGTACACCGTTGTAGGATTTAGAACTACATCTTGGCCCACATTTTCCTTAGGAATTCCTTTCCCAAAAACCGCAATAGAACTTGGCCAAAACACTTTTTTTATCAAACCTTCTTTTGCCATTTCTAATAAATTCAGTAGCGGCTCTACATTCAGTTTCCAAGCGAATTGTGGCTGTCTTTCCGAAGTTCCAGACAATAAAGAAGCCAAATGATAAACAGTAGTAATTTCGTAATCTTTACAAACTTGTCTTACCAATTGCGTGTTAGAAACGTCCATTCTTTCATAAAATCCCGCAGAAGTCAGCTTTTTGTCCCATCTATCCAGTCCAGAAGCAATCACATTTTCTGCGCCATGAATTTCCACTAATCTATTGGTCAGTTCGGTGCCTATTTGTCCTAAAGCACCAGTAATAAGAATTTTTTCCGTGTGCGTATCGGTTTCCATTTTTAAATTTTAGGATTTTCACAAATTTAGAAAAATTAAAGGGTTATTAAAAATATTATGCCTAAAATATTTTGGGCCAATTTTGTTGTCATTAGAAACTTTTGAAAAACATTTAAAATTTTCGATTATTTTTGATAAAAATATTTCCCAATGAAAAATCTCCTTTTCCTTCTCCTCTTTTTAGCGCAAACTGTTTCTGCTCAATTCACTGACATTTCTATTGTCAAAGAAGTCAAGGCAAAAGAAAAAGGTTTGGTCGTTTCTGCGCATCCATTGGCAAGTGAAGCAGGTGCTCAAATTCTAAAAAAAGGTGGAAATGCCTTTGATGCTGCGATTGCTACGCAATTTGCTTTGGCAGTTGTTTATCCACAAGCTGGAAATATTGGAGGTGGTGGATTTTTAGTAGGTTACACTAAAGATGGCGAAAAAATCGCATTGGATTATAGAGAAACCGCTCCTAAAAACGCTTCCAGAGATATGTATCTCGATGAAAAAGGAAAAGCCAATACTGATTTGTCACAAAACGGAAGATTAGCTGTTGGCGTTCCTGGTTCGGTTTCTGGAATGTTTTACACGCATCAAAAATTCGGGAAATTACCGATGTCAGTTTTAATTCAGCCTGCCATCGATTTAGCACAAAAAGGTTTTGCCCTTACAGAAAGAGAAGCGAATTTACTTAATGAAACTCGAGAAGATTTTCTAAAACACAATTCACATCCAATAGCTTTTACCAAAGAAATTCCTTGGAAAAAAGGAGATATTTTAGTTCAAAAAGAATTGGCTCAAACTTTAAAACTGATTCAAAAACAAGGTCAAAAAGCTTTCTATGATGGAAAAAACGCTCAATTTTTAGTAGCCGAAATGAAGCGAGGAAACGGAATTATTACCCTTGAAGATTTGAAAAATTATAAAACCAAAGAAAGAAAAGCATTACAATTCAATTATAAAAATCATGAAATCATTTCTATGCCGCTTCCTTCGAGTGGTGGAATTCTTTTAGCTCAAATGCTTAAAATGAGCAGTTTTGAAAATTTAGAAAATTTTCAACAAAACTCTCCAGAAGCAGTTCAAGTGATGGTAGAAGCAGAACGCAGAGCTTTTGCAGACCGTGCAGAATTTATGGGAGACCCAGATTTTATAGAAGATAAAACCCAAATGCTGATTTCTGAAGAATATTTAAAAAATCGTTGGAAAAATTTTAGTTTTGAAAAAGCTACTCCAAGTTCAGAAGTAGGGAAAATTATTGCCCAACCCAAAGAATCTACCGAAACTACGCATATTTCTATTATTGATAAATTTGGAAATGCAGTTGCTGTGACAACTACTTTGAACGGTTTATACGGAAGCAAAGTCGTGGTAAAAGGTGGCGGATATTTCTTGAATAATGAAATGGATGATTTTTCTGTAAAACCAGGCGTTCCGAATATGTTTGGTGCAGTAGGTGGTGAAGCCAATAAAATTGAACCCAACAAAAGAATGCTTTCTTCGATGACGCCAACTATCGTTCTAAAAAACGGAAAACCTTACATCGTGGTGGGAACTCCTGGTGGAACCACGATTCCTACTTCTGTCTATCAAAGTATCGTGAATGTGATTGATTTTAAAATGGTTCCTAATTCAGCGGTGAATTCTGCAAAATTTCATCATCAGTGGTTGCCAGAAATGGTTTTTGTAGAGAAAAATTTCCCAGAAAACACTTTGAAAATTTTAGAACAAAAAAATTACAAATTTGAAAAACGTGGTGGAATTGGCAGAACAGAAATGATTGTTATTGATGAAAAGGGCAATTCAATTGCTGTTGCAGATAGTCGTGGTGATGATTCTGTTGCCGTAGAATAATTATTTTCCCGCCAATTTTCTCAACATTCCATTGAAAATTAAACCGTGGAATGGTAAAACCGAGTACCAATATAATCTTCCCGATAACCCTAATGGTCGGAAAGTTGCTTCTTGGTATAACTCTCCATTTTTAATATAAAACTCTAACCAAGCTTCACCAGGAACTTTCATTTCGGCGAAAAGTAAAAGGCGTTTTTCTTCTTTGTTGGCATATAAAACGCGCCAAAAATCTACAGAATCTCCTGCTTCTAATTCGTTTTGGTTTCTTCTGCCTCTTCTTAATCCTACTCCACCGATTAATTTATCTAAAAAACCTCTTATTTTCCATAGAAAATTGGCATAATACCAGCCTGTTTTTCCACCAATACTGAAAACCCTTTCCATCGCCAATTCTTCATCATCTACTTTCATCTTTCTAAAATCGGTAAAACAACCTTTCTCTGGAACTTCTAAATATTGCCAAACATTTCGCTTGTGAAACTGATTGGTAAAAGAATCATACCAACTACTCAACACGTCATTTTGCTTGATTTTGTCAAAAGCCATGTTAATTGCTTCTTTGTAAGAAAACAAATGAATTCCTAAGTCCGAAGCCAAAGAATTTTGTCTTGCAATCACATCTATTTTCATGCTGTCCACTAAATTCACCGCCAAAGAATAGGTGGTAGAAGTAATAAAGTATAACCAATACGAAGACAATTTAGGCGTCATTACAGGAACGGTAAAAATCCAACGTTTTAAACCTCTAACTTCGGCGTATTGCAGCAACATTTCTTTGTAAGTAAGAACATCTTGACCTGCAATATCGTAGTTTTGATTGTAGGTTTTTTCTACACCGATAACTTTGGTCAAAAACTGAATCACATTTCTGATGGCAATCGGTTGACATTTTGTTTTCAACCATTTTGGAGCCACCATAATCGGCAGTTTCTCTACCAAATCTCTGATAATTTCAAAAGAAGCACTACCAGAACCTACAATAATTCCAGCTCTGAGACAAGTTAAAGCATACTTCTCACTTTTAAGCGCTTGTTCTACATTTTTTCTGGATTGAAGATGTTCTGAAAGTTTTTCTTCATTGATAATTCCAGTGAGGAAAACGACTTGCTTTACTGAAGTTTTTTCTAATGCTTTTCTGAAATTTTCGGCAGAAATTTTCTCTTTTTCCGAAAAATTTCCACTACCAGAAGACATAGAATGCACCAGATAATAAGCAAAATCTATATCTTGTGGAATATTTTGTAAAGAATTCTCATCTAGAAAATCATTTTCTATAATTTGAATTTTTTCAAGATGATTTTGATAGAGTTTAAGGCTTAATCTTTTTCGGTCTCTTACAGAACACACCACATGATGTCCTTCTCCTAACAACTGAATGAGAAGTCTTTTCCCGATATAACCTGTGGCTCCTGTAAGAAAAATTTTCATGATTTAAAGATTTCTTCTAAAATTTTAAAACGACTTTCGAAAATGAATTTCACTTTATTTTTTACATAAAAACCAGCCAATAAATCTCCGAAAACTCCAAGAGGAAGTTTGAAATTGACAATATCCGTCATTTTCACTTTTCTATCTTCTGTAGCTTCGAAATGGTGTTCGTGATGCCACATTGCATAAGGTCCAAAACGCTGTTCATCTACGAAAAACTTTTGGTCTTCGAAATGCGTAATTTCTGTAATCCAATTGCTTTTTACCATTGGTAAAATTCCTATTTTATAGGTAATAATTTGACCAAGATACGTTTTATCTGGCGGATTATTGGTGATTTCGAATTGCATTTCTTTCGGCGTAATTCTGTCTAAATTATTAGGATGGGTAAAAAATTCCCAAGCTTTTTCTAAAGAAATAGGAAGAATCTGTTCCGAAGTAAGTGTATAAATTCCTGACTGCTTTTTTATATTGATTTTCATCTTTGAATTTTATTTTAAATTAAGATTTTACAGACATTGATAAAGAATAGTTCCATTTTCTTCTAAAATATTCAAACAATAAAACGCTTCCGTAAAGCATCGAAAAACAGTAAAAACTGTCTTCTAAAGGCATGGTTCCCACTCTGATTCCGAGGTTTTCATTATTATCATAAAAAACCACTGGATTTTCTGAATAACTTCCCGTCAAAGCGGAATTAACAAAGAAAAACGGCACATAAATCAGCACAAAACTGATGTAAAACTTTCGTGCATATTCCCATTGATAAAAAATTTGGAAAATCATCAAAAGTGCAAACAAACCAAAACTTGCTGCGGTGTAAATTCTATCTAAATTGGTGGCAAAAACACTTGCACTTACGATTAATAGAAGAACAGAAATCCATTGTGTCATTTTTTTGGTCAACTGCAATTTCGGGAAGAAATATTCCAAAGAATAGTGAATAAAATTGCTGGAATAAGGAATAAGCAAGAAAAATAACCATTCTTCTAATGGCAATTTAAACCATCTAATTCCCATTAAATATTCGTCATTAAAACCCCAAACATTTTGGTAAGCAAAATAAATATCCCATAGAATAAAGAAAATCCCTACTGTAATGATTGCCAAAAAATAAGGCTTCCAAAAACGGATAAAATTCATCCATTTTTTTTCAAAACTGAACATAAAAGGAATGCTGAAACTCAAGATATCCAGAGCTATGTAATAATATTGTTGCAAAACTTTGATTTTAAATTAATGAATAATTAACCAGTAAATTCAATAAGAAAAATGGATTACGCTATTTTTGAATTCTTTGCTTCTCTGAAATATTTCAAAGGCACGAAAAGCATTCCGAAACACTCTCCTTCTTCTTTCCCAAGATGTTTATGGTGCATTTTGTGCGCTTTTCTCAATCCACGTAAATACCAATTATTGGTTTTATCAAACCATTTAAAACGTCTGTGAATGAGAACATCATGCACTAAAAAATAAGCCATTCCGTATAGTAAAATTCCTAGTCCTATGAAAAAAAGATAGTTGATTCCATTTACCGTTCCGAAATAGAATAATAGAATACTGGGAATTGCAAAAATCACAAAAAAGAAATCATTTTTTTCAAAAACATGAGGATAACCTGGTTGATGGTGATCTTCGTGAAAATACCAACCTAAACCATGCATAATATACTTGTGCGTGAGCCAAGTAATGCCTTCCATGGTAACGAAAACGCCTAAAGTGATGAAAAAATATTGCAATGCTTCCATTTTTTATTTTTAGATTTTTAGATAGTTTTTGATGAATTTCACTAGATTTTCATCATCTGAATTTTTATAGTTCTTAATAATGAAATTTCGGTCTGCTTCTATATTTTTATTGTAACCCAAAAAACTTGGCGTTTTTTCTTGAGAAATCAATCTCATTAATCTGATTTCTATATTGTTGGGCTCTTTTTTAATTGCATCTTCAAGCAACTTTTTCCCTTTATTGAAATAAGAATATTTATTCAAAGGATTAGATGCGTGTTTTGCCATAAAAAAATTACCTACCGCATAAAATGCCATATAAATAGGTTTTTTAGTTGTATCATAAGCATTTTTAGATTTTGAAATAAGGGTTTTACTTACTTCTTCTGAGTTTTCTCCTTTTTGAAGGTAACCTCTTAATTCTACTAAACTTTGCGCATTCACGAAACTGCAAAACAATAAAAATACAAGAACTAACTTTTTCATAGATTTTAAATTTATCTTACGAAGTTAAGATTTTTAAACAAAATCATCTCTCCGAAAAGATAAACTTTTCTCGCATTGGAAACACTAATTCTTTTGTGCATCAATATTTCTGGCTTACATTTTTTAATTTTCTTGAATAAATTCGTGTAGTATTTATACGCCATAAAAACCGCTAATCTAGAAGACATCGGCAACATTTTAATCCCGATTAAAGAATGTTCAAAATCTTTAGCAATGTCTTTCTCGATTTCTAATTTATCTTGTTGAGAAAAATTTCTGAAATTCACATTTGGGAAATAAGTTCTTCCTAAATCTGTATAATCTGCAGAAATATCTCTTAAAAAGTTGATTTTTTGGAACGCCGCTCCTAAACTTTGCGCAAAAGGTTTCAGTTTTTGATATTCTTCTTCATTGCCATCTACAAAGACTTTCAAACACATTAAACCTACTACTTCTGCGCTTCCGTAGATGTATTCATTGTATTTTTCGTCATTCAAATCCTTGATATCGCCCAAATCCATTCTCATAGAATGCAAAAACGCATCTACCAAATGCTGAGGAATATTTTTTTCTCTCTGTGTGGTACAAAAAGAATGAAGTATAGGATTGAGAGAAATACCATTTTCCAAAGCATCTCTGTAGTTTTTCTCGAATTCATCTAGCAATTTTGCTTTGTCATAATCATGAAAAGTATCTACAATCTCATCTGCAAAACGCACGAAACCATAAATATTATAAATATGCTGACGAATTTCTGGCTTAAACAAAGTTGAAGCTCTAGAAAACGAAGTACTATATTTTTCGGTAACCATTTTCGAGGTTAATCCAGAAATGTGATTAAAAATTTGAAAATTATTCATTTTTCTTGTGTTTTGTGTGGTTTAAAATTGAGTCTAACAAATTTTCAATAGATTAATTGTTCTTTAGAATATAATCTGTCACTACTTTTCCAGAAATCAATGCAGGTGGAACTCCAGGTCCTGGAACAGTTAATTGCCCTGTATAAAAGAAATTTTTCAATTTTTTATTCTTAATCGTTGGTCTTAAAACCGATGTTTGTAATAAAGTATTTGCCAAACCATAAGCGTTTCCTCTACAAGAATGATAACGCTCTTTAAAATCTTTTACACCAAATGATTTTTTGAAAACTATGGCATCACTTAAATCTTCTCCTGTGCATTTTTTAATTCTATCGAGAATCAACTGGAAATATTTTTCGTGAATTTCTTCGTTGTCTTCTAAATCTACCGCAACTGGAATGAGGAAAAACCCAACTTCCTTACCTTCTTCACAAAGAGAATCATCTGTTTTGCTCGAAAAATTAGCGTAGAACAAAGGTTGTTTTGGCAATACTTTGGTATCATAAATTTCTTTTGCATGCGCTTCAAAATCTGTATCAAAGAACAAATTATGATGCAAAAGATGGTTCACTTTTCTGTCAAAAGCTACATAATATAAGAATGAACTCGGCGCAAAGGTTTTCTTTTGCCAATATTCTTCACTGTAATTTCGGTTTCCGTTGAGCAATTTTTCGGTGTGTGCATAATCTGCTCCAGAAATGAAAACATCAGCTTCATAAACTCCGTTTTGAGTTCTGATTTTTTTGGCTTGATTATTTTCATAATCTATTCCAACTACCTCTTCCTTCACATGAAATTCTACGCCTAATTCTTTAGCCAATTTCACCATTCCAAGTGCAACCGCATTGAAACCACCTTTCGGATACCATGTTCCCAACCCGAAATCTGCATGATTCATAAAATTGTAGAAAGCTGGAGTTTTATTCGGTTTTGCACCTAAAAATAATACAGGAAATTCTAAAATACTTCTCAATTTAGGATTTTTGATTTCCTTTCTTACTTGCTCAGAAATATTTTTGACAAATAAATTTAGTCTTTTAGCACTTTCTACAGAAACCAATTCTAACAATGATAAACCTGGATTATACACCAAATCCTGCATCGCAATTCGGTAGTTTTCTTGAGCTTCATCCATGAATTTTTTCAAATGTTTTCCGCTTCCTGGTTCTATTCTTTCGAAAGTTTCAATTATTTTTTCTGGTGTATCTTCGATGTCGATATAATCATTTTCACCAAAAACCACTCTATAAGCTGGCGAAAGTTTTTCTAGCTCATAATAGTCTGAAACTTTTTTGCCAAAATCTGCAAAAAATCTCTCAAAAATGTCTGGCATCCAATACCAACTTGGGCCCATATCAAACTTAAAGCCATCAATTTCCATCATGGAAGCTCTTCCTCCTAATTGTTCATTTTTTTCTAAAATCGTCACTCTATAACCAGCTTTTGCCATATAACAAGCAGAAGCCAGTGAAGAAAATCCGGAACCAATAATTACTGTTGTTTTCAAGGGTATTTAATTTTTTATATTGATGATAATGCTTCTTCTAATTGATGCCCAAAATAACTTTTTTTGACCTCTAAATATGATTTATTGATATGATTAGCCTTAATATTCAGTGGAATTCTCTTCACCAATTGAATATTACTGTTTTCCACAAAACTTAATTTTTCGGGATTATTCGTTAAAAGATTGATTTTTTTAACACCTAAAATATTCAGAATTTCTATGGCTACATTAAAATCTCTATCATCTGCTGGTAAACCCAACTGAAGATTAGCTTCTACCGTATCAAGACCCAATTCTTGCAACTGATAAGCCTTTATTTTATTGATAATCCCAATATTTCTACCTTCCTGACGAAGATATAAAATAATCCCTCCATTTTCATCTATATATTTCATAGATGCATCTAATTGTTGACCACACTCGCATTTTTGAGAATGAAAAATCTCTCCCGTAATACATTCTGAGTGAATTCTTACGTTTACCACTTCGTTAAAATCTGTGTTTTCAGAAATTAATGCAATGTGTGGCATCCAATCTTCTTGTGATTCTGAGAATGCTACAATTTTGAACTTTCCAAAATCTGTAGGCAATTTTGATTCTGCTTGTATCTTGATCATATTATCTATTTTTTAAATCATAATTATTGTACAAATTTATACTTTATTTTATTAAGTAGTAAAATATTTTACTATTTTTGTCATTAATAAATTCTATTGAATTAAATAAAATATTGAAATTAAGCACAAAAGCTTATTAATAAAGGAATACTAACCGATTTAAAAAAATTGAAATATGAAAAATAAAACCATCAATTCAGAAAAAATTTTATCCGATTACGGAAATTATTTACTTACTCACGGAGAAAGACCCAAAAACATATACGTTTTTGCTCAAGAAAACCACTTTGATGAAAAAGAATTTTATCAATTCTTTTCAAGCTTCGAACATCTGGAGAAAGAAATTTTAAAGCATTTTTTTCAAAAATCTTTAGAACTTTCTCTAGAAATCGAAGGTTATAAAGACATGAGCGATAAAGAAAGATTACTGAATCTTTATTTTATCTTTTTTGAAAACCTAACGATGAACAGATCTTTAGTGCTCATGATTTTAGAAAAGAAGAACCTTTCTACGTTGCAAAAACTTCATGAACTAAAATCTGAACATCAAAAATTTATCAAAACATTAGACTTTAATGATTTAGAAATTTTAGAAAAAGCAAAAGATTCTATTAAAAATTTCAATGAAAAATCTAGAGAAGAAGCACTTTGGTTGCACTTTTTATCCATTATTGAATTTTGGCAAAAAGACGAATCTCCAAGTTTTGAAAAAACAGATTTATTCATCGAAAAAACTATTGACACAGGTTTTGAATTCTTAAACAATGAACCTTTGAAAAAAATCATTGATTTAGGAAAATTCTTGTGGAAAGAAAAATTTCAAAAATCGTAAAAAATGAAAACCCTCAATAAAATTCCCACGGGAAAAATAGAACGCGCCAGCAATTTACTGAAAGCCGGCGCAAAAGTTGGCGTAAATTACATTAAATATTACGGCAACAAAATCACCAAAGACGAAGAAGAAGCCAAAAAAATTCTAAACGAAGACAATGCAGCAGATATTTATGACAGTTTAAAAGAACTAAAAGGTTCTGCGCTGAAAGTAGCACAAATGCTGAGCATGGAAAAAAACATCATGCCACAAGCTTATGTAGAAAAATTTTCGCTTTCGCAGTTTTCGGTTCCGCCACTTTCTGGAGCTTTGGTTAAAAAGACTTTTAGAAAATATTTTGGTAAAAATCCTGAAGATATTTTTGATGAATTTTCGCCAGAATCAGTCAATGCAGCGAGTATTGGTCAGGTTCATAAAGCCAAAATAAACGGTCAAGAATTGGCCGTTAAAATTCAATATCCTGGAGTTCAGGAAAGTATTTCCAGCGATTTGAAATTGGTGAAACCTATCGCAATGAAGATGTTCAACATCAGAAAAGAAGGTTCTGAATCGTACTTTAAAGAAGTAGAAGATAAATTGTATGAAGAAACCAATTACGATTTAGAACTCTCACGAAGTGAGCAAATTGCGCAAGAATGTGCTCATTTAGAAAATATAAAATTTCCGAAATATTATCCAGAATTCTCGTGTGAAAAAATCATCACGATGGATTGGTTGCATGGAAAACATTTCTCTGAATTTATTAAAACCAAGCATCCACAGAAAACGCTGAATAAAATCGGACAAACACTTTGGGATTTTTACATGTATCAAATGCACGTGTTGAAGCAAGTTCATGCAGATCCACATCCAGGAAATTTCTTGATTTCGGAAAAAGGAGAGTTAATGGTGATCGATTTCGGTTGTGTGAAGGAAATTCCAAGTGATTTTTATGAGCCTTATTTTGAATTGGCAAAAGTAGAAAACTTAATGAACCAAGCGTTTTTTGAACAAAAATTATATGAATTAGAAATTCTTAAACCAGAAGATTCATCTGAAGAAAAAGTATTTTTCAGTAAACTTTTCCATGAAATGTTAGAATTATTTACCAGACCTTTTAATCAAGAATTTTTCGATTTTTCTGATGAGAATTTCTTCCAAGAAATTGCAGATTTAGGTCAGCGTTATGCCAAACTCAGCGATTTAAAAAACATGAATACCAATCGTGGTTCTAGACATTTTATTTATCTGAACCGTACGTTTTTTGGTTTATATAATATGATGCACGATTTAAGAGCTGAAGGAATAGAAATTAATCATTTTCAAAAATTTATGGTAGAAAATGCCTAAAAATTTGCCCTCAAAAATCTGTGAAGTTTGCGGTTTACCTTTTAACTGGCGCAAAAAATGGAAAAAAGACTGGGAAGAAGTGAAATATTGTAGCGAAAAATGCAGGAAAAACAAAAAATCAACATCGTTTGGATCAAAAATGATTTAAGAACCAAAGACCAAATATCTCTATTTAAGGCATCTCAAGAAGATTTGTCTTTTATAGCTTTGTATATTTTCGATGAAGATTTTTATCAAAAAAATCAGTTTGGTTTCAGAAAAATCGGGAAATTTCGTGCAAAATTTTTGTTGGAAAGTGTTCAAGATTTACAATACAATCTTGCTGAACTCAACATCCCTTTATTGATAAAATCTGGAAAAACAAAGGAGATTTTTGAAAAATTGAATGAACACTACTCTATTCAAAAAATCTTTTGTGAAGAAGAGTTCACTCAAGAAGAAATAGATGTAGAAAAAGGCGTTTCTTCTGTCTTACCTCATGTGAAATTTGAAAAATCTTACTCACAATTTTTATTAGAACCAGATTTTGTTTTCGAAAGATTAGACAAAATTCCTGCGCTTTTTACCACATTCAGAAATAAGGTTGAAAAGAATTTCAGCGTAAGAAAACCTTTCAAAATTGAAAAAAGAAAAGCGATTTTTGAGCTAGAAGTTCCATCAGACAAAATTGATTTAGAAAAATTAGGTTTTAAAAATTTCGAAACGCATCCAGATTCAGCATTTCCTTTTTCTGGCGGTGAAAACGCAGCTTGGGAAAGACTGTATTATTATTTTGAAGAAACTCAACTGCTTAAAGATTATAAAAATACCAGAAACGGATTGGTAGGAAGTGATTACAGTTCCAAATTTTCGGCGTGGTTAGCCAATGGAAGCATTTCTGCAGTTTCCATTTATGATGAAGTGAAAAAATTTGAACAAAAATTCGGAGCCAATGAATCTACGTATTGGTTGATTTTCGAATTTTTGTGGCGAGATTATTTCAAATTTATTGCTTTGCAACACCGCAATGAAATTTTTTACAAAAAAGGACTTCAATCCCATAAAAATTTAGAATTTCAGCACAATCCTCAAAAATTGGAACAATGGATTTCTGGAAAAACGCACTCAGAATTTGTGAATGCCAACATGATAGAACTCCAAAAAACGGGTTTCATGAGCAACCGAGGAAGACAAAATGTAGCTTCGTATTTCTGTAAAAATCTAAAACTAGATTGGCGAATTGGCGCTGCATATTTCGAGGAAATGCTCATCGATTATGATGTTCACAGCAATTACGGAAACTGGTTGTATTTGGCTGGAATAGGAAATGATGCACGAGACAGAAGTTTCAACACACAAAAACAAGCAGAACAATACGATAGCGATAAAAAATTTAGAAATTTATGGCTGAAAAAGCACTAAACACGACACAATTGATATTTCCGCATCAGTTGTTTCAAGAGATTTCATTTCTTGAAAAGGAAATTCCTGTGTTTTTAGTGGAAGAATTTTTGTTTTTCAAACAGTACAAATTTCACCAACAGAAATTGGCCTTTCACAGAGCTACGATGAAATTCTATGAAAATTTTCTACACGAAAATGGATTCAAAGTTCATTATATAGAAAGCATTTCGGAACTTTCAGATGTTCGAAATTTAATTCCATTTTTAGAACAAGAAGGTTTTGAAAAAATCAAAATCATAGATGTTTGTGACGATTGGTTGGAAAAGAGAATTTTAAAGACAAAACTAAAAGTTGCGATTATTAAAAACCCAAGTTTTATCAATTCAAAAGAAGATTTAAAGGTATATTTTGAAGGCAAAAAACATTATCATCAAACTGATTTTTACAAACAACAGCGCATTTCTAGAAACATTCTTTTAGAAAACGGAAAACCAGTTGGCGGAAAATGGACTTTCGATACCGAAAACCGAAAAAAATATCCAAAAAATAAAAAATCGCCTTCTATTTCATTTCCTCAGAATAACCTTTTTTACAATGAAGCGAAAGTTTATGTTTCTGAAAATTTCGGAAATCATTATGGAGAATTAACAGATTATCAAATCTATCCAACTACCTTTTCCCAAGCGAAAATTTGGCTTGAAAATTTCTTGGAAAATAGATTTTTGGAATTTGGAATTTATGAAGACAGCATTGTAGAATATGAGCATTTTTTGCATCACAGTGTGCTTTCTCCATTGATGAACATTGGCTTTTTAACTCCAAATTACATCATCGAAAAATCCATAGAATTTGCTCAAAAAAATGAAATTCCGCTCAATTCATTAGAAGGATTCGTTCGTCAGATTTTAGGTTGGCGAGAATTTATTCGAGGAATCTATTTGTACCAAGGAAGTTTTGAAAGAAACCGAAATTTTTGGAATCATCAAAGAAAAATTCCCCAATCTTTTTACGATGGAACTACTGGAATTGCTCCGATTGACAAAACCATTAAAAAAATATTGAAAACGGGTTACGCTCATCATATTGAACGATTGATGATTCTCGCCAATTTTATGAATTTGTGTGAGTTTCATCCAGATGACGTCTATCAATGGTTTATGGAGATGTTCATTGATGCGTATGATTGGGTGATGGTTCCTAACGTTTACGGCATGAGTTTGTTTGCTGATGGCGGAATCATGAGCACAAAACCGTATATCAGCGGAAGCAATTACCTCAAAAAAATGAGTGATTATTCCACCGAAAATTGGGGAGAAATTTGGGATGCTCTTTTTTGGAATTTCATCTCTAAAAATCAAGAATTTTTTAGAAAAAATCCAAGATTGAGTATGATGCTCATCACTTGGAATAAAATGACGGAACAGCAAAAAGAATTACATCTCGTGAGAGCTCAAAACTTTTTAGAAAAATTACACCAATGATGAAAAAAAATTTTAGTGTAGAACAAATCGACAGAATTATAGAAATGGCTTGGGAAGACAGAACGCCATTTGAAGCTATCACTTTTCAGTTTGGAATTTCTGAAGCTGAAACCATCGCATTGATGAGAACAGAACTGAAAAGAAGTTCCTTCAATCTTTGGAGAAAAAGAGTGAATTCTGGCATTAGTCAAAAACATCTCAAAAAGAGAAATCCAGAAATTGAGAGATTTAAATGTACCAGACAGAAAACCATTAGTTTAAATAAAATATCAAAGAGATAAATGAGATTTTAGATGTAAGATTTTAGATTTTAGATTTAAAATCGGTGAGAAAAAATAAAACAAAAAATTAAAATAATATGAAAAATATAGTCATCATCGGTTGTGGAAGCGGAATAGGTTTAGCCACCGCAAAACAATTACAAAACGAAGCCCAAATCATCGGAATTTCTAGAACAGAAACACCAGAATTGAATAATGTAAAACTTCATTTTTATCAAAAAGACATTCTAACAGACAGTTTAGATGATGTTTCTTTCCCTGAAAAAATTGATGGATTGGTTTATGCACCAGGAAGCATTAATCTGAAACCTTTCGGCAGATTATCTGAAGAAGATTTCAAAAAAGATTTCGAAATTAATGTTTTAGGAGCTATTAAAATCATTCAGAAATTATTGCCAAATCTTAAAAAATCTGAAAGTGCAAGTGTGGTTCTATTCAGCACCGTTGCAGCAAAATTAGGGATGCCTTTTCATTCTTCTATCGCCGCAAGTAAAAGCGCTGTAGAAGGTTTGGTAAAGAGTTTAGCGGCAGAATTTTCGCTACAGAAAATAAGATTTAACGCAATTGCTCCATCACTTTCAGACACCAATTTAGCCACTGCTTTATTGGCATCACCAGAGAAAAGAGAAGCCGCTGCGAAAAGACATCCGTTACAGAAAATAGGAAATCCTGAAGAAATTGCAAAAATGGTTGTATTTTTACTTTCTGATTCTTCTTCTTGGATTACCGGACAGATTTTTGGCATTGACGGAGGAATGAGTACTATTAAATTATAAGCAATATGGAAACCAGTTTTTTAATTAATCTCCTACTAGAAGTTCAGGAATATGAACAATCTAAGTCATTTAAAAATCATGCCACGGTAGAAGATTTCAGAATTTGGCTCAACGAAAAAAAATATACTACGGAAAGTCCGACCAAACTTTTTAAAAATGAAAACCACGAAGTAAGTTTCACAGAAAATGAAATTTGTAAACAGGTTTTGCTTTTGGGCAGATTTTCTAAACAAATGATTCGCAAAGGTTTAAGCGATTTTCCGACTTTAGCGAACGAAGAATTCACTTATTTGTATAGACTCAAAGACGAGCCTTCTTTGACCAAAATGCAACTCATTGAAAGAAACGGTCACGAAAAACAAACGGGAATTCAAATCATCAAAAGACTTCTAGACGATGGTTTGATTCAAGAAATGGTGGATGAAAATGACAAACGTGCCAAAAGATTGACATTGACCAAAAAAGGAGAAGAAGCCTTCCATCAATCGGTAGAAAAAGTCAATACCACTTCTAAAATTCTTTCGGCAAATCTTAAAAGTGATGAAAAAACAAAATTGCTGGAATTACTTAAAAAAGTAAACGATTTTCATTACACTTTGTACACAGAATACAAAAATTCTGAGATTAAAGAACTCCTTCATTTGATAGAATAAGCATGGATAAAATTTCTATTTTTTGGTTCAGAAGAGACCTTCGTTTAAAAGACAATCACGGATTATTTCAAGCATTAGAATCGGGAAAAAAGGTGCTACCGATTTTTATTTTTGACGAAGATATTTTAGATTTATTAGAAAATAAGTCGGATAAGAGAGTTGATTTCATTGTACAAGCTTTACAAACCCTAAATTCTTTTCTAAAATCAAAGAATAAAGGCATTAAAATCTTCAAAGGAAAACCTCTTGAAATTTATAAAAAACTCACTGAAAACTATGAAATAGAAGCCGTTTATAGCAATGAAGATTATGAACCTTACGCCATAAAAAGAGACCAAGAAATTGCCTATTTTTTGGCTTCAAAAAATATAACTTTTCATCAGTTTAAAGACCAAGTTATCTTTCACAAAGACGAAATTGTAAAAGCCGATAAAAAACCTTACACAGTTTATACTCCGTATTCAAAACTTTGGCTCAATGAATTTCAAAAAGTTGATTTACAAGGATTTCCATCAGAAAAAAAACTAGACAATTTACTAGATATTCCTTTTGAAGAATTTAAAATTGAAGATATTGGTTTTCAAAAAACAGATTTAGCATTTGAAGTTCCAGAAGCAGATCTTCATATCATCAAAACTTACGAAGAAACTCGAAATTTCCCTGCGGTAAAAGGAACTACACAATTAGGCGTTCATCTGAGATTTGGAACCATTAGCGTAAGAAAGTTAGCAAAAATTGCTAAAGAAAATAATCTTACCTTCCTGAAAGAATTGATTTGGAGAGAATTTTTCATGCAGATTTTGTATCATTTTCCGAAAGTGGTTAATCATTCTTTCAAGTCAAAATATGATGCCATTCCTTGGGAAAATAATCCTGAATTTCTAGAAAAATGGAAAACTGGAAAAACAGGATTTCCTATTGTAGATGCGGGAATGCGTGAACTAAATGCCACTGGTTTTATGCACAACAGAGTGAGAATGATTACCGCGAGTTTCCTCATCAAACATTTGCTTACCGACTGGCGAATTGGCGAAGCTTATTTTGCGGAAAAATTAATGGATTACGATTTAAGTGCGAATAATGGAAACTGGCAATGGTGCGCAAGTTCTGGTTGTGATGCTGCTCCATATTTTAGAATTTTTAATCCAGATGAACAACAGAAAAAATTCGATCCAGATTTTAAATATATTAAAAAATGGATTCCTGAATTTGGAACGAAATACTATCCAAAACCTATCGTAGAACATAAAAAAGCCAGAGAAAAAGTACTGAAAGTGTACAAAGATGCTTTAGATAATTTAGACTAAAATTCTTAAACTTTTTGGGAGCACTTTTACTTTAACAGGAGATGAAATTTGGTTAAATTCACCATCTAAATGCCACAAATCTGAATCGACTGAAAACTCAATTTCTGGAACCGACAAATAATGAATGTACTGATTGGGAACCAATTTTTTGGTAAACATCCTGTAGGCAAAAACGCCAGAATGCGTGAAAGGAAACTTCTTTACCAAAGCTATTTCTAATAAGCCATCACTTTTACTTGCATGAGGAGCAATGTAGGCATTATTCCCGAATTGGCGCGTGTTTGCAACGTTGAGCATCAAATATTTTCCGTCAAATTTTTTATATTTTTCTTCGAATTTGATGGTAATCGGTTGGTATTTAAAAAATGTCTGAATAGAAGTTTTGATGTAGTTTTTAAAACCTCTGGAAGTCTTTTCAAAAGCTTCAATAACTGCTCCATCAAATCCTACTCCAGCTACATTAATCGAAAATCTTTCGTTTACCGTAAACGTATCTATTTCTTTGAAATTCTTTCTCTGGATTTTAGCTAAAAGTTCGTCTAAATTTTTAGAAAACTTGGTTTCATTAGAAAAACCGTTACCACTTCCTGCTGGGAAAATCCCGAGAATTTTATCCGTGTGAATTAAATTTTTCGCCACTGTAGAAATAGTTCCGTCCCCACCAATAGCAACGAAAATGTCTATTTTTTCAAAATTTTCCTTGATGAAATCTTCAGTATCTTGAATGGATTTAGAAATTAAATACAACGGATTTTCAACCTTTGCTTGTAAAGAATTAAGAAAAGGCTGATAATTTTTCTTGGCAGAAAAAGGATTGATGATAAATGCTACGTTTTGCATGGGTGCAAAAGTACGGAATTATTTAATGTTATTCCTCGAAATAAATTCTGGTTTTAAATAAGGTTTCAACTCAGCAAACGGAATAGAAATTTCTACTACTCCAGCAGCATAAGCTGTAATTTCGTATTGATTGTACACAAAAGTGATGTTTCGGGAATCAAAATAGAAATTGTTATTTACAGGAATTTTATCGACTAAAAGCATTTCTTTTTGGTCTGGATTTTTAAAATTTTTCATTAAAATTTTATTCCAATCTACTTTATTGATATCCTTAAAAATATCAGAAAGTTGAATCACTGCATTGGTTTTTAAGTCAAAATTTTTGAACAATATATTATAGTAACCATGTGCTCCACCAGAAAAGCCATCATTTTCATAGGAAATAGTAAGAACATCATTTTGATTAGAGAAAACTTTCATGTAAGAATTTTCTTCCCAAGTTTGTTCAAAGTCTGGAGTATATTCTTTAGCATCTTCTTGACCTTGAGAAAAATAAGCTTCTTTTTGATTTACTAATTCTTTCTGCAATTTTTCTTTAGAATATGTCTCTAATTTGATTCCAGATGGACTATAAATACTGTCTAATAAAGTTTTATTATGCAGCGTAGGAAATAACAAAATGGTTGATGAAGTTCGTAATTTCAAAGTTTTCGCAACAGCAATAGAATCTTGCAATTGAAGAGAATCTACCGCAAAAGGTAAATTTTCAGAAGCCAATTCATTAGCATTTTCTGGAATAATTCCTTTATTTCCTGTGGTTTTTGGACTGCAAGAAAAGAGTACGAAAGCAGTAGCTAAAGCTAGAAAAATGGTTTTCATGGAATTCATATTTGTGAACTTAAATATAGCAAAAAACCGTCCAAAGATTGAACGGTTTTGAAATTATTGATAAAATATTGATTTTAAGCGTCAATATTTGCATAGATTGCATTTTTCTCGATGAATTCTCTTCTTGGTGGCACTTCGTCGCCCATTAACATAGAGAATACGTTATCTGCTTCTGCAAGGCTTTCTATGGTTACCTGTTTTAAGATTCTGTTTTCAGGATTTAAAGTCGTTTCCCATAACTGTTCTGGGTTCATTTCCCCAAGACCTTTATAACGCTGTACTTCTACTCCTTTTCCATCTGGAGCCATTTCTAATGTTTTTGCTTCTCTTTCTTTCTCGTTGTAAGCATACATTTTTTTGTTTCCTTTTTTTAATAAATATAAAGGCGGTTGTGCAATGTAAATGTATCCTTGCTCGATCAGTTCTTTCATATATCTAAAGAAGAACGTAAGAATCAACGTAGAAATGTGAGAACCATCAATATCAGCATCGGTCATGATTACGATTTTGTGATATCTTAGTTTTGCCAAATTCAAAGCTTTAGAATCTTCTTCAGTTCCTACAGAAACACCAAGAGCAGTATAAATATTCTTGATTTCGTCATTATCATATACTTTGTGAAGCATAGATTTTTCTACGTTCAAGATTTTACCTCTTAATGGAAGAATCGCTTGGAAATGTCTATCTCTACCTTGTTTAGCCGTTCCACCTGCAGAATCTCCCTCTACTAAGAAGATTTCTGAAATTTCAGGGTCTTTAGAAGAACAGTCAGATAATTTTCCTGGTAAACCAGAACCTCCCATTGGAGATTTTCTCTGAACCATTTCACGAGCTTTTTTCGCAGCTTGTCTTGCTTTTGCAGCTAGAACTACTTTTTGTACGATTTGCTTCGCTTCATTAGGATTTTCTTCTAAGAAATTGGTAAGCATTTCGCCTACAATTTTATCTACAGCACCAGAAACTTCTGAGTTTCCTAATTTGGTTTTGGTTTGCCCTTCGAACTGAGGCTCCATCACTTTTACAGAAATAATCGCGGTAAGACCTTCTCTAAAGTCATCACCCGTAATTTCTACTTTTTCTTTTGCAGGAAGACCTAGTTCATCCGCATATTTCTTTAGAGTTCTCGTTAAAGCTCTTCTGAAACCTGCTAAATGCGTTCCACCTTCGTGCGTATTGATATTATTTACGTAAGAGTGTAAATTCTCGTTGAATGAAGTATTGTAACGCATCGCTACTTCTACCGGAATATCATCACGCTCACCTTCCATGAAGATTACGTGTTCCATGATTGATTCACGGTTTCCGTCAATGTAGGCAACAAATTCTTTAAGACCACCTTCTGAATGGAATGTTTCAGTTGGGAAACTTCCATCTTCATTTTTTCTTCTTTCGTCTGTTAAAGTAATGGTAATTCCTTTGTTTAGGAACGCCAATTCTCTTAATCTAGCAGCTAAAGTATCATAATTGTACACCAATTCTTGGAAAATGCTTCCATCTGGTTGAAAGAAAACTTCGGTTCCTGTAGAAGTAGAAGTTCCTATTTCTTGTACATCTGCTAATGCTTTTCCTTGAGAATATTTTTGTTGGTATAATTTTCCGTTTCTAGAAACAGTAGCAATTAACGAAGTAGAAAGTGCGTTCACACAAGAAACCCCAACTCCGTGAAGACCACCAGAAACTTTGTAAGAATCTTTATCAAACTTACCACCTGCACCAATTTTGGTCATTACTACTTCTAGCGCAGATTTTTGTTCTTTTTGGTGAAAGTCTACAGGAATACCTCTACCATTATCTTTTACAGAAATTCCGTCTCCTTCGTGAATGGTTACTGCAATGGTATCACAATGACCTGCCAAAGCTTCGTCAATAGAGTTATCAACTACCTCATAAACCAAGTGATGCAAACCTCTAACACCTACATCACCAATGTACATAGAAGGTCTAAGACGTACGTGTTCTATTCCTTCTAATGCCTGAATACTGTCTGCTGTATATTGTTTTTGACTCATAATAAAATTTTAATTTTGGGATTTGAAGCTTAGATTTGAGATTAAAAATAGATTTCAAAAGGTCTGAAATCTAAAATCTCACGGCTAAAATCTTCATTTCGCAAAGACTTACAAATATCGTAAAAATTAGTGAGATATGAAAGCGAATTAGACTTCAAAAAATGGAAAAGTTATTAACATTTAAGCATAAAAAAATCTTCATTTTTGAGATGAAGATTTCATAAAAAGTAATGTCTTTAAATTTATTTTAAATAAAAATTTATTTTAATTTAAAGATGTGCTTTAATATAATTTCTTGGGAAAACATATTTGAATAAACTTCATCTTTTTTTATAAATTTTACTTTGGTTTGTATTTCAAATGGATAAATTAATAATTCTAACTCTTTTAAATTTTCTTTTTTAACAGACATAGCTTCAATAGTTTTTTTTGACTTTAATGGACTTTGATATTCACCAATAAACTTAAAATCAGAAGAAAGAGAATTTTCATATGGCGATAGTTTCACAACCAATACATATGTTTTCTTTTCAAAATCATATGTTAGTTGATGACTAATTTTTTTTATATAAAAATTAATATTAGATTTATCATCTTCCTTATTCTTGAAGAAAAATTTATTAGGTAAATTCAATTGAAGTTTTTTATCATAAAAGCTGATGTCACCTCTTGGTAAAATAAAATTATCAGTAATATAGCCTAAGCTTTGATTAGAAAACCCTCTGTAAAATTCATCAATATTCCTTATTGTTTTGGAATCATCACTATTTTGTATATATGCTCTATATGCAGCAAAACCGCAACCACTATTAGGCATTTGTTTATTTATTTGCGAGCACAATTCTTTTAAAGTTCTTTCTGACTTTTCTATAAGATTTTTATCTAGTTTTATATTATTTGCTTTTTCAACATCTTTTATGAAAGCATCTAAGTTTGAAAGTTTAGAGGAATAGCTACCTGCATTATTAATAAAATGTGCCAATAATTGTTCATCTGTAATATTTAGAAAATGTTTTACATAAAAAAAATTCTTAATATTATTTAATGGATTATAATCATCAAAATCTGTAACAAACCTTCCTTTCCAAGTGCCATTGACATCTGTTGAAATCAATTATACATCGACACCAAAAAGCTTTTCATCTGCTTTAGTTCTAAATTCAAATCCTGTATTCAGAAAATTAAAATTAAAGTCCTCATGAAAAATTAAAGTTAATGAAGTAAATGTTCCGTAATTGCTTGTAGAATGTCGCATATTTTGATAATAAATCAAATCAGCAAACTTTCTTATCTCATTTGATAAAAACTTATACTCTTTAGGAAGTTGTTCATAATCTCCTCCATCAAATAATAAGTCGTTAATCCTTCCTCTATATTGGGAATTAGCATTCCAAAAAAACATTAGAAAAAATAGAAAAAATAATCTTTTCATTGCATTAACTTCATCAATAAATTATCATCTGTTTTCTCTACCTTCACTACATTTAGTTTGGTAAGGTTTTTAGAGGTTTTGTCCCATTTTTTTCCTGAAAATTGAGATTGCGTTTTTACCTCAGCTAAACTCATTTCGCCGCCATTTTTTTCTAAAATCTCGATGATAATTTTATCATCTTCATTCAATTCTACTTTTGGAACCGCTTTTTCTGGTCTCATTTGAGGGAAGAACAATACTTCTTGAATAGATGCATTATTGGTTAAGAACATAATTAATCTATCCATACCAATTCCCAAACCTGAAGTTGGCGGCATACCATATTCTAACGCTCTTAAGAAATCTTGGTCTATGAACATTGCCTCGTCATCACCACGCTCAGAAAGCGCCATTTGAGACTCGAAACGTTCTCTTTGATCAATTGGATCATTCAACTCTGAATATGCATTGGCAATTTCTTTACCACAAACCATTAACTCAAAACGTTCGGTAAGCCCTTCTTTGCTTCTGTGTTTTTTGGTTAAAGGCGACATTTCGATTGGATAATCAGTAATGAAAGTCGGCTGAATGAAGTTTCCTTCGCATTTTTCTCCAAAAATTTCATCAATTAACTTTCCTTTCCCCATCGTTTCATCTACTTCAATCCCGATAGATTTTGCAAAATCGCGCAATTCATCTTCGGTTTTTCCTGTGATATCAAAACCTGTGAATTTCTGAATCGCTTCCGTCATCGAAACTCTAGGATATGGAGCTTTCCAATTGATGGTATGTTCACCAAATTGAGATTCTGAAGTTCCGTTAACAGAAACCGCACAGAATTCTAATAATTTCTCAGTGAAATCCATCATCCAGTTGTAGTCTTTATAGGCTACATAAATTTCCATCGCGGTAAACTCTGGATTGTGGGTTCTATCCATTCCTTCGTTACGGAAATTTTTAGAAAATTCATAAACCCCATCAAAACCACCTACGATTAATCTTTTCAGATATAATTCGTTTGCAATTCTCATGTACAATGGAATATCTAAAGCATTATGATGCGTAATAAATGGTCTTGCAGCTGCACCACCAGGAATTGCCTGTAAAATAGGCGTTTCTACCTCGAAATAACCGGCATTATTGAAAAACTCACGCATCGCATTGAACAATTTTGTTCTCTTTACGAAAATTTCTTTAACATGAGGATTCACCGTCAAATCTACATAACGCTGTCTGTACCTTAGTTCTGGATCATTAAAAGCATCATGAGTGACTCCATTTTCATCAGTTCTAGGTTGAGGAAGCGGACGAAGTGCTTTGGTCAATAAGGTGAAGTTTTTCACCATTACCGTCATTTCTCCCACTTGAGTTTTGAACAATTCTCCTTCTACACCGATGATATCACCAATATCTAAAAGATGTTTATAGACTTCGTTATAAAGCGTTTTATCTTCGCCAGTACAGATTTCATCACGATTAAAATACACCTGAATTCTACCTTCAGAATCCTGTAATTCTGCGAAAGAAGCCTTCCCTTGAATTCTTCTAGACATTAATCTACCTGCGATTTTCACTGATTTTCCTTCAGCAAAATCGTTCTTGATAGACTTGGTAGTATCTGTAATTTTATATTCATCTGCTGGAAATGCGTTTATTCCCATTTCGGTCAGTTTCTGTAATTTCTCTCTTCTGATGATTTCCTGTTCTGATAAAGACATTGTTTTTCAATTTTTTGGAATTGCAAAAATAAGGATTTTTTTACGAATTTTTAAATTTCTTAAAAATTAGCTTGGTCAAGAAAAAAGCAACCCAAAAAGGTTGCCTTCTGTTAAAATCACAATTGGTACAATTGTTTATTTTTTTAGGGTAAGAATATATTTCACCATTTTTTTAGCATTTTCTTTATCCATACCAGTATGTGCAGCCATAGGAACTTCTCCCCAAACTCCGCTACCACCGTTGATGATTTTATCTGCTAACATATCAATGTCTGCTTCAGTATATTTTGCCGCTACTTCTTGATAAGAAGGACCTACTAATTTAGCATCTTCTTTGTGACAAGTAAGACAATCTGAACCTGCGATTAATGCTTTACCTTCTTCTTCAGGAGTTGCAGCAGCTGTAGCAGCAGTTTGCTCTGTAGGTTCTGGCAACATTACATTTGATTCTTTTACTGGTTCTTCTTTTTTAGAACAAGAAACCACTACTAATGCACCGAAAGCTAGTGTTAAAATTACTCTTTTCATAGATATAATATTTTTATTTATTTTTAAATTTTCACAAATTTAGTGAATAAAGCCTTCCCTTTTTTCAAAATGCTAAAAATCATATCAGATTTTTTAAAAATTTATTCGAAGCATAATTATTAAAAAAAACTTATTTTTGTGAACCAAAAATTAGAAATGAACGCTTCACAAAACAAAAAAATAAAATTCGAAGAACTAGGTCTTAAAAATTATCTTGAGGCTTTTGAATATCAACAATCTTTAATGGATGAAATCATTGCCATTAAAATCAAAAACAGAGAAAACGAAGACCAAGAACCCGAAACTACTCCTAATTATTTACTGTTTGTAGAACACCCACATGTTTACACTTTAGGAAAATCTGGTGACGAGCACAATATGCTTGCTAATGAGAGTAAACTGAAAGAAATAGACGCCACTTTCGTAAAAACCAATCGCGGTGGAGACATTACCTATCATGGTTTCGGTCAACTTGTAGGGTATCCGATTTTGGATTTAGACAACTTCAAATCAGATATTCATTTATATATGAGAAATCTGGAAGAAGTAATCATCAGAACCATTGCAGAATACGGTTTAAAAGGAGAAAGAAGCGTTGGTGAAACGGGAGTTTGGTTAGATGTAGGAAAACCTTATGCTAGAAAAATTTGTGCATTGGGTGTTAAAACTTCAAAATGGGTGACTATGCACGGTTTTGCCATCAATGTCAATACAGACTTACGCTATTTCGAATACATTATTCCTTGCGGAATTAAAGACAAAGCAGTTACTTCTATAAAAAGAGAACTTGAACGTGAAATAGATGTAGAAGAAGTAAAAGAAAAAATTAAAAAACATTTTCAAGATGTTTTCGAAGCGGAACTTTTTTAAGTTTCGCTTTTTTTCTTTTTAAAAAATCTTCGCTCCTCTGTAAACCTCCGTTTGAGATTCCATCAGCGGAGCTGCGTTTTGTCTAAAAGTAAAAAGATGCTCCGTTCCTGCATGTAAATGATGATGTTCTTCGGTTTCCCAAAGTTCAATTAAGAAAAAAGTGCCTTTATTTTCTCTATCTTCTATTAAATCATATTGAAGACAACCTTCTTCTTTTCTGGTTTCTATTACTAACTTTTTTAATAATTCTATCGCATCAAAAAGATGATTTTCTTTGAATCTGAATAATGCTACAATGTGTAAATTCATAACTGACTGTAATTTCTAAAACAAAAGTATTGATTTTTAAAAGCACATCAGAAATAAATTTTTGAAAGTTTCTCAGAATCCTCAAATTCTTCCATTAGAAAATTCATAAAAAAAGTATCTAATTTTTATTAATTCGTAATTCCAAAAAATTTTTATCTTTGTGAAAATTCAAAAAGTAAAATGGCAGAATACAAATTAATCCTTCCAAGCATGGGAGAAGGCGTGATGGAAGCTACTATTATCAGTTGGTTATACAATGAAGGCGACACCGTAAATGAAGATGATTCTGTGGTAGAAATTGCTACCGACAAAGTAGACTCTGATGTTCCTACACCAGTTTCTGGGAAAATTGTAAAAATTTTAAAACATAAAGACGAAGTTGCTAAAATTGGTGAAGCAATCGCTATTTTAGACATTTCGACTCCGCTCAATGGTACTACAGGAGAAGGAGAAGCTGCACCTGTTGCAGAAACTCCAAAAGCAGAAGAGCCTAAAACTGAAACTCCTGCAGCTGAAGTAGTAAAAGAATTAGAAAAACCTTTAGCTACCACTTCTACTCCTCAAGAATTTTCGGGAGATGTATATCTTTCTCCACTCGTGAAATCTATTGCTCAAGAAGAAAATATTTCTGAAGCAGAACTTAAAACTATTAATGGTTCTGGTTTAGATGGCAGAATTACCAAAGAAGACATCTTGGCTTTTGTAAAAAATAGAGGCACTTCTACTCCAGTTGCTGCGCCTGTTCAAGTAACTGTTCCAGTTGCTGCTGCACCGCAATCTGCGCCAGTTCCGGTTTCAGAAGGTGATGAAATTATCCCGATGGATAGAGTTAGAAAAATCATTGCAGATGCTATGGTTAATTCTAAGAGAACTTCGCCACACGTTACTTCTTTCATAGAATCAGATGTAACTAACGTTGTAAAATGGAGAGCTAAACACAAAGATATTTTCGAAAAACGTGAAGGCGAAAAATTAACTTTCATGCCTATTTTCGTGAAAGCAGTGGTAAAAGCTATTCAGGATTTCCCAATGATTAATGTTTCTGTAGATGGTGACAAAATCATCAAAAAGAAAAATATCAATATCGGTATGGCAACGGCTTTACCAGACGGAAACCTTATCGTTCCTGTAATTAAAAACGCTGACCAATTATCACTTTCTGGATTAGCTAAAGCAATTAACGATTTAGCGTACAGAGCAAGAAACAAAAAACTTCGTCCAGAAGATACTCAAGGAGCTACTTACACCATTTCAAACGTAGGAACTTTCGGAAATTTAATGGGAACTCCTATTATTCCTCAACCGCAAGTTGCGATTTTGGCAATTGGTGCGATTGTGAAAAAGCCTGCAGTTATTGAAACCAAAGATGGCGACATGATTGGCATTCGTCAAATGATGTTCATGAGTCATTCTTATGACCACAGAGTTGTAGACGGTTCTCTTGGCGGAATGTTCTTAAAACACGTTCATGATTACCTGCAAAACTGGGACATGAATACAGAGATTTAAGAGCTCAATAAAAGATAAAAGTAACCTTCGAAAGATTTTTCGGAGGTTTTTTTGTAGCCATTCCCGCTTTCACTACTCGCTTTTTTAAAATTTTCCCCAACTAAATCCCCAGCAAAAAAAATTAAAAAGAGCTCAAACACACCGTTCAATCGGGGCTAGTTACATTTTCGGCAAAAATTTGTTATTTTTGAAAAAAAATAATAAACCTTGTTAACAAAAGAAGAAATAAGAGCATCCTATAAAAATTTTGATGATAATAAAATTCTAAAATTAGCTCAAAATCCAAAAGGATTAACCAAAGAAGCAATTCCAGTTCTAATAGAAGAGGTGAGATTAAGAAATTTAGACACAAGTTTCATAGAATGGATTCAATTAGAAAACAATCCTTTAAATCAATTAGAAAAAGATTCTATTTTCAGCAATATTAAAAACAGTAAGTGTAGTATTTGTAAAACCAATTCAGACTTAAAAGCATATGAGTTTCATTCTGTAATCTCAGGAGTTATTTTTTGTGATGACACTTTGCAACATTTAATCATCTGTGAAAAATGCAATAAAAAAATTAGATGGAAAAATTTCTTTAATACTATTCTGTTAGGATGGTGGTCTAGAAAAGGATTCATCGCAACTATCACAGCATTATTAACTGAGTTATTCAATCTTTTTTTAGTCAAAAGAATTAACGACCGAATCTTAAATACTTTAATAGAAGAGAATAATGGTACTTTTAGAAAAATTCTCTCCAGTGAAAATCCAAAACAGCAAATTCAAAATTTTATTGAAAATAATAATGTAAGAAATCTAAATAAAAACGAATATGAATAACTTCCAAATCCGTAAAGCAACACCAGAAGACACCCAAACCATCTTTGACTTAATCTACAAACTCGCCGTTTACGAAAAACTAGAAAATGATGTCATCACTTCAGTAGAAGAACTTCGAACCAATATTTTTGAGAAAAAATTTGCAGAAGTGCTCATCGCAGAAGAAGATGAGAAACCAGTTGGTTTTGCACTGTATTTTCATAACTTTTCTACGTTTGTTGGCAAACCTGGAATTTATCTCGAAGACCTTTTTGTAGAACCAGAAACACGCGGAAAAGGTTACGGAAAAGCACTTTTAGTAGAATTGGCTAAAATTGCCAAAGAAAGAAACTGTGGCAGATTAGAATGGAGCGTACTTGATTGGAATACACCTTCTATAGAATTTTATAAATCTCTCGGCGCAAAACCAATGGATGAATGGACGGTTTTCCGTTTAGACAAAGCTGGAATAGAAAATTTAGCCAAATAAATCTAAATTCTATCATTAACACATCATCAAATCAACAAATTATCACATCATTATTGTGTATTTCAAAAAATTTCAATACTTTTGCACCTCGAAATAATTAACAAATATTTTTAACATTATGAACAATTACGAAACTGTTTTCATTTTAACTCCCGTTCTATCTGACGCTCAGGTGGAGGAAGCAGTTAAAAAATTCGAAGACTTCTTAAAAGAGCACAACTGCGAAATCGTTGCTAAAGAAAATTGGGGTCTTAAAAAATTAGCTTATCCTATTCAATTAAAAAAGAATGGATTCTACACTTTGATTGAATTCAAAGGTGAAGGTACTGTAGTTGCAGGTTTAGAAACTGCTTTCAAACGTGACGAGAGAGTAATCCGTTACTTAACTACTAAACTTGATAAGCATGGCGTAGAATACGCTGAAAAAAGAAGAGCTAAAGTAAAAACTGCTAAAGCTTAATTTTTAACCCTTAAAAAATTTACAAAAATGGCAATCGACGAAATGGCAAAACAAGCATCAGCTGGAGGTGAATCAGAAGTAAAATTCCTTACTCCACTTGATATCAATACTAAATCTGACAAAAAATACTGTAGATTCAAAAAATTCGGTATTAAATACGTAGACTATAAAGATGCTGACTTCTTATTACAGTTCGTAAACGAACAAGGTAAAATTTTACCAAGAAGATATACAGGTACTTCTCTTAAATATCAAAGAAAAGTTTCTGCAGCTATTAAAAGAGCTAGACACTTAGCTTTAATGCCTTACGTAGCAGACTTATTAAAATAATTATTAACAAAAAATAAATTGTTGGTTTTAGTTTACTAAACCTAACTTTTTAAAACAAAAAAGGACAACAACAATGGAAATTATCCTAAAAAAAGACGTAGAAAACTTAGGTCTTGAGTTTGATACAGTAAATGTAAAACCAGGTTACGCAAGAAACTTCTTAATTCCTCAAGGTTATGCACTTCTTGCAACTCCTAAAAATAAAGCTGCTCTAGAAGCTACTTTAGAAGCTAGAAAAGAAGAAGAAGCTAAATTAATCGCTGCTGCAACTGCAATCATCGAAAAATTAAAAGCTACAACTGTTTCTATCGCTGCAAAAGTAGGTACAGGTGATAAGATTTTTGGTTCTATTAACAATGCTACTTTAGCTGAAGAATTAGCTAAAGCTGGTGTAGAAGTAGACAAAAAATACATCAAAATCCCTGGAAACACGATCAAGAGAACAGGTAAATTCTCTGCTAAAGTAAGACCTCACAGAAATGTAGAATTCGAATATGAATTCGAAGTTGTTTCTGATGTAGTTGCTGAAGAAGCAAACACTGAAGCTTAAAATTCAGACTTATAAATATTAAGAACGCTCTCAAAATTTTGAGAGCGTTTTTTTATGCTTTTCATTTCACAAATAGATAATTTATCTAGACTTTATTGAAAATTTGGCAATTTATAAATTGTTGCTCTCATCACATTTGATTATTTTTGAGTTTAAACTTTCCTTATGAATTTCAACACCGAAAATCTTGATAAAGAAACACTGCTCCATCTTTATAAAGCAATGGTTTTACCCAGAACCATAGAGGAAAAAATGCTCATTGCTTTGCGCCAAGGTAAAATTTCGAAATGGTTTTCTAGTTGGGGACAAGAAGCCACTTCTGTAGGTTCTGCTCTTGCGATGAACATAGAAGAATACATCTTAACCATGCATAGAAATTTAGGTGTTTTTACTTCAAGGAAAATTCCACTAGATAGACTTTTTTCTCAGTTTCAGGGAAAAATGAATGGTTTTACCAAAGGAAGAGACAGAAGTTTTCATTTTGGAACTCAGGAATTCAAAATTGTGGGAATGATTTCTCATTTGGGTTCGCAAATGGGAGTTGCAGACGGAATTGCTCTTTCTCATTTATTGAATCAAGAAGAAAAATGCACACTGGTTTACACTGGTGATGGTGGCGCTTCTGAAGGTGATTTCCACGAAGCTGTAAATACTGCCGCTGTTTGGAATTTGCCTGTCATCATCGTCGTTGAAAATAATCAGTGGGGACTTTCTACACCTTCTCGTGAACAGTTTAGATGCAAATCATTCGCAGATAAGGGAATTGGCTACGGAATAGAAGCACATTCCATCAATGGAAATAATATTTTAGAAGTTTATCATACTTTCAAAAATTTAGCAGAAAGCATCAGAAAAAATCCTAGGCCTATATTGGTAGAATGCAATACTTTCAGACTCAGAGGTCACGAAGAAGCTTCTGGAACAACATATTATCCAGAAGGAATGATTGAAGAATGGACAAAACAAGACCCAATTGCTAACTATGAACAATTCTTACTTTCTGAAGGAATTTTAAATCAAAATTTGATTGAAGAAATAAAAGAGTCCTATAAAAAACAAGTTGACGAAGCACTTGACCAAACCATTGCAGAACCAGAAATCATTCCGAATAAAAAAACGGAATTAGAAGATGTTTACGCACCTTTTGATAATCACGAAATCTTACCACAAAAATTACAAAACAGAGAAATAAGGTTTATTGATGCGATTTCTGAAGCCATAGAAATTTCCATGAAAAACCATCCGAATTTGGTTTTGATGGGACAAGATATTGCAGAATATGGTGGCGCTTTTAAAATTACAGAAGGTTTTGTTGAAAAATTTGGCAAAAAAAGAGTGAGAAATACACCATTGTGTGAAGCCGCGATTGTAGGTTCTGGTTTGGGACTCAGCATTAATGGCTACAAATCTATGGTAGAAATGCAATTTGCAGATTTTGTAACGGAAGGTTTCAATCAAATCATCAATAACTTGGCAAAAACCCATTACAGATGGAACCAAAATGCAGATGTAGTAGTAAGAATGCCAACTGGAGCGGGAACTGGAGCGGGACCTTTTCATTCTCAAAGTAATGAAGCTTGGTTTACCAAAACTCCAGGTCTTAAAATTGTATATCCTGCTTTTCCTGATGATGCAAAAGGTTTATTGATTCAAAGTTTTGAAGATCCAAATCCAGTATTGTTTTTTGAACATAAAAAATTATACAGAAGTCTGAAAGGAAACGTTCCTGAAGGCTTCTACACCACTCCATTCGGGAAAGCCAGAAAAGTAAAAGAAGGCAATGAACTCACGATTATTACTTATGGTTTAGGAGTTCATATTGCCTTAGAATTTGCAGAAAAAAATCCTGAAATTTCTTTAGAAATTGTGGATTTAAGAACGTTGATTCCACTCGATATTGAAACCATTTACAAATCAGTGAAAAAATGCAATAAAGTGATAATTCTGCACGAAGACACTTTAACTTGTGGATTCGGAGCGGAACTTTCTGCATTAATATCTGAGCATTGTTTTGAGGATTTGGACGCACCAATTATTAGAGTGGCTTCCATGGACACACCGATTCCGTTCAATAAAAAGCTAGAAGACCAATTTATGCCCAATGAAGAATTAGCAGAAGCTGTAGAGAAAATTCTGAAATATTGAGAAGCTAGAAGTTGGATGTTAGATGTTAGATGTTGAAACTCGGAGCTCAAAATCAAGATTTCGGAACTGTTTTGCGTGAGTGATTGCAGCGAAAATCCCGCAGTGAAAATGGCGCGAGCGAAGCGAGCGTTAGTTTTCACGAGGAATTGCAGCGAAAAGCGCGGTATTTTTTGGCATAGAAAAAGCAAGGGAAAAATACACGCCCAAAAAAAATGTAACTTTGGCTTGATATTTGAAAACTTCCCTTAAAAAGATTATCATGAAAAAATATATTTTAGCAGCAGGATTAGCATTAGGTTCGGTGGGAATTATTACCACTACCACGCAATCTTGTATGACGATTGCCACTACAGTAGGACTTTCGGTTCTTAAAAAGATTTTAATTGGTGGCGTTTCTAAAGGTTTAGGAATTTTTAAAGATAAAAATAGTTTCTTGGGCAATGAATTGATTAATGCTGCACTTCCGCAACAGCTGAAAGACATTAATTCTACCCTAGAAAAATTAGGATTAAGCAATTTGGTTCAGAAAGAAAAAGGCTACATTGCAGAAGCTGCAGCATTTGTTGCTCCGATTGCAGAACCTATTTTAATCAATGCGATTAATGATATGACTTCTGCTGAAGCTCAACAAATTGCACAAGGTGGAAGTGGTGCTGCTACAGCTTATCTTAAACAAAAAACCAGTACACAACTCATGGCAGCGATTGCGCCAAAAGTAGATGCGAAACTCAATGAATACGGAATTGTAAGAAGTGTAAATCTCGCTTTACAAGGAAATAATTTGCTTGGAGGTTTATTAGGAAACCAAAATTCTAATTCTTCGGCAAGTTTAAGTTTGAGCAATTTAGCGGCTGAACAAATGGTGAATGGACTGTTCAACATTGTAGAAAATTACGAAAAAACCAATCCAGAAAATCCTATGAATATTTTGAAATAGAGGTTTTCAATATCATGATATGTAAAATCAATTGCGAGCTATTGCAATTGATTTTTTTGTGCATTACTTTTGACAAAATTTAAAACACAATGACGGCAAAAGAGCAAGGAAAAAGGCTTCTGAAGTATATAACTAAAGAAAGAAAAGATGTTCTCAATATTTACTTTTATGCCATATTAAGTGGTCTGGTCCAGTTGAGTTTACCACTGGGAATACAAGCCATCATCAGTTTTGCGATGGGTGCAACTATGGTTACTTCTATTTATATTCTCATTGCATTTGTAGTTCTCGGAACGTGGTTAGTAGGATTTTTCAGGGTGAAAGTAATGGAAATCATCGAAAAAATTCAACAAAAAATATTTGTAGAATATGCCATCTCTTTTTCGGAAACTTTACCAAAAATAAAACTCGAAAAGACCAATCAATATTACTTACCAGAACTTATCAATCGTTTTTTTGACACCCAAAATTTACAAAAAGGAATTTCTAAAATTCTCCTCGAAATTCCAACCGCTATTATTCATATTTTATTTGGGATCATTCTACTCTCTTTTTATCACCCATGGTTTTTAGCTTTTGGCGGAATTGTATTGGTAGGAGTCGTTTTGATTTTTAATTATACTTCAGAAAAAGGGATAGAAACAAGTTTAATCGAAAGTGATAAGAAATATTTTGTCGCATCTTGGTTAGAAGATATTGCCAGTTCGGTGAAATCTTTCAAAGCTAATAAACATACCAACCTTCACCTTAGAGAAACGGATGACAGACTTCTGGATTATCTAAGTTACAGAACGCATCATTTCAAAGTTCTTTTATTTCAATATAAAACCATTATTTTCTTCAAAGTTTTGATTACACTGGTTATGTTAGTAATAGGAACGTATCTATTGGTTAACCAAAAATTGAATATTGGTGCGTTTATCGCAGCTGAAATTGTAGTGCTTACCATTTTAACTGCCGTAGAAAAACTCATCAAAAGTTTAGAAAGTTATTATGATGTCATTACTGCACTCACCAAACTTTCTAAGGTTACCGATTTGCCACTAGAAAATGAAACAAGCGACATTATCCATATCAAAGATGATATTCAATCTATTGAATTTAAAAATGTTTCTTTTGGTTTTGGAGATGAAGATATTCTGAAAAATTTAAATTTCAAAGTTCAACCAAGTAGCATCAATGTGATTTCGGGAGAACTTTCTTCAGGAAAATCACTGCTCATTAATTTGATGTCTGGAATTTACGCCCCTACTTTTGGTCACATTTTATACAATGATATTTCTTCTAAAAATTTAACTCAAGACCAAATCAGAAGAGGAATCAGTATTCACACAGATGATATAGATGTTTTCAAAGGAACAGTACTGGAAAATATTCAACTGGGAAATGAAAAAATAACCGTAGAAAAAATCAATCATATTGCTCAAAAAATAGGAATTGATGATTTCGGGACTAAGTTTACCAACGGATTTTTGACCAAAATTCAAGATGGAAACTCTCAACTTTCTTACAGCAATAAGAAAATAATCCTTCTGCTAAGAGCTCTTGCTACAGACAATAAAATCATCATTTTAGAAGATCCTTATGATGGACTTTCTAAAGAAATCAAAGAAAAAATGATGGTATTTTTACAAGAATTAGCCAAGGAAAAAACCATTATTGTGGTTACTCAAGATGATGACTTTATCCAAAAAGCTCATCAACATTTTCACATGATTAATGGCCTATTAGAAACTAAAAAATAAAACGATGCAACTCAAATCACTCGAAAATATTTATCATATCAATAAGAAATCAAATGTTGCCAAATGGTTTTTATTTACTTTTTTAGCATTTGTTTTCATTATGTTTTTGCCTTGGACTCAGAATATTAAAACTCAAGGAAATGTTAGTACTTTATTTCAGGAACAAAGACCTCAAAAACTGAACTCTCCTATTCCTGGAAGAATCATCAAATGGTACGTGAAAAACGGAGATGTCGTAAAAAAAGGTGATACCATTCTTCAAATTTCTGAAATTAAAGACGATTATCTAGACCCACTTTTGGTAGAAAGAACTCAGGAACAAGTTCAAGCAAAAAAAGGAGTCAGAGAATATTATAATGCCAAAATTTCTACCACAGAAAACCAAATTGCAGCCATTACTGCTGCTAAAGATTTGAAACTGAATCAAATTAAAATTAAAATTGCCCAGTTACAAAATAAATTAAAAGCGGAACAAGCCGAACTTACCGCCGTAAACAATGAATTAAAAATTGCTCAAGACCAACTTAATCGACAGAATAAAATGTATGAAGAAGGTTTGGTTTCTCTTACTCAGTTGCAACAACGAAATGTAAGTTATCAAAATGCTCTTGCCAAGAAAACTTCAGCGGAGAATAAATTGACTCAAACCCAACAAGAAATCGCCGCGCAAAACATAGAACAAAACGCTGTTATTCAAGAATATACAGAAAAATTGAGCAAAACTGAAGGCGATCGTTTCCAAAGTATGGGACAAGTTGCAGGAAGCACTGGTGACATTGCAAAATTAGAAAATCAAGTGGCAACCTATAAAGTGAGAAAAGGTTTGTATTACATTTTGGCAACACAAGACGGACAAATTACACAACTCACGAAAGCTGGAATTGGCGAAATTGTAAAAGACGCAGAAACCATCGGAATTATTGTTCCGAAAAAGATAGATTACATCGCAGAAATTTATGTAAAACCTGTAGACTTACCCCTGATTAGAGAAAATCAAAAGGTGATGCTCACTTTCGACGGATTTCCTGCGATTGTTTTCTCGGGTTGGCCTAATTCTAGTTACGGAACTTTTTCTGGAAAAATTATTGCCATAGAAAATTCCATCAGTGAAAACGGTTTGTTTAAAGCGATTGTAGCCGAAGATAAAACTCAAAAAAGATGGCCACCAAACATGAAAATCGGAACAGGAGCCAGTGGAATTGCCATTCTGAATGATGTGCCGATTTGGTACGAAATATGGAGAAATATCAATGGTTTTCCGCCAGATTATTATCAAGTAAACACCCAAAAGAATGAGAAAAAATAAAATTTTATTGCTTATTTTTCTTTTCACGTCTTATCATTTTTTCGCTCAAGATTCTATTGCTTTGAGCTATGAAAACTATATTTCTTGGGTTCAAAAAAATCATCCGATTATTAAAATTTCTGATTGGGAAAAAAATATTGCTCAAAATAATATTTTGAAAGCCAAAGCTTTACTTGACCCAAATATTTCTGCAAAAATTGGCGAGAAAAAAATAGACAACACGCTTTATTACAGTCAAAAAAACATAGAACTGAATCTCCCAACTTGGTACGGAATAGATTTCAACATTGGAAGCAATGATTTGGCAGGAAATAAACTGAATAATGAAGAAACTAAAGGCATTCTGAATCATGTAGGAATAAGCATTCCGCTTGCAAGAGATTTGGTTTACAATAAACGAAGAACTGCTATTCAGCAATCGAAAAATTTCAGCAGAATGACCTTTTACGAGCAAGAAATGCTCAAAAATGAAATCCTTTTGGAAGCCAATTTTAGTTTTTGGGAATGGGTGAAAAATTACGAAATTTTAGAATTGAACAAAAAAGTCCTAGACCTCAACAAAAAAAGATATCAATTGGTCAAAAAATCATTTGAGTTGGGAGAAAGACCAGCCATAGATACTGTAGAAGCTTTCGCGCAACTGCAAAGTTTCGAAGCCAAAACCATAGAATCTCAGAACAAGTTTAATATTTCTACCATAGAACTTTCACAATTTCTTTGGAAAGAAAACGGTGAAAATTACAATCTTCCGTTATTTACTAAACCAAGTGAACAACTGAATACACAGTTTACCCAAGATTATTTTATCATCACCGAGAAACTTTTACAAAATATTGATGCACAATATGCGCTGAATTATTATTTTGAAAAATCAAAATCTTTAGAACTGGAAAGGAAACTAAAATGGCAAAATTTTCTTCCTAAAATCAATTTCAACTACAATTTGTACAATAAAGAGTTTAAAAATCAGGACATTCTGCCACTTTTTGACAATAATTACCAATATGGTATAAAATTGGAGTTACCCATATTCATGAGAGAAGCTCGTGCTGATTATCAAAATATTAAGCTGAAAATTCTCCAAAATAATGAGAATATAAAATTTAAAAATCAAGAATTAAAGACCAAAATACAGACTTACAATGCAGAAATGGGCAATTTCTTATCTTTAACTCAAAATAATGAATCGCTCATTGAGAATTATAAAAGGCTTTTAAAAGCTGAAGAAATAAAATTTTCTAATGGTGAAAGCTCACTTTTCTTAATTAACAGCAGAGAAAACAAACTATTAGAAACTCAAGAAAAATTTTTAGAACTGAAAGCCAAAACGATTAAAACTTATTTTAAACTGAACTGGCTGGAAAACAACACTTTAAAACAATGATAGAAGTAACAGGAAACGAACCATTTGATGAACAAGCAGAATTTTATGCTTCTTTAAAAATAAATTTAGAGAAAAATCACAATTTCCCTGAAGATTATCTTTATAAATTCATCATTGTCAACAATCAAGAAAAACTTACCGAAATTTATAAGGTTTTTGACGGCACCAAAAATACTTTTTCTACCAGAGAAAGCAGTAACGGAAAATACATCAGCATTACCATACAATGCTTCGTACTGGATGCGGAACATGTGATTAGACTTTATCAGGAAGTTGCCAAAATTGAAGGCGTAATTATGTTATAGGAAAAGGTTGATGGTTGATGAAAGGCATAAATACAAAGTACACATTTCTCAAATCTCAAATCTAATGTCTCAAATCTAAATTTTATGAAAATATTAATCACAGGAGCCACTGGTTTAATCGGGAAATACTTAGTTCGAAAACTAAAAGAAAAAGGTCATGAAATTGTAATTTTGACCAGAAAAAAAACGGGAAAACCTAATGAATTTCAATGGAATCCAGATCAAAATTTCATAGAAGATGCTGCTTTTGAAAACATAGAAGCCATCATTCATTTAGCGGGTGCTACCATTGCCAAAAGATGGACGAAAGAATATAAAAAAGAACTCTACAGCTCTAGAATTAATGCTGCTAATCTTCTTAAATCTTACTGCGAAAAGCATCAAATCAAACTAAAAAGTTTCATCTCAGCTTCTGGAATTAATTATTACGGAACTTTTACGAGTGATGAAATTCTCACTGAAAATTCGCCCATCAAAAAACTAGATTTTTTGGCTGAACTTTCAGTGGATTGGGAAAAATCTGCTTATCAATTTTCTGAAATTGCAGAACGTGTGGTTTGCTTAAGAACAGCAATGGTTTTGGCAAAAGAAGGCGGAAGTTTTGTTCCATTGAAAAAATTGACGGATTTCAACTTGGCTTCACCTGTAGGAACAGGAAAACAATGGATGAACTGGATTCATATAGAAGATTTGGCGAATATGTATGTAGAAGCGATTGAAAACCCTCTATACAATGGAAGTTACAACGCTGTAGCAGATGAAACCGTTACCAATGAAACTTTCATGAAAAGTATGGCTCAAAAATCAAACAAATTTTTCTTGCCTATTCCTGTTCCAGCATTTATGATGAAACTGATTATGGGAGAAATGTCTTCTATTATTTTAGAAGGAAGCAGAGCGTCAAACGAGAAAATAAAATCAACAGGATTTACTTTTAAATATCCAGATTTAAATGCTGCTTTGGAAGATTTAATCAATAAATAAAAAACTTTAAATCAAAAAAGCGAACTCTTTCGAGTTCGCTTTTCATTTATTTTATAGAAATTTTTCTAATTTTTCTATTTCTCTTGCGACGATGGCTTTATTATCTTTTATTACAATTGGTCTTTGCAAAAGTTTAGGATAATTTGCCAAAATAGAAACTAAACCACTATCAGAATACGTTGTTTCTGAGAAATTTTCTTTCCACAAATCTTCATTTTTTCTGATAATGTTATGTATTGAAGTATCTAATTTAGATAATAAATCTTCTATTTCTACTTCAGACAATGGGTTTTCTAAGTAATTTCTTACTTCAAATGCCACACCTTTAGATTCTAAATACTGTAAGGCAGCTCTAGATTTTCCGCAGCGATTATTATGTAAGATGGTAATCATAAATTTTGAATATTAGATTTTTAATGATGGATTCTTGTCAATATTCTCTAATTCTAAATCATTCTACAACGCTACTGCTTAAAAAAGTCCGTGCAATTCTGCTTCTATTTTCTCTAAAATATACCCGAAATCTTCTGGTCTTTCTACAAAATCTAAATCATCAACTTCTATAATGAGTAGTTTTCCTTCTTTGTAGTTAGAAATCCATTTTTCGTATTTTTCGTTCAGTTTAGATAAATATTCTATGCTAATGCTGGCTTCATAATCTCTTCCTCTTTTGTAGATTTTCTTTACTAAATTAGGAACATCTGACTTTAAATAAATAAGCAAATCTGGTGCCGAAACAAAGGATTTCATCAGATGAAACACCGAAGAATAATTGTTAAAATCTCTTTCGGTAAGCAAGCCCATATCATTTAAGTTTTCCGCAAAAATATACGCATCTTCGTAGATGGTTCTGTCTTGAACAATATTTTTACCACTTTCTCTAATTTCTTTTACTTGGCGAAATCTGCTTCCTAAGAAATAGATTTGGAGCGCAAAACTCCATTTGCTCATGTCTTCGTAAAAGTCTTCTAAATATGGGTTATGATCTACATCTTCAAATTGCGCATCCCAACCATAATGTTTTGACAACATGGTAGTTAGAGTAGTTTTTCCTGCGCCTATGTTTCCAGTAACAGCAATATGCATCGATTCTATTTTTCTATTCCGTAAAGATAAAGTTTGTCTTCTATCAAAGCCAAAAAATGATTGCTGTTTTTTTCCACAATGATAAAATTTTCTTTAGAAAATACAGGATAGAATAATTGAGCTGGTGTGTAGAGTGAAATGGTATTTTGTTCTATTACGTAAATTTTATCATTTACGCGTCTTAATCTTTTACCATTTTCTATGTCGATAGAATATTTATGAGCACCTTTTAGTTCATAAACGCTGAAACTTTTTTCTCTGAGTAAGTATAATTGATTTTGATACACGATAAAATCTACCACAGTACTCAAATCCATATCAAAAGGAAAAATATTGATAATTTTATCCTCTCGGTAATTGTACTGTATCAATTGCTTTCGAGCTGAATCTAATACCCAAATAAACTGTAAATCTTGTGAATAAACCGCTTTTATATGTCCAAATTTTTGGTATAAATTAAGGTACTGAATTTCATTAAGATTCTGGTCTAGAATTTTAATTTCCTGTCCGTTTTCTGAGAATAAAAAAATATTCAGAGGATTTTCAACCGATTGTATTTTAAACGGTTGCGGAAACATGACTTGTGCTTTTTTATGACCAAGAGAATCATATTTCAGAATACTCAAATCGCTATTGCGATACACATAGATGTTCTCATAATCATCTATAAGAACATCTCTAATGCTATCTTTTACCAATAACGGATATTCTTTTTGAGCAAAAGCATAGCTAAAAAATAATAAAAAAATAAATTTAAAAAGTTTCATCATTTTGTGTTTTTAAGTTAATATTTTTTTTTATTCTATTTTTACTTCATATATTTTGCTCCAGTTTTTTTTAACTTCAATAAATGATTCTTAACATAAAAATCCTTAATTTAATTTTTCTATATAAATAAAAGCAATTTCATTCAATATCGACTCTAAATCTGATTGAATCTGTTCATTACGATAATTAATCAATATAGAAATTACTAATTCATTATTTGGATAAACTCTTAAATAAGAAATGGCTCCAGGATACCCTCCATTATGACCAAAAAAATAATTTTTATAATAATCTCTTTTTGTTATAAATCCTAAACCATAATCTTTAGCTTGATTTCTTGATTTTATAAGATTAGAGAAACTTTCTGGCTTTAATAAAATATTTTTATACATATAAGCATTACCGAGCTTTACCAAATCTTCAGATGTTGAAAGGTAACATCCTGGCCCATAGTTAAAAGTACAATCTAAACAAGGAACTTCTAAAAACTCTTTATCCTTTTTGTAATAAAACTTTGTAGTATTTTCATCATAATTAGACGTTTCATGAGTTGTATTAGAAAGTCCAATTTTATTTATTATTAAGTCATTTTTCACATTTTGAATAGTCTTACCAGATATTTTTTCAATTAAAATTCCTAATAATTTATATCCGTAATTACTATAACTAAACCCAATTTGTGGTGCAGTTATAAATCTATCATTATTGTAAGAGGAATAAAAACTATTTTTATAGAAATCATTTTTTTCACATAAAATGCTTCCTCCGTAGTCTCGAACTAAACCTGCTTTATGAGATAATAAATCTTCTATGGTAATATCATAATTAGTTTTTGGTAAACTATCCAAATATTTATAAACACTTTCCTTAAAGCTAATTTTTCCTTCTTCTTGTAATTTAGCCAAAGAAACAGCTGTTAATGTTTTGGAAATACTTGCAATTCTAAATTTTGTTTTTGATGGATTTACTTCTTTTCTTAATTTTAAATCTGAAAACCCAAAACCTTTTGAAAAAATGATTTCTTTTTTATATGATATTGACAATGATAGACCTGGAATTTCATTTTTTTGAAGAAATTTTGTCATTAATCTTATAACTTTATCATTTTCTTTTAAAAAAAGATTTTTTTCTTGTGCAAAAAGATTTGAACAAAATAAAAATAGAAATATAAATTTATAAACTTTCAAACTTACTTAATTTTTACTTCATAAATTTTGTCCCAATTTTTTCCTGTAACGAGCATATTTTGCCCTTTGAAGGCAATTCCGTTGAGAACATCATCTGTTCCTGTGTTGTGTTTTTTCACAATTTCTGAGAAATCTATTCTTGCCAAAACTTCTCCAGATTTTGGATTAATTTTTAGAATATACGGTTTTTGCCAAACATTAGCGTAAATAGAATTGTCGTGATATTCTAATTCATTTAATTGGTCATACACTTCAGTATTTCCAGCTACAGAGATGTATTTTACCATTTTAGAAGGGTCATTTACATCTAAGAAATATAGATTTTTAGTTCCGTCTGAAGCGATAAGATTTTTACCATCATACGTTAAACCCCAACCTTCTCCCATTACATTAGGATAAGGAAATTCTGATAGAAGTTTAAGCGATGATTTATCATAAATAAAACCTTTTTTATTTTGCCAAGTCAGTTGATACACTTTATTTCCTACAATCGTGCTTCCTTCAGAGAAAACATCTGCTGGTTGCGCGGTAAAAGTTGTAGCATTGGTTTGACCTAAGGTATATTTTAAAATTTTAGATTGTCCGGTTTGTCCATCACTTTCATAAATAGTGTTTCCTTCTAACTGAAATCCCTGTACAAAATTAGCCTTATCATGAGGATATTCTGCTACAATTTCATAAGTCAATTGTGCTTCTGGATTTTTGGCAAAAACATTTATGGTAGCATCTTGACTCAGTACTTTTCCATCTCTGGTAATATTGATGGTTACTGCATTATCTCCTAAAGTAAAAAATGCTGGATCTACTACTAAATCGCTTGTTTCCTTGTCTCCAAAACTGATGCTGATGCTTTCTGCGTTTTCGGTAACTTCTTTGGGTAGGTTTATTTTGTCCCCGAAATGATAACCTTTGGTTTCCATTTCTGTATTATAGGTATTGAGAGCGTCTAAAATCTCTTTGTCTTTATTACATGAAGTCAATAAAAATAGGGCAAATATACTTACGAAAAGTGTTTTTTTCATTCTTAAATTATTTAGTTCAAAATTACAAAAAAAGCACCACTCTGTAAGAATGATGCCTAATATTTAATAAATTTTAAGAATTTTTAATTTTCAACAAAATTTTTCAAAGCTTTGTTTAGGATTTCGTCCCAACCGTTTTGGAAATTTTCTTTTTTAAAATCAGCGCCTAGATGATCAAAGTTTTCTAAACCTTTGTGTGTAAGAGTAACCAGCGTTCCGTTGCTTTCTGGCTGAAGTTCCCATTTTACTAACGTTTTATCATGGGTATAATCAGGATATGTCCAAGAATGTTTTAATTTTTTCTGAGGAATAATCTCTACGATTTCGCAGTGATGGTGTAATTTTTTATCTTCTCCTTCAAAGAAATTAAAAGCGGTATGCTCTTTTAATTCGAAGTCTGGTATATTAAAATACCATTCTTTCATCTGTTCTCTATTCGTAATTGCTTCCCAAACTTTTTCTATTGGTGCGTTTACTTTTACGCTGATTTTAACATTATCGTGCATAGCGTTATCATTTTTAAAGATTGAACAATTATTTATACTCGAATTTACAAAAAATATCTTGATTAATGTTGCTGAATTTTATCAGGGTCATCATAGTTCACCATCCATTGAATCCCAAACTTGTCTTCCCACATTCCGAAATATGCTCCCCAAAAAGTATCTTGTAATGGCATCGTTACATTTCCTCCTTCTGAAAGTCCGTTAAATAATTTTTCTGCTTCAGCTCTAGATTGTGCATTGAGTGAAATTGAAAAATTATTTCCTTTGGTAATCTTATGAATTCCTGGCATAGAATCGCTTCCCATCAAAACAGTTTCTGTAGAAATAGGAAGTGTAACGTGCATGATTCTGTTTTTCTGTTCCTCAGAAAGTGGTGGCATTCCTTCTTGTGGAGGCATTTCGCCGAATCTGTTCCACATAGGAATTTCTCCTCCTAAAACCGATTGATAAAACGTGAATGCCGCTTCGCATTCTCCATCAAAAGTAAGATAAATGTTTGCTGTAGCCATATTTTTAAATTTTTATGTTTATAGTTTTAAAGTCATATAAATATTTGCTCTTTTGTAATCTGAACTATCAAAATGTTCTTCTAAAAAACCTACTTTTTTATAAAGATTAATGGCTTTATCCAATTTGGTATTAGAAAAAAGAAAGATTTCTTTCAAGCCTAGATTTTTAGCTTCATCAATACATTTTTGCATGAGCAGACTTCCTATTCCTTTTGATTGAATTTTATCTGTAACAGCCATTTTGGTCAATTCAAAAGAACTATTTTTCGGCATTAAAGCTACAGTTCCTATAATTTTATCCTCAAGTTTTGCAAAAAAAATTTTTCCGCCTTTTTCTAAAATATATTTTTCAGGATTAGATAAAACCTCTTTATCATAAGGTTCTACTTCAAAATATTTTTCTAGCCACTCTACATTTAGATTTTTAAAATCATTACGATATTTCGGTTCAAAATCAATGATTTCAATATTCATAGCTTATCTGTGTTGGTCTATTAAAATAGGATTTCCGTCTGGATCTTTCAAGATGATGTATTCTGGACCAGAAGTTTTCTCATCAGCTTCTCTGTCTAATTTTACATCTTTCGCTTTCAATTTTTTTTGAATTTCTCTTACATCGGTAAATTCAGGAAGATTTTGCGCTTGTTGGTCCCAACCTGGATTAAAAGTAAGTGTATTTTCTTCTATAAACCCTTGAAAAAGTCCGATAACTGTATTTCCGTTTTTAAGAACAATCCAATTTTGATCTATGTTTCCACCTTTGTAAGTGAAACCCAGTTTTTCGTAAAATTCAACAGATTTTTTAATATCTTTTACTTTAAGACTTATTGAAAATGCTCCTAATTCCATATTTTTTTGATTTGAAGTATTATTTTCTTGGGCAAAAACTAATTGCGAAATCAACAGAAAACTAAATAATATTTTTTTCATGTTTAAACTCCAAATTGATCTAAATGATGATTGAGATGTTTCGCAAACATATTATTCCAACCTTGAGCCGTCATTTTTCCGAAATTAATGTTTTCTTTTCCTTCGAAAGCTTCTCTACCCAATTGTTGCACACGCTGAATATTGCCAATTAATTTGGCTTTTTCTTCTTCAAAGTTTCTCTCATCTGCAATGATAAAAACTGGACTTGTTGGCAAACTCGGTTTATATGGAATTTCGTTGGTGATTTTCGGTTTTACAAATTTCGAAAGTAAAAATTTAGCAATAAAATTAGGCTTTGGAAATTTTTCTGGCGTAAAAGTTAGGTCATAGGCTACATTTAAATGTGCTAAAACTTGGTCTACACTCATTTTACCCCATTTTCTTTGGGATTCTGGTGTTAAATTATTGATTCTATTGATGTACTCTTGTGCATCTTTTGCATCAAAAACGTTTTGCATGGATTTTATTTTTAGAGAATCTCAAAGTTAATTGAAATTTCTAAAACGCCTACCAAAAGAATCTTAAAAATATGATAAAATTTAGAAAACAAAAATCGTTTTTGACCTTAAATATCACTTCTGATGCGGCTTAAAGTCTCTTGGGAAATGCCTAAATATGAGGCAATCATTCCAAGTGGAGCTCTGAGAATAATGTTAGGATTTTCTTCTAAAAGTTGGATGTACTTTTCTTTTGCCGTCATAAATTGCAGCGAAGAAATTCTGCGCGACATTTCTATCATTAAATTTCCTAGAATATATCTGCTAAAATTTGCCGCAGTAAGCGAAACCGAACATAATTCTTCTAATTTATTGAAATTACAAGTGGTAATTATAGATTTTTCTAACGTTTCTATGTTATTTCGAGTAGGTTGGTTTTTAAAAAGAGTATCTATATTAGCCGTAATCTTTCCCTCAGAATAAAAATTGGTGGTGATATCTTTTCCATTTTCGTAATAAAACATTCTCAGCAAACCTTCATCTACAAAGAAAACAGTATGATTGTATTGATTCTGCTTGCTCAATATTTCACCTTTTTCAAAGACTTTCGTTTCACATTCTTCATTTAAAAAACGCTCTATTTCTGCATCTACCTTAATGTGCTTATTAAGTTCTTGAATTAATTTCATGAAAACTAAATTTCTGGCAAAATTACACAAAAAAGGCGTTTCAGTAAACTGAAACGCCTTCGAATAAACATTAATAAAAAAACTATATGGATTAAACGAACCTCTGGTCGTCATAATCTTCAGAGAGATGATATTCTTTGAACAGCATTTTGATTTTGATTTTCAAAGCTATCCAACCTAAAAGGAAATAAACCCAACCTAAAATAAATAAGTGCCAGAAATATTTTTTGGTTAAAAAATCTGAACCTTTTTCTACCACCATAATTTTCAAAGCTTCTAAATATGGGGTTAAAGGAATAATTTTAGTGAAATAAGTAATGAAATCTGGCATCGCATAATTTGGCCAAGTAAATCCACTAATGATAAACGCAGGAGAAGCAATTACCATTAAAATCTGAGTCGCTTTGAGCGCATCTGGAACCAAAATACTTACCAAAACGCCTAAATTGGTTGCTGCTACTACAAAAATTGCAGTTATCAAAAAGAAATTCATAGCGTTTTCTGGAGCTGGAATTTTAAAATACAAGCTGCACAAGTAAAAGAATAAAATATTTAAATTGGAAAAAATCCAAACAGGTAAACATTTAATCGCCATTACCAAAACTGCATATTTGTGTTTCCCTGCAAAATCTTTTATGAAAGAATCTCTTTTAAATTCCTCGGAAAACGTAACTGCCATCGCCAAAAGAATAACTTGCTGTAAAACCACTGCCATCATTGCTGGCCACATAAAAATTAAGTAATTACTCGTGGTGTTAAAAAGCGTAATATAATTGGCTTTATAAGGTTCTATATTGGCTTTTGCTTGGTCTGCATTCATTCCTTTTTTTTGCAAAGCTTTCATTTCTGCACCTGCTGAAAATGTTCCTAAGGTTAATTGAATCGCTTTTGAAGCAAAATTAGCGGTCAACACATTTGAAGTATTGAGATACACGTTAATTTCTGGATATTTCTTTTGCAACATATTCGCTTCGAAACGTTCAGGAATAATCACTACTGCTCCTGCTTCTGTTTTGATGACCTCATCTTTCAAAATCGCTGGCTCTTCTACATAATTCAGCACTTTCAGCGTTTGATTATCATCTAACATGTCTACAATTTGGTTAGACAAAGGAGTTTGGTCATGATTAATCACAATCACAGGAATATCCGTTACTTTTCCCTTTTCATAGGTAAAACCTAACAAAAGCGCGTAGAATATGGGAGCCATAAAAAATACAGAAAGCATTGTTTTGTTCGTGAAGAACAAATGAAACTCTCTTTTTAAAAGGTATCTTAACTGTTTCATTTTTTCTAAATTTTATTTTTTTTAACCACAAAAGAGACAAAAGCTTTTCCGTTTTAAAGTTTTCCAAAAGAAAAAAAACTTTTTTTACTTTTGAATTGCTTATTTTCAAACATTTCTTTTGGAGCTTTTGCGGTTTTTAGTTAAGATTATTTTAAAGTTACGCTAGAATTCACCAAAATATTATTCACTTTTGCTCTATCTGTAGGAATTACTTTAATTTCGTAAACCGCATCTTCTGGTTGATAATCAGGGAATGCTGTGGTAATATCTGCATATTTTGTCAATTGTTTGATAGAAACTATTTTCCCAGAAAACTCTTGATTTCCGTAAGTAGATTTCATATTCACGGTCATTCCTTTTTGATATTTAGAAATTTTACTTTCTGGAATGGTAAAACGGAAATAAGTCGAATTCGGAATATAGCCATTAAATAAAGCATAACCAGCAGTTGCCAATTCGCCTACATTTAGAGAAATGGTTTCAATTTCCATATCATTGGTTGCGATAATATATCTTTCAGAATAGGCAACATTAGCTTCTTGGAGAACACCTCTCGCTTGATTTTCTTGACCAATTGCCATTTCTATTTTTTCTAATCTTGTGCCAACTTCCACATCGTGCAATTCTGCATTCACTGCGTCATATTGCGCTTTTGCACCTTGTAATTTTGCGAAAGCTTCATCATAATTTTGTGGAGAAAGCAAACTGTCTTTGTACATGTTTTGCGCTCTTTTAAAAGATTTTTGAGCATATTCATATTGTTCTGCTAAACCTTTTTGTTTGGCTTTTAACTGACGAAGTTGGTCTGCGGTTGCGCCGTTTTTTGCCATTTGTGCTTGTGCAGTTGCTGCAGCAGTGGCTCCTTTTGCTTGAGCAATTTTCGCTGAAACTTCGGGAACGTCTAACATTGCGAGGGTATCTCCTGCTTTTACGGTTTGTCCTTCTTCTACATAAATTTTTAAAATCCTACCGGTAACTTTTGGCGCGAAAGAAACAATTTCTTTTTTTGTTTTTCCTTCGGTTAATTGTTGTGGAGTTTCGTTTTTACAAGCTCCTAGAGAAAGTAAGGTTACTAAAAATAAAGATTTTACAATATAGTTTTTCATTGGATTAAAATATTTAATTGATTAATGTTTATCGTTTTATAGTTTTTCTAAGTTTAAATTTTGAGTAGATTTCATCAGTTCTACCGCTGCTCTTCTTTGGTTGAAAACAGCAGTTTGATATTCTAATTCTGCATTTTCTAAATCGTTTTCTGCTTCTATCAATTGAGTAGATTTTATCAAACCATATCTGAATTCTTTTTCGGCTTGTGTCATTGCATTTTTAGCAATTTGTTTCGCCTTCGCTTTTAAGTCGACTTGCGCATTTGCAATGTTATAATTGGTTTGATTATTGGCTAAATTGAGTTGTAATTTTCTTTCGGCATCAGATTTTTTACTTTCTAAAATCTCTCTTTCTATTTTTGCTTTTTCTACTTCGTGTTTTCCTTCATTTCCATCAAAAACATCCCATTTAAAACCAATTCCCGCTTGAAAAATCGGCAGTAAATTAAGATTAGTCAAGTCATAATCTAGCTTTGCGCCAGTTCCCGGCATTAATTCTTTTGATGAAGAAAGATTGGTATTATAAAATCCCATGTAAGAAAGAGAAGTCATGGCTTGAACTTTCGGAATCCACCACGTTTTTTCGGCTTTTATTTTGGCATCAATGGCTTTAATCCCAAAATCCAAAGCTTTTAATTCCGCTCTATTTTCGATGGTTTCATCGGTTACCAAATACTCAATTTTTTCTAAATTCGGGTTGATCAGGGCAATTCGCTCTTTATCAATTCCTGTTAAAAGATGTAATTGTGTAATCAGCAACTCTTTTTTGCCTTCGTATTCTACCATTTTAGAATCCAAAGTAGCTTGTGCCAATTCTATTTTTTTGTAATCATAAGGAGTGATTAAGCCATAACCTAAAGCTTTTTCTGCTGTTTTTTTATTGGCATCGAGACGTTTTTTGCTTTCATCTAAAACTTTTTTAGATTCTATTACAAGTGCAAATTGATCATAAGCTTTAGAAATTTGAGTAATGACTTCGTCTTGATTTTTGATTTGCAAAGCTTGAGTGGCATTATTTTTCTCGGTCAAAGCCTGTTTCAGATATTTTACTTTTCCTCCAGAATAAAGAAGCGCTTTTGCTTCAACTTTTGCGGCTGCATCAAAACCCGACAAAGTAAAATTATTATCAAAAGTTCCTTCTGGAAAAACCGCACCCGGAAAAATAGGTTTAATCGCAGGAATGGCAATTTCTGGTGAAAGGAATTTTGCCGTAGCATTTAAATATTCTCCTTTTCCTGAAATTTCAACTTTGGGTAAGAAAATGTCTTTTAATTTTTGTTGGTCTAATCCATTTGCTTTAGACTCTAAGTTTTGTTGTTCTATGGCAGCATCTTTACTCATCGCTGCGTCTACCAATTCCTTGAATGAAGGAGCAGTTTGCGCAGAGAAGGACAAAGGAAAGCCCATCATTGCTGTAAAAAATACTATTTTATAGTTTTTCATTTTTAATGTTTGTTTACAGATGCAAAGTTGCGACGATTGAAAAAATATTCCTTTGACATTTGTCAAAAAATAAAATCGCCCACAAAAAATTTGTGGGCGATTTCATTTTCAATTATTCAGTTATCGAAACTTTCGTTCCCTGTGTATGCGCGTTCATTTGTGGCGCGTAATAGTTTTGCATCGTAGTAATTCCGTTGCTGAATGTTCCTGCTGCATTACAAATATAATCATACTCGAAAACGTATTTTCCTTTCGGCATATACTCGATGTAGAAATTGGTAGAAGCATCTTTGGTGACTTGATAATAGCCCAAATTATTTTTCCATTGATAGCCAGAAAGTACGTCAACTGGTTCAAAACCTGCCGCTCTCATATCTTTCAGATGAATAAATTCCATATTTCTATCGGTGTTCAGAATCATTCTTACCGTTACTTTATCCCCGATTTTTAGTGGCGAATTTTCGGCAATTTTTTGCAATTCTTCACCATTTACCGTTTTCACTTTTTTGTACAATTCTTTGGTGATGGAAATATAATTTTCAGAAGATTTTATTTTATCTAAATCCTCATAATATTGCCAGAATATACCACCTTGTACAATTCCCGCTCCTGGTTTTGTAATGGTTACTGTGGCTAAATTTTTATCTATTTTATCTGAATTTACCGCTGATTTCACATAACCAGTCGCTTTTGTATCAGGATTTACCAAATCTTTTCCGCCCCAAATTATCGTGGCTTTATCACTTTCCGCAGAAGTCCAAGATTTACCAGAATTGAGAATCGTGTAAATCACTTCGGCTGTACTTCTAGAAGTGTCCCAATTTGAAACTTCTTTTTGAGTGATGAGCCAAATTTTCATTTCTTCTACAAAATTTTGGTCGGTGGTCAATTTATTGAAAGCCTCCAAAGCACCAGCGTGATTTACCGTTTTAGAAGAATACCAACCCCAATCGTTGAGATTTTGTTTCCAGTAAACACCTTGTGTTTCGCTCTGTACAGAAGTTTCTTTCAGATAAGTCATCAATTTTTTAGAAACATCTTTTAAATTATACCCATCAAAAAGCAACGCAGCTCTGTGTAAACCAAAGAAGGTGAAGTCGGTTATTTTTGCAGTTTTAGCTTTTGAAATTACCACAGTTTTCAAAGTTGCCTGCTTACCTTTTAACGGATATTCTTTTTCCCAATAATGTCTTGTGTCAAGGTAATCCAAAATATAATTTGATAGATAATTTTGAGGTCTTGCATTTAAAATATCTGCATATTTATTCACTTCATTGTCCACATATTTCACCAATTGAGAAACCATTTCTTTTTGTTCCGAAGATTGATAATCTGCTAAATTTCCTTTCAACCATTCATTAATTCTGCCTAAATTTTTTAAAATATATAAGGAATTGTAGTACGAACTTGGGTAACCAGCGTACCACGAAAAACCACCATCAGGATTTTGCAATTTTTTCAGTTCGCTCCAATCCTCGTTGATGGAATTTCGCATCGTATTGGCATCAAATAATCTTGACAATTTCGCCATTTGTTCGGTTTCGTTTTTAGCATCTAAAACCCAAGGTGTTTCTTCTAACAACAATTGTTTCAACTCTTGGTTTTTCTCCAAATCTGAATTGAGTAAACCTTTAGATTGATATTCATCGAAAACAGTTTTCAATTTAGGATTGGCTTTGAAAATTTCAGACGCCAAAACATCAGCAAACCATTTATTGAAAACCACATCAGCAGAAAGATTGTTATCATTTTTAAGACTTGGCAACGCAAAAATCACTTCCCAAATTGGGTTCGTAGTTAATTCTAAAGTGTTTGAAACATTCGTTGCTGTTTTAGATTGATTATTTTTCAAATTTTCTAAAACAAAGGTCTTGGTTTGACCTTCTTTCACAAAAACCGGAACTGCATCTGTTACCAACATTCGGTTTGGCAGAACTGCAATTGCTTTTTGTTCACCATCAGAAAATTGACCAGCTTTCGCAACATTTTTAATGATAATAGAAGAAACGCCATTCGGAACTTTTACATTCCATTGAACGGTTGTGCTTCCATTTGCATTGAGTGTAAATGATTGTTCTACGTTGTAACCAGCAGATGCATTTAACTGGTTAATTCCAAATTTTTCAGTAATATCTTCGTTGGTAAAAGCGTCTAAAATTTGCAATTGCGCAACACCGTTGAGTTGTTGATTTGTTAAATTGCTCAATTTCGATTTGAGAATTAATTCATCACCTTCTCTCAAAAATCGAGGATAATTAGGTGTTACCGAAAATTCTTTTTGCGTAACTACGGTTTTTTCTAAAGTTGCAGATTGTGCATCTTTGGTGTGTGCTAAAAACATCAATTTCCATTGAGTAAGAGCTTCTGGAGAAGTAAATTCAAACGATACATTTCCGTCTTTGTCGGTCATTAAATTTGGATAGAAAAATGCAGTTTCGTTCAGATTTTGACGAACTTTTATATTTTCTAAATCATTTTTAACAACTTTTTTACCATACCCAACCACAACAACTTGGTCAATTTCCTTAGATTGTGCAGAATCTGATACAGCTTCCGCCTTCATTGAAGCCATTCCTCTAATTTTAATATTTGCAGAAGGAACTGCGCTTTCAGTAATAATAAGGCCATTAGCTCTTCCTCTTAACTGATAAGTAATTCCTCCATCAAACCAATCAAAATCCGGTCTATTAACACCGAAATTATCAAAATATTTCAGTCTTTTATTATAATATTTTTGAGCTAAACTTTCATTAATGCCGTATTGAGAAATCCAGTAAGGTTTACTGTAAAGACTTTGCCAAGAATAAGTATTTACCGCAAATTGGTCTAAAGATTTATCATACATATTCGCTAGAACTTCGGCAGTAATCTGGTCGGTGAGCGAAGTCGAACTGCCAGAAATTTTCACACTCCATTTTTCTTTGGAATTCGGTTGTAATTTATCTCTAAACGTCACCAATTCTATTTTCAAAGGCTTTTTATCCGAAGAAATTTTCACATCTTGCGAAACAGTTTGCACATCATTGAAAGCAATCATTTGAAACTGAACATTCAGATTTTCAATGCTAATATCTTTCGGAAGTGGAACTTCGTAAATTAAAATTCCGTTTTTAATCGGCAATTGCTCAAATTGAGTTTTTCCATCACCGTTTTGAACATATACATTGACCAAAGCATCTGGAATGGCTGAATAAACGTAGAATTTAGCCTTTTCAGTTCTGTTGTATTCAGATTTTACAGGAATTACTTTTAAGAAAGGCTTTTGATTTTCAGAAAGTTTAGCTTTATCAAAAACTTCAAAAATTTTCTCCGTTTTGATGGTATCTTTTCCTTCAATGTTGAAGAGTTCTAGTTTGTATTTTCCAGTCGGAAGTTTTCCTAAATCTAAATTGGTAATTGGTAATTGGTCATTAGTATTTGGACTTTCTATTCGTTCAAATATTTTGCTTTCAACTTTATGTTCTTTTTCAGATTTATCAAAATAATCATGTGGGAATTTTTGCACAAAAACTTCTTTACTAAAGAAAGGGGCATTCTGAATTTCACTCTCAAAATTGGTTCTGAAAACTCTTTCTTGAGGTGATAATTTTGACAATTTTGCGGTGTAACTTTTCTTTAAAATCTGGTCGTTATAATTTTTAGTTTCAACTTTAAATTTTATATTTTCATCCGTAAAATAGTCTGTCACACTGAGCGGAGTCGAAGTGTTCGCTTCTAAAAGTGAAATATAATGCGAAACCGAAGCCACTTTCAGATTGGTTTGGTCAGATTGTGTTTCTCCGTTAATATCGGTAACAGAAGCATTAATTTGATAATTATCAATCTGAATTCCTTCTAAAGTTTCATCTTTTTTGAGGTCAATTTTTATGGTGAATTCACCTTTTTCATTGGTTTTTACTTCACCAAGAATTGAGTTTTCGTTATCATTTCCACGAGGATACCACCAGAAATATCTCCAACGGATATTCTGTTTTTTGATTTCGTAATTCACATTGGCATTACTGAGTGGAACGCCAGAAAACATCATGGCTTTTCCTTGCAGTTCTATGGTTTGTCCGTACTGATATTCTTGTTTTACCGGTTCAAAACTTACTTCAAATTTCGGACGTTTATATTCCTCTACTCGGAAACTTTTATAACCATCAATTACGTAATCTGTAACTTCATCATCGTCATTATCAACTTCTATAGAAAATTGTCCGTTCAGTTTTCCTTGTGGAAGCGTAAAACTTCCGTTCACAGAACCAAATTCATTGGTAGTCAATGTTTGAGTAGAAATTTCTTCGCCATTTGTATCTTTCAAAGTGATATTCAACTTCACTTTTGGCGTTACTTTTTCTTTGTTGGTTTCACTGCTAAAAGCGGTTCCAATTACTTTAAAATAAACGATTTGTCCAGGTCTATAAATTGCTCTGTCTAAGAAAATTTGCGCTTGTTCTACTTCATTTCTAGTGTTAAAAGAGGTATCATACTGATTGCCATAGACTTGCAAAAGATTAACATCATTGGTAGAAGGTTGACGCACCAAAACATAGCGATAATAGCGTTTTTTATTATTTTCTGGAATTTTGAAACCAGCTTTAGCATCTGTAACTCCCGCAGATTTTTCTATATTTTGTTGAGCAACATATTCATAAAATTCTAAGTTTTCCTTTGGCAAAATTTTCCCATTATTTCTGAGCACCAATTGCAATTCGTTTTCGAAAATTTGTTGGTCTGATTTATTCTTAAAAATAATTCTAGAATTAGCGGCAATAAAATAAAAATGGTCTTGAACATTGCCATCTACCAAATATTCTCCCACGTAAATTCCCGAAGGAAGTGGCGCAATTTCCAGCGAAGTTTTATGAGAAGTGTAATCTTTGAAATTTTTCAAAGGAAAAGTTTCTTTTTTTACCAAAGTTTTCTTGAGTTGAGAAAAATAATCTTTGTTCCAAGAATTATAAATATACTTCAAAAAGCCTTGATAATCAGATTTCACTTCATAAATATTGAGCGAAAACTGCGACGTATTTTTGTATTCTGCAACCAAATGAATCGGTTGGTTTGGCAATGTGGAAGTTTCAAATTTTATATTAACAAAAGGCTGTTTGATTTGATTTTCCTGATTTTTGATGTTTTCTAAAAATTTAGATTTTGGATAGGCTTTTTTCACTTTTTCAATCCAAGAAAGCGCTTCTTCAAATTTTTGTTCTCCTTGAAGACTGGAAATAATTTCTTGAGCGATTAAAACTTTATAATCGCCTTCTGTTGCAGAATTATAAAGAGAAATTAATTGTTCTTGTTTGTTTTTACAGTTGGTAAAAGCACATTCATCATTTAGTTTTTGATGTTTGAAATACAATTGAGCATTTCCAGAATTTTTAGCAATTAACGCATCATAAATTACTAAAATTTTAGGCTGATTTTCTTTCAGTTCATTTTTAGTAAAATAATCACTATTTTGAAGATAATCAATATATTGCATTGATTTATAATCAAAGAAACTAGGAAAATAAACGATATCTTCTACTCCATCAAAAATTTCTGCATATTTTGAAATCGTGATTTTTTGTAACGCTGCATCTTGCTTAGAAATTTCAGAAAAATGTTGGGCAAAATAATTTTTAAAATCTAATTTGCTCCATGTTTCGATTTGAGAAAAATCTTGCTTTTCGCCAGTATTTACATTCGTTCTTTGGTTAATTTCCCATTGATTTTCATCGTAATAATCTTGAAAAAAGTCTCCCAACAATACTTGAAAAACCAATTTTTGTTCGCCTTTTAATTTTTGGTCAAAAGATTGTAATTTTTTAAAAAATTGAGAAGCGGTGTCATTTTGAGTATCATCTTCGGTAAGGTCTGTCACGCTTAATTCCGCTTTCAAAGATTTAATCAATTGAATCGCATTGTCTTCTGAAATCGCACGTTTCTGAATGTCTAAAATGAGCGGAAGATTAGATTTATAAGTTCCTTTCTTATAGTTTTCAGAAATTTTCTTCCATTGTTGGTCATAGTATTTTTGAGCTTTCATAGGAGTTATATTCCAAATGAGGAATAGTAAAATGAAGATTTGGGTTAGTTTTTTCATAATCAAAAAAGATTTTTATTGCATTAGAATAAAATGTCACGAAAAATCAAAAAATAGATTCTTCATTTCGCTTTGCTTCATTCAGAATGACAAAGTGTTTTTATATTTGCTTAATGAACGTTATAAATTTACTAAAAAATATTCTACTAAAATCGCAGATTTATGTTTCTCTGTGTGCAACGCTATTAGGCGTTTTCATCTTGCAAGAGCAAGAATCTTACCAAAACACTTTAGCATTCATCCTTTTCCTTACGTTTTGGAATGGATATTTTTTTACCGTTTATCATAGAAGAAAATTTGCAAAAATTTGGAATATTTTAGGATTTGTTCTTATCAGTTCCATTCTTTTGAAATATTTTGACCTGAATTTTTACTTGAAATGGCTGATTGTTTTAATTCTTGGTTTTATTTACAACGCAGATTTTCTAAATATTAACCTTCGACAATTTTCTTTGGTCAAAACTTTTTATGTGGGATTTATTTGGGCGCTGAGTTTGGTTTGGTTTCCTCTGAAAGAGATGAATTGGGCGTGGTTTTTTATTATTTTCTTCTATACTTCTGCCATTACTTTTCCGTTCGAAATTAGAGATTTAAAAAGAGATGATTTTACGACTTTACCTATGAAAATTGGCATTCAAAACACCAAACATTTAAGTTATCTATTTCTTTTTATCAGTTCAGTTCTGGCGATAAAATTTTTAAAACTGGATTATGCTTTAGCATTTTCTATCAATTCAATCTTAGCGGCTATTTTGGTTTATTTATCACATCAAAAACGTGAAGATTGGTATTATTCTTTTTTAATGGAAAGTTTAAGCATAATGCCGTTTTTAATTCTCGTTTTATTGAAGTAATTTTGCTACATGATCATCAAAAATCTGAAAATATTCAATTTCAAAAATCATAGTGAAAAATCTTTCGATTTTTCGCCAGAAATCAATTGCTTCGTGGGAAATAACGGCGCTGGAAAAACCAATATTCTAGATGCGCTTCATTATCTTTCGATGGCAAAAAGTTTTCTGGGAAATCTTGATGCTCAAAACATTTTACACGACAGTGATTTTTTTGCGATAGAAGCAGAAATTCAAGGAGATGAAAAAAATGACATCATCAAAGTGCAATTGCCCAAAGAAGGTAAAAAAATCATTAAAAAAAATGATAAAACCTACGAAAGAATTGCCGACCACATTGGTTTTTTGCCCAGTGTGATGATTTCTCCTTACGATGCGAACCTCATTTCTGATGGCAGCGAAAGCAGAAGAAAGTTTCTAGATGCCATGATTTCTCAGACCGATTCTGATTATCTTTTTGCGCTGATTCAGTACCAAAAAACGCTTCAGCAAAGAAATGCTTTGCTCAAATATTTTGCTAAAAACAGAACATTCGACCTCGATTCGCTTGAAATATACAACGAACCTTTGAACAAATTTGGAACTCAAATTTTTGAAAAAAGACAGCGATTTGTAGCCTCTATTTTGCCTACAATTCAACATTTCTATGAAATTATTTCAAAAGGAAACGAAAAAGTTACCGTGATTTATGAAAGTAATTTGAATGAACAAAATTTTGAAAAAATCTTAAGCGAAAACCTCGAAAAAGACAGGGTTCTCACTTATACTTCACGAGGAATTCATAAGGATGATTTGCGCTTCGTAATGAACGGAAATTTGATTAAAAAATTCGGAAGTCAAGGTCAACAAAAATCTTTCCTTATTGCTCTGAAATTGGCTCAAATCAAAAGAATTAAAGACATCACGAATAAAAATCCTATTCTTCTTTTGGATGATATTTTTGATAAGTTAGATGACAATAGAGTTTCTCAGTTGATCGAATTGGTGAACCAACAGAATTTCGGACAGATTTTCATAACAGATACACACAGAGAAAGAACAGAATCTGTTGTAAAAAGGATTAATGAAGAAAGTAAAATTTTTCAAATCTGATTCGTGTTTCGAGTTACGAGTTACGAGATTCGGGTTACGAGTTACGAGATGTAAAATGTGTATTGAATTTCAACATAATAAAAAACTAAATTACCATGAGTTATAGAAATTTAGACATTTATAAGATAAGTTTCGAGTTATTTATTAAAACACATAAAACTTCATTTTTACTTCCAAAACATGAATTGTATGAATTAGGAAGCCAATTAAGACGTTCAGCAGATTCTGTAATAACCAATATTGTAGAAGGTTATGGAAGGAGTGTTTATAAAAAAGAATATGAAAGATTTTTAGTTTTCACACATTCAAGTTGTGACGAAACCATTAATCATCTAGAAAAAATTATTTTGCTTTATCCTGAAATTAATTCGGAATTTAAAATACTAAGAGATGAATATGACTTACTTGGTGGAAAAATAAATAATTATTTAAAGTGGGTAAAACTCAATTGGAATAAAGGAAAAGAAGAGAATTGAACCACTAACTTTAAACCAAGAATCTCGAATCTCGTAACTCGTAACTCGTAACTCGTAACTCAAACATGAAAAAGAAAAGAGAATATCAAAGTTCTGAATTGGTGAAAAGTTTTGCCAAATTGTATGGTTTTGAGGATAAATTATTGGCTTTACAAGTCAAGGATTTTCTAAAAAACTATTTAGACGAAGCATTTTTCAAAGAAATAGAAAGCGTAAATCTGAATGAAAAAATTCTAGAAATCAGAATAAAATCTCCACTTTTCAGAAATGATTTTAGATTGAAAAAATCATTTTTTCTCAAGAAATTTCAAGAAGAATTTGGCGCAGACCAATTTATGGATGTGTATGTTTTGTAGTGTCTGAAATTAATTTTTTGGCTCTTTCGTCTAACACAGAACGAATTGGGAAAAAGAAAATCAGCGGATTTTTGAAGAAATATTTAATGATGCTTCGGTTAAGGTTTCTCACCTCACCAAAGTTCACTTTTCTAGAACGGAATGCCAGAAACATTGACAATCCAAAACTTACAATAAAGTTTAAGAACCCAATTACAAATACCGTTACAAAAGCAATAATAAATGTTTGGGTATCAATGGAAAATTCTTTTCCGTATAATCCTAATGCAAAATTTCCAGCCGCGAAAGTAATGTGACGAATATCTAAATCCAGCCCAAAAAACTTACCGATGGTAGCTGTAGAACCTAAGAAAATCCCTAACCAAAGGTTAGACATAATTCCCGCCCAATTTTTAGAATAATATTGTGAAAGATTTTCGGCAAAATTTCTTCCGAAAAGGTAATGGATATAAGGATTTTTGGCAATTCGCTCTGGAATTTTATAGAAAACAGAGGTGTTGCCTACATTTCCAGCAATAATTCCCGAAATGAAAAGATAAACTCCCGCTAAAGCGGCATGTAATAAGGCTTTAGAATGAAATGGGTCTAAATCTTTGAGCAGAGTGGAAGATTTTTCAATGGCGAAATTCTGTCCGAAAAGAATTTCTAAACCATAAATAATGGCCAAAGCAATCGGGAAACTCAGCAATACATTTCCTACAAACGCAATGAACTGACTCCTGAATAATTTGGAAACCAAATGGGCAAAATCTAGATAATTTTTAGAATTATTTTTCCCTTCAGAAAGCACTTTTGCCATCGTTGCAGCAGTCATGGCTGGTTGTTTTGTAGCCAACGTGAAATTCATTAAATAAATCATAATGAAACCCATCGCATAATTAAAAGAGTATAAAAATGCATGGTAAAATTCACTACCTGGAACATAAGCATATAGCATTTTTATAACACAAAGCGCACCTACAATAATTCCACCACCACTTGCTTTTTTGAACATTCTAAGATATTCTTTTGGCGAAGTCGTAATGTAATTGGTTCCTGTTTCTGCGGTATGTGTAGTAATGAGATGCGAAAGCAATGTGGTGCTATCATTGAATAAATCTCGGATGTTATTACGGTGAGATTTATAATCTAAAATATTGATAACCAAATTTTTTGACTTTCTAATCACATCTTTTTCATCATCAATGACGAGAAGCTCTAAAATTTCTGAAATACGTTGTAATTGTTGACGAATTTTTAGTAAGGACTGATTGGTTTTACCAGAAATTCCGTATTTAGAAGCATTTTTGAACGCTTTGCTGATGAAAGCAAAACATTGTTGAAGGTAAATTTTTATCTGTTTATAATGGCTGTCTTTAGAAGTAAGAACGATGGCTTGATTCTTTTTGAAATCGCTGATGAGAATATCTAATTCATCTTGTAATGCCAAAAATGGATTGTCGAAATTTTTATATTCTGGAGCCATTTTCAGCACATCTACATCTAAGGCGTTTCCAATAGCTCTCCACGCCAAAATATTCATCGAAAAAAGAAGTTCTTTTTTCACTTTTGGCTGTAGAATCATGCGGTCGATTTCTAACATTCTGAAAAGTTCATCAGATTCTTGTCTAGAAACTTTTTTGATGAATTTAAAATCAGCATTATCTCTGAAAAAAACGTTTGAGATGACGTTAGAAATATTATTATCATCTTCTACTGGTGGTAGAAATTTAGACAAAATTCTTTTTCTTAATTCCGGAAAAAAAGCGTCTTCTGAAAGAATATTGGCTTCGGTAAGAGAAAGGTTAAAAGCTCTTCCCATAAAGACAGTATTGATGTAATACACCAAGTTTTGTCTTATTTCTTCGTGTTCTTTAAGAAAAGTTAAAAAATCAGAGAAATTTTCTTTTTGTAAAGAATGAAAAAGCTCTGTAAGAGGTTTTAAATCACGCGTTTCGTTCTTGATAGAAAAATATTTATCAAGAATCTCTGCTGAACTTTGCGATGTATTGAATTGAAACCTCACGAATTGTCTTTATTTACTCCAAATTTACGTAATTCATTTGTCTCATCACCCAAGAATGTTTTCTAGAAAGATAAGAACTCGGATTTTTCGGGTCATATTTTTTAGGATTTGGAAGACAAACCGCAATCCAAGCTGCTTCTGACTTGGTTAAATCTGCCGAAGATTTCCCAAAATAGTAGTGACTTGCTGCTTCTACCCCGAAAACACCTTGTCCCATTTCTATGGAATTAAGGTAGCGTTCTAAAATAATGTCTTTGCTCCAAACTTTTTCTATGATAAAGGTGAAAATAGCTTCCAGACCTTTTCTCACATAACTTCTGCCGTTCCAAAGGAAGACATTTTTAGCGGTTTGTTGAGAAATGGTACTTCCACCTTTTAATTTTTTTCCTTTTTGATTATCGGCAAATGCTTTTTGGATGGCTTGAAAATCAAAACCATTATGTCTGTAAAAATTCTGGTCTTCGCTCGCAATGACCGCTTTTTTTACGTTTCTTCCCATTTCATCAAAACTGATGTAATCTCTGTCAAGTTTTTGATATTTCACCAAACCTTCTATTTGCGTAATGGTAATAATCGGATTAAAAAATCTTCCCCAAATAATAGAAAAAATGCTGATGATGGCAATGGTATAAAATAGTTTCTTAATAAATTTCCACATAAAAATGTAATCTATAATAGTTTATTTAAGTTGCAAAAATAACGACTAATTCAGTTTTTTCATATATTTTAATGAATCTTTTGGAAAAATCTCTGGATGAAAAATTTTAATATAGTCTTTCAAAACTAAATCTGCTCTCACCACTCCACTTTCGAAATAATCATTAGCAGAACCTTTTTCTCTACCAGAAATCGTGTAAATATCGCCTTTTTGGTAGACTTTCATCTTCGCATAATTCGGATTGATTTGGAGTAAATCTTTCTTGTATTTATGATTTCCTACATTTACCCAAAATTCTGCGCTTTCGGCTCTAGAAAAGACTTCTTCGAAGCTTTTCGGGGTAGATTTAGATTCTGAATTGTCTCCAAAAATATATTGGGCATTTGCATCCTTGATAAAATGTGCGATTTGAGAGTTTCCACCTGCTACAAACCATTGATTTCCGTAGATTTCATTGGTTAAAACTTGCGGTTTATTCATAGATTTTGCTGCTAAATTTTGAAAATTTTCATAATTAGAATGAATTTCTCCCATTATTAATGCAGCAGATTTATCTCTGCCTAATAATTTCCCGAAAACTCTAATTATGTCTGCTTTTTCAAGAGGTTTCTCTTCTAAATATTCATCAATAAAGATAATTTCTATTCCGTTTTTCTTTAAAACTTCATAAGTATTCTCGAAACTGGCAACGTAATTGGTGAAAATAGCATCTGGTTGATACGCGATGATTTTTTCTACGTTGTATTTCTGTTCGTTTCCGATGTTTTGAATTTTATTTTCTTGGATTCTTTTCTGTATTTTCTCTGAAAAAATATATTCTGGACTAGAAACGCCAATGATTTTTTCTTCTGCGCCTAATTCTGTAACGTATCCTACCAAACTTGCGTTGAGCAACATAATTTTTTGGTACGGCAATTTAGAATGCGGAATTTTATACTGATGTTTTCCTGATTTTAAGAGTAAAAAATCGCCATTTTCTTTGAACTGAATGTTTTTAGAAATAAGAATCCAATCTGTGGACAATTGATAAGTTTCTTTTTTACAAGAATTTACCATCAATAACGCAAAAAAAGCAAAAAAATATGATTTCATTCTTCAAAGAAAGCAAAAAAGCATTATATTTGCAAACCGAATTTCGGCCTCGTGGCGCAACTGAATAGCGCATCTGATTACGGCTCAGAAGGTTACAGGTTTGAATCCTGTCGAGGTCACAAAAATCCCAAGAAATTTCTTGGGATTTTCTTTTTGGAATAAATTCCAATTTTATAAAATCAATCGTTCTTACGGAACTCTATTTTCAAAATATTATCTCTATTTTTGCGTTAACAAATTACTATTTCTTATTACGGATTACTTATGTCTTTAGAAATCAAAAATCTTACAAAAAAATTTGGCGAACAAACGGCGCTTAATAACATCAATCTAGATATTCACAAAAATGAAATCATAGGACTTCTAGGACCTAATGGTGCGGGAAAATCTACCTTGATGAAATCTATTGTGGGTGCTCTAAAAATAGATGAGGGAGAAATTATTTTTGATGGAAAAAACATTACCGAAAACGAAACAGAAGTAAAGAAAAAAATCGGTTTTTTGCCAGAAAATAATCCACTTTATTTGGAAATGTATGTGAAAGAATATTTGCAATTCGTGGCAGATATTCGCCAGATTTCTAAAGAAAAAGTAGATGAAATCATTGATTTAGTTGGAATTACTCCGGAAAAATCAAAGAAAATTTCTCAATTATCGAAAGGTTACAAACAGAGAGTTGGCTTAGCTCAAGCGATTCTTCACGCTCCAGATTTATTAATTCTAGATGAACCTACCAATGGTCTTGATCCGAATCAAATTCTAGAAATTAGAAATGTAATTAAAGAAATTGGTAAAGAAAAAACCGTAATCCTCTCTACTCACATTATGCAAGAAGTAGAAGCGCTCTGTACTAGAGTGATTTTGATTCATCAAGGAAACATTGTTCAAGATGCTGATATTGCAGATTTCAAAGGAAAATTCAATAATTTAGAAGAAGCTTTTGCTCATTATACCAGCGTAAAAATAGAAGACTAATCGTTTTCTATTTTTCTTTTGTGGGCAAATTTCAGCATTTTTACACTCGATTGTCTGAAAAGCAATACACTGATGGAAATTCCCACTGCCAAACAAAACAATAAAGAAGCGGTAAGAACCAAGTTGTGAAAAGTATTATCTAAATCTTGAGGATTTCTGACTAATCCGCTTTCGTCTGTCAATCGAATGAAGCCCAACATGGTTTTGTAGGCGTACATTCCGGGAATCATGGTAATGCAAGCTGGCATGGTAAAAACAATAGGCGGAGTGTGAACTCTATGCGCCAAAACAATTCCCAATAAACCAATAAGCACTGTTCCGGAAAGTGTAGAAGTTATTAATCCTAAACCAACTCCTTCGTACAAAGTAAAACGCAAAGCGTGACCTAAACCACCTAATAATCCTGCGATTAATAAAACTCTGTTTGGCGTGTTAAACAAACTTCCAAAACCAACTGCTACACAAAATGCGAAGCTAAAATCCTTTATGATTAATAGAAAAAAATCCATTTTAGTAAAAATTATTAATTCCAAAAATTAGAATACTCAAAGCCATTCCTGCAGCAATACACAATAAGAGAAATCCCGAATAAAAACCTCTTGCAATCGCTGTTGCTACATATCCTTCGATTAAATCTATGACGGCATTCACCAATTGAACTCCCGGAACCAAATATAGCACTGAAGTAGCCAATGCTTTTTCGGGGAGTGCTCCTATTCCGTAAAAAACATTAATGGAAGCAATAAAACTGGTGACAAATGCTCCACCACTAATCGCTAACATTACATTAAATTTTCTTTTTGAAATTTCTTGTCTCGCAAGTATTCCTAACATAGAAGCAAAAAATGCAAAAGTGGCATCTATGAAATCTCCTTTGGCTAAAATACAAAGAGATGCACAAGCAATTCCCACTCCTAGAACAATTTGAATTCGTTTATGATGAGAAAGTTTCTTAATTTTTTCAAACTCTCTTTTCACATGTGGATAATCTAGATGATCGCTCACCACCTTCCAAGAAAGCAAACTTATTTCATTGAGAATCCCGAAATGTACACCATGACTTGGCAATCTTTTATAATGAGTGGCGGTTTCCGAAGGGTTGTTTCTCATTTTAGTGGTGAGAATAATACCATTGAAAGAATAAAAGATTTCTATATCTACACCGAAAACATCTGCAATACGTTTTATATTTCGGTCTATTCTACCACAATGCGCACCAGCAACCATCAATGTAGAGCCTATATCTAAGAGTAAATCATTATATTTTTCGATTAAAGGTTTCTCTTGCAACATTTCTGATTTCATCTTTAAGTTTTTACTGCGCAAAGTTAGGAATTCCTAAAACGAAAAGATTAAAATTTAAACCTATTTTATATCATAAAAAAACAGTTGCAATTTTCATTGCAACTATTTTTATATTCTAATTTTATTTATCACAATAACATTCCTTTCTAGATCTTCGAGATTCTGAACTGTCCCAAAAAGGATAAATTTTAAATCCAAAATAGACATCAAAAGAATTAAACTTATCTTGTCTAAAAAAAACAGGCAAAATATTATCGCTTCCTATAAAAAATGGTCCAAATCTAAGATATGCGCCCAATTGAGGTTTTTTATACTCAAATAAAGATAATTGTGCTGAGTAGGTTATTAAATGGTGTGTTTTAGCTAAATTAACATAAAACAGATTAGGCGTTTTAAAAGCATACTTATACAGTGGCACTCTTTGATTAACTCCAAGAGTTAAATATCTATTTCTGAGTAGATTTCCACTATAAGAAAAATGTAGAGCAGTAGGCAAAGCAACTGTAAACTGAGTTCCAACAAGAGAAGCAGTTGGATCACTATAAACATGTGAACTTAGTTCTTGTAAAAAATCAGAGATGCTTGTTAAGTGTTGAAAATCGTTTTTTCTATTAATAGTAAACGGATCTCCATTAAAAGCATGCTTTTCTCCATTGACTTTAATAAAACCTATGTCCGTAACAGAAAACGCCAATTTTTGAAGATATTCCCCTTCTTCTTTGTCATAATCTCCGTAATCTACATAAGTAAACCCTAAATCAGCTCCTACTGCATGTCCGTAATCCTTTGGTTTATACTTATTTTTATCAAAATCATAAGATGTAGCAAAGAGAATTTCACCATCAAAATTATCAAAAATCAAAGAGTTATCATCTCTATTATAATCTATATGAAAAGAATTATTCTCTTTTACGATTAATGCATCCCAAACTTTAGAATGTTTAAAATTTATTCCTACATTCAATTCGGATGTTTGAGTTTGTGGAAAAGACTTAGAGAGAAAAAAATTATTTTCTTGCAAAGATGCCATATTTACGGAAAAGGGTTCAAACAATCTATTATAAGAAGGCTGATCTACAAAATTATCGTGTTTATAGGGCTCAGCTACATTAAAAGCATTTCCAAAAGTTCTTAATCTAGTATAAAATCCTGCCGCAAATTCGTGATCTTTAATCTTGAATTTTACAGCAATTGCAGGACCTAAAACATCTGCTTGAAAATGACCATCAAATTTATTATGAACAGCAAAACCAACAGTATTTTTGGGTAAATCGTTAGAACTTTTCTTATTGCTAATACTAAAATCCTTTTCTCCCAAAACACCTAAAACGTTCTGTTTAGAGATATATCCATAATTATTGTTCAAAAACACATCAGTAGAAATAATATTTAATTCCCAAGGATTAGAACTTTGTAAAAAAGATGATGGATTTCCTTGTACAGCATTGGTAAATATAAAACCATCATTAAAAACTCCTGTAGTATTTTGAGAGAAAAAACTCTGATATAGTAACAAGATTAATAAAAAATATTTTTTCATAATAACACTATCTTCATAATAAGCGTAAATTTCGTAAAAAAAATTCTCACTCCAATATTTAGGAGTGAGAATTCTCAAAATAAACTATTAAAACAAAACTATGACAGTAAGAATTTTCAGAATTTAATCTTCAATTCTTTATCTGTATATTTTTAATCTAAATGTTTTGGCGTAAAACCATCTTCACTTAGTTCTTTGTGTACATATTCTGCTTTCATTTCTGCTTCGTAATCTATCTTTTCGTGCTTGCCCATTCTTCTAAGAATAGAATCAAAAATAGAATATACTACTGGTACAATAATTAATGTAAGGAATAATGATGACGTTAAACCACCAATAATTACCCAAGCAAGACCTTTGTTCATCTCAGCTCCTGCTCCGTTTGCTAAAGCAATTGGCAACATCCCGAAAATCATGGCAATTGTAGTCATCAAAATAGGACGAAGACGAGCATGATTTGCTTGTATTAAAGCATCGTGAGTATTAACTCCTGCTGCTTTTCTGGCATTGGTAAAGTCAACAATCAAAATTGCATTTTTCGCTACCAAACCAATTAACATAATCATCCCCAACATGGTGAAAATATTCAATGAATTACCTGTAAGTGCTAAAATGAGCATTACCCCAATCATCGCCAACGGAATAGAGAATAATACTACAAACGGATGCACAAAACTATCATACAAAGATACCATTACTAGATAAACCAAAATCATCGCTGCTAATAAAGCAATTCCTAAGGTACCAAAACCTTCACTTTGGTTTTCCATGGTTCCTCCCCAAATATATTCTACTCCTGCTGGTTTGTCTTTGCTATCCATAAATTGGTTTGTCCATTCAGTCGCCACATCTCCTACAGGACGCCCAACTACTTTAGAAAGTACTTTTACAGCTGGAGATTTATCACGACGTTGCAATAAACTTGGCCCTGAAGACATATCTACATTAGCAAACTGACTTAAACGGATTTGCTCGCCTTTTGCGTTTTTGAACAAGATGTTTCTTACATTTTCAATGGAATTTCTGTTGCTTTCATCGAGTCTAATGTTGATATCATACTCATATTCACCCGCTTTGAATTTGCCATCTGTATTCCCGTTAAATGCTGTTTGCATTACCTGACCAACAGATGCTACATTAAGCCCAAGAGCAGCCATTTTATCACGATCAAAATTTACTCTAATCTCTGGATTACCTGTATCTGTAGATAACTCTGCATCTACCGCACCTGGTACTTTTTTCAATAATTCTAAAATTCTAGTTGCTTCTTTAGTCGCTGTTTGTACATCTGGAGCAGTAACCACCATTTCTATTGGAGAACCTTCTGCACCCATTATACCAATTGGAGCTGATTTAAATTCTACACCTGTATATTTTTCTTCGAGCTCTCTTTTTAATTTAGCTGCTAAGATGTCTGTACTTTCTGAACGTTCTGATTTATCTGTTAAAATCACCTGAATTTCTGACTGATAAGCGGTTGATTGAGAACCTCCCATCCCTGTAGATTGCTGCCCCACAGTAGTAATCATATCTACTACTTCTGGTTTTTGTCTTAAGAAATCTTCAACACTTAAAGTTGTTTGGTTCATCTTCTCAATACTTGCATCTTTAGGCAATTCCATTTGTAGCAAGAACTGTCCTCTATCAGTTTTAGGGAAAAACTCTGTACCAATATAACCTAAACCTACCAAAGAAAAAGAAGCTATTAGCACTACAAAAGTTATTAATACAGTTAATATTCTTCTTGTAGCGGTTTTAAGACACCATTCTAAAATCCCTGTAATCCAATGTGTGAAAACATCTAACTCTTTCTCAAACCAAAGGATAAATTTTTCAAAATAATTTTTACCTGTAAGATGTTGTAATTTTCCAAATCTAGATGACAACCAAGGAATAATCGTAAACGAAGCTAATAACGAGAACAAGGTTGCGATAGCTACTGTAACACAGAATTGTCCCAAAATATTAGCCACCAAACCGCTACTCATTGCAATTGGTACAAATACCACCACAATTACTAAGGTAATAGCTGCAACGGTAAACCCAATTTCTGCTGCACCATCATAAGCTGCTCTAATTTTAGATTTACCCATTTCCATATGTCGGTAAATGTTTTCCAATACCACAATCGCATCATCCACCAAAATACCAACTACCAAGGATAAACCAAGGAGCGACATTAAATTCAGCGTATAGCCCATTAGATACATCCCGATAAATGAAGCAATAAGCGACATTGGGATTGAAACCATTACAATGAAGGCGTTACGAACACTGTGCAAGAACAACAACATTACAATCGCTACAAGAACAATCGCCAAAAATAAATCGAAGATTACGTGGTTGGCTGAGTCTAAGGTAAATGTTGTTGTATCATTAACAATTTTAAGATTAATGCCTTGCGCTGAATAATCTTTTACTACTTTATCAATTGTTTTCTGTACACTTTCTGAAACGGCAACCGCATTTGCATCAGATTGTTTTTTAACCTGCATTAAAATGGTAGGACGTTGGTTGAAACGTGCAATTTTTTCCACGTCTTTTTGAGCGTCCATTATCACTGCCACATCAGACAAACGAACTTGTGCACCGTTTTTACTAGAAATCACAAGATTGCTCATTTCATCAACAGACTTGTATTTCCCTGATAAACGAATGGTAGATTTAGAAACTCTAGTCTTTACGTTACCAGTGGGGAAATCCATATTAGAACTAAGAATAGCCTGTTGAACTTCGCCAATAGAAAGGCCGTAACCTTGTAACTTTTTATCATCAATATTTACCTGAATTTCTCTCTCTTGTCCGCCAATTAGGTTTACTTGTGCAACTCCATTAACACGTGAGAAAATAGGCTCAATTTTTTTATCTAAAAGGTCATAAAGCTCTTTACTATTCAGTTTATCACTAGAGATACTCATCGTTATAATCGGCATATCGTCTAATGAGAATTTGTTAAGTGAAGGCGCATCTGCATCATCCGGAAGTTTAGAAAGAATAGCATTTACCCTACGCTGCGCATCATTTAGAGAATAATCTACGTCTGCACCTGCATTAAGCACTACCATTACTACCGAAAGGTTTTCATAAGAAGAAGCTTCTACTTTTTTCACGTTTTCCAAAGCTCCAACAGCATCTTCAATCTTTCTGGTAACCGATGTTTCTACCTCACTTGGCGAAGCACCAGGATATACGGTAGAAATGGTTACTATGTTGGTTTCAAACTTTGGAATAAGCTCGTACCCCATTAAAGAGTAGCTGAGCAAACCTCCTAAAGTAAGCAATGTAAATAATACAATGACTATGGAAGGTCTTTTTATTGATATTTCTGCTAATTTCATCTACGTCTTTATTTTACAATATTAATTTTAGAACCGTTGTCTAAGTTAATTTGTCCGCTGGTGATTACTTGTTCACCACCTTTAAGTCCACTAATAACGTGTACTTTGTTACCAAATACTTTACCGATTTGTACTTTAATCATCTTAGCAGTTCCGTTATTATCAACAATAAATAACTGACCAGAAGTTACCCCATTTACAAAAGCTTCAACAGGTACTGTTAAAAGACTTTGGTTAGAAGCGCCATTATTTGTTTTGAATACTGCTGTTGCATACATCCCTGCTTTAAGTTTACCATTATTAGAAACTTCAATTTCTACTGGGAAGTTAAGAGATGCATCACTTTTTGGTGCAATAAAAGTAATTCTTCCACTGTAAGAATCTTCTGGATATACATTTACAGAAATTGGCACGACTTCCCCGATTTGTAATTTTGAAATCTGACTTTCATCAACCAAAACAGAAAGTTTTAGTGTGTTGATATTCACAATTTCGAACATTGGCGTTCCTGGAGAAACTACAGCACCTGGTTCTACCATTCTTTTATTAATCGTTCCGCTAATCCCAGCACGTACTGCTGCATTGTTTACACGAACGCTTTGCGCACGTACAGCAGCTTGCGCATTTTTAAGTTGCAATCTAGAGTTGTCTAACTGTTGCTTAGTTACACCACCAGTTTTAAAGGCGTTTTCGTAACGTTGGTTATCAATAATTGCGTTTTGTAAATTATTTTGCGCTTGAGACATATCTACCTCAATTGCATCTTTTTTGATGGTTGCCACCACTTGTCCGGCTCCTACTCTAGAACCTTCTTTAACCAAAACGCTTACTACTTTCCCAGAAATTTCAGAAGAAAGATTTGTTTCTGCTTTTGGCAAAAATGTACCGTTTGCGGTATAATCTGTATCGATATGATCAAACTTTACTGTTTCAACATTTACATTTATTTTATCTACTTGCTTAGCAACTTCTTGTACTTTAGCCGTTTGCTGTTTCTTATTATCTACAATTTTATAAGCAGCAAAACCTGCAAATAATAGAGCTATGACAATATATATTAAAGATTTTTTCATTTTAAAATACGTTTATTTTGAAGGGTTTTGTAATGTATTAAGTTCTCCTTTAGCTTTAATAAGCTTTATTTCAGCTTGTTTATAATCTAACAATGCTGTAGCATAATTTTGTTTTGCTTGGGTTAAAGCATTTTCTGCATCCAGAAGCTCTGTTAAATTAGCCAATCCGTACTGATAATTCGACTGAGAATTTTTCTGTACTTTCTCTGCCAACTTCACATTTTCCTTCATGGTTTCTAAATTGATGAGTGCATTTTCTATATTCGTGATAGAGTTTCTATAATCTAAGTTTAAACCTTGCTTAGTGTTTTCTATATCTTGTTCTACACTTTCAATATCAATTTGCGCTTGTTGAATTTTAGATTTTGTAGCACCTCCTGTGAAAATAGGAATATTAATATTTAGTGCAACCGCTGCAAAATCGCTCCAATTTACACCATTGCTAGAACCATTTGTCCATGGGAATTTAGTCCCTAAACCAGCCCAACCATATTGCCCTTGTAAACCAACTGTAGGGTAAAGTGCAGCTTCTGTAGCTTTTTTATTATATTGCAAAAGCTCTTTTTGTTTTTCTAAGACTTTTATTTCTGATCTTTCATCAAGATTAGCTAAACTCGAAATAATTTCTGGTCTCGGTTCAATGCTTTTTTCTTCTAAAACGATAGGCGTTTCAATAGGAATTCCCATATAGAATTTCAGAGCATTTTTGGTTAATTCTACCGCATTCACTACTTTTTGCTTAGAAGCACCAATATTGGTTAACTGAACATTGGTTCTATCTAAATCAATCTGTTTTGCCAAACCGTTTTCCGTTAAACTTTTAATAATATTTCTAACTTTTTCGGTATTTTGGTAACTTGCTTCTAGCGTTTTAAGGTTTTCTTGTTGCACAAAAACGTTGTAATAAGCAGTAGCAACATTGGTAATAATCTGCTCATTTGTAAGTTGTGCATTAAGGACATAAAACTCTCTGGTAGATTTTGCTGCCTTTAAACCAATAAATACTTTTTGATCGAAAAGTACCTGATTTACCGTTGCAGAAATATTAGAAGTCCACGTTTGTCCCATTTTCACTACTGTTTTCTGTCCTCCAAACTCAATTACAGATTGCTGAATTATCGGATTATAAGTTAGGTTACTCCCAACACTTACGCGTGGTAATGCACCTGCTTTTGCTTCTGTAATTTTGTATTCGGCTTTTTGAATTTCCAAAGCTGCTTTTTTCGCTTCCGCTTTGTTATTAAGTGCTTGCGAAATTGCATCTTGCAAAGATATTACTTGCTGAGCGTCTGCAGAAGCACTGCCGAAAACCATAAGAGCAACAGTAATGCCTACTTTCAGGCGACTTGCTTTAAAAGGTTTTCTATTCATAAAATATATTTTTCTTTTTAAGTTTTTAAATTCAATTAAATGGTTTTCAAAAATTCTGTTTTTTGGAACTTTTCTCTCAACTCATTAAGTCTTTTTTTACCTTTATCAGTAACTATAGCTTCCAGATAAAAAATCTTCATCGCAATAGAAATAGGAAACTTATCTTTTTCGTCTTCAAAAATAGGCGATACATCTACCGCAAATAATAAAGAGATTAAAAATTTAATGTAAAGATTAATCGGAACGTCTGTTCGGAAATACCCCAACTCAACTCCTTTCTCGTAATTATTTTTAACCGTTACAGATACTTTTCCTGAGATTGATTTCTGATGCGCGTGGAAAATATCTGGATAATACTTAATCAACTGAAAAACGAAAGCGTTTTTCTCTTGGCAAGTAATTTCGTCTATTCTACTCCCCGAAACAAATAGAACTTCTAAAGGGCAATCATACTTTTTTTGCACTTCTTTTACCGCATCTATTGCTTCATTCGAAATAAATTCCAGAACTTCGTGGATAAGGTCTTCCTTATTTTTATACTTCTGGTACAGAGTTTTCTTTGATATAGAAAACTCTTTCGCAATGTCATCCATCGTCAATGTTTTAGCACCATAAATACGAAACATCGACAATAATTTGTTCAAAAAAAAATTCTTATCTTCCATAAACGAGTGCAAATGTATAACAATGGAAACTAAAAAACAAAAAAAAGTTTCCAAGTTTTTATCTATATTGTTTTAGATAAAATCAATCACAAAAAAGAGTGAATCCTAATTAAACATGATTAAAGTTAAACTTCTTATCACCGAAAACAGTGATATTATTAAAATAACAATTTTTGATGAAAAAAATGATATTTATCATGTATACATTTGTATCGCTAACCAAAAATATTTAATCATGAAAAAAATTATTTTAAGTGCTTTTGCACTTGTTGCTTCTGCAACTTTATTCGCACAAGCAAATTCTGATGTAACCACTCAAGTAGGAAATCTTAATTTAGCTACAGTAAATCAAGTGGGCATTTTAAATGACAATGTACTAGATCAATACGGAGATGAAAACACAGCCGCTGTTGGTCAAAATGGAGCTTTAAATTCTAATTATACGCTTCAGTGGGGAAATAAAAACGACGCTATTATTTCTCAAGTGGGGCTCATGAACAGCAATCAATCATACTCAATTGGAAATAGAAATTCTGTAAATGTAGATCAATTTGGCTGGTTTAATGAAAGTTTAATCATTCAACAAGGTAACAGAAATTCTGCAGAAGTAGACCAAGTAGGTTTGGCAAATTCTAGTGAACAATACCAAACTGGAAATAGAAACTCTGCTTCTACCAACCAATGGGGAACTGCAAACTACAACATGCAAGACCAATGGGGAAATAGAAACAAAGCAGTGACATTACAAGTTGGATTATCTAACTCTGCCGAACAATGGCAATACGGAGATGACAATAACGCTAGAAGCAAACAAACAGGAACCAACAACATGTCTCAACAACTACAAATGGGCAATGATAACGTTGCCAGAGTAGTACAAGATGGTTCAAATAATTACGCTGGACAAGGGCAATACGGTAATGCTAATTTTGCTAGATCAAAACAAGTAGGTGATGGAAACTATAGTTTACAGCTACAATATGGAGACAATAATGAAGCTAGAGTAAGACAAACTGGGGATGATAATATGGCATTCCAAACTCAGCTTGGTTTTGGAAATTATGCAAAAGATATCCAAACTGGTAATGATAATCTTTCTGTAGTAAATCAAACAGGTGGATTCCACTATCATCTTGGAACACAAATTGGTAATTCTAATGCTATGTTTATTAATCAATCAAACTAAATTTAGCACATTAATAATTGAATATGAGAGACTAAAGTCTCTCATATTTTATTTAAAATAGATATTTATCTTATATTTTTTGTTATATTTACATTAAACAAAAACACAAACCATGAAAATTATAACTTTAGCTTTCATCCTAATATTTGCATTATCTGCTCCCGCTCAAAATCTAAATTTTGACAATATGGATAGTGCTAAACTACTTTCATTATTACAATCTGAAAATTTAGACAGTAAAAACACTATTAGTGAACCTAATATTGTGAGTAAAATCTTACAAATTGGTGATAAAAACATTGTAGATGTAACTTTATACCCTGATAACAAATTAAACTCTACGCAAATTGGAGACTATAACACTTTAATTTATCAAGAATTTTACCCACAAAAAAATAATTTCGAGCTAAACGTTACCACTCAAGGTAACGGGAACTACTTAGATATTCTAGGAAGAAACAGTATTTCTGATGGTATGATCATTAAAACCTTTGGAAATAATAAAATGATTTTCATAAGAAACTTCTAAAAATTAAACTTATGAAAAGGTTAATTTTATTTTACATATTCATAAATATGATTTTATTTCAAAAAATATCTGCTCAAGAAAATATAGAAGCAAAAATAAATCATGAAGAAATAAATAATTTCATCAAAATAGAAAATGTAGCCATCAATAATTCTGAACTTCATAAAGAGTTAGAATATTTATTTATCGGTATTAGAAAAAATAAACAAGGGAATATATCATCTAACAAACAAAGCGGAAAATTCTCTATCCCTCCTAAAAGCACAAAAAAACTATCTGAAACAACCATCAATATTGATCCCAGTGATGAACTGAAATGCTATCTTTACCTAAAAGATGAAAACAGCAAAGCTTTAATTAGCAAAGACAGCCTAATGTTTAATGTAAAAAAAAAACTTTAGAACTCGAAAACAGCGACCCGAAAATATTTTTACAAAATCTTACAATAGACGAAACTAAAACAAGAGCGGGAAAAGATTTTTATGATAATTTCTACATAAAAATCAATCAAATGAATAAAAAATACAATAAGACAATCTCCATTGTAGAGCTGCCTACATTTGCAAGAAACACCCAAATTCAAATTTTTGTAGAAGATAGATTAATCAATCAATTTATTGTAAATCCATCTGAAGAGTTTTTAGAGAATCAAGTAAATTTTACAATCAATATACTTGATGAGCTTTTTGCCAATGACCAAAATTTCAAAAAAGAATTTTCCTACTAAAAATTAAACAAAATGAAAAAAATTATCGCCTTATGTTTTCTTTTAGCATTTGCCGAAAATAATGCTCAACAGTTTGTCTATAAACCTTTAAACCCTAATTTCGGAGGAGAAACATTTAATTATCAAATGTTATTAAGTTCTGCTAATGCTCAAAATCAGTTTGATAATAATGATAACGCTTTACGTGATTTTAATATCAATAGTTTAGATAATTTTACAGAGTCTCTTAACCGTCAATTATTAAGCCAATTATCTCAAAAAATTTTCCAAGAACAATTTGGCACAGGAGATTTAAAACCTGGCGTTTACAATTTCGGCTCACTTTATATTGAGATTACCAATGGTTCTGGTGGTCTGTACATTAATATTCTAAATACAACCACTGGTGAACAATCACAAATCTTTATACCTCAATAATATGAAATGGACACATCAATTTTTATTTTTATTTGCCACAGCTTTTATTACAAGTTGTGCCACTTTACTTAAAATACCCGATGGTAAATCTGATCCAAAGCTAGGAGAAAAAACTAATCTGCAATTTCCAATTAAAAAATTACCACCTCCAAAAGAAAAAATTGTGGTAGGAGTTTATAAATTCAGAGATCAAACTGGCCAATACAAACCTACAGAAAACGGCAGCAGTTTTAGTACAGCAATTCCGCAGGGAATAACTTCTATTCTTATAAAAGTTCTAGAAGACAGTAATTGGTTTATCCCTATAGAAAGAGAAAATGTAGCCAATTTATTAAACGAAAGACAAATCATAAGAACTACAAAACAAGAGTATAGCCAAAATAATAAAAACAATAGCAACCAACAGTTGCCTCCATTACTGTTTGCGGGTGTTTTGTTAGAGGGCGGTGTAATTTCTTATGACACCAATGTTTTAACTGGAGGATTAGGCGCTAGATACTTTGGGATAGGCGCCTCTACACAATACAGACAAGATAGAATATCTGTTTACCTAAGAGCGGTTTCTACCATGAATGGAAAAGTTTTAAAATCTGTGTATGTAGATAAAACTATACTCTCTACCACTTTAAACGGAAGTATTTTTAAATACGTAGACACAGAGAAACTTCTAGAATCAGAAGTAGGAATCACCCAAAACGAACCCGTACAAATTGCAGTAAAAGAAGCTATTGAAAAAGCAGTACAAGCACTAATCATCGAAGGAATTCAAGACAAAATATGGGAACCAGACCCTAATTCCATAAAAGAAACAGATGCGGCAATAAACGCAATTAAAGAAGAACAAAAACAAGTGGATTTTTTAGCAAACAAAGCTAAATATTATGATGTAAAAGGAAAACACTACTCTATCATTGGAATGGCAGAAGCAAATACTCTTCAAGGAGATTACGAATCTCCCACTACTACTCCCGGTCTACGATTTGGCATAAGATATAATTTTAATAGATTTTGGAACATAAATCTTTCTTCTGCTTTTATAACCTTGGAAAACAAAGAAATCATAAGACGTAGATATCAAGCTACTGACCTAAATTTAGAATATCTAATGCTTCCTGCCAATAAATTCTCACCATTTCTTTTTGCAGGAGGAGGTTTTATAGTTAATAGAGAACCAATGAAATTTAAGTATCAATTAGGTGGAGGTTTTGAATATTTCTTAAAAGATTTCTCTATAAGATTACAGTCACAATATGATTTAGGTTTTGATGATGATTGGGATACTAAAATAAATGGAGACTTAAACGACAGAGCTTTACGATTTGGACTAGGAATCTCCTATCACTTCAGAAAAAAATAATAATTATGAAAAATTTCTTAAAATTAACCATAATTCTGGTTGCATTATTTAGTTTATTTTCTTGTAGAGAAGATTTAATTTCTAAGACTAAAACAGCCACACTAAGAGGTGTAGTAACGGCAAAAGAATCAGGAACTGCGCTTTCTAATGTTAGAATCACTACTTCTCCCACTACAGAAGCAGTGACTACGGACGCAAGTGGAACCTTTGAAATTAAAGATATTCCAATTGGAGATTATTCATTAAAAGCAGAAGCTGATGGTTACGTTACAAAAGCAATGGGGATTTCTATAAAAACTGAAGGGCAAATATCTTCTGTGGCAATAGAATTATTAGATGACAAAACCCTCAATTCATCACCTGCTATTCCTGATTTAATTACTCCTGCTAATAATGCTGTAGATCAACCTTTAAGTATTAACTTTTCATGGAACTGCTCAGATCCTGACACCAAAGATATTTTGAAATATACACTTATTTTAAAGAATAGCGGCAATACAGATGTAATTGAAATCAATGATATTAAAGAAAAAAATTACGAAGTTAAAAATCTAAAATATGGAACCACTTACTTTTGGCAAGTTATTGTAAATGATGGAGTAAACACCCCAGTTTATAGCGTTAGTAATAAATTCACCACCTCTAATTCTCCTTTAAATAGGCTCCATTATGTACAAAATAACAATGGAAAACTTACTTTAGTTTCTAATAACTTAGAAAACAACAATCTTTTTACTTTAAAAGAAAATGCATGGAGACCAAGAAAAAACAATAGTGCTAACTTAATCGCTTATCTCAAATCCGTTGCAGGAGATATCCATATATTTACAAGCAAACCAGATGGTTCTGCAGAATTTCAAGTAACTAAAATTCCTATAGGAGGATTTAATTCTAAAGAATTAGACTACTCTTGGAACCAAAGTGGAACACAATTAATCTATGGCAGTTTTGACAAATTGTATAAAATAAATAAGGATGGAACGGGAACCACTTTAATTTACACAGCGCCTGCAGGAGAATTCATTACTGAATGTGACTGGAGTTACGACGAGGCTAAAATTGCAGTTAAAACTAACAATATTAATGGCTACAATTCTAATATTAGAATCTTAGATTTGATAGGAAATGTGTTGACAACCATAGTAAATAATAGTATAGGTGCAGTAGGCGGAATAAACTTTTCGGTAGATGGGAAAAAATTCATTTTCTGTCAAGATGTTTCTAATTATCAAGATTCCAGTTATAGACAACTAGACACTAGAATTTTCTTATATGAATTTACTACAACTACCCTTACAGATTTGTCTGATTTAAGCAAAAAAACATTAGGAACCAATGATTTAGACCCTAGATTCTCTCCTAATAATGCAGAAATAATCTTCACTAACACTTCTAATGATGGTATTTCAACAAAAAATATACAAAAAATATCACTAGACTTGTCTCTTCAGAATTTACAAAGAACTACATTGTTTACTAATGCAGAAATGCCAGACTGGCAATAAACTCAATAAAAAAAGCCTTTCTATCATGTGACAGAAAGGCTTTTATATATAGAGTGAGTGTGTTTCTAAATCATATTATTCTGCATTGCAAATCTTACAATACCAATTGAATTTTTCACATTAAATTTCTGAATAATTTTTTTTCGATGTGTTTCTACAGTATTTATACTTATAAATAACTCTTCTGCAATTTCTTTACTATTATAACCTTCACAAATAAGTCTCATAACATCTTTTTCTCTAATTGTTAGTAAGCCTTGAACCATTTTTACCGAATTTTTACATGGGCTATTATCAAAATATTCTGAAAAAAAACGCTCTCTTATTTTTACATCTAAATATATTTTACCACTCATCACAGAATCTATAGAATTAAGAAGTTCCCCGTTATGAGATTTTTTTTCTAAGAATCCATGCACCCCAATTTTATAGAGTCTTCTAATCTCTTTAATATCTAAACCATCATTTAGAACAATAATTTTAAGATTTTTAAATTCATTTTTAATTTGTTCTATCATAAAGTGAGAATTAGGACTCATCATACTAATGCCAAATAAAATAATGTCAGCATTTACTCCATAAAGACATTCTAGTAAAGAACCTTCATTACTATGAGAACCAACAACACTATAATTTGGCTGTGAATTAATAAAAAACTCCAAGGCTTCATTAAAAAGCTGTTGTTCTTCAAAAAGAAAAATACGAGTCATCATTTTGTGTTTTTATGTTTGGTCAAATTTATATTTAAATAACCAACTAAAAAAACGAAAACCCTCACAAAACATTAAAATCATACAAAATACGTATACAAATTTAACATTTCATTAAGATTATTTCCTCGAAACATTTATGTTTAAAAATCACTTTTTCTAATTAAAAAACCGAGACAAATCTCGGCTTTATGTTAATTTAAATAAATTTCAAATTTTCCAAATTCATGAATTTTTTCAAGCAATTGATTATTAATATTAATCGTTTGATGCAAGGCTCTCGCTTCCACAAAAGTATTGTCTAAAGGATTCTGGAGAAAAACATTCAGCTTATGTTCTCCTTTTTCTGCCAACAATTGTGTTTTGAAAAATTCTATATCTGTTTTATTCAGTTCATTTACGGGAATAATTAGTGACAGCGATTTAGCATACTTTTCGAAAGCATCTTTCAAATCCATAATATCTGTAACATTGGTAAAAACTCTGCCTTCGCTTCCTTGCGTGAACTTCATTTTTACAATGACAAATCGGTCTTTGGCAATTTTTTCTCGCAACTTCATATAATCTCTATCACCTAATCTAAAACTGTAACTTCCGGTATAATCTTCTAAAGTCAAGAAACAAATTTTTTCGCCAGAATTTTTTCCATCTCGCAAAATCATTTCGGTAATCAAGCCAGAAACTGTGTATTCTCTAGCATTATCAAACATCTTTTGTCTTTCTTTCCAATCTTTTGGCGCTTCAAAAAGACTTCCAGCTGGAAATAATTGTTCTTTAAACGCATCAATTTCATCTAAATTCAAGAAATTGAAATTTCCTTTTGGTTCAGCTTTTTTCGCAGAAGATTCTTCTACCAATTCTTCATCTTCTGAAACTTCTAAACTTATATCAATGCTTTCATCATCGTCTGTTTCCTCATCTAAAATCTTGGCTGACAAGTCATTTGGAGCAATTTCATCTTTTTTATTGTCTTCTAAAACGAAATTTTTAGAAAATTCTCCGTTGATAAATTTATACTGGAACTTATATTCATCTAAAGGATGCGCTGAAAGATAGAACCCGATGATTTCCTTCTCACGATTGAGTTTATGCATATTTTGCCATTCTGCACAAGGTAAAAGCTTCGGTCTTTCTATCTGAACCTCATCTGCAAAATCAGCAAAAAGTGAATTCTCCACCGAGTTTTTATTATCTTGGAAGGATTGTCCGTAACGCAAAAGCTTTTCAATATTGGTTCTTCCTGCATTATCCACATCGAAATATTGCGCTCTGTGATAAGAATCTAATTCGTCAAAAGCACCTGCAATCACCAAACTTTCTACCACTCTTTTATTAACTTGCGATGAAGGCATTCTTTCAAAAAAATCATAAATATCCTTGAATCTTCCGTTTTGTCTTTCTAAATAAATGGCTTCAGAAGGCGCTTCTCCCATTCCTTTAATCGCTCCCAAACCAAATCTGATTTGTCCTTTTTCGTTCACAGCAAATTGGAACTGAGATTCATTAACATCTGGCCCTAAAACATCTACCCCAATCGCTCTACAATCTTCCATAAAGAGCGTAATTTGCTTGGTATTGTTGATGTTATTACTCATCACACTCGCCATATATTCCGCAGGATAATTGGCTTTGAGATAAGCAGTGTGGTAGGCAATTAAAGCATAACAAGTGGAGTGAGATTTGTTAAATGCATATTCTGCAAACGCTTCCCAGTCTTTCCAAATTTTATTGAGTTTTTCTTCGTTAAGATTATTCTTTTTTCCGCCTTCAATAAATTTCGGGTACATTTTATCCAGAACGTCTTTCTGTTTTTTCCCCATTGCTTTTCTCAACGTATCAGCTTCACCTTTGGTAAAATTCGCCAATTTTTGAGAAAGCAACATTACCTGCTCCTGATAAACCGTAATTCCGTAGGTTTCTTTTAAATATTCTTCAGTTTCTGGTAAGTCGTAAACAATTTCTTCTAATCCGTGTTTTCTGTTGATGAAATTTGGGATGTATTTAATAGGACCTGGTCTGTATAAAGCGTTCATCGCAATTAAATCCGCAAAAACCGTAGGTTTCAGTTCGCGCATGTATTTTTGCATTCCCGCACTTTCATACTGGAAAATCCCAATCGTTCTCCCTTCTTTGAAAAGTTCGTAGGTTTTTTTATCATCCAACGGAATTTCATCAGTATTGATTTCAATTCCGTGACGTTGTTTAATGAGTTTTATCGCATCTTTGATAATGGTTAAAGTCCTTAAACCTAAAAAGTCCATTTTTAGCAAACCAGCACTTTCTGCCACAGAGTTATCAAACTGCGAAACCAAAATTCCTGCATCTTTCGCTGCAATAGAAATCGGGACTAAATTTGAAATGTCTTCTGGCGTAATAATCACACCACAAGCATGAATTCCAGTATTTCTGATGCAACCTTCCATTTTCTGTGCCGAAGCCAAAACCTGATGTCTGGAATCATTAGGATTCGCCAAAATCGCTTTCATTTCTTCGGCTAAAGGTTTATCTTCTGGTTTTAATTTTTCTGGTTTATTGAGTGCTTTTGCAATATTCATTCCCGGAGTTTCAGGAATTAATTTCGCAATCGCATTCGTATCAGGAATCGAAACATCCAAAACTCTTCCCGCATCTTTAATCGCTGATTTTCCTCCCAAAACGGAGTACGTAATAATCTGCGCCACGTTCATTTGTCCGTATTTTTCAATTACCCATTTGATAATCGCATCTCTACCTTCATCATCAAAATCGATATCAATATCGGGCATCGAAACACGCTCTGGATTCAAGAAACGCTCAAATAGTAAATCGTATTTAATAGGATCTACATTGGTAATCCCGATACAATATGCAACAGCAGAACCTGCCGCAGAACCACGACCAGGCCCAACTGAAACGCCCATTTTTCGGGCTTCGTTACAAAAATCTTGAACAATCAAAAAGTAACCAGGATAACCTGTATTGGCAATAACTTCAAGTTCAAAATCTAATCTTTCTCGAATTTCATCGGTAATTTCTTCATATTTTTTCTTTGCACCTTCATACGTGAGATGTCTTAAATAAGCATTTTCCCCACGTTTTCCGCCGTCTTTTTCATCTTCTTCACTTTGAAACTCTTCGGGAATATCAAATTTTGGAAGCAAAACATCACGCTTTAAAGTATAAGGTTCAAATTTTTGTAAAAATTCAGAATAAGCTTCGAAAGCATCTGGAAACTGACGAAAAGTTTGTTTCAATTCATCTGCATTTTGAACAAAATAATGGTCATTCGCTAAACCTTTTCGTTTCCCAAAACCTTTACCAATAGGCGTAGAAACTCTTTCTCCATCTTTGATACAAGTAATAATATCTTGAATTTTAGCATCTTCTTTTTTGGTGTAAAAAGTTTCATTCTGTGCTAAAATTTTCACATCATGTTTATCGGCTAGTTCTAATAAAACTTCGTTTAAGTGCTCTTCTTCTTCTATGTCATGATTCTGAATTTGCACATAGAAATCGTCTCCAAATTGTTCTTTCCACCAAAGAAAAACTTCCTCGCCTTTTTGTTCCCCGAAATTCAAAATCGCATTCGGAACATCTCCATAAATACCTGCTGTAATAGCAATAAGATTTTCTTTATATTCGGCAATTTGTTTCTTAGAAATCCTTGGTACACCCGCATAATAACCGTTGGTATAACCTAAACTCGAAAGTTTTGCGAGGTTTTTATATCCTTGAAAATTTTTTGCCAAAAGAACCATGTTTGTTCTTCTATCTGGATCATCTTTGGTAAATTGTTTTTGCTCTGGTCTTTCTGAAAGATAAAACTCACAACCCAAAACTGGAACCAAAGGTGTTTTAGTAAATTCTTCACCTTTTTCTTCGGCTTCTGATTTCTTTTTCTTGATATCTCCATTGTATTTTTCAACTTCGGAAACAAACTTGAAAGCGCCCATCAAATTTCCTAAATCAACCATTCCAACTGCCTTAAAATCGTTTTCGGCAGCTACTTTTATCAGTTCACTAAAATGAGAAGTAGCGGCAAGTGTAGAATAAATGGTGTGGTTATGAAAATGGAAATAATCGCCAATTTCTACTTCTTTGGTATCTCCAAAATCAACAGTAGATTTCTTTTTCTTAGAATCTGCAACTTGCCTTCTGATGACAATATCAAAAGGTTTAATCGGCTCACTCCAAATTTTCTGAAAATTTTGGAATTGCTCATCACTCCAAAGCATTTTTTCTGCAGGAATGATACGCTGTCTCGCCATTTCGAAGAAAATCTGAGCGGTTGCATTTACGTCTGCAGCAGCATTGTGCGCTTCATCAAACTGGTAACCGTATAATTTTTCGAAAAGTTCTCCTAGTTTTGGAGATTTAAATCTTCCTCCTCTTCCTCCTGGCAAAGCACAGAAATCGGTTCCCAATTCCATGGTATCAGCTTTGGGAATTTCTTGAAGATTATTTTCGATTTCTTTTCTAAAAAATTCTGCACCTACAATTTTATAATCAAAATCAATATTGTGACCAACACCAACTTTTGTTTTCTCTAGTGCTTTTTTAAATTCTTCTAAAACCCATGTCAAATCCTTCCCTTCTTCTTTGGCCATTTTAGTAGAAATCCCGTGAATTCTGGTCGCGTTAAAAGGAATATCATAGCCTTCAGGCTTAATGATATAATCCTGATTTTCAATTAATTTTCCTTCGTCATCATGCAATTGCCACGCAATCTGCACCATTCTAGGCCAATTATCTGAATCTGAAATGGGTGCGTTAAAATTTTGGGGTAAACCAGTAGTTTCCGTATCAAAAATCAAATACATTCTTTAGAAAATTTGTTCAAATTTAATCGAAAAAAAATTAAAAAAAATATATTTATTTATAATTTCTATTGACTAACAAAATTAGACTCTTAACAATTTATATCTTTGCAAAAACTACGAATTATTATGAAAAAAAATATATTTATTTTAACTTGTCTTTTCCTAATCAACAATTATTACGGACAAAACACAAGATTAAACTCTATTTTAGCTAAGGATAGAATAGAAAATAATAATAGGCTTTCCTCTTTTCTGAAAAATTCTTCTCAAAAATTTTCAAAGAGTCAATTAAAAGAAATTATTTCCACTCATGCTGGATTTGCAGGCAATATTCCTCTTTTTTGGGAATCTGAAGATATGCGTGCCAATAAAAGCGCCAATATTGTTTCCCTACAAAATGGAACCCTCACTGGTTTAAATAATATTTCGATCAATGGCAGCGGTCAGAAAATTCTAGTAATGGATGGAGGCAGAGTTTTCGAAAAACATAACGAATTTGGAGGACTAACTAATGGAGGAAACAGAATCTTTGATCAAGAAAATGGTGAAATAGCCTATGCAAGTCACGCAACAAACGTTGCTGGAATCATTGGAGCAATTGGGATAGGAGATTTTTCTAATCCATATGGAACTTCTGGAGCAAAAGGCGTACTAACTAATGTAATGATTGACAGCTATAGCTTTAACAATACTACAAAAGGAAACAATTATCAAAAACTTGCTGCTTCAAATGCTAATATCTCCAATCATTCTTATGGTGTAAATGTAGGATGGAACTATGTGTCCACTCCATTTTCTATTTACACTACTAAAGGCTTTTATTGGGTTGCTAATTATGAATTAAATACTGAAGATACATATTCTGGAGCTTACAGTTTGAGAGATAAAAGTTTTGATGAAATTGTTTATACAAATCCCAATCAAATCGTCATCAAATCTGCTGGAAATTATTATGGGACCCATCCTAGCCAAAATACTTCTCTTCCAAAATTTAAATATGATAATTTATCCAATACTTATGTTCCATTTGACGCAGCAGATGTAATTCCCGCCGCAAATTGTAGCCAAGGGTACAACTGCATAGGTGAAGGATCTTTAGCAAAAAATATTATAGTCGTTGGTGCAACTAACCAATTAACCACTGCTGATTACCAATACACCACTTCCAATGATGTAGCCAAAGCAAGCTACAGTAGTGCAGGACCTAGAAAAGATGGAGCGATAAAACCTGATATTTCAGCAGTAGGAAGCACTATGGCACTTGCAAGCTACTCAAATGCAACTACTTATAATACTTATGGATTAGGCGGAAACGGAACATCATATTCCGCGCCAATAGTTACTGGAATTGCTGGAGCTTTAACAGAGGTAAATAGAATGTTATACAACAATAACAGCTTCATTTTTAAAGCAGATGAAATGAAAGCTTTATTAACCCATACTGCAAATGAAGCAGGAAATCCTGGACCTGATGTATGGTATGGTTGGGGATTTGTAGATGCATCTAAAGCCGCACAAGTTCTTATTGACAAAAAAGATAATAAAGCATTTTTTGAAAGAAATGTATTAAACTCTGGGGCTAAATTTACTAAAACAGTAACTGCTAAATCTGGAGAGCCATTAAAAGCAACAATATCATGGATAGACCCAGCTGCAACTCCTTTTTCTACAGATTACGAACTTCAAAATAATCATTCTTCTATGATTATTAACGACTTTGACCTGAGGATTATAGATACCGTAACCAATACCATTTATTACCCTTGGAAATTAGATATTAGCAATCCTATGACACCTGCTACACAAGGTGATAACACTGTTGATAATGTAGAACAAATTATTATTCCAAGTCCAATTGCTGGTAGAATGTATAGATTAGAAGTTTCTCACAAAGGAAATTTAGTAGACAACAACCAAAATATTTCTTCTCAAAATTACGCTATCATCATTACAGGTTTTGATTCTTCTGCATCTTTACAAACCTCCGAAAATTCAAAAGAGAAATTAGTAACTGTTTATCCTACCAAAACTAAAGATTTTGTAAACATACTCATTCCAAAAGGTGCTAAAACAATAGATATTTTTGATTTATCAGGAAAATCAGTTCTAAAAACAGAAGCAAAAAGTTTCCAAACCATTGATGTAAGCCAATTGCCAAAAGGAACTTACATTATCAATGTTAAGACCGATAAAAATGTAAGCTCTCACAAGTTTATTAAAGAATAATTCGAGGATTAAAAACCTTCTAAATCATTGAAAACGCTAACTTTACGAGTTAGCGTTTTTTATTTTCAATCAAAAGAGAGAATGCTTATATTTGTTTTCTATGGAATCTGACTTTACAACAAAAGAAATTATTTCAAAAGAGATTTTGCTCAAAGCTTATAATCAAATGATGCTGGCAAAATCAATGGCCGACGTTTACGAAGAAAACAGAAATATTTGCAAGTACGTACACAGTACTTCTAGAGGCCACGAAGCCATACAATTGGCAACGGCTTATCAATTATCAAAAGAAGATTGGGTATCTCCTTATTACAGAGACGAATCTTTATTATTGGGAATAGGCTTCACTCCTTATCAATTAATGCTTCAATTATTAGCAAAAGCCGAAGACCCATTTTCAGGAGGTCGTTCTTATTATTCGCATCCATCCAGTAAATTAGAAGGACTTCCAAAAATCATTCATCAAAGTTCTGCTACAGGAATGCAAGCTATTCCAACCACTGGTGTTGCTCAAGGAATCAAATATATTGAAGATTTCAAACTTCAAAACTTTGAAAAAAAACCTGTTGTCATTTGTAGTTTAGGTGATAATTCTGTTACAGAAGGAGAAGTAGCCGAAGCTTTTCAATTTGCAGCACTTCATCAACTTCCCATTATCTTTTTGGTTCAAGATAATGAATGGGGAATCAGCGTAACTAAAGAAGAAGCCAGAACTTCTGATGCTTATGATTATGCAGCTGGTTTCGTAGGGCTAAATAGAATGAGAATTGATGGAACTGATTTTGTAGAAAGTTTCATTCAGATGCAAAAAGCGGTACATTTTGTAAGAGAAGAAAGAAAACCTCTTTTAGTTTGCGCTAAAACCGTATTGATTGGGCATCATACTTCTGGTGTAAGAAGAGAATTTTATCGTGACGAAGCAGATTTAGCCAAACATAGAGCAAAAGACCCGGGAATTATTCTCAAAAAATATTTATTAGAAGAAGGTTTTAACGAAGAGACCTTATCTCAAATAGAAATTGAAGCCAGAAAACAAATAGAAGAAGACTTTAACAAAGCTATTCTCGCTCCAGACCCAAAACCTGAAACCGTAAAAGAGCATGTTTACGCTCCTACTCCTATCACAGAAGAAAAAGGAACCAGAATTCCAGAAAATGGAGAAAAAATCCCAATGGTAGATGCAGGAATTCACGCCATACAAGAATTGATGCACAAACATCCTGAAGCATTACTTTATGGTCAAGATGTAGGCGGAAGAATTGGGGGAGTTTTCAGAGAAGCGGTAACGCTTCAACAAAAATTTGGAAATAAAAGAGTTTTTAACACCGCCATTCAAGAGGCATACATCATTGGTTCTACTGTAGGAATGAGCGCAGTAGGTCTTAAACCTATTGTAGAGGTACAATTTGCAGATTATATTTATCCAGGAATCAATCAATTGGTGACAGAAGTTTCTAAATCTTGTTACCTCAGCAACGGAAAATATCCTGTTTCGAGCATCATCCGAGTTCCGATTGGAGCTTATGGAGGTGGCGGTCCTTATCACAGCGGAAGCGTAGAAACCATGTTAGCTCAAATCAAAGGCATTAAAATCGCTTATCCAAGTAACGCTGCAGATTTTAAAGGCTTATTTAAAGCTGCTTTTTACGACCCTAATCCTGTGATTTTCTTGGAACACAAAGGTCTTTATTGGAGTAAAGTTCCGGGAACTGAAGACGCAAAAACCGTAGAACCTGCAGAAGATTATATTTTACCTTTCGGGAAAGCCAATATTATAAAATTTGCCAATGAAGAAGAAATACAGAAAGGTCGAACTCTAGTGGTCGTTACTTATGGAATGGGTGTTTATTGGGCCAAAGAAGCGGCTAAAAATTTTGAAGGGAGGGTAGAAATTATAGATTTAAGAACCATCAAGCCGATAGATGAAGAATTGGTTTTTGAAAGGGTTAAATTACACGGGAAATGTATTCTTTTAACGGAAGAAGCTCTCAACAACTCCATGATGGAAGCTTTCGGGGCAAGAATTTCCAAAAATTGCTTTAAATACCTTGACGCAGCAGTAGAAATCATGGGTTCACTGGATTTACCTGCTGTTCCTATCAATTTGATTTTAGAAAAAGAAATGCTTCCCAATGCAGAAAAACTAAGCCTTAAAATCAATGATCTTCTCCAAAACTAATATTATGGATATATCAGATAATTTTTTAATCGATTTTTTTAAAGATATTCCTAAAACGGAACTTATTAGTATTTTCGGATTAGTAAACAGAAAAAAACTCAAGAAAAATGAAATCTTTATAGAAGAAGGTACTTTTTATAACAAGTTTTTTTTCATCAAAAAAGGATTAGTAAGAGGTTACTATAACACTGATAATGGTGAAGAAAAAACTATTTTTTTCCGTTGGGAAAAAGAATTTGGTGCAGACCCAGAAAGTTTTTTTAATCATAAACCTTCTAAACTGACTTGGTGCGCCATGGAAGAAACAGAAATTTTTGAAATCAATTTTGAAAAATTCGAGGAATTAAGCAAAAGAAATGTTGGCCTATTAAAGCTCAGAATTATGGCGAGCAAAAAATTACTGAATAGAATGTATGAAAGATTAGAAAGTTTTATTTTATATACTCCAGAAGAAAGATTCCAGCATTTATTGGATACCCGTCCTGATTTATGTGAAAGAATTCCTGATAAATATTTAGCGTCATTTTTGGGAATTACCCCAGTTTCTTTGAGCAGAATTAAAAAAAGATTAGAAAATTAACATTTGTTAATTTTTATTTTACATTAATCATTTACTTTTGCAGAAAGGAGAAACACAAATGACTGAAAAATAATCCTTTACAAGAAAGCCTTCTGTTTGCACAGAAGGCTTTCTTAGTTTTATATTGATTCATTGTGTTGCGAAATATCCAATCCTAATTCTTCGGAGGTTTCTTCTACTCGAAGTGGAATAATAAAATCTGTAATTTTATAAATCACCAAGGCTCCAAAAAAGGTAAACACAGAAACCAGAAGTAAGGCAGTCATGTGATGTGCAAAAACGCCTATTCCACCATGCAGAAGACTAGCGTTTTCACCTCGAGCAAAAATAGCGGTGAGTATCATTCCCATAATTCCACCAATTCCGTGACAGGCAAAAACATCTAAAGTATCATCTACGCTTTTCAATTTTTTCCAGTTGACCGCCATATTTGAAACAATAGCCGAAATAAAACCGATAAATATACTTTCTGCAATGCTTACGTAACCACAACCTGGTGTAATCGCCACCAATCCTACAACTGCTCCAATACACGCTCCTAATGCTGAAATCTTTCTTCCATTAATTCTGTCGAAAAATATCCAAGTCATCATCGCTGAAGCGGAAGCTATCGTTGTAGTTCCAAAAGCCATCGCTGCAGTTGCATTAGCTGCTAAAGCTGAACCCGAATTAAACCCGAACCAACCAAACCACAACATTCCTGTTCCTAAAATCACATACGTAATATTGGAAGGTTCGTGATGGTCATTTTTTCTTTTCCCAATCATCAAAGCGCCTGCTAAAGCTGCAAAACCAGCACTCATGTGCACTACAGTTCCACCCGCGAAATCTTTAATTCCAAAAAATTTAACCAAGAATCCGTCTCCGCTCCAAACCATGTGAGCCAAAGGTGCATAAATGAACAGTGAAAACAGTACGATAAATAAAAGGTAACTTACAAATCTTACTCTCTCTGCAAAACTTCCCGTGATAATAGCAGGAGTAATCACTGCAAATTTCATTTGGAACAATGCAAAAAGGATAAAAGGAACGGTAGGAGCCATTTTAGTATGTGGCAAAACTCCTACTTGGTTAAAAAAAGTAAAACTAAAAGGATTGCCTATGATTCCGTAATGTTCTTTGCCAATATAAAATCCTAGAGAATCTCCGAAAGAGAGCGAAAAACCAACCACTACCCAAACCAAACTAATGACTCCTAGTGCAATAAAACTCTGCAACATGGTAGAAATTACATTTTTTTTGCCCACCATTCCGCCATAGAAGAAAGATAAACCCGGCGTCATGAGAAGGACTAAACCAGATGAAGCCAATAACCAAGCAATATCTGCTCCTACTAAATTATTTTCTTCTAAAAAAACTCCCGAACTGGTTTCTGGCAACTGAGTTGGCCAGAATAAACTTACCATTGCTACTATCGCTGTGATGATAAAAGCAATAACCCAACGTTTTTCTACTTTCAATAACATATTTTTCTATTTTAACCCCTGCAAATGTAAACATTTTATTTAAAAAAAATATATTTTTTCAAAGACAACCCCTGTATTTTTATATAAATTTTTAACATTTATACATTTTAAATACACTATCCCCCTATAATAATATCACAAGAAAAATTTTTTATCATTCATTTCTTGATTTACATAAAAAGCACAGCGTAAATTGCTGTGCTTTTATTTATATGTTCACGGATTGGAAATCCGAGAGATCTTGGAGCTGGATATATCTCAAAATCTATTATTTCAATAAACTTTTGAAAAGCTTATACACACTCCAATCAATAAAAATAAAACATTTACACAATACCGAATATTTTCTTCTTTTTGAAGCCAATGCTGATTCTGTAGCCATAAAAATTGTTGATGCTCCCAAAAATTAAATCCTACATGATACCCAAACTTACTTTCTTTATTCCCAAATAATTTAAAATAATAGATTATTTTATTATTATATTCTAAAGAGTAAATACGCTTATAATATTTATTATCCTCATCATATAATGGATTTGAATTTTTATCAGGCAAAATAAATCTACCTCTTTTGATTTCAATTATTTTGCTTTGACTACTATTAAATTCCAATTTACCTGAATTGTCTCCGCAAGATGTCAATGTTACTTTTTTCATATTATTGTTAAATTGTTTGCTAATACTTAATAAACGAAAAAAAGAAAAAATTTTACCATTTGTCTCTAAGAATTTTTTATTATTTATTTTGCATGATAAATCTTTTTCTTCATGAAAAGATTCTTCACTATACTGCGCTTCGTTCAGAATGGCAAGGTTCCATTTGTATTCATGGAGTATAAATTTGAAAGGTCGGGGTATTGACACTTAAAAAAAACTACTTTCCATTCTGTCATTCCACTCCATTACCTAAAAATTTAATACCGTAAATTGAAAAAATAGTAGAAAAATAGAGGCGCAATAAAGCGTAATTTTACCTAAAAAAAGAAATGAACGAAATTGGAGAAAGACCTTGGGGAAAATACTTTGTATTATTTGATGAACCCCATTTTAAAATGAAAAGAATAGAGGTAAAACCTGGTCAAAGATTGTCTTATCAATACCATCATCACCGTCAGGAAGCTTGGACAATTATTCAAGGAACGGCAAAAATTACTTTAGATGGCGAAGATAAAATCTACCATTACGGCGAAACAGCGCTTATTCCACTTACAGCAAAACACCGTGTAGAAAATGTAGGAGAAGACACGCTTATCTTTATAGAAGTGCAAACTGGAACGTACTTCGGCGAAGATGACATCGTAAGAATAGAAGATGATTACGACAGAAACTAAAAAATAAAATCCCGAACTTTATTCGGGATTTTTATTAGTCTTTACCTTTATTATAAAACCGAAGGTATTCTCTGGTTTTCTGGCCAGATTCTTTGAGGTCTTCTGCTTTCCAATTTCCTTCGGAATGAGCAGATTTTTTAAGAATAGAGCAAGTTTCATCTTTGTCTGAAACCGACCAAACTACCCAACTTATTCCGCGTTCTTCCATCCAAGAAATGTATTCTTGCCAAGATTGATAGTTCATTTTTCCATCTCCAGAAGCTTCCATTCCTGCACTTTCTGAAACAAAAATCGGCAAACCGCTTTTCAGCGCTTCATCTGTTCTATCTCTCAACCATTTTTCGTGCGTAGCTGCATAAAAATGCATGGTATACATGAGATTTTGGTCTATGGTAATAGGATCTTTTGCAGGAAGATGTACATCTTGATCCCAAGAAGGAGAACCGATTAAAATAATATTATCATGGTCATTTTTTCTGATGACTTTTATAATTTCTTCAGAATAGGCTTTTACTTCTGCCCAAGTTTCGTAGTCTGGTTCATTAAAGACTTCGTAGATAACATGCGGATATTTGCCATATTTCAGAGAGACCTCATCGAAAAACTCTTTAGCTTCATTCAAATTGATGTTATGACTGTGCCAATCTACAATTACATAAATGTTGTTTTTTATAGCTCCGTCAATCACTGCGTAAATTTTTTCTTTGGCAAATTTTTCATCTTTCATATAATTGCCAAATTCGCCATGTTCTACACCTAATGCAGCACGAACTACATTGGCATGAAAATCTTTTTTGAGCCAAGAAACGGCAGATTTATTATAAAATCTAGGCCACATACTGTGCCAACCAAAACTCATTCCACGGAGCATGACGTGTTTTTGGTTTTTGTCTACCAATTGCGTTCCTTTTACCGAAAGTTGGCCGTGTTTTCCTACAAAAGAAGTTCCGCAGGAAGTGAGCAATGCCAATGTGATGAAATAGATTATTTTTTTCATTTTTTAACTTTTGTCAGTTTTAGTGCAACTACATCATGAGAAGCCAATTCTTTTTCAAAAATTTTATTGGTTTTCCCTAAGTCTTTATGTTCCCAAAGGTCTCTTAAAGTATAGGTTTGTTGCGTTAAGTTTAGGGTAAATTTGAAATCTAAGTCTTCTATGATGTGCTTTTTCCAATCAAATTTAATTTTTTGAGATTTTTCTGTTCGGTTTAAGAAAACCATTGCCCAATTATCATCAGCTAAAGGTTTTACCCAAACTTCCACTCCATTTTCTGACTGATATTTAAACCCTTGAATCCCCAAAACATCTTGATTGATGGCAATCATTTCTTTATTGGTCAAAATTTTCAAAGTTTCTGGCTTCATGCTTCTTAAATCATTTCCTGCAAAAAGCGGAGACGCCATCATAGACCAAAGCGTAAAATGCGACTTATCCTCTGTTAAAGTCATTCCGTTTCCTACTTCCATCATGTCAAAATCATTCCAATGGTCAGGTCCTGAAAATTTACGAATGTCTTTTCTCATTTCTAAAATTTTAAGAACACCCCAAGAAGACCAATTTCCTTCTTCGTGCTTGTATTCACAATCGAAACACGGGTAAATATCTCCAGAAATTCTCCAAAGATTTCCCACAGGTGTTGCCCAATTCCACGGTTGATTGTCTCCCCATTCACAAATGGAGAAAACGATAGGTTTCCCAGCAGTTTTTAAGGCTTTGCTCATGGTAGTGTAAGCTTCTTTAGCATTAATTCCTTCTGTAAAACACCAATCGTATTTCAGAAAATCTATGCCTAAACTCGCGTAAAATTTAGCATCTTGATATTCGTAACCTCTAGTTCCGGGATAACCTGCGCAAGTATTGGTTCCTGCACAATTGTACAACCCGAATTTCAAACCTTTAGCATGTACATAATCAATGAGCGCTTTCATTCCACTTGGGAATTTCATAGGATCTGGAATAAGGTTTCCGTTTTCGTCACGATGGTCTTTTACCATCCAACCATCATCTAACACAATGTACTCATAACCTGCATCTTTCATTCCAGAAGAAACGATAATATCTGCGGTTTGCTTTACCAATTCTTCATTGATATTAACTTCGAAAGTATTCCAAGAATTCCAACCCATCGGTGGCGTATTGGCAATTCCTTGAAATTTCTGAGCTCCTAAAGCAAGGCAAAGAAGCAGCACAGCGATATTTAAAATTTTTGTTTTCATGAATTTTTACAAAAAGAACCCTACAAATGAGGGTTCTTAGCAATAATTATTAATTCTTATACTTCATTATTTTAATACAAATCCCATATCATCGATAAGAAGCGTGTTTCCACCAAAGTTACCAGACTCTTGGAAGGTAATTTGGTCAAAAGTAGTAGGATTACCAATTTCTGAGAAAGGAATTTCTATGTATGTCCAACCTGTAGTAACTGGTTTTACGATTTGGAAAGCCCAACCTCCGAAAACCATTTTAAGACTTGCTGAAGAATTATCTACAGTACTTTTCACTCTAATTCTGAATGCTTTGTACTGAGAAACATTTCTAGAATTGAATTTGAAATCTGCACCATCCCAACCTCCGAAAGCTATTTTCATGGCTTTTTTACCTTGGAAAGTATCATCTGCAAAATCTGTAATGATAGGCGTTCCGCTCCAAGTCCAGTGACCTGCATCTCCTTGAATTTCGTCATCAAATAGCGCTGAACCTACTGCTTGAGCCGCTGTAGAAGTTCCTGAAATGGTAGTTACAGAAACATATTTATCATTGGCATTTGCTGGCATAGTCGCTACAATTTCTGTAAGCGTAGAAGAGACAATAGTCGCAGTAGCCGTTCCTACTTTTACTTCTGGATTTAAGAAATATTTACCGTAAATCTTGAAGGTTTCTCCAGCTTGTGCATTAATAGAATTATAACTGCTGATTTCTGGAGAAGGTGGCGCTACAGTGAAATCATACACTACCTCACCAAAAGCGGTTACTAATTTCAGTTTATTACTTGCATTAGCATAAGGTGTACTCTCATTGATATTTACTACGATTACATTATCAGTAACAAAATTTGGATTGAAAGCAGATTCTGTCCCGTTAAAATATACGTGTTGCAAGGTTTTAAACCCAGAACCGTGGATAATTACGGTATTATTGGCTTGCGCTTGTGTAATAGGCGTTAAGTCTACAGGCTTACCTTCACCGTCTAATGAACCTGTAATTTTTTCGATTACTGGAGGTCCTGCTTTAGAATCATCTGAGCTATCATCTCTACATGATGACAAACTGATTATTGCAAAAACAGAAAGGAATAATGTCCAGAATAATCTATTGATATTTAAATTTTTCATGTGAATTTATTTTATTTAAAAACATAAGGAACCGGAGCCTCTAATAATTTAGGATTTTTAATCACATCATTGGTAGGATATGGCAAAGAAAAATCTGCATCGTCTGGTGTAAAATACTCAGCGCCCCACATATTTCCTCTGTTTTGAGCAGACATGATTGCAATTGCTTTAGCTCTAGGAAGTCTACCTAAATCAAACCAATAATCTCCTTCGAACGCTAGTTCTTTTCTTCTCTCAGTGAATAAATCATCAAAAGTGAATGAAGAAACACTATTTAATCCAGCTCTATTTCTTACTGCATTTAGAGATTTAAGCGCTGAAGCATCTGCAGTACTTGAAGCACCTGCTAAAACTGCTTCTGCATGAATAAGCAATAATTCTGCATATCTCATGATATAAGTATTGTTATTCATCATAGCCCAACCATCAGCTGGTCCTGTAACATCTCCGTTTACTACACCAAGACAATATTTTTTAATGGCTGCACCTGCACCTTGACCACCAATTAAATCAGCAGCAGGAACTACAAGTGGTCCGTAATTAGAGCCAATTTTAGCTTTAATACTTGGATAAACATCTCCTGGCAACATAATGGTTTCTTTTCTTCTGACATCTGAAGATGAATACAGATTTAAAATATCTTGAGAAGGCCCGAAAACACCACCGTAAGTTGCATTAGAAGTAGAAATGCTACCATTACTGATTCCGAATTGCGTATTGCAATTGCTAGCAGAACCATAGTTACCATCTCCTTTCCACTGTAAAGCGAAAATAGATTCTTCATTGTTATTTCCTGCGTAAGTAAATAAATCTCCGAAAGATTTATTAGGCAAAGCACTGCCTCCTAAGAGTTTAAATTCTCCACTATTGATTACTTCTTCTGCCGCTGCTCTAGCTTTAGGATAATCTTTCATATAAAGATATACTTTGGCTAACATTGCTTTTGCAGAGCCTTTAGAAACTTTAACATTGCTTGCATAAGCGCTTCCTCTTGTTTTAGAATAAAGTAATTCTGATGCTTTTACATAATCTCTTCTGATGAGTTCATATACATCTTCTACTCTATTGGTATTCAATTGCGGGCTAGAAACATGATCTAAATTGTTTTCAATAATTGGAACAGGCCCCCATAATCTCACCAAATAAAAATAAGCAGTAGCTCTCATAAAATACGCTTCACCAAGTGCATTGTTCACCACTTCTTGACTTACTGCAGGCGCTACTCTAATTTTAAGGTTATTAATTAAGTAATTAGCTTGTGCTACATTTGCCCAAAGTGACTGCCATCCGTTATTAAGTTCAGGGTCTGAACCATTGATAGAGAAATTACGCATCGCATTAACATCTGAAGAATTGGTATACATATTACCAGAACCTACTTCTGAAATGGCAAAGAAAAACTTATTGTGAAACTGAAACCAAGTTCTGTTATACAAAGCATCTGTACAACTTGCCACTTGTTCATTGGTCTTATAGTAAGAATCTGCAGTAATAGAATCCTCTGAAGGTCTTGTTGTAAATTCGTTAGAACAAGAACTTAATCCTGCGGTAAGTATTGCAAAAAACAATATTTTTTTTACCGAATTAAATTTATAAATTTTCATTTTACTCTTTTTTTTTAAAATTCTAAGTTTACCCCTAAAGAAAACGTTCTAGGCATAGGATATCTACCATTATCTATTCCGTTTAGCAATGGATTCTGATTAAATAATCCAATTTCTGGATCATAGCCTGTATAGTTGGTAAAAGTATAGAGATTCTGTACTGTACCATAAATTCTCACTTTGGTCATTTTAATAGATTCTAAAGCTTCTGGCGAGAAAGTATATCCTAAAGTAACGTTCTGAATTCTAAGGAAATCTCCTTTTTCTACGAATCTATCAGAAATCAAGATGTTTGGATTACTGCTGCTGTTAATCGGACGAGGAATATCTGAATTAGGACGATCTTCAGTCCAATAATTTGCTGCTTCTACCAATTGATTTTTGTACAACATAGAGTTTTCTAAACCATTTCTTCTGGTTAAGTTCATTACGTCATTTCCTACAACTCCATTTAAGAAGATAGACAAATCAAAATTCTTATAACTGAAACTATTAGTGAAACCAATGGTTAAATCTGGATTTGGATCTCCGATGATGGTAGCATCATCCATGGTAATTTTACCATCTCCATTTACGTCTACATATTTCACATCACCTAGATACGTTTGACCAGGAGCTGTTCCTATAGATTGTCCAAACTGAATTGGCGCATTATTAAGTTGGTCTAGACTGGTAAATAAACCATCTGTTTTGAATCCCCAATATGTACCAATAGCAGAACCTACGATTGTATTAGAAACTACATACGGTTGATAACCATTCATATTCGCTTGTTCGGTGAGCGTAACTCCATTGATAATATTAAGCAATTTGTTTTGGTTATGAGACATTACCAATGTTGAATTCCAGTTGAAACCTTCGTCATTTTTCGTTCCATAAGACATGGTTAAATCAAAACCTCTATTCTCTACTTGTCCCATATTGAAATAAGGAGAATCAATACCACCATTCCAAGACGAACCACCGGTTAAATAATCTGGTAATGGATATTGGAATAAGAAATTATCTGATAGCTTTTTGTAAACATCAAAATTTACATTGAAATGATTGAATAACGTAAAATCTAAACCAATATCTGTTTGCTTCATGCTTTCCCAAGTTAAATTAGGATTTGGGATATTTCCTGGAAGAAAATATTGAGTCAGGTTTGCTGCATATCTTCCGTTCGGAATTTGTTGGTTACCTGTTTCGCCATATCCTGCTCTAATTTTAAGTAAAGAGATATAATCTTTAACACTTTCCATGAATTTTTCGCTGCTCACTTTCCATGAAACAGAAACTGATGGGAAATATCCTACTTGTTTTCCGTCGATAGCAGGTTCAAATTTAGAAGATTGGTCTCTTCTGATAGAAGCGGTAATACTGTATTTATTATCAAAATCGTAAATCAAACGTCCAAATAATGAAGAAAGCGCTTGGCTACCTTTATATCCTGTAACGGTTCTGCTGTCTGCATCTGACATAGAAATGTTATGAATATCATTAAATTTAAAACCATGCGCTTCTGCTAAAAGGCCTTCCCAATGAGAATCATTGGCTTCTTGACCTAAAAGTGCGGTAATTTTATGTTTATTGAGATTTAAATCGTAAGTCAATAAGTTTTGAATATTGGTAGAATACCAATTTTGTCTTCTTTCGAATAAATCTGCAGTTAAATTAAACTGAGTTCCTCTATCATAAGAAGGATAGAAATCTGTGTATTCTGTAAACTCTGTATTAGCAGATAATTCTACTCTATATTTTAATCCTTTTAGTAGATTGGCTTCCCCGAAAACACTTCCTAAGAAATTTTTTCTAATCAATTTATTTTCTCTTTCTAGTGCTTCTGCAACTGGATTAAAATAGTTTACGTTTTGATTTTGTGGCGGCGAAGCAAAAGTACCATCTAAGTTTCTTACTGGCATATCTGGCCCTTGAAGAAGCATATTGGTAATTAACCCTCCGAAACTTTGATTAACTGTAAAGTTTTCATTGGTAATCCCCGTAGATAAATTTGTGCCTACTTTTAACCAAGGTTTTACTTTAGCATCTATATTTGCTCTGAAGGTATATCTTTTCATACCCGTGTCTAAAATATTCCCCGTCTGATCCATGAAGTTTCCAGATAGATAATAATTAGTTCCCTCTTTACCTCCAGAAAAACTTAATTGATGAGACTGCCCAAAACCGATTTGGAAAATTTCATTTTGCCAATCCGTTCCAAGTCCTAAAAGTTCAGGATGAGAAAATTCTGGTCTTAATTGTGTATTGAAGAGTAATGCCAAATTATTTTGATGTGCTGCATATTGTTGCAGATTCATTACATCTAAATATTTAGGAATTTGGGTAATATTGGTAGAGCCATCGTAAGAAATTTTACCTGTTCCTTTTTTACCAGACTTGGTGGTAATAATGATAACACCATTCGCACCTCTTGCTCCATAAATAGCCACTGCAGAAGCATCTTTTAATACGTCAACAGATTCTATATCATTAGGATTTAAGAAAGAAATAGGAGAAACGGTATTATTACCACCACCACCTGTAGAAGAAAAATCACTTCCTGCAACAGGTCTTCCACTGGTTGCTCTACCACTGGCGTCTCCAGAAATAGGAATACCATCTATAATATATAGCGGTTCATTTACTCCATTAAGAGAGGTAGTTCCTCTTACTCTAATAGAAGCAGCTGCACCTGGTTGTCCGTTACCATTCGTAACTACTACCCCTGCAAGTTTCCCTTGCAACATTTGGTCTACGTTTACTTGTTTTAGCGACTGAATATCAGATGACTTGATCGATGAAATAGATGAATTGACATCTTTTCTTTTTTGAGTACCGTAGCCTATTACAACTACTTCGTCTATAGATTTGGTTTTGAGAGAATCTCGATTGGTGCTCTGTTGCGCATCAACACATGTAATTGCTCCCAATAGAAACAGTGCAGCGATACTTGTTTTGCCCCTGTTACTTGGATTTAGGTAATAAAGAAAACTCTTCATGATAAAAAGTGTTGGTTTAATTTTTCTATTTATTGACCTTTTTCAAATTTTGAAATTATCAATAAAACTTTATGTTTTTTAACAAAACAAATTTATTAGGAATGTGAAATTTTTGTTAATATTATTTTATCATTTGTTACTATTATTTTCGCTGATGATATTTTTCATGTTAAAAAGTATCATTTAATTAATTAATTTTGACAAAATAATATCATAAAACCAACCCTATAATATCCTCTTAATTCCGTTAAATTCTTCTCTGTATACGCTAGGTGTAACGCCTTTTACGCTTTTAAAAATTCTATTAAAATTGGCAATATTATTAAAACCACATTTAAATGCAATTTCTGAGATACTTAGGTCTTTTTCTACCAAATTTCTAGCTGCATAACCTATTCTTACATCATTTACATAGTTCACAAAAGTCTTATTGGTTCTCTTTTTTATGAACCTATTAAAAGAAACTGGGCTCATTAATGCTACTTTAGAAACTTCTTCTAATGTTATTTTATTAGCATAATTCTTTTGAATATAATCGTAGACAATTTTCATTCTATCATCATCTTCGAAAGTATCATAATCTACTGTATACGTGGAAAGTATCCTCTGATTTCTAGAAGTAGCCATATCATGAAGTATGGACAAAATTTCTAAAAAATAATCCATCCCATCTAATCTAGAAAGATTACAAATTCTTTGCGCCAGATATTCTGTAGTGGCTCTAGAGAACAAAATCCCATGAGAAGATCTGTTGAACATATCACGTATCGGCCTCATGATACGCCTAGAAAGCAAACTGTCTTCAAAAAGATTTTCTTCAAACTGTATGGTAATTTCATGCACTTTTTTTTGTTTGCACTTATGAGTTTCCCATGCGTGATAAAGATTAGGACCTACTAAAACCAGCTCTAAATCATCTATTTCTTCTATATGATCTCCTACAATTCTTCTTACGCCCTTTCCATTTTCGATGAAATTTATTTCATATTCTGGATGAAAGTGAATAGGAAAATCAAACTTGTCTTTTACTCTATCAAAAACCAAAAAACTATCACTACTGGTTAAAGGTGGAATTTCTCTGAAAAAATTATTCTCATTTTTCATAACAGGATTTTTTGCAATTATATAATATAATTATGATAAAATAGTATTATCAACTTAAAAAAAACATCAGTTAAATTTGTATTAACAAAAATAGAGATTCTTCCGAATTTGTTAACATAATAAAAATCATATTTTTTATTAATTTTTCAATCAATCTTTTTTTTTGTTATTAATTTTAAAATTCTATTTTTAGAGTATGAAATTTTACATTCCACATATTTTATGGGTCTCCCTATTGCTATGGGTAGTCTCTTGTTATGCACAGTCACCAGAAAAAAAACACCAATCATTTTCTGATAAAAATGCCACTCCAGAAACCGAAAATTTATATCAAAACCTTATTCTACTTCAGGAAAAAGGATTTTTATTCGGTCATCAAGATGATTTAGCTTACGGTGTAAAATGGAGATATGAAGAAGGCAGAAGTGATATAAAAGACGTAACAGGAGATTACCCTGCTTTATATGGTTGGGATTTAGGAGGAATAGAACATCAAAAATCTAATAATATAGATGGAGTTCCTTTCAAAAAAATGAAGAACTGGATTAAAGAAATCTATGACCGAGGCGGTGTTTCTACCATCAGTTGGCACATGGATAATCCTTTAACCATGAAAAATTCTTGGGATACCACTTCAGGCTCTTTGCGTTCTATCCTTCCGAACGGCGAAAAACACCAATTATATCTGTCTTGGCTAGATGAAGCAGCACAATTTTTAGGTAATCTTAAAGGTTCTGACGGCAAAAAAATCCCCATTTTATACAGACCTTTCCATGAATTGACAGGAAACTGGTTCTGGTGGTGTAAAAACAATGCTTCAGCTCAAGAATTTAAAGAAATTTGGACATTTACCATTCATTATCTTAGAGAAACTAAAAAAATCAACAATCTCATCATTGTATACAATACTGCTGATTTCAAATCTAAGGAAGAATTTCTAGAATATTACCCAGGAGATGATGTGGTAGATGTTTTGAGTTTTGACAAATACCAATACACGAATCCTGTAACTGATTCTTCATTTATTACAGAAGTGCAAAACCAACTGAAAATAATGAATGAAGTAGCGGTAGAACATCAAAAACCTATGGCGATTGCAGAAACTGGATATGAACAGATTCCTTATGAAAATTGGTGGACAAAAACTCTTACCGAAGCCATCGGAAATTATAAAATTTCTTTCGTCTTACTGTGGAGAAATCATGGATGGCAAGAGCAAGAAAAGAAAATGCATTACTATGCTCCTTATAAAGGACAACTCAGCGAAAAGGATTTTATAGAATTTTATAACAGCCCGAAAACATTCTTTCAAAAAGATATTACTCAAGAAAATATTTACAAATAATGGTCGAAAAAATAAAACTTAAAGAAAAAATAGCATACGGTTTCGGAGATGCTGCTTCTTCTATGTTCTGGAAAATATTTGGAATGTACTCCTTATTTTTCTACACAGATGTATTTGGTATTACCGCTGCAGCTGCAGGAACCATGTTTCTGATTGCCAGACTCTGGGACTCTTTTTTTGATGTCTTTGTAGGAATTGCAGCAGACAGAACCAAAACAAGATGGGGAAAATATCGTCCTTATTTGCTTTGGTTCGCCATTCCTTTTGCAGTAATGGGTGTTTTTACCTTTTACGCTCCAGATTTAAGTGAAGGTAACAAACTCATCTATGCATACGTCACTTATTCGCTGATGATGATTGTTTATTCTATGATTAATGTTCCTTACGCTTCTTTACTCGGTGCTATTTCTGCAGACCCCAAAGAAAGAAATCAACTTTCTTCTTACAGAATGTCATTTGCATTTATTGGAAGTTTCGTAACGTTTATGTTACTACAACCTTTAATTGATTTTTTTGCAAAAACATTTGACACCGAAAAGGTAAACCAAGTAACCAGCGCAGCAGAATCTACTGTGAGTACGTCTGTAATTGGTTGGGTAATGGGAGTAGGAAGTATAGGAATCATTTGCGTTATTCTATTCTTACTGTGTTTCAGTTGGACTAAAGAAAGAGTACAGCAAATCGAAAGCGAAGAAAATGCTTCTATAAAATCAGACCTTAAAAATTTATTTCACAATGCACCTTGGTGGATTTTAGTGGCTACAGGATTAGCTGCACTCCTTTTTAATGCAGTAAGAGATAGTGTGGCCATCTATTATTTCAGAGATTATGTGAAATTCAATTATAAAATGACGGGAACAGGTTGGGATATGACTACCATTTATTTCCTCGTAGGTCAAGCTGCCAATTTAATCGGTGTAATGTTAGCACCAAGCATTTCTGCAAAATACGGAAAGAAAAAAACCTACATGATTGCCATTCTTATCGCAGGAGTATTAAGTTCATTCTTCTACATTATTCCTAATAACATCCTATGGATTCTTAGTTTACAATTTTTAGTTTCTCTTTTTGCAGGATATGTTTTACCATTACTCTGGTCTATGTTTGCAGATATTGTAGACCACCAAGAACTCCTTACCGGAAGACGAGCTACAGGTCTTATTTTCTCTTCTTCTTCTATGTCTCAAAAATTAGGCTGGGCTCTTGGTGCTGCTTTAAGCGGATGGATTCTTGCTTGGTTTAATTATGCTCCAGATGCAATGACTCAAAATCCAGAAACCATTTTCGGAGAGAAACTTATGATAAGTATACTTCCTGCAATCTGCTGTGTTATCGCTTTTATAGGGATGATGTTTTATCCTCTATCTGACAAAAAAGTTAAAGAAATTTCTGAAGAACTTAACTCCAGAAGAACCAAATAATTACAATAAATATTGATAAAATGATGATTATGATGAATGCTAAAGATGTTTTCTTAAAAAGAAAAAAAGAACTCGAAGAAGAATACCAAAACCTCATCGAGAAACCTAACAGCCCAAAAAATGAAGTATCAAACGGTATTTTTACAAGATATTCTAATCCTGTAGTTACAGCCAAACATATTCCACTCGACTGGCGATATGATTTTAACGAAAAAGAAAATCCGCTGCTTTTAGAGAGAATTGGCTACAATGCAGCATTTAATGCAGGAGCCATTCAATTTAATGACAAATATATTCTTTGTGTAAGAGTGGAAGGAAATGACAGAAAATCGTTTTTCGCTATCGCAGAAAGTGAAAACGGAATAGATCATTTTAAATTTTGGGAAAAACCTTGTGTCATTCCTCAAATCGAAGGGAATCCAGACACCAATGCTTACGACATGAGATTGGTAAAACACGAAGACGGTTGGATTTACGGTATTTTTTGCACCGAAAGAAAAGACCCAAATGCTCCAAAAGGCGACACCAGTTCTGCAATTGCCAATGCTGGAATTGTAAGAACAAAAGATTTAATTCACTTCGAAAGACTTCCTGATTTGGTTTCAAACTCTGGTCAACAAAGAAATGTGGTGCTTCATCCTGAATTTGTGAATGGCAAATATGCAATTTACACAAGACCTCAAGATGGTTTTATAGATGTAGGAAACGGCGGTGGAATTGGCCTTGGATTCATAGAAGACATGACCAATCCTGTAGTACAAGACGAAAAAATAATTTTTGGAAAAAATTACCACACCATTTACGAACTAAAAAACGGATTAGGTCCCGCTCCTATTAAAACCGAAAAAGGCTGGCTTCATCTTGCTCACGGCGTGAGAAACACCGCTGCAGGTTTGCGTTACACTTTGTATATGTTCATGACAGATTTAGAAGATATTTCTAAAGTTACTCATGTTCCAGCTGGTCATTTTATGGCTCCAGAAGATCAAGAAAGAATAGGCGATGTATCTAATGTGCTTTTCTCTAACGGCTGGATTGCTGACCAAGATGGCAAAGTGTACATTTATTACGCTTCTTCGGATACCAGAATGCATGTAGCAGTCTCAGATATAGAGCGATTGATAGATTATGTGGCTCAAACGCCTGAAGATGATTTTACCACTTATGCTTCGGTGCAGAGAATTATAAAACTGATAGACAAAAATAAAATCTCACAATTATAACTTTAAATTCCCGAAAACCTCACAAAGAAATGCGTGAGGTTTTTACCCTAAATTAATTTCGCGTGGAAAATAGAATTCTTCACCTCAAAAATAAAGCTGAAAAAGAACTTCAAAATATTTTAGAATATTGGGCCAAAAATATGCTCGATGAGAGAAATGGTGGTTTTATAGGAGAAATTAACCATCTGGATTCTAAAAATATTTTAGCAGACAAAGGCTCTGTACTAAATGCCAGAATTCTTTGGACTTTTTCAGCAGCTTATGATTTAACCAAAAATCCAGAATATCTCAATCTCGCCAAAAGAGCTTTCTTTTACATCAAAAATTATTTTTTTGACAAAGAATTTGGCGGAATTTTTTGGACGCTCTATCATAATGGCGCTCCAAAAGACACCAAAAACCAAATTTACGCTCTCGCTTTTACCATTTATGGATTGTCTGAATTTTATAAAATTTATAAAAACGAAGAAGCGCTAGAAATGGCTCAAAATCTCTTCTATCAAATAGAATTACACAGTAGAGACCACCAAAAAAGAGGCTATTTAGAAGCTTTTACCAGAAATTGGGAAGAAATAGAAGATTTGAGATTAAGCGAAAAAGACGCCAATGAAAAGAAAACCATGAATACGCATTTGCACATTGTAGAAGCGTATGCGAATCTTTATTTGGTTTGGCCTAATCAAAAGTTGAAAGAAGCCATCAAGGAAATTCTAGAAATTGTAGACCTTCATTTTATTGACAAAACCAAGAATCATTTGAAGCTCTTTTTTGATGAAAATTGGGTAGAAAAAGAAGATGTAATTTCTTACGGACATGATATAGAAGCAGCTTGGTTGCTCCAATGGTGCGCAGAAGCTATTCAAGATTTGGAACTGATAGAAATCTATAAAAAACATGCTGTTCATTTTGCCGAAAGCACCAAAGAAGGCATTGCGGAAGATGGTGGACTTTGGTATGAATTTGATCCCAAAGAAAAAAAATTCATCGCCGAGAAACATTGGTGGCCTCAAGCTGAGCTATGGATAGGAATGATCAATGCGTGGCAACTTACCCAAAATGAAGAATTTCTACGCATCACCGAAAAGAATTTCGAATTTGTAGAAAAATACATCATCGACCATAAAAAGGGAGAATGGATTTGGGGAATCAGAGAAGATTACACCCCCATTCTAAAAGACAAAGCCGGACTTTGGAAATGCCCTTATCACAATTCCAGAGCATGTATAGAACTCATAAAACGTCTTTAAAAACAGAGATTATCATGAAAAAGTTCAGCCTTATTTTAGCTTTTTTAAGCTTTTCAACGATTTTTGGTCAAAAAAACCTTATCAAAAACGGTAGTTTCGAATCCGATGCCATGTCTTGGCGTGGAGAAAATATTTTAACCATAAATCCCTATGTAAAAAAAACAGGAAGCAAAAGTGGCAATATTTACGAATACACCTCTCCTTCTTGGAAAGGAATAGACCAAGAATTTATAATTCCTAAAAATACTCCAGCAATAGAAATTTCTGCTTGGGTAAAAGCTGATGCGGTAGAAAAAGGGAAAAATAACTGGAATAAGGCTGTCATCGTTCTAGAAATGGCAGGCAAAAATCAAAATATCGTAGAACTAGAAGGCACTACCAACTGGCAACTTGTAAAAAAAATAATTCCAACCGAAAATTCGCGCTCTGGAAGATTAATGATTGCCCTTTCAGAATGTACTGGTTTGTTTCTTTTTGATGATATAAAAATCATCCCGATTTCTAAAGAAGACTACGAAAAAATAGTAGACGAAGATATCAAGAAAAAGGAAGCAATTTCATTAAAAAATACTCCAAAATCTTCTCAAAATACTCTATCGAAAACCTTTAACAACGGAAATTTTGAAAATGGAAAGACTTCGTGGCGAGGCAACTTTTCTATAAATAATGAGCTAAAAAAAGAAGGAAACTCTGCCGCTAAAATTATTTCAGAAACCAAAAATTGGGAAGGAATTGACCAAGAATTTAATGTTCCTAGTAATGCAAAAAGCATTACCATTTCTGGTTGGCTAAAATCTGAAAAAATTATACAGGGCGAAAATCCTTGGAATAACGGATTGCTAAATGTAGAATTTACCAGCGATGGTAAAAATAAAACTGCTCAAGATGAAAGCATCGCTTTCGTAACTGGAAGTACAGATTGGCAATTTTATTCTAAAACTTTTACTCTTCCTCAAAATACTCAAAGAACAAGAATTATGATTGCTATAGGTTTTGCGACAGGAATTCTTTATGCAGATGACATTCAAGTAAAATTTAATCCTTAAAAGATGAAAACCAAAGTTTTAATCATTCTGAATTTACTTTTTTTCATTTTTTCTTGTAGCCGAGAAGAGCCAACAAAACCTACACCTACTCCAACAGTTGAAACAGATGTGGTAACTCCACAAAATGTAAAAACTTACATGGTAGACAAAAACGCTACCACAGAAACGGCAGCATTATTCTATAATCTTAGAAATTTAGGAAAAACCAAAACGGTAATTGGTCACCAAGATGCTTTCAACTCATTTTACCAAACTTCTGGATTTTCGGACATGAAGAAAACCACTGGAAATGACCCGGGAATTTTAGGCTCTGATTTCATGTTTATTACCGACAAAGACAATCCTTCTAACAATTGGTATGTACAGCAAGAAAATAAAATTATTGCAGACACTAAAGAAGCTTACGCTAAAGGAATCATCAATACTTTTTCCTGGCATCTTAGAGAACCTTATCACGAAAATAGCTTCTATACCAGTGACATGACCGCTACAGAAAAAGCAGACGCATTTAAAAACATTCTTCCTGGCGGAAAATTCCATAATTGGTATAAAACAAAACTAGACAAAGTTGCACAAATTATTTCTCAACTTAAAGACAGCAATGGAACTTTAATTCCTATTATTTTCAGACCTTTTCATGAATTTGATGGCAATTGGTTTTGGTGGGGAGCATCTTATTGTACACCAGAAGAATACATCAGCGTTTATCGATTTACCGTAGAATATTTGCGAGATACTAAAAATGTACACAATATTCTCTACGCATTTTCGCCTGATAATTCTTACGGAAGTGCTAACAGTTATTTTTCTAGATATCCAGGAGACCAATATGTAGACATTCTCGGTATGGATAATTATGGAGATTTCGACAATAAAGGAACTTCTGGAGCGAATGCAGCCAATGCCAAATTAAAATATTTATCAGACGCTGCTATTGCTAAACATAAAATTGCAGCACTTACAGAAACCGGTTACAGAGTCACTTCCACTACAGCTGCCATTCCTAATTGGTTTTCTACATATCTTTTTGACGCCATCAATAATAACAATGTCCAAATTGCGTATGTTATGTTTTGGACGAATAACAGTAGTGGTTATTACGTTCCTACTCCCGGAACAAGCAATGTTGCGGATTTTCAAAGTTTTGCGCTCAAAAATAAAATCATCATGCAACATCAATTAAAAAATTTATATAAATTTCCATAAAAATTCACCATGATTCATCGCAGAACCATAATCAATAGTTTATTGGTCTTTACTTTGCCTTTATTCAGCAATTGTAACGCCCAAGAATTCATTAAAATAGAAAACACTCAATTCATAAAAAATAAAAAACCATACCATTACATTGGTGCTAATTATTGGTATGGAGCTATGCTAGGAAGAGAAAACGGTGACCGAGAAAGACTCATTAAAGAATTAGATGAACTTAAATCTCTGGGAATAACCAATCTTAGGATTTTAGCAAGCGCTGAAGGTGGCGACCAAGATTATACGGTAAAACCAGCAGTTCAGCCTCAACAAGGCATTTATGACGAAAATCTATGGATAGGTTTAGATTTTTTGCTCAATGAAATGAAGAAAAGAAACATGGACGCTGTACTCTATCTCACCAATAATTGGGAATGGAGCGGCGGAATGGCAAAATATCTAGAATGGAATGGTTATGGAACAGTTCCTAATCCTAATTTAGGACCTTATTCTTGGCCTCAATTTATGGAATACACTGCACAATTTCATCAGTGTGAACCTTGTAAAGAAGCCTTCTTAAAACACATTAATGTAGTGCTTAACCGAAAAAATAGCATCAGCGGAATAAAATATACAGAAGATCCTACCATCATGGCTTGGCAAGTTGCCAATGAACCTAGAATTTGGAATGTACCTAATGAACCAGCATTTACAAAATGGCTCAATGATGTAACTTCTGAAATTAAAAAATTAGACCAAAACCATCTCGTTACCACAGGTTCCGAAGGAAAAGCTGGTTCTAATAACGACATTGAAGCTTTTGAGAGAACGCACAATAATCCCAATATTGATTATTTAACCATGCATATTTGGCCGAAAAACTGGACTTGGTATGATGTGAATGATGAAAAAAATTCTACTCAAATCGCTATTAAAAATACCAATACCTACATAGAAGAACATATACAAGTGGCTCAAAAACTCAATAAACCTTTGGTTTTAGAAGAATTTGGATATCCTAGAGAGAAAGAAAGTCTAGATAAGAAAGCTTCTGTAGCCAATAGAAATGCGTACTACCAGTTTATTTTTGAAAAATTGAAATATTCTATTGACCATCAATTGCCATTTACTGCGCTTAATTTTTGGGGTTATGGAGGAACAGGAAAAAACAATCCAGCCAATGGAAAATGGAATATAGGAGATGATTTCACGGCAGATCCACCACAAGAACCTCAAGGATTAAATTCTGTATTTTCTACGGACAAAGAAACCTTACAACTCATCAAGAAATACAATAAAATATTCAAAACCAAATAACTTTATTCATACAATATATTTTTTAAAATGAAACGCGCAAAACCTTTCGGTTTTGCGCGTTTCTTATGAAAACACAAATGAAAAAACTATAATAACTCTATAGTGAGTTCTTGTACATCGGCAGAATTTCCACCAATCATTATTTTGAAAGTTCCGGGTTCTACTACAAATTTTCCGTCTTGGTTGTAGAATCCTAATTCTTTTTCTCCTAAGCTAAAGGTTAGCGTTTTACTTTCGTTTGGTTGCAAAGCCACCATTTCAAAGCCTTTTAATTCTTTTATAGGTCTTACTACACTTGCAAAATCATCTTTTACGTACAGTTGAACAACTTCTTTACCTGCATAGATTCCAGTATTTTTCACCGTTACCGTCACTTCTACTTTTTCACCTTTTGCAAAAGTCTTTTTGTTCACTTTCGGTGCGCTGTATTCAAATTTAGAATAACTCAATCCATAACCGAAAGGATAAAGTGGCGTTTTATCTACATCTGAATAGTGGCTCCAGAAAACATTACCATCTTTATTGGTAAATCTACCCGTGCTGTAATGGTTGTAATAAATAGGAATTTGCCCCACATTTCTTGGGAAACTCATGGTCAATTTTCCGCTAGGATTATAATCCCCGAAAAGCACTTGAGCAACTGCATTTCCTGTTTCTGTACCCAATTGCCAAGCTTCTACAATCGCAGGAATATGTTCCGCAGCCCAAGAAATAGCCAATGGTCTTCCATTATTGAGCACCAAAACAATATTAGGATTGATTTTATAAATTTCTTCTAAAAATTCTTGTTGTAATCCCGGCAAATCTATTTGCGTTCTGCTTCTGGCTTCACCAGATGAAAAACCATGTTCTCCTAAAACCATCACAATTACATCTGCATCTTTAGCCGCTTGTTTTGCCGCTTCTAAACCTTCTCTATTCGTGGTATTGTATTGAACTTCGGTAAGAAAAGTAGGCTCTTCTTGGGTCAAAGCAATTCCTTTTTCGTATTTTAAACTGTTGCCTTTATATTTTTGCATGCCTTCTAAAACCGAAACTGCTGTATTATTATCTGAAGCAATTCTCCAACTTCCCAACGGTGAGTTTTTACTCGCTGCTAAATCTCCTAACAACAATATTTTTTGACCTTCTTTTTTCAGAGGAAGCAATTGTTTTTCATTTTTTAACAAAACAATAGATTTTTTGGCCATATCTAGAACAGCTTCACGATTGGCTTTATTTCCAATTACTTCTTTTTCTCTTTTTTCATCTAAAAAACGATAAGGATCATCAAAAAGTCCGAGTTCAAATTTCACACGAAGAATTCTTCTTACCGCATCATCTACCAGCGATTCTTTTACTTGACCATTTTGCACCAAAGACACAAGATGTGGCACAAAAATTCCGCCTTCCATATCCATGTCAGTTCCTGCATCTACAGCACTTTTTGCAGCAGATTTTTCGTCTGGAGAGTAACCCCAATAAATCATTTCTCTTATAGAAGCCCAGTCAGAAACTACAAATCCATTAAATCCCCATTTATTTTTAAGCGTTTCTCTTAGAAGCATTTGATTCGCTGTTGCAGGAATACCATCAATGGTATTAAAAGACGTCATAATGCTTCTGATTCCTGTATCTACCGCAGCTTTGAAAGGAGGCAAAACTTGATTATATAAAATATTTCGATTCACTTCTGAAGCACTATATTCTAAACCAGCATCTACAAATCCGTAGGCAGCAAAGTGTTTCGCAGTAGCCGCAATTCTCAAAGGCGAACGAAAAGTATTGTCCCCTTGAAAACCTTTTACTCTTGCTACCGCAACTTGAGCGCCTAAATAAGGATCTTCTCCCGCTCCTTCCATTACTCTGCCCCATCTTGCATCTCTGGAAATATCCATCATCGGTCCGAAAGTCCAGTTGATACCAGATGCTGCTGCTTCAGATGCTGCCACTTCTGCAGATTTCTCGATGGCTTTCATATCCCAACTTGAAGATTCAGCAAGTGGAATCGGACTTAGGGTTTTGTATCCATGAATCACATCAAATCCTATAATCAATGGAATTCCTAATCGGGTTTCTTCTACTGCAATTTTTTGTACAGCTTTTACTTCTTTTACGCCTCTCACAGAAAGCATAGAACCTACTAATCCTTTCTTAATATTTTTATATTTTTCTTCGGCGGTTCCACCAGTTGGAGCAGGACCTGTAACATCCCAAAATCCATTATATTGGTTCATCTGACCTACTTTTTCTTCTAAGGTCATCTGTTTCATAAGAATGTTTATGCGCTCTTCTATTGGTTTTTTCTTGTCTAGATAAGATTTATCTTGAGCATTTATATTAAAAATGGCTGCCATACAGAGTAATTTCAATAATTTATGTGTTATTTTCATACTTAATTTTTATTTTACTTCAAAGGTAGTTAAAGGCAATTGAACTTGATTAAAAATATCAGGCATTGCTGTATTTTTCCATGCATACCTTACAGAAATCGGCTGTTTTACCTGTGCAGATTTTATTTCGATGGTATTATTTTTAATCACGGCTTTTGCAGGATAATATTTTCCGTCTATTCCTGCCATTTCAAATTGAGGTGAACTTGAATTTTTAAAATGTAAACCTTCAGCATTCTGTAAAAAAACTACTGCTTTTTGACCTTCAAAAACTACGCGTTCAGGAGTGGGCGCATTGACCAATCCCAAATGCTTTCCGTATTCATTTTTCAAAACCAAATTGGCTAATCTTTCGCCGACAGGTTTTTTATTTTTAGGATGAATATCATCGGAAGTAGAAACATCTGCCGTCATAACTAATCCACTTTTTGGAGTATTCTGTGCTACTTTTCTTTGGATATTTCTAATTCTTGCACCACTGTCTTCCCAATAAGAATAAGGCGCAATCTGAATAATATAAAAAGGAAACTCTTCTTGTCTTGCTGTTCTCCATGACGCAATCATTTCGGTGAGTAATTTTTCGTAAGTAGTAAAATTCCCTGTATTGGTTTCTCCTTGATACCAAGCTGCTCCAGCAATTTTATACGAATTGATAGGTGCAATCATGACATTATAGGCTGCTGCCGTTTTGATAGGATAATATTCTGATGGCGGAAATTTCTGAAAACTCTCCTTCAAATCTGGATTTTCTATAAATACTTGTTCTGGTGTCCATAATTCGGCGGCAGTTCCTCCCCACGCTGAAATAATAATGGCAACGGGAACTCCATCGAGCATTTTGTGCAATCTCTGCGCAAAAAAATAACCTACAGCACTGTGTTGTTTCATGGTTTCTGGAGTACAAACACTCCAATTGCCCACTATTTCTTGCTGTGGAAAATCTGCAGAAGATTTATTCACTTTAAAAAACCTAATGTTCGGTTCTTGGGCTTTTGCGGCTTCTTCCTCTCCGTTTTGTATTCCCCAAGCTGCGCTCATTTCCATGTTCGATTGACCAGACATAAGCCAAACTTCGCCGAGGAGAACATCTTTTAAGATAACCTCATTATAGCCTTTAATTTTTATGGTATAAGGTCCACCTTCTTTAGGTGTAGGAAAAGCGATAGAAAATTTGGCTTCGCTATTGGCTTTTACTTTATATTCTCGGTCTAAAAAATCAGCGGTTAAGGTAATTTCTTCGTTGGGTTCTGCATGCCCCCAAATGTTCACCGTTGCGTTTCTCTGCAAAACCATGTGGTCTGCAAAAATAGCAGGCAAATGAACATTGGCAGAAGCATACATTCCCAAAGTGAAAAATAAAAATGAAACTATTTTATTCATAAAGAAGTCTTTTGAAAGTGTTTTCTAATTGTGAAGCCATCTGTTTATGGTCTTCTATACTCGGATGGTAACCACAACCTCTTGGTGTAACTGCCGTAAACTGAAATATTTCGATGAGACTATGGTTTTCATCTTTTGCAAAAAATTGTTGCACTTCTTTTAAACATTCCACCAAAAGAAGATTTTTTTCACCACTCACCATAGGACTGTTGAGCAACACAACTCTTGTATGAGGATATTTCTGATAAATTTTTTGAACCAGTTGGATATAATTTTTCACATACGCACTTCTGTTAAAAGGTTGTCTAGATTTTTTACCATCGCCATCAGATAAATCATTGGTTCCTAAACAAATACTCACCAAATCTGGTTGATAATCATCCTTAAAAACTGCAGTTTCTGACTTTCTTAAGTACAAATAATCATACACTTCTGGTAAAGTGTCTTCTTCTCCCGGTTCTGCATTCCAATTTCTGTACATTCCGTAACCAGAGACTGAGCTCAACAAAAACTGCGCATTTAATTTTCTAGAAAGTATAGGACCATAGGCAAAATAAGCATTGTGTTGGTCAAACCATTGTCCTTCTCCACAAGGCAAATCAGATTCGTCATTTCCAAAACCACAAGTGATGGAATCTCCTATCCATTCTATTTTTTTCTGAACAAGAAGCTGAACAGGAATGGTGTTAAGGTCTGCAATATTGAGCACCACTTCTCCCATCGCGGCTTCTGTAGCTTTGTAAATTTCTATCCAATGTGATTTTTTGGTGGAATCTTTGGCTTGAAAAGTATAAGGAAGTTCTTGAGCATTTTTGATGGCATATCTTCCTAGATACACTCCGTCAATGGCTACGGAAACATAGTTGTAATAGCCTTGAAACGGACTATTCTTCATCTTGATTTGCACTTGGTCTCCCGAAAACTGAAAAGCAAACACTGCTCCCGGACTGATTAATTTAATTTCTGAATTGCCTATTTTATCAATTCTCCCCGAAGTGAAATAAGGTACTTTTTCTGTAAGTTTTTGTTGAGATTGACAACTCGCCAAAACACTAAAAAACAAAAGGAAAGCATAGTATTTAAACCATTTCATAGCCTACGATTTTAATGAAGTAAAGCTACGAAAACATCTGCTTTTGCTTTAATACAATTCTATCAAAATATAATCAAAAATTATTGCACTACTGATAGAATATTATCAACTGTGGAAGATTTTAGACTACATAAAAAAGCACAGCGTAGATTGCTGTGCTTTATTTATGACGTAAATTCACGGGTTACAAATCCGCAAAATCGGGAAATCGGAGTTTGCTAAATCAGGGGATTGGATTACCCCCAAATAGATTTTGAAATTTCAATAAGTCTATCATCAATAATTCTTTCAGAGACGTTTTCTATTTTTGCATTTGCTCCAGTTTCACTCTGAATCAAGTTTTTAACCTTCTTCAAAACTTCTTTCCCATGAAACAATACATCTTCATTTAAATCATAAAATTCATCAATATAATTTACCAAATGACTAGATTTATTCATGTGTTTCTCCCCATATTCTTTTCGTTTTATTGCATTAATTGCAATTTCTTTTTTTTCTGTTTTAGCTTTTAATAAAATTTCATCCACTTTTTCTTCTGAAAGATTTTGGCAATGAATAATATGTTCTTTATTTACAAAATAGGATTCAATATCAGTACCTTTAGTAATAAATAATTTTATTCCTAACTTTTGAAATTTTTCTATCTCTTTAGTGACTTCATCTTCTGTCATATAATCTTTGTCTCTATGAACAACAAGATTAGGATAATTATTAGGAAATTTATCTTTTAAATAATGAAAAAGCACTTCAGCAGAACCGATATTTGTACAGCCTTTGTAAGATCTAACATCTGTTTCCTCCTCAATGAATCCATTATTAAATATAAATTCCTCAACTAAACCATGTCTCTTATCTTCTGTTAAAAAAATACATTTATATCTATTGCTAAAGGATTCTAATTGTTCTTTTACAGCTCTATTCTCTTGATTCAAAATATCAATTTCATCTTTTACTTTTTTCCAATGTCTAGATAATTCTATGAGAGGAAGTAGTTTCATTTCATTTTCTAATATAATATTTTGATCATTATTTATAGCTCTAATAAATGAAATCCCTTCTTCATTTTTTGTCACATAAAATGAATTTATTTTTTTATTCTCAGTGTTAGAAAGTGTATAAAAAATTGGTGAGTGCGTTGTAATAAAAATTTGTATTCCTTCATCACAATATTCATACTTATTATCAAAATTTATTGCATTTATATATTCAATAAATGAATCTGCTAACTTTTTAGCCGATTCATATTCTAGATTATTTTCAGGCTCTTCAAACCCCCAAATAGTATTACTTTTTGGTTCTTTAATTCTAGACTCCTTTAACTGTTCTGCAGCAATACTTTGTAAAATTACTGGAATATGCCTAACCTTTACACCATCTCCTCTATGAGATAACATTATTTTTCCATCATTAGAACCAAATTGCAGCCTATCAAATAAATCTCTAAAACTTCCTTTAAATTGAAGAACACTTTCAATATTCAACCTGTTATTTATTTGTTGACTTATGAGAGATGTTTTTTCTTTTATTTGCTGATTGAACTCTTTTTCTAACTCTTTAGTATCTTTTTGCATAACGTCATAGAGGTCATACATTAAATCATTAAAATATTGCTGACTTTTTATTGCAGGAACATATTTGAATTTTATTTTTTTCAGCCATTTATAATAAGAACTCTTATAGTTTGCAGTAAATTTATCACCATTTACATAATGAAAGTTTTCAATTGGTACTAAACTATTTTCTTTCCAAACTTTACTCCATTTTACCTGTCCACTATTTTTAAAACTTTGTTTTGAAGGTGGATTTATAATCAGTTCGATTTCAATTCTACTTTCTTCTCTTCTTACGCCTTGTCTTTGAAAAGAAAAATCTTGCCAAAAATTAAATAAACTCCCTATATCACTTGTATTGTTAAAGAAAAGATTGAGTGCTCTTAAATAGTTAGACTTACCTGCATCATTACTACCTACAATAATATTTAAATCAGATGTACTTAAAAATGTTTGATTACCTCTAGTCGTATTAAGAATCGACCTATAATATTTGATTCGAATACTATCAATTATTTTCATAGTCTTTTAATGTATATTCTTATATGTTATTTAGAAAATTAAATTACAAGAAATAAACAAAAACATATATTTTTTTTAAGTTTTTATGTAATCATTAATTTTAAACCGAAACTAAATGATTTTCTCTATGTAATTTAAAAGTTTTTACATGATTAGTTTTCAACAAATTTAATCATTTTTTTAATGCAATCTATTCATAATTACTAGCAAAATCATTGCTCTTTTCCTTAACCCAATTTCCAACTATTTTAGTTATTTTTGCTAAAATCTTTCTACAGAAAATGCCTGAACATATCCTACAAAGAATAGAAGAATTAAGAGAAGAACTGCATCAGCATAATTACAATTATTATGTGTTAGATGAACCTACGATTTCAGATTTTGAATTTGATGCCAAACTCAAGGAACTGCAAGAACTAGAAGCAGCTCATCCAGAGTTTTATGACCCGCACTCTCCTACCTTGAGAGTTGGTGGAGAAATCACCAAAAACTTCCCGACAATTCAGCATCAGTTCAGAATGTATTCTTTGGATAACTCTTATGATTTCAATGATTTACAGGATTGGCACACTAGAATTTCTAAAATTTTAGAAACCGAAGACATAGAATTTGTCGCCGAACTGAAATATGACGGCGCTTCTATTTCCATTTTGTTTGAAAACGGAAAGCTTTCTCAAGCGGTAACCAGAGGTGATGGTTTCCAAGGCGATGAAATCACTGCCAATGTGAAGACCATTAAAGACATTCCGCTTCAGTTGCAGGGAAATTTCCCAGAAAGATTTTTTATGCGTGGCGAAATTTATCTTACGCACAATAACTTCAACAAAATTAATGAAGAGCGATTGGCAGAAGGTTATGACGCTTTTATGAACCCAAGAAATACCGCTTCTGGAAGTCTGAAACTGCAAGATTCTGGTGAAGTGAGAAAGAGAAATCTTTCAGCGGTGCTCTATCAATTTGTGAGTGAAAACAGTCCTGCAGAAACGCATTTCGAACTGCTTCAACAGGCAAAAACTTGGGGTTTCAAAATTTCTGAAAACGCCAAACTCTGTAAAAATATTCAAGAAGTACAAGATTTCATCAATTTCTGGGACGAAAAACGCAAGAAACTGAATTTCGACATTGACGGAATTGTCATCAAAGTAAATTCCCTAAAACAACAGCAATTATTGGGTTACACCGCAAAATCTCCACGTTTTGCGATGGCTTATAAATTTAAAGCTGAAAAAGTAGAAACAGAATTACTCAGCATCGATTATCAAGTGGGAAGAACTGGCGCAATAACACCTGTTGCGAATTTGGCCCCCGTTCTATTGGCTGGAACCATTGTAAAACGCGCTTCTCTGCACAACGAAGATATTATCAAAAAACTGGATTTGCATGTAGGAGATTTCGTATATGTAGAAAAAGGCGGAGAAATTATTCCGAAAATTGTAGGCGTAAATGTAGGAAAACGAAATGTTTTTGCTACAGAAGTTCAGTATGCAACACATTGTCCAGAATGTGGCAGTGAGCTGATTCGTTTAGAAGATCAGGCTGCTCATTTTTGCCCTAATGAAACGCATTGTCCACCACAAGTTGTGGGAAAAATGATTCATTACGTTTCCAGAAAAGCTTTGAATATAGAAAATTTAGGCAGTGAAACCATAGAACAACTCTACCGTGAAGGTTTATTGACCAACATTGCAGATTTTTACACTTTGCGCAAAGAACAATTGCTTCCACTGGAAAGAATGGCGGAAAAATCTGCCCAAAACATCATTGACGGCGTAGAAAAATCTAAACAAATTCCTTACGAAAAAGTATTGTACGGAATCGGCATCAAACATGTAGGAGAAACGGTTGCCAAAAAATTGGCGAAGAATTTCCCAAGCATTGATGATTTAAAAAATGCCACAGAAGAAGAACTTTGCCAAGTAGAAGATATTGGTTCTAAAATTGCAGAAAGCATTGTTTCTTATCTTCACAATTCAGAAAACTGGGAAATGATTGAACGATTGAGAAGTTATGGCGTACAATTGGAAAAAGGCGAAAACACCACAGAAGTTTTGAGTACTGTTTTGGAAGGCAAAACCTTTCTTTTCACAGGAAAACTTTCGCTTTTCACGCGTGAACAAGCCGAAGAAATGGTAGAAAAGCATGGCGGAAAAAATATTTCGGCAGTGTCTAAAAACCTCAACTATTTGGTAGTTGGAGAAAAGGCAGGAAGCAAACTCAAAAAAGCACAAGACATCGGTACGATTACGATTTTAGATGAACAACAGTTTTTGGATTTGATTGAAAGTTAATGCAAGTTATTTCTATCACAAAGTTCACAAAGAACAGTTGATGTGTTTGTGATTTTGAGAGCACTAAGCAACATCAAAGATGTTGTTCAATATTCTTCAATCGCAAAGATTTTTTATTTTGCTTAATCTTTTAAGAATGCAAAGTTGGCGAAATTCATTCGCTTTGAAGCGTATGCTTTTTCAATTCGCTAGCGAATTTACTCTTTGCTTTCTTTGATTTTATTTTTAATTGTGAAAAACTTTGCGTTTTTAAAATTCAAAAATTAATTGTCTTTTGAAAATAAATAAAAAAGCTCAAGAAAATTCTTGAGCTTTTGCTTTTAAATGGAAACTTTAACGGCTAATTCATAAAAATGAGAATTAGCAAGTTTCTTTAATCTTTCTTTTAAACAATGAGAATTATGATAATCTCCATTAAAAATAATCACGTTTTGAGCATTGAGTGTGTTTTGATTTTCGCACTCATAATTTTGTTCATGTTCGGCAGGAGTGTATTTTTCAAAAAACTCATCATTAGAATAAAAAACCGTGTAATCCTCTGAAAGTTCTACATTGAAAGGCATTTTCTTTTCTACTAATTTGGCTTTATCTGAAAATTCTGGCTCTATTTTTCCGTCATGATATACAATCTCTGTGAGTTCGCCATTGGTTTTTTGGGCAAACTCTTCTGCTTGTTTGTAGTTTCCAAAACCCGTATAGATTTTGAAATTTCCTACAATGTATTCTAATATTTTTTTTCCGTAATTCATTTTTTAATCTTTTAAATCGTTGTACTCAATATTTTTAATTTTTGCTTCAATTTTTTCTGCTTTTAGGTTTTGTCTCAGTAAACCAAATAAGCTCATGTAAATATTGGCTATCCAAACCAATGAAAATCCTGCAATCACATATCCACGCCAATCTTCAAAAAATAGAGTAAAATTAGTTATCAGCAAGAAAAATATCGTCACATAATGACTAAAACAATATTCACAAGTAAAGAGATAAAAAAACTTTTTCTCCGAGAGTGAAGTTGCATTTTCTACTCTTTTTTGACAATATTCTCTCGGTTCTTTGAAAATTTCTTCATGCGTAACTGTCCATGCGATACAAGCAATAGGTATCGCCAAAATAAACAGTTGCACTATGTGATTAAAACTAAGCATGATTTTACAGTACAAAATTAGATTAAACAAGCGCTTAGTATTTTACAATATTTTGCTGATTTCATACAGAATTAACATTTTATAACTTTCTCAGGACAAAGTTTTAAATTTTCTTAAATTTGTATTAAAATTTAGAACAATGGATTTGCATCTTGATAGAACGTTTAAGTATTATTGGTTAATGTTTAAGAGACACGATTTATCAGCAGGTCTCACGGTTTTTCTAGTTGCACTTCCCTTGTGTTTAGGTGTTGCATTAGCTTCTGGAGCGCCACTTTATTCGGGTATTTTATCAGGAATTATCGGTGGAATTGTAGTAGGAGTTCTGAGTGGTTCAGATTTAGCTGTTTCTGGTCCTGCTGCTGGTTTAACTACGGTTGTCGCCGCTTCTATCATCAGTCTAGGCGATTTTCAAACTTTTTTATTAACTGTTATTATTGCTGGAGTATTCCAAATTTTATTAGGCGTTTTAAAATTGGGGGTTTTTGCCAGTTATTTCCCAAGTTCTGTGATTAAAGGAATGATGGCTGCTATAGGAATCATCTTGATTTCTAAACAAATTCCATTGGCTTTAGGTTATAATCAACCCGATTTTTGGACGAGTGGTTTTGTACAAATCTTCACTTCTAAAAATTTCTTAGGAAACTTAGTTGAATTTAATTCTCATATTACCAGAGGTGCGGTTTTTATTTCTGTGATTTCTTTGGCGATTTTAATTCTAATGAAGAAACCCCAGTTTCAAAAATTTAATAAGATTCCCGCTCCACTTTTGGTTGTTATTTTTGGGATTCTCATCAATTTTTTAATGAATCATTTCGGTTCTTCTTATGCTTTGAAACCTAATCAATTAGTGAATATTCCAGAAAATATGTTTGCAGAAATTAAATTTCCTGACTTTTCTAAAATTCTGAGCAACAAAGAAATCTGGAAAGATGGAATTCTCATAGGAATTTTGGCCACTCTAGAAACTTTGCTTTGTATAGAAGCGATGGATAAACTCGACCGTCACAACAGAATCACGCCTGTAAATCGTGAATTGATTGCGCAAGGAATTGGTAATTTCCTTTGTGGACTTGTAGGCGCAATTCCTCTTACTGCAGTAGTTGTAAGAGGTTCTGCAAATATAGAAGCTGGCGCAAAAACTAAAGTTTCAGCCTTCATGCATGGAATATTTTTATTACTCTCTGTATTGCTGATTCCGTTTTTGATTAACATGATTCCATACGCTTCTTTATCTGCTATTTTGATTATTACAGGTTTTGGACTTACGAGAGTGGAGATTTATAAACACCTCTTTAAACTCGGTTTAAAACAGTTTATACCATTTATCGCCACCATTATTATTATTCTTGTAACAGACTTACTCATTGGAGTTTCTATCGGTTTATTGATTTCTATTTATTACATCATCAAAGAAAATTTCAAAGAAAACTACGACATAGAAAAAACGCATTTTCAAGGGATTAACCAATATAAATTGAAACTTCACAGCAATGTAACCTTCATCAATAAAGTGAAAATTAAAAATGCTTTGGATAAAGTTCCTGCTTATTCCGTATTAACTATTGACGGCTCCGAAGTACATTTTATAGACCATGATGTTTTAGAAATTATTTCAGATTTCAAAAATAAAGCGCATGACAGACACATCCAGCTTCAAATGATTAATATAGAAACCGTAGAAACTGCGGCGATTTCTCACTAAAAAAAGCCTCCAAAAAATGAAGGCTTACTGTCTAAAAATCAAATACTGAAAATATGAAGTAAATTTGTCTGTTTAAATGTTATTTGTTTTTACGGCAAGTTCGTAAACATTTCCTCGCATTAAAAACTTTATTCTTTCTCTAGTCGTTACGGTATTTACACCGCTTTCATCTGTGATAATGATTCTATCTCCTGGTGCAATATTTTGGTCAGACAAAATATCTTCTGGCAGCATGTCATTTTCTGCTTTTTTCATGTCAAAAAGAATTTGGTCCGCCATTTCTTGAAATCCTTCAGCATCAGAATAAAGCACTCTATAATTGGGATGATCTGGTAATTCTACCTTAAAAGGTTTTTTACTTTCTACCAACTTCGCCGATTCATTGGGTGTAGGATTATCAGAACCATCTGTAAAACCTACTTCTACCAATTCACCTTGGTGTTCATTAGCATAATTTACCGCATCTTCATAAGTTGCAAAATTGGTGGTTACTGTATATTGGTCAAATTCATAATGCTGTAATCTATCTTCGGTGTGATGTGTAGTCATTTTGTAAAAATTTTGTGATTTGGTTAAGGCAAAGATAGATGGACACGTCTCCAAATGTTTTATACAATTATGTTAAATGCTTTCAAAATTGTGAGATGATGATATTTTTTGATTAATTTTAGGCACTCATTTTAAAAATATGAATTAATGCTTAAGAAAACGTTTATTATAGCGACATTATTTCAGGCTGCTGCTTTTTTTGGTCAGCAATACGGAGGAATGTGGATTCCTACTGAAATTAATGAAAAAGAGATGAAATCTCTGGGAATGAAAATCAAAGCCCAAGACATTTGGAACACTGAAAAACCGAGTATTAAAGACGCTGTAGTTCAGTTTGACGGAGGTTGTACCGCAGAAATTATTTCACCGAAAGGTTTACTATTGACCAATCACCACTGCGGTTATGATAACATCCAAAGCCATTCTACCGTAGAAAATGATTTATTGACCAATGGATTTTGGGCAAAAAACATGGGCGAAGAATTGCCAAATCCTGGCGTTACCGTAGATTTCGTTACAGATATTAAAGAAATTACTCAAGATATTTTAGGCAATACTTCTTCATTAAGCGGAGCAGAATTGACTAAAAAAATCAATGAAAATATAGACGCTTACAAGAAATCTCAAAAAATAGAATCTTACCAAAGTATTATTGTAAGACCTATGTTTGCAGGAAATAAATATTATGCATTTGTAGTAGAAACCTATAAAGACATTAGATTAGTAGGAGCACCACCACAAAGCATTGGTAAATTCGGTTCTGATACGGATAACTGGGTTTGGCCAAGACATACTGGCGATTTTTCTATGTTTAGAATTTACGCTGACAAAAACAACAAACCAGCGGAATACTCTAAGGACAATGTTCCTTTTACGCCAAAACATTTCTTACCGATTTCTGTAAAAGACATCAAAGAAAATGATTTCACGTTTGTTTTCGGATTTCCGGGTAGAACCAATGAATATTTGCCAAGTGTAGCGATTGAAAAAATCATCACAGATACCAATCCTGCGAGAATTGAAGTAAGAGACATCGCTCTGAAAACGCTAGACGAAAAAATGCGTGCAGATGATGCTACCAGAATTAAATATGCATCTAAATACGCTTCAGTTGCCAATTATTGGAAAAAATGGATTGGCGAAACAAAAGGTCTTAAAAAATCAAACGCTGTTGCCAAAAAACAAGCTTATGAAAGTTCTTTAGTGGCTAAAAATTCAGAAATTAAAACGTCTCTAGATGAATTTAAAAAACTGTATGACCAACAAGCACCTTATGCTTTGAACAATGCTTATTACAGCGAAATTCTAAGAAATGCTGAAACATTAACGTTGGCAAATCAGTTTTATGCTTTTGTACAAAATTATGAAGCAGGAAAAGTAGATAACAAAGCAGTTCAAGGATTCAAAAACAGACTTTCTGGATTCTACAAAGATTATGACGGCGAATTAGATGCTAAAGTAACCGCTAAACTTTTGGCTCTTTATGCAAATAAAACCGCACCAGAATTTTTACCTGAAGGTTTTGCTCAATTCAAAGATGTGAACCAAAATCTTCAAGTTCTTGAAAACTGGAGCAGAAATTCTGTGATTTCAGGAAGAAATACGGTAAATGGAGCTACGGTTTATTCTAATATTGACCAAGTTTTCTCAAATCTTCCAGAATTGGTAAAAACTCTGAAAGCTGACCCTATTTATCAGACTTTAACCAAAATGAGAGAAACTTATGTAACTAAAGCAGATGCTCAATATGTAGGTTTACAAAGCAAAATAGATGCTTTGCAAAAGAAATATTTAGCGCAAATGATGGCTACAGATACCGAAAGAAAATTTTTCCCAGATGCCAATTCTACACTCAGAGTGACTTACGGAAAAGTGAAAGGTTCTAATCCTGCAGATGCGATTTCTTACCACTACGAAACCACTCTAGATGGTGTAATGGAAAAATATGTTCCGGGAGATTATGAATTTGATGTTCCACAAAAATTGATTCAGTTGTACAACACCAAAGATTATGGCGATTACAAAAATGCTGCAGGAAAAATTCCATTAGCATTTACGGCAACCAATCACACCACTGGTGGAAACTCAGGAAGTCCAGCTCTTGACAAAAAAGGAAACCTTATCGGTTTAAATTTTGACAGACAATGGGAAGGTACAATGAGTGATATAAATTTTGACCCTAGATTCAGCCGAAATATCATGGTTCAGACCAAGTATATTTTATTTATCATCGATAAATTTGCAGGAGCAAGATGGTTATTAGACGAAATGAAAATTGTGAAATAATTTTCGATAAAATATTTTAGTAAGAACGCGCCAAAAGGTGCGTTCTTTTTGTATAATCTAAACATAAAAAAGCCTCAGAATTTCTTCTGAGGCCAAACACAAATGATGAAATTTACTCTTACCTCTGTAGAGTTATACAAAGGTAAGTCTATTAAATTTTGTAATTGTTACACTATAACTACCTGATTTTATATTATTTTCAGTTTTAATATCCAAAAATTTCTTCTAAACTCAGTTCTTGAAAATCTCCTAAGTTTTCAATCGCAGAATGGTCTAAATTTTCTTTTTTGCCCATTATCGCAACGTTATAAGAAATGGGTTTTATTTCTTGATTGTAAAATTGAGTTAAATCTTCTAGCTGTAGATTTTCTATTTCGTGGTAAATTTTTTCTCTAATATCATAATCTATTCCTATTTTTTTAAGATTTAAAAAATTAAAGAAAATATTGGTTCTGGTTATTCTGGTAGAAGCAATTTGTTTCAGCGCAGAATTTTTAGCATTATTAAACTGTGTAGGAATTTGAGGCAAATCTTGCATTAAATCAGCCATCGCCTCTACTGCTAAATGCAATTTATTGGCTTGTGTACCAATGTAACTTACCACGTAATTATACCTATCCAAATAAGTCGCAGTAGAGTAATTTACATACGCAGAATACGCTAAACTCTTGCTTTCTCTGAGTTCCTGAAAAACAATAGACGACAAACCTCTGCCAAAATATTCATTAAAAACATTGATTTTTCCGTAATTTTCGGTATTCAGTTGAGAAGCCCTACCAATTTTACTCATTTCCATTTGCACCATATCATAATTGGTAAAGAAAACTTTTCCCTGCGTTTCCAATTCTTGATAAATTTTCGGCTTTGGAATGGTGAGTGTTGCTTTTTCTAACAACGGTTGAATTTTTTCCTTGAACCCATCAAAATCTTTACCGTAGAAGAAAATTTCATAAGGTAATTGGGTCAAGTTTTTCACTTTTTCAGTCAGATGTTCTACTTTCGTTGCTCTTAATTTCTCTTCAGAAATCACATCTCTGAATCTGGAATTTTCACCAAATTTAGCATAATGACTTAATGCGGTCATAATTCTTGATTTGTCTTTTTTAGCAACATTTCGGCTTTCTAAAATCAATTCTATCGTACTTTCATAGACTTCATTATCAGGTTTTACTTCAGTAATCCAATGTTTTAAAAGTTCAAAACCTTTGATTAGATTTTCCTCAAAACCAGTAAGCGAAATAATCATTTGGTCGTCATACGTTTTGAAATCATTGCTGATTCCCAATTTGAAAAACTCTTGACTTAATTGATCTGCCGAAAAACGAGAAGTTCCCAAATACTGTAAAACTTGCACCGCTAAGAAAAGCTCTTTATCATGGTCTGTTCCTATCTTATAAATCAAATGCAACTGCGCAATGTGATTGTACTTATTTTTGACAAAACTGATTTTTTTATCTCCAATTTGAGTTTCCTCAATCATATTTTTGTAATCAATGAATTTCGGAGTAATTTCTGAAGATTTTTGGTGAAGAATTTCTGTCAAAAATTCAGATTGCGCTTCTCTATTGATTTTAACAGGAGTAATTCCCGGATTTTCTACTCGGATAAGATTTTCGTTTTCGCCACGCAATTTTTTGACGATCACATAATTTTTTTGGAAGAATTTTTGAGCAAAATCTATCACATCTTGCTTGGTAATTTTCTCAAATTTCTCAATTTCCGAAAGTTCTTCTTCCCAAGTTCTGTCATTGATATAAATTCCATAAAGTGCTGTTGCTAAACCATCTGCAGTTTCCAGATTTCTGATTTTCTGCAATTTCATATCATTGATAATCGCAGGAATTAACCAATCTGGGAAATCACCATTTTTCACTTTTTCTATCTCTGCCAAAAGCAGTTGTTCTGCCTCTTCTAAAGATTGATTTTCCTTCGGAACAATCATGAGCGAGAACAATCCGTATTGCTTAAAACCGAGTTCATAAGCATAACTTCTGAGCGCTTTATGTTTTTGGTTGATATTTAAATCTAGCAAACCTGCTTCGCCAGAATTGGAGAGAATTTGAGCCACCATTTCTGCCAAATGCTCTTCTTTTGTTCCATAAGAATCTGTTCTCCAAGCGATGTTTAATCTAGGCGCAGAAGGACTTTTTACAATTCTTTCTACAATTTCAGTTTGAGGTTCTTCTATGATTTTTTCTTTCTTTGGAAGTTCTTTGTACTCAAATTTTCCAAAATATTGATCGACCAAAAGAATGGTTTCTTCAAAATCTAAATCTCCCACCAAAACCATCGCCATATTATTAGGCACATAAAAATCATTGAAATATTGATGAATAGACTTCATAGAAGGATTTTTCAAATGCTCAGATTTCCCCAAAGTGGTTTGTTGACCATTAGGATGTTTCGGAAAAAGAGCTTCCATAAGCGCATAATTTACCAACCTCACATCATTGTCTTGTGCACGATTAAATTCTTCGTAAACCGATTCTAACTCAGTATGAAAAAGCCTTAAAACAAGACCAGAAAAACGCTCTTTTTCTATTTTGAGCCATTTTTCCAATTCATTATTCGGAATGTTATTTTTATAGACGGTTTCGTCTAACCAAGTGTGAGCATTGGTTCCTGTAGCGCCAAGAGAAGAAATAACTTTGTCATATTCATTGGCAATCGCATATTGACTGGCTTCTTGAGAAATTTCGTCTATTTTTCTATAAATTTCCTTCTTTTTTTCTGGGTTTTGCTCGGATTTGTGCAGTTCGTACAAATCAGAAATTTGGTCTAATAATACTTTTTCTTTCTCCCAATCCAACGTTCCTAATTTGCTCGTTCCTTTGAACATCATATGCTCTAAATAATGCGCCAATCCTGTATTGTCTGATGGATCATTATTGCTTCCTGTTCTTACTGGAATATAGGTTTGGATTCTAGGAGCATCGTCATTTTGAGCCAAATAAACCGTTAATCCATTGTTTAATTTGTAGATTCTTACACCCGTTTCATCTCCTTCTACTTGTTGGTAAGTGTACCCGTTTTTATCTGTAAAATTTTTAGTTTTTAATACTAATTTCGTCTGCATTAATTTCTTATTTCTTAATTATTTATTCGGATATTTCTGAATGAGAGCTTGTAAAATTGCCCACGTTTCTATATCCATTACTCCATCGTAATTTTGTGGTCTAAAATGATATTGGAAAGCCTCTATAGTTTTCTTTGTAGCATCATCCCAAACTCCTGTTTCTGTAATTCCATAGCCAAATTGTTTTAGGGCAATCTGTACTTTCATCACAAAAGCCATGTCATTGATTTTTGAATTAAATTCTTCTGGAATGATTTGAGATTGGAAACTTTGAACTGTAGCATCATCATACCACATTCCTATTCCGTATTCGTCATATAATTTTTTCCAAGGAAATAATGGACCTGGATCTTGTTTACGAGTTGGCGCAATGTCTGAATGTGCTAAAACATTGGTAGGCGGAATTTGGTAACGCGTTACAATATCTTGAACCAAAGCGGCTACTTTTTTCACTTGATGCTCAGGAAACGGAACGAAAACTCTTTTTCCGTCAACTACTTTAAAACCTTCATTCACGATTTCTATCCCGATAGAAGTATCATTAAGCGTTGCATCTTTTCTCCATGAACTGATTCCTGCATGATAAGACCTTTTATTTTCGTCTACCAACTGATAAATTTCTATATCGGTAGAATCATTCACCAGATAGTGAGAACTCACGGCTTGAGTGGTTAAAACCCTCACAGATTTATCATGATCCAAAGCTGTGTAATGTAAAATCACATATTTCTGTCTGAAATTTTGTGCAATGGCAGGAAAATGATATCTGGTTACTTTATAACCTTCTGGTTTTGCTCCTACCAAAGATCCATAACTGATGGTATTATCATTTTTAGTTGGGTCTGCTATATTTACTGTAAAATAGTCGCCATGTACATCATGTTTTATCTCCGGTTTAGGAGGTTTTGGTATCGTAGATGCGGTTGGTTGAGGTAAATTATTAGGTTTTGCAATTTCTTTTTGCGATCCACAAGAAATAATTAAAGATGCTAAACCTATGAAATATAATGAATTACGCATTTTATTGATTTTTTAAAAGATTATTTATTCAAAAATACGAAAATTTTTAGCAATTTTTTTTTGGTTATTAAGGAAAACTGTCCTATATTTGCACTCGCAATTACGGAAGAGAAGTTCTTAAAAGAATCTGCAAGGAGGGTTGCCGGAGTGGTTAACGGAGCAGTTTGCTAAACTGTCGACTCGCAAGGGTCGCAAGGGTTCGAATCCCTTACCCTCCGCAACCAAGAAATTCGGGGTGTAGCGTAGTCCGGTCATCGCGCCTGGTTTGGGACCAGGAGGTCGCAGGTTCGAATCCTGCCGCCCCGACTGTTTTGGTAATTTCCTCAAAATTACACAATGGGTGCGTAGCTCAGCTGGATAGAGCATCTGCCTTCTAAGCAGACGGTCTCAGGTTCGAATCCTGACGCGCTCACGAAAACCTCGCTTTTAGCGAGGTTTTTCTTTTTTTTAATTTATTATTTATTATTTTAATGAATGAAAAATTTGGTAATTATTGGCAAGGTTTTTCCAGAGCCTAATTCTACAGCTGCCGGTTCTAGAATGATTCAATTGATGGATTTATTCTTAGCTCAAAATTATCAAATCACCTTTCTTTCCACGGCTTCTATTTCAGAAAATAGTTTTGATTTGAGTTCAAAAAATATTCAATTTCAAAACATTTTACTCAATGACAACAGTTTTGATGAACTCATCAAAAATCTAAACCCAGAAATCGTCATTTTTGACAGATTCACCACCGAAGAACAATTCGGGTGGCGAGTTTCGGAGCAAGTTCCGAACGTCGTGAAAATTCTTGACACTGAGGATTTACATTTCCTAAGAAATGCCAGAGAAAAAGCTTTTAAACAAAATAAAATTTTAGAAAATTCAGATTTAATCAATGATGTTTTCAAACGTGAAATGGCTTCCATTTTAAGATGCGATCTTTCCCTCATCATTTCTGAATTCGAAATGAATTTACTCATCGAAAAGTTTAAAATTGACGAGAATATTTTATTTTATCTTCCACTTTTTGCTGAAGCTAAAAAATCTGAAACTTCCTTTTCAGAAAGAAAAAATTTTATCAGCATCGGTAATTTTTTCCACGAACCGAATTGGCACACTGTTCTTCAACTCAAAAAACTTTGGAAAGACATCAAAAAACAACTTCCAGAAGTCGAAATTCACATTTATGGCGCTTATGCAACGGAAAAAGTTTTCCAATTACACAACGAAAAAGAAGGTTTCATCATCAAAGGAAGAGCCGAAAATGTAGAAAGTGTTTTTAGCCAAGCAAAAGTTTTACTTGCTCCCATTCCTTTTGGAGCTGGGATTAAAGGTAAATTGCTCGAAAGTATGCAATTTGGTTTACCCAATGTTACTTCCGCAGTTGGTGCAGAAGCAATGCAAGGAAACCATGACTGGAATGGTTTTATTACCGATAACGAAACAGAAATCATAGAAAAAGCAGTTCTACTCTATCAAGATGAAAATCTCTGGCAAAAATCTCAAGAAAACGGCTTCAACATTATAGAAAACAGATTCAAAAAAGAACTTTTTGAGCCCAATTTCATTCATAAAATTCAAGAAATTTCTGAAAATTTAGAATCACACAGAAACCAAAATTTTTTAGGCCAAATTCTTCAACACCACACGTTACAAAGTACTAAGTACCTGAGCAAGTGGATTGAAGAAAAGAACAAAAAATAATCCCACAAAATTTCCGTATTTTTACGCTTTAAAGTGAAAATATGCCGCAAAAAATCACAGAATTAGCTCAAGAATTGGGAGTTACCACAGAATCTCTTAAAAACTTCATCGAAGATTTTGATTTAGACCTTTCAGAATGTCTTTTTCCAAATCTTGAAGTAAAAGATGATTTTGCCAAATTTGCTAGAGAAAACGTTAAATTTTTAAAAAAATATGAAAAAGACTTAGTAGAGGAAAAATCTTCTACTCAAATTGCTTCAGAAATTCACCAACCCGTAGAAAAAGTAGAAGCCATTATCAAGAAAAATAAACCCAATTTATTCGAAAACGGCTTGTATAAATCCTCGGTTTCTAGTTTCGGCATAGATAATAAACTCGGCGGAAATTACAGTTTCGTTTATGATTATTTCGGGCATCTTACATCATTAACTCAGCGAGATTTCATTGGCTATAGAGATTTATATTTCTACATTACAGAAATGCTGAATCCTTTTATTGATGAAACTCAGACCAAAGATTGGGGCATCCAAAAACCTGCTGGAATTATTTTATACGGCCCACAAGGAAGTGGAAAAATTTTCTGGGCAAGAAAAATCGCAGAAATCATCAATTATGAGTTCAAAGAAGTAATGAATTCTTACTTAAGAACCAGTTTTATCAACGGAAAAAGAAGTGATTTTAATGATTACTTAACGGCAATGATGAAGGAAGATAAAGTCTTGCTATTTTTAGAAAACTTCCACGAAATTGCTCAAGAAAAACCCATTGACGACAGCATTTTCTCTGAAAATAAATCTACCAAAGACATTATTCTTCATTCGATTCATAAATTTGTAAACGAAGATTTATTGATGGTAGTTGCAGCTAATAATTTGGTTGGAATAGACAATGAGGTTTTTGCACCAGGAAGATTTGATATAAAGATTCCAATTTTCCCACCAAATGAAGATGAAAGAGCACAAATGATTATGCAATATATCACGCTCAACTTATCTGAAGACGCCATTTTGATGAAAATTTTAAAACACAATGGCGCAGACAAAAAACCATATTGGAGTGACTATGCAAAACGCATGAAACTCTTTAGCAATACCATGATGATTGATTTCACCCAAAGTGTAAAAAAACGTCTCAGAAATGTATATTTGCGTAAGAAAACTCATGCTTGCAAAATTGAAAAATCAATTCTAGAAGCCAGTTTCATAGAATGTGCCAGTAAATTGACCGATGAATATTTAAACGAAGTTCAGCAGTTCATCAGAGAAGTTTCAGCCAATGATTATGATGTCTTTGCAGCCAGAATTGAAGCCATGAAAAAAGAGTTTCAAGCTTATATTATTAAAGAAAAACCACACAGAAAAATAGGTTTCAACGTAGAAGAAGATTAAAATGGATACAGAAAATTTAAAAATTCAGATAAAAACATTTTTTGGTTTAGAAGAAGTTCTTGCCGAAGAAATTAAAAAGCTAGGCGGAAGAAAAGTAGAGATTAAAAACCGTGCGGTAAATTGTGAAGGCGACCTTGGTTTTCTTTACAAAATCAATTATTCTGCTAGAACCGCTGTTAAAATTTTGGTTCCTATTGCAACTTTCAAAGCATGGAACGAAAATAAATTTTATGACAAAGTTTTTGATTTTCCTTGGGAAACCGTGATGAGTGTAGACCAAAGTTTTGCCATAGATTCTACGGTTTATTCTGAAACGTTCACGCATTCACAATTTGTAGCCTTGAAAATGAAAGATGCAATTTGTGATTATTTCGTGATGAAAGAAAGACGTAGACCAGATGTAGACCCGAAAAATCCAGATATTAAATTCCACCTTCATATTGACAGAGAATTGGTAACAATTTCTTTAGATTCTTCTGGAGACCCTTTGTTTAAGCGTGGTTACCGAAAAGAACAAGGAGAAGCGCCAATTAATGAAGTCTTGGCTTCAGGAATGTTGCAACTGGCAGGTTGGGACGGAAAAGGAAATTTTCTTGATCCAATGTGCGGAAGTGGAACGCTTTTGATAGAAGCAGCTATGCTTGCAATGGATTTACCTGCGCAGATTTTCAGAAAGAAATTTGCATTCCAAAATTGGAAAAATTATGACGCTGAGTTGTTTGCAAAAATCAAAGAATTTAGAATCAACAGAATTAAAGAATTTACGGGGAAAATCGTAGGTTACGACATTGATGCAAGAATGCTAAATGCTGCGAGAATCAACATAGAAGCCGCAGAAATGGAAGATGTAATTGAAGTAAAAAAACAAAACTTCTTTGAATCTGAAAAAGATATGTTCCCATTGTTGATGGTTTTCAATCCGCCTTATGATGAGAGAATTTCGATTAACCAACCTGATTTTTACAAGAAAATTGGCGATACTTTTAAACAAAAATATCCAAATACTTTGGCTTGGATGATTTCATCAGATTTAGAAGGTGTAAAAAATGTAGGTTTAAGACCATCGAGAAAAATAAAATTGTTCAACGGAAAATTAGAATGCCGTTTCTTGCAATACGAAATGTATGAAGGCACGAAGAAGATTCATAAACTGGAGAAGTAATTTTTTAACCGCAAAAGAGACAAAAGAAATGTTTGAAAACAAGTATTTCAAAAGAACAAAAAGCAAATTTCAAAATAAATTTAAACCTTTTTAGACTTTTGAATTACTAAAAAGAGATAGAGCTTTTGTCTCTTTTGTGGTTAAATCACTATCTTTACACATCAATTTTTCAAAAAATTCCATGCAAAATACAGCTCAACAATTTAGCGAAGTGATTAATCAATGTCGTGATTTATTTTCTAAAAAATTACAAGATTATGGTGCAGCCTGGCGTGTTTTAAGACCGAGTTCTATTACCGACCAAATTTATATAAAAGTCAATAGAATTCGTACTTTACAGATGACTGACGTAAAAATGGTAGATGAACACGAAGAAGATGAGTTTATAGCGATTGTGAACTACTCTATTATTGGATTAATTCAGTTGGAGAAAGGTTTTTCTGAAAATTTAGACGAAGACAGAGCCGAAATTTTGAAATTATACGACGATTACGCTCAAAAAGCTAAAGATTTAATGCTTCGTAAAAACCACGATTATGGTGAAGCTTGGCGCGAAATGAGAATTTCATCTATCACCGATTTAATTTATCAAAAAGTTCTTCGCACGAAACAAATTGAAGACAATCAGGGAAAAACTCTGGTTTCAGAAGGTTTAGACGCCAATTATTATGACATGCTGAATTATGCGGTATTCTGTCTCATTAAAATGATGGAAGAGAAAATTTGAAAACGTTTGTCATTTTGAGCGAAACAAAGTGAAGCGAAAAATCTATTTTAAAAAGATTCTTCATTTCGTTACACTGCATTCAGAATGACAAAAAAACCAAACTATAAAATATGAAAAAAATTTTAAGATACATAATTGCTGTTATTTTCATTGCATCTGGTTTTGTAAAAGCAGTTGATGTGAAAGGTTTTTCTTTTAAACTCGAAGAATATTTTTCGCCAGACGTTTTTAATTTGACTTTTTTACAAAATTTCACGTTAGAAATTGCAATTTTAGTAGTCGCATTAGAACTAGTTTTAGGATTAATGCTTTTGTTGAAAATGAAGCTAAAATGCACACTTATTTCGTTAATTGCATTGTGCGTTTTCTTTGCATTTCTTACGTTTTATTCGGCTTATTATAACAAAGTTACAAATTGCGGTTGTTTCGGAGATGCCATTAAATTCACGCCTTGGCAAAGCTTCTGGAAAGACATTACGTTACTTTTCGGTTTAATTATTCTTTGGTTTTTAAATAAAAAATCAGACACATTAAATAATGAAAAAGAATTTCTAAAAATGCCATTTCTTGGTATTGGAATTTTAATTTCTGCTTTCATCATTTACTACGGAATTGCACACGAACCTTTGATTGATTTCAGAGATTATAAAATTGGGACTGATTTAAATCTTGAGAAACAAAAAATCGCGGCTAATCCTTCAGAATACAAAACTTCTTACACCATGAAAAATACCAAAACTGGTGAAGAAAAAGTGGTAGGACAAGATGATTTTGTGAACCAAAAAGAATATTGGAAAGAAGGAACGCCTTGGCAAATTCAGAAAGGGAAAGAAGTTTCTGTTTTGGTAAAGCAAGGCTATCAATCTTCTATTGATAAATTCAAATTAGAAGACGAAAACGGAAATGATTTGACCGACCAAATTCTACATTTACCGAAAGTGTATTTGATTTTCTCTTATAAACCAAAGGAAATTTCAAAAGAAGATTTCCTAAAATATGAAAGTTACATTAAAGCTAATGAAAATGCTTTTGGAATAACAACCGAAAAAGGCATTTTCAAAACAATTCCTAATTTAACCATGGACGGAACAGCAATCAAAACCATTGCTAGAAGCAATCCTTTCGTTTTGGTTTTAGAAAACGGTAAAATTGTAGAAAAGAAAAGTCTTGAAGATTTTAAAAAAGAAAATTTTGAATAAATAAAAAATTTTGCGCTCATTGCGAAAAACTTTGCGACTTTGCGTGAAAAAAAATAAATAAAAATAAAATGAGAAAAACCAACAAATCCATCGCAGGATATCATTTATTGATGATTCTTTCGGCTGTAGATTATAAATTTCATGCAGGCGAAGAACAAGTCATCAGAGAATATCTAGAAGAAGAATTTCCGTTCCATGTGAATCTGGATAACGAATTAGAAGTGATTTCTGCGCTTCAACCTAGCGATTGGAAAGACCATTTTGAGTTTCAAGCACATTGTTTCCTAGACGATTCTACCGAAAAAGAACGTAAAGAATTTAAACAATTTGCAAAAAAACTCATCAAAGCAGACGCAACTGTTTCAGACAGAGAGCATGACTTCTACTCTTTGATGAAAACCATTTGGAAATTGTAATTGGTAATTGGTAATTGGTAGTTGGTAATTGGATTATATAAACAAATCTGATAAATCAGCAAGATAAAATCTTCAAAACTGATTCAATTCATACCCTCAAATTTCTGTAAATCTTTAAAATTTCAGAAATTTGTAAAAATTTAAAATTTAACCTCAATACTTTATAGAAATGAGAAAAAACATTGTAGCAGGAAACTGGAAAATGAACAAAAATGTAATTGATGCTCAGCAATTAATGGCTCAATTATTAGATTATAAAAAAGCAAACGCTACCAACTGCGAAGTGTGGATTGCACCGCCTTCATTGTACTTAATGATGGCAAGAGATATTTTCGAAAATAACGAAGTGGGCGTTTTTTCACAAGACATGAGCGAATACGAAAGTGGCGCTTACACAGGTGAAATTTCTGCAGATATGTTACAATCTATCGAAGCGGACGGTTCTATCATTGGTCACAGCGAAAGAAGACAATACCACGGCGAAACCGATTCTCACTGCAACAGAAAAGTGAAATTGGCTTTAGATAAAGGTTTAACTCCTATTTATTGCAACGGCGAAACTCTAGAACAAAGAAAAGCTGGTCAACATCTTGAAGTGGTGAAAAACCAAACAGAAACTGCTCTTTTCACGCTTACTGCGGAAGAAATTAAAAAAGTGGTTATCGCTTACGAACCAGTTTGGGCAATCGGAACTGGCGAAACAGCCACTCCAGAACAAGCACAAGAAATTCACGCGCACATAAGAAGCCTTATCGCTGCAAAATATGGACAAGAGGTGGCTGATGAAATTTCTATTCTTTACGGCGGTTCTGTAAAACCAGACAATGCGAAAGAAATTTTCTCTCAACCCGATATTGATGGTGGTTTAATTGGCGGTGCTGCTTTGAAATTAGAAGATTTTTCTAAAATTATTGAAGGTTTTAATTAGTAGTGACAAGTCATGACTTGTCAAAAAAATATAAAGTCGGGGAATTTTTTCTCGGCTTTTTTTGTAGCTCACGTTTTGGAATTTTTTCACTTTCAGACACGCTTTCCGCACTCGCTTTTTAATTTTTTCCACACTCAACCCTTTCAGAGTTTAAAACTCTGAAAGGGTTTCTTCCAAGCAAAAAAAATTAAAAGAGCTCAATCAATGCTACAATCGTGGCTAAATTTCACGGGCAGTTTTTCTTTTCAATTTTTTAAAAATTTTGCTTTAAATTAATTAATAATAATGTTTGTCATTCCGTAGGAATCTATATTATCAATATAAAAACAGGTATAGATTCCTACGGAATGACAAAAAAACTGGAACAGAAAACGTTTTCTTCTTTGAAAACAATCGACGCTCGCTTCGCTCGCTCCAACAAAAACAATCTATCGCTCCTACGGAGCTCAAAAAAATCTCCACAAAATTTTTCTACAAACCTTTTGTTCCTATGGAACAATCTTTCCAGAAGTGAAACTTTTCAAAAATTCCAAACAAACCTTGTCAACTTCGTAACAAACTTGGAGAACTTCTTGTTACAAAAACTTTGAGAAAAACTTTGCTCTTTTACGTAAAACAAATTCCGTAAATTTGCAAACTCGTAACCCGAATCTCGTAACTCGAAACAATAAACAAATGCAAAACTATACAGAATTCAACTTCAAAATACAACCACTAGAACCTTGGAACGAAATCTTAATGGCAGAACTTATCGAAATAGGTTTTGACAGTTTCACTGAAGAATTAGAAGGCATTTTGGCTTATATTCCAACGGATTTGGTCAACGAAGAGAATTTCAAAACCCTAGAAATTTTCAACAATGAAAATGTAAAAATTTCTTACACTTTCCAAGAAATGCCGAACATCAACTGGAACGAAGAATGGGAAAAAAACTTCTCTCCGATTAATGTAGAGGATAAGGTTTTAATCCGTGCAGAATTTCACGAACCATATCCAGCAATGGAAGAAATCATTATTCAGCCGAAAATGTCTTTCGGAACGGGACATCACCCAACTACGCATCTCATGATTCAGCAAATGCTGGAAATGGATTTCAAAGACAAAAAAGTTTTGGATATGGGTTGCGGAACGTCAGTTTTGGCTATTTATGCAAAAATGAAAGGCGCAAAAGATGTTTTGGCAATTGACATTGATGAATGGTCAGTTGAAAATTCTAAAGAAAACGCTGAAAGAAACAATGTAGAACTCAGAATAGAACTGGGAACTGCCGAAAATTTAGGAAAAGAAAAATTTGATATTATTTTAGCAAATATCAACAGAAATATCTTGATTTCAGACATCCCAACTTACGTAAAAGACATGAACGAAGGCAGCGAATTATTGCTTTCTGGCTTATGTTTCTTTGATGTAGCAGATATTCTGGAAGTTTGTACCGAACAAGGTCTTAAACTCAAAAACAAACAACAGCGCGAAGAATGGTGCAGTTTGCTTTTAGAAAAATAAATTTTTAGAAAAACGTTCAATTAAATTTGAGCGTTTTTTTATTTCCACATCATGTTCAAAATCATTAAATTTGCGTTTTTACAAAAACATATATAGAAAGCATTATCAATATGACTTCACAAGAAATACGCCAACAGTTTTTAGATTTTTTCAAAAGCAAAGGACACTTAATTGTTCCTTCTGCTCCAATTGTGCTGAAAGATGATCCTACTCTGATGTTTTCCAACTCTGGAATGACGCAGTTTAAGGACTATTTCCTTGGTTACAAAGAACCAAAAGCACCTAGAATTGCCGATACTCAAAAATGTTTGAGAGTTTCCGGTAAACACAATGATTTAGATGATGTAGGTCGTGATACGTATCACCACACCATGTTCGAAATGTTGGGAAATTGGAGTTTTGGAGATTATTTCAAAAAAGAAGCCATCGATTTTGCTTGGGAATTATTGACCGAAGTTTATAAAATTCCAAAAGAAAACTTATATGTAACTATTTTTGAAGGAGATGCTTCAGAAAATTTAGAGCGCGACCAAGCTGCTTATGATTTCTGGAAAGCACACATTTCAGAAGACAGAATTATCAATGGAAACAAGAAAGATAATTTCTGGGAAATGGGTGAATCTGGACCTTGTGGACCTTGTTCAGAAATTCACGTAGACCTACGTTCTGAAGAAGAAAAAGCACAGACTCCGGGAGTTCAGTTGATTAACCAAGATCATCCTCAAGTTGTAGAAATTTGGAATAACGTATTCATGGAGTTCAACAGAAAAGCTGATGGAACTCTAGAAAAACTTCCTGCGCAACACGTAGATACAGGAATGGGATTTGAGAGACTTTGTATGGCGTTGCAAGGTAAAAAATCTAATTATGACACCGATGTTTTCACTCCGCTGATTGCAAAAGTAGAAGAACTTTCTGGTAAAAAATATGAAGGAATTTTAGAAAACGAAAAAGATATTGCAATTCGTGTGGTTGTTGATCACATTAGAGCCGTCTCTTTTGCGATTGCAGACGGACAATTGCCTTCCAATGGTGGCGCTGGATACGTAATTCGTAGAATTTTGAGACGTGCAATTTCATATTCTTACAGATTTTTAGATATGAAAGAGCCTTTCCTATATGAATTGGTAGCTGTTCTTAAAAATCAAATGGGTGCTTTCTTCCCAGAAATTGTGAAGCAAGAAAAATTGGTGACCGAAGTGATTAAAGAAGAAGAAAATTCTTTCTTGAAAACCATTGAACACGGTTTAGTTCGTCTAGATCACATCATCAAAGATACCATTGCTAAAAACGAAAAAGTTTTACCTGGAGCTGAAGTTTTTGAATTGTATGACACGTATGGTTTCCCAGCCGATTTATCTAGAATTATTGCCGAAGAAAAGCAATTAACCGTAGATGAAAAAGGCTTCGATGAAGAAATGGAGAAACAAAAACAACGTTCTAAAAAATCATCGGCGCAAAAAGTTTATGACTGGGTAATTTTAGAAGAAAAGCCAGAAACTTTTGTAGGTTATGACCAAACTTCTTCTGAAACTTACATTACAAGATATAGAAAAGTAGAAAATAAAGACGGAGAATTCTTCCAAATTGTATTGAATAAAACACCTTTCTATCCTGAAGGTGGTGGTCAGGTTGGTGACAAAGGAATTCTTATCCCAAGTTATGCAGAAGGTTTTGACCTTACTAATCCTGCTGCTTTTGACAGAGAAAATTCAACTGAAATTTTAGAAGTTTTAGAAACTAAAAAAGAAAATAACCTCATCATTTCTTTGGTGAAAGAATTGCCAAAAGATGCTGGAGCGCTTTTCTACGCAGAAGTAAACACCGCAGACAGAAAAAACACTCAAGCAAATCACTCTGTAACACACTTGTTGCACGAAGCTTTGAGAGACGTTTTAGGAACTCACGTAGAGCAAAAAGGTTCTTATGTAGGTCCAGAATATTTGCGTTTCGATTTCTCGCATTTTTCTAAAATGAACGAAGAAGAATTGGCATTAGTTGAGGAAAAAGTTAATGCTAAAATCAAGGAAAATCTTCCATTACAGGAATTCAGAAATATCCCGATTCAGGAAGCGCTAGACAAAGGAGCAATGGCTCTTTTCGGAGAAAAATATGGTGACAATGTAAGAATGATTCAATTCGGAAGTTCTAGAGAATTATGCGGTGGAACTCACGTAAAATCTACTGGCGAAATTGGGTATTTCAAATTGGTTGCAGAAAGTTCTACTGCTGCTGGAATTAGGAGAATAGAAGCAATTTCTGGTGATAAAGCAACGGAATATTTCAAAAATTTAGAAAACCAACTGAAAGAAGTTTCTGCCTTATTAAAATCTAAAGATTTGGTAAAATCTATCGAAAAATTATTAGAAGAAAATACTGCACTAAAATCTGAAGTTGAAGCTTTGAAAAAAGAAAAAGCAAAAGGCGAAATTAACGATTGGAAAAACGCTTTCGTACAAAAAGACGACAAACAATTATTGGTGAAACGCACTTCTCTTGACGCTGGTTCTGTAAAAGATATTGTCTTCCAATTGAAAAAAGAAATTCCAAATTCTGTAACGATTGTCATTTCTGACGCAGGCGAAAAACCAATGATTACGGTTGGCGTTTCTGCTGATTTAGAAGCAAATTATCACGCTGGAAACATTGTAAAAGAACTCGCAAAAGAAATTCAAGGTGGTGGTGGTGGAAACCCAGGTTTCGCAACTGCTGGTGGAAAAAACCTTGCAGGAATTGAAAACGCTTTGAATAAAGCAATGGAAATTTAATTTTACGAAAATTTAAAATATTTTAACCCTTTCAAGAAAATTGAGAGGGTTTTTTAATAAAAATTTGTGATTTTAAGAGCGTTTGTGTAACATTTTAATCCCTAGTTTTGTCTTATTAGAAAAAACCAAATGAAACAAACTTTATCGGCGCTATTTCTTCTTTTTTTTACTTTATATTTTTCTCAAAATCAACTTCAAGTTATCAATGCTAAAAATCAAAAAGCGGTGTACAATGCTGCCGTATATTGTGATGATGATTTGCTAGGAAAAACAGATGCAAATGGGAAAATAACCTTCAAAACCAAATGTAAAAAAGTAGAAATTTTTGCCAATAATTTTGAAGATAAAGAAGTGAGCGTACAAAAAGAAATGAAAGTTTCCTTAACGCCGAGTAAAGAAAAAACGGGAAACATAGACAAAGTTATTCTCACCGATAAAAGCGATGCAAAAGCTCTGAAAATTCTAGACGAATTCAATAAAAATTACAAAAAAAACAGTCCACAAGCGTTAGATTCTTATCAATTCAAATCATACAGTAAAATTTCGATTGATGTAGACCAAGATTCTATCGCAGATTATCAAAATTTTCTCGCCAAAAGAGCAGATTCTTTGGCAAAAATTGAGAAAAGAACGTTCAAACAAAAAGACAAAGAAAAGAAAGATTCACTTCTGGGCGAAGATTTCGTAAATGCAACCAAGGAAAGTCAGTTCTTTCTTTGGGAAAAAGCTACAGAACATCAATTTTCTCAAAAATACGGTGATAAAACCAATATTTTAGACAGCAGAATGTCTGGTTTTCCTAATCCAATTTATGAAGCTTTGGCATTGAATATTTCTTATCTCAATCGTATTCCGAGACAGTTGAGTCCAGAAAATCGCAACATTTATCGTTATTATCTTTCAGACACTATTGAAATTGACAATAGAAAAACTTATGTGATTAAATTCAAAGAAATCACCAATAAATTGAAGCAAAATCCGAGAAAATACAATGGTAAAATTTACATTGATGCAGAAAATTATGCTTTAAAAAAACTGGAAACCAGCAGTAAAAAACAAAACGAAGGAAGCGGAACCATCATTTGGAAACCTATTAACAATAAATGGTTTTTGGTTTCTGAAAACCTGAAAGTAAAAATGGGCAACTCTCGTTTTGAAACAGCTAAAAAAGACAGTGTAAAAAAAGACGAAAAGCAAAAGTTTAAAACCAAAAAATTTGGTAATTTTCTGTATGTCAAAAACCAATATTTTGATTTTGAAACCAATATTACTCAACAAAAAAGTGATTTTTCTGGCTATTCTTTAGAAGTAAAAAACGCAGATGGAAGCTTGCTTTCTCAATACAGAACCGATTCTTTATCTGCGAGAGAAAGTGCAACGTATCAAAAAATAGACACCTTAGTCAAAAAAGCAGATTTTGAAAAAAGAGTGAACCTCATCACCAATTTATTGAAGGGAAATATCCGCTATAAAATGCTGGATTTTGATGTTTTAAAATTCTTTGAACTCAATAAATATGAATCGTTAAGATTGGGAATCGGCGTAAAACTGAATGAGAAATTTTCTAAAACTTTTTCACCCGATTTTTATGTGAGTTATGGCTTCAAAGACCATCGTTGGAAATACAGAATCGGTTTAGACACCAAACTTTCGAGCAAAAGAACGTCAGTTTTTAGAGTTCATTATTCCGATGATGTTTTTGCCGCAGGAAGAATCAGCACCGCACTTTGGGACAATCCAATGAAATTAAAAGACATAGGAGTAGATTTGTATAATGCTAATTTCTATCAAAGTAAAAAATTCGGAGCTTCATTTTTGTACGATGTTTCTAATAGTTTGACGGCAAAAATTGGATTAAATCACGAAAATCAAAAAGCACTTTTTGACTATCAATACCAAAATTTAGGAAATAGTTTCAAAAATGTGAGCGCAACTGTATCATTGAAATTTTCTCCAAACGATAAAAATATGATGACTCCAGGTGGAAAATTAACGTATGAAAAGAAATTTCCACAATTTTTCTTGAATTATGAATTCGGAAGTAAAATTTTCGATGGCGAGCTAAATTACCACAGATTAGACGCTTTGGCAATACATCAATTCAGAAGCAAATTAGGAACCACAACTCTTAAATTTTTAGGCGGGATATCTTCCGGAACCGCTCCTATTTGGAAAAATTTTGAAATTATCGGACAAACCAATGGTTCATCAGAAAATTGGACTTCAAAAATCAATACACCATCCACTTTAGGATTTGTAACCATGCCTTCTGGAACTTTCTATGCAGATAAATTTGTGAGTTTGCAGGTTTCTCAATACATGCCTCTCAGGTTTAAAACAATCGGGAAAACCTATTCTACCATAGAATTAGAATACAAATCGGCTGTTGGAAATTTCAAAAACCCAGAAAATCATCAGTTCAATTTCCAAGTTTTAAACCATAATTATCAAGAAGTTGGCTTTATTTGGAACAGATTTTTGGGAAGAAAATTTGATGTAGGCTTTTCTTATAGACTTGGTTATTATCAAACTTCTCAATTTAAAGATAATTTTGGTTTACAAATCAGATTGGGCGGATTTTAAACTCAAAACGGTATCATTTCGGAGGAAAATTTCCTTCGGAATGATATTTCTTTACTTCCACAATCCTAATTTTTTATTTCTTGCAGATTTTTCAGCTTTGGTAAAAACTTCTACAAATTTCACATTTGGTGGAAAAGTAGAAACTACAGCATAACCTTTTTCAACCAAATATTGGTTGAGAAAAATTCCATTTTCGAGGTAAACATAAGCTAAAACTCTGCCGTATCTGTCTGTTTTTTGAACATCAAAAGTCAGTTTCACCTTTTTGTTTTTCAAAAGTTGGGTAACGAAAATTTTAGCTTCGGTTCCGAAATATTCTTTACGAACTTTCACGCCTACGTTTCTAGTTTCAGGCGCATCAATGCCAATTAATCTGATTTTATATTTTTCTGATGATGAAGTAGTGACGTAAAAAGTATCACCATCTGTAATTTTAGAAACCTTGTACCAAGTATTTTCTTGTAATTGAGCTTGAGCAAAGAAAAACAGAAAAGTAAAAAGGAAAATGAGTTGGGTTTTCATTCCACAAAACTAGAAATTTTAAAAATAAAAACAGTGGCATACAATCTAAATAAAACCTTATTTTTGCACATCTAAAGATTTTAGTTTTGATTACAACAGACCAACTTAAAGATACACAAAAACGCATCGAAGATTTGCATAAATTTCTTCAAATTGAAAAGAAGAAACTAGAAATCATCAATGATGACGAAAAAACGGCTGCTCCAGAATTTTGGGACAACCCAAAAGAAGCGGAAGGCTTCCTAAAACAACTGCGTTCTAAGAAAAAATGGGTGGAAGAATATGAAGAGATTCATACGCAGTTTGAAGATTTACAAGTTTTGGTAGAATTTGCCAAAGAAGATGCTGATTCTGAACAAGAATTAGATGAGCAATTCCCTCAATTGGTAGAAAAAATAGAGAATCTTGAGTTCAAAAATATGCTTTCTAACGAAGGTGATGAACTTTCTGCCGTTCTGCAAATTACTGCAGGAGCTGGTGGAACAGAATCGTGTGATTGGGCTTCTATGCTCATGAGAATGTATCAAATGTGGAGCGAAAAACAAGGCTACAAAATCCGTGAACTGAACTACCAAGAAGGCGATGTAGCTGGTGTAAAAACTGTAACATTAGAAATTGACGGAGAATATGCTTTCGGTTATCTAAAAGGAGAAAATGGAGTTCATCGTTTGGTGAGAATTTCGCCGTTTGATTCTAATGCAAAACGTCATACCAGCTTCGTTTCGGTGTATGTTTATCCTTTGGTGGATGATTCCATAGAAATTAATATTAATCCAGCAGATATTACTTTTGAAACCATGAGAGCTTCTGGAGCGGGTGGACAAAACGTAAACAAAGTAGAAACTGCAGTTCGTCTTCGTCACGCTCCTACTGGAATTATTATTGAAAATTCCGAATCTCGTTCTCAGCTTCAAAACAAGGAAAAAGCAATGCAACTCTTAAAATCTCGTCTCTATGAAATGGAATTGGAAGAAAGAATGAAAGCTAGAAACGAAATCGAAGCCAATAAAATGAAAATTGAATGGGGAAGCCAAATTAGGAACTACGTGATGCATCCTTATAAATTAGTAAAAGATGTTCGTTCTGGCTATGAAACTTCGGATGTTGATGGCGTAATGAACGGAAATCTCACTCCATTTTTGAAAGCTTACTTAATGAACGAAGGAACTGCGGTTTCTGATGATGATTTTGACTTGTAACATTTCTTCTGAAAAACAATGATTTATAAAAATTATTTTCTAATTTAGTAGCAAATTAAAGAAAGATGAAAAAATTGTATTTACCATTATTGTTGGCAATTTCATTTGTTTCTAAAGCTCAAATTTTAGATTCTACAAAAGTTGAAAAAGCAGCAGTTTATTCTTTAAAAATAGCAAATCCTATTGTAAACAAATCTTTGTTTTTTAAAGAAACTCAAAATGAAGGGAATGACATCCAAAGAAATTTGAATCAACTTAATTCAAGATTTACCGTTAATCCTTATCAAATTCCAAAAACCATTACCAATCCTAATGGTGTTGCAACGCCCAAACAAGCTATTATTTCGGGATTATTAAAAGGAATAACAAGATAAAAAAAAGGAAGTTTAAAATTTTAAACTTCCTTTTTCTTTGAAAATAATAATTGTTTGATGAGCGGAATATTCGCCAAAATTATAATTCCCCAAATCATATAATCTAAATTATCTTTTACCCATTGTATTTTCCCTAAGTTGTAGCCTAACAATCCTATTACACCTACCCAAAGAAATGCTCCAATCATACTAAAACTTAGAAAAGTAGAATATTTCACTTTGGTAGAGCCACATAAAAATGGAACGATTGTTCTAATTACGGGAACAAAACGGGCAATGATGATAGAGTTCTTTCCGTTTTTATCAAAAAAATCTTTGGCTTTTTCTAGATGTTTTTTCTTAATGAAAAAATCCTTTTCGCTGTTCATGATATAATCACCAAAGCGTTTTCCCACGTAATAGTTTACATTATCTCCTAAAATTGCCGCGAAAATAAGCAAAGGAATCACCAAATAAATATTAAGAGAACCTTCTTGAGCCAATAAACCAATGGTAAATATCAATGCATCACCAGGTAAAAATGGCATGAGAAAAGAAGCAATGATAAGACCTGTTTCAGCAAAAATGATTAAAAACAAGAAAACATACACCCAATTATGATACTTTTCGATAATCGCTAAAAGTACCTGATCAGGCTTGGAAACAAAATCTAAGAGGAAACTCCAAATGCTTTCTAACATCTATTCTATTTTCTTTTAATTGCTTTAAAGATAATAGGTAAAACTGAAATAAACACAATTCCTAAAACAAATTTTTCAAAATTTAATTTCACCCACTCGATATTTCCTAAAAAATATCCAAGCAAAGTAATAGAAGTCACCCAAATAATAGCACCTGTAATACAGTACAATAAATAAGTTCTATATTTCATTTCTCCTGCTCCTGCTACGAAAGGAGCGATGGTTCTCACAATTGGGATAAATCTTGCTAGAATAACTGTTTTTCCGCCATTTTCTGCAAAATATTTTTCAGTGTCTTCTATGTGAGATTTCTTTAAAAAGAGTATTCTTTCTTTGGATTGAATAAAATCCCCAAATTTTTTCCCGATAAAATAATTCACATTATCTCCTAAAAGTGCTGCTAAAACCAATAACGGTATAATGGTATAAATATCTATTTGACCTGTTGTAGAAGCAATTAAACCCACTGCAAAAAGTAGAGAATCTCCAGGTAAAAATGGCATTACTACCACACCAGTTTCTACGAAAATCACTAAAAATAAAAATAAGTAAATATAAATGCCATAGTCTCTAATAATTTCGGTAAGCACTAATAAGGGATTTCCTAAAAAATCTAGGATAAATTGTAATAATTCCATTCAGTTAATTTATATGACGACAAAGATAATATTTAAAAACAAAAACCTTTGTTAAAGAATTCTAAAAAAATCAACAAAAAGCCATTAAAAAAGCTTAACTTATTTTTGTAATTTTACAAAATGATTTCTCAGAAGACCATAGATAAAATTTTCTCTACGATTCGAGTAGAAGAAATTATCGGCGAATATGTTCAGTTAAAACGTGCAGGCACTAATTTCAAGGGCTTGAGTCCGTTTCATGAAGAAAAAACGCCGAGTTTTGTGGTTTCTCCCAGCAAACAAATTTGGAAAGACTTCTCCTCTGGAAAAGGTGGAACTGCCATCACTTTCCTCATGGAAATAGAAGGATTTACCTATCCAGAAGCGCTGAGACATGCTGCCAAAAAGTACGGCATAGAAATAGAGGAAGACCAAGTAGAATATTCAGAAGAGCAGAAAAAAGCGCAATCTGAAAGAGAAATTCTTTACAAAATTCATGAAGTTGCCAATACTTTTTTCCAAGAAAACCTTTGGGAAACCGAAGAAGGAAAAACCATTGCACTCTCCTATTTCAAGGAACGTGAACTGCATGATGACATCATCAAAAAATTTCAATTAGGCTATTCTCCAGAAAAGAAAAATGCTTTTACAGAATATGCTCTAGCAAAAGGTTATGAAAAAGAAATTTTAGAAAAATCTGGAATTTCTATTTTTCCAGAAAATTCACCTAATGGAATTGACCGATTCCGTGAACGTGTGATTTTTCCAATACATAGTTTTTCGGGAAGAGTTTTAGGTTTCGGAGCGAGAATTCTGAAATCAAATGTAAAAACTGCCAAATATCTCAATTCGCCAGAAACCGAAATTTATCATAAATCTAATGTTCTCTATGGCTTAAATCAAAGTAAGCAAGCCATTTCCAGAGAAAATTTATGTTTATTGGTAGAAGGTTATATGGATGTGATTTCGCTTCACCAAAGCGGAATTGAAAACGTAGTAGCAAGTTCTGGAACTGCACTTACAACGGAACAAATTAAACTCATCAAACGTCTCACCGAAAACGTAACCATACTTTTTGACGGCGATGCTGCAGGAATTAAAGCCAGTTTCAGAAGTATAGACATGTTGCTTTCTGAGGGAATGAATATTCGTGTGGTATTATTTCCTGATGGCGATGACCCTGATAGTTTTGCTAGAAAAAATCCTAGAGATTTTGTAGAAGATTTCATTAAAAATCAAGCAAAAGATTTCATTGATTTCAAAGCCGAAATTCTTTTAAAAGAAGCCAATAACGACCCTATCAAAAAAGCGGAAGCGATTAGAGACATAGTAAAATCTATTGGTTTCGTTTCTAATGCTTTAAAACAAGAAGTTTACTTAAAACAAGTTTCTACCCAATTTGGACTTTCGGAGCAATCACTTTTTAACGAACTAGGCGTTCAAAAACAAGTGGTTCAACAGCAAAAACCTGCTGAGAAAAGAGATACAAATGTTGTAAAACTTGAAAAAGTTCAAGAATTTACAGAGACCATCAATCCTCTTTTGGTTTTAGAAGAAAAGTTGGTAGAACTCATGTTGAAATTTGGTCAATTTAAACTGTTCAGAAAAACGCCAGACAACGAAAATTATGAAACTACCGTTATTGAAGAAATCATCAATCATTTAGAAGAAGACCAATATCAACCGATTTCTCCTTTGAATCAAAGAATTATTGAAGAAATAAAAGCAGGAATTCGGCAAAATGAACTTCGTTCTAGTGATTTTTTCAAAACTTTTATGGATGAAGAAGTGGTGACAAAAACTGCGGATGCATTAATTAACGCTCATGAAACCAGCAATTGGGAAAAACATAATATCTACTTCAGCAAAGAAGAAGAATTGGTAGACAAAATTGTAAAAGATGTCATCATCAGACATAAAAGAGAATTTGTGGTAAAAATCATTAACGATTTAAAGCACCAAATTTCAGAGGAAAATTCAACAGAAACTTATTTAAAAATCATCAACCTCACAAAACTCAAAAATAAAATAGACGAAAATTTATTTAGAATTTTGTGACACTTTGGCTAAATTTGTAAAAAGGAACAGACTTTGAATAAAAAGAAGTATGAAGAAAATACAAATACATCAAAATGCAATCGCTCAACTTTGTAAAAAATACAATGTTGAAAAATTATATGTATTTGGTTCTATTCTTACAGAAAAATTTAATGACAATAGTGATATAGATTTTATTGTAAAATTCCATCAATTAGATTTATCAAAATATGCAGACAATTATTTTGATTTAAAATTTTCATTAGAAGAAATATTGAAAAGAGAAATAGATCTATTGGAAGAAAAATCCATTAAAAACCCATATTTTCTTGAAGTAGTTAATCATCAAAAGCAGTTAATATATGGATAAGGAAATACAAGTTTGGCTCTTTGATATTCTAAATTCAATTTTAGAAATTGAGAGTTTTGTAGATTTTGAAGAAACCAATTTTCAAGATTATTCTTCAGACGTTAAAACCAAACGTGCAGTAGAAAGAAATTTAGAAATAATAGGAGAAGCAGTAAATAGAATTTCTAAAAAAGATGAAAATTTAGAAATTACTGATAAAAGAAAAATTATAAGTGTAAGAAATAGAATAATTCATGGATATGATCAAGTTTCAGATGAATTAATTTGGTCTATTATTACACAGTATTTACCTGTTTTAGAAAAAGAAGTTAGACAATATTTAAACGAATAACAAATTTATGGACATAAAAAAAGAATTCAGAGATTTCTCTGTAAAACATTTAGGAAATAGCGGATTAGCAACTGACCAATACATGGGAATTTTTAACCCAACCAATCTTACACCTTACATTATGGAAGAACGTAGAATGAACGTAGCTCAAATGGACGTTTTCTCTCGTCTCATGATGGATAGAATCATCTTCTTAGGAACAGGAATTGATGACCAAGTTGCCAATATTGTAACCGCTCAGTTATTATTTTTAGAAAGTTCAGACCCTTCTAAAGACATTCAAATTTACATCAATTCTCCTGGTGGAAGCGTTTACGCAGGATTAGGAATTTATGACACCATGCAAATCATCAAACCAGATGTAGCTACTATTTGTACAGGTATGGCTGCAAGTATGGGAGCTGTTCTTTTGGTAGCAGGTGAAAAAGGAAAACGTTCTGCGCTTAAACATTCTAGAGTGATGATTCACCAACCAAGTGGTGGCGCTCAAGGTGTGGCAAGTGATATGGAAATCAACCTAAGAGAAATGCTAAAACTTAAAAAAGAGTTGTATGACATTATTTCTGCACATTCTGGTCAGTCTTACGAATGGGTAGAAAAAGCATCAGACCGTGATTATTGGATGACTTCTTACGAAGCCAAAGAATACGGAATGGTAGACGAAGTTTTAGAGAAAAAATAAAATTTTCTAGAAATTTTTAAAATATAGAGAACGTGCTTTTTAGTGCGTTCTTTTTATTTTTTTTATGGCAATTTTTGCAAATTTTCCATCGCAAAATCCATTTCAAAAATTTGCAAAACCAGGCTGTCCGTTGCAATTCCTCGTCTCGTCTTTCAGACGAGACTGCGGGATTTACACTTCCATCCTTATTGCAAGACTTCGTTACAAATTCACTATTTTTACCAAAAATTTAAGATTTTACCCAAAATGAAAGTTATCCAAATAAAAGCCAAAGATTTTTTTGAATTTATAAAACTGAAAGACACTTCTATGTGGGAAATTTTCTCACAAATGATAGATGGCGAAGAAAAAGAAATCATCTTTTTAGACGAAAACGAAAAAATACTTTTCAATTACATTCTTCCCCCAAATTTAGAAAAATTAGAAGAAGACCGAAAAACCTTTACCAAAGAATACGCAGATAAAATCTCTAATTTGAATTAAAAAGATAGCGCTCCTACGGAGCGCCCTTTTTTTACCATTTATTTTCTACACATATATCATTCCTACGGAATGTAAATTCAAAATTAATTCTCTAAATTCGTGAAAACTTTCGGTTATGAATTTAAAAAAATCCTTTCTAGTATTAAGTATTCTATCGCTTAATCTTTTCAACGCTCAATCTTACAAAAAACCTTTGGTTTCTGCTATTACAGAAAAAGATTTAAGAACTGATATGTACCAAATGGCGGCAGACCAATTTTGGGGAAGAGAAGCAGGAACTTTAGACGAACTGAAAGTTTCGATGTGGTTTGCAGATAAAATGAAAGCTGCTGGGATGAAACCAGCTGGTGACAACGGAACTTTTTTTCAGTTTTTTGACATGTATCGTCATCAGGTTTCGCCGCAGAGTTCTGTAAAAATTGGGGATAAAACACTCAAAATCTGGAAAGATATTTTGGTGCAAGATGTTACCGATAATAATTTCACCGCTCCAATTTTATATTTAGGAAAAATAGAACCTCAAGATTTGGCTTCTAAAAATATCGCAGGAAAAGTAGTTGCTCTTAAAGCTTCAGACCTCAACGTTTCTAAAGAAATGACGCTTTTTGAGAGAAGATATCCTGGTTTCATCAGAACTAAATATTACAAAACCATTTCTCAACTTGGCGCAAAAGGAATTATCTTCATCACAGATGATATTTCAGATAAAAGTTGGGTAGAAGTTCTGCCACAAATGACCAGAGGAACTTACGGTGTAGAAGGATTGAGAGAAAAAGTAGATGTAGGAATTCCTGTTTTTTGGATTAAACAAGAAAACGAAAATTGGGTAAAAAACAATCCTGAAATTTCTCTAAATATTCAGACTGAAACGTATAAATATCCGTCAGTAAACATCATCGGAAAAATAGAAGGAACAGACCCTCAATTGAAAAAAGAATATGTTCTTTTGAGCGGACATCAAGATCATGATGGCATTCGTCATCCTGTAAAAAATGACACGATTTACAATGGTGCAGATGATAATGCAAGTACTTGTGTAGCTATGTTGGCAATGGCAAGAGCTTATAACAAACAGCCTTCTAAACGCAGTATTTTATTCGTTATTCACGGTGCAGAAGAAAGAGGATTGCTAGGTTCTCGTTGGCATGCTGCACATCCTGTAGTTCCGAAAGAAAGCATTGTAGCGGTTTTAAACGGAGATATGATTGGAAGAAATGATAATAATGAAGCTGCACTTTTGGGTAGCGAAGTTCCTCATAAAAATTCTGAAGAATTGGTGAAAATGGCTCTTGACGCAAATAACGAAAGTACGAAATTCAAATTTCTAAAAGCTTGGGATTTACCAGAACATCCAGAATATTTTTATTTCAGAAGTGACCATCTTCCTTATGCAAAAGCAGGAATTCCTGCACTATTTTTCACCAGTGTTCTGCACCATCAATATCACACTCCACAAGATGAATCCGAAAATATTAATTTCAAAAAATTATATAAAATGACGGAATGGATGTACAGAACTTCTTGGAAAGTAGCTAACGAACCAGAAAGACCAAAATTAATTAAAGATTTTAAACTTGAAAGATAATTCCTGAATGGGAGAGTTGTAGAGTGAGAGAGTTGTAGAGTTTCAAACTAAAGATAATTTTAATGGCAATTATTAAATATCACACTGATCTTATAGTCTATCAAAAGTCTTTTGAGGTTGCTATGGAAATTTATAAAATTTCTTTCCAATTTCCGAGTGAAGAAAAATATTCATTAACTGATCAAATTAGACGCTCTTCTCGTTCTGTTTCCGCAAATATTTCTGAAGCTTGGGGAAAAAGAAGATACCCTAAATCATTTGTCTCAAAATTAACAGATGCAGAAGGAGAAGCAAGAGAAACCCAAACTTGGTTAGAATTTTCTTATCAGTGCAATTATATTGAAGAAGAAAAGTTTAAATATTTTAACGAAAAGTATAATGAAATCATTGCATTGCTCATTTACATGATTAATAATGTAGAAAAATGGACAAATTTTAACTCAAAAGAATAAAAACTCTAAAACTCTCCCATTCTACAACTTTACAACTTTCCCACTAAATTCTTCGTTTCCGCTACATCATGAACTCTCAAAATTTTTGCACCTTTTTCTAGAACTTTTCGGTGTAGTATTTGGGTTTCTTCACCAATTTCAAGCGGTTTTTTATTCAGAGGTTTATAAATGAACGATTTTCTGGAAATCCCTATCAAAAGAGGAAATCTTCCAAAACCTAAGTGTTCTACTTCTTCAATCATTTTATACTGATCTTCCACTGTTTTTCCAAAACCAAAACCTGGATCTAAAATAATATCATGAATTCCCAATTTTTGCAATTGATTTACTTTTTCCGAAAAATAATAATTCACACTCATGGTAATATCCTCGTATTGAATTTTTTCGTGCATGGTAGAATACGAAGTATTGCTGTGCATCAAAATATAGGGAAGTTTGGTTTCGGCAACTGTTGGCAATAAATTTTCATCAAAATAGCCTCCAGAAATATCATTCACCACATCCATTCCTTCATTATATCCGAATTTCACTACGTCTGCATAAAAAGTATCAATAGAAATCAAAGCCTCTGGAAATTCTTTTTTGATTAAAGAAATTACATTACCAATTCTTCTTATTTCTTCTTCTGCAGAAAGATATTCCGCATTCGGACGAGTAGATTGCGCTCCAATGTCTATGAAATCAGCTCCATCTTTAAGCAATTTTTCGGCATGAAGAAGTGCTGATTTTTCATTGTTAAACTTTCCACCATCCGAAAAAGAATCTGGAGTAAGATTAAGAATTCCCATAATTTTGGGAGTGTTTAAATCTACTAATCTACCATTGCAATTGATAAAAAAGTTAGGAAGTTGAATGCTTGATGCAGGAATATTCATTTTGCAAATTTATAGAATTTCTTGGTCTAAATTTATTCAAATACGTTTGAAACCACTATTTTTGTTGAATGCAAAAAACCATTTCCATTGTAGTCGCAATTTTCAATAGAAAAGACGAATTATTCGAGCTTTTGAACTCTCTTATTGCTCAAACCGATAAAGATTTTGAAGTCATCATTGTAGATGATGGTTCGTTCGTAGATTTATTGCCTACTGTGGAAACCTTTAAGGAAATGTTGAACATTCAATATTTTAAAAAACCGAATTCTGGACCTGGTTTATCTAGAAATTACGGAGCAAATCGTGCCAAAAATGATTGGCTGGTTTTTGTAGATTCAGACGTCATTGTAGAAAAAGATTACATAGAAAATATCAAAAAAAATCTTGAGAAAACAGATTGCGCCGCTTTTGGTGGCGCTGATAAAGCGCACAAAGGTTTCAATCTTTTACAAAAAGCCATCTCCTACTCTATGACTTCAGTTTTTACGACTGGCGGAATTAGAGGAAGTAAAAAAGCTGTGACTAGATTTCAGCCAAGAAGCTTTAACATGGGTGTAAACAAAGAAATTTTCCTAAAAATTGGAGGTTTTTCTGAAATGCGAATTGGCGAAGATCCAGATTTATCGATGACGATTTGGGAAAACGGTTACCAAACTGCTTTTTTTGATGATATTGGCGTTTATCACAAACGCAGAACAGATTTAGGAAAATTCTCAAAACAAGTGTATCAATTTGGTTGTGCGAGACCTATTCTCAACCAAAGACATCCTGATTATGTGAAACCTACTTTTTGGTTTCCTACTTTGTTTTTATTGGGTTATGTTGCTGGAATTTTAGAATATTTCCTTTTACAAAAAGGTTTTGTTTTGGCATGTTACGGTTTTTATACTTTGGTCATTTTTCTACATGCTTTGTATTTGACTAAAAACATTGCTATTGCTGCACAAGCGATTATTACCACTTACATTCAAATGTTTTCTTATGGTTTCGGATTTTTAGAATCTTGGATTAAGCTCAATATATTGAAAATGAAACCAGAAGATGCTTTTCCGAAACATTTTCATCAAAAATGATTTTTGACACTTCTTCGGATTCTAAAATTTTTATCCCTACCTTTGATTCCCTTTTTAAAAAATTAAAGTATGGATATTATCTCTTATATCAAAAAAGTTCCAAAAGCAGAACTGCATTTGCATATTGAAGGAACTTTTGAACCTGAATTGATGTTTGAAATCGCTCAAAGAAATCAGGTTAAAATTCCCTATAACAGTGTGGAAGAAGTAAAAAAAGCGTATCAATTTAACTGTCTTCAAGATTTTCTAGACATTTATTATGCAGGAGCAAGTGTTTTGCTTTACGAACAAGATTTCTATGATTTGACCATGGCTTATTTCAAGCATTGTTCAGAAGAAAACGTTGTGCACACCGAAATTATGTTTGATCCTCAAACCCATACCAAAAGAGGTGTTTCTTTTGAAACCGTAATTTCTGGAATTAAGAAAGCTCAAGATGATGCAGAGAAAAATTTCGGGATTACTTCTTATTTGATTATGAGCTATTTAAGACATTTATCCGAAGAAGATGCTTTCGAAACTTTAGAGCAATCATTGCCTTATAAACATTTGATTAAAGCAGTAGGTTTAGATTCTTCGGAGAAAGGAAATCCACCTTCTAAATTCCAAAAAGTTTTTGCCGCATCAGTGAAAGAAGGTTATAAAATTGTAGCTCACGCTGGTGAAGAAGGTCCCGCTGAATATGTTTGGGAAGCGCTAGATTTATTAAAAATCGACAGAATAGACCACGGAAATAATAGTTTAACGGATGAAAAATTGGTTAATTATTTAGTGAAAAACAAAATGGCTTTAACGGTTTGTCCGCTTTCTAACACTGCTCTTCGAGTGGTAGATGATTTGAAACAGCATCCGATTAAAAAAATGCTTGATTTAGGAATAAAAGCAACCGTAAATTCTGATGATCCGGCTTATTTTGGCGGTTATATTACTAAAAATTACACCGAAATTATTGAAGCGCTCAATTTATCATTAGAAGATGTAAAAACATTGGTCAGCAATTCATTTGAGTATTCATTCTTAGACGAAGAAACTAAAAAGAAATACTTGCAATTGGTTCATGAGAATTAAGAAAAATATTTCATAAAATCTGATATAAAAATTCCAGCGAAGCCTTTCGTTGGATTTTTTTTCTAGTAAATGATAAAGTTTTTGATAAATTTGCAATATGAGTTGGTTCAAAGAATGGTTTAACACGCCTTATTATCATATTCTCTACAAAGACAGAGATTTTGTAGAAGCAGAAAATTTCATTAGAAATCTTACCCAAGATTTACAACTTTCTAAAGATTCTAAAATCATTGATTTAGCTTGTGGAAAAGGCAGACATTCTGTTTTTTTGCAACAATTAGGCTATGAAGTTTTAGGAGTAGATTTGTCCGAAGAAAGCATAGAACACAATAAACAGTTTGAAACTCCGGCTGATGAAAGTCCAAAATTGGCGTTTAAAGTTCACGACATGAGAAATGAACTTTATCCGAATGTTAGTTCTGAAAAAGTAAATGCAGTTTTCAATTTATTCACCAGTTTTGGATATTTTGATGATGATGAAGATGACAGAAAAGTATTTTCTTCGGTGAAAAACGTTTTACAGAACGATGGAATTTTCGTTTTGGATTTTCTCAATGAAAAATTTGTAAAAAACACTTTGGTTGATGAAACTACTGTTACCAAAGATGGAATAGATTTTCTCATCAAAAAAAGAATAGAAGAAAACCATGTCATCAAAGATATTTTCTTTGAAGATAAAGGAGAGTCCTTTCATTATTTCGAAAAAGTAAAACTTCATACTTTAGAAGAAATAAAAAAAATCGCCGAAAGTTTCGGTTTTGAAGCGGTAAAAATCTGGGGAAATTATCAGTTAGAAGATTTTGAAAGAGAAACTTCACCGAGATGTATTTTCCAGTTCAGAGTTAAAAATTAAAATTTATAAAAGCTGAAAGCATTTTGCTGAAAGCCAAAAAGCAAGGAACATGATTATTATTTTATTGATCTTAAGCGTTATCATTGGTGTTTTTCTGGGAAAATATTTCGGAAAGAGCCAATCATTTGCTAAAAATTTACTGATTCTAAGTGCTGGTTTTTTGATTACGGTTTGTGTAAGCGAAGTTTTTCCAGAAGTCTATGAAGCAGAAGACCACAATATTGGAATTTGGATTATTGGTGGCGTTTTATTGCAAATGATTTTAGAAAGTCTTACCAAAGGTTTCGAACATGGGCATTTTCATCATCATCACGAAGAAAAAAACATTTTGCCTATTGCTTTGATGGCAGGAATGTTTGTTCATGCGTTTTTAGAAGGAATTCCTCTTGCCAATATTTCAGATGTAACTTCTCCATATTTATTGGGAATTGTGTTCCATAATTTACCAATTTCATTTATTCTCGGAACATTTTTATTGAGAGAAAAAAACAATATTTTTTCTTGGTTTATCATTGCCTTATTTGCATTAGCATCACCATTAGGAATGGTTTTTGGTGATTATTTTAATCCAAATTGGCAACCTTATTTCTTGGCATTAGTTGGCGGAATTTTCTTACATATCTCATCAGTAATTATTTTCGAAAGCAATAAAAATCACAAAATGGATTGGCAAAAACTTTTTTTAGTGATTGCTGGAGTTGGACTAGCGTTAGTGAATCATTTGTTTCACGCTCATCATTAAAAAATAGATTTTAAATAAAAACAAAAACTCCCGAAATTTCGGGAGTTTTTTATATGTTTTAAGAGGAATTTTTTTAGAATTTCCAGCCTAATGTAAGCGTTACATTGTTCTTAACATCTTCTAATTTAGAGGTAAAAGTATTAGGATTATTTGTAAAGAATTCTACATCTCCGTTATTCGCTAAACTGTAATAATAACCATCTCCGTAAACATTGGTAGAATTGGTGGTAATCTTATTATAAGCTGCATCAATATAGAATGATTTAAAATCAAATCCGAATCCTAACCCTAAAGTTTCTCTTTTTCCTACATACAAATCATCAAAATTTGCTCTCTTCTCGAATGGTGAATTAGAAATTCCGTAACCACCTCTTAATCTGAAGTTGTTATAACGGTATTCACCTCCTACTCTAAGTTCTGATAAGTTTTTGTATTCAGATTGGAAGAAATCATTCAGTTGAGTTTCTGCAGGACCTTGAACTTTATATTTTGGTTTCGTTAAACCTAATGAATAGTCTACATTTAGCGCGAAATTCTTATTCATTACAAAAGCTCCACTCAAAGTCGCTTTCATAGGTGAAGTGAATTTTCGGTCTTCATCATAATAATCAAAGTAATAACCTAAATTATCTTCATTTACTTCGCTGTAAGTTCTGTATTGAGTCCACCAAGTTGGTGATTCAATAGACGCTCCTAATCGTATATTATTATTAATTTTTCCAATAATACCCGCAGAAACCGAGAATCCATTAGCATCTTCAGTATAAGGTGTTCCTTGTTTATTTAAAACGTAGCTGTTATTATTGTCTACATCTAGTGAGAGTCTAGAAGAATCGTATTGCTCAATCGTAGCTCCTTTGAAATTAAGGGAACCACCCACATAGAATTTATTATCATAATTTCCACCAAAAGCGATGTTCATATTGGTAAGATTTCCCGTTCTATCATAAGCATGACCTAGAGAAGTAAAAGTTCCTGTAACAGGATTCCCATTGGTATCTACCAAATTGCTATCTTGAAATTTATAGCTAGAATTGGCTGGTGTTTCTATGTATTCTTCTAAATTTTGATTGGTGTAATTCACTCCAAAATTTACAAATTTCCATGGTGTGTTTCCACTGGTTTCAAAAACGGCAACTCCTCCTAATTGACCTATATCTGCATTGTTTAATTTATATGAGTTTGCAGCATTAGAAAAAGAAGATGTGGTTTTAGAATTATTAACCGCTAAAGTTCCACTGATATTTCCTGTGATGAAAACTCCCACACTTGCAGGATTGGTATTGATTGCAGAAAGATCTCCTCCTAAAGCTCCCATAGAACCTGCCATTGCATTAAATTTAGCAGAACCAGTTAATGGATTGGCAGAATAAACATCTACAGAATTTCTGATAATCGAAACATCTTGCGCTTGAAGATAAAATGCAGATGCAATACTTAATATTGTTAAAGATTTTTTAAACATTTTTTCAAAAAATTATAGTTTATTATTTCTTATCTAAAACCTCCTGATCTGAAACCTCCTCCAGAACTTGAGCTTCCGCTAGAGCTACCACCTGATCTGAAACCGCCGCCAGAATTAGAACTTCCTCCCCAATCATTTCTTCTAGGCTCTTGTCTTGGAGCTTCGTATTGTCGTGGCTCTTGTCTTGGAACACTTCTAAATCTTGAAGGATTAGAATTTTGTGGTGGCTGAGTCATATTTGGATTAGTATTTCTAGGTGGTGTAGTTCTAAATCCAGAGTTATTAGAATTATTGGTATTCATTCTATTGTTAAAACTTCTGTTATTAGAATTTTGGAAACCATTTCCTCTGGTAATGGCATCAGCTCCACTTCTCTTATAATTATTTCTTGGATAGTAATAACCTCCATAATAGTAAGGATTACCGTAGTAACCTCCATAATAAGGAGAATAATATCCATACCAAGGATTATAATAACCGTAACCACCATAACCAAAGTAAGGATCCCAATAAGGATTCCAGCCCCAATTGTTCCAACCCCAGTTATTCCAACCGAAACCAATTCCTATATTCCAGCCATTTCCCCAACCGTAATAAGGAGAATAATATCCGTAAGGATTCCAACCCCAAGTATTATAATTGTTATAATAAATGTTTTGTTCTGTTCCTGCGTAAGTTCCCCAGTCAGATTCTGTTCCGTTCCAAGTTTGATATTTGTTTTTTTGAGCCGCTTGGTTTTGTTGATTTTGCTCTATAATACTAGCAGAATCAGACTCATAAGCATATACTTCATCCACTTGATTAGGTTCTGGCATTACAATACCTTCTGGTATCACATCTTTATTAGGGTCATAATACACCCCATCAGTTTCTGTGTAACCTCCCATTTGAGAGCCACATGAAACCAAAAGCAAACCAGCTGCAACTCCTAGAACAGCTTTTGTTCTAAGAATTTCTGATAAGTTTTTATAAGTAGAATTTTTCATGATAGATGTAATTAAGTTTATTTATCTTTGCAAAATATTAATACCAAAATTATACCAATATACTCGGTATTTATATTTTTCATCAAAAATACAATATAACATTAGATATTCTCAAAATTAAAAAGTTAAATTTTAATAAAAAATGGCAAAATTAACAACAAGGAGTGAAGATTATAGCAAATGGTATAACGAACTTGTAGTAAAAGCAGACCTTGCTGAAAACTCAGGTGTAAGAGGAAGCATGGTGATTAAACCCTACGGTTATGCAATTTGGGAAAAAATTCAAGCAGAATTAGACAAAAAATTCAAAGAAACTGGTCACCAAAACGCTTACTTCCCACTCTTTGTCCCGAAAAGTTTATTCGAAGCTGAAGAAAAAAATGCAGAAGGATTTGCCAAAGAATGTGCTGTAGTAACTCACTACAGACTAAAAACAGACCCTAATAATCCGCATAAATTAATCGTAGACCCAGAAGCAAAATTAGAAGAAGAACTGATTGTTCGTCCAACTTCTGAAGCGATTATTTGGAACACCTATAAATCTTGGATTCAATCGTATAGAGATTTACCAATTCTTATCAATCAATGGGCAAATGTTGTTCGTTGGGAAATGAGAACCAGACTTTTCCTTAGAACTTCTGAATTCCTTTGGCAAGAAGGTCACACTGCTCATGCCACTAAAGATGAAGCCATCGAGGAGACTGAAAAAATGCTCGAAGTTTACGCTGATGTAGTAGAAAATTTCATGGCGATTCCTGTAATCAAAGGTTTTAAAACACCAACTGAAAGATTTGCAGGTGCAGATGAAACGTATTGTATCGAAGCGATGATGCAAGACGGAAAAGCACTACAAGCAGGAACTTCTCACTTCTTAGGACAGAATTTCGCGAAAGCTTTTGATGTGAAATTCACCAATAGAGAAGGAAAACAAGAATTTGCTTGGGCTACTTCTTGGGGCGTTTCTACCAGATTAATGGGTGCATTAATCATGACACATTCAGATGATTTTGGTTTGGTACTCCCTCCTAAATTGGCTCCAATTCAGGTGGTAATAGTTCCTATTTTCAAAGGAGAAGAGCAACTGGCAGAAATTTCTGTGGTAGCTAATGACATTTTTGACAAATTAAAAGCAAAAGGAATTTCTGTAAAATATGACGACAGAACGGAGTACAAACCAGGTTGGAAATTTGCAGAATACGAATTAAAAGGAGTTCCATTAAGAATTGCAATGGGAGCAAGAGATTTAGAAAACAACACCGTAGAAATTGCAAGAAGAGATAACTTAACCAAAGAAGTTCGTTCACTAGAAAACATCGAAGATTACATTGAAGAACTATTGGTTACTGTTCAAAATGACATCTACAAAAAAGCAGAAACGTATAGAAACGAACACATTACCAAAGTAGATTCTTACGAAGAATTCAAAAAAGTGTTAGAAGAAAAAGGAGGTTTCATTGCTGCACATTGGGACGGAACTGCTGAAGAAGAAGAGCAAATCAAAGAAGAAACCAAAGCTACCATCAGATGTATCCCACTAGATGCAGAAGAAGAACAAGGCATTTCTTTAATTACAGGAAAACCTTCTAACAAAAGAGTTCTTTTTGCAAAGGCTTATTAAGATTTCAAGGAGAAGATTAATTTCTCATCATATTTTTTAAGAATTAACGAAGTAAAGGAAAAAATTTTTAACTTTAACTTCGTTAATTTTTTATACCAACACCATGTCACTCATTGACCTTATAAAACACCCATTAAACCCAGAATTAATTTCCGAAGCTGCCATCCAGTTAGGAGAAAGCGAATCAAATGTTTCAAAAGCTTTAGAAAGTCTTTTTCCAGCGGTTTTAGGAGTTTTTGCCCAACATTCTAAACAAAAAGATGTGATTAATGCACTTCTTGAAACTTCGTCTCTCGATTTCTCTGAAAATCTACTAGAAAAAGCAGGAAATAGTCCAGAAATAGAGAATATTATTTCTAAAATTTTAGAAGAAAAAAGTGAACACATCCTTTCTCATGTCTCTGAGTATGCTAACATCAATAAATCTTCGGCTGAAAACCTTTTAAAAGTTGCAACTGCTTCCACACTCGAAGGCATAAAGAAATGCGCGCATCAAAACGGATTAGATGACCAAGGAATTCTTTCAAAATTAGCCGAAAACAGATGCTTAATTCCCGCTTTATTACCAGCTGGAATGTCTTTAGAACATTTAGGTTTAGAAAATTTACTAGAAAAAAATACAGAAATTCCGGTTGAAACTTTTGCTCCAATTACTCATAAAACCAAAGAAGAAGTTAAAATCTTACATCAAGAAAACTCAGAAAAAAGTTCTTTCTGGAAATGGCTTCTTCCCTTACTTGTTCTTGGTATTGTTGCTTGGTTTTTATGGAACCAATTAGCTCAAAAAGAAGTTCTTAAAACTAAAACCGCAACAGAAAACGTTACTATAATTCCAGAACCTATTCCAGCTGATTCTTTATCAGATGCTCAGAAAAAAATTGAGTTCAAGGGATATTCTCTGCAAGTGGTTTCTGATGGTTTAGAAGATAGAATGATTACATTTTTAAAAGCAGAAAATTATAAAAATGCTAAAGATGACGATGCGTTAAAATCTACTTGGTATGAATTTGACCAAGTAACTTTTGCTTCTGGGAAATCAGACCAATTAACATCTGGAACAGAACAAATTGCTAATCTTATTAAAATTTTAAAAGCGTATCCCGAAGTCAAAATTAAAATCGGTGCTTACACTGATAAATCCGGAACCGAAACTGAAAATTTAGCCCTTTCTCAAGCAAGAGCAGACTTTATAAAAAATGAATTGACTAAAGTTGGCTTAGAAAAACAAATTGTAAATGCAGAAGGTTACGGAAGTAAATTTGCAACTTTACCAGCCACTGCAACCGATGAAGAAAGAGCCATCGACAGAAAAATAGCATTAAGATTTGCCAAATAATTTATAAAATAATTCCCTCAATTACAGACGCTTAGAAAATTTTCTAAGCGTTTTTTTTCATATTTGTTTTCAGAATAAGAAATATTTAACTAATTTTGTTAGACTAATCTAACATTTATGAAAAAACCTTGGAGAAGAAATAATGACCAAAACTCCTTATCAGAATCTTTTGCTTCTATTCACATTCCTACTGATGGCAGTTTCTGGAAGAAACTTTTTGCATTTGCAGGTCCTGGTTTGATGGTAGCTGTAGGTTATATGGACCCAGGAAATTGGGCAACCGATATTGCTGGAGGTTCACAATTTGGTTATACTTTACTATCCGTTATTCTTTTATCCAATATTTTTGCAATTATCCTTCAACATTTATCTTTAAAACTGGGAATTGCAGCCGAAAGAGACTTAGCACAAGCTTGCAGAGACCATTTTTCGCAAACGGTAAATTTTATTTTATGGGTTTTATGCGAAATTGCCATTATTGCTTGTGATTTAGCAGAAGTTATCGGCTCAGCAATTGCTTTGAATTTACTTTTTGGAATTCCGCTTCCTGTTGGGATTTTAATTACAGGAATTGATGTTTTGCTTATTTTGATGCTTCAATCCAAAGGTTTTAGGTGGCTCGAAAGTTTTGTAGCAGGACTTATTTTTGTCATTTTCGCTTGTTTCTTATACGAAATCTTGGTAAGTCAACCAGAAATCATGCCTATTTTAAGCAACCTACTTCCGAAGAAAGAAATTGTTTTTAATCCTTCAATGTTGTACATCGCAATCGGAATTTTAGGAGCGACAGTTATGCCTCATAATTTATATTTACACAGCAGTTTAGTACAAACCAGAGCTTATCCTAGAACTTCCGAAGGAAAGAAAATGGCAATAAAATTTGCAACCATAGACAGTACTGTTTCGTTGCTTTTCGCCTTTTTTATCAATGCAGCCATTTTAATTGTTTCGGCGGCGACTTTCCACTATTCTGGTTACAAAGATGTAGCAGATATTCATGATGCCTACAAATTACTTTCGCCAATTTTGGGAACCAGTTTAGCCAGTATTTTATTTGCAGTAGCCTTATTAGCTTCTGGACAAAACTCTACACTTACAGGAACTTTAGCAGGACAAATCGTGATGGAAGGATTCCTAAATCTTAAATTAAAACCTTGGCTCAGAAGATTAATTACCAGACTATTAGCAATCGTTCCAGCGTTTATTATTGCTATTATTTATGGCGAAAAAGGAACCACTGATTTATTGGTTTTAAGTCAAGTTATTTTATCGATGCAACTCAGTTTTGCGGTAATTCCTTTAGTCATGTTTACAAGTGATAAACTAAAAATGGGAGAATTTGTGAATAAACCTGCTTTGAAAATTCTTGCTTGGATTATTTCCATCATCATCGTTGTTCTAAATCTTTACTTACTGTATCAAACTTTTACTTCGTAATGATGAAAAAAGCAATAACAACGGTTCTTTTCGCAAATTTTTTGCAAGCTCAAGAAACCATACAATTGGATCGTCCAGACCAAACAGAATCTGTATATGTAGTTCCCAAAAATTATCTACAAACAGAAATGGGATTTATGTTTGAAAAAACAAACCGAGAAAACAATCATTTTCATCTCCCCACTATTCTTTGGAAATATGGATTCAATGACAAAGTTGAACTAAGAGTAATCACAGAATTCTCGCTTTCTACTACTCCATCATCTAGTGTTTATGAGCTACAACCCATAAGTTTAGGTTTCAAAACAAGTCTTTTAGAAGAAAAAGGAATTTTTCCAAAAATTGCGTTTATAGGCAAAGCTGAAGTGAGAAAAAGTGAAGTTCTTCAAAGAAAAACCATAACTCCAGCATTTCGTTTCACCTTTCAAAATAATCTCAATCCCAAAACTTCTTTGGGTTACAATTTGGGAATGTTTTGGAACGAAGATTTACACGAAACCTATATCTATACTTTAGCTCTCGGGAAAAGCATTTCGCCTAAACTGAATTATTTCGTAGAAATTTATGGTTTTGTTTCTCCAAATCAAACCGCAGATACAAGATTAAATGGTGGTTTTACTTATTTAGTCAATGACAATTTTATGCTCGACACATCTACGGGAATTGGACTTTCGGAAATTTCCGCTAAATATTTCTTTTCTTTTGGACTTTCTTATCGTTTGAAGTTACAGCAGTAAAGATTTCTGCTTTTACAAAATTCTGCCAATTTTTCCTAAACTACTCTTTGGCAAAATCTTTGAAATATTGCAGTAGAAAATTCTAATGAAATGAGCGAAAACAAAGAACTACACGAAGAAAATTTAAATAAAGAAGGTCAAGAAAATCTACAAAACGAACAAAACACTACAGAAAGTGTGACAGAACAACCTACTGCAGAAGAACTTTTGGCAGAAGAAAAAGACCGTTACATTCGTTTGTATGCAGAGTTTGAAAATTATAAAAGAAGAACCTTAAAAGAAAAAATGGAGTTTGCACAATATGCAAATACCGAAATGATGATTGCTATGCTTTCTGTATTAGATGATTTCGAAAGAGCCATCAAAGAAATTGCAAAAAGTGGCAACGAATCAGACTTGAAAGGCGTAGAATTGATTTATCAAAAATTCAAAAACACACTATCAGACAAAGGCCTAAAAACGGTAGAAGTAAATGCTGGTGATGAGTTTAACGTAGATTTCCATGAAGCAATTACTTCTATTCCTGCTCCATCTGAGGAATTAAAAGGAAAAATCGTAGATGTAGTAGAAACGGGTTATCAGTTACATGATAGAGTAATTAGATTTGCAAAAGTAGTTACAGGAAACTAAAAATAGTCAAATTTGCTTCGCTAGTGAATTTCAGTGAGTCAATTTAAAAAATTCACCAAATCATAGCGTAGCGAATTCACAAGAAATAATTCACCTTATAAGATGTCAAAAAGAGATTATTACGAAATATTAGGCGTATCAAAATCAGCCAGCGCAGACGAAATCAAAAAGGCTTACCGTAAATTGGCCATCAAATATCACCCAGACAAAAATCCGGGAGATAAATCTGCAGAAGAAAAATTTAAAGAAGCTGCAGAAGCTTACGAAGTATTAAGCGATGCCGATAAAAAAGCTCGTTATGACCAATTCGGTCATGCTGGAGTTGGCGGAGCTGCAGGTGGTGGTTACGGCAGCGGTTTCGGCGGTGGCGGAATGAACATGGAAGATATTTTCTCACAATTTGGAGATATTTTCGGCGGTCATTTCGGTGGTGGCGGTTTTGGTGGTGGCGGAAGAAGCCATCAAATCAAAGGTTCTAACTTGAGAGTTAGAATTAGATTAAATCTCGACGAAATGGTGAATGGCACCACTAAAACCATAAAAGTAAAAAGAATGAAAGTAGCGGAAGGTGCTACTTCTAAAACGTGTACCACTTGTAACGGAAGCGGAGTTCAGATTAAAATAATGAACACCATGTTCGGTCAAATGCAAACGCAAACCACTTGTGGAACGTGTAACGGTTTAGGTAAAATTGCAGATAAAATTCCTGCAGGAGCCAATTCTGAAGGACTTATCAAATCAGAAGAAGAAGTTTCTATCAAAATTCCAGCGGGAGCAAGAGACGGAATTCAATTAAACGTTCGTGGAAAAGGTAATGACGCTCCTTTTGGTGGAATTCCAGGAGATTTATTAGTAGTTATCGAAGAAGAACAAGATGCTACTATAAAACGTGAAGGTGATAATCTACACCAAGAACTCTATATTTCTTTTGCCGAAGCAGCTTTGGGAACTTCTAAAGAAATTAATACCGTCGGTGGAAAAGTTAAAATTAAAATTGATGCAGGAACGCAATCTGGCAAAATTTTAAGATTAGCAGGAAAAGGATTACCTAGCATTGATTCTTACGGAAAAGGCGATATGTTTGTACATGTAAACGTTTGGACTCCTCAAAAACTCACTCCAGAACAAAAAGAGTTCTTCGAAACGCAAATGAAAACCGGTCAAATGCAAGCAGAACCTTCTGGAAAAGAAAAATCATTTTTTGACAAAGTAAGAGACATGTTCTCTTAAAAATTTAGGGATAAATACAAAAATCCAACTGAATTATCAGTTGGATTTTTTTCATACTATTTTGGCAAAAAAATTGTTTAATAAACAGTATGAAAAACCAAATTCTCAAAAATATATTCTTTTTCATTGGCTTTATTTCGCTCATGAGTTTTTCTTTTGTTAAAGATGATTTTATTCTTTGGCAAGAAAATAAAAAGTTGAAAATTCAAGATTTTAAAGCGGAAAATATTGACACGATTAAAGTAAACCGAAAGCAATTTTTAGGAGCAATAAGTGCCATTAGAATAGAATATTCATCATTTCAAAGAAATAAAAATTCGGTTCCTGACTTTTCTATTAAAACGTATTTTGACCCTAATGAATCTTGGATGCTTCTCAAAAACGATTATGTCTTACAACACGAGCAAATTCATTTTGACCTCACCGAATTATATGCTCGAAAAATGAGAAAATCCGTAGAAAGTCTCCGACAAAAAAACATAACTAATATTTCTATTTACCGAAAGAAAATTCAGCATTGGAATGTAATGAAAGAAAAAGCATCCAACCAATTTGACGCAGACAATCAAGATTATTACATTAAAATTGGGCAAAAAATTCTCTTTCAAAAAAATCCAAAACAAGAAGCTTGGAAGAAAAAAGTAGACCGAGAATTATTTCAATACAGTCTATTTAAAAATGCTGATTAATCATGAATAGTCTTTAATTTTTTCTAAATTTGAGCCACACGAAATTATCTCTCAACATGAAAAAATTAGCGTTACTCTTCGGATTGTTCTTTTCATTATTTCTAATGGCTCAAAAAAAATACGTAGTCGTTATTCACGGTGGTGCAGGAACCATCATCAGAGAAAAAATGTCTCCCGAGTTAGAAGAAGAATATTTAGAAAAACTCACCGAAGCGCTTCAAAAAGCTTATGCAGAAATTAAAAACGGTAAAACTTCCGTGGAAGCGGTAGAAGCAGCCATCGTAGTAATGGAAGATTCTCCATTGTTTAACGCTGGAAAAGGAGCGGTTTTCACGCATGATGGAAAGAATGAACTCGATGCCGCTATTATGAATGGAAAGGATAAAAAAGCAGGTTCCATCGCAGGAGTTCACACCATCAAAAATCCTATAAAAGCAGCGATTGCGGTAATGGAAAAATCAGAACACGTGATGCTTTCTGGTAACGGTGCGGAACAATTTGCTAAATTACAAGGTTTAGAAATCGTAAATCCTAAATATTTCTGGACAGAAAACCGTTGGAAATCCCTTCAAAAAGCAAAAGAATTAGAAAAATTAAAAAATCCAAAAGCAGAAAATTCAAAACCTGATTATTTCATCATTGACCAGAAATTTGGAACCGTAGGTTGTGTTGCTCTTGACCAATTCGGGAATTTGGCAGCAGGAACTTCTACTGGCGGAATGACCAACAAAAAATATGGAAGAATTGGCGACGCACCGATTATTGGAGCGGGAACTTATGCTGATGAAAATGTAGGAATTTCTGCAACAGGATGGGGAGAATTTTTCATTCGTTCTACTGCAGCGAGAACCATTGCAGCAAAAATTCAATATCTGAACAAAGATGTGAAAACAGCAGCACAAGAAACCATAGACGAAATCGAAAAAATAGGCGGTGATGGTGGTTTAATTGCTCTAGACAAAAACGGAAATATCGCTATGCCATTTAATACTTCTGGAATGTACAGAGGTGCAATTACAGAAGATGGAGAAATTGAAGTAGAGATTTATAAATAAAGGAGGATATTCGATAGATATCCTATAATTTAAAACTTCTTTTATCTCGTAACAATTCCGTAATTTCGCAACTAATTCTTTAGAATTTAAACTATAATGCTACAAGCAAATCACGTTACCAAAACATATAGTGCTGGAAAAAAAATTGCCTTGCAAGATTTCAGCATTCACGTTCCAAAAGCTAGTGTTTATGGCCTTCTTGGTCCAAATGGAGCCGGAAAAACCACTTTCATCAGAATTATCAACCAAATTACACAAGCAGATTCTGGCGAAGTTTTCATTAATGGGGAAAAACTAAATCCTCATCATATTAAAGACATCGGTTACATGCCGGAAGAAAGAGGATTGTACAAAAACATGACTGTTGGCGACCAAATTCTCTATTTCGGAGCTCTCAAAGGAATGAAAAAGCAAGATGCTCTATCTCAAGCAAAATATTGGTTTGACCGTTTAGAAATTGACCAATGGTGGAACAAAAAACTCTCTGAACTTTCTAAAGGAATGGCGCAGAAAATTCAGTTTGTGGTAACGGTTCTACATCAACCCAAACTATTAATTCTCGATGAGCCTTTTTCTGGATTTGACCCGGTGAATGCAAATTTAGTAAAAGACCAAATTCTTCAACTGAAAGAACAAGGAACCACCATCATTCTTTCTACTCACCGCATGGAAAGTGTAGAAGAACTTTGTGATAGTGTGGCTCTCATCAATAAATCTAGAAAAATTCTTGACGGAAAAGTCTTTGAAGTAAGAGAAAAATTCAAGCAAAATCTATTCAACGTGGTTTTGTCTGATGTAAATTCCGAAAATTTAGAAAAGCTGAAAAATCAGTATAACCTTGTCAATATTCATGACCAACATGGTTTAATTTCTTTTGACTTAAACTACAATGAAGACCAAAATCTTTTGCTCAATGATTTAATGAAAGCTGGAAAAATCAGAAGTTTTGACGAAAAAATTCCGAGCATGAATGAAGTTTTTATTACAGCAGTAAGCTCTCCGCAATCAGCAATCAGCAGTTTATAATTATTAATTTTTCACAAAAAATATAAGGCAGAATGCGTATTGCAGAAAGCCAAAAGCAACAAAATGAAAAATATCTTCATCATAACCAAAAGAGAATTTTTAACACAGGTTAAAAAGAAATCTTTTATCATTCTCACGCTTTTAGCCCCAATTCTATTGATAGGATTCGGTGCTTTAATTGCTTTTATGCTCAAGGCGAATGAAACCGAATATACTTTTAATGTCATCGATAAAAGTGGCGTATTTCAACAAAACATGAAAACGCCAAAAGATGTGAAGTTTATTTATCTGCCAGAATCTACAGAACAAGCTTTGACCACTACGCTTCCAGAAATGGTAGACAATGTAGATGGACTGCTTATTATTCCCAAATTGCAAGACCAAAATTTTGAAAATATACAAAAACAAACCCAACTTCTGGTCAATAAAAACATCGGTTTTGATGTGAAGCAAAACATCGCTTTTTCGATGTCTGAAGTGATTAAGAAAGAAAAAATCAAAAATCTGGGACTTACAGAAGCTCAAATCGAAAATATTGATAAAAACTTCGAAATCAATACGAAAAATGTGGTGGACAATAACAAACAAGACAGCACACTTGCTTTTGGTGTAAAATCTGGTTTGAGTATGGGATTAATGTATGTGACATTCATGTTCATCATTATTTACGGAGTTCGTGTAATGCGCAGTGTTTTAGAAGAAAAAAACAACAGAGTGGTAGAAATCATCATCTCTTCTGTAAAACCTTTTGAACTGATGATGGGCAAAATTCTAGGAGTTACATTGGTCGCTTTAACTCAATTTGCCATTTGGATTACCATGACCATTTTGGGTGCTATTTTCTTTAACCAAGGTTTTTCAAAAATTTCTGGAAATCTTCCTCAGCAAGAAGAAATTCCGTTGGATAAATTAGATTTGCAAGGCGTTTTCACAGAAATTTCGCACTCTCTTTTGGACATGAATTTCGGAATTATCATTTTTGTGTTCATTGTTTTCTTTTTATTGGGCTACATTTTTTACAGTTCTATGTATGCAGCGATAGGTTCTGCAGTAGACAATGAAACCGAAACCCAACAATTTACCATGATTGGCATTTTACCATTGATGCTGGGAATGTACGGAAGTTTTGGGCTAATCAATAATCCAGAAGGACCGATGGCATTTTGGTTATCTATTATTCCGCTTACTTCACCAGTGGCGATGATTGCGAGAATTCCTTTTGGCGTTCCTGTTTGGCAAATTGCACTTTCTATTTTCTTATTGGTGATTTCTACGCTTGGAATGGTGTATTTGGCTGCCAAAATATACAGAGTAGGAATTTTAATGTACGGCAACAAAGCGACTTTTAAAGAACTTTGGAAATGGATTAGAACAAGCTAAACTCAGTGATGAGTGATGAGTTATGAGTTATAAATGATAAAATCGTTGCAGTGATGTGACGATTTTTTACTTTTCAATTTTATTATTGATTATTTTAGTAATTTAGTTGAATTACTTTAACTATTAAAACTATTGTTAATTAGAACACTCGAAAATAATAATTCAATAAAACTTTTACTTAGCTTAAATTTATGAGCTAATATTTTTGCCAAATGAAAACTCACGAAAAAAAATTTGAAGAAATTTATAACTTGCTGAAAGAAAAACTTGGCGAAAGAGTAATTTTTTCTCAAGGAGATGAGACAAAATTTTTGGAGTTGAAAGATTCAAATTTTTGGTTGTCCATGAATAAAGATGAATTAACTGTTGGTTTTGGACTAAATCACAGCCATTTTAGTGAAGATTACAACAATTTGGAAAATGGAATAATTAGAGTATTTGACTTATTGACTAATCAAATTAAAACGACATTACATATAAAAGGAGATTATATTTATAAAGAAATTACAGAAATTATTTATTCAAATGGAGAAACTGTTAATATTGGTAAATCTAGTATTTTGTTTTATCCCTTCTGGAAAAAAAAGAAAATCATCACCAAATATTCAGATGTAATAATAGAGAAAAATAAAATAGAACTTGAATTCAACAAGATTTAGTTTTAATCACTTTACATCAAAATCAATTACAATTAATTTTAATTCATCATGCAAACCCTCTCCACCATTTTAGTCGCATTAGTAGCCCTAGAACATCTTTACATTTTATATATGGAGATGTTTGCTTGGGAAACTTTGGGCAAGAAAACTTTTAAAGGTTCTCTGCCAAATGAACTTTTTAAACCTACCAAAAAATTAGCCGCCAATCAAGGCTTGTATAATGGTTTTTTGGCAGCAGGTTTAATTTGGAGCTTTTTTATAGAAAATGCAGAATGGCAAAAGAATATTCAGTTTTTCTTTTTGTGTTGTGTAATTGTAGCGGGAATTTATGGTGCACTTTCTGCTTCTAGAAAAATATTTTTTGTACAAGCATTACCAGCGATTTTAGCTATGGCAACAGTGTTATTAAGATAAAATTACACCGTTCGAAAACTTAGTTTGACTTCAAACCAAGTGTAAAGTTGAGAATCTCAAAACCTTATTGTTTAAATTAAAAAAGATAGAACTCCTACGGAGTTCTTCACTTCCTTCACCTTTTATTACTACACAGATATTGCTACTACGTAGCAAAGTAATTTGTTAAATATTTAAAATACAAAACCTCAAGGAATGTTTCTTGAGGTTTTTACAATATTTTTAAATCTTCTGTTTTCCAACTTCGGACTTCGGACTCCCAACTTCCGTCTTCTTAATCAAAAATATAGGTAATTCCTGCACTTAAAACGTGTTGTCTTTTCGTAGAGTTGGTAGCGCCATCTTGTGGTTCTTTCCCCATTAAATCTGGTAAATTATTGCTTACTCCAAAATCAAATCTTCCTACAATTTCTAATTTTCTTTTGTAGCTAAATCCTAAACCTGCAGAAATGGCTAAATCAAACGCTGCTGCTTTACCAAATTCTTCTACATTATAGATACTTCTGGAAGGATTTTCCACTTTTTGATTGAGTAAAAAACCGAATCTAGGTCCTAATTGGCCAAAAAATTCTGATTCTGCTTCAGAAAAATAAGCTTTAAAATAAACAGGAATACTCAGATAATTATTCGCGTAAACGGTTTCTCCATCCCCTTTTTCACCAGCGCTTAAATATTCTACTTGTGGCTGCAAATAAAACATGTCATCTCCTCCAATGGGAATGATTGCCAATGCTCCTCCGTAAAACGAAATTCTAGAAGAAGAAGGGTTGTGCGCATTTTGAATTCTTGAATACGTAGGTCCTGCAATGAGACCAAATCTGGTAGAAGAAAAATCTACCTGAGAAAAAATAGGGGTAAAAATAAAGCCTGCTGAAATGATGAATAATTTCTGAAGCCAAGTTTTAACATTTGTTTTCATTGTGTTTTATTTAAATAAAAACTTCATAATAAAGATTATTATGAAGTTTAAAATATTTGTAATATCAAAGATAATGATTTATCCTAATACTTTAGCAATAGTTTTACCAATATCCGCTGGAGAAGCTACTACGTTAATTCCGCATTCTTCCATGATTTGCATTTTTGCTTGAGCTGTATCTTCTGCACCACCTACGATTGCACCAGCGTGTCCCATTGTTCTTCCTTTAGGAGCAGTTTGACCAGCGATGAAACCTACTACTGGTTTTTTAGAACCAGAATCTCTGTACCATCTTGCCGCTTCAGCTTCTAGAGAACCACCAATTTCACCAATCATCACTACTGCATCAGTTTCTGGGTCGTTAATAAACAATTCTAATGCTTCTTTAGTAGTCGTTCCGATGATTGGGTCACCACCAATACCGATTGCTGTAGAAACACCGAAACCAGCTCTTACTACTTGGTCAGCAGCTTCGTAAGTTAAAGTACCTGATTTAGAAACAATACCTACTCTACCTTTTTTGAAAACGAAACCTGGCATAATACCAATTTTAGCTTCGTCTGAAGTAATAATTCCTGGGCAGTTAGGACCGATTAATCTAGCACCTTTGTCTTTAATATATTCTTTTACTTTTACCATATCAGCTACCGGAATTCCTTCTGTAATACAAACGATTACTTTAATTCCAGCTTCTGCAGCTTCCATTACAGCATCTGCAGCAAATGCAGGCGGTACAAAAATGATAGAAACATTAGCTCCTGCTTTAGCAACTGCGTCTGCAACAGTGTTGAAAACTGGCTTACCAAGATGTTCAGTTCCTCCTTTTCCTGGAGTTACACCACCTACTACGTTGGTTCCGTATTCAATCATTTGAGTTGCGTGGAAAGTTCCTTCGTTTCCTGTAAATCCTTGTACGATTACCTTTGAATCTTTATTTACTAATACTGACATGATTTATTTTTTAATTTTTGTAAAAATACTATTTTTTAAGTTTTTGTGCAAAAAATTATTCTTCATTATATTTTTCAACAATTTTTTTGAAACATTCATAAGTGTTATTAAAAAAATTACACGCTTCAATTTCGGAAACTAAATCTTGGCGATCTGAAGTTAATTCTTTCAATCTTTTTTTATAATTGGTTAATAAATTAAATGTATCATACTGTTCGGGATTTTTGTAAAGCAACTCATAATAATCTTGAGAGTGGTCGTACATATTCTCCGTATAATCACGATACCACTTCATTTTTTTTCCATCATATATCAACTCGAACAAGCCAAACTTTTCGATTGGTCGTTCAAAAATTCTTGTTTTTCCTTTAAGGTCTGTAAATTCTATTCTTTTAAATTCATTAAAAAGGTGTTTTTCTTTTTTCCCTTTTTCATTTATCAAAACCACATATTTTTGAGTAATACTGTTTTCATAAATTTCATTTTCGTAGAAAATACTAGTACGGAAACGAATTTTAGAACTCAATTCTTTACCATCAACAAATGTAATTTTTGCATCAATATTTGTAGATTGTGCAAAATTTAATGCAAACATCAGAATTGAAAAAATGAACAATATTTTTTTCACTATTTTAAATTTTTGAGCTTTACTTCTTTTTTTAGATACTCTCTAAACTCTTCGGCTAAGCTACCGAAATAAGTTTTGCCTCCTTCTAAGTCTCTGTTCACTCCAGTTTTACCTAAAAGTACCGCTCCTTTTCCTACTCTTTTGCCAGAAGCCATACCAACTTGTCCCCAAACTTGTACATCATCTTCTATAATACAACAACCTGCAATCATCGCTCCAGAAGCTACTAAAGTTCTTTCGCCAAGTACAGTATCATGACCTATTTGGATTAAATTATCGAGTTTTGAGCCTTTTTTGATGATGGTAGAATCTGTAACACCACGGTCTATACAACAGTTTACACCGATTTCTACATCGTCTTCTAAAATCACATTTCCTACGGAAAGCATTTTTCTGTAACCTTCAGCATTTTTGTTGTAATAGAAAGCATCGCCGCCTAAAACAGTTCCTGCCTGAATGATACAATTATTGCCAATGACCGTTCTGTCACCAATAACTACATTCGGGAAAATCATACAATTATCACCAATTTTCACATCATTTCCGATGATTACAGAAGGGTGAATTTTACAATTTTCGCCAATTGAAACATTGTTTCCTGTAGTTTCAAAAGTTTGAATACCCGTAAAATGATCATTGATTTTATTAAAATCTCTGAAAGGATCATCAGAAACCAAAAGTGCTTTTCCTTCTGGACAAGAAACTTCTTTGTCTATCAAAATAATGGTAGCTTCGGAATGAAGCGCTTTGTCATAATATTTAGGATGGTTGACAAAGACTATTTCTCCTTTTTTTACGCGATGAATTTCGTTGGTTCCAAAAATTTGAAAATTTTCGTCGCCTACATATTTCGCACCGATGAGTTCGGCAATGGTTTTAAGGGTTTGTGGAGATTTGAAAGTCATATTTTATAGAGATACGAGATACGAGATACGAGATACGAGAAAAACTCGCAACTCGTTTCCCAATTCTCAAATTATTTTACTCTTTCTAGGTAAGAACCGTCTTCTGTGTTTACTTTAATTTTGTCACCAGCTTCAATGAAAAGCGGAACCAAAACTCTAGCGCCCGTTTCTACGATGGCATTTTTAAGTGCATTCGTTGCTGTATTTCCTTTTACACCTGGATCTGCTTCTATTACTTCTAGATAAACAGTTGGTGGAATTTCAGCAGAAAGTGGAGTTTCATCTGCTTCTTTCATAATGATGGTTACTTCTTCACCAGCTTTCATGAATTGAGCGTTTTCAATCATTTCTTTGTTCAAATACATTTGAGAGAAATCTTCGTTATTCATGAAGTGGAAACCATTCTCATCATCATATAAATATTGAAATTTACGAGTAATTACTTTTACCTCATCAATTTTATGACCTGCAGAAAAAGTATTATCAATTACTTTTCCATTGGTTACAGATTTAAGTTTAGTTCTTACGAAAGCAGGACCTTTTCCTGGTTTTACGTGTAAAAATTCGATTACTTTATAAATGTCATTGCTGAATTCTATACAAAGACCTTTTTTAATATCATTACTTGTTGCCATTAATATTTATTATTTTTTAAAATATGTTTTTATTCTTTTCCTGTTCCGTATCCTTTTACAATTCCACGAGGTGAATTTTTAATAAATTCTAAAATCTCGTCTCTTTCTTCTGTAGGTGGCATTTCGTTTTCGATGAATCTTGTTGCCTGAGAAACATTCATTTTAGATTGAAAAAGGTATTTGTAGATTTTTTGAATTTCGAAAATTCTATCATTACTGAAACCTCTTCTTCTTAATCCCACAGAATTAATTCCTGCATAAGACATAGGTTCTCTCGCTACTTTTACATAAGGTGGAATATCTTTTCTTACGAGTGTTCCTCCAGAAATCATCACGTGTTTGCCGATTTTACCAAACTGGTGCACCGCAGAAAGACCTCCCATTACAGTGAAATCTCCTATTTCTACATGTCCTGCTATTCCGCAACCGTTTACAATGATGACATGGTTTCCTAAAACACAGTCATGAGCAATGTGAGAAGTAGCCATGATAAGACAATCATTCCCTACTTTGGTATAGCCTAATGCTTTGGTTCCCCTGTTGATGGTTACACATTCTCTGATGGTAGTATTGTCTCCAATAATGGTCAATGTTTGTTCACCATCAAATTTCAAATCTTGTGGGATTGCAGAAATTACCGTTCCAGGAAAAATTCTACAGTTTTTACCAATTCTTGCACCATCCATAATGGTAACATTGGGACCAATCCAAGTTCCTTCTCCTATTTCTACATCTGCAGCAATTGTGGTAAAAGGTTCTATGGTAACATCTTTGCCAATTTTGGCACGTCTGTCTACAGCGGCTAATTGATGAATCATGAGTCTAATTTGGTTTTAGCAACTTGAGCCATCAATTCTGCTTCTACTACTACGCTGTCTCCTACGTAACCGTAACCTTGCATATGAACAATGCCTCTTCTTATAGGTTCTATTAGTTCTATTTTAAAAATAAGAGTATCTCCAGGAATTACTTTTTTCTTGAACTTTACCTTATCTATTTTAACAAAATAAGTGGAATAATTTTCTGGGTCTGGAACATTTGCCAAGACTAAAATACCTCCAGCTTGAGCCATCGCTTCGATTTGTAAAACACCAGGCATCACTGGTTCTTTAGGAAAATGACCAACAAAGAAAGGTTCATTCATCGAAACATTTTTAAGACCTACCACATGAGATTCTGACAATTCTAAAATTTTATCAATCAATAAAAATGGTGGTCTATGCGGTAAAAGACGCATAATCCCGTTAATATCAAAAACAGGTTCTGCTTTTAAATCAAAATCTGGCACGTTTTTCTTTTTTTGTAATTTCCACTGTCTGTTTAGTTTTTTCGCAAATTGTGTATTCACGAAATGTCCAGGTTTAGTAGCAATTACTTTTCCTTTAATTTTTACACCTGTTAAAGCTAAATCGCCGATAACATCTAGCAATTTATGACGCGCTGCTTCATTAGGATAATTAAGGGTAAGGTTATCTAAAATACCATTTGGTCTGATGGTAACTTCTTCTTTTCCAAAAGCTTTTTTAAGTTTTTCAGCGGTTTCTGGAGTTAATTCTTTGTCTACGTAAACAATAGCGTTAGAAATATCTCCACCTTTAATAAGACCACTATCTAAAAGCATTTCTAGTTCGTGCAAGAAACTGAAAGTTCTCGCTGATGAAATTTCATCTTTAAAATCTGTAATATTTTTAAGAGAAGCATTCTGAGTTCCTAAAATTTTAGTCCCGAAATCTACCATCGTAGTAATTTCGTAGTTTTCAGAAGGAATAATGGTAATTTCTGAGCCTGTATTAGGGTCTACATAGTTCATCACTTCTTTGATGACTAAATATTCTCTGTTTTGGTCTTGTTCTACCACTCCAGCTTCTTCTATTGCTTCTACGAAAAATTTAGAAGAACCATCCATAATTGGTGGTTCTGCACTATTCATTTCTAAGATGGCATTATCAATATCCATTCCTACTAGAGCAGCTAATAAATGCTCGCAAGTATGGATTTTAACGCCTAATTTTTCTAACGTAGTACCTCTTTCTGTAGTCGTTACATAATTTACATCTGCTTCTACTTGAGGATTACCTTCTAAGTCTGTTCTTACAAATACAAAACCTGTATTTTCTTTAGCAGGTTTCATGGTAAGGTTTACTTGTCTTCCTGTGTGAAGTCCAATCCCAGAAAGTGATACTTCTTTACCTAAAGTCTTCTGTTTTTCACTCATTAGTATTTTCTTTTGAGTTTTTTTCTAGATTATTTATTCGTTCAACAATTTCAGGGAATTTTCTGAAAAGCACATAGCTTCTTCTGTAATCACCAGCATTGAAAGCAGGCGTTCCGAAGAGTGTTTCGCCGTCTTGTACATCTCTATTTATTCCGCTCTGAGCTTGTACTCTAATCTGGTTACCTATTTTGAGATGACCAGCAACACCAGTTTGGCCGCCAATCATATTCCAGTCTCCTATAACGGTAGAACCAGCAATACCAGCTTGTGCTGCGATAACGTTATTTTTACCAATTTTCACGTTATGAGCAATCTGAATCAGATTATCTATTTTAGTTCCTTCGCCAATAACAGTAGAACCGATAGTTCCTCTGTCTATACTGCAATTAGAACCAATTTCTACATTATTTTCTATGACTACATTCCCTAATTGTGGAATTTTTTGATAGCCATCTTTCGTAGGCTGAAAACCGAAACCATCACTACCTACCACTGTATTAGAATGAATGATGCAATTATCACCAACCACACAGTAATCATAAATTCTAGCACCGCTGTAAATAATAGAGTTTTCGCCAATTTTTACATTTTTCCCGATGTAAACTTGAGGAAAAATCTGTGTTCCGTTACCGATTTTTGATTTATCTGAGATATAAGAATGTGCACCGATGTAGACATTCTCTCCTATTGTTGCACTGTCTGCGATGGTAGAAGGTTGTTCAATTCCTGATTTTTTTTCTTCTCTCATCTGTTGATAGAGATTCATTAAAACCTGAAAAGCCAAATAAGCGTCTTCTACTACAATAAGTGTAGGTTTATAGTTTTCTTCTTTAACAAATTTTTCAGAAACAATGATCACAGAGGCTTCTGAAAGTGAAATAAATTCTGCAAATTTTTCTTGAGAAACAAAAGAGAGTTGACCATTTTGCGCATTCTCTATGGGCGAAACACCTGTAATTGAGGCATTTTCGTCTCCCAAGATTTTTCCATTGATAAAACTTGCAATTTGAGCTGCAGTAAATTCCATATCGTGCAAAGATACGAAAATCTTATTACACTCATACAATTTTTAGTTTTTTGAAAACTTAAATTTCTCTCGGGAAAAACAGAATGTTTTTGGTGGTTGGTTGGTTGATATGCGCTGATAGAATTTGGGTTTCTGCGTCTTCCAACTTTATCTTTCTTCCGTCTCTTTTGAGCAAAAAAATTGGTTGTTTTTGGTTATCATAAGGAAGCAAAGTTCTGCTGATTTGTTCCACCAACTGATCCCCATTTTCGATGCCAAATTTCTGATTAGCTCTTTCTATTTTTTCTAAAATTTCTGATTCTTCAAATTTTTGAGAAGAAAATACCGTTTTTGGGAATTTTCTCTGAACCACTGCTTTACAGAAATAACTCAACACAAAATCATCTGCATTTTGCCAAGTTTTTATTGCGCTCAATACATCTGTATCATCCAGTTGTGTAAAACGATTCACATCTTCTTCTGTCGCTTTTTCGAAATCAGTTTTGTACAAGAAATATTTTAAATTTCCGTAAGCTTCCACTTGTTTTCCTTCGGAAATGAGCTGTTTTGCTCTGCTCAAAATTTTCACCAAAAGATGTTCTGCCAAAGCCGAAGTTTTATGATAGTAAACTTGCCAATACATAAACATTCTTGCTGTAAGGAAATTTTCAATAGAATAAACTCCTTTTTCATCAATCAGAAGTTCATCATCTTTTACATTCATCATCGAAATAATTCTCTGCGTGTTCACACTTCCTTCTGAAACTCCTGTAAAGAAACTATCTCGCTTCAAATAATCTAATCTATCAACATCTAACTGTGAAGTAATCAATTGGTTAAAGAATTTACGATGGTATTTTCCTTGGAACATTTCTATCGCCAAATCTAACTCACCATTAAACTCATCATTCAATTTTTTCATCAATAAAATCGAAAGTTTCTCGTGATGCCAATCTTCCATCAAAAGACTTTCTAAAGCGTGAGAATACGGACCATGACCTACATCGTGCAATAAAATAGCGAGAAGCGCCGCTTTTTCTTCTTCGTCTGAAATTTTTACACTTTTCAGTTTCAAAGTTTCTAGCGCTGTAAACATGAGATGCATTGCACCTAAAGCATGATGAAATCTGGTATGAGTAGCTCCCGGAAAAACCAAACTCAACAATCCTGTTTGAGAAATTCTGCGCAATCTCTGAAAATAACGATGCTCTAACACATCATACAAAATTTCGTAAGGAATTTTTATAAAACCATGAACTGGGTCATTGATAATTTTGAGTTTATTGGTGCTCATTTGAATAGATAAATGATGATTGATAAATGATTTTTCAAATTTACGGAAATTTAGTTTAACAGATTTTTAAGTTTTATTAGGAAAAAATTATACATTAATTATTATAAATTTGGAGAAAAAAAACATGAAACTATTATTAACAATTGCTTTTTCCTTAACATTAATATTTTGTAATGCTCAAAAATATTCTGAACAAGAATTTACAAATCTTAAAACCGAACTCAAACAGATTTTAGAATCAGATCAAGAATTGAGAGAGTTATTTGATACCGAGACTTTAGATGTTAGAAAAGAAGAAATATACAAAAAGTACAACATTACGAAAGAACAATTTGAAAGAGAAAATTGGATGATTGTCCAAAAATATGACAGCATTAACATTAAAAAAATAGAAAAAATCATATCAAAATATGGCTATCCCGGAAAATCTTTAGTGGGAGAACCAGAAAACACTTCAGCTTTCTATGTAATCCAGCATTCAAATAAAATTAAAAATTATTTTCCATTGATTAAAAAAGCTGGAAAAAAGAATGAACTTCCCAAAACTCTAGTTGCAATGATGGAAGATAGATTACTAGTACAAGAAGGTAAAGAACAAATTTATGGAACTCAAGGAAGTGGTTTTAACACCAAAAATGGTTGGACTATGATTATTCATCCAATCAAAAACCCTGAAAAAGTAAATAAATTAAGAAAAAAAGTAGGCTTTACAGAAACAGTAGAAGAAAATGCAAAAAGATTAGGTATTGACTACAAAGTCCTTACACTTGAAGATGTGGAAAAATTAAAAGAAAATAAATAAGTAGAATGTTTTTAAATTCTTGAAAGAGTTTTAGTTTAACAGATTTTTAATTCATCTCATGCTTTACGACTTCTTCTGTAAAAAAAAATAAAATAAGTTTTTTGGTTTATAAAACTTAGAGTTCTCACCATGAAAGTTTACACTATTATTACGCATCAATTAGCTGTAATTATTTCACCATTTTTTGTCTTTTTTGAGACATTTGTTCGAGTCTTGTTCGAATCAAGTTCGAATCAGCTTCGGAAAAAGGGTACTTTTTGCGAACAAAACTCGAGTTTGACTGCCACTTGATTCAACTCAAACCCTTATTTGTTTTCTTCAAAATGCCATATAAAGTTCTGGGTATAATAAGAAGCAAGTATCTTGCCTTTATCCTGCAAGTAAAGTGCAAGCAGACATTAACTACCCTTTCCTTATACATTCCTTTGACTTTCCTTTGACATTGCTTTGGGTAGGGTTAAGGTTTTTTAATAAGCTTTTGAGTATCAAGAATACTTTTGTATATTTGGTGGTGTGGTAAATCCCTAGAACAGAAGTAAACTTTTTTCTCGGGACTTCGCAAATCCGCCGAAGCGTTATGTGCAATTTCATAAAAACAGTACTATAGAGTGAAAATCAAGATATTAGTTTTTTTTCTATTTATATTCGGAATTATTTTTGTCTTAAGAATTCCCGTTGGCAAAAGTATTGGATTTTTAAGTCCTGATAATAAATATGAAGTTTATGGAAAACCTTATTTATATACATATTTATTTTCAATGGCTCCAGGAGACGGAAGTTCAAAACCAGGAAAAGTTTTCCTATACGACAATTTAACAAAACAGATTATTGATGATGGTGAAATTGATTTTATATCTGAATTAAAAGATATAGAATGGACTGAAAATACTGCCTACTTTAAACAAGAAAAAGAACCAAACATATTGAACCCTTGGATTTTACCGAGAAAAATTAAACTTCCATATAATAAAATCATTAAAAAAAACAATTCAGAAGTCGTTTATGAATATAACTCATTTGATAAACTAATTTCTATAGGAAGAGATACGATAGTGAATAATAAAAAAATCGGGGTTGAATACAAAACTTATGATGAAAATGGTAAATTAATATTCGCTTGGAAAGTTTATAAATTTAATGATAAATTTAGTTATGTTAATTACTATAATTATAATGAAGGTAAACTTGAAAGTGCAAAAAAAATGATTTGGAATAATTAAAGAAACTGCACATAACATAGGTAACTGTTGCACAACTCCTTTTTTTAGAAAATAGTTTTTAAAAACATAATATTTTGACCTCGTTTAAGTACTTTTAAGCGAGGTTTGTTTTTAAAATATTAAAATTTAGAGCGCTTATAATGGTGTTTTTTCATGTTGTACAATATGGTTTTTATAAAAGTTTTAGTATATTTGAGTAGTGCAACTTGCACTATGAATTTGCAAAATCCCAAGAACGGAAGTAAACTTCCTTCTCGGGACTTCGCAAATCCGCCGAACCGTTAGCCGTAATTATATGAAAACACTTCTCCAAATAGTAATTCTAGTATTTCCAACATTATTTTTTTGCCAAAATAACGAACAAAAAATTAAAACCTTAATCACTGATTTTGGATATGTTCAAGGAGTGAAAAATGCAATTGAAACTCTAAAATCTCAAAACTCTATTTCACAACAAATTAAATTTTCAGATGATGAAATAATTCGAAGAATTTCTCAGGCTTATCAAGAAAGTTTTTCTGAAACTGAAATAAATGAATTGTACAATTTTTATACTTCAAAAACTGGCAAAAAATTTCTAACAAATCAAAAATTAGTTGACGAAAATATACAAAGTAAATTTCCTGAATTATTTGGAATTGTTGATTTAGATCCAAATCAAAAGGAAATAAATAAACAACAAGATTATACTAGAAATTACCTTACCAATTTCCTTGAAGCAACTTACGAAAAAGAAGATGGATTTTATCTCTTAACTGAAAAGAAAAATGAAAACGGGAATTCCCTTGAAATGGAAAACAATCCAACTTTTTCGCCAAAAGATGTGGAAAAAATAGACATTATCCAAAATGAAGGAAAACGACCTTATTTAAGAGTTTACTTTAAAAAGAAAACTCAGGAAAATTTCAAGAAATTACTTTCCAAAAATATTGGAAACGGATTTGCTACATTAGTTGATAAAAAAATCATTATGATGACACCAATTTCAAATGATACTCCAAACGATTTCATTGAAATTATCGGTTTATTTGACAATGAACAAGTTAATAATCTTAAAAATAAACTAAAAAAATAACTACGGCTAACATAGTATTTGCAAAAGGCGGGGTTGAAGGAATAATAGAACTACCAGTTGAATTTAGTCGCGCCTGCTTTTTCGTTCCACAATTTTTTCGTAGTTTAGTTCCACGAAAAAAGCATTCGCTTCGGTTGGTCGAAATTGAACTTTTCGTCCAATTTAGACCGCCCTTCGCAAATACTTTTTCCGTCCGATGTGGCAAAATCCGCTCCGCTCCTTTGGCTACGCCGAATCGGGGATTTTGCCACATCGGTTCGGCGGATTACATCCGCAGATGTTGCTCGTCGCTACGCGAACTTCGCACATCTGTGAATTTGCTAAATCCCAAGAACGGAAGCAAACTTCCTTCTCGGGACTTCGCAAATCCGCCGAACCGTTACCTGCCATTTTAAAAAAATACGTCAATGAAACAAATTTTTGGAATTTTAACATTATTATTTTACGGAATTTTTACTGCACAAACAATCAATGGAAAAATTATTTCAAGAGAAAATAATGAACCAATACCTTACGCAAGAATTGGTATTGAAAATGAAAATTTTGGTGCAATTGCAGATGAAAATGGTAATTATTCAATTGATTTGACAAATATTGATCGTAATAAAAATTTGACCGTTCAAATTGGCGGTTTTATAAACTTCTCGCAATCAATACAAAACTTCATAGATGGAAATCATACAATTTCTCTGAATGAAAAGGTTGTGGAAATTCAGGAAGTGGTTTTGAATCCCAAAAAATATTATGAAAAAAATTGGGGGACAAATGCAAAAACTAAAAAAGTTCAATTTGGCTTTAATCCAGCAAGAAGCAAAGAAGACAAATCAAAAGAATTTGGTTTAGATTTCAATAATAACAAAAAAGTAAAACTGCAAAAAATTAATCTAAATATTGTGGATTTAAAAACTGACAAACCACTTTTGATAAGTTTCAATGTTTATTCAAAAAAAGACGGACTTCCAGACAAATCATTATTAAACGAAAATCTAACTATTGAATTAACAAAAGATAAAATTAAAGACGGAACATTTTCTTTTGATGTTAGTGATAAAAATGTTTGGATTAACAAACAGGATTTTTTTGTAACAATGCAAGTAATGAATGGATTTGATGGATGGATTTATTTGAGCGGAGCAATGTTTAAGACTGTTTATTATCGAAATTTTTATGGTCCTTGGTTGAAAAAAACTATTGCACAACCAGCGCTAAATATTGATGTGAAAATTGAAAAGTAAAAAAAACGTCGGCTAACAGTAGTAACTGTTGCACAACTTTTTTTTTTAGAAAATAGTTTTCAAAAACATAATATTTCAACCTCTTTAGAAGCAATTTTGGAGAGGTTTGTTTTTAAAATATTAAAATTTAGAGCGCTTACAATGGTGTTTTTTATGTTGCAAAGCATGGTTTTTATAAAAGTTTTAGTATATTTGAGTATGTGCAACATACACTATGAATTTGCAAAATCCTAAGAACGAAAGTAAACTTCCTTCTCGGGACTTCGCAAATCCGCCGAACCGTTAGCAGAAATTCTATCAAAAACTTCAAATTAAAAATAATTCACTTTTTTAGTGAATTTTATTTTATTATTTATATCTTTGCAATATGAAATCAGAGTGATATGAAAATAATTTTCACACAAGAGTATTTAAAACAATTATATGAAGATGGAAAATCTTCAAGTAAAAAACATAGGTTTCAAAAAGATATTATTAAAAGATATAAAACGACAATTGACAAATTAAGGGTTGCTAATAAAATTGAAGATTTGTATCCATTAAAAAGTTTGAATTATGAAAAATTAAGTGGAGATAAGAAAGGTTTGGAATCCGTTCGTGTTAATGATAAATATAGAATAGAATTTATTTCATCTGTAGAAGGAGAAGAACCTGATACTATCACAATTTGTGAAATCGTAGAATTAAGTAATCATTATTCTTAAAAAACATCAAACATTATGGCAACAAACACAAACATACCATTTGAAGCAACGCATCCAGGAACACTAATTAAAGATGAATTAGAAGTTAGAGATGATATTACCCAAAAAGACTTAGCAATGTTATTGGGTGTAAAACCTTCATTTCTAAATGAAATAATTAAAGGGAAAAGACCTATTACTGCAGATATAGCAATTTTACTTGAAAAGACACTTGATATCCCAGCTGATTATTGGATGAAATTTCAATCTCAATATGAAATTGATTTAGCTAAAATTAAAGAGAAGAATATAAACAAAATTAAGTTAATTGAAATTTGGAATATTATCACTCAATACATTCCTGTAAAATATTTTAATAAAAAAGGTTATTTAACAGAAGACATTGCATCAAATATTACAATTATACAAGAAATATATTCTGTGCAATCTATTGATGGTCTTGTAAACAAATTTTCAGAAAAAAAATTCGCTTTTTTTAAGAAAAGTGAAAAGCTTCAAATTGATGAAAAGAATATGATAGCTTGGACGTCACTTGTAGAATTTGAAGCAGATAAAAAAGAAACAAATACTTTTCATTTTGAAAATTTACCGCAATTAAATAGAGAATTACAAGAAATATTTTTCAAAAACAACAATGTTTTAGATCTGGTAGATAAAAAATTATCTCAATACGGTATTAAATTTCTTCTAGTTGATAAATTGGAGAAAACACCAATTGATGGATATTCTTTTTGGTCTAAGAATAACCCAGTAATTGCGCTAACATTAAGACATAATAGAATTGATAATTTAGCTTTTACTATTTTACACGAATTAGGACACATAGCTTTACATCTTAAAGGAAATAAAGATATAAGATTTATAGACTTAAGTAAAATAGAAGAAAATGAGCTTGAAAATGAAGCTAATCTTTACGCACAAGAAAGTTTAATTCCATCAAATTATTGGAATGATTTACTTGAAAATTATTTACCATTAAACGATACGGTCATTTGCGATTTTGCAAATAAATACAGAATTCATCCAGCTATAATTCTTGGAAGAGCTTGTTTTGAGATGAATTACTATGGAGTAAAAACTACTATTGATAAAAAACTTTACTAGCAACTAGCCTATGACAGCAATAACTGCTGCACAACTCCTTTTTTATTAGAAAATAATTTTCAAAAACATAAAATTTTGACCTCTTTAGAAGCAATTTTAGAGAGGTTTGTTTTTTAGGTAAGATTAAAAATGCTAAAATTTAGAGCGTTTATAATGGTGTTTTCTATGTTATATAGTATGGTTTTTATAATAGTTTTAGTACATTTGAGTATGTGCAACATACACTGTGAATTTGCAAAATCCCAAGAACGGAAGTAAACTTCCTTCTCGGTACTTCGCAAATCCGCCGAACCGTTAGCAGCAAGCAACAGAAACTTAAAACTTATGGCATGGATTCCTATGTACTTAACGAAAAAAGATGTTCAAATTCTGAATGATTTATTAAATCAAGAAGAACAAATAGCTTTTTTGGTTTCTAATGGAAATAGAAAGTGGATAGCAAAAAATGAACATAATATTCTCGAAGAAATTGAAAGACAAAATTCAGATTTCGGTTTTGTGGAATATAAACTTTGGCATATTCCATCTGGTCCTTTACCTTTATTCGACCATAATAATTCAGGAAAAAAAATAGTTAATCCTTTTGAAGGTTGGGCTGAAATTACAAGCGGTGCTGATTTAGATGTGCCATATTTTGGCGCAGGTCATCCAGGAGTTATTTCTTTGGAAATAAAAATTAATAATGTTGGTGAGATTCCAATGTCAAGTTTTGGCTGGATTGGAAATCATTATAAAATTATTGGTAATGGAAGTGAAAAAGTAACAGAAAAATTTTGGTCTAAACTAAGAAGAACAATAAAAAATCTATCAAAACAAATACCGCGATGTAACCAATCTTCAGGTAAAAATGAAGTATTTACTTTTCCAAACGCACTTGAAGAAATTGGGAATGGTTGTGAATGTGCGTTAAATCCTTAGTTAAATGCCAGCTGCAACAGGCGTTTGGCAAGATTGCGAATTTTGTAGTAAATTCACGTTTATTTATCGCAAGAAATTTTATCTTTGATAGAAAATAATCGGTTCCGAAGTTCGCAACCTCGCCAAGCGGCGGAACGTTACCAGCAATGTTAGACGACTACACTAACACCTAAGACGACTTGTAAATGCTTGACATAACTATAACTTGCAATTTAAATGAAAAAGACAGTAAGTAAGATTATAAAACAATTGTCATCAGAGCCAAAAAAAATGTTCCTAATAGACAGTATAGGGGCTTTGACTACTGCATTTTTATTGTTTGTAGTTTTGAGAATTTTCAATGAATACTTTGGAATGCCTGAAAGAATATTGACTTATCTTTCAGTAATTGCAGTTTTTTTCTGTATTTATTCAACGACTTGTTTTTTTGTTATTAAAACGAACTGGACAACTTTTATTAAGGGTATTAGCATTGCTAACCTGGTTTATTGTGTCTTGACTATTGGTCTTGTGATTTTCTATAACCCACAACTTACAACTATTGGGACAGCATACTTTATAGGGGAAATCGCCATTATTATTGGACTTGTTTGCATTGAACTAAATGTTGCAACTGAAATCAAAAAAATCAGAAGACTTAAATACAAAAATGACTAAGAAGGAAACACAGCTGGTAACAGCGGTAGCTGTTGCACAACTCCTTTTTTTAGAAAATAGTTTTCAAAAACATAAAATTTTGACCTCTTTAGAAGCAATTTTAGAGAGGTTTTTTTTTAAAATATTAAAATTTAGAGCGCTTATAATGGTATTTTTTCATGTTGTACAATATGGTTTTTATAAAAGTTTTAGTATATTTGAGTAGTGCAACTTGCACTATGAATTTGCTAAATCCCAAGAACGGAAGAAAACTTCCTTCTCGGGACTTCGCAAATCCGCCGAACCGTTATCTGCAATTTCACCAAAAAGCCGTTCACAAAATGAAATTTTCAATTTTTCTGGTTTTATTTTCAAATTTTTTATTTGCACAAACTGAACAAATAAGTTTGGATTTTTTTGCTGAAAATTTACTCCCTAAAATAAAAAATGCAAAAGTTTTTTATGATGGAAAAGTTATTGATAAAATTGACTATGAAAAACAAGAAGCAAAAATAGATGATGAAACTATTGTAGAAATAATTTTGTGGGACTATTCAAGATGTAAAAGAGATTCAAGAGGAATTAGCAATACAGAATTTAATTTCAAAAATAATTTTGAGTTAAAAAAAATGACTGAGTTTGCAAACCTCAAAAATTCAACAGCAAAAAATCTCACTATTCCAAAAAATATAAAATTCATTAAAGAGTTAGAAACAAAAAAACGAAAATCTGGAAAATTGAGATATAAAATCAACAAAATATTAGTCCAAAAATTCAATCTGAAAATATCACCTTCAATTCAAATTGCTGAAAATACATTCTTAACCAGAATATATATGAATAAGCAAGATTATGAATACGGACAAAATTTTGATATTATTGTAACCAATGGAAATGTTGTTGATTGGTGCGAAAACTTTTGGATTCAATAAAAAACTGCAGATAACATTGGTAGCTGTTGCACAACTCCACTTTTTAGAAAATAATCATTAAAAAAGATAAAATACAACCTCGTTTAATCACTTTTAAGCGAGGTTTATTTTTTAGTTAAGATTAAAAATGCTAAAAATTGGGGTGCTTAAAATTGAGTTATTGATGCTTTGAAAGGTTGTTTTTATAAAAGAATACTTAAATGAAAGGACAAAAGCTCATTTTGAAATGAATAAAACAGTTTTAATTTCTCAAGGAATAAAAGAACCTCAGCTTTATCAATAAACTCAAGACTCATTTTCAGTTTAACAGATTTTTAACCATATTCCAATTATTTTATACAATATTTAAGACAGTTTTGGCGTATTTTTGGGAGAGATAATTTGGAGCAGGAAGTCAGAAGATGTAAGATGAAACGTCTAACTTCTTAACCTTATCCTTTACCTCAACCTATATCTTAACCTAAAAAATAATTTATGTCAAAAATAATTTGGATTGATGATGAAGTAGATTTACTCAAACCACATATCGTTTTTCTAGAAAATAAAGGCTATAACGTAACGCCAGTGAACAACGTAAACGAAGCGCTAGAATTAATAGAAAACGAAAAATTTCAACTCGCGCTTTTAGACGAAAACATGCCCGGAATTTCTGGATTAGAAGCCATTCCGATGCTTAAGGATTTAGATTCTTCTATAAAAATCGTGATGGTAACCAAAAACGAAGAAGAACACATCATGGAACAAGCCATCGGTTCGCAGATTTCTGATTATATTCTTAAACCTGTAAATCCTAATCAGGTTTTGCTTTCGCTTAAGAAAAATCTTCAAGAAGACGATTTGGTAGAGCAAAAAACCAAATTAGAGTATCAACAAGGTTTCCGTAACCTTTCGATGGAACTCAGCTATGTAAATACTTACCAAGAATGGGCAGAATATTATAAGAAAATCTTGAATTGGGAAATCAAATTCGATAAAGTTTTTGACAATGAGTTTGCAGATTTATTACAATCTCAGAAAGAAGAAGCCAACATTCAGTTTTCTAAATTTATAGAAAAAAATTACGAAGAATGGCTTCACAGCAACGAAAAACCAATCATGTCTCACACTGCTTTTAAGGAAAAAGTAAAACCCGTTTTAGAAAAAGACAAAGTTTTACTTCTGATGGTTGATAATTTGAGATATGACCAATGGAAAGTGATAGAACCGCTTTTCGCAAGGTTTTACAACAAGGTTTCAGAAGACGAATATTTCAGCATTTTACCTACTGCAACTCAATACGCCAGAAATTCTTTTTTCGCAGGTTTAATGCCTTCGGAAATCGAAAAACGTTTTCCAGACAAGTGGTTTAATGACAATGAAGAAGGCAATAAAAATGAGCATGAACGCGAATTTTTAGAAGACCAAATGAAAAGAATTGGACTACAAAACAAGTCCATGAAATATTTGAAAGTTCTGAATGCAGATTTTGAACGCAAGATTTTAGATGATTTTAACCAACATAAAAACAATGATTTATTGGTGATTGTCTATAATTTCATCGATATTCTTTCGCATGCTAAAACGGATAATCACATTGTAGACCAATTGATTAGAGATGACAAAACTTTTAGAAGTCTTACTGTAAATTGGTTTGAAAACTCTTCAATTTTAAAAATCATCAAACTCGCTGCGGAACAAGGCTTCAAACTCGTGATTACGACTGACCACGGAATGGTTTATGTAAAAAAACCTTCGCAAGTTGTAGGCGATAGAGAAACCAGCACCAACATTCGTTATAAAACAGGAAAATCACTTACTTATGACGAAAAAGATGTTTGGGCAATTACAAATCCTGAGAAATTGTTTTTACCCAAAGGAAATCTCAGCAGCAAATATATTTTTGCAAAAAACAACATCTTTTTGGCTTATCCCAAAAATTACAACCACTTTGTGAATTATTACAAAGACACCTATCAACATGGCGGAATTTCACTAGAAGAAATCATTATACCTATCAGTATTTTAGAACCTAAGTAGTTTTTTCATAGTTTATTTATACTTAGGCATGGAGCGGAAAAAATCAATTGATTTTTTCCGCTTTTTTACACCATAACAATTCCGTATTTTTGAAAAAATTTTCAAAAAACATGTCTCAAACATTCCAAATAGAAAAAATTGAAGATTGGCAAAAAGTAGTAGATGAAATTTTGCCTAATTTAAAACACAATATCCTTTTGCTCAAAGGAAACTTAGGTGCTGGCAAAACCACATTTTCTCAGTTTTTGATGAAGAATTTAGGAAGCACAGACGAAGTTTCTTCGCCTACTTACGCTATTGTAAACGAATACCATTCACCGAAAGGAAAAGTTTTTCATTTTGATCTTTATCGACTCAAAAAAATAGAAGAAGCCTATGATTTTGGGATTGAAGAATATCTAGACAATGCTTTTCTCTGCATTATAGAATGGCCAGAAATCTATGAAGAAGAATTGGCAGATTTACCTCATCATGAAATGGTAATTACCAATCATGGAGATTATAGAGAAATTGTTTTCCACTAAAATTTTCCTTAGAAAGAATCCATGATTTCTAAGGTTTTACCTATCCCATTTTTCGCTATCTTTGTAGATTAAAATTTAAAACAATGAGTTCTACCATATTTACACCTTTTACTGAAGAACAACTCATTCCTAAAGAGGAAAAATTAGAAGTTCTGAAAAAAGGAAAAAAATTTAGCATTGGTATCCCAAAAGAAACCTGTTTACACGAAAAAAGACTGTGTATTACTCCAGATGCAGTACAAGTTTTGGTAGAACATGGTCATGATATTATTTTAGAAGCTGGCGCTGGTGAAGGTTCTTTTTTCACCGATTTACAGTTTTCTGAAGCAGGAGCTCAGATTACAACCAGTCAAGCAGAAGTGTACGGACAAGATTTGGTTCTTAAAATCAATCCACCAACCGAAGAAGAAATGGAATTTTTAAAACCAAATGCTTATTTGGTTTCTGCACTTCAAATTAACTTAAGAGACAAAGATTATTTTAAAAAATTAGCAGAAAAAAAGGTTAATGCCATCGCTTTTGAATTCATTATGGATGAATACCGTCAGTTGTCACTTATCAGACTCATTGGCGAAATTGCAGGTGGAATTTCGATTTTGTACGCTTCAGAATTATTGGCTAAATCCAATGGTTTAATGCTCGGTGGAATTACCGGAGTTCGTCCTACAGAAGTAGTAGTATTAGGAGCTGGAATTGTAGGAGAATTTGCGACAAAAGCTGCCATCGGTTTAGGGGCAAGTGTAAGAGTTTTTGATAATTCTTTATCTAAATTAAGAAGACTACACACAATTATTGACAGTAGAGTTCCTACATCAATCGTAGACCCAAAAGAATTAAAAAAAGCATTGAGAAGAGCTGATGTAGTGATTGGCGCATTGCCTAGACTTAATATGCCTTATGTAGTGACAGAAGACATGGTAAAAGCCATGAAAAAAGGCTCTGTAATTATAGATTTGACCATAGATTATGGCGGTTGTATAGAAACTACAGAAGTAACTACTCACGAAAATCCTGTCATCATTAAACACGAAATTCTTCACTGTGGATTGCCTAATTTATCTTCTAGAATGCCGAGAACCACTACGAAAGCTATTTCTAATTTCTTCCTAAGTTATCTCCTGAACTATGACGAAGAAGGTGGTTTCGAAAATATGCTTTTGAAAAGAAACGAAATGAAACAATCGCTTTACATGTATAAAGGCAGACATACCAAAAAGGTGATTTGTGACAAATTCGACCTTACTTATCACGACATCAACCTTTTAATTTTTTAAATTTTCAACTTACTTTTTACATCATATTCAATGAGAAAACTGAAATTCTTTTTCATCGGGTTAATTCCAGGATTACTAATCGTATTCTTTATTTTGAACAAAAAAGGGGTAAGTTGTAGTGGTTATCTTCCCAATTCTAGGGTAATTGCCGAAACTTTATCGAAAGATTTCACCTATTCTGAAGCTTTTCAAGCAGAAATGAAAACATTGAAAATAGACGAAAAATTTCTGAAAGACAGCATTATTACCAAAGGAGAAATTAACTTTGATAAGAGCGATGCACAGAAAAAACCTTGCCCAAGTTATTTACTTACCGCTCCAGAAGGAAATCCCACCTATGAAATTACTTTTGAAAAATGCAAAGAAAATGCCCGATTCGTCAGTCTTAAAAAATTAAAATAACAAAATATGCTAAAGAAAAAATACACAGACCTGAGTGTTCCCCAATTAAAAAAATTACAAAAAGTTTTCTTAGGAATCTTTTTAGGATTGGTTATTGTTTGGATTATTGTACTCAGCATGATGTATTACAACGGTAAATCTTTTGCAACCTTTATAGCAGTAGCAGTAGCTACGTTGATTCCCAATTTTATTAATATTCTGAATATTTCTAACCAAATCAAACAAAAGGAAAAAGAACTCTAAAAATTAATTTCAAAATGAAGATTGCTATTATTGGTGTAGGTTTAATTGGTGGTTCTATCGCCCTAAAACTCCGCGAAAAAAATTTCAGTGCAGAATTTATAGGAATTGACAAATCAGAAACTCACCTTCAAGAAGCTCAAGAATTAGGAATTATAGACCGTTTCGAAAATTTTGAAAATGGTGTTAAAAACGCAGACCTTATCATTACCGCTATTCCAGTAGATGCTACGGTTAAAATTTTACCACAAGTTCTAGATTTAATTACCGATAAACAAACGGTAATGGATACCGGTTCTACCAAATCTGGAATTGTAGAAGCCATCAAAAATCACCCGAACCGAAAAAGATTTGTAGCATTTCACCCAATGTGGGGAACCGAAAATTCTGGACCGAAAGCGGCACAGAAAGAAAGTTTCGCAGGAAGAGCTGCTGTAATTTGCGACCATGAAGATTCTGAGCAAGATGCATTAGCATTGGTAGAAAATATCGCCAAAAATCTAGAAATGCACCTGATTTATATGAATGCAGACGCTCATGACGTTCACACTGCGTACATTTCTCACATTTCTCACATCACTTCTTATGCTTTGGCAAACACGGTTTTAGAAAAAGAACGCGAAGAAGATACCATTTTCCAATTGGCGAGTTCTGGTTTTTCGAGTACGGTTCGTTTGGCAAAATCTCATCCAGAAATGTGGGTTCCTATCTTCAAACAAAACAAAGAAAATGTGTTAGACGTTCTGAATGAACACATTACACAGCTTAGAAAATTCAAATCTGCCCTAGAAAAAGAGAATTTTGAACTTCTGGAAGAACTCATCAAAAACGCCAACAAAATCCGAGGCATCTTAAAATAATTCGTCATGAAAAATTTCTTTCGCTTTCTGTTTATCATCAGTTGTACTTTTTTATGGAGTCAAGAAAGGAAAAGCACAGCGACAGAAAATGTGAAGATTATTTCTGAAAATTTCGACGTTCCTCAACTTAAAACCACACGAAGAATTTGGATTTATTTGCCTAAAGATTACGAAACTTCTCGCAAAAAATATGAAGTGATGTATCTTCAAGATGCGCAAAATCTTTTTAATGATGCTACTTCTTATGCTGGAGAATGGCAAGTTGACGAAACGCTAAATAAAATTTTTGCTAAAACCGGAAAATCTGTAATTGTAGTAGGAATTGATAACGGTGGCGAAAAACGAATTGAAGAACTTTCTCCTTTCAAAAATGCAAAATACGGCGGTGGAAATGGCGATAATTATGTAAAATTTATCGTGGAAACACTGAAGCCTTACATTGATAAAAATTACAGAACAAAACCTCAACGAAAATTTACTACGATTGGTGGAAGTTCACTCGGAGCGCTAATCTCTGTTTATGCAGCGGTGAAATATCCTGAAACTTTCGGGAAGGTTTTGGCTTTTTCTTCTGCTTTTTGGTTTAATGCTGAAGATTTGAATGTATTTATTACCCATTCTAAAGTCAATTTAAAGCATCAGAAATATTACTTTGTCCAAGGAAAACACGAAGATGAAGACATGGAAGAACAAACCCAACGTGTCATCGAAAATCTTAAATCTAACAACGTGAAATCTAAAAATATTTTCCTAAAAATAGACGAAGACGGAAAACACAACGAAATGTATTGGCGAAGAGAATTTGAGGGAGCTGTTTTGTGGTTGAAATGATTTATTTAATACAAGTAGAACTAAGAATATTTTTACTTTTACTAAATAAATAGAACCAACTATAACTTAAAAAATTTATTCTTTAATAGACGAATCATTATTAGCTAGCTGAACAAAATTAATAGATGGTAAAATTACTGGTTCTAGTCCTGATTGTAATGTTAAATTTGAAACAAAAGCTCGCAAATATGGAAACGCAATAGCAGGTGCGTTTATTTTAGGAAAAGAAGATAGTTTAAAGTCTTCTGTTATTTTTTCATCTACTATTTCAAAATTAAAAAAAGCTTCAATAATCAAATCAAATGACCTATCATTTATATTAAGCTTAAACGCAACTCCAAAAGTATTATTTTCTTCATCATCAGAAAAAAAATTTCCTGACTCTAAATCAAAAGAGTCATTATCTCTTTTAGTTCTTTCGTCTAAAAGTGACATACTTAAGTTAGCTATTTTCCAATTTTTAAGTTGTATTTTCATTTTAAGCGGCTAATGCAAGATTACAATCTAACTTAGTTTTTTCATCATTAAAAATAAATCTTATTGATGATGAGTAATAAGAAATTTTTGCCGTTTCAAAATGTTTATTTTCTAAATCAACTGTAATTTCAGAAAAACCATATTTCAAAACAGAAACTTCATATAATTTTTCTGCACTAATATTATCAAAAAAATTATCTATCCTTTCTTTTACGTCTTTAAGTTTCATTTTATTTGTCCTGTTATTTTTATGGAATTTGATAAAATATTCTTATTAGGATTATAAACTGTACAAATTGTACAATTACTTGTCCTAAGATTTATTCTTTCAATTCTTTCTTGTGCAAATTTAATATAAAAATTCCCTTTTACAACCTCTAAAGGTAAAAAACCTTCACCTCTTGCTAAATTTAGAATAAAACCATCATAAAATTTCATTTTTTTACCGATAGTTTCTATTTTATCTTTATATCTTTCTACTAAATAAGATAATATTTCAACCCCATCTTCTATTGTTAAATCTAGATATTCAGATTCCTCAACTTGAATATTAGAATGTAAAACACAATATTCTTTATACTTATAAATCTTTTTATCATTATCCCAAGATTGAGTTATTGCCCATTTTTCAGCAAGCTCTAAAATTCTAGTACTTACACCTGCAACGAAAAAATATACACCATCACCAAGCCATTCGTCATCTCCAATTGATAATTCATAATTATTTGAAAGTATTTTTTTAGCTGAATCAAAACTTGTGCCGTGAAATCCATCAAATGTAAAAACCATTATTAATATTCATTTAAAATGTAAAATTAAAAAAATTCAATAAATATAAAAATTTTAATAAAAACATCAATAAATATATCAATTATAACATAACATTTTATTTAAAAAAACAAAAACCAACCCAAAATCCTAGCCCTGATTGCAGTGGAAATCCTTTTTTGGAGGCTGAGCGTAGCCGAAGCCACCAAAAAAGATTGCAACGAAAAGCAGGACTGAAAGTGAAAAGAAACGAAAGCGTCTTGCTCCTGTCTTCGACTCCGCTCAGACTGACGAAAACAGATTGCTTCGTCGTTTTATTTCATAAAACTCCTCGCAATGACGAGTTAATCGTAAGAATTCGGGTGTTCTTTTTTGATTTCTTCGATGGTAGAAAGCACTTTTTCTTTCAGGCTCAATTGATAGATTTCTAATTTTGTAGAAATTTCTTCGTCTGAACTTCCTAAAATTTTAGCCGCTAAAATCCCTGCATTGGTAGCGCCATTCAAAGCAACAGTCGCCACAGGAATTCCTGAAGGCATCTGCAAAATAGACAATACAGAATCCCAACCATCAATAGAATTAGACGACAAAATAGGCACGCCAATCACCGGCAAAGTAGTACAACTCGCCACCATTCCTGGCAAATGTGCAGCACCTCCTGCTCCTGCAATAATGACTTTTACGCCTCTGTTTTTGGCAGATTTTGCAAAATCAAACATGCGTTCTGGCGTTCTGTGTGCAGAAACTACGGTGAGTTCGTAAGGAATTTCTAGAGATTTTAAAAAATCAGCAGCTTGTTGCATAATTGGCAAATCGCTCTGACTGCCCATGATAATTGAAACCATTTTTACATTTTTACTCCTTCAAAGATAGAAAAAAATACGTTTCCTTTTGAAGAGAATGCTTCTATAATTATCAATGCTTAATACAAAGAAATTGTGAATAAGATAAAACGCAAAGACGCTAATTCACTTTACCCGCAAAAACGTTTTTAAGACGCAAGAAAATCAAAGATTTTCAATTTTAACGAAGTTAAAAGTTGCGTCTTAAAAGCATAAAGATTTAAAAATTTAGATTTGCGCCATTGCGATGAAAAAAAATTTTGGTGAAAGATTAAGTATTTTTTCATAAAATTAAAAATTTAGAAATACTCTTTGTTCAGAATTGAATATCTTCGTACCGCGAAAATCATTATGAACACAGAAAAAGATTTCAAACTTATTTTAGCCATTATCACGGTTGCAATAGTTTGGGGAACTACATATTTAGGAATCAGAGTTGCTGTAGAAACCATACCACCTTGGTTTGTTACCGGAATCAGACAAAGCATTGCTGCACTTTTATTGTTGGTTTTTTTGGTCTATAAAAAACAACTGAAATGGATTGGTCTGAGAAATCTGAAAACTCAAATTATTCTCTCTACATTAATGATTATCATCGCTAACGGAATGACAACCATTGCAGAGAAACACATCAATAGCAGCCTCGCTTCGGTTCTTACTGCTACTTCACCGATCATTGTATTTCTGGGAAGTGTTCTCATTGGTTTAGAACAATTTAAACTGAAATCTGTTTTAGGATTAATTTTAGGTTTTAGTGGTGTTTTGCTCATTTTTTCTGATGGTTTACAAGAACTGCTGAATCCTGATTACAGATTGGGACTTATTGTTTTATTCATCGGGATTTTAGGTTGGGCTTCTGGAACACTTTTCACCAAAAAAATCACGATTCATTCTGATAATATTTTATTGAATTTATTCTATCAATTTGCTTTTGCTGGAATTGTTCAACTTATTTTCGCCTTTGCTTTTACCAAAAATTATGATTTCGAAAAATGGAGTGCAGAATCTTTTGTTTACGTGGTTTATTTGGGTGTTTTCGGCTCGGTGATTACTTATTATGCGTTTCTTTATGCCCTAAAAAGGGTAAATCCATCACAAATTTCAATGCTGAATTACGTGAATACGATTATCGCCATTTTCTTAGGTTGGCTGATTTTAGATGAAAAAATAACCACAAAATTTATTTTTGCGGCTATTTTTATTATTTCTGGAGTTTTTATTATGAACTTAAAAAAGGAAATGTTTAAAAAGTCTGAAGCCAGAAGTCTGAAGTCCGAAGATTAATGACGAAAGTTTAAAACTCTCCCACTCTACAATTCTACAACTCTCCCACTTAAGCAATCACTCTTACCAAAGTTTTAATATGATTCAGTTTTTCTAATAACTCTTCTCTGGAATTGGCTAAAACATTGATGTGTCCCATTTTTCTACCGGGTTTGGTTTCTGTTTTTCCGTAGAGATGAACGTAAGTTTTTGGAAGTTTCAAAACCTCTTCTAAACCTTCATATTTTACTTTTCCACTGTAGTTTTGTTCTCCTACTAAATTCAGCATTCCTGAAAATCCAAAAGCATCTGTATCTGCTAAAGGAAGATTTTTCAAAGTTCTGTAAAACTGTTCGAATTGAGAATTTGCGTTTCCTTCTTGCGTTTGATGACCAGAATTGTGCAATCTTGGCGCCGTTTCATTTACCCAAACTTTTCCGTTTTTATCAAGGAATAATTCGATAGCAAAAAGTCCAGCAGAATTGGCTGCGGAAATAAATTTTTCTGCAATGGCATCAATTTGAGATTGAACTCCTGATGAAATATCGGCAGGGCAAATATTGAAATCCAATAAATTCAGCTTTTCATCGGCAACCATTTCTGTTACGGGAAAAGTTTTGGTTTCTCCATTTTCGTTTTTGGCAATGATAATGGAAAGTTCTTTGTCTATATACACCAAATTTTCTAAAACCGAATCTTCTGTCCAAAGATTTTTTAGATCATCGGCATTTTTGATGATTTGCACACCTTTTCCATCATAACCACCAGTATTTAGTTTTTGAACGAAAGGAAATTTGATTTTGATTTCGTCTGAAGTTCCGTCCATTATTTCGAAATCAGGACTTGGAATATTGTGTTTTTTATAAAACTCTTTTTGTAGAATTTTCTGTTGAATGGTTTTGATGATTTCCGCATTGGGAATCACTTTTTTGCCTTGTTTTTCCAATTCGAAAAGTGCATCTACATTCACATGTTCTATTTCTATGGAAATCACATCTTTATCTTGACCGAAAGCCAAAACATCTTCATAATTATTAAAATTTCCTTGAAAAAAATATGAAATATAAGCGCAAGAACAATCAGAGTTTGGGTCTAAAACGTGAAATTCATCGTCGTAGTTTAATGCATTTTGAATGAACATTCTTCCGAGTTGGCCTCCACCAAGAATTCCAATTTTCATAATTTACTTTTTATTTTATTAGATTATCAGATTTACTGCGTAAAAATACGGAAAATGAATAATTTAGCATAAACTTTAAAGGCAAATGATAGAACTTCTCTGTTTTCTCTCAATCTTTCTTTTGATATTGAGCGTTTTACCGTTCAGTAAAAACCAGCATTGGATTTTTAGAGCTCCTGAATTTTTGATGCTTCAAATCACCATTTTACAAGTCATTGTTTTTGGGATTTCTTGGTTTTGGGCAAAAGGAGAAACCTTACTTTTTGTTTTACAAATTTTTCAATTAGGATTTATCATTTATCACGTTTTTACTCTTATTCGATTTACAAAATTTTATAAAAACAAAGACCATCGCAGACCAAAACACGCTTCAGAATTGGTGAGAGGAATTGCTGTAAATGTTTATCAATTCAATACTCAATTTCAAAAATTAATTGATTTAATTACCAAAGAACAACCCGATTTTTTCATTACAATGGAGAGTAACTCGGATTGGGAAAAAGCAATGCGAGTAGTAGAAAAAGATTATCCATTTTCTGAAAAAGTGACTTTAGAAAACACTTACGGAATGCATTTTTACTCAAAATTGGAAATTCTAGAAGTAAAAACGCATTATTTTGTTGCTGATGATTTGCCGAGTATTGAAGCAAAATTAAAAACCCAAGATGGATATGAATTTGTATTTTTTGGTGTTCATCCTCCTCCACCAAGTCCTACTGAAGAAAAAACGTCTAAAGAAAGAGATGGCGATTTATTAAGCATTGCCAAAAAAGTGAAGAATCATAAAATTCCCGTTTTGGTTTCGGGAGATTTCAATAATGTAGCTTGGGCATATTCTTCTCAATTATTTAGAAAAACCAGCGAACTTATAGATGCGAGAATTGGCAGAGGAATTTTCGCCACTTTTCATGCTAAACATTGGTTTTTCAGAGTTCCGCTTGATTTATTATATCACAGCAAAGAGATTTTTGTGAAAGAAATTTTCACTTATCCTAGCATTGGTTCAGACCATTTTCCATTGGGATTCAGTTTTTTTATTGACCGTGAAAATGATGAACAAAAAGAGGAGATTAAAACTTTAGAAAATGGCGAAATTCACGAAGTAAACCAACTGATTGGAGAAGGCAAAAAAGAAAAAAGCGACAACCGAGAGGAAGTCGCTACAGAAGATGAAATCTAATCACATTTTTTTCTTCGAGTATCAATGATATATTGAATTTTCCATTCATTATTGATTTTCGCGAGTTGAAAACTATTGACCCCGCAATGCGAAAAATTACCTTTATAATAAAACTGATACGGAACCCAAACCGAAGCCATATTTCCATCAACCAAAATTTTAGAAATGGTGAATCTTTCGTCTAAATCGCCAGCTTGAGATGCGCCAACTTGTTTGGCAAAATCTTCTACTTTATCCGTTCTTATTTCTTGATTTTTACCAAAAGTCTGCATAATGGCAGAATTAGAAAAAGCGTTTTTCACTCCAAGAGAATCTGCAGATTTCATAGCATTGAAAAGGTTTTCAATAGGTTTTATGATTTCTTTTTCTGATGCGTTTTGAGCAAAAGAAAAACTGGAAATCAGGAGAAAGAAGATTTTTTTCATGTCAAAAATTATTACATATTACTTTTATATAAACGCAAAGAAGATAAAAATTTAAATCTATTTTAAGGAAGCAAAGAAGCGAAATAATTCGCTTGAAGCTTACGCTTAAATTCGCAAAGCGAAAAAACTTTGCGTTCTTTGTTTGATTGCTATTAAAATAAAACTTTGCGTTTCAGAAATATTTGTTCATAAATCACAAAAATTTCTTAAAAATTCAATAAATAAGTCTTTTGAGATTTTAAAAAGTTACATTTCGTAAAATTCTAAAGGCAAATCATCTGGATCTGCGATGAAAAAGAATTTTTTATCGGTAAATTCATCTATTCTGATTTCTTCACAATCGATTCCTTTTTGCAATAGTTCTGTTCGTTTTTCTTCTACATTTTCTACTGCAAAAGCCAAATGTCTCAAACCACAACTTTCTGGTCTAGAAGGTCTTTTCGGTGGATTCGGAAAAGAAAATAATTCAATGACATAATCATCACCAATCGCCAAATCTAGTTTGTAAGATTGTCTTTCTTCTCGGTAAATTTCTCTGATAATATTCAGTCCTAAAACTTCCGTGTAAAACTTTTTAGAAACCTGATAATCAGAGCAAATAATAGCAATATGATGTATTTTCATTTTTTTAATTTATCTTACTTTTTCCGCAACTTTCGTTCCGAATAATTCTATACTTTTCATCATCACCTCGTGATTGGGTGCGCCTACATCCATGTGCGCGATATATCTGGTTAAGCCAAACATTTCTTTCACCATATTGATTTTTTCTGCTACTTCTTCAGAATTTCCAATAAATAACGCTCCTTCTTTGCTTCTGCCGCCTTCATATTGCATTTTAGTATAAGCCGACCAACCTCTAGAACTGCCAATTCTGTTCATTTGAGCGGCATAATTTTCAAAATATCCATCAATTACCTCAGGATTTTCGCTGACTAAAGTGTGAGAATGAATTCCGATTTGCATTTCTTCTGGATTATGACCATGTCTCAGATATTCTTTTTTATAAAAATCAATCAAAGGTTTGAACTGTCTTGGCAAACCACCAATAATCGCCACTATTAATGGCAAACCTAATCTAGCAGCTCTTAACACAGATTCTGGAGTTCCTCCAACTGCAATCCAAACTGGTAATTTTCCGTTGTTCGTTGCTCTAGGATAAACCGTTTGATTTTCCATAGGAGCACGAAGTTTGCCCTTCCAAGTTACTTTTTCTTGAGTATTTATTTTGAGTAATAAATCTAATTTTTCTTCAAAAAGTTCGTGATAATCATCTAAATCATAACCAAAAAGCGGAAAAGATTCTATAAAACTTCCTCTACCTACGCCAATTTCGGCTCTTCCACCAGAAATTAAATCCAAAGTAGAAAAATCTTGATACACTTTTACGGGTTCTGCTGAACTGAGAACTGTAACAGCGCTCATTAACCTGATGTTTTTAGTGATAGAAGCAACTGCAGAAAGCACCATTTCTGGGGAAGAAACCACATAATCAGGTCTGTGATGTTCGCCCAAAGCAAATACATCTATTCCTAACTCATCTGCCAATTTTATTTCCGCTAAAATTTCTTGTAATTTTTGTTGAGGATCGGCAAATTTTCTGGTTTCTTTATCGAAAGCCAAATCGCCAAACATTCCAACTCCTATTTCGAATTTTTTCATTTTCTAAATTTTCTTCAAAATTACCATTTCTGAGAAGCGAATGAATTGATGTAAGGTAAGAAATGAATTTTTATGGTCTATAAATTTTCAAGAATTCTTCCAAAAACATAAACTATGAAAGCAAATATTATCAATGATTTTGAATATTTTAGATTCTTATTAAAAATAGAAATTAAACTCAAAACAGAAACAAATGTCCATAAAATTCCCAAAACTAAATTATAAATAGTATAATTTTTGGCACTTTCATATTGCCACAATCCTGCAACAGGACCTTCTGCTCCAAAAGGATAATTTTCTACACTTTTTAAAATTCCCACTTCATAAAATTCTAACCATGAAGAAAGAGAAAAAATTAAACTTAAAATAAGTATTAAAATCAGAACAAATAAAAATGGGCTATTTTTCATTTAGAAATTTAGATTTCTTTAAAAACTTCCATCTTCTATCTTCCAACTAATTAAAACTTCATCACATCTTTTACTACTCCTCCTTTTTGGGTATGAGGCAATAATTCTGCAGAGATAAAATCTTTTATGGCTCTGGTACTTTCATTTTCCGGGAAAAGCAAGTGAACATTTGCACCAGCATCTAGCGTAAAAAATAATGAATGCCCTGTTTCTTTACGGAAATTCCAAAGTTTATTAATGACTTCCAACGTTCCTGTTTTCATCAAAATAAAAGCAGGTTCGCTCATCATCATCATCGCATGAAGTGTCAATGCTTCGTGTTCTACGAGTGTGATAAATTTTTCAAGATTTCCCGTTTTCAGAATTTCTTTAAGAGGAACAAAATTCTCTCTTGCTTCTTGGAAACGTCTTTCTGCATAAGGATTGGTATTCATCAAACCGTGACCAACCGTAGAACTCACCGATTTTTCGCCTTCATGAATGAGTAAAACCCAATCATTGAAATTCTTAAAAATTGGATGAATTTCTTCATCAGGATATTTTACGGCGTATAAATCTGAACTTCCTTCTACTTCATCCGTTTTCCCCCAAACTACAAGTCCGTTATACAAACTTCTGCAAGCACTTCCAGAACCTAGTCTAGCTAAAAAAGAAGCTTTTTGGTTGATGGTTGATGGTTGATGGTTGTCAGTAGAGAAAATCTCATCTAAGCTCATCAAACAACTTGCAATCGCTCCAAAACCAGAAGCAGAGCTTGCAATTCCTGAACTGTGCGGAAATGTATTTTCGGTTTTAATAACGTATTTCCCTTTGAGAATCCAAGGCAAATATTGTTCAATATTTTTAAAATATTTTTCAATTTTTTCTGCAAATTTCACTTCTTCATTTCCTGCTAAAAAAGTTTGAACAGAAAATGGTTCGTTTGCCAAAAACTCCATTGAAGTTTGAGTGTTGCAATGATTCAAAGTATAAGAAATACTTGGATTTGCAGGAATTTGGTTGGCGTATTTTCCCCAATATTTGATTAACGCAATGTTGGATGGACAAGTTGCAGACACCACTTGATTTGATATATTGAAATGTTGATTTCCTAAAAATTGATTTTCCATATTTTTTTTAAAACGCAAAGATTTTTTTATAATTCTTTGAAAATATTTTAAGAATTCGCTAAAGCGAATTTGCAAAGTTAGACAAAGTTGAAAATCAAAGATTTTCAAATCATCGGACTTCCGTCTTCTAGCTTCTGTCTTTTTTATAATTTCCTAGATGAAAAGCCAAACTTTCTTTCACGGAAATAAATTCGTAGTTGAGCTTTTCTTTGATTTTTTTATTTGATATTTTATTGAATTCGGTAACCGATTGCACATTTACTTTATTCGCCATTTTCAGTGGAGAAATAAGCCAGCCTAAAATTGAATTTAAGAAAACTCCCGTTTTCAACAAACCATTTGGCACGAGTTTTACAGCTTGTTTTCCTAGTTTTTGTTTGATAAAATTAGCAACGTCTTGGTATTTTTTATTTTCAGAAATTAAGATAAATCTTTCGCCAAAAATATTTTTTTCCATCAATTCAATGGAAATTTGAGCCACATCTCGAACATCTACGTAAGAAGTTCCCCCAGAAAATGTATAGGCATTCTCTCCTAATTCTTTGAATAAAGTTCCACTGCTTTCTTTCCAATTTCCGCTACCGATGATGATTCCCGGATTTACAATTACCGTGTTTAAACCTTCTGCTGATGCACGCCAAACTTCCATTTCAGAGAAATGTTTAGAAATGGCATAGGCAGAATGGTCGATTTTCGGGTTAAAATCAGAACTTTCGTCTAATTCTCCATTTTCATTCAATCCATCTAAAACCGCGATAGAACTTACAAAAAGGAATTTCTTCACCGAAGAATTTTGACACGCAAATAGAAGTTGTTTTGTACCTTCTATATTCGTTTGATACATTTTCTTTTCATCTTTAGGATGAAAACTCACTTTAGCGGCGCAATGATAAACCTCTTCTACTCCATTCAAGGCGTTTTGTAGCGAATGAATATCTTCGAAATCTACTTCTATCCATTCTATGGAATCAAAATATTCATGAGAATTTTCTGTATAAAATTGAAATGATTTTCTAACCTCCTGCAGATTGCTGGATTTTCTTTTTGTAGCGCGTATTGTTTTGCCACGTTTTAGCAGTTCTAAAACGATTACTCTTCCGAGAATTCCTGTTGCACCTGTAACTAATATCATAACTTATGCAAATATAGAAATTTAAAGAATTTTAAGTTTGCAATTTAGATGATAAAGTTTGTTATTTTTGCAAAAAGCAAAAGATATGTCTGAAATTCTAAAAAATCCATATAAAAAATTTTATTTTTTTTTAATTCTCATCACTTTGGTGAATCTTTTACAGGCATATTTTACTGAAATCACTTTAGACGAAGCCTATTATTACCAATATGCAAGGGATTTAGATTGGGGATATTATGATCATCCACCGATGGTAGCATTGGTGATTAAGATTTCTCAACTTTTTTTTAATGGAAATCTGGGAGTAAGATTTTTAACCGTTTTACTATTTTCTGGAAATTTATTCCTGATCTGGAAATACCTTTTGCCAGAAGACAAAGCCTCTTATGTAAATGAATTTATCATTCTATCACTAGGTTTAGTCATGATGAATGCTTATTCTTTTATTACTACACCAGATGTTCCTCTATTATTTTTTGGGACAGTATTTTTTATTTTATACCAAAGATTTACCGAAAAACAAAATTTCTGGAACGCAGTTTTATTAGGAATTTCTGTAGCATTGCTTTTTTACAGTAAATATCAAGCGGTTTTATTGGTGTTTTTTGTGGTGATTTCTAATTTAAAAATGCTTACCAAACCTTACATTTACCTTGCAGGAATTGTAACCTCTCTATTGATGCTTCCGCATTTAATGTGGCATATTGAGCATGATTTCCCTACGTTTCAATATCATTTAGTAGACCGTTCAGAAAAGTTTAAAATCAAATATTTCCTAGAATATCTACCGAATCAGTTTGCGGTTTTCAATCCGTTTATTTTAATTCCTTTTGTGATTTTACTTTTTAAAAATAAACACCAAAATCTTCAAGAAAAAGCATATTACTTTGTAAGTATAGGTTTCTTGGTTTTCTTTGCTTTAACCAGTCTTAGAGGACATGTAGAACCACATTGGACGGTAATTGCCTCTATTCCTATGGTGATTTTATTTTTACAATTCATCAAAGAAAAACCATCTTGGCAAAAATATGTGCGCACTATCGTTTTTGGCTCATTGGTTTTGGTTTTCACCACCAGAGTTTTATTGCTCACAGATCTTTTGCCAAAAAAACTAGAATTTACAGGTAAAGAACAGAAATACAAAGCTTTAGCTGAAAAAATAGGAAAAACTCCCGTTTTATTTACTGGTTCATTCCAATCGACTTCTTTGTACAACTATTTTACAGGAAATGAATCTTCAACTCTAGGTTCTTTAAATGTGAAAAAAACACAATTTGACATTTGGCAAAGAGAACAAAATTACTTTGGAAAAAGAGTTTTTGTAGAAAAACCAAACACTCCAAGATCTCAAAAAATCATTGATGAAAACAATATTAATTTCAATGGTTTTTATGTAGAACATTTCCAAACGCCCAACCGATTAAAAATAGAATTTGAGCTTCCTTCAGAGAAATTGGAAAACAATCAAATTATTCCGATTACGATTTATAATCCTACTAAAAACGTGGTAGATTTCAATCATCCTGAAATTCCGGTTACCATTACTGCTGTATTTTTGGCGCACAGAGAAACAACGGATATTCCTACAGAAATTGAAAAAATGCCAACCGTTTTAAAACCTGGCGAAAGTTTCAAAACGCAGATTAAAATCAACACGCAAAACCTAAAAGCTGGCGATTACAATTTTGGCATTACCACCAATTGTATTTTGGGGAATGCTTATAATTCGAAATTTGTAAAAGCAACAGTAAATTAAGTTAAAAACTCTTTTACCGCCTGATTAAAATCTTTTGGATTTTCGGCTTGAAGCCAGTGTCCAGCATTAGCAATAGAAACCAGTTGATATTTTGGGAACTGTTGGCGCATCAATAATTCATCTTGCGGAAGGATATAATGAGATTTTGCACCTGCTAAAAACAAAGTTTCGCCCTCGAATTTTCCAAATTTTATGGCATTGGCAACGAAATCATTGTATTTTTCGGCCAAAGTATTAATGTTAAAACGCCAATTGAGTTTTTTATCTTCCGTCCAATACAGATTTTTAGTCAAAAACTGAATTACAAATTTCTCTGGAATGTACTGAGCCAAAACATTTTCCACGTCTTGTCTTGATTTTACCTCATCGAAATTTACCGATTGAAGTGCTTTGATAATTCCTTGATGATGTGGAGGATACGCTTTCGGAGCAATATCTGCTACAATCAGTTTTTCAACTTTTTCAGGATAAGAAATCGCAAAAGTCATCACTGCTTTTCCACCGAGAGAATGCCCGAGAAGATTGGCTTTTTCGATGCCATGAAAATTCATATAATTGAGAATATCGTCTGCCAAAACTTGATGATTCATCTCTTCTGAATGGAAACTTTTCCCGTGATTTCTTAAATCAATTAAGTGAGTTGGAAACAATTCGCCAAATTCTTTTCCGAAACTTCCCCAATTGTCTAGCATTCCGAAAAGTCCATGAAAAACAAGTAATGGAGTTTCGGTTTTTTCTTGTCCGTATATTTTTGAATGTAATATTTCTACCATTTCGCCAATCTCTTTAAATACGCTTGAATGGTGTTTTCTAAACCTAAATACAATGCTTCAGAAATGAGAGCATGACCAATAGAAACTTCTAATAAATTAGGAATATTATCGGCGAAATATTTTAAATTATCTAAACTCAAATCATGACCTGCATTAATTCCTAAACCGTATTTTGTAGCTTCTAAAGCTGTTTCGTAGTAAGGTTTTATAGCAGCTTCTTTGTCGGTTTCGTAATTTTTAGCGTAAGCTTCGGTGTACAATTCTATTCTGTCTGTTCCTGTTTCTGCAGCAAATTTTACCATTGCAGGATTCGGATCAAGGAAAATAGAGGTTCTAATGCCTGCATTTTTAAATTCTGCAATCACAGATTTTAAAAAATCTAGATTTTTCTCGCAATCCCAACCTGCATTAGAAGTGATGGCGTCATCTGCATCTGGAACCAAAGTAACTTGTTCTGGTTTTACTTCTAAAACCATATCAATAAACGGACGATGAGGATTTCCCTCGATATTAAATTCTGTGTAAACCAAAGGTTTCAAATCGTACACATCTTTTCTGGTGATGTGTCTTTCGTCTGGTCTTGGATGGATGGTAATTCCTTGTCCACCAAATTCCTGAATTTTAGTCGCCGCTTCGGTTACACTTGGTGTATCTGCGCCTCTTGCGTTTCTGATGGTCGCGATTTTATTGATATTTACTGATAATTTTGTCATTTTCTGTTGTTGGTAATTTAATACTTGGTTCTTTTTACTTTTTAATTGGCTCTTTGACTTATGCTTTTGCCACTTGCATTATTTCAAGGTCAAATTCTTGCGCTGCAGTAAGAATATGGTCAAAAATATCTGCCTGAATTCTTTCGTAATCTACCAATTCTGCTTTATTGGCAAAACAATAAATTTCTAAAGGCATTCCTTGAGGTGAAATTTCTAACTGACGAACCAAAACAATTTCGTCTTGATCTACTTTTGGATTATTTTTAAGGTAATTCAACACATAATTTCTAAAAAGTCCGATGTTGGTTAACTGTTGACCATTGATAATTCTTTCAGCATGTGGAATATTCTTCTTGCTTTCCGCAATTTCGCGGAGTTTTCTATCCATATATTCAGAAATCAAGTTGATGTCTTTTACTTTTTCATAGAATTCATCATCCACAAATTTGAAAGACTTGATATTAAAATAAATCGAACGCTTAATTCTTCGGCTGCTTCCTTCGTACATTACTTGGTGATTTCTAATTTCGGTAGAAAGCAAATCATAGGTAGGAATCGTGGAAATGGTTTTGTCAAAATTGACAATTTTTGTCGTCAATAAATTAATATCTTGAATATTTCCTTCAATATTATACTTCGGAATTCCAATCCAATCGCCTACTTTCATATTTTTGGAAGTAGAAACGTGCACTCCAGTTACAAAACCTAAAATGGTATCTCGAAAAACCAATAAAATAACGGCTGTAATTGCTCCTAAAAAGGTAATTACCGTATTAAGACTAATTCCAAAAATTACAAAAATCCCAATAATGGCGAAAATGACCATTCCGAAAATTCTTAAAGTTTCAGAAATCGCTTTTATGGCTGTAATTCTGTATCGGTCTTCTTTGTGAATGTAATATGCTTCAAAAGTTTTCACAATTCTATAAGCCAACATGGCAAAAACCAAAACTTGCCCAAACATCAAAAGTCTTTCGAAAAAAGTAAAACTTTTAGGATGACGCCAAAAAATATCATCTATGAGCCAAAAACAAAATGCTAATGAAAATAAATGTGCAATAGAGTTTTGAACCTTAGCTTTGTAGGCAAATTTTAAAAATTCATTATTAGAAATTCTGACAAAAATTCTTGAAATGAGAGTAATTGTAACTCTCAAAAGAATATCAATCACGAAAAAAAACGCAAAGAGCAAAAGCATTTTTAACCCAATTTGAAAGGGTAAAATAAGGCTATCTGTGAAATTTTCTTTCACAAAAAAATGAATCTGTTCGCTAAAACTTTTTAGAAATCCCATATTAGAAATTTACGCAAAAATAAAAAATATCATTGGGAATTTGCTTTTATTTATTACTTTTAACCAAACTAATTAAGGATTTATGGAGCAAAATATTATTACCATTGTCTCACTTATCATCATAGGAATAGGAATTTTAGGAACTTTCTTGCCTGTTTTACCAGGATTAGCGGTGAGTTTTGTAGGATTAATTCTTTACAAATACGGCGCAAATCCAGATTTTTCTATTTGGTACATTGTTATTTTTGGGATTTTAACACTCATTTCATTGGTGCTCAATTACATTATTCCTATTAAAACCACCGAAAAATATGGTGGCAGCAATTACGGAAAATACGGCGGTTTCATCGGGACGATTATAGGTTTATTTTTCCCACCACTTGGTTTTCTTATTGGTATGTTACTAGGCGTTTTCTTAGGCGAACTTTTGCATGACAGAAACGACAAACAAAAAGCACTCAAAGCTACAAAAGGTGCTTTCATTGGCTTCATCTACGGAACGGGTTTTAATCTTATGGTAGGATTGGCAATGTTTTTGGTAGTACTTATTAATATCTTCAATTCTTAAAAATATGAACACTAAATTCTTAATATTAGCAGCAGCTACCTTTTTGGTAACTCAATGCACTTGTCAACAAAAATCTACAGAAATGAAAATGCCTGTAACCAGCTCTCAAGAAGTAAATTCTACCTATCCTACAGAAAAACCAGAATCTGGCGTCACTCGTTTGATAGAAAAACAGAATATCTTTTTAGAAAAAGAAAAAGTAAACATCACCTTCAATAAAGTGACCGAAGACAACAGATGTCCTATGAACGCTCGTTGTGTTTGGGCAGGTTATGCTTCCGCAGAAATAGAAGTGATGAGTGTGCATTCTAGACCTAGAAAATTCATTGTTTCTACGATAGATGATGCTGGAAAAAAGCTTAAAAATTCTTTCGTTTTTAATGGTCACAAATACACGCTTGTGAATTTTTATCCTGCCAATTCTACAGAAGTAAACTTTGAAAAACTGAAAGGAAAATACGTGGTAGATATTAAGGTAGAATAATTTTTGGGCGTGTCTTTTTCGCCAAAACTTTTGCCAACAACCGAAAAAAGACCGCGCTTTCCGTTACAATCTTTTTTTCGGCGGCTTCGTCAAGCTCAGCTTCCGAAAAAAAGGATTTCCACTGCAATCGCTCACGCAAAAGAATGGTAAATCATAAGATTCACTACCAGTTTATCGGTTTCTTATTTTTAGAAATCAGATATTCATTAATTTTAGAAAAAGGTCTGCTTCCATAGAAACCTCTGTACACCGAAAACGGAGAAGGATGCGCCGACTGAATGATAAAATGCTTCGTTTCATCTATGAGCGAAGCTTTTTTTTGTGCAAATGCGCCCCACAAAACAAAAACCACATTTTCTTTTTTCTCAGAAATTTCTTTGATGATAAAATCTGTGAATTTTTCCCAGCCCAAATCTTTGTGAGAATTCGGTTCATGCGCACGAACTGTTAAAGTAGCATTGAGCAATAAAACACCTTGCCTTGCCCAAGAATCTAATTCATTGGAGGTTTTTACAATTCCCAAATCGTCTTTCAGTTCTGTAAAAATATTTTTGAGAGAAGGTGGAGCTTTCACTTGGTCTGAAACCGAAAAACACAAACCATTTGCCTGAAAATCATTATGATACGGATCTTGCCCAATAATTACCACTTCTACTTCATCAAAAGGAGTAAGTTCAATCGCTCGGAAAATTTGATTTTTTGGTGGGAAACATTTGGTTGTAGCATATTCATTTTTCACTTTCTGCCAAAGCGTTTCAAAATATTCAGTATTTTTTATTGGGGCAAGAATCTCTGTCCAAGTCATGTTTTGTTGTAAAGTTGTGAATTTGTTGAGTTGTAAAGTTGCATTTTTTTGCAAAAAACTACAAACTTTCTTTCTTAATAATTTTAGAAAATTGTTTTTCTAATTGTTCATTATTTTTACTAATCGTGTCTAATTTTCCATTATTGAATTTTAAAAGAAAGTAATGATTTTCCATAAAACTTGGTGTTTCATTATCTACGTCCATGCTATCATCATGCGCATAATACCTCCAAAGAAAGCAATTCAGTTGATTATTTTTATCTTTATAAATCCAAGATTTTTTAGTGAGAACATCACCTGCATCTCCCCAACTTTCAGCAATTTCTACAAAATCTATAATTCTTTCTTGGCTTTTATTGTAAACAAAGAGTTTCAAAGATGTTGGCCAGTATTCAGATGGAGTTCTAGCAATTAAACCTAAATTATTTTCATCTATATTGAACTTATAAACTGCATACGTTTGTATTTTACCATTATCAAAAGCATTATATTGTTTTGGAAATAATTTCACATCTGAACTATCAATTTTCTTCCCGAAAAATTCGAAATTTTCATTATAAATTTCTTCTCCAGAATATACTTTAAGCGTATCAAAATCTACAGTTTTAAATTGGTCTAAAAATTTTTGATTTTTACTTACCCAAACTTTTGTTTCTGGTACTTTTTCTTTTTTAATTTCAGTTTTTGGAACTTCCTTTTTACAAGAAATCAAACTTAAAACCGTAAAAATTGTTATTAGTTTTTTCATAGTTTTATTATTTAGACTTTTGATTTTCAATGTATATATTTTGAAACAAGTTAGTTTTTCTAGTCTTCATATACCAATCATTTTCTCCAATATAAGTATCAGTTAATTTGAATTTACGCTCATCTCCATTCTTAAATTTCACAAAAATCCAATAATTTGGAATTGCTTTTCTTAACTCTAACTTATTTGAAGAATTAATCTCATTTACGAAATTTTCAATATCATTTTTACTAAAATCTACAACTATTGAATCATTCAAATTTTTCTTTATCTGAATGTTTTCAATTTCGATAGAATTTATTTTATCAAAACTTCGCTTTTCAGGAAAAGTATTTCCACAAGAAATCAAACTCAAAAAAGTTAAAATTGTTATTAGTTTTTTCATAAAATCCATTTCCTCAAATTTACAAAAATCATCGGAACGATTTTACAACTTTACAATTCAACGACTTTACATTATCTTTGCATTGTGCAAGTAACCAAAGAAAATTTACAAGAATTAGAATTCCCGAAATTGCTCGCGGAAATTTCTCCTTATGCGTATTCGCCAAAAGTGGCAGAAAAATTCCTTCATCTCAAACTTTTAAAAATAGATGAAGCAGAAATTACTTTGAAAAAAACTGCCGAATATCTCACGAGTTACGAGAGTTCAAACGCAATTCCGTTTAGTGAATACGAAGATATAGAAGCAGAACTCAAGGTAATGCATATCGAAAATTTCAGGTTAGAAAACGCTGCTTTTATCAAGATTAAAAACCTCACCGAACAAATCGGGAAATTGCAGAAATTCTTTCCCGTGCTTGCCGAAACCTTCCCTATTTTGCTGGAAGAAGTGATGCAATTGGATTTCAAGAAGGAAATTGTAGACAAAATCGACAAAGTTTTTAATCGTTTTGGTGAAGTAAAATCTGAAGCTTCACCCATTTTAAAATCTTTGAGAACCGAAATTCAGCACGCTAAAAAACATATTCAAGAGAATTTTAGTAAAACGCTTTCTCATCTTTCTTCCACCGATTTTTTAGATGAAATTAAAGAAACCGTGATTGATGACCAAAGAGTTTTGGCAGTAAAATCCGGCTTCAAAAAACGTGTTCCTGGTAGAGTTTTAGGCGTTTCTAAAACAGGTTCTATCACTTACATTCAACCAGAAAGTGTTTCTAGACATTACTTTAAACTTCGTGAAGCGGAAGAAGAAGAAAAGAAAGAAGTGGATAAAATTCTGCGAAAACTTACGGCAGAAATTGCCATTTTTGCGCCTGAATTAGAAGAATATCAAAAATATATTTTCGATTTAGATATTACGAGAGCAAAAGCCAAATTTGCTGAAAAAATTGGTGGCGTTTTGCCGAAAATCAATCGTCATAAAACGATGCGATTGGTCAACGCATTTCACCCATTGCTTTTATTGAGAAACCGAGAAGAAAAAAAGGAAATCTATCCTCAAACATTGACTTTGACAGAGCATAACCGAATTCTCTGTATTTCTGGACCAAATGCTGGTGGAAAATCCATCACGCTGAAAACCGTTGGTTTGCTTCAATTGATGATTCAGAGCGGAATTTTAGTACCTGTTCATCCGAAATCTGAAATGTTCTTTTTTGAAAAAATTAGAACGGATATTGGTGACAATCAATCTATTGAAAATCATCTTTCTACTTACAGTTCTCGTCTTAAAAAAATGTCTGGAATTATTCGTGAGGCAGATGATAATACTTTGCTTCTGATTGATGAATTCGGGACGGGTTCTGACCCAGAATTAGGTGGCGCTTTAGCAGAAAGTTTTCTGGAATTTTTCTACGAAAAAAAATCTTTCGCGATTATTACCACGCATTACACCAACATTAAATTGGTGGTAGAACAATTGCCAAATGCGACCAATGCGGCGATGCTTTTCGATGAATATTCATTGGAACCTTTGTATAAATTAGAAGTGGGACAAGCTGGAAGTTCTTTCACTTTTGAAGTGGCAGAAAAAAATAGAATTCCAAGATTTATCATTAAAAATGCTCGTTCTAAAGTAGAAAAAGACGTGGTAAATCTCGATAAAACCATCGTGAAATTGCAACAAGAAAAATTTGAGGTTGAAAAACTGAAATCTAACCTTGTCGAGCAAAAAGAATCGGTAGAAGATAAGCGTGAAAATCTGCAAAAACTGAATGAGCAACTTCAACAAAAATTGTATAATTTCCAAAAATTATATGAAGAAGAACACCGAAAATTACAGTTCGGAAATAAGATAGAAGCCTTTATTGATGGTTATCTGAAAGGAAAATCAAGAAAAGATATTGTAAAGGATTTTGTGAAAATTCTGGAACAGGAAAAATTCCGAAAACTAGGCTCAGACAAAGCAGAATCTGAGAAACTGAAAGTCACCAAACGTAAAGTAGAACAACAACTGAAAAAAGAAAACATACAAGTTCAGATTGCGGAAACCAACCAAAAATTGGAAGAAAAAACCAAGAAAGAACGCGCAGTTTGGATGAAAGTTGGTCAACGTGTGAGAATTGCTGGTTCTACATCTGTTGGAACTATAGAAACCATTCACAAAAACGGAAAAGTTACCGTGAATTACGGTCTTTTTAAAACGCAAATTTCTCAAGACGAACTAGAGAGAATTTAAAATTTAAACATTGAAACTTCTTCATAATCAAAATATTAAATCCCGCGATTTACAAATTGCCATTGCTGTTTTTTTGGCGGGATTGTCATGTTTTGGGTTGTTGTATTATTATCAGGCATTGCTTCCTGATTTGGTAGAATACTTCAAAATCAATAAAGCCAAAAGCAGTTTTGCAGTTTCTTCGGCGACTTTGGGAATGGCTCTTGGTTTAATCACTTCCACTTTCGTAGCAGACCGATACAGCCGAAAAAAAGTCATCGGATATTGTTTATTTGCATCGGCAGTTTTAGCTTTTGCTTCATCTTTTTCTGAAAATTTCAACGTGCTAATTGCGCTAAATTTTTTGAAAGGATTTTTGCTTTCGGGTGCTACTTCAGTTTGTTTGGCTTACATCGCTGAAGAAGTTTCAGAAAACAGAAAATTGAGAATTACAGGATTTTACATCGCAGGAAATGCAGTGGGCGGAATGGTGGGAAGAGTGATTTCATCTCAGGTTTCGCATTATAAATCTTGGCAATTTGCTTCAGAATTTATTGGAATTTGGTGTCTTATTTTTGCGATTTTATTTTTTATACTCGCTCCAAAATCACAAAACTTCAAACCAAAGAAAGAATCTTTTAAAACTTTAATAGAACCGAATTTCAAGCTCATTACTCACCCAAAATTATTGCCTTTTTACATTACAGGATTTCTTTTGCTAGGCACTTTTGTAAGTTTGTACAATTACATGGCTTTTTTCTTGGTCAAAGCGCCATTTAACATTTCCAGAAGTTGGATTTCTTATGTTTACGTGCTTTATATTTCAGGGGTTTTTGGTTCTTTGAATGTCAGTTTTTGGGAAAGAAAACTCAAAAATTCTGAAAATGTTTTAAAAACCATGAGTTTAGTCGGAATTCTAGGAATTCTCTTCTTTTTCCTGCAAAATACGATAGCTGTGATTGTAGGATTAGCCGTTTTCACGTACAGTTTTTTCGTAGCGCATACGGTTTGTAGTAAATCGGTGGGGAATTTTTCAAAAGATAAAAGAACCGTGACGATTGCATTTTACTTGTTGCTCTATTACATTGGCGCAAGTACTTTAGGAAGTTTCAGCGGAGTTATTTTACAGAAATTAGATTGGCAAATTTTCTTGATTTCTCTAACTCTTATTTTCGGAATTATTTATTTGATTTTTGCCTTTAAAAAAGAAAAAATCGAACCTTAAAAAAGATTCGATTTTTAAATTTTATTATTTATTTTTTTGAAACGCAAAGGTTTAATAAAAACTTGCTCATCATTTCAGTGAGCAAAGTTTAACGAATTAATTCGTTTTTTAATCGAACGCTTCATCAATTCGCTAGCGAATTTACCTTTGCTTTCTTAAATGGTTTATTTTAAATTTGAAAAACTTTGCGATTAAATTAAATAAAAGTTGATGACCTATGATTTTTAAATCTAAGATTTTATTAAATTTTATTTAATCAATCCTAATTCTACTAGCCTTTCGTGCAAGAATTCTCCAGCAGTCGTGTCTTCGTATAATTTAGGATGGTCTTCGTCAATACAATTTTCTAAACAGTTTAACGGCATTTCGCTTACTGGATGCATGAAAAATGGAATAGAATATCTAGAAGTTCCCCATAATTCTCTCTCTGGATTTACCACTTGGTGAATCGTAGATTTTAGTTTATTATTGGTGTGTCTAGAAAGCATATCACCCACATTAATCATCAATTCGTCTGGTTGAGCAATTGCATCTACCCAATTTCCTTCATGGTCTCTTACTTGCAATCCTTTTCCGTGAGCTCCCATTAAAAGAGTGATTAAATTGATATCACCATGAGCTGCTGCTCTTACTGCATCTTTTGGCTCTTCCGTAATTGGTGGATAGTGAATTGGTCTAAGAATACTGTTTCCTTCTGCTACGAATTTATCGAAATAAAACTCATCTAAACCTACATATAATGCTAAAGCTCTTAATACATAAATTCCAGTTTTTTCTAACATTTTATAGGCTTCTTTTCCTACTTTGTTAAATTCTGGTGCTTCTGCAACTTCTACATTTTCTGGATATTCTGCTAAATATTTAGAACCTTCTGGCAAATATTGTCCGAAATGCCAAAACTCTTTTAAATCAGCTGCTCTGAAGCCTTTTGCAGTTTCTTTTCCGAAGCCTACATAACCTCTTTGACCGCCAATTCCAGGAATTTCGTATTTTGATTTTACTTCTACAGGAAGGCTAAAGAAGTTTTTGATTTCGGCGTACAATTGGTCTACTAAATTTTGGTCTAAGAAATGACCTTTAAGCGCTACGAAGCCTATTTCTTCGTATGCTTTACCAATTTCGTTTACAAATTTTTGTTTTCTTGTTTCGTCTCCCGAAAGAAAATCGCGTAAGTCTACGCTAGGAATTTTATTCATTTTTAAATAATTAATCGTTAATCTCCGGGATGCGAAAATAAAGAAATTTATTGAATAAGTGCTATAAAAGTTTTCCTTCGTCAAAAGCCTTTCTAATCAACACATCAAAGGTGTCAAGCATATCTTCTGAAGCCAATTCAATTCTCGGACGAAGCATTTTTTGCACCTTCTCGGACTCTACTCCAGCTTCTATCCAACTTAAACCATTGTTAAAACAATTCATCACAAAAGGAATCATTCTGTCTACAGCACTTGCAAAAATGGCAGTTTCTGTTTCCCCTGCTTCGAATTCTAACCAAAGGTTCATAAATTCTGATTTCATAGGTTCTGCTAAAATCCCGAAAATTCTCTCAGCAGAAGCCAGTTCACGCTCAAATTTTCCTTCATTTGCTTTTTCATCATAGAAAAAAGTATCTCCTGCATCTATTTCTACCACATCATGTATAGAAAGCATTTTAATCACTCTTCCTAAATCTATTTTTTCTTTGTTTCGAGCATAGGGAAAGAGAATCTGTGCAAAAACAATCACTTGCCATGAATGTTCTGCGGTATTTTCTCTTCTGGAATTGTCATGATTAAAATTTCTACGGATTACGTTTTTGAGTTGGTCTAAAGTAAGGATGAACTCTATCTCTTTTTCTAAGTACATTTTTTAATTTTTTACAAATTTAAGTCAAATAAAAATAACGGATTTTATTTCGATTTTAATGACAAAAGTCATTGAGGTTGTGTAATATAAGTTACACAAGTCCATTTTGCGCTGATGTAACTTTGTACAAGAAAATTAAGAATAACTCATTCTTATAAAGTTAGAAAATATGAAAAACTTAGTAATCTTAGGAGCAGGAACCGCCGGAACCATGATGGCAAATCACCTAGTAAAAAAACTGAATAAAAAAGATTGGCAAATTACTTTGGTAGACCAATTTAAGTCTCATTACTATCAGCCAGGATTTTTATTTATTCCTTTTGGAACCTATCAACCAGAAGATGTAAAAAGAACGATTGATGAATTCTTGCCTAAAGGAATTCAACTTATTCGTGAAAAAATCGACAGAATAGATAAAGATACAGATACCGTTATTTTAGAAAACGGAAGAAATGTAAAATATGATATTCTCATCATTGCTACAGGTTGTAAAATCGCTCCAGAAGAAGTTCCGGGAATGAAAGGAGACACTTGGCAAAAAAATATTTTCGATTTCTATACTTTCGAGGGAAGTTGTGCTTTGGCTAAAAAATTAGAAACTTGGCCAGGAGGAAAATTAGTAGTTCACATTACTGAAATGCCAATAAAATGTCCAGTTGCTCCGCTAGAATTTGCTTTTTTAGCAGATGATTACTTCACTAAAAAAGGAATGAGAGACAAAGTAGAAATTTCTTACGTTACTCCACTTTCTGGTGCATTTACAAAGCCTAAAACTACTGAAACGCTCAATTATTTATTAGAGGAAAAAAATATAAAAATTGTTCCAGATTTCGCAGTAGAACATATAGAAGGAGAAAACGGAAAAATGTTCGATTACGGTGGCGAAGTGGTAGATTTTGACTTATTAGTAACCATTCCTACCAATATGGGAGACGAATGTATTCTTCGTTCAGGTTTTGGAGATGATCTAAACTACGTTCCTACTGATAAAAATACCTTACAAAGTAAAGTAAAAGAAAACATCTTCGTAATCGGTGATGCTACGAATGTTCCTGCTTCTAAAGCTGGTTCTGTAGCGCATTTCGAAGCCGAAATTCTTACTGAAAATATTCTAAAATATATAGAAGGAAAACCACTTAATCCAGAATTTGACGGTCACGCCAATTGTTTCATAGAAACAGGAAAAGGAAAAGCATTATTAATTGACTTCAATTATGATGTAGAACCATTAAAAGGAAAATTCCCATTTGCTGGAATCGGTCCACTTAATTTATTAGAAGAAAGTGCTTTCAACCACTTCGGAAAAATGGCTTTCAAATGGGTGTATTGGAATATGCTTCTTCCTGCTAGAAAAATACCTTTCGTAACGCCTACTATGAGCAGAGCAGGAAAGAAATTTGACAAAGAAACAGTATAAAAGTGAATAGTGAATTCGCTGGGCTGTGAACGGTGAATTTCTAAAATTTCAAAAAAATTAACAAAAAAATATTATCAAAATGGAAAAAACTTATGCAGGTTTTACAATCAATGTAAACGACGAGGGATACCTTACAGACATGAACCAATGGAATCACGAAGTAGCTAAAGAAATGGCTAAAGAAGAAGGTTTAGAACTAGGAAACAGACATTTCGACGTGTTAGAATATTTAAGAGACCAACAGAAAAAAGATGTAGCATTAACCATAAGAGGCGTAGGAAAATCTGGCGTAGTAGATATTAAAGAATTCTATGAATTATTCCCAAAAGGACCTCTAAAAATCTCTAGTAGATTAGCAGGAATTTCTAAACCAAAATCTTGTATTTAAAAAGGATTTAGGAATTAGGATGAAGGGATTAGTAAATTGATTTTTTTTTCAAATACTAAAAACCTAATCCCTCAAACCTAATCCCTCAATAAATAAAACAAAAAAATATGGAAACTACATTATTAAAAAATCCATTAGCAGATTTAGATAAATCTCTAAAACCTATAGAAAAAGTAATGGTAATCATATCTAAAGGAACTTTAGAAAGTGTTTACGCAGGTTTTATTTTGGCAAACGGTGCGAGAATGGAAGGTATGGAAGCAGAAATTTTCTTTACTTTCTTCGGACTAGATGCTGTAATTAAAGACAGACTAAAAGACATTCACGTGGCTACTGTGGGAAATCCTGCAATGCACATGCCTACCATGTTAGGCGGTTTACCAGGAATGGAAGCTCTTGCTACCAAAATGATGAAATCTAAAATGGAAAAACTAGACATTCCGCCAATTGATGAATTTATAGAAATTTTATCCGCTTCTGGTTGCAGACTTTGGGTTTGTAAATTGGCTTTTGAAATGTTTGATTTAAAAGAAGAAGACTTAACTCCAGAAGTGGAAGGCATCTTAACTGTAGGTGATTTCTACGCAAGAGCAGCTGGAGAAGGCACTCAAATTATTTTTATCTAAATATAAACTTTTGTGTTGAAAAAATCCCCACCGATAAATTGGTGGGGATTTTTTGTTTGCATTAAAGTTTATATTGCAAAACCATCCAATGGTTAGCATGATTTTTAATTAAATCCTCTTTCAAAAGTTGATCTTTTGTTTTAAGGTACTGATAAACCTTTAAAGGAACAGAATCAGGATACTCTTTCAATCCTTCGGAAATCATTTTTGTAGATTCTTCTATTTTATTATCATTTTCAAGGGCTTCATATCCATAAATATAAATAATTGCAGGAACTCTTTCCCAAATCTCCTTACTCTCTTTGTATAAAAAATCCATCACTTGAACCTGATATTTTGAGTTTGTAGGTTTACCTATCGCTGCTGTTTTAGAAATATAATCTTGATACATGAAAAATACAAAAAGTATATGTCCATTTTTTAAGTTATTATCCTCAAAAGTTTTATTAATTATTTCAGGAGTATCATTACTTAACTCGCCTTTGTCAGACTGTAATGCTTCGGTATAAAATCTTTGCAAAAGATTAGCAACTTCTTTATCGCTTTTATCAATTTTAGATGATTTTTTTAATTGCTGAGAAACAGTATCAAAGGTTTTTTCCTGTGAAAAAGCAACGATTCCAAGAAAAAGAAAAAATGTGATTATTAGATTTTTCATTTAAATTTATTTATATCAAATTTATTAAAAAAAACCTTACTGATTTTGAAATTCAGCAAGGTTTTCATTTTCAATTCTCAACTTTCAATTAAAAAGTCGGTTGGAAGTTTTCTGCTCCAAGTGAAGCCATATCTTCGTAGGTTTTCCATCTTAAATCCACAATTTCTTGCGCTAATTTCATTAAATGTTCAGCATCTTGTGGTTGCGTTTGTTTTAGAACTCGGTAACGCAATTCGTTGTAAGCATATTCCTCAAAAGGAATCGTCGGACGAATAGAATCTAAGATAAACGGATTTTTATTGTTTTTTCTCAACACAGGATTGAATCTAATCAATGGCCAATAACCACTTGCTACAGCCATTTTTTGTTGATTCAAACCTTTTTCCATATCAATTCCGTGTGCAATACAATGACTGTACGCTAAAATTAATGAAGGCCCGTCATAAGCTTCTGCTTCTCGCATCGCCAACAATGTTTGTTGAGGATTTGCGCCCATTGCAACGGTTGCTACGTAAACATTTCCGTAAGAAATAGCTTGCATCGCCAAATCTTTTTTGCCAACACGTTTTCCTGCAGTCGCAAATTTCGCAGAAGCAGCTGTAGGTGTAGCTTTAGAGCTTTGTCCACCTGTATTACTGTAAACCTCAGTATCTAGAACCAAAACATTAATATTTCTACCTGTAGAAAGGGCGTGGTCTAAACCTCCACTTCCTATATCATAAGCCCAACCATCACCACCAATAAGCCAAACAGCACGGTGAACCAAGTGGTCTGCTAAAGAATAGAGATGTTTTGCATCTGGATTTTCAGAAAATTGCAATCTATTTTTTAGAATTTCTACTCTTTCTCTTTGTTTGATGATTTGACTTTCTAATTTTTGAGGTGCATGGATAATTTCATTGATAAAATCTTCGCCCAACTCTGGTTTCAATTTTTCGGCGTAATAATGAGCCATTTGTAATTGCTTATCCGCAGAAAGTCTCATTCCCAGACCAAATTCGGCATTATCTTCGAAGAGAGAATTGCTCCAAGCTGGGCCTTTTCCTTTAGAATTAGAACTCCAAGGTGTAGTTGGTAAATTTCCTCCGTAGATTGATGAACAACCCGTTGCATTGGCTACCATTAATCTATCACCGAAAAGTTGAGTGAGAACTTTAATGTAAGGTGTTTCTCCACAACCTGCACAAGCTCCAGAAAACTCGAACATCGGTTCTAAGAATTGTACGCCGTGAACTGTGGAATAATTCACCATATTTTTATCGTGAATTGGCAATTTCTCGAAATAAGAAATCACTTTTCTATGTTTTTTAAGGTCTGGATTTTTTGGTAAAATATTAATCGCGCGTAATTCTTCATTTTCTTGGTCGATTACTGGACATGCTTCGTAGCACAATTTACAACCAGTACAATCTTCTTCATATACCTGAAGTGTGAATTTGGTTTCAGGGAAACCTCTTGCATTAATTGGTGCAGATTGGAAACCTTCTGGAACTTCAGTCAATAAATCTTTGTGATAAAATTTAGAACGAATCACAGAATGAGGACAAACAAAACTACAATTACCACACTGTATGCAAATATCTGCATTCCAATGGGCTACTTTTTCAGAGATGTTACGTTTCTCCCATTTTGTAGTTCCGTTTGGATACGTTCCATCAGCAGGAATAGCACTTACAGGCAAATCATCACCTTTGCCAATCATCATTTTATAAGTGATATTTTTTACAAAATCTGGTGCATTTTCGTCAACAGTTTGCTCCTCTACTTTTTCAGCAGTTACTGCATTTGGAATTTTAACTTCAAACAAATTCGCCAAAGTTTGGTCCACCGCTTCAAAGTTTTTATCAACTACAGCTTGCCCTTTTTTGATGTACGTTTTTTCAATCGCCTTTTTGATTTGTTTGATGGCTTCTTCCTCTGGCAAAACTCCAGAAAGTTCAAAGAAACAAGTTTGCATGATGGTATTAATTCTGCCTCGCATTCCTGTTTTTTCGGCAACTTCATTGGCATCAATCACGAAAAATTTAATATTTTTTTCAATCAATTGTTGCTGAACTCGGTAAGGCAATTTATTCCAAACTTCATCTTTAGAATAAGGTGAATTCAATAAAAATTTCGCTCCATTTTTAGCAAAACTGAGCATATCTTCATTTTCTAAAAATTTGAAGAAATGACAAGCGATGAAATCTGCTTTTGAAATCAAGTAAGGCGCTTCAATGGGTTCGTGCCCAAAACGAAGGTGAGAAACGGTTTTCGCTCCAGATTTTTTAGAATCATAAACGAAATATCCTTGCGCTGAAAGTTCTGTATTTTCGCCAATAATTTTGATAGAATTTTTATTCGCTCCAACCGTTCCATCAGCTCCCAAACCGAAAAACAGCGCTTGATTCCAACCCGAATCATCTAATTTGAAATTATAATCTACATTGATACTGGTAAAACTTACATCATCTGTAATCCCTACCGTAAAATGGTTTTTAGAATTTTCGGTTTTTAAATTATCATAAACTGCTTTTACCATTGCTGGAGTAAATTCTTTAGACGAAAGTCCGTATCTACCACCAATAATTTTTGGCATTTTATCTAAAGTTCCATTGGTAAGCGCTTCTGTAAGGCAAACCAGAATATCTTGATACATTGGTTCACCGTTACTTCCTGGCTCTTTGGTTCTGTCTAAAACGGCGATTTTTTTCACAGATTTTGGTAAAACCGAAATAAAATCTTCATTTGGGAATGGTCTAAACAATGAAATTTTAAGGACACCTGTTTTTTCTCCATTTTTATTCAAAAATTCAGAAGTTGGAATTACCGTTTCTACTCCAGAACCCATAATTACAATGATATTTTCTGCTTCTGGATGTCCGTAATATGTAACAGCAGCATAATTTCTACCCGAAATTTCAGAGAATTTCTTCATTTCTTCCTTTAAAATGGTAGGAATTTTAGCATAAAAAGGATTAGAAGTTTCTCTTCCTTGGAAATAAACATCAGGATTCTGAGCAGTTCCTCTTACGAAAGGTTTATCTGGATTTAGGCTTCTATTTCTGTGTGCAATCACCAATTCATCATCAATCATTTCACGAATTTGGTCGTCATTCAACAAATTAATTTTATTCACTTCGTGAGAAGTTCTGAAACCGTCAAAGAAATGAATAAAGGGAATTCTCGCTCTCAAAGTGGTAGCTTGGGCAATAAGCGCCATATCATGCGCTTCTTGAACACTTGCAGAAGAAAGCATCGCAAAACCAGTAGTTCTGGCTGCCATTACATCTTGATGATCACCAAAAATCGACAAAGCTTGCGCTGCCAAAGAACGTGCTGCTACGTGAAAAACTGCACTTGTAAGTTCTCCCGCAATTTTGTACATATTTGGAAGCATGAGCATTAACCCTTGAGAAGCGGTAAAAGTGGTTGTAAGCGCACCAGCTTGAAGTGAACCGTGAACTGTACCTGCTGCACCGCCTTCACTTTGCATTTCTATAATTTCGGGAACGTTTCCCCAGATATTTTTAATTCCTTTAGACGCCCATTCGTCTGCCAATTCTGCCATAGTAGAAGATGGCGTAATAGGATAAATGGCACAAACTTCGTTTACTCTGTACGCGATGTAAGCAGCAGCTTCGTTGCCGTCTATGGTTGCTATTATTTTATTTTGATTTTTCATTTTTTTCAATTGATTAATGTTCTAAAACCATATCTAAAGCGTGACAAGGACATTGTTCTGCGCAAACGCCACAACCTGTACACAAATCGTAATTTATCGTGTAACCGTCGCCTTTTCCGTTTTTTGAAATCGCACCTTCGGGACACGCCCCATAACAACTATCGCACTCGAAACAATTTCCGCAAGAGAGACAACGTTGTGCTTCGTAAACTGCTTCTTCAGTAGTATAACCTGCAACAATTTCATCAAAAGTTTCTACCGCTTTCTCAATTTCTAGATGTTGCTGAGCTTTCTTTTCAGCATCTGTTTTGAACCAAATTTGTAGTTTTTCGATGGTAACTAAAGGGTTGTTGGCTGGTTTTTCATAAGTAGAATTTCTGAGCCAAGCGTCAATATTTCTGGCTGCTTTTTTACCGTGTCCCGTTGCAATCGTTACGGTTCTTTCACTTGGAACCATATCACCGCCTGCAAAAATTCCGGGATAACCTGTCATCATTGCTGGATTTACCTCAACCGTAGTTCCGTCTTCTTTGAAGGTAATTCCTTCTATATGTTTTAAGAAATCTGTATCTGCTTCTTGTCCGAGAGCTAGAATTAAAGAATCTGCTTCTAGAGTTTCGTATTCACCAGTAGGAACGGCTTTTCCGTCAATTACTTGCATTTTTTCTACGGTGATAGAAGAAGTTTCCATATTTTTAATAGAACTCAACCAATGGATTTTTACCCCCTCGCTTAAAGCTTCATCTGCTTCAAATTCGTGAGCAGGCATATGTTCACGGTCTCTTCTGTAAATAATCATGGCTTCATCTGCACCTAATCTTTTCGCAGTTCTCGCTGCATCCATTGCGGTATTTCCACCACCATAAATCGCAACTCTTCTTCCTAAAAGTGGTTTATTATCGCTATTTTCATCTGCATCTTTTAAGAAAGAAACGGCATCTAAAATTTTACTGGCTTCTTGAGCTGGAATATTTACTTTTTTGGCTAAATGCGCTCCAATAGCTACAAAAACCGCATCGAAACCGCCATTTTCTTTTTCTTTGAGAATATCTTGAACTTTATAATTAAGGACAATTTTCACTCCGAAATTTTCAATTCTTTTGATTTCTGCCTGAAGAATATTTCTAGGCATTCTGTACGCAGGAATCCCGAAATTCATCATTCCACCAGCAACTGGACCAGCTTCGAAAATAGTAACTTCGTGTCCTAATTTTCTGAGATGATACGCTGCGGAAAGTCCTGAAGGACCAGCTCCTACAATCATAATTTTCTTACCGGTAAGTGTTTTTGGAGGATAAAATTGCCAATTATTTTTAAGTGCTTCGTCTCCTAAGAATCTTTCTACAGCGTGAATACTCACCGAAGAATCTAAATCTTTTCTGTTGCAAGAATTTTCGCAAGGATGATAACAAACTCTCCCATGAATAGCAGCCATAGGATTTTGCTCCGTTAATTTTCTCCAAGCGTCTTCTATTTTTCCTTCTTGAGCCAGAGAAAGCCAAGCCTGAATATTTTCGCCAGCAGGACAAGCGTTATTACAAGGTGGAAAAAAATGGACATATTCTGGTTTGCTTTTTCTTATGGAACCAGTTCCCTTGCTTTTTTCAAGGTTTGCAAGTTTGGTTAAATCCGTTTTAATAAAACTCATTTTATGCGTTTATTTGATGTTATCTACATTTATAAAAAGTGACTTTTAGAAAAGATTAGTCACAAAAGTTCAATTAACAAAATTATTAATTAATGCATAAGAACTTTGAGTTTTATAAGCATACATTTGTCATGTTTTGGAGATTTGTGATTAAAATCATATTATTATTAAACAATTCTTGAAATAAAAAAGGCTCCAATAAAAATTGAAGCCTTCTTGTTAACAAAAAACTATTACTATGATTGAACTTTTGACCAAAGATTATACCCTCCGTTTAAGTTCACGGCTCGGAAACCGTTATTTCTCATAATTCTATTGGCTAAATAACCGCGCAAACCAACTTGGCAATAAATAGCATATACTTTATTTTTATCTAAATTTTCAAGATTTGCTCGTAAATCATCTACGTTAATATTAATTGCGCCTTCAATTGCACCACCAGAAAATTCTTTAGAAGTTCTCACATCTAGAATTACCGCATCATTTTCTTTCACAAAATCCCAAAATTCATCATAATTCACCATTTCTAAATCTCCTTTCAAAATATTTTCTGCAGCATAACCAGCGATGTTTACAGGATCTTTGGCTGAGTTAAATGGCGGAGCATAAGTAATTTCAATTTCTGGTAAATCATAAACCGTAAGATTTCCTTTGATGGCCGTCGCGATTACGTCAATTCTTTTATCTACACCAGCTTCGCCAACAGCTTGAGCCCCGAAGATTTTTCCGTTTTCATCAAAAATAAGTTTTAAAACCATATTTTTTGCTCCAGGATAATAGCCTGCGTGGTGTCCGCGTGTTACAATCGCCGTTTTATAAGGAATTCCGAATTTTTTCAAAGTTTTTTCATTCAAACCAGTTGAAGCCACAGAAAGTTCGAAAAATTTCAAAATTGATGAACCCAAACTTCCTGTATATTTGTATTGATTTCCGAGAACTATGTTGTCTGCAACAATTCTGCCTTGTCTATTCGCTGGCCAAGCTAAAGGAATCAACACTTTTTTATTGTTGATATAATGCGCCACTTCTATTGCGTCTCCAACTGCATAAATATCAGGATTAGAGGTTTGCATAAATTCGTTCACCAAAATTCCACGAGTTTCCCCGATTTCTAAACCCGCTTCTATTGCTAATTTGGTTTCAGGTTTTACACCGATTGCAAGAATTACCGCATCTGTTTCTAAAGAAGTTCCATTGTTTAAGAACACTTCTATGGTTTCGCCTTTGTCATTAAATTTTTCTACGCCAACGTTTAACAACAATTCAAGCCCTTTTTGTTTGGCTTTTTCGTGAACGAAACTGGCAATATCAAAATCTACAGGCGCCATTACTTGATTGCCCAATTCTACCAATTTCACAGATTTTCCAGCTTCAATCAAGTTTTCGGCAACTTCTAAACCAATGAAACCACCACCTACAACTACAAAATTCTGCGCATTTTTGGTTTTTGCCACAATTTTATCCATATCAGGAATATTTTTGAGCGTATAAATTTTATCAGAATCAATTCCTTCAAAAGGTGGTTTTATAGGTTCTGCACCTGGTGAAAGCAAGAGTTTATCATAGTTTTCTAAGTAAATTTCGCCTGTTTGTAAATTTTTTACTGAAACTTTTTTATCGACTGTATAAATAGATAAAACTTCTGTAAAAACTCTTACATCTAAGTTGTATCTTTCTTTAAGAGATTCTGGTGTTTGTAATAAAAGAGCGTCTCTCTTGTCAATCGTTCCGCTGATATGATAAGGCAAACCGCAATTCGCAAAACTTACATATTGTCCTTTTTCAAAAATTATGACTTCGTTTTCTTCTGAGAGTCTTCTCAATCTGGTTGCTGCTGTTGCGCCTCCTGCAACTCCTCCTACTATTAGTATTTTCATCTATAAATCTTTAATGGATTAAAAAACTTCATTTCTAAAGTGAAACAAAATTGATATTGCAAAATTACGGTTGGTTTTTACCAATTTCGGTAACAGATGTTACAATGAAAACGTGATTTTTGTCAAAAACAAAAATTATTAAAATTTACACTTGAAATTTTTATACATGATAATCAGCAACTTAATTAAATAATAAAAAATATTTACTACTTTGTATTGCATAATACTAAATTTTATATATATCTTTGCATAAGAAAATCACAAAAATCATTAAAATGAAAACTTATCAACAAAATGAAAACCAATATTACACTGGTTGTAGAGCAAAACTAACTCGCGATGGAGACAATAGAAGAATCGCTGGGGTTTGTTCAGGACTTGGAAGATATTTCGGGATAGATGTCTCTTTAGTAAGAGTTGCATGGTTCTTATTGGCATTCTTCGGAATATTTTCGGCGGGAATTTCTACGTTTATGGTCGTATTCGTCTATTTTTTACTTTGGTTACTTTTACCAAAAACGAGAACGATTCACTACTTCGAAGAAAGAAAATAGTAATATATTTTTTTGCACTACTACTTTGCATTGCATATTACTAAAAAATACCTATTTTTGTTCAACAGAAAAAAATTCGTAAAATGAATGTTATAACAAATTATAAAAACCACTAATAACTAAAAAACATGAACACAGAAAATACCAAAGCGCAAATGCGAAAAGGAATTCTAGAGTTCTGTATTTTGAGCCTTATCAATAATAAAGAAATGTATGTTTCTGATTTAATAGACGAACTCAAAAAAGGAAAGCTAGATGTAGTAGAAGGAACTCTTTATCCGCTACTTACAAGATTGAAAAATGGAGAATTTCTTGCTTACAGATGGGAAGAATCTACCAGTGGACCGCCAAGAAAATACTACCAAATCACTGAAAAAGGAAAAACCTTTTTAGCAGAATTACAAAATACTTGGAATGAATTAACAGAATCTGTAAACCAAATCACCAAAACATCATAAAAACTAAACTATGAACAAAACATTATCAATAGGACTTGCTGGTTTTTCTTTCGTAATAGAAGAACACGCATACATAAAACTGAGTGACTACCTCGCTGCACTGAGAAGTTCTCTAGAGGAATCAGAAGCTGACGAAATTATGCATGATATCGAAATTAGAATTGTAGAAATTCTAAAAGATAACATGGGAAAAAGAGAAGTGGTAAATGATGATGATATAGAAAAAGTAATTGCCCAAATTGGTAAACCAGAAGTTATAGAAGAACAAGAAGAAGCTTATTTTTCTGATAAAACTGCCAATAAAAAATCAAGATCTTCATTTTCTTCGGCACAGCAAAAACAACTGTTCCGTGACCCAGAAAATATGAAATTAGCAGGTGTTTGCTCTGGTCTGGCTGCTTATTTCGGGATGGATGTAACTTGGATGAGAGTGATCTGGTTTGGTGTAGCATTTTTAGGATTGTTCACTGCTGGAATCTCTACTACCCTCATCGTATTCTTATATTTAGTATTTTGGATTATCCTTCCAAAAGCAGAAACTGCAGCAGATTTTCTTAAAATGAAAGGTAAACCCTTGAATTTTGACAACTTAAAAGAAGAATCTAGCAATATCGTAAAATTTGCCAATGAATCTACTGCAAAAGTAGGCGAAATGTACAATGAAGCTAAACCTGTAGTAACTTCTGCTGGTAGCGGATTGCTAAACGTTTTAAGAGTTCTTTTCGGTGCTATTTTCGCTTTCTTAGCACTTGGAGCAATCATCGGTTTATTTTTCTTTTTCAATTTATTTGGAAATCCTGATTTTCCTGGTGTAAGCAAAATGAACTTCTTATTTGACGATGGCGGAATGAAATATATCCTTTCTTCACTCATTGTACTCGGAACATTATTCCCAGCAGTTCTTTTCAGCTTAATCAGCATCAAATTATTATCTCCTAAAACTAAATTAAGAAACTTAGGATATGTATTGGGTGGTTTATTCTTAGCAATTGTGCTTTTAGGAACTTATTTCGGAGTAAACATGGCAAAAATAGATATGTCTTATAAAGGTGACAAAGAAGAAACTGAAAATATTTCTATCAATGTTCAGCCAACTGACAGCCTTATCATTGACAAAAAACAAGTAAACATTCCAGCGAATTATACTGCATATGATGATGATATTTTCTCTGACAAGAAAATGGTTTTCGAAGAAGATTATCCCAATGTAGAAGTTGTAAGAAATGCTAATATTACTCAGCCTTACCTCATCATCAAAAAATATGCGGAAGGTTACAATAAACCTCTAGAACTTAATGTTCCTGTAGAAGTGGTAGGCAACAAAATTTTATTACCAAATTTCGTAAGTTATCCTTACCAATACAGATTCAGACATTACAGTGTAGATTATGAATTGGTGGTTCCGAAAGACATGAAAGTTGCAAAAGGAAACGAACATCTTAATGTAAACGGTGACCTTAATGCAAACGGAATAGATGATGACGATGAAAATAACAACAATGAAAATGGAGATATCATTAACGAAAAAAATAAAATCAATATCAACGGAACTACAATAGAATACGATTCTGAAAATGCTGACAGTGTAATTATCAACGGAAAAAAATATCCTAAAAAAGTTGCAGACAGCATTCTAGAAAAAGACATCAAAAATATTAACAGTCTAAAAGATTTAGAAAATTTAAAAGACCTTAATATTTCAATTAAAGATGGAGATTCTAAGATAGAAATTAACACCAAAAATAAATAGTTCTAGTTTAGTTGGGTTGCTGATGATAACAACAGAAACTTCCGCAACCCTACACTAGAAACTAAGTAGCCGAAGTGAAAAGATATTTTATAAAATTTTAACATTTAAAATATTTTAAAATTAAAAATAATTAATAACTTCGCTAAGTGAATGAAACTCACATAAAACAAACAAAAAACACTTAAAATTATGATACAATTTGTCTTAGAAATCGTGATGAAAATAATGGAGTTCATCAGCAGTCTATTTTAGAAAGATTATAATCTATAAAATAATTATATTTGCAAGTAACCTTTTTGCTAGGGTTACTTGTTTTGTTTTTTTAAAGAGAAAAATATGAAATTTATTAAGAAAATTATCGCAAAGTTTGTGCTTTGGGTTTGGGGTTGGAAGATTGTGTTAGAAGGTCCCGCAAGCAATTTAGACCGTTGCGTTTTAGTCGTAGCTCCACACACTGCTAATGATGAATACATTCTAGGAAATCTAGCTTATTGGGTTCTTGACAAGAAACTAAAAGTTATCATTAAAGATGCTCACACAAAGGCTTGGTACGGTTTTATCGTAAAAGCTTTGGGTGGAGTTGGAATCGATAGAAGCCAAAGAAATGACTTGGTAAATTTTGTAAAAAATGAATTTGCAAAAGATGATTTCAGCTTAGTAATTACACCAGAAGGAACCAGAAGTTTTGTTAACAAATGGAGAAAAGGATTCTATCACATGGCAAAAGAATCAAACGTTCCTATCGTTATTGCTGCTGGAGATTTTAAAACCAAAAGTATTCATTTAGGAAAACAAATTTCAGTAGAAGACATTCAGACCAGAAGCTACGAAAGCATCATGGAAGAATTACAAGAATATTACAAAAAAATTACTCCAAAATATCCAGAAAAGTGGAATCCAAAAATCTACTAATCTAAAAGTTGAATTTTTATGATGACCAACGAAGAAAAATTAGCACAGCTCAACCTTTGGAATAAAAACACATTAATGGAAACTTTAGAAATCGTTTTCACCGATTTGGGAGACGATTATTTGGTGGGAACTATGCCCGTAAATTCTAGAGTTCATCAGCCATTAGGTTTATTACATGGTGGCGCTAATATTGCATTTGCAGAAAGTTTAGGCTCATGTCTTTCTAATATTTTGGTAGCTCACGAAGGAAAAGCTGCTGTAGGAACCAATATCAATTCTAATCACCTCAAAAGTAAAACAGAAGGAACCGTTACTGGAACGGCTAGAATGATTAGAAAAGGACAAACCCTCCATTTTCTGGAAATAGAAATAAAAGACGAAAACGGAAGTTTACTGTGTCATTCTACGATGACGAATATGGTGATTAACCGAAAAATAGAAAAGTAATGAAAGCTATTTTCAGATTACCTTTTGACGAAAAATTTATCCTAATACATCATCATGAAGCTGCAAGAAATGTGGCTTCTTTTTTTCCTTTCACCAAAGGAAAAACCATTCATTTACAAGCAGAAAATCTAGAAGTTTGTACTTCAGAAGAACTCAAATCTTCTTTTTTTGAGGTAGAAAATTTTCCTGAAATGAATGCTGAACTAAATATTCCTCAGCACGAAGAATATCTCCAAAAATTAGAAAAAGCGATTGAAATCATCAAGCAGAATAACTTGCCAAAACTGGTTATTTCTAGACCTATTGCTAAAGAAATTTCTTCCATTAATTTAGAAGAAACTTACCAACTGCTTTGCAAAAAATACCCAAATACGCTTTGTTATCTGCTTATTTCTGATGAAGAAATTTGGATCGGTGCAACTCCTGAAATTTTGGGAAAATTCAATAAAAAAACACATGAATTTTTCACCATGAGTTTGGCAGGAACCATTCCCGTAGATGAAGAATGGAGCGAAAAAGAAATCGAAGAGCAGAAACCTGTAACCCATTATATTTCTGAAATTTTAAAAAAATATGTCACTCTGAGCGAGGTCGAAGAGTCTGAAACTTACAATCATATTTCGGGGAATATTAAGCATCTCAGAACTGACTTCACTGCTAAAATCGAAGATAATAGACTTGAAGAATTAATTGAAGAACTCCATCCTACTCCTGCAGTTTGTGGTATTCCAAAAGATTTTTGCAAAGAAAAAATTATAGAAATCGAACAATATAATCGTGAATTTTACGCAGGTTACATTAAAATAGAAACCGAGGAAGAAATTTATTACTTTGTGAATCTTAGATGTGCAAAAATTTACAAAAATCAAGTAATCGCTTTTGCAGGTGGCGGAATTACGGCACTTTCTTCGCCAGAAAAAGAATGGCGAGAAACCGAACTGAAATCTCAAGCTATTCTTCATCATTTACAATAAAAAAATCCGCTTCTAGAAGCGGATTTTTCATTAACTATTTTTCTGCGAAAGTTTTTTCCAAGTGTTCATTACCAGAGTAACTAAAATTCCTATAATAGATGCGACTATAGAGAATAAGAATTTATTGTTTTCTGAATGCATAAAACCTAAATTCCAGTCGATTGCATAAAGATTAACTCCTAAAAATATAATAAAAAGCACTAAAAAAACTTTGTAAAACGTTGTCATTGGTATGAGATTTATGATTTAATATTGATAATTTTAAAAATGTACGTAACTAGAAAATAACTGCGCAAAGTTAGCGGTAAATAATTTAATAGAAATCGCTAAAAGGATAATTCCAAAAACTTTTTTGAAAATCATCAGCGTAGCATCTCCTATTTTTTCTTCTAAGAAATTGGCAGATTTCAGTACGATGTAAACCAAAATGGTATTGAGCAAAATCCCTAAAATTATATTCACTACATGAAATTCTGCACGAAGTGATAAGGTAGTCGTCAATGTTCCAGCTCCCGCTACTAAAGGAAACGCAATCGGAACGATAGAAGCTGCCTTCACGTTTTCTACTTTGTGAATTTCTATTCCCAAAATCATTTCCAAAGCAATAATAAAAATAACCAAAGCTCCCGCAATTGCAAACGAATTCACGTCTATCCCGATGAATTTTAGCATTTCTTTTCCTACAAAAAGAAAAACAATCATCAATGCTCCAGAAACAATAGATGCTCTTTCTGCATCAATATGCCCAAATTGCTTTCTAAGAGAAACAATAATAGGAACCGAACCTAAAATATCGATTACTGCAAACAAAACCATAAAACAAGTCAAGGTTTCTTTAAAAGAAAACGATTCTAACATAGTGTGATTTTTTTATTATTTTCACAAAAGTATGAAATACTTTTATTATTCCATAATTTCAGAATACATCGCAGTTATAGAGTTGTAAAGCTCTTCTAAATGAGAGTCGTCATGAATAGGCGAGTATTTTTCTATTGAAATTTGTTGTTCTAAATTTCTGAAATCTTCGGTGAACTGAGAACCTTTATAATTTTCTAAAAATGCTTTCAATCCCATTCCAAATTTTTGCTGAATATGCTGTTCTGCATCTTGTTGCAATTCTTCATAAGTAGCAAAAAATGCTGAATAGTCTCTATTAGAAATGAGTATTTTCAGATATTCTAAATTCGCTTCAAAGCCTGGTTTTAGAAGATTTTTAATTTTTTCTTCTTCTTCTCTAATCGTAGTTATTGGTTTATTTTCTACAGTAACTAGAGCTTTTTTCTTAGGTCTAATCCACAAGAAGAAAAGGAAAGTTCCCATCACAAGAACCGCCAAACCAGAAAATAAATTTTTGAAATTAAAACGGTAAGACTGTGTATGTTTTTCTTTTTCGATAACAGGTAAAGGAACGCTATTTAAAACATTGGCAGTATAATCATCTACAATATCAATCGTTGATTTCTGCGCTGCAATTTGAGCTGAATTTAGGACATTCAACACAATACTTTTCACACCCAAATCGATGTACTGATTCAGTTCTGGATTAAAAAACGAAAATGGTTCAGTAGAAATATTGATTTTACCTTCATGTTTAGGAATCACCACATATTTTGCGGTTATTGAACCTTTTACACCATCTTTATTGGTAGATAATTTACTTATAATCTGAGGTTTGAAAAAAGTATAATCTTTAGATTCCAATAATTTTGGCAATTTATCTTCGTCTAAATTTCCTAAACCAGAAATTTTCACCAAAACGTCAATCGGTTTGTTTACTTCCAGAGGTTCTGTTTTTGCAATTTCTTTAATGGAAACATGAAATTTCCCTACCGCATTTTTAAAATTCTCTGGAGAATCTTTCGGCAAAGTTTTTACATTAATTTTAACCTTATTCGAAACAATTTTACTGATTTCTGGCGTTTTCACCATTGCCGAAACTGGCTCTATTTCTACATTACCAGCTTCTTCTGGGAAAATAATAAACATAGCAATCACTTGCGAAGCCATTTCGCCATTTACATTTTCTATGTCTTGTTTTTTGTAACTGATAGGCTTAATTCTCGCGTTATTCTGTTGCGGAAATTTTATATTTTCTAATTTTCTGAAGTTATCATAATTCTTGCTATAAGCTCTCAAAACTGCTACAGTTGGCTGATTTTCATAAACTTCCTTATCTTGAACTTCTACATTCAGATACACATCTTTAGAAAGATATTCGGTTTCTGCTCGTGACGTTTCTTTCACCAAAATGTCAAAAGGTTCAGACTTATAGATTTTACCATTCACGGTAAGTAAAGCCGAGCCAATTTTCACTTTTCCTGTAACTTTTGGCTGAAGATATAATTGATAAATGATTTGGTTTACTCTAATACCTCTTTTTTGGTCAATGAAAGTATTTTGTTCTGAAGCACTTCCGACAATATCGAATTTTGACAAATCAGGAAGACGAAGCGGACTCTGCTGTTCCATGTTTTCGCCTATTACTTCTTGTACAATGGTGAGAACAACGGGTTCATTTTGCTTCGGTTCTTTGGTGTTGACATCAGTCAAAACGGTAACTTGTCCGTAAGAAATTGCAGACATTACAAAAAATAATATGTTGAGAATTTTTTGCATTAATTACCAGTCTTTTGTATTGCTTTCTGGTGAATAGTAACCATTTTTATTGAGTAACTTTTTAGCGGTTTCTCTTTCTTGATTTGCACTTCTTTGCAGAATTAATTTTTGCAAATCTTTAGGGATTTTATTTGGTTCATTAGGATCTTGCGGTTCGTTTTTCTGATTTTGTTTTTCCGCTCCTTGATTTCCTTTTCCTTTATTTTGGTCACCTATATTACCGTTCGGTTGATTTTTGGTATTGTTATTTTTATTTTCTTGATTTTGATCTCCTTGCTGATTTTGATTATTATCTTGGTTTTTATTTTGATTATTTTGTTGATTTTGCTGTTGGTTTTGTTGATTTTGTTTAGTGTCTTTTTGCTTTTGCTTCTTCTTGGCAATTTGTAAATTTTTTAAAATCGCTTCATTATCTGGATCGAATTTCAAAGCATTCTTATAAGCATTAATTGCTTTTTCGCCATCACCATTTTGAAGATGAGCATTTCCTTCGTTGTAATAAGAAGCAGCTTTTTCATCTTTATTGTTGGTGTTTTTTTGAGCTTTTTGATATTCGGCAATCGCTTCATCGTACTTTTTTATTTTATACAAAGAATTGCCCAAATTATAATGCGCACCAAAATCTTTTTCATTTTTTTTCACCGCTTCCGAAAATGTAGAAGTAGCTTCGCCATACTTTTGTTTGTCGAAGCTTCGGTTTCCTCTGAAGATTAGGGTGTTTAAACTTTCTTGGGCCTTAACGGCAATTAGACCAAGAAAAAATAAGCTAATATGTACAAAAAACTTTCTCAACATTTGTTGGTACAAAAATATCGCTTTAATTGTTAAAATTAAATCCTAAAAATGTTAAATAATTGATAAAAAATAGTTTTTTGAGACTAAAATTCAAGGTTTTGCGTTTTCTAAAGTTTTCATTTTTAAAAATTGAAATCTTTTTTAGGATTAAAAAGAAAAATAATGACAAATATAAAAAGCGAAACGCCCAAAAACCATGGGTAATAATGCACCGCAGATTGTGTATTTACCAATGTTTCAGTAGCTCCTTTTTGGTTTCTGAGTTGCAAAACAATTTTATTGACTGCTGCTTCCATATCATTTCCGTCCACATATTCTCCGTTCGTATCAAAAGCGAGAGACATCAATGCTTCTGTTTGTCTTTTGGTAATAATCGTCTCGCCGAGAATATCGGTTTTATAGCCCATTAATTGCCCAAATTCATAAATAGGAATTGGCGCTCCATCATCTTTTCCTATTCCTACGGAATTGATGGTTATTCCTTGTCTCAATGCTTCATCTATCGCCGCTTTGTCATTTCCTTCATTATCTTCGCCATCGCTAATTAATACGATTTTTCTAGCACCTTTTGGAACATTTTTAAATTTTTCTGTGGCTACTTCTATTGCTTTTAGAAAATCTGTCCCTTGTTTCCCAATCATAGTGGTTTCTATCGCTCCAATATAAGTTTCGGCGGCAGAATAATCTGTAGTCAAAGGCATTATAGATTGTGCATCTCCTGCAAAAACCACGATTCCTACTTTGTCATCACCCAAATTTTGTATGGTATTGATCAAAATGTTTTTGGCTTGTTCTAATCGAGAAGGTTGCACATCTTGTGCGTTCATAGAGTTAGAAACATCCAGCAAAAAAATCACAGAATTTACTTTTTGTTGGATTTTCATCTCTTCTTTTCCTCCCAAAAAATCTACCATTGCTAAAATCAAAAAAACAAAAGCCAACAAATATAAAACTGGGAAAAATTTAGAAAATTGATAATCTTTCGGAAATAAATCTTCTTGAAATTGAGTTTCAGCAAAAATATTTCTCCTTTCTGATTTCCATTTTTTGAAACCAAAAAGAAGCCATACTATTACTGGCAAAAGCAATAACAACAATAAATACCAAATATTTCCTAGACTAAAATTCATTTCTATTTTTTAATTAAAAATTCTGAAAATTCTCCATCGTAAAACTGCATCTATTAATAAAAACACCAAGGCAATCCAAAGAAAAACCCTGAAATATTCTTCGTAATTGTAAATTTTATTGGTCTTAATTTTCGATTTTTCTAAAGAATTAATCTCGTTATATACATTTTCTAAACTCGTATTAGAAGTAGCTCTGTAATATTTCCCACCTGTTAAAGTCGCAATTTCAGAAAGCGTAGCTTCATCAATCTGTACTTCTTGTTCGAAAAATTGTATCCCAAACGATGTAATCTGCGGAAATAATGCGAAGCCATTCGTTCCGATTCCTATCGTGTACACTTTAATTCCGTAGGATTTTGCCAATTCACCTGCAAACTGTGGTGGCATCGCATTCGGAACCGTATTTACGCCATCTGTCATTAAAATAATGATTTTAGACTTTGACTTACTGTCTTTCAAATGATTTACCGCTACAGAAAGTCCTTCTCCAATGGCTGTTCCTGTAAGTTCTTCACTCGGACTCATGTCTCTAATTTCATCTAAAACCACTTGATGGTCAGAAGTGAGCGGAACTTTTGTAATTCCTTCTCCCCAATATTCCACAATTCCTATTCTATCGCCTTCCCTTTTTTTGACAAAATCCGTTGCTATTTTTTTCAAAGCTGTAATTCTATCAGGCTCTAAATCTTTGGCCAACATACTGGGCGAAATGTCAATTGCCAAGAAAATATCAATGCCTTTGGTTTCGTCTCTATCGCTAAAAATGGTGTAAGTTCTAGGTCTTGCCAAAGCAATAATCAGCGCAGAAAGAATGATGTATTTAGAAAATTGTAAAAATTTTTGAACCCAAGAAAAACTTCCTGCTATAGACATATTTCTGGTAGTCGGAACATTAATTCCCGAATTTTTCTTCTTGCTAAAATCCCTTATCAAAAGCGGAATAAAAAGCAAAAAGAGCAATAAAAAATATGGACTATCTATCTGAAAATTCATCTTAATGCACTTCTCTTAAATGTTCTGCTTCAATATCTGTAACCGAACGCTCTACAAATTCATAAATTTCTAAAAAATCACGCTCCATTAATTCTTGATTAGGAAGAATCTTGGCAAATTTCACCAAATCTCCTCTCAGAAAAACCTCTTCCACTATTTTTTCATTCTCAGGCGAAATTTTATTGGTATGTTTCATCACATCAATTAAATCATCTGTCAGTAAAACATCTGCAGGAATATGATATTGTTTTACCAAAAAAGCTCTGGTTATGTCTATCAATTCTACATAAAACATTCTGTAATTCCCTTTTTCTGCGTATTTTTTCTTTTCTAGATTTTTTAGATCTTGTAATGTTTTATGAATCGGACTTTTCTCTTTTCCAGAATTTCTGAAAACACCATTTTTGAAGAAACTTAAAAATAAAAACAGGGAAGTGAAAATCACCAAAGCTCCTAAAATATACCATTTATACATTTCCCAGTAATCACTGAAACCCAAATCAACTTGCTTATTGTTCATAATATCGTTGATTTGATCATCTGCATTTACAGGATTATAAACCGTAATTTCATAAGGAATTGTTTTGATGGTTTCTGCTCCATTTATCGAAAATTCAAGTTCTGGAATGGTAAATTTCCCTTCCTCAAAAACCTGAAACTCTACAGTTCTGGTGTATTGATCGTATGTTTTATTGATTTCGTCTTTGGTTTCTTCTAAATGAAAAGGCAAGAGTTCATTTTTAGGTTTAGTAATCACATCTTTTCCTTCTAAACCATTGATGGTTACTCGAAAGGTTGCTTTTTCACCAAGCGCAATTTTTTCTTTAGACAAATTAGACGAAAGGGTCTGCGCAGAAAAACATTGAGCAACCAAAACAAACACCAAAGCCAATTTTTTAATCACTCCAAAAGCAACAAAAGGCCATTTAAACCTTTTCAGATTTGGCGAAACTTTATCGAGTTGTCTGTCTATATATTGATTGAAAATTTTTAAAAAATTTTTCTTCATTAATTGCTATTTTCTATTTTTTCTGAAAATAATTATACAAAACCTTGGTATAATCTTCCTCTGCTTTCACTTCTACAAAACTTGCAGAACTTTTCTCAAAAGCTTCTCTAAGGTGTCTTATTTTTTGTTTCTGAGCTTCTGCATAGTTGTAACGCCATCTTTGGTTAGACGTATTTACCCAAATTTGTTTTCCTGTTTCTATATCTCTGAAAAAAGCATAACCAACATCTGGAATTTCATTGTCTTTTTCGTCAAAAACTCTCAAACCTAATAATTGATGTTTTTTGGAAGCAATTTTCAATAATTTTTCGTCAAATTCATCTGCAAAATCAGAAAAAAGAAACGCCAAAGATTTCTTTTTGAAAACATGCATCATATATTCTAAAGCAGCATCTATATTGGTTTCTGCCTGCACATAATCTGCGGTCAAAATCGTAGAAATTATGGCTAAAATATGTTTTCTTCCTTTCTGCGGCGGAATGACTTTATATACTTTATCCGCAAACAAAATCAGCCCCACTTTATCATTATTTCCTGCTGCCGAAAACCCTAAACTCGCCGAAATTTCTGCCACCAATTCACGTTTCAGTTGAATTTTTGTTCCATAATTCATAGAAGCAGAAATATCTACTAGGATCATCATGGTGAGTTCTCGTTCTTCTTCCATCACCTTCACATAAGGTTCTTTGAAACGTGCGGTTTTGTTCCAATCAATTCTGCGAATATCATCTCCAAATTGATACGGACGAACTTCTGCAAAAGCCATTCCTTGACCTTTAAAAGCACTGTGATATTGCCCCATCAAAGTATTTTCCGTTCTCTTACGAGTACGGATTTCTATTTGTTTTACTTTTTTTACAATATCTTTTATTTGCATAATATGGTTGTTGGTTTTCGGTTGATAGTTGTCAGAAATTACAATCAACCGACAACTATTAACTGACAACTAAATTACGGCGCTTGAACTTTTCCTAAAATTTTATCTACAATTGCGTCTGCATCTACATCTTCTGCTTCCGCTTCGAAACTGAGACCAATTCTGTGACGCAAAACATCTTTTGCAATCGCTTTCACGTCTTCAGGAATTACAAAAGCTCTTCCTTTCAAGAAAGCATAAGCTCTGGAAGCAATCGCTAAATTAATAGAAGCTCTAGGAGACGCCCCGAAACTGATGTAATTTTTAAGTTCAGAAAGTCCATATTTCTCTGGAAATCTGGTCGCAAAAACCATATCGAGAATATATTTCTCAATTTTTTCGTCTAAATAAATTTGATTAATGATTTTCTTGGCTTCTACAATTTGCTCCAAAGAAATCACGGGTTTTATTTGTGGAATATCCGAAGTAGAAACCATTCTCATCACTTGTCTTTCTTCTTCAAATTCTGGATAATCAATTTTGCATTTCAGCATAAAACGGTCGGTTTGTGCTTCTGGCAAAAGATAAGTTCCTTCTTGGTCAATTGGGTTTTGAGTGGCTAAAACCAAAAATGGTGTTGGCAATTTCATGGTTTCATCACCAATGGTCACTTGTTTTTCTTGCATGACCTCTAACAAAGCTGATTGCACTTTTGCTGGAGCACGGTTAATTTCGTCTGCTAATACAAAATTCGCAAAAACAGGCCCTTTTTTGATGGAAAAATCGTTTTCTTTCACATTATAAATCTGCGTACCGATAACGTCTGCAGGCAATAAATCTGGCGTAAACTGAATTCTAGAAAAAGCACCATGAACCGCTTCCGAAAGGGTTTTGATAGCTAAAGTTTTTGCCAAACCAGGAACACCTTCCAGCAAAACGTGACCATTTCCCAATAGACCAATCAAAAGTCTGTCTACCATGTATTCTTGTCCGATAATTGCTCTGTTAATTTCCTTTTTCAAAAGTGAAAAGTAAACGTTCTGTTCTTTTACTTTTTCGGTGAGTTGTTTAATATCTTCGGCTTGATTAAGTTCTTGCATAATTTTTTGAAAAATTAGACTGTAAATTTCACGATTTTCAAGGAATTGGCAACACAATTAATGCCAAATTTTGGTTAAAGTTTGTTAAAAAAAGATGGAAGTCGGAAGTCAGAAGTCAGAAGTTAAAAAATTGACATTTTTTTTCCGCACAAAAAAAATCATTAAAATATTGATTTTCAATAAATTAAAACAACAAAAAAACTTTAAGAATATTTTATAAAAAACTTCCATCTTCCAACTTCCATCTTCCGTTCAATTTCAGTATTTTTGGAGATTAAAATTAATTTTAAATGAATACTCATTTTCAAAATCATAGAGCAGTAAGAAAAAACCTTCTGAATATTCTACAAAATACGTCTCACAAAGACTTGTTGACCATTCCAGATGGTTTTAACAATAATATTTATTGGAATATTGCACATTGCGTAGCTACTCAGCAACTTTTGTGTTATTATTTAAGCGGAAATCCTTTTAGAATAGACAAATATTGGGTAGATACTTACAAAAAAGGCACGCTTCCTAATCTGGATGTTTCTGAATCTGAAGTGGAAGATTTAGGTTTCCTACTCATCGAAACTTCTAAAATTCTGATGAAAGATTATGATGATGATTTTTTCCCAGATTACACCGCTTATTCTACAAGTTTTGGAATTGATTTAAAAAATATTCAAGATGCAATTATTTTCAACAATATGCACGAAAGTTTACATTTTGGATACGCAATGGCTCAAAAACGTGCTTTAGCTGGAGAACAGTTTTAGGTAAAGGTGAAGGTGAAGGTTAAGGTTAAGGTTAAGGTTAAGGTTAAGGTTAAGGTAAAGGCAAAATTTAAATCTTGCTCTGTAAGAGCAAAAGGTTTGTAGAATACAGTAGAAAAATAACATTTTGAGCTCCGTAGGAACGATACAAATAGAATTCAAATTTAAAAATCAAAAAATTGGGAGAATTTAATAAAAAATATAACTCAGGCGAGAGAAGAAGTTTTGGTTCAAAAAATTTCGATAGAAAACCTCGTTTTGACAATAGAAACTCAGAACACGAATCTCGTAACTCGGAACAAAAAACCGAAGATTTCATTTTCGGTTTGAGACCTGTAATGGAAGCGATAGAAGCTGGGAAAACCATTGACAAAATTTTTGTGCAAGGCGGTTTACAAGGTGAGATTTATTCGGAATTAAAAAAATTACTGAAAAAATACAACATCAGACCAAACACGGTTCCAGTAGAAAAACTAAATCGTTTTACGAGAAAAAATCACCAAGGTGTAGTCGCATTTATCTCAGAAATTCCATTTTATAAAATCGAGGATTTGTTGCCACAAATTTTTGAAGAAGGAAAAGTTCCGTTTTTATTGATTTTGGATAGATTGACAGATGTAAGAAATTTCGGAGCGATTGCCAGAACTGCAGAATGTGTAGGAATCGACGCGATTGTAATTCCAGACAAAGGAGCTGCTCCTATCAATTCTGATGCGATTAAAACTTCGGCGGGAGCGCTTTACAATGTAAAAATCTGCAAAGAAAATAATTTGGCTCACGTAGTAGATTTTCTTCAGCAGTCAGGAGTTACCGTTTTTGCAGCCACTGAAAAGGCAGAAAAAATGATTTATGACGCTCATTTTTCAGAACCTTGCGCCATCGTAATGGGAAATGAAGAAACAGGAATTTCGAAAGAAGTAATGCATCATGCTGATGAAAAAATAAAATTGCCGATCACTGGAAAAACACAATCTCTGAACGTTTCTGTAGCTTGTGGAGCAATTCTTTATGAAGCAGTAAGACAGAAAATGGTGGGAGAATTGTAGAAATAAAGAATTTTCAAAAATTCCTAAAAAAACCAAATCGTGAATATTAGCCCTGATTAAGCGATATGTTTGAGCTCTTTTTGTTTTTTTTTTCAGATGTTTCCACTCTGATCAATAAGATAAAAAAACAAAAAAGCGAGTCGCGAAAGCAGGACTTAAAGTGAATAAAAAGGCAAGATTCTTGCTTCAAATGATACAAAATAATTAAAATCAATGAAAAAAATTACAGCAATTGCGCTGCTTTCAATAGCAATCGTTTCTTGTCAAAAAGAAACAAAAACCGTAACCAAAGTTGACCCAAAAACAGGAAAAACCATTACCGTAGAAGTGCCTGTGGAAGATAAAGAAACGGCAAAAGTAGAAAATCCTGCCATCAAAGATTCTTTGGGTGTTTACCATGCAACTTTTAAATTAGAAAAAGGAAAAACTTATCCTTTCAGCACTTACCAAAGAGATGTGCAAACGCTTTCTGACGGAAAACAAAACATTTCTGGAACAAATGAATCTACAGACGAAATGACTTTTACAGTAGATAATATCGATGCAAAAGGAAACTACGAAATTTCTATGACGCTCGTTGGGAAAAGAATGTCTGCAACTTCTCAGGGAAAAACTCAATCGATAGATACGAAAGGAAACGCTCCTGAAGATGCTCAACAAAAATTTATGTGGGCGGTACAAAAAGCACAAACAGGTAATAAATTAAAAATTACCATGGACAAAACCGGGAAAATTCTTTCGATTACAGGTTTTGAACCTGTTTATAAAAAAACGAATGATGCTGCTGCTTCTATCATTAAAGATGCTGCTCAACTTAAAAATTTTATGGAAGGATTTAAACTAAGTTTCAACGAGAAATTTTTAAAAGAACAATTTGGAAAAAACCTAAATATTCTTCCTGAAAAAGGCGTAAAATTAGGCGGAACATGGACACAGTCTGACAATGTAACTCCAGATGGAAGTGTAAAAATAAATACCACTTATACCCTAGCAAAAGTAGAAGACGGAATTGCAGAAATTACTGTAAAAGGTGGAATTCCTAGAAAAGCAAAAACACAATCTAAAAACGGAATGACGCATTCTGTAAGCATAGAAGGGAATCAAACAGGAACCATAAAAATAGACGCCAACTCTGGTTGGATTCTAGGCTCTAAAATCCAAATGAACACTACGGAAAAAGAAAGTTTGAGCGACGGAAAACAATCTCAAAGCATGTCTAAAAAGACCAACTCTTTAGTTACAATCAATCCTAGTTATAAATTTTAAAAAATGGCACTGGTTAAATATTTATTCGAATTAGTTTTAGCAACCATCATTATATTCTTTGTATGGAACATTTTGAAAAGGATATTCTTTAATCAATTTTATAAAAATTTCCCTAGTCTTAATCCTAGAAACAGAGAAAACGTTTCGCCCAAACCTGCAAAACCTACTAAAGAACAAGTAAAATGGGATGCAGAAACTGTGGAATATGAAGAAGTAGAAGAGAAAAATCAGAGGTAAAGGTAAAGGTTGAGGAAAAGAACTCAACAATAATTTGGAATTTATTCCGAGAAAAAATGAAATAAATTAATTTTTGCAAAATATGCTGAAAAATAAAAACATTCTTTACATCGTCATTTCATTGGCGATTTTTGTAGTTTTAGCTTTAGTTTACAACAGTCCTATAATTTCTGGGAAACAACTTTTGCAACATGACATTGTACAATACAAAGGTGGCGCAAAAGAACTTCTAGACTACAGAGCCGAAAACGACAAAGAAACTTATTGGAGTGATGCCATGTTTGGCGGAATGCCTACTTATCAGTCGGGTTCACAGTTTAGAGGAGATATCATCAAAAAAATAGATGACACGCTGAACTTTTTGCCAAAACCTGCGAATTTTATTTTTCTGCTTTTTGCTGGATTTTTCTTACTCGGTTATGTTGTAACTAAAAATTGGAAATACGCTTTGTTAGGCGCTACTTTTTTTGGACTTTCCACGTATTTCTATATCATCATTGCAGCTGGTCATAATGGTAAAGTAGCAACTTTAACTTATTTTGCACCACTTTTAGCAGGGATTTTACTCGTCTATATTCGTAAAAAATATATTCTTGGCTTTATTGTCACTGCACTTTTCATGGGCTTGCAAATTGCCGCGAATCACCCACAAATGACGTATTACCTTTTCTTGGCATTAGGATTTTTATTCTTGTCTGAGTTGGTAAGAGCAGCTACAGGAAAAACGCCATGGAAACATTTCTTCATTTCTTCGGGAATTTTAGCTTTGGCGATGATTCTGGGAATTGGAATGAACAGTCAGAGACTTCTCGCCAATTCTGAATATGTAAAAGAAACCGTTCGTGGAAAACAAATTCTGAAATCTGAACACAATGCAGCAGATAATGACGGAATGAAAAAACAAGAAATTCTGAACTGGAGCTATGGAAAACTAGAAACCTTGAACTTATTCATTCCAAGAGCAATGGGAGGAGCAAGCGATGAAGAAGGTTCTGACGAAATGATGAAAAAAGTTCAGGAATTGGTACAAGAAAATGTAACCTCTCAAGAAGAATATGACCAAATTTCTAAAGGATTTGGAGGAAGTTTAACCTATTGGGGAAACCAACCAGGGACTTCTGGACCGGCTTATCAAGGCGCTATTGTGGTATTTTTAGCCATTTTAGGATTTTTCTTCGGGTGGAAAAAATACCGTTATTGGATTTTAGGCGCATCTGTACTTTCTGTGCTTTTAGCTTGGGGAAGTAACTTCATGCCGCTGTCTGAATTATTCATCAAATTTGTTCCGTTTTACGACAAATTTAGAGCTCCAAGCTCCATCTTAGTTGTTGTAGAATTATTGTTCCCACTCATTGCAATCATTGGATTATACAGATTTTTCAATGACGAAAAACTTACAGAAGAATACAAACAAAAAGTTTTAGTTTACGGAAGTGCTTCTGTACTCGGAATTACTTTATTATTGGTAATTTTTGGGAAAAACTTACTCGGATTTTCTACTTCAAACGAAACTGCTTATTTGCCTTCATATTTATTAGATTATTTGGTTGGCGAACGTTTCACGATGTTTAGAATAGATGCCATCAAAGCTATGATTTATGTTTCTATCACTGCTTTAGCACTATATTTTGCATTGAAGAAAAAATTATCTCAAAACATTGCTTTAATCGTTATTGGACTGGTAAGTTTATTTGATTTATGGTCTGTGAACAAACGCTATTTAAACAGCGATAATTTTGTTGATAAAGCTTTTGCACAAACTCCATTTGTGACCGAAAATTCAGATTATTTAGCTGGAAAAGCGGGCGACAATCCACTTTTAAATGATTTGCTTTCTAGAGCAAATATGAATAAAACTTTAGAAGAAATCACCGAAAAAGATAAAACCCATTACAGAATTTTCAACCAACTTTTAGGGCCTTTTAATGAAACCAATACTTCTTATTACAAAGCTTCTGTTGGTGGTTATCACGCTGTGAAATTGAGAAGATATGACGATTTAATCAATCATTATTTCTATGCTGAAGACAGTGTGAAGTCTGCTCAAATTCCGCAAATTCTCAATTTATTGAACACCAAATATGTAGTTGGCGGAACTTTGGAACAACCTCAAGTTCAGATCAATCCGAATGCGAATGGAAATGCTTGGCTGGTTTCAGATATTAAGTTTGTAAACACACCTAATGAAGAAATAGATGAAATAGGAAATATAGATTCTAAAAAAACAGCAGTTATTTCGAAGGATGATCAAAAATATTTTGAAGGAAAAACTTTAGCGGCTGACTCTTCTGCTTTTGTAAATTTAACGAAATATCAAGCCGATGAACTGGAATATAAAACACAGTCTAAAACGCCACAATTGGCTGTTTTTTCTGAAATTTATTATCCAAAAGGCTGGAAAATGTTTGTAGACGGAAAAAAAGTTTCATACATCAAAGCTGATTATTTATTGAGAGCCGTTTACGTTCCAGCAGGAACTCATACGGTAAAAATGATATTCGAACCAGAAGTGATTGCCAAAGGAAAAACCATTTCTTTAATTGCTTTTGGTTTGTTTGTATTGCTTTCTTTGGTGGGGATATTTTTATTAAACCGCAAAAGCGACAAAAGAAATAATTGAAAATATAGCCATTAAAAAGTAAAAAAAAGAGTTAATGATTACGCAACAATATCTTACCGATTTAACATATAAAATTAATGGAGCTTGTATTGAGGTTCATAAAATTTTAGGTGCAGGTTTAGCAGAAGTTGTTTATCACAAAGCTTTAGAAGAAGAATTCAAATTAAGAAATTTAAATTTCAAGTCAGAATTTCAAATTCCTGTTTTTTATAAAGAAAAGAAATTAGATTGTGATTTTAAATGTGATTTTCTGATTGAAGATTTAATCGTTTTAGAGTTAAAATCTGTCTCTCACATTTTAGATGTTCATAAATTTCAAGTTTTGAATTACATGAATTTACTTAAAGTACCGAAAGGAATTTTAGTAAATTTTAATGTTAAAAATCTTTATCATCATGGACAAGAAACATATATTAATAAATATTACGATGAATTAATGTAAAATCTTTTTTTACTTTTGAAAAACTTATAATACATAGAAAATCTTTTGTCGCTTTTGCGGTTTAAAAATTATAAATTTGAAACAAAAAAAAATACTCATCATCTCTTATTACTGGCCTCCAGCTGGAGGACCGGGAGTTCAGCGTTGGTTAAAATTTGTAAAATATTTACCCAATTTCGGTTGGGAACCTACCGTTTTTATTCCAGAAAACCCTAGTTATCCAATTATAGATGAAACCTTGCAAAAAGATGTTCCGAAGAATCTCAAAATGATTAAAACCAAAATTTGGGAACCTTATCAATTGGCAGAAAAATTCGGGAAAGACAATAAAAAATTCAAAGCGGGGCAGTTTGATGTAGGCGAAAATCAATCATGGAAAGCCAAACTTTCTATTTTTGTTCGTGGCAATTTCTTTATTCCAGATGCAAGAGTTTTTTGGGTAAAACCTTCCGTAGAATTTTTAGAAAAATACCTGAAAGTCAATCATTATGATGTTTTGGTAACTACTGGACCTCCACATTCTTTGCACTTGATTGGGTTAGGTTTAAAGAAGAAATTTCCAGACTTAAAATGGATTGCAGATTTCCGTGATCCTTGGACAGAAATTTCGTATTACAAACACTTGAAATTGACTAAAATTGCCGATAAAAAGCACAGAAAATTAGAATCGGAAGTGTTCAAAAATGCAGATATTACTTTGGCAACAAGTTATACCGATGCTGAAAATTTCAGAAAAAATGGAGCAAATGCTTTCTGCATTACGAATGGATTTGATGTAGATGCTTCGACTACGCTCAGCATGACAGAAGAAAACTCTAAAACTCTACCACTCTCCAATTCTACCACTAAATTCACATTAAGTTACATCGGTGTTTTAGAACAGCTCAGAAATCCAGACATTTTATGGGAAACTTTAAATGATTTGGTTGAAGAAAATGCAGACTTCAAAAACGATTTTCAACTGAAATTTGTAGGAAGATTAGATGATAAAATTTTACAAAAAATAGAAAGTTCAGCTCTTAAAAATAACTTAACCAACTTGGGTTATCAAACGCATGATGTTGCCTTAAAACACATGCAGGATTCAACGGTTTTATTGATGACCAATTTTCCTCAAGAATCTTCAAAAGGGATTATTCCAGGGAAAATTTTCGAGTATTTGGCAACGGGAAAAACGATTCTTTCTTTCGGTCCAAAAGATGCTGATGTAGAAAAAATATTGAACGAAACCAAAGCTGGAAAACATTTTGGCTATGATGAAAAAGAGAATCTAAAGAATTTTATTTTAGAATCTTACCAAAATTGGAAATCACGAACGCTGAACCAAAACGCTGAAAACATTGAGCAATTTTCTAGAAAAAATTTGACTCAGAAACTTGTCGATTTAATGAATAAATGGTTTTAAAATGAAATTGGTATTTGCTTTTTTACTTTCGCTATTTTTAGTTTCGTGTTCATTGATGCAACCGAGAACAGCTAGAACTACATCTCAACTTTCTGAAAAAGAAATCATTACAATTACGCAACTCATTGGCAAAGAGAAAATTGCAAAAGAAGTTTACGAAAATTTCTATGCACAATATCAGAACAATCTTTTCGGAAATATTGCCAAAAGAAAGCAAAAACATATTGAAATTTGGAAAAACATTCTTGAAAAACAGAATATCACCGTTCTAGAAAATGAAAGTTTAGAAGAAACGGAAAACCTTAAAAATCAACTACTTTCGGAGGCGATAGATGAAACTTCGGCGCTGAAAACGGCTGTAAAAATAGAGGAACTAAATCTCAATGACATCTATATCGTAAGAAAAAATAGCCAAAAACCAAGCATTAGAGAAGCCGCAAATGGTATAGAATGTGGTACTAAAAATCATCTTTTTGTTTATTACAGAGCATTGAGAGAAAAAGGCGAAAAATACACCCATCAATACATTTCGGGCAAAAAATTTAAAAATGTTGTGAATGGTGCTGTGAATTCTTGCAGCATAAAATACGACTAAAATTCTTTATTTTCTCATTGGTAAATTTTCATCCAATAATGGTAAAATTTATTGATTAATAGCACTTTACATTCATTTTAATCAAAATTCGACTTAACTTTCTGTTGTGATTTTTGTCTAATATAAAAATCTCACAGAAATGAAAACCAAATCTTTCACCTTAGTTATTCTTGCGATTTTCGGAATGGTAATTTTCACCAATTACACTTCTAAAAACACTAAAGAAACAGATGCTTCTTCTCTCCTCTTCATGCTAGAAGAAGAAAAATTAGCGCATGATGTGTACACTTTTTTGTATTCAAAATGGGAAACTAAACCTTTTGCCAATATCAAAGAAAGTGAAAAAGTGCATATGCAAAAAGTACAAGAACTTTTAGACCAAAATAAAATTTCTTACGAAATTCTTCCCGAAGGAAAATTTAAAAATCAAAATCTTCAAAAATTATACAATGAACTTACTGCAAAAGGAAAAGTTTCAGAAATTGAAGCTTTAAAAGCAGGAGCAACGATAGAAGATGTAGATATTTACGACTTGCAAAGATTAACCAAAGAAACTCAAAACCAAGACATCGCCAATGTTTACAAATTTCTGGAATGTGCTTCTAGAAATCATTTGAGAGCTTTTTCACGTAATTTAGAAATGAGAAATGCCAATTACGTTCCACAGTATATTTCTAAAAATGATTACGAAAAAATCATCAATGCAGAACATGAACTATGTGGTCTGCAAAATGGTATGCAATGCCAAAATCAAGGAAAAGGCAGAGGAAATAGAGGAAGAGGAAATGGTTTTGGAAATGGAAATTGTATTAATCAATAAAATTCTAAAGAAATGAAAACGACTATAAAATTCGCACTAATTATCATAGCTTTTATAATGATCAATCAATGCAGCAGAAATGATAGCGATAACATTTCTCTAAATGATGAAACACGTAATATTGGAACCATAATTCCTTCGATAAATACTGATGAAAAAAGCAACTTACTTTTTATGTATGAAGAAGAAAAAATGGCAAGAGACACATATTTATATTTGTATCAGAAATGGCAATTGGTAGAGTTTACAAACATTCAGAAAAGTGAACAGTCACACATGAATGCCGTAGAAAATCTTCTTATAAAATATAAAATTGATTACCCTAAATTAGCAGTTGGTCAATTTCAAAATCAAGATTTACAAAATCTTTATAACCAACTTATTTTGCAAGGAAACAATAGTGCTATAGAAGCATTAAAAGTAGGAGCAACTATAGAAGATGTAGACATTAATGACTTAAAAAATTTAAGTAATACTACTACAAATACTTTAATATTAAAAGTGTATAGCAATTTAATTTGTGGTTCTAGAAATCATCTCAGAGCATTTTCTAGTGCCTTAAAACTCCAAAATGTAATTTATGTTCCTCAGTTTATTTCACAGGCAGATTATGACGCTATCATTCATTCGCCAAATGAAAATTGTGGAAATTAATTTTGATTTGATATGAAAAATCGGGAAGATTGCTCTTCCCGATTTTATTTATTTTGAATAGATTATTTCTTATTAATCTAGCCAACCCATTTCTTTCATCCAGTCATCATTATAGATTTTCCCTACATATCTAGAACCGTGGTCATGAAGCAAAACTACTATGATATCATCTTTGGTAAATTGATCTTGCATTTGCTTAATCGCAGCAATCGCACTTCCTGCAGAATAACCACAGAAAATCCCTTCTTCTTTAGCTAATTTTCTAGCATAAATAGCGCCATCTTTATCGGTAACTTTCTCGAAATGGTCTATCACAGACATGTCATAGTTTTCAGGCAAAATATCCTCACCAATTCCTTCTGTAATATAAGTGTAAGCATTTTCTAAGTGAATTTCTCCCGTTTCATGAATTTCTTTCAAAATAGAACCATAAGTATCTACACCAATAACTTTGATATCTTTACTTTTTTCTTTGAAAAACGTTCCGCAACCTGTAATTGTACCTCCAGTTCCTGCTCCTACTACAAAATGAGTCAATTTCCCTTCGGTTTGTTCCCAAATTTCTGGTGCAGTAGATTCATAATGCGCTGCTCTGTTAGAAAGATTATCATATTGGTTTACATACCAAGCGTTTTCAGTTTCTTCGGTTAATCTTTTTGCAGTTTGGTAATAAGAACGTGGATCGGTAGGTTTTACATCAGTAGGACAAATCACCACTTCTGCACCTAAAGCACGTAAAATATCTGCTTTTTCTTTTGATTGTTTAGAATTAGTCACGAAAATACACTTGTAACCTTTGATAATTGCTGCTAAAGCCAATCCCATTCCTGTATTTCCAGAAGTTCCTTCGATGATGGTTCCTCCAGGTTTCAGACGACCGTCTTTTTCAGCATCTTCAATCATTTTCAGTGCCATTCTGTCTTTTACAGAATTCCCAGGATTGAAGGTTTCTACTTTTGCTAAAACCAATGCAGGAAAATCTTCTCCCAAAACTTTGTTTAGCTTTACCAGTGGTGTATTTCCTATCGTTTCTAAAATATTTTTTGCGTAGTTCATTGTAAAAATTTGAGCCGCAAAAATACGATTTTTATTTTTAGAAAATGACCAAAAATTAAAACCTGACATTTAACTATTGATTAAATTGTAGAAAATAATTAATTATACTTAATCGCTTTTACAGGAGAAATTTTAGAAATCAAATAACTCGGCAAAATAAGAGCGAATGCAGAAATCGCCAAAATCCCAACAGAAATTCCCAAAATATAAACAGGGTTTAAATCTACAGGAACCGTGCTTACGTAGTAATTCTCTGGATTGAGTTTGATAAATCCGAAGATTTTTTGAAGCACCAAAAATCCTAAACCGATTACATTCCCCATAATTAATCCAGGAATCATAATCAGCAAAGTATAGTTGATGAAAATCGCTCGAATTTGTCCATTGGTTGCACCCAATGTTTTGAGCATCCCAATAGAATTGGTGCGCTCAATAATGAGAATAAGCAAAACCATTATGATATTAATGACTACAACAATCAGCATAATCGTGATAATCAGCCCGATATTGGTATCAAAAATATTGATCCAATCTACGATTTGAGGATATTTATCCGTCGCTTTTTCTGCGTAATTTTTGTAACCTATTAGTTTTTCAATTTTTGGATAAATGGCATCTATATCATCACTGTCTTTCAAGAAAATATCTACTCCTCCCACTTCCGTTTTTGCCATATCCTGAATTTTTCTCACGTGATTAATATCGCCGATGATAAACAAATCATCTATCATTTTGATGTCTGTCTTGTAAATTCCAGAAATTTCAAATTTTCTGTAAATGGGTTGTTGGTCTTCTTTAGAAAAAATCGCTACTATGCTGTCTTTGGGTTTTAAATGCAAATCATTGGCAATTTTATCAGAAAGAATAACTTGATTGTTATAGCCTTCTTCGGTATATTTTGGGACTTCTCCAGCTACCATAAAATTCTGAAAACGCTCTGCATCAAAATCTTTGGCAACACCTTTTAAAATAACCCCTGCAAAGTTTTCTTCGGTTCTCAGAATCCCAGAAACCGTTGCATAAGACTGTGTATTAGAAACGTCTGGTAGATTTTGAATTCCCTTTACATTTAATCCTTCTTGGTGAAGCACCGAAGAATTATAAGAGGAATTGCTTTTGGTAGATTTCACAGAAATGTGTCCCACAAAATCTGCCATACGATTTTTAATGGCTTTTTTGGAGCCTAAACCCGTAGAAACCGTCACCAATGAAACAATAATTCCCAGCGCTACAGAAAGCCTTCCGATAAAGACAATCACGCGTGAAAGATTATTTTTGTTATCTTTGGAGAACGCTATTTTTTTAGAAAAATATATTGGAAATTTCAAAATCAAATGAATTTAAGTGTCAAAATTAAAGATTTAGTTCTTATTATGCTAATGATTTTTGGGTTACAAAGTTGTAGCACTCAAAAAAACAATGCAAATCCCACTCCAGAACCTGTAAAAACGGTAGAAATTGCCTTAGAAAAACCAAAAAATAAAGAAGAAAATTGTTTTAAAAACGCTGCAGACAGACCAGAACTTTATTTGCCACTTCTGAAAAATAAAACTGTAGCAATAGTTGCTAATCAAACGAGTTTATTAGCAGACAAAACCCATTTGGTAGATTTTTTGGTTCAAAATAATATCAAAATCAAACATATTTTCGCACCAGAACACGGTTTCCGTGGAACTGCAGATGCTGGTGAACATGTAAAAAACGGAATTGACACTAAAACAGGTTTGCCAATTATTTCACTTTATGGCGACAATAAAAAACCAAAATCTGAACAATTACAAGGAGTAGACATTGTACTTTTTGACATTCAAGATGTGGGCGTAAGATTTTACACCTACATTTCTACACTCACTTATGTGATGGAAGCTGCCGCAGAAAATGGCAAAGAAATCATTGTTCTAGACCGTCCAAATCCTCATGATGGTTATACAGACGGTCCAGTTTTGAAGGAAAAATGGACGAGTTTCGTAGGATTACACAAAGTTCCAGTAGTGTATGGATTAACGATTGGCGAATACGGAAAAATGGTGAATGGCGAAAAATGGATGAAAAATGCAGTGCAGGTAAAATATACACTCATCCCAATGCTAAATTATCACAAAAACAAAAGATATCCTATTTCTGAAAAACCTTCGCCTAATTTACCGAATGATCAATCCATCAACCTCTATCCAAGTCTTTGTTTCTTTGAAGGAACGCAGGTTTCTGTAGGAAGAGGTACAGATTTTCCTTTTCAAGTGTATGGAAGTCCTTGGTTAAAAAATGAAAAATTTTCTTTCACTCCGAAACCAACTTCAGGTGCAAAAGATCCATTTTTAAATGGTAAATTGTGCTACGGGAAAGATTTACGCCAATTCCCAGAAATTAAAGGAAAATTAGATTTAAGCTTCGTGATTGATGCATATCAAAATTTTGACAAAAAAGCTCAAGACTTCTTCTTAAAAAACCTTTGGTTTGATACTTTGGCAGGAACAGATGAATTGCGCAAACAAATTATTTCAGGAACTCCTGAAGCAGAAATTAGAAAATCTTGGCAAAAAGATTTAGAAAACTTCGAGAAAATCCGTCTCAAATATGTTCTCTACGAAAACTAATCAATTTTAAATGGATTTTTTCTCTGATTACAGTCTTTATACGTTATTCTTTTTAGCAACATTTGCATTTATTGCAGGATTTTTAGATGCAATAGTTGGCGGTGGTGGTTTGATACAATTGCCCGCTTTGTTGATTCAATTTCCTCAATTGGCATTGCCTACACTTTTTGGAACCAATAAAATCGCAGCGCTTTCTGGAACCAGCATTGCAGCGGTACAATATGCCAAAAGAATACGCTTCAATTGGAAAGTTTTGCTTTCAATCTCGCTTTTTTCTTTTATTTTTTCATTTTTGGGAGCGAGAACAGTGAGTTACTTAGATTCTGAAGCATTAAAACCTTTAATTTTAATTATTCTGATTGCGATTGCGATTTATACTTTCATCAAAAAAGATTTAGGAAATGTCGCGACCAAAGATTTAAGCACCGCTAAAAAAATGATTTTCGGAGCAGTGATTGGAGCAGTGATTGGTTTCTACGATGGATTTTTCGGACCGGGAACAGGAAGTTTCTTTGTTTTGGCTTTCGTGGTAATTTTAGGATTTGATTTTCTTTCGGCTTCTGCTTATGCTAAAGTGGTGAACTGCATCACCAATATTTCTGCGCTTTTGGTTTTCGTGAGACACGGAAATTATTTGTTAGAAATAGCCATCTTAATGGCGGTTTTTAATATTGCAGGAAACTTTCTAGGAACAAAAATTGCCTTTAAAAAAGGCAATGGATTTATCAGAATTGTATTTTTAATTATCGTAATGCTGATGATTTTACGATACAGCAAAGAAGTTTTTTGGACTTAATTTAATCGAAATGTTGCGGGCCTGATTGGTCATTTTTGCTTCGATTATAAATCATCATCCCGATGGTAAGTCCTACCATTCCGCCAAGTCCATTTAGTAAAGCACTTTGTAATTTGTCTGGTTGTGTATTCCCAATGTAATTCATCAAAAACACGATGACGAAAGTAATCACCAAAACCACTAAAAATTTTACACTTTTTATTTCCATATTATTTAATTTGATAAGAAATCATTACGCCACCTTTGTAAGGAATCCATTCTCCACTTCTGTTGATAGAAGCACCTTCTTCTTTGTCTGCTCTAATATCTGGATAATCATTATAATAAGACCTATAAAAAGATTGAGCGTTTCCTCCTCCTAAAAAGATATCTAAGTTTATTTTATCATTCACTTTCACTACATAACCTACAATTCCTCCCAAAAAAATAGAATATCCTTCTTGATGAACACCCGTATTTAGATGATTGAATTTTTGCATTTTATAGATGGCAGCACCAGTATTGGCTCCAACATACCAATTTTTAAAACTTTCGGTAAAATAATAACGATATTCTAAAGTTCCGATAGCGAACAGCATTTTATTTTCAAACAAATAATTCCAAGGAGAAATAAAAACATCTGCTTGAAAAGTAGTTTTATCCGTAAGTTTCGTTTCTATTCCTGCATTTAACATCAGAGCAGGCAAAGTGAAACCATTGACTTTTACATAAGTTTGAGCATTATAATGAACAAATAAACTCATGAAAACGAGGAAGAAAAACTTTTTAATCGCCATTCTTTTACTTTATTTTTTTTAATAATTCTTCAGTTGATGCGTATTCATCTCCTTTTGCTTTAGCAATTTCGATAGATTTTTTTGCCCAAAGTTTAGCATTTTTAAAATCTCCCAATTTATAATAAATATTGGCTAACGTATCTGTATTCTGACTATTTTCTTCTTTTTTTATACCTTCTAAACACAATTGAGTCAATTGAGTTAACAAAGTTTTATCTGCAACATAGAGATAAAAATTCCAAGCGACATTATTGAGTTCGTCGGTGGCGAAATCTTTTGGATTTTGATAATAATTCAAAGCTGATTTAGCATAATCATCGTATTTTTTTTGAGTAAAAAACAAATCCATATTGATTTTATTCAAAAGCTGATATGCTTCTTTTTCGCCATAAATTTTTGTTCCTTCTGCTAAAAAAACTTGTTCATTAATGCTTTGTGTATTGGCGTCAAAAGATTTTTGCAAAACCGTATTCAGTTTAAGTTGCTTATCATATTCCGCCAAATAACTTTCTGGAATTTGCGTAGAAAGTTCTGCTTTTTTTGCCGTGAAGATTTTATACAAATCATCATCAATGGTTTTAGTGAAAAACAGCAACATTCCTGCTTCTTCTTTAGAATAAGTAGCGTCTGTTCTCGTCTGGAAATAACGGGTAGCTACTTTTTGTGCCAATGAAAAATCAGTTGCATAGGTATTTTTAATCAATCCCATCAAAAATTCTGGGTCTTTTTCTCCCGCTTCAAACTTCGCAATTTTATTTTCTAAAGTATTTTCAGGATTCACTGCTTCTTTGGCAATACTAATGAGTTCTTGTGGACTCATGTAACCAGCAGCTTTATACACCACTTTTCCGTCTCCGTCTATGAACAGCAAAGTAGGATAAGAATAAATACCATATTTTTTGGCAATTTCTATTCCTTCTCCTTTTTCCATGTCAATGTGAAGATTCAGGAAATTGGTATTGAAATAATCTCCCACTTCTTTTTTAGGAAATACATTTTTGTCTAACAATTTACACGGACCACACCATGAAGCAAAAGCATCTAAAAAAATGAGTTTATTTTCTTTTTTGGCTTGTTCTAATGTTTTAGCAAAAGACTGTTTTCCGAATTTTATTCCATCTTGAGAAAAAAGCATGGTAGAAATCAACAAGAAAAGGAACGGTATAATTTTTTTCATTATCATTTAAAAATTGAGCTACGAAGATAAAATTTTTTAAGAGAACAAAAAATTAATAACCAAAATTATACCAATTTAAAATCTCTATAACAAAGCATTTTTCCGAAATACAAATTCTGAAAGAATAGATAAAGTATCACCTCTAAGATATCTGCTCTAAAACCTTTTTCTAATCCTAAAATTTTCTTAACTTTAACTGAATAAAAGACTGATTAAAAACCAATTAAAATCAGCCATTTTTTCCCGTGATTTATTCTCATCTTAAAAAAGAAATACCATGACACAAGGAATTTCTCAAAAAAAAGCAGCAGAACTTTTGAAACAATACGGCTTCAATGAACTCCCTTCTGCAAAACCGAAAAACGTTTGGCAAATTGCCCTAGAAGTGATTCAAGAACCCATGTTTATCTTGCTCATGTTTTGTGGTCTCGTCTATGTTTTATTGGGGGATTATACCGAAGGAATGATTCTGTTGTGTTGGGTTTTCGTCATTATTTTCATCACTTTTTATCAACACAGAAAAACCGAAAAATCTTTAGAAGCATTGAGACAATTGTCTTCTCCACGAGCTTTGGTGATTCGTGATGGGCAAGAAATTAGAATTTCCGGAAGAGAAGTCGTTCCAGAAGATGTAGTCATTTTAAATGAAGGAGACCGAGTTCCTGCAGATGCTATTTTATTAGAAAGTCAACACCTTACCATAGACGAATCTTTACTAACTGGCGAATCTGTTCCCGTGATTAAAACCGAAGAAAAAGAAGCTCATGTTTTCAGCGGAACACTCATCGTACAAGGAAAAGGCAAAGCAAAAGTAACACATACCGGTTCCGAAACACAATTCGGAAAAATTGGTGTTTCGCTACAAAATATAGAACAAGAAAGCACCCGACTGCAAAAAGAGATGAAAAGACTCATTAGAAGTCTGTTTCTAATGGGAATCGCCATCAGTATTGGAGTAATTCTGGCTTTTTATTTTACGAGAGGTAATTTCCTTAATTCTTTATTGAACGGACTGGCTTCTGCCATGTCTATTCTACCCGAAGAATTCCCTGTAGTATTGACTATTTTCTTAGCATTGGGAGCTTGGCGATTATCCAAAAACAATGTATTAACCCGCAAACCTTCTGCTATAGAAACACTAGGTTCTGCCACCGTTCTTTGCAGTGATAAAACAGGAACCATTACCCAAAACAAAATGGAAGTTGCAGCGCTTTACTCAGGTGAAGAACTCTATTACAAGAAAGATTTTAAACATTCTTTAGAAAATATTCAAGAGGTTTTAACGGTTTTAGTTCACGCTTCTCAGCGTCATTCTATCGATCCGATGGAAAAAGCGATTGGTAATGAATTGAGCAGGTTGCATCTCGCAAAAGAGGATTTAGATTTGGTAAAAGAATATCCACTGAGCAAAGAATTATTTGCCATGACTCGCGTGATGAAATCTAAAAACAGCCCACAAAGTCATGCCTATTGCAAAGGTGCTCCTGAAGCAATTTTCCAATTGTGCCATTTTTCTGAAGTAGAAAACGCTCGTTATACTCAATTGGTTCACCAATTGGCAGAAAATGGTTACAGAGTTCTCGCAGCCGCTCATTGCGAAATAACTTCCGCCGAACTTCCAGAAAAACAAGAAGAATTTCCTTTTGTTTTTAGCGGATTGGTTGCTTTTGAAGACCCGATTCGTGAAGAAGTTCCAGGAGCCATCAGCGAATGCAACAAAGCAGGAATTAAAGTGATTATGATTACGGGAGATTTTCCTGCCACTGCCAAAAGTATCGCCAATCAAATTGGTTTACAGCACAATAACCAAGTTTTAACGGGTGCAGAACTCCAAAATATGAGCGATGCAGAACTCAAAGAAAAAATAAAAACTACTCATCTTTTCGCAAGAATTGTTCCCGAACAAAAACTACAAATCATCAAAGCCTTAAAAGCCAATGGAGAAGTAGTCGCCATGACTGGAGATGGTGTAAATGACGCTCCTGCGCTGAAAGCTGCGGATATAGGAATTGCTATGGGAATGAAAGGAACAGATGTAGCCAGAGAAGCGTCTTCCTTGGTTTTGTTGGATGATAATTTTGCATCAATCGTTTACGCCATTCGTTCTGGAAGAAGAATTTTTGACAATCTTCAAAAAGCCATGTCTTATATTCTTGCCATTCACGTTCCGATTATTGGTTTGGTTTTATTGCCTGCTTTTTATTCTTCCTTGCCTATTTTATTGATGCCGATGCATATTGTATTTATGGAACTGATTATCGACCCAGTTTGTTCTATCGCTTTTGAATCTGAACAAGAAGAAAGAGGCATTATGAACCGACCGCCCAGAAATCCTGACGAACTCTTTTTCGGTTGGCGAAAAATTGCTTTTAGCTTGGTGAAAGGATTTTTACTTCTCGCAATGGTAGTAGTGGTTTATTTTCTTTCTCTAAAAGAAGGACATTCTGATAACGCAGTGAGAGCCATCGCATTTTCTTCACTCATTGTAGGAAATGTATTTCTTATTCTCACTTCATTGTCTGATACCCGAAATTTTGTTTCTGTGATTTTAGAGAATAATAAAGCTTTGGTAATTATTTCTACGATTGCCTTTACCTTATTATTTCTCACCATCGGAAACCCAATGTTGCAAAAGATTTTCAGTTTTGAATATCCTGGTCATCAACATTTTCTTACGTCTATTATTGGAGCGGTAAGTGTTTTGTTTATCCTTGAAATCATCAAATTATTGAGATTAAAACACCCATTGTAAACGCAGAAAAACTTAGCGCCATAAACCCTGCTCTAGCTTCCCGAGATAAAAACTATTGCAAGATTGATTGCGTGCAGTATTGCTCATAAAAATATAGAAATGGGCAGAATGTTCTACCGTCCAATCTGGCAAAGAAACTGTAACTTGTGTACTAGTTCTATGGGCGATATTTTCTAAAAAATCTACCTGCTCTAGGTTTTCACTCACTAGGAGAAGATGCACCTCATCATTAGGCTGTGCAAATCCTTGTGAACTATTGTCTTGCCAAGTAAGATGCAACGCTTCATCTTGTTGCGTAACGCCTAAGTGATGAAAACCGCTTAAATCTCCACTAGAAACTAAAAACTTGTTCCAAAGCAGCGTAAACTCATCATCTTGTAGCTGAATGACATTTTGCAACGTATAAGAAATCAAAAGATTCCTTCTCTCCCCCGAAAAAGCACTTTGGTTAAAGAACTGCTGGGTAATTTGTAGAAACGGTTTGGTAAACTCTATCGCGAGAGAAAACTTCATTCTCTGCAAGCGTTGTTTTTCTGTGGGCGGTTTTTGAGAAGCTTTGGGTGCGGCTCGCATAATAGGAACTCCATTTAAGGTAAGTCCTACGATATTGCCTACTTTCCCAGAAAAGCTTCCTAGAATTCCGTCTTTTGCAATGGCCATGGTTGGTTAGTTTTTTATTGGTTAAATATTGTCTTTAATAACCTATTAAAACAATTCCTTTCAAGGGAAGTTGTAATCTTCCACTTATATATAAAGTTTCAAGAAATTGAAAAATAGATTTAAAATCATCACTATTATGATAATGATTTCGTACCGCTATTACTAAAAATTCAACATTTGGCATCATACATGCCTGAAAGATATCTTTTAAAAATTGGTTATTCCTATAACCTCTACCAGCTTCTACTTCAATTACTATTTTTCCATCTGCACTAACTGCATCTGCATCAAAAAACTTATCTATTCGATTATTGATTCCAAATAAAACTGGCACTTTTATCTTATCATTAGTCAGTTTACTTTTTTCTACTCTAAAATTCAGTGCTTCTAAATCTTTTGAAATAACTTTTAAAACTCCATCACTACTAAGGTTATTATCAGGAGATTTTATACTTTCGTAATTCTTCTCAAAACACTCTATAACTGACTTAATTTCATCATTTATCCCAAATGAACGAGGAAACAGTTGATAAACTAGATGATATTCCATATTTAATTGACAAATAATTTATAATTGGATTTATTCTTAAATTTAGATTTTAAATATTTAAATTTTCTGAAATATAACATCTAAATGATACTGAATAAATTCTTTTTTAGGTAAATATTTTTGTGGCAAAGTCAAAGTTTGATTTTCTAAAGGGGCAAAATATTTATCATAATAAATCGCTTCTTTATTCTTCTTAATATTTTTAGAAAGTAATATTTTATATTGCTCATCAATACCTATTAATCCTTTATCAAAAGCCTTATCATATAAAGCAGAAAAACAAATTCCGTTTTCAGGGTTTAGTCTTTCTTCTTCATTTATTGACCAAGGAACGATGTGGCTAGCTACAAGTAACTCGGGAATATCAATTCCTGAAATAGCACATTTACCTGTATAATTAGAAATTACCATCTGCCTAAATACATTTTGATTTACTCTTGTTTTAATTTCTCTTAATTTCACTTCACCTTTAAGTTCTTTGATATCAAAAAATAGTTCTTCAAATTTTTGTTCAACAGTAAAATTTTCTTTTTCTGCTAAAATTTTTTCACTTAGAAAAATAAGTTCTTCTTGATTGTTAAAAAACTCATCCCAAATTGGCTGAACAATTTTTTTTCCTCCATCCATTCCTTTAATTCCTCTTGCTTTAAGAACAGGATCTACACTTGCGAAATTTACTAAACGTAAAGCTACAGAATTTGGAGTTCTACCAATTAAATGAGCTAAATAAATCACATCTTTATTTGTACTGTGCATTTTTCCAAAAGGAGTTTTTAAGTACAAATTAAATGCAAGTATCAACTCTTCCTTTGACCAAAGTTTTCGTTTCATTAGTTTTTAATTAATGTAAATTATTTACATAAAATCTACTTTCTTAAAGATATAAAATTTCATCAATATAAAAGCCTAAAACAAATATATCAAATCCTTTTCAAACATCATTACGGAAAAACGTATTGCGATAAAAATCACAAAACCCCATCATTTTACTCCCAATCAAGTTAGGGTCAAGTTCTACTCAAGTTTTAGGTTTGTTCGTGGTTTGTTCGTAATTTATGGTACTTTTCCGAGGCTGATTCGAAGGAAACACGAACAAACCACGAACAAACCCCACAGAAAACCCGAATTTCACCCAACTTTGACTCGAAGATATGGAGTTAAAAACAGTGCTTACACAGAAAAATTTTTCAGCATAATTTCTACCTCTGCTTTCAGTTCTTGGATAAAACTTTCGGGCGCTAAAACTTGTAATCGCTTTCTGATGGACAAAGACAAGACAATGCCAAGAACTTAGAATAAATAGTAATGGGGAAATTAAAAAAAAGAAGCTTTCTTAAGTCTATAAAAAACAAAAACCGCCTCTCGAAAGAAGCGGTTTGTGGTTTCTCCAGGAATATATTTTTTTCTTCAATCTGCTTACTGCAAGGGCTTACAGATTTTAATTATTTTTAGGTAACCGAATATTCCACCTATTAAAATGTTACAATTTTACTTAAATCGTATAAGCAAATTTAATGAACTTTTAATAATAATACAATAAATGAATAAATATATTTTATAAAATCCCCTTATTTTTTTTAATCTGTCTTAGGGTTAATCTTTTCATTAAAATTAATTTATAATCTTAACACTTATACTTTATATGAAACCATTATAATTAATTGAAAAAAAATATTTATATATATTTTGATTTAAAGATTTAGCTTTAAATAATGTATGCAAGTATGGGAACAAGATATTAAAGACCTAACAATACACTGATAACATAAATTGCTAGACTGTGGCAATTAGAAAACCTTGACAAGGTTAAAATAAATTTCCTGTAAAGTCTTTAAACAAATAGTTTTAGGGCTTTTTTATTTCATTGGTACAACATAAGTGCAACAAATTAAAAAGTATTGTAAAATTGACGCTTCCCTTTTACTTTGCACTATAGCAAAGATATAAAATGTTTTTTTGTTGTGTAAAATATTGATAAATTTATTTTATCACATGGACTGTTTTACCTTTGGGGAAATTTCAATAAATTCTTTCACCCAAAAAGATACCCTTCATAGGAAGAATCTTATAGAATAACTGACAATTATTTTTAACTCCTAACAGTCAGATGAAGTTGTGACAATTACAAATTAACTCTATTTTTTTCTAGCTTCCTCTAATTTATCGTAAATATCTTTTTTCAATTTACTAAATGGAAGCTTAGAAAGTTTATCATCATCGTAATGCGTTTCAAACAGCATTTTGTATGTAGTCTGAAAGTCTAGTCCGTAAGTACTCTGAATAATTGAAAGATATCTATCACTGAAAGTAATCTTTTTGTCTATAATGTCTTGAATCATATCCCGATGATTTGAATAATTTTCCAGAATTCCAAAGAATTTGATGGATTTTTCCAAATCAGTATTTATTAAGTTATTTTTATAATTAATTTTCAAATCAATCTTTTTGCTTTTTCCTACTAAATCTTCATATTTTTCTGGAATAAAATCAAACGAAAAATGATTGTTTTCAAATTCAGTATATGGATGAAATATATTGTAATCAGGTTCATTAATGTCATTCGGGTCTTTAGACCCCTTGTAATCAGAGTTACATAGAGTACAACAGGGTATCAAGTTGTAAAAGGATAATGCTAGTAATGGGTATTTCTCTTTAGGATAGAAATGGTCAAAACTTGGAAATACATATTTATTTTCCTTTTTCGCTAAATTATACTTATGCTTATGACTCATAGTATAATTTCTATTACAATATGGGCAACAATCAATCCCTAGTTCTTCAGCTAACCAATAGCCGTTAATTATCTTTGATTTGTGAGCACGAAAAGCTTCATAATCAAAGATATTTTGTAGAATAGTTTTTGAGTCTTTAGGTTTGTTTTTCAATTCTTCATAACTTTTAAACTCATTCCAAATATCTATTTGTTCAAAATATTTGGCTTCTAAAATTTCTTTGATTTTAATTATTGATAACTCTGATTTTAGTTTTTTTACTTCTATGTTTCTGGAAATGCAAAATTTGTCAACCCTTTTTTTTACCCAAAAAATCATTCCAGTTTTAATTGTTTTACCATTTTCTTCTACCCCATCACAATACTCTTTACAAATTTTCTCAACAATATCTTTTTGATAAATGCTTAACATATTATTTGCTTTTTAATTTAGTTAACCTATCAATTTCTTCTTGTAAATAATCATCATCATTTACATATTGCATATACAATTCTTTCAACTGATAATGGATTAATGGCTCGTCTATTAGCTGTATTATTTTTTTGTTATATTCTTTTGTGTTTTCTACATCATTATATTCTAATTCTTTATCTATTTCTAATTTTTGATCATCCATTTCAATTTTCTTATTGGCTTGAATCCTTAACCAATTTAAAGTTTTGTTTATCTTTCCTTTCGCAAAATCTCCGATTAATCCATTATTAATAAAAAAACTATCCGACAATAAATCAGTAATATTTGCTCCAAATGTATTCATTCTTCTAAAATCTTGTGGTTTTCCTTCACTTAAAAATAGAACATTTTCTTTTGGGATATCAGATAAAATAAAGGGAGAATGTGTAATAAAAAGTATATTTAAACACTTTATATTATTCATCGTCAATTTGCTTATACCTAAAAGCAAATTATTTATAAATTGTTTTTGCATTTCTGGATGCGAATACAATTCAATCTCATCTAATATTAAATTCAAAAACTTATACTTATTAAATGTCTCATTTTCATAAGATGAATTAAGATTGATTAAATGATACAAAATTGAATTAATGCTATATATAAATTGTTTTTCTCCAGAACTTAAATATGAAAATAAACTTCCATTTTTAAAAATATAATCAACTTCAAAAATTGAAGGAGGTAAGTAAAAAATATCCTCCATAGATGTTTGATATTTACAATATTTTTTTAATCCATTTTTATTTTTGATAGCAATAGAAATTTCATCAATTGTAAACCTCCCTTGTGAAACGGTCAAAAATTTTTGATAAATTTCATTTTCAAATGGCAATATCTTTAAATTATTAAAAAACAAAAAATTAAGTGCTTGTTTCAATTTGTATGTTATGTGGCTATTATCTTCACTTAACATTTTAAAAAACTGACTATAGTCTTTTGAAAATCTATAAGTTGAAAAATTTTCATCATAGAATGCATTACAGTCCTTATAAATCTCATATGTTTCCCTAATTTTTACTAGTTTGTCTAGAATATACCTAACTAATCTAATATTTAACTTATTATTTTTTATTAGTATGTCATCTTCTGAAAAGTCATAGAAAAATTTAAGGATTTTTTTTTCAAACAAGTAGATAGGATTTGTATTGTTTTCGCCGGCTATTGTGATTAAGAACTCTTTCTTTTCCTGTTTTTTAAGTTTCAGAATTATCTTCGTAATCTTATTTGTTGGTGTAACTTGTAATAGACTAGGATTTTGTGTTAAGTTATATAAAAATCGCTGTTTAGTTAATGAATTTTCTGTGTTTATATCAATATTACCATCTGTTCTCATAGGATTTAAGACAATGGGGGTTTGATAACCATCATTTTTATGAAATATAGTCTCAATCCATTGATCTATATCTTTTGAATTTAATCCATAAAAAGAGTAATTTATGATGATGTTATAAAATAACTCATTTAACGATGAATTTTGTTTGATTTCTTTTTTGATAGACTTTTTAACAACGGATTCATTAATTCTACTTTCAAAATAATAAATTTCATCATCTTCAAAACAGATGGTAACTAATTTTTCTTCTAAATCACTTTCATCCTTTTGTATAAAGTAAATGTTCAGGTTTATTTTTTCAACAATCTCTCTTCTTATTAATTTATTTCTGATTTTATTTTCTTGTTCATTTTTGAGCAATGAATAAAATTCAATGAACGATTCTTTTTCATCAATCTGTTCAGTTGTCAATTGTGATATTTGATTTTCACTTAAATCGTATTGTAAACTAGTAATTACATCTTCTAAATGCTTTACTTGTTTTCTCAGTTGTCGATTTTTTTTATGATCAACTTCAATATCGGTTATTAATTTTGCTTTAATTGACAAGTTATAGAAAGCAACATAGATAAGTTCTACCAAACTACTTTTGCCACTACCATTTTTGCCAACAATAGCAGATAAATTAATTTTAATATTTCCTTGATGATAGAATTCTTCAGGAACATTATTATCATTCTTTATAATTTTGAAAATTTCTACAAAATCTTTATTGCTAGTAATTTCATTTTCATTCTCATCCAAAAATTTATACTCATTATAAAATTTGTAAATCTGATTTGGAATAAGATTTTTAAGGAATTTATCATTACAACCACTTAATGGTCTAATAGCGATTAATTTAAAGCTCATGATTTTTTGTTTATTTGAGTTTACAGGTAATTCTTATTAATTTTAAACAATTCATCTATTAAAATCACTTAACTTATCATACAAACAATTGAGGATTAGCACTACTTGCCAATAAAGAATAAGGATAAATATTCTTGTTCAAATTATTTCCTATTACAATTATGCCTTTTGTATCAACTTTTTCCGACTCAATAATGTTTAATAACACTTGGTCCCGAATTTCCTTTTCAATATCAAGATAGTTATAGCCTATTAATACAAAACGTCGGTAAGAACTTGAAGATTTATAAATTAAAAAGTTATTATTCTTATCTTCTAAATTTCCATTCACCATATCTTCTGACTGTTTTTTAAATAAATCCTCAAACTTCTCTTGATCATCATAGGGCATATTTAGAAGTATATAACTTTTTTCTAACCAATTTTGAGGTTTTCTTTCCTCAAGGAAATTTAGAATATCTTTCCACCATTTTGTCAATTTAAGGGTGGGCTTTTCATGCTCAAGACCATTATAAGAATCTGTTATATATGCATCTATTCTCTTAGACAGAAGAACCAAATTAAGAAAATGAGTGTCGCTTTTTTCTATTTTTCCAAAATTAAATCCGTTTTCCAAATACATAGATAGCAAATCAATTTCATCGCCAATAAATTCAAGACTATCTTCTATTTCTTTTCTCCTTTGTAAATAATGGATTTTTTGAGGAACCGATTCAAGAACTTCAAAAACAATTTCCAAATCATTCAGGTTGATCGAAGATGTAATGCCTTCAACCTTTTCAAAAAGCTCAAGTTTAATTAATTTTTTAAGAATAGTACTATTTACACCAAATTGTGACAGCGTAACACCTAAAGGAATGATATATTTTGGCTTTGGGAAAAATTGTTTTCTTTTCTTTTTATCATATATAACTATTTGATTTTCTTGAGAATTGACATACTTAATGAATTTTGAAGCTTGGTATGAAGGTTCTTCAATCAAGTCTTTTAAGTTTTTGAATAATCTTTCTGTTGCACCTCTTTTTGCAGACTCAGTTAAAAGCCCTGACTTAGATTCTACAATGAATAGAAAGTCATTGATAGAAACAACCAAATCGGTTTCATGTTGGTCGTTTTTGTTATCAAACCAATAAACATTTTGGAAAATTATTGCATCAGAAAAATTATTATCAAACAGATTTTTGACAGATTTTTCTAAATATTTAGCTTTTACTTTTGAAAATTTTTGATTGATGCTAGGATAATCCTTAATAAATGACTCTAATATTTCTAATTGTAGATATTCAACTGTTCCCAAAATAGAACAATAATATAATTGTTTATCATTTTCTTCAAGACCATCAATTTTTATAAATGGTTTTTTTTGGACAGGATTATTGAGGATAAAATGCTCAATATTTTCACTTTTCAAATCTCCAAAAGTGAGAGATAGTCTATCCATTATAAATGCTATATGGTTTTTATCTAATTTCCCTTCGAGATATTCATCAATATCTTCAATCGAAAAAGTGAAAATTTTATATAAAAACAAATCTGAATGACTTATTAACACCGCTTTTAGTTGTTTCAAATCTCGTCTGAAAAATTGAAATAGTTTTTCCCTTCCTTCTTTAGTTGATTTTGTGACATTTGGAAAAACTTTCTCATATGTTGAGAATACACTGTCATAATCTTTTTGATTGACGAATTCTTTTATCTTTTTCTGATGTTGTCTCAGTTTAAGATTAACATTTTGAATCAGTTTACTTATGATTTCAAAAATAAAATGAGGGTGAAAACCAAATATCTTGAAAAATTCTTTATCAATACCTTTACATAAATCGATCAACATTTTCTCAAGTTGATGTTTGTAGCACCAACCTCTAACAGCCATTGTATCGACCATAAAGTCAACCCTTAACTTGTGCATTTCTAAATCTTTCTCGGTTTTTACTTCTTCAGGGATATCAAAGAACTTTAGCTCAAGTAAATTCTTTATTTCGTTAATTAGCTTTTTCAAATTAAAAGGCGCATTCTCAATAAATGGTTTGGGTTCATAATTTCTTTCTTTCGTAAGAGAAAGAGCTTGTAAAATTTCTTGCAAATGAGGTGGAAATTCAATTGTGCCCGTTCTTGCTTCTTCATCATCGCCTACTTTTGAAGTAAAAAAATAATAACCTACAAAAGATAATACATTCAACTGATCATGCTCATCAAACCATTTCAATAAATTATTATAATCGATTTCAAATTGTTTTTGAGCATCTTTCCCTACTTTTCTTAATAGACTCAATCTTTCCTCGAATGACTCGGGAATATTCGTCCTGTCAAATTCATATTCATACATTTTTAAATTGAAACTTTTTAGTGGTCTTTCAAGCATTTTTTAGAATTTCTATTTATTGAAATATCTGTATTTAATATCGGCTAAGATTGGATTATATTCTTCACTAAGTGCAATATTTACTTTATTTTTAATTGCTGAAATATCTGACAATCTATCCAAAATATAGTAATATTTCTCAATTTCCAACAGCCATTTAATATCAAAATTTTTGTAATCAAATTTTTTAGGATTTAGTATCCATTCTTCAAAAGAATTAAGCCTATCAAACAATTTTAATTCTTCTTTCTCAAAATCAACATTTAACTTATAAATAAGAATTATGTAATTTATGAAAACGAGATCTGTCAACTTTAGCTTCCCAAAAGAATAAGTATTTTTACCCTTATAATTGTTGATTTGCAAAGTATATTGATAAAAATAGTTTTTATGTGAAATATCTATAACAGAATTGCGAAGTAAACTTTCATAAAAATCATAATCAAATTTTTCATCTAAAAACTCTTCAAATGCTTGAATCAAAAGATTTTTACAATCTATATCTGAAATATTAACTAACTTGATTATTTTTCGATAATTAACAAAATTATTGTCTGAATGGCAGTTTAGTATTGCCTTTCTTATTAAGTTTTTCTTATTAATTTCATAATTTGGAAAGTACTTTTTAAGTGCAATAGGTAAGTTTCTTAATAACCCTTCATACTTAACAAAATTACTTCTATCTCTTTTAATGGCTAATATTAAAATTTCTTCAAGCTCATCTTGTTCGAATAAATCTCCTTTTTCTAAGATGAAATATTCCAATTCTTTCAAGTCATAATGAGCGAGAACTTTTTCGATCGAAAGAAAATCTATTAATGGTTTTACAATTTTTCTAAATTGAGTTTTATTTATTTCAACTTTTATTAGTACAATAAACAAATTTGCGAAAACAGAAGTAAAGAGTTCTCTAAAACCAAAATTTTCTAGTTGAGATGCAATCAAACTATTCTCAAAAGGATCATTAAAAAATCCTTTACTAAAGTATGAAGTTAATAGATTGTGTAACTTTTCCAATAGTTCTTCAACCGTATCAGATCCCGTTTTGATTACTTTTTCATCTTCCAATATTTTTTTCAATTTACTCTGCGGTATATTTAATATAGCTTCCGTCAAAGCAAATTCCTCAAAATAAACCAAACCATGCTTGCAAGTATTATAGCTTATCAACAACCCTTCAAAGAATTTCTCGGTAATTTTTTTCAAAATTGAAAATTTAAAGTAAAAGATATAGTTCCCATAGAGATTTAATGAAAGTTCATGATAATTTTTTAATAAATTATATGAATAATTAGGACCAGAATGCATTTCTCCACCATTATCAATTAACTTTTTAAGTTCTTGTATTTTTTCAATATTTTCATGGATTTCATCTCTAATTCTATAAATCAAATCATCCTCTTTTATTTTTTTTAGGTAATTAAGAACATCCTTTTCAACATAAAATTCTAATTCGTCGTAAAGAATTTTATCTAAATCTATATTCCGAATTTCATTTCGGATTTCCTCTTTATCTTCAAGTGAATAAAATTGAATCAGATTGTATAATAGAGTGATATTTAATGTTGTCAAAAAATACTTTACACCTTTATTCGATTGATGTTTCACCTCATTTTGTAAACTTTTGAGAATAATGTATGAAGTTTTATAGTCATTAGATGAAACTAAAAAATTACCAAATGCATATTCTGCATTGATGAAATTTGGATTTCCTTCAGCACTTTTTAACTTGCTAACCAATTTATCAAACCTAAAGTTTCTATAGTTACAAATCACACAATCACATGATTCAGAATTTCTTGATAAATCAATATCTAAAATTAGAGAGTTATCTTCTCTTGTATTGAATATGTGCTTTTTAGAAAAACCAAGTACATTTTTTGATCTTTCTACTTCTAATGTAAAATCTCTTATTGCCTCTATTTCTGTAATCAAACACTTATTAAGAAATTTAAAAGACCATTCAATTTTATTTTGAGCATCAAAAATGTTATTTGTTTTGATTTCATTTTCTAAAATTTTGGAAAAGTTAATTGAATTTTTCTTTATTTCAATCTCATTTAATAGATTATAAATTTCAGAGTTAAGAGTAAATAATTTATGGTCATAATAATGCCAAACGTATTCGTTCAATACATTAAACGGTTCAATAGAAGCTATATAATCAGGGCTAACAAACCCAAAATCTTCAAATCTTTTTAACGAATAGTATATTTTATCAATAATGTGGATATCATTGTTTTCTTTTTCTTGAAATAAAGCCGTAAGATCAAATAATTTATCGGTATTAGATTTTTCAGTGAGTTTATGTTTAATTAATCTATCCTTGTGAAATAAAAATAAAAACTCTTTTAATGTATTTTCATTATTCAAGTCTTTTAAATGAAAAATTTGGCATTTTGATCGGTCTGAATATGGATAAAATCTAATTTCATTAATGTTCGATACAACTATCCACTTACAATGACCACCAGTTTGAGAACCGTAGTTAAATGCCTGCTCTACTGGAGTAAAGTTTTTTACTCTTTTTTGAGGTAAATCTAAATTTGTTTTTGCATCTTTAATTTCAATAACAACTCTTACATCATCCTCCTCTTTATTCTTAAAAAAATAGCCTAAGACTGCATCTGGTTTAGTCCCATTTATCTTAGACTTTTTTTCTTCCCTTAATAACCAATTATTTGAATTTCCATAATTATAACCCAAAACATCTCCGAAAAAAGTATTAACAAACCTAGACTTTATTTCTTCTTCTTTTAAACTATCTATTTTACCAGATTCTAATTCTAAAATAAAATTCTCAATCATTCTTTTTATGGGTCTTATATTCGGAATTGTGGAAAGCTTAAAGTTATATAAGTGAGATTGTAAAAACGATTCAGAAAAAATTGGGTAAAACATGTTTTTGATTTTTTAGTAAAACTTTAATGAAATTAAAAAAAATTGAACCAAATAAATTAATTATGACTTATTTTTCTCAAACCTATATTTCCTTTCTCTTAAGATAAACGCTTCCTTGCCTCCTTCTACTATTTCAGCAACATGCTCCCTTATTCCCATTGATTTTAGCAAATCAGTTTCAGACTCATCTATAGGAGAAGTATTTTCAATAGCACCATTAATATAATCAAATTGAAATTCACTAGAAGATTCAGAATTATTTTGTCCTTTTTGATTAGCAACAATAACATTTTCGGCATCCGAATTAACAACAATGTTAGCATTGTGTGTAACCACTATAATTTGTCTTTCTAATTTTTTGTTTTTAAGATAATAGACCAAATCTCTTGTGATAGATCTGTTGTCTAAGTTATCTTCAGGCTGGTCAATTAAAATTGGGGATTTAGATTTACTTAAACCTATGATAAGCATCAAAATAACAAAACTCGCTTTACCAGTAGACATTTCGCCTAGTTTGTCATTTTTATATGTAATCTTCCAGTAATCAAAATAGTAATCGTCGAGTAATGCTTTGATTGCATGTTTTTTATTAATCTTTGGAAGAAGTGCGTAAGAGTTATTCATAATGTCACTAAAAACATTTAGGATTCCTTCCTTAACAGATGAAAATTCACATTCTGTTGTAGCCTTTTTCCTGTTATCAAGAATTTGAGGATAATGATTATAGGATGCAGTTCTACCATCACTGATTTCATATATATTTTTATATAGTTTTGGAAAATTGAATTGAGGAATCCCTTCAATTTTTAATCCATCTTTTTCTAAGTCTAAAGTTCTGTCTTTTAATTCGGCAATTATATTCACATATTCATTATAAGATTCTTCATAAATTTTGAAAATATCTTCATGGGTACTCTGAACAAGTGCTTTCTTATCTATAATTTGTTTTCCAAGGCTATCTATTTCACTTAATAATTTTTTATCGTTTGCAATCGACAGATTTAAAACGGTTATCTGTTTTTGAATTTCCTCATTCTGTTGAAAAGGTTTGATAGCAAGATCAATTGCAGTAGCTTCGGATTCAATTATATTTTGCTCTGTTTTAAATGGATTTTCTTCAGCAAAATATTTTTCTCCTTCTTCATTGGTTTCAATTTTCAATTCTTTTCTTAAAGCTGATATAGTATCTTTTAGTAAGTCTACGGCAGATAATTTATCTTCGTAGTAGGATTTTATAGAACTTAGCTTAAGACTGCTTAACAAAGTATTTTTACTACTAATTAAATCTTCCGCAACCTTATCTAATTCTTTGAGTATGGTTTTGGCAGATTCAAAATCAGATTTAAAATCTGTGTATTTTTGATCGCTTATTAACTGTCTTTCTTGGATTTTTTTATATTCTTCTAATTGCTCGGTTGTTAGACCTGCTGCTTTATTTAGTTCTTCTACCTTTTTCGTATTTGAAGCAATATTCGTTTCAAGGACTTCTTTGTTGGATTTTGTTTTGAGTTCGTTTTCAAGACTTTCTGTATCATCAATTAGCTCAAAATATTTATCAATAAGATCCTCTCTTTCTTTATCATATTGTTTTACATTTCGGATAAAATTATCATATTTTGTTTTGGAGTCATCATCTTCGTTTATTAAGTCTCTAACCAATTTATTAAGTGGTCTTCCTTTTTTATTGACTTCAGGTTCTGCTAATTTTACTAAATAATTTTGTGGAATATATTTAATGTCTGGAATAATAGAATTTTCTCCATCCTCTCTAAACATTTTTTGAGAGATTCCCGCCCTCGAAGTTATTTCAAAATTAAAGTCTGGATCTAAAGATGTTAAATCATATTTTTCTTCTCTATTTTCATTTAAAAGAATACTATTATCTGGTAAAAGCGTTTTTGCAATAGAATATAAAAGAATTGATTTCCCTGATGATTTTCCCCCAATAATTACATTAAGATTCTGATTGAGTTGTATCACTTCTGGAGTAAATACATTATTAGGAGAGTGAAATTTTACCTGATCAATGACAACTTTATCTTCTTTAAAGTCTGGCTTATCAGTTTGGATTTTCACTCTCTGTTCAGGTTCAAAGCAGATTTGGCGTAATCCTTCAAAGGTTAAGTCTGCTTTAACCCATGTAAATTTACTAAACAGCGTTGATTCTTTATGTGAGTCACATCCTACAAGGCATGACTTTAATGAGCCTCTTTGGCGTATCACATCACTAACTTCTTGTTTATGAATAGCTTCATTATACCCATCTGTACCTTCTAGTCTTTTGCCTAAAAAGTAATTGATATCTTTAATATTTGTTGAAAAAATCGCATGAGAAATTTTATAAATTGAACTTCTTAAACCATCAAGAGAACCCTCTTCATTTTCAAATAAATCATAATGCTTTTGAACTGCTGATGCTCCATCATTATTAGAATTACTAACAACCAAAATACAATTGTCACGAAAGTTTTTATTTTTATTCAAAACACTTTTAAGAGTTTTCAAGTCTATTACAAAACTATCAATCCCTTTTTTATATCTTTGCTCATCAGTTGTAAGGCTAGAATCTAATTCTTTTCCATAGTCGGTCAAGCCATGTCGGTTCATTTTTTTACCATCTTGATTTTCGATGTGTCCAAAAAAATCGTTTTCGAGATGAGGAACATATTCTGGATTAAAAAGACAATGGATATTAATCAACCTTCCTCTATCAGTAGCAGGAAGCATCCTTAATTCGACATTCGGAAACAAAAATATTTCTTTGATAAAAGCGACTTCTTCATCTGTGAACAACTTCTCTCCAGCTGCATTTTCTTTATTCTCAATTTCAGACACATAATCCACAGCTTCTAAATATCTGTCTATTGAAAAATAATCAGTAATACCAATTGCTTCAACCTTGTTATCAAATGCAGATTTAAAGAAGATATAAAAGAAATCTTCTATGGAAGAAGATGTAAATTGATCGTTTTTATTTGTACCTTTAGTATGAACGTGGAAGTTCCATTTCCTCCATTCGGATCCTTTTATTTCCATGGTTTATTTACGGTTTAAATGGTTTTTGTTTAAATATTTGTAAGCCTCAATTTCGTTCTTATCAACTTTTCATCCAACATTAAAAATTTTATTTACTTTTCAATTTATAAAATTACACAAACTTTAGTTAAGTTTCTATATTTCAAACAAATCTTAACGATAACCAAAGTAATTTTAAATAAAGTTTATAAATAAAACCTTTTATCTTCTCATTATATGAGATTTTTGCTTATTTTCAAAAGAAATTACATTGTTTTCTTTTTCAATCATTCCAAATTGTGGAGCATTAAATAATTCGGAGTTTTCTACCTTTCTCTCTTCCACATAGTCTTTATTATCATTAATTTTCAACTGCATTTCCTTTTCTTCTCGGTACTTAGAAACCAAACCCTCTCTTAAATTAGGCAAATCCTCCAACTTTTTATCCAATTCAGCAATTTTATTTTCGGTTATTAATTTCTTGTTTTCTATTTCAGTAACATTGACTCCTTTTTGCAATAAATGATTAATCTCCTCTTGTACTTTTTCTCTAGCTAAACCAATTGACTTTTGATAGAATGGAAGCTGGTTTTTCCAATATTCTGCATTTTCTCCTTCATCTTTAGAATAACCAAGAATCCTATTATAATTATTTTGAGCTTTGGTAACTTCCTCTTGTACCTTTAAAAAATCCTGATGTTTTCTCAAGACAAAAGCAATATCAGCAAGGTGTTTATTTTTTTCGCTTTCAATTCTTTTTTTTATCAACTCTATTTCAATATTGGCTCTGGTTTCAGGATTAGTTATAATGGCAGTTTTTAATTCTTGCGTGCTGATGTCAGAAACATCTAAAACATCGGCTCCCTTCTTCATCGCTTCTAAATATCTAGCCTGTTTAGATTGCAGTTTTTGAAGCATAAAAACATCAATACTATCGTTAGTCAACATAAAATTGATTCGTACATTTTCGTTTTTATTTCCTTGTCTCCACGCTCGTCCCTCCACTTGTCGTAAAGAAGTGAAATTATAAGGCAAAGAAAGCATATAAACATCCGTTGTATTTTCCTGAAGATTCATTCCTTCTTGGATGGCTTCACTTCCAATCACTACCTTTATTTTTCCAGCATTAAAATCATTTTGAATAGAGATTCTTTGATTTTTATTTGTTGCTCCAGTAATAATTCCAATTTCATCGGGTTTGTAACCAATTTCCTGAATGAGATATTCTTTGAGTTTTGGAAACTCTGCCACAGCCAATTCAGAATAAATAATTTGTCCAGATTCAGGAATGTCTTTTTTATTCTGTTGGATTAAATCCATCGTTTGCTTCAGTTTCGGAGAATTTTCTATAAATTCTTTTGTAGAAGGATTTTCGCCATCATAGTAAGGAGATAAATATGGAGAAATTGCAATCAGACGCGCATTTAGAATATGAGTAAGAATTGCCCCTTTTTGAGTTTCATTAAAACTTTCATTGAGTAATTCGTATTGCTCTTTCGTTAAGTCATTTTGCTCAATTTTATATTCTTTATTGATTTTATTGGGGCGTTTCAATTCGGGATTGTCTTCTTCGCCTTTAATGTCAATAAATTCGGATAGAAGCTGTTGAAACAAAGAATTATTTTTAAATCTCCGTACATTGGCTTTAAATTTCACATCACCTTTTGCATCAATCTCCATATCATTGTCCGCCTCCATAAAGGTTTCAAAGAAAGTATTCACATTGAAATATCCCGATTCTTCTAAACGTTTATTGGCTATTAAAGAAAGTATGGAATAATATTCCAAAGGCTTATTGGTAAAAGGTGTTGCAGAAAGAAGCGTCACATTTCGTCCATCGTTTTTCTCTTGAATATATTGAGCAGCCATCCAAGTGTTGATTCCGAGCTTGGAAGTCTGTTGGTTTTGACTTCTAAAATCTGAAGCAAACCTGCGGTCTTCAATCTTTACTTTTCCAACAATATGATTGGCGTTGTGAACTTCATCATAAGTGAGATGATCAAAACCAAAATCTTCCCAATCATAGATTTTCCCACGTTTCATCTTTCCCTCTGTTTCCTTAACTTTTTCGAGTTCCTTTTGAAAATCTCTTTCACTGATGGAATTTACACTTTTTAATTCGTTGTCTGAAATGTAGGAAAATTTTGAGGCCAGATTTTGGGTAATGCTTTCTGAAAAGCCAATGTTATTAAAACCTTCATAAGTCACTATGGTAATTTCCCCGTCCTTATTATCAAATTTTGATAAGTCGTAATCTTTCCCAAGATTGCCAAGAACATTTACTTTTGCATTAGGAATGGTTTCAAAAATGGTTTCCACCCATTGTTTCAAAATGCTGTCATTTGGAACTACAATCAGAGGTCTTCTCGCATTTCCTCTTTCCATTGCTTCATGCATTGAAAGAATACCAGACAATGTTTTCCCAAAGCCAACCTCGTGCGCCAAAAGCCCTACTCCTTTGGTGGTTTGTCGTCCAATTCCAGCTTTTTGGACTTCGGTTAGTTTTAATTCTTTTCCTTTGAAATTTTGATGAATTTTTGAGAATAGTGGAAATTTAGAATAATCCGGAACATGTATATTGTTGTAATTTCTATTAAATTCTTTCACGAAACGATTTCTAATAACATCGTTTAATTCTTCCCGAACAAATTTGTAAAACAAATCATTCGCAGCAGCTTTTCTTCTTTCTCTGACCAAAGCATTTCTTTCTTTATCACTTCCAGTGACTGTTTCATTATTTACAAAACTTCGCACTTCCCAAGCCGATGAACCCGCAAAAGCCTCACTGGATAAAGTCCCAACAAAATCTTTGAATTTTTCCGCAAGATTGTAATTTTCTGTAATGGATTCCATTTGTCTTGTATTCGGATTCCATCGATCTTTATCTATTATCCCTAAATCAAATTTATGTACAAACTCGTGATTAGGACTGATGAAAATTTCGTCTAAAGATTTTGGTTTGGGGAGTACACTTTCTAATAAAGATTTTTGTTTTTCATATTGATTTATCATTTCTCCATTGGCATTTTTAACCGAAAAATCATTTTCAAGTTGTTCTAATTTTTTATAGATATTCCCTTCAGCATAATAAAAATCATGAACCCATTTACCATCAATATAATTTGCAAAACGAGAATGTTTTTCATGATTATTGAGTGTTCCATCATAAGAGGTATCTCTAAAAGCTTCAATTTGTTCTTTGGTAATATCAGAACTATTTTGTAAAGAAGTATTGACGATTTCATCTCGTTTGGAAAACTGATATTTTAAAATTCCTTTCTTGAGTTCAGGTTTGGTTTGAATTTTATACTCATTCTCCTTTTTGTTATTGTGAATAGAAATTATTCTATCACTTTTTTCAATAATCTCTTTTAAATTTTCTTCTGAAAACAAAGTCGGTTTTGCTATTAAGTCTTCGAGAAATCTTTCATATTTTCTTATCTCTGAAACAATTGTAGGCGATTTAAATTTGATATTATTGAGTTGAGAAAGTACCGTTTCAATTTTAACTTGAGCTAAATCAAACTCTTTTTCGATGGATTGCTTTTCATTCTCTGTTTTAGTTTCAATTTTTGTTTCAAATTTTTCATCAATTTTTTGTTCGGTATTTTCTAAAAATAAATCTTCGAAAAGATTTCCAATTCTTGCGGTTTCCTTTTTGTTTTTAAAATTTTGAATTTTTGATAAAGCCTCTTCTAAACTTCCATGAACATAATTTTCTAAACGTCCGAAACGATTAGTTTTTTCCCTTATTTCTCCTAAAATCCTTGAAGGATTAACTTCAAAATAGTTCGAAATATCAGTAGAAATTTTATGAATACTTTTTTTGAGAATAATAATATCCGTTCCTATTTGAGTTCCTGCAAAAGCTCCGTTTGGCAAACGAAAACCTTCTACGATATTCGCATTTTGCAAATCCTTTTGTCTATTCAGCCAACCTGAAGGAAGCACCATAGCCAAAATCCCATCTGCTCTTAAAGAATCTAAAGAACGTTTTACAAAATAATCTTCGTATTTTGAAATTTTGGACTCTTCCCCCAAACCTTTATATAAGCCGCGATGTTCACCATAAGGAGGGTTTCCAATTACTAAGTCATAAAGTAAATATTCTTCTTTTTTAATTCCTTTTTCATCAATAAATTCGGTTTCAAATGAACGAAGATTAATATCTGCTTCGGGATGCAGAATTTTTGCAATTTTAGCCGTAGTTTCGTTGATTTCAAAAGCAGTAATAATAGATTTTAGTGCTAAATCTTTTGTAGCATAAAGAAAATTACCAGTTCCAACACTTGGTTCTAGAACCGAAATTTCTTTTTGATTAATAATTTGACCTCTGATTAAATTTCGAACCGTATTTACGATTTTATCGTCGGTGTAATATTCGTCTAAAATCCCTCTGCCTTCCTTTGTAGTTCCACCACTTTTGAACTGGTTACAAATTTCTTTTAAATCCACAGTGATTTTGAGATTTTCTTTCAGAAAAACTTTTTGATTATTAGAAACAAAACAAGCTACAGAAACTACTTCTGCAACTTGTTCATTGGTCAGTTTCTGACCTTTATATTTTGATATGAGTAAGTCTAATTCCTCATTATTTGTAGAATTAGGACTTAATGTTTTTTCTGTTCTATGGGATACAGTTCTCCTGGATATGATTCCTCCCAAGGAATTTTCTCTTCTTTCATTTTTTTCATCATCATTTTGTTGTGGACCACCATCGTATCCTCTTTCTCTTTCTCGTTCTCTGTCTCCGACCAAATGCTTCCAGATTGTGTCTGCAAGTCCATTTCCAGCATCGTTGCTGCCCAATCTTTGTCCGATTGAGTGATTTTCGATTTGTTCGGATTGGCTGTTTTTGCTAAGTTTTCCAATATCTCTTCCAATAAATTTGGATCCCAAGTGCTGAGTATTGGAAATTCCTTCGGATCTAGCGTTATCTCTTTCATTTTGTGCTTTTTTTAGTTCGACTAAAGTAACATTTTTATCATTAGATTGAAGTTTATTTTTTAAATATTCCTCCAAATTATGATTGGCATTTTCAGAAATCCCATACAATGTTCTGATATCCTTAATATTTTTGTTTTTAAATTCCTTGAGAATGTTAAGTGTATGCATACTTCCTGTTCTATCCCCCTCCAGACAAAGAAATATTTTACCTTCATAGTTTTGAAATCGATCAATAAATCTTTTAGAATATTCATCGGCATTGAGTGTTACTAGAGTTCTATTGTTGCTTTGATTATTCAACTTCAAAAGTGCCAAAAATGATTCTTTGTCTTTATGATTTTTAAAGACAATCAACTCGTTTTTAGTTCCCTGTTCAACGGAGATATCATCAAAAAAAGGATTCAAAATTTCTTTATCACTCACTTTTTCGGTTTTTTACAAAGTGGTTAAACTCAAAAATTTCTTTTGCTGTATCATCCCAATTTTTTCTGGGAATTAATTGAAGGGATACAAAGATGTCGTTCTTTTTATCGTATGAGTCTATCCTTTCAATTCTACCATTATAATCTTTACCAACTTCTTTGTATATTGAATAGGGCAAAATGGTATCAGTTGGATAAATGTAATATCGGGTATAATTCCAAGGCGAATTGATTTCAAAACGTTTGTATTTTTTTTTGAATAGTATTGTGTCATTTAATTTCCTACGGTTTCTGTAATTGAGAAGTGTAGTTTTTGTAAAAACAGCTCCTACAGTTTTGGCATATACCGAAGTTGGTTTTTGCTTTTTTTGTAGTTCTGATAAAACGGTTGAAGTGTTATTATTCAAATCATAAAAAACAGAATCTTTGATGAAATAAGTAGCGGTAATTATTTCTGGAAATTCTAAATCAGGAGCCAATTCGATGATGGTATCATTCTGATAGTTTAGCCTAGAAATGTGAAAATTCTGCATTTTATTTAATCCTTTGGAAGCATCAAAATACACATTGGAAATGAGGTCGATTCCGCCTTTTTCTGCCTTGATTTCTTTATGACAAGAAATCAAAACAAAAAGCAGAAATAAAGATGGAAATATTATATATTTTTTCATTTTTTATAGATTAAAAAAACGGCAAATCTGAAGACCTACCGCTTTTAAATTAGTTTAAGGAATTATTTATCGCTTTATGCTTTGCTCCTTCACATTGTTTTTTTCGTGTTTATTGTCTTGTTCGATACCTTCCAAGGGTTTATTAGTATTGATTCTATTCATATCAGAATCATAGAGTTTGAGATTTCTGTTTTGAGGATTAAGTATAGCTTTTCCTTCAATAACCTTTTCATCCTGCTCAAACTTCACCTTAACAATATTTCCCTTTTCCAAAGATTTAATAGTATTTTCTTTATACTCAGGCTTATCAAAAATAAGGTTGGATTTTTCTACTATTTTGTCGGTCTCAACACCATAATTTTTATAAAAATTTTGAAATAGATAGTTTCCTTTTTCTGTTTTAGGCTCATCAAAATTTAACTGTACAAAAGCAATTTCCTTCTGCTCACTTTTAGGGTTATGAAACTCAATTTTCACACTTCTTCCTTCCAAAAGATTAATAGCTTCTTTTGCGGTAAAGCTATTTTCTCGGTTCACAGGGAAATTATGAGAAATCTCCTCATTCTTTTCGTTCGTCAATTTTGCGTTGTACGAATTAAGAAAAATACCTCCACTATCTGTTTTGTTGAATTTCAAAGTAAAATCTGCCTTATTTCCAGATAATGTTTTGTCAGAAGTCGTCTTGATTTCAAATTGTTGATTTTTGGATTTGATACCTTTTTCTAAATCTTTGTGGAGTTTCTCTCCTTCTCCAAAACCAAGATATTTTAATTGATTTTTTAGATACTCTACCTGGTCGAATTCTTTCTGTGTTTCCATAATGTTTGGGGTTTGATTGTTATTGATTAATATTCTAATGATAAATTTTTGATCTATCTTCTAAATTTTCGTGATTTTTCTTGTTCTTCCGACTGTAGCTCTTCTTGTTCCTCGCGATTTCGTTTGGAATCTTCATACATATCTTTGTCATTTACATTCAGCTGAAGCTTAGAATTATTTTCTTTTGCAATTTGTTTTTCATCTAGCGTAATACTGTTCACAGTATCAATTTCTCGAGAAACAATATTCAAATCGCTTGTAATTTTCTTAGCGATTTCTGGATATAACCCTATTTTTTCTTGTAAAAAACTTTTTAATTTTTCTAGCTCCAACTTATATTGATTGATTTCTTCTTGATTTTTTCTTTCCGAAACGATTTTGGTAAGTTCAGGAGCATTCTTGATTAAATCCATTTCTTTTATGGTATTTGTTTCCTTGTCAAAAACAAATGCCTGTTTTGAAAATCCCAATTGAGCAGAATGCCTATTTTCATTAACATAGTATTGTGATCTTGTTTCAGAATACTGAATTTTTTCTTTACTCTTATCCAGTATTTCTGATAGGTTTTTATCTCTTTCCAAAAAAATAACCTTTAGCTTAGTGTTATTTTCGGTGAGTTGAAAAGTAGCTCTGTTGTTTTCGTTGTCAGCAACAATAGTATATCCTTGTAGGAATTTCTGAATATCATCTGCTTTTAGTTTTTTTGAAAATGATAAGTCTTCATTAATTATCCCGAACTTTTTCAGTTCTTCGGTTGGTAAATTTTCATTTTGCATAATTGGTAGTTATTAATTGGTTTACTTTTATAAGGTCTTTTAAAAAATGAGTAGGATTGATGTTTTTTCCGAATTCTTTCACAGAAAAGTGCAAATGCGGTCCAGTTGAATTTCCAGAACTTCCGCTTTTAGCGATGATAGAACCAGCTTTTACAAACTCTCCGACACTATAATAAATTTCTGAAAGGTGGAGATAAGCGGTTTCAAAACGGTCAAAGTGTTTAATTTTGATATAATTTCCACCCCCATTATTGTCCCAACCTGTTTCAGTGACTTTCCCGTCCAGAACCGAATAGACATTTTCGTAATTCGCAATCAAGTCAATTCCATTATGAAATTTAGATGCTCCAAAAATCGGATGAGTCCTTATTCCATAAGGTGATGTGACAGAGATTTCACTATTTAATGGCATTACAATTTTTAAATAATTCATATCTCGTGCTTCATTTACCAAACTGTATTGAGACAATTGATTATTATTATTTTTAATTTGATCGAGCATTTTATTTTGAACAACTAGAATCAAGGAATCCTGTAATTTTTGCCTATTCCATTTTTTGTTGTGAGTTGATGATTTTTCTTTAAGTAATGTCTTCAGAGAATCCAATTCTTTTTTCAGGTCAGTTTTTTTGACCATGCTAAAAATCTCTTTCAACGACTTTTTATTTTTTATTGGCTTCTGATTGCCCGTTTCTTTTACTTGCTCTATTACTTTTAGATTATCAAATTTTTTTGGTAATGAATATGTCAGAGTATTAAATTGTCCCAAAACTGGAATATGAAAAGACAATATCAATACTGCTATAAAATATTTTTCTATTGTTTTCATTTATGTTGTTTTTATATTTTCATTGACTATAAGTTCCACCTCTTTATTAATTTTTCTAAAATTGGTCATCAGAACATCTTCTTTACGATTGTTTCCAGCTTTATCTATAAAAGAATAATAAATTGGCATCGGAACGTAGTTTTGTTCTTCTTGATTAATGGTTTTCATATCCAAATTGATTTTCCCGCTAATTGCAGATGTCTTGTATTCATCAGCATCGTTCTCTTCTCCTTGCGCAATCATTCCTACCATTTCTCCTGTTCTTAAAGCTGCTATTTTTCCCGCAGGAATCATGAAATCCATCTTTTCGTTGATGCTAGTTGTAGTTCCTTGTTGGGAAATAGATTGAGAAAAAGATTTTTGCTTGATTTTCCCAAATAGTTTTTCAAGCCATTCCAAAGTGTTTTTATCTCTTGCCGAACCAGAAAGTATATTCCCCACAATAGCTGAAATAGTATCAGCCACTTCTTTTTTATAGAACTGACGTAATTGCGGTATCTCCTGAAGTCCTAGCAGAACAGCAACCCTATTGCTTCTTGCAGTCGCAACTACATTATCAATTTTGTGGATGTATATTGTAGGAAACTCATCAGCGATAATTGCTCCAGGCTTATTATGTTTGGAATTGACTAAGCGTAACGTGCGATTTAAAATAGCAGAATATAATGCCGAATTAATGTCCTGCGTTCTCGGGTCTGAAGCTAGAATTAGTATAGACGGATTTTCTTTGTCTGTTATTTTCAATTCGACTTCATCTCCTGAAAACACCCAAAAACTTTCTTTAGTGGCCAATCGGGAAAGAAAGATTTTTAATGTTCCGACTTGTCCTTCTAGTTGGTCAAACGCTTTGTTATCATAAGCTGTTTTGAACGGTGAAAGTAATGAACCAATCTCTTCGTTGGTAAAAAGGGTATCAAAAATTTCTTTATAACTGCGATTCATAAAAGAAAGAATATGGGGTAAATCTGAATATTTCCCGTTTTCAAGTTTTGCAAAAAAATAAATGCAGGAAGAAAGAAAATTAATTGCTGATTGAGTAAAAAAAGCTTCAGAGCCACCTCCAGAACTAGAGCCCCCTTTTTGTAATGATGATACCATTGACTCTGCCATTTCTTGTGCTTCCGCCAAAGTTTGGATGTACTTTTTATGAAAAGGGTTTACTCTCTTTGATTTTTCTACTTCGTTTAGATTGATGACGTGAAAACTGTAATTGTACTTTGATTCTTTACTTTTTTTGAGTAAATAATGGTAATACGCAATCTTTGCTAAATCAGGAAATTTAAAATCATATATGCAAAGACAGAAACCTTTTGCAATCATTTGACGTATGGCAGGATTAATAACTCCAAAAGATTTTCCAGAACCTGGGGTTCCGATGACCATAGTTCCCCGAAAAGGATTCAGATTAATCCAACCTTTATTGCTTTTTCCTTTATATCTGAATAAATAAGGAATATTGATATTGGTTTCTGATTTTATCAGTTCTTGATTTTGGTCGAAAGATTCTTCTTCTACATTCCATCTGTCTTTACCGATTTTTTGCTGCATTAACTTTGAAATACTGTCTGCTCCCATCTGGAGAATCACCGCTCCAAAAAATGAAAGTGTCGCATAAATAATTTGGTACAGATTCAGGCCAGGAAAAATTTTTGGAAGTTTAATATTTCCTGCCTCATTTTGCCAAATCAAAGAAGAGAAAATCATTAGAAGCCCTAAAACCATTGGAATTACAATTTCTGTAGCAATATTTAAATCTTTCTTTTTCTTAGCTTTTGTTCCAACTGCTACCAATCCGATTAATACCAATGTTGCAAACTTAGCATTGACAGGTGGGTAAATAAAACTCAACTTTGAAAAGTTTTTCAATAAATTGGAGAGTACTGGAATATTGGCATAGAGATAAAAAAGCGATGCACAATCTAAGGCTACAACCGCATACACTACTTTTTGGAGAAATCCGTAAATTTTTATTTGATGTTGTTGCTCTTGCATTTTGCTTAAAGTTTAATGGTTGTGGGCGGGTAGTTTATAGTCTTGGATTTTGGGTATCAATTCAAAATGTATCGGCTTTAAGAATTTCTGAATAGTTTACCTTCATTTCTATAGTTCTTCCAGAAAGCTGTTCTTCGATTAATCTTATCATCATTACTTTCGAGTTTGGAAAAGTAAATTTTTTAAAGACATAGATATTTCTGAAATTCTTTTTGAAATGCTTTTGGGGATTCAGTTGAAAAATGGGAATCATTTCAATACTCTGACTGTTGGTGGCTTTGTATATTTTTTTGTCTTCTATGGAAAATTTTAGATCTTCAATATCATAACTCAGATTTGAATTATTTTTAAAAGTCATATCTAAAAATATATAGTCACTGAGAACATACACATTATTAAGTTGAACATTGAGTTTAAGATTTTTCTCCTCCCTGATAGGATTATTTTCGGATTTCTTCTGAATAATATCCATAGCAAACTTTCTTAGCTCAAGATTGGAAAAAACCATTTTATCTAACTCAATAGGTTGCATATCCTCTGGTTGGACATGAATATTAGTAACTGAATTCAAGTTTTCTGAATTTAGGTAAATCGCTTTGTATTGAGCAATAAACGATTGTCCGACAACTGTGATAATTCCAATTTTTTGTCCGCTCGTAAAAATTGAGTGCTTTTTTATTTTTTCTATTTGATTAGTTTCAGGACTATCAGTAACTTTAATTCTAGCAATATTAGTAGTTGGCAAATCTCCCGTTAAATATATTGTCGACAAATCCACATATTGGATAGGTTCGGGTGAAATAATATGCAGGTTGATGCCTTCGGTTATCACTATTTCGGGTAAATCAGAAATGATTTGTTCTTTAGTGGCAGTTTGGGCTGTTAAAATGTTTGCTATGAATGCAAATAAAATGTAAACTATATTTTTCATTTTTATTTATTTTGTTGGTTTTGAGAATCTTTTAATTGTTTTTCATCAATCAGAAACACATAAGAATTGTACTTCAACTTGGCTTTGTTGGTTTTAATCAGATTAGCAATAGATTTGGATGTGGATGTAAATAATTTAGAACCAAGACTGGTAAAAAAACCTTGTCCTCCCATATCCATTTGAGTTCCTTGAATCGAATTGCTTCCCATTTCCCGAATCATATCCCTAAAGACACTTTGAGGAACATATAATCCTTTCATTCCGTCCAAATCGTAAATAGATAAGTTAACAGGGAAAATTTCTCCTTTAGTAAATACAGATACAATCGTGATTTCCACTCTTTGCATTGAAAATCCAGAAATTTGACCAAATAAAATGGAACCTTTACTTATTTTACTGTTGCTTACGAAGATGTCTTCCAACAATCTAAATCTTATTCTGCTACCTAAAAGCCCTTTGTGATTTTCATCAATAACCGCTTTGATAAAACTATTTTCTTTTACTTTATAAATAGCATTGAAACCGTTGTTAATTCCGAGTTTACTGACATTGAAAGTGGAGTTAAGAAACTCCTGCATTTTTTCTTTACTAGCTTTGAGTTTCTGCTCAGTTGCTAGTTTGCTTTGATAATCTGGGTCTCGTGCTTTTTCTAAAGAATCCATCACAAGCATTTGCTGTTTCAGATATTTTACTGGATCTTGATTTTCACTTTTGGATACAGGCTTTGAACTTTCTGATTCATATGCGTTTTCTTGTTTTCCATAAGATTTATCATTCAGCATTCTAATAATTTCAGAGGACCTTTTGAAGTCTTTATCTTCTCTTTGAGATAAATTAGGGTTATAGTAAAAAGATGGATTTCTTTTTTCACGATATAGATTTTGTCTTGTTGTTACTGTTTTTAAAGAATCAATTTTTCTTTTTTGGTCTAATGACAATTGGTCATCATAATTGTATAAGCTATCTTCTTCTTTATCCAGCCCACCAAGCATTGTCCTATTGTCTTCTTTTTTGAAAAAAGCATCATATGCATCGTTTTTAGTCATAATAGAATCTTGCGTATCGCCGAGTGAAAGAGACAATTCTCTAGGTTGATCTTTTTCCGCTGTGTCTTGTTTTGTAAACTGTACTCCCACATATAAAAATAGCAAGAGAAACGGCAATGCTAAAAGTGGCAGAACGTATTTCTTCTGTTTGAAGTCAATTTTTTTAATGTTCATTTTTTAGTTTTTGATATTGGTTAAACAGAAATTCGATTCTTAAACTATCTTCTTTTCGTAATCCTTTATTGTCGCTTTTCACTTTTAGTAATTTAAATTCATTCACTATTTTCTCTATATTTTTTTCATTCTTTGCGCTAGTATTTTGAATTATTTTACTTTTGGAATACAGAATGGGTGGCTTAATTTTAAATGTGTTATCGGAAGGAAAAAAGATGTCATGAATAAGAGAACCAATAAAGGACACGGATAAAAATATCATCGAATAGATGAAAAATTTCTTAGGATTTTGAGATGCCCAATTCAGCCATTTTTGTCCAGTTTGTTTTACTAGAGTATTCATTTTAGTAAGAGTTTTTAGTTTGATTGGTTAGTTCTTCATTATTAATGATTCTCCAATTCTTAAGAATCACACCGTGAGGATTGTTAGGGCTTCGGATAATGTCTTCAAAATAACCTTCTGTGTTGATCTTTCTTGTAATGATAGAAGATTTTCTAGTAATCATCTGCTTTCCAAAAAAAGAGAATTTTTTTTGCTCCAAATTGATTGAAATGGAATCTGCAAGAATACTGACCATTGCACTAGAAGCAATAATCTGATTGTAGAAGCCTTTTTCTTTTAGATTGGTATATTCTTTTTTTCCACTGTCATCTATGAGGTACAATGACTTTTGAATATTGTCCTTAATATAAGCATCATCTGGAGGGAGCGTAAAAAACAATCGATGAAAAAGTTCTATTTGTGCTTTGTATTCCACAGGACGATTCAATAGAACATCGGTTTGCTTTGCCAATATAGGAACGCCATTATCTAAAATATAAATGGATTTTCTAGAATCCTCAATCATTCTGTACGCAAAGAAAAAACCTGCGATAACGATGAAAGCAGCAAAAGCAATAGTTGAAATAGAAACTATCTTGTTAATTTTAATTCTTTGTTCTATGTTTTTGATAAGCATTTTTATTGTAGTTATTTGTTGATCGTAATTCGTAATTGATATTTGGTAGTTGAACAGTAAAGGGTATTTACTTTCCATTTTTCATAGCTTCCTGAACTCTTCCAGATGCAGAACCTGCTGCAACAGATTTTGTAGCTGTAGCGACTGTAGAAGCCCCTCCTGTTTTTGCGGTTAATACTGCTGTTTTAGCACTGCTTGTTATTTTTCCTACAGCACTTTTCATTTTTGTCATTGCTCCAGCTCCTCCTGCCGTTACAATAGTATCAGCAATGGTAGGTGTCATGAGAACTCCAATTCCTGTAACGATATAGGCGACACAGGTAAAGAGTCCGTTATAAATCATACCAGAGTTTGAAATATACACCATCAAAGCATCTAAATTTGTTATAGTTCCGTTGGATAAAAGCGTGTCATAACGTTCTATTTCCATCGTATAACCAGAGGCGATAAGTTGCTGACCTATGTTGATAATTGTATATGCAACAAAAGTGTAGAGATTGATATTGATAAATTTGGATACCCAGTTGAACAAAGAATTTTCAAATCCTGGAACTAATGCCATTCCAACAGCAATAGGTCCTAAAATAATAAGGATGTAGGCCCATATTTTTTGAATAAAGAAAATGAGATACACGCAAATTCTCAAGATTGAAAGACAGACAAATTCAATGACTTCAGCGACTAATTTTTGCATTTGAAACTCCATTCTGATTTGCCATTCTTTGATGGGTTGAATAAGTTTATCCAATCCTTCGCTTACATCAAACCAAGAATCGTCTGCATCTTGGCTTGTATTATTGATAACTTCCTGCTTTGCATCTTCTTCAGCATTGAGTTTGATGACAGCATCTAAAAGTTGTTGCTGCTTTTTGAATCTTTGCACTCTTAAATCATTAACCTCAGATTCTATATCACTGAAGATTGCTATTCCAGGTTGAGCAATGGCTTCAAAAGGAGCCTGAATCAAATTGACAAATCCTGACCAATATACTAGCGTAAATCCAATCAAAATAGGTTTCAACATTGGGGTGATTTCCCACTCTTTATCTCCCGCTGCCATTTGCCAGCCCATATATCCGAGATACATCAATGCTCCTAATCCTCCAATGGCTTTTCCAACCAAAGCAGAACCTTGTGCGCTATCCTGTACACTGTTGTCCAATTTGGTAAAGACTTCCATAAACCATTTTTCAAAAGCGCCATCGCCTTTCAAAAACTGGAGCAGGTTGCTGTAATCACCGTCTGTTTGGGAAAATCCCATAATTGGCAACACTATTGCCAAAAGGCAAAATAATAAGGTTCTTTTTCTCATCTTTAATATCGGTGTTTGTATTGTTGCATAACATTCTGAACAATTTGTTGATCTGTTTGTGGAGTAAATCCATGAGGTATAGAGGTGGATAAATGGTTTTTCAGAATATTTTTATAATCTAAAAGAAGTGTTGTCCTGTCATTGTATTTCCTCAATTCCTGAACAAATGCTCTCCATCGGACTAATGTCTCGTGATACATGATAAACCTTTTTCCTCTTGGCATATCCATACTTCTAGACATAGCATATTTTTCTTTGATGACATCTAGTTCTTCTTGCAATCTATTTAATGTACCTGTTGTATTGAGCGTTTCATATGTTTTCAGGTCTTTCAGCTTCCATTCAATAAAATTCTTAGGATTATCTGGAAATTCGGTAATGGGTTTTAGCATTTTTTTATAATACAATAACCACAACGGATCGGCATCAACTGTGGCTGAAGTCCAATGGGCAAAATCCTGAACGCTTCTTTTATAAATGGTATCGGATGTCGCTTTGATTTTCTTCGCTTCCTCTTCCTGAAATTGGAGTTGTGCAAGTCTTAAGTTCTGTTCTCCAGTTGGCTTTAATGGTCGGATATCTTCACCATTTTTGTAATCTTTATTAATGCTCGGCGCCCACATTCCCCAAACAGTGGCGTAAGCAAAATTGGTTTGGATGCCTAAAAAATATTTTGGATAAGGTCGCCAATCCCCCCAGCTTTCAAAAGTCATTCTTTTGTGTTGGGCTACTATTGAAGGGTCGTTCAATCTCTTTATACCTTGTGCAAAAGCTGAAGCCTCAATAAATATTAAGAGGACAAATGTTCCTTTTTTGAATAATTGTTCCATAGTTTTAATTAAAGAGATATTGGTATTTGGTGATAATATCGCCGACAATTGCTTTGTCTATGTTCATGTAATTTCTAATTACAGGTACTTGATACAGATAAGGGATTTTCTTAGCATTTTCTAATCGTAAAATGATGTAGAGGATATTTCCATTGATGTTTCTTACTCGCGTAAAGACCTTTTCAATGAGCATTTCTCTATCACTTGCATCCATCAAAAAATCCTTATTTTCATTCAGAATATCCTGTGAAATTTCCTGTTTAAGTTTCATCGTTTGAATTCCGATTTCGGTATAATATTTTGACACCAAGACAGCATATTCAGGATGTTGAGCAGATAACTTCAACATTCTATTGGAGTTGGTTATAATCTTACCTAAATATTGATACAGATAAATTAATCTTTTACTCTGCGTAAATGCTAAATTGACATTTTTCAGCTGTAGATAGATGTATTCTTGTATCGCAATTACTTGTGCAGTCTTATTTTTAATATCATCATAAAGCTGTTTTTGCTTTTCGTAGGAATCTAGAAATGTTTTTTCACTAGCCAATCTTACATAGTGATCTTTTGTCATTTGCGCAAAAAGCTTTTCATTGAATACAATCTGCTGGCTTTTTATTAAAATTCCATAGAATATCAATAATCCAAGAGTTATTATTTTCTTCATTTCTAAAAGGTTTTAATATTTTTCATTATGCTTTCTACCAATTGTTTATCTCTGTTCATAAAATATTGGAAAGCTCTTTTATCACGCAATACTTTAGCTTTAATATCTCTTATCTTCAAAAGTATATGAGTAGAATTTCTACTAAGTGTTTTGACTTCTCCGAAGGCGTAATCCAATAAAATTTTTCGCTCTGATTTTTCCATTTGATTGATGGCACCATAAGAAATCACAATCCCCATTATCAGCCGTGTTACCATCTGCAAATCATCTACAAACTGTATTTGAGACGGCAATACCGTTATTATGGAATAAGGTGCTGTATTTATTTCCTGAATAATAGCCGTTTGATTATTGATGATTTTTGCAATTTCTCTATTCATAGCTATACCTGTAGGAATTGCCTGAATAGCAAAAGAAACAATCCTTAGTCTGTCCTGAACTTTTGTGACTTTAACTTTAAAGTTGTTCCATTGGGTTTTATTGGCGGTTTCTATGGTAGCATTCAGTGTTTGCTCCTGTCTCATTATTTTTTGCCTTTCATTTTCTTTCATCGTGGCATTAATTTCAATGTTCATCATTGGAAATGATACATTTTCCTTTTCCCAAGCTGGTGTAGAACCGCCACTAGAAGAAGTTATGACAAGATATATTGTAGAAATTAACAGGATTTGAAAAATCTTTTTCATCATTTGATTTTTAAAAATTTCGCTTATATCTGTTCATTATGTTTTCCACAATACCTTTATCGGTATTGATGTATTCTGCAAAAGGATTTATAGAATTCCAAAAGCCTAATCGGTTGACTTTTTCTAGTCTTAACTTAATTACCAAAAGCCACAACTTCAGGTTTTTTACATTTCCAGAAATATTATGCAAGATTTTGTAACGATCTCCTGCAGTTGCAAGATTCAGCTCACCTGAAGACAGAATATCAGAAACGTCGGTTACTATTTTCAAGCTTTGTTCGTAGGTTTTCTGTGAAGCCTTTGCTCCGAATATTGCGTATTGCGGATGCTGTGAGGCCAACTGTACGACTTCTGAAGAATAGTTATAGCATTTGTTGAGTTCAGAATAAATCTCTTTTACCTGAATTCCGTTTTGTAATGTTCCAGATACTTCTTTTAATCCTTTCAGTATTTTGTTCTGAATATCATTTGCAACTATCATCTGTGTTCCTACCCATGCTTGAGCATCTTTCAGTTTCGTAGTTTCCTCAATAACTTCATTCTGTTTGGCTTTTAAATTTTCTGAATACAAAATCATTGCAGCTGTAACAGTCGGATCAATGTAAGTGTTTTGAGCAAAGCTCCCTATTCCCGAAAGTGGAAAAAGTAGCATTACTATTTTGAGACTAAACTTTTTCATATAACTCTTGTTTTTGGTTAATTAATTCTGAAAAACTGATGTTTTTGTCTTCCAATTTCTGAGAAATGATTTTGAACACATTGTGTTCTTTATTTTGGTTTTTCATTTTCCAGTAGTAAGAAATTACTTTTTCATCCAAAGGATTTTGGTAGTGATTGACCAGTGAAACCAAATTTTCAAGGCTATCTCCAAAGGTTTTTAAATCGTCAACAATCTTGCGCAAGGCTTCATCATAGTTTCCGTATTTCTGTACATAGTATTCGACAGCTGACTTTTCAGGTTTTTCAGTCGTGTAGGTTAAATATTGCTCTAATGAAACTTCATTTCCATAGACCTCTCCTTTGAAACCTCTTTTCAGATAAAATTCTTTGAATCGGCTTCTCCCCAATTTGTTGTTGAGACTATTGATGGTGAAAATCTTGTTTTGCTCCACTATATTTAAAGAAAGTAAAGCTGCTATGCGATCAAAATTGTCCTTAAACTTGGTTTGATCCAACAGAATGAATGTATCAGAATTGTTGATGATGGAATCTTTTACTACAGCATTTCCAATAATATCATCCAGTTCCTGTGTGACTACTACCGCTTCTCCCCAAAATTTTCTTACTGTTTTATAGAGATAAAGAATATACCCTCCCATGAGTTTGCTCGCGATGGCTTTCCATGCTTCTTCAATGATTAAAGCTTTTCTGCGGTCTTTCCTTAACCGCATTTTCTGAATAAATGTGTCCATAATAATCAGTGTTACAATCGGGAAAAGCTTTGGATTGTCTTTTACGTTATCAATCTCAAAAACAATGAATGATTCGTCAAACAGTGTATTGTCGGTAGATTCATTCAGGGTTGTTCCATATCTTCCACCTTTATAAAAATCCTTCAGAACAAATAAAAAGGTACGAAGATTAAACTCTTTTTCTGAGATTGAGTGCTTTTTATTCTTCAGATAAAGAGGCAAGAATTTATCACAGTAATCATAAAAGCCATTAAAAGAAAGTTCTTTTGTTTCCAGTTTTTCTTCCAGCTCTTTAATTTTTTTAATGATGGCTTTTCTCAATGATTCGTTCCATTCCTCCGTTGTTTTTGGTTGCCTGATAATTTCATTGGATTTGATGATAATCAACTGCGATTCGTTATAAATTTTACGCTTTTCTTCGTCATTTAAGATTTCATATGCTTCATAGACTTTATAAAACTTTTCACTGTCATAATCGGGATTATTCAGGTTTTTATCGGGGTGATATTCAATAGCCAATTTTCTGAATGCTTCCTTAATTTCATCAGATTTAGCATCGAATGCAATTCCCAGAATATCATAATAAGTACGTTGTTTGTTGCATTCATTTTCATATTCTGTTAATAGCTCTTCTTCGTGAATATTGTATTTATTCAAATAGAGAATCAATTCTTCAGACGATTTATTTTCATACCACTCAGTTCCTGAATTAAAATATTGGTGATAATAAGACATCAATACATTATCCAAAATCGATTTTTGTGTAGATGATATGGTAGCATCTGCTCCTTGCCAAATCAGGAATATTAAATTGGTTAAAAACTCAATTTTTTCGATATTAAATTCTTCTTTGTTCATCAAAAAAGGATTCATTGTAATGGGTTTCTCTTCGGTATATTGAATGTATCTTCCACCTTTATATTTACAGGTTCCTGAATAAGAATCTCCAGTATCTACAATCACTACATCATAATTGTAGGTGAGATATTGTTCAATAATGTTATTCATCAAAAATGACTTACCCGAACCTGAAGGCCCTAAAACAAACTTATTCCTGTTATTGATTCTCCCTGTTTTCATTGGTAAATCAGAAGGGTCAACTTTTATTGGAACGCCTTGTCTATCGGTAAATCGCAAATAGAAGTTTGATTCTTCGTTCACGGGATAACTTTCTTTTAAAAAAAAACACAAGGCCGCTTCACTTGTCGTCATAAATAAATCATATTCCCTCAATTCTGTAGCATTACCTGGAATGGCAGCCCGAAAGAGTTCTAATTGATTATAGGCGTTTTTGGAAACAATGATTCCTTTGGTAAATAGCTTATTTTCAATCATGGACTGTGTTCCTTCCAATTCTTCCAAACTGTTTGCTGAAAATAGTAGGGAAAAATGGGCATTTACCACAAGCTGACCATCAATTGCGATGTTATGAAGCAAAGTCTGAATTTCTTCTGCAATAATGGTATTCGATGGAGAATTATTGGCTGCTCCCTCGTGCTTTTTTTTCTTCTTGTCAAGTTCTCTTTGTTGCTGCGCTTGATTAGGAATGGTTATAATTTGATTATAGACAAGGGTTTCATAATCTTCCAGTTCGTTGATGAAGGTAAAATTATCAACTGCCGTTTCTGCTGCCGCACCGTTTCCTCCCAATAATGAATAAGGCTCAATTTCCGATGGCAAATCGATGTTTTCGACATCTACATAAGATATATTTTTGACGAAACGATTTCCGATTTGTAAATATTCGTTGGTACTTTTAATGTTATCAAAAATGGGTAGATCTGAAAACTGCATCGACAAAACACCCGAAATATAATATTCAAAATCTTTTTCAAACAAAAACTGTGGTTCACAATCATTCTGCTTTAGAAGCATAAACACTTTTTGACATTTATCTCTTAGCTCTTTGTAGCTTTTTTCGGAAAAAGCCGATGTCCGGCTTCCTTTTTTCTTAACTTGATCTTGAATAATATCCGTAAATAGCAATACCGTTTCAATAGTCTTATAAAGCCGTCCGTCAAAATGTTCTGAATATTTTTGTTGTAGAAATAGATTAGATGGTTCAGCTGTATATTTCTTTTTTGAAAAAATATCGAGTTTTTGAACGATTCTGCCTTCTCCAATAATGGACACCACCTGATTCAAAATCGTATGAAAATTGAGATAGTTATCTGGATCAGCAGAATATTGCTCAACAACATTTTTTATCTTAATCCCAATAATTGGATTTCCATACTGTCCAAAAAGAACATCAAAATCCCAATTATGATCTTTTCCATAATCATAGCCGATAAACGGAATATCAAATACTTGTTTTTTAGTTATAGCCATTTTTTGAAAATTTTTTGTTTTTAATCCTATTGGGAAAAATGAATATCTGATTGAAATGTTTGGTTTTGTTGTATAAACCATACTTATCTTGTCTTCTAAAGATGAAATAAACTCCTCCAGCTGTTAATACAAGTCCTAAGAGTGAACCGAATAGTCCGAACTTTGAAAGTATCAATGCAGCAATCACCCCACATCCAATAACACCAACCGCATAAAAGATGTACTTGCCTTTTAATCCGAAGAATACAAGGGGTTTTTTAAGCCCCTTGTAAAGATAAAATCCCATTTTAGGCAAAGAATGCAGTTACGAATTCTGGAACGACAATTAGGAAAATCATTGCTCCTCCATAACCGAGAATCTCTTTGTTAACATCCTGGTCACCATTCGTCCATTTATTGTACACTCTAAGACCTCCGATGAAACCAACCAATCCTCCAACTGCTTTTAAAATCAGTTTGATGGGATCCCAATAGTCTTTAATATCATCAGCTGCATTAGAAATTGCAGTTGCACCCCCTTGCGCTAAAGCTGGAGTAAAAGCTAAAAGTAAAATGAAAGCAGTAAACACTTTTTTCATCATTTGGCGTTTTTTTAATTTTTGATTCATAATAGATAAGGTTTTAAGGGTTAAAATTGTATTGGCTTTTTAAGAATAGGGCAAACAATACCCGGCAACGCAATTTTAACACGTTGTTTATTAATTGTTTAAATGTTTAAAGCAATGGTTACATTATGGATTGATAAATCTTATATCCACCATTATTGGAAATCATCTGAACACTAGTCTCTGCAAGATTTAGTAGTTGATACCATTTGTTTTTGCTTGATTTTTGAATAAATGAAGCTGATTCATCGTAACGCTGATTTTGATCATTATGTAGAGTAACAGCTTCAATATTTGTACTTTTTACCAATTTTTCATCGTCAGCAATGCTATCGATGTCCTGTTCGGATTCAAATCTTCTTCTTAACTCTTCTAAATCTGGTTTCTCTTCAAAGGTATTTAGAGTTTGAGTTACTGAAATTTCATTTTTAAAAAAAGACTTTGGAGTGAGAATATTATCAACATCATCAATGCCAATTGGAGTTGGTGAATGGTTTTCTGATTGTGCAAAATCAGCGAGTGAAAATTCTTCTATTGAGTCGATCTCAATACTTTTCTCTTTTTTCAAAAAAATGTCGTAAACAATATTTCCAGCATAATACAGAAAATAAGCTACAAAAAGGATGATTGAATATTTTAACATTTGTGTTTTTATTTAAAGTGTTATTTTTAAAATGCTGTTTATATGGTCAATAATTTCGATAAAAGGCTTTTTAACTGCGTATTTTTGTTCATAGGTTAATTTTCTAGTGTCTATAGTTTGAAGGCAATTTCTTTTAAAAACTGGACTTTCAATGAGTATCCCGTATTTTGAAATTTCTTCGTCCATCTCTTTTTGATTGAGGTATTTGTAGCCTTTGTCATATTTGGAACGAATAAAGATTCTCTCTGCTTCACTTTCTAGTAAACCCAATAAATTTTTGAAAACCAAAGTCGATTTTACAGATACATCTGAATATTCAAAAGGAATGATTATAAAATCACTATAAATGAGCAAATCACTGTATTTCTGGTCGAGTGTTCCTGCCAAATCAAAAAGGTTGATTTCTTCACTTTCTTTTAGATTAATAAGGGTTTCAAAATCGGAAAAAGGTTGCTCTTCGTCTTCGCCAATGGTTTCTACCTCATACAATTTTGGAAGGTCTAACTGTTCATCTTCTTTCCATTTGTAAAAAAAGGATTTTTGATAATCAAAGTCATACACCTTGATTTTCCTTTCAGATAAAGCAGAAATATAATTAGCAAATGCGATGGCTAGTGTGGTTTTTCCTGTTCCTCCTTTTTGTGTGGCAAATGTGATAATCATAATTTCTTTCTTTTTCTTCTCTTTTTGTGTTCATCTCCATCAAGGTCTTTTGATGTCCCTGAATTTTTAGCCCATTCAAACAGCATTTCATCTACAGCATGTGATAATTCTTTTGTCTCATTACTTCCAGATAGGTTTACAATTCTAGTCTCATTGGCTTGATTTGGATTTAAAAATTTTTGATATTCTTTTTCTCCAATTAATGATTGAAGCTCTCCCACGTAATGAAGTTTGGTGTGGACTGCGTAATAGCTTCCTTCTTCTAATGTTATGATTTTAACTTTATCGTTACTTTGCGTTTTAAGATAGTTTCCAACATCATTTTTCACCAAATTAAATACCTCTTTATTCTTTCTTTTCTTGTTCTCAAAAAGCATAAATACATTGGGAATATTTTCTGGATACCGGTATTTCAAGTATTCTATTAAAACCTGTTTTGATGCTTTATCCAAAATGTTGTAATCTTTTAAGCTTTCAAATAATTTTTTGTTAATGACCTCAGAAGTGAATTCAAACAAATCATTCATTTTTAGAATTTCACTTCCTTTATAAATCGTTCTCGTTTTATTGTCAATTAAGGTATAACCAAAAGGGGCAAGTTCATCTTTATGATGAAACACCACATCTATTCCGAATACGTCTCTAAGCTTTTTCTGAAGTTCACTTTCATATTCAATCTTAGGCTTCCATTCCTCTTTTTGTTTTTCTTCCGGAAGCTTTCCCTCCCTTTCACGAAGATCTTCCACTTTAAAAACCTTATTGGAATACAACTCTTTATATTTATTCAATATCGCCTTGATTTGCTTAGCTCTAGTGTCGTTGTTTATAGAGTTCCTAAAAATGAGTTGATTCCCAATAATCGTTTTCTCTCTCACTCCATTTTTCAAAACATCCAAAGCATTTTCATCTTTTTTGTTTTTTATCAACTTAAATCTGTTTCTTTCGAACAGGAGTTCCAGTTGCTTCAAAGAACTTATATTGTAATTCAAAATGTCGTTGATGATTTCTTCATTGCTTTTACCATAAATCCTTTCTTTTACATTTATCAATGCCTTTTGTGCTTTTAGTTTTTCAAAACTATCGTTGAGCTTTTTTCCATTCGATTTATCAACTCTTGTAGAAATTATATGAACATGATTATTTTCAGTATCATTATGAAAAACTACTATGAACGGTTGACTTCCGTAACCCAATTCTTGCATAAAATCTTCCGCAACTTTTGCCAATTCTTTTTTGCTGTGCTGTTGAAATTTTGTAGAAATCACAGCGTGAAATTGAGGCTTCTTCACTTTTTCGTTCCTTGAAATAGATTTGAAATAATTTCTAACTTCCTCTTGACTGCTGTTTTCATTTATGAAAGAAGGAAAATTTTTCATCAGCATTAATTCACCAGTTCCTTTCTCAACTTTTTTATCATTATACTTTACTCCGTGAAAATTTGAACTCGCTGAACTTAAAATCTTAACAATCATTAGCAATTAAGGAGTAGATTTTTGTAAAAATTTCGTTTTGTTTTTCTTTCAATTTAACAATGGTTTTCATTTGATCTTGGAAATAATTTAATTCCTTAGTGCTGATAAATTTTTGAGCATTTACAATTCTGGCAATCTGATTAATGTTAGTTTCAATTTTTATGAAGATGTTATCTTGTTTTTCAATGAATGCTAAAATTGTTCTCCGCTCGTCTTCAAAAATTCTATTTTCAACTGAAGCTGTAATTAAGTTGGTTAAGGTGATATTCTTTTTTTTGCAAATCTTTTTCCAGTGGTCTTTTTGGTTTTTTTGAATTCTAATAATGATGAGTTGTTCTTTTCCCATATTATTGTGATTTTAAAATCAGTTAATTACGTTAAGATAATTAATAGGATAGATAAACGTCCCTTTGATACTTCCAGTAAATTTTTCAACTTGGTTTTTCCAAAAAAATAGGTTAAAAGAACTTAAACTTAGGGGGATTACTCCAAACTCAATATTATTTGAATTGATAATTGATTGTCCTGACACATTAATATTTCCAAAAGAACTGTTGCTAGCATCGGTCATAAATCCTAAATCGAGAAGCGGCTTTTGAATATTGAGCAATGTATAATTAGAGTTTGAAGGAACAAATGGATTGCTACATTTAACATTTATATCAAGGAAACCAACGGTTCCAATTCTTCTTACATCAATTTGACCTGACAATCCTAAACCAGCAGTTCCCAATCTGTAAATTCTGTATGAATAAGTATGTTGACGGGGGTTACTTGGAAAAGGCAGTGATGAGTTCCAATTGGCCTGAGTGGTAATAGAATTGGCAGGTAAGGTTTCGTCTAATACAATAAGTGCATCATAATAGTGGGGTTCTTTTAGAAATTGAACCCAATGATTACCATTAAAAAAATAAAAACCGGCTTCAACAACATGCATAACTTGACCTGTTAAATTTGTTGCAGGCGAAGAGACAAAAACCACTGCTCCTGTTTTGGCATTGGTATAAGTTTTTTTAGAGAGTTGGTCTCCTGTTATTTTTGGTAAAAGAAGACCATCATAATGATTGATATCGTTTGGTTTTCCCACAATCTCTAAAGTAGTCTCGGGAGTTTCTGTATTAATGCCGACTTGAGCATGTAATATAATGGCAAAGAATAAAAAGAAACTATAAATAATTTTTCGCATCTGAAATTTGTTTGTGATTTCTGTTGCAAAATTGAAACTTAGAATCTTTGAAAACAATAGTATTTAAAGGGGATGGGCTAAATAAGAACAATTTAGATTAATATGGATTTTCTAAAGTTTAAAAAAGAAGAATTTGGATGAGTTTCGATTCTTGACCCAACTTTGTAAAAAAAACAAGTTCCGCTGTTTTTTCTCCTTTTTGCAAAAAGGCAAGATAGTCTTTGGATATAAAAATTAAAAAGTTTGTATATACAAAGACACATCTTGCCGTTACTTTGTGATAATTAAATAAAAATATTTTACTGTTCTAAAAATATTTAAACACTATTATTTAAATTACTAATAATCAATATTTTAAATTTTATTTAAATAATCTTTGCTGTTTAAAGAAAAAAGAACAGATTGTAGATAAGGAAAAATAGGCTTACCTGAATTCATTTTACTCAAGTTGTAGCTAAGCTGTATCTTTTTTACTCACCTTTCACGGATAGGATGTATCAAATAAACACAGGTCTGGAGAAAACCTGAGTAATTTTTATGCAAGTTTAGGAGCAGAATGTGTCTTTTTTACGCTGTGTCAATTTTTATGAAGTCCCAAAAACATTTATACACAGATATATGTAGAAAATGTGTAGAAGTTACGCAGGTTCTTGTTTTACTTATATAAATTTTGTAAAAGTTTAGAAATAGAATGTGTATTTATTACACCAGTGTAATTAACCATTATTTTCATTAATTTTCTACGAAACTAACTTATATTCATCTGTTTTTTTGGATGTTCTATTTCTAATCGAATATTTTTTTAAATACTTAAATAAAAAAAATATTGAAATTTATTTTTATTTAAACCTAAATTTTGAATAACAAAAACTTACACTATCTATCACACCAATGTGAAACTCAGTTATTCTTTGGGTATAGAAAAACAGATTTTCCCTAAAGAATTTTCAGATAGAATACCAGCTACTTGGAAGAATTAAAATGCTAATGAATATTTTGGCTATGAATACGAAGAACTTGCTGCCAAACCTATTGATGATTTTTAAATAGTGTTTGATGCAAGAGCTAAGAAAATGAAACAGCTATTCTTCACTTTTCTGAAATTATACCTTTCAATTATTACCGTTATTGGAAAAAAATTCAAGAAATTCCAAAAAACCAATCGAAAAAAATATTTACAATATTGACAGATTAGCAGAAAAGAAATTGGGACAATGAAAAACTAATGATAGATAAATAATAATAAATTGGGCATCTGCTTCTGTTTGGGGATATGAGGGTGAAAAACGAAATGATATCAATGGCAAGAACGAGACTTGGTATCACAATTGTAAAATTGTTCATTTAGGAGACAGCAGAAAGAAATATAGACCTAAAAAAATTTCTGTAAGAGCTGATGCACCCAATATAATTTGGCAAATGGATGTAAATGTTTACAAAGCTTTAGAAAACACCAAATACTAAATCTATACAGTTTTAGATAATTTTTCTAGAAAAATATTAGTTTATGATTAAGCTAAAGAATTAAATTATTCTATAAGACTAAAAAGCCTAAAAAGAACCATAGAACAAGAATTTAAAGTAGATTTAAAATCTCATTAAAAAATAACTTAAATAGATATAATAGTAGATGGATGAAGTGAAAATACTAAACAAAACCGTAGAAGATTTTATAAAAAATAAGGTAGATATTACTAATCTAGTAGTCTTGTAAGATGTGGTATTTTCTAATTGTATGTTAGAAAGTAGTTTTAGAATGATGTAAACGTTTTACTTAAAACTTGGAATCCCAAAAGAAGACTATGCAATAGAACTAAAATTTTCTATAGAAGATATAAATTACCGAAGACCTCATTATGTATATTTGATTTACAAACCATAAGAAATACACCAATACCCATAACTAAAAGAGATGAAAACATTTTTACAGAAAACAAACCGAGAAAGAATATTAAAAAAAATTATTTTTGTGAAAAAAAATTGCTCTTAATAGAAGATAGTCAATAGATTTTTAAAAAATTTGGAAGTCTGTTAAAAAAAAACTTAAGATCATCTTTTAAATAAAATTAAGACACTTACCTTAATTTTTTTAAATTTTGAGTAGATAAAGTAAAAAACAACACTATACTAAATTTCGTACAGCGTTGTTTAGATTTTCTTGTCTTTACAAATGCATACAAAACAATAATTCACCTTATAAAATGTCATTTTAAAAATCGAAGAATAAAATTTAAGATTACTAGACGTAGCATCTTGAACATAATTGCAATTCCTTCATCTCATAAAAGTCTATTTTTAATCTGAAATAATTCCTAATCAAATGCATTTGAGAGAATTGATTGTCTTATCAGATCTTGCTTTTACTGTTGCAATCTGTTGCTCTGAATTCTCAAAGATTATCATATTTTTATATTTCAGAAATTTCTTTCTCTATTAGTTTGTATTTGTCTTTTACTTCTTCTCCTGAATAATAGTCCAACAAGTCTTTTTTGGTTAGTGTTCCGTCTACTAAAAACTTTCTAAGATATTGTTGATTGAATTCCATCAAAAGAATGGATTTTTCTAATTGTTTTAGAATGGCTTTGTTATTATCAATATTGTTCTGAACTAAGTTTCTTATTGTTGTGATTTCATTAATATCTTTAATGATACGATTTACAAGCATTGCTAATAAGTCTTTATCTATTTCAAGTTCTTTAGCGTTTAACGCGATATCTCTAGCGAGTAAATAGGCAATTGCCAAATTTGAATAATCTCCTTTCTGGGAATTTATTATAGCAACTAAACCAACACCAGGGATATAACCTACATTATCAAATTCTTTAATAACAGAGTTGTCTACCAAAGAAATATCAAATACAATAAGACTTACTTTTGCATCACGGTTTGCCTGTGCTTCAATTAACTGACTCCAGGCTGTATCTGTTTTTCGTGTAAATACCTCCTTAGTTTCAATATCTCCAAGCCTTATACTTTTATCAAATTTACATTCAATTGCAATTTTCAAATTTGGATTACCGTCTATTTCGCAAATGATATCACCCGTTTTATTTTTAGGTATATTTCCTGCTACATTGCCTGTTAAGAATGCTTTATCTTTTAATCTTTTTTCTTGAAAATAATTATTTAGAAACTCCGCTATTTCATCTTCAGCTAAAATGCCTTTGATTGTTGATTTATAAAAAAGTTCTTTTTTCATTTCAAAAATCATTTTCAGGCTTTCCAGTTCTGTTCCCAATTCATTATTGGTCTTTGAAAGAAATGCTGAGATACGATCTTCCATTAATGCCAAAACTCCGATGTAAATAGCTCGGAGTAATTTGTCATCTCTTCCAGATGCTGGTAGGTTATCGAAATAGTTGAAAACAATTTGGTTTTCTATTTCGAATTCTTTGATTTCAACTCTTTTTAGCTGCTGATCTAAGTTTAGCATTATTATTCTATTCTTTCGTAAGGATAAACATTTTTGAAATTCCTATTTAGGTAAGAACCGTGGGAAGGAGCTTCCATTAAATTTTGATACTCGTGTGCAGGAACACCTTTATAAACATAAAGGTTCCCATTTAAAAATCTCACATAAACTTCTTGATTTTGTTCATCATAGCCTATACTTTCAATGTTTGATGAACTTACAGTTGTCATTTCTGGTAAACTCATATTTTATAATTTTTATTACGCCAAGATTTTAATAAGTGTTTGTATTCTTTTTGAGCATCATCAATTTTTTCTAACCATTTTTCGGATGCTTTAGGGTCAGAACTTTTAGGGGCATTTGCAATTTTAAAAAATTTCACTCGCGAGGGAATCTTCACTGCTTCTCCCGAAATTAGGGCTTCACCAGTTCTCAAGCTTGGTAATAAATCTACCATACTTTGTAATTCATCTTGAACAGAAGAACGGATATGTCCTCTATCTTTGGAATTATTCATACGCAAAGCAATCATAGTACCACATTGGCTTAATACCGTTTCATCTAATTCAGACGGTCTTTGAGTTACAAGTAATAGCCCTACTCCATATTTCCGTCCTTCCTTGGCTATCATTTGAACTGTTCGTGATGATATTGATTGTTCGCCTGCTTTTAAATAACTGTGGGCTTCTTCTAAAACAATTAACAAGGGTTGATTTTTACCTCCGACTTTGGTATTGACACCCCAAAACAATCCGTCATAAATAATTTTCAGAAGTGTGCCCGATATGGAAGACATTATTTCAGTTGGAATACCTGACAAATCTAAAATGGTTATCGGTAGCTTATTTCCAAGCCACTTCAAAAACATAGTATCTAAATCTTCCTCTGTTTTTCCATTTACATCAGGTGTTAATTTACCGGGATTAAATAAAAAATCATAGCTACTATCACTTAGTTTATTTCTCATACTATCTAAGAAATTTAAAATTCCTTTTCTACTATTGTTGATAAATGGAGCACTACTTCCTGTGCCTGCTGGTGGATAATCGTTTGATTTAAGCGTTTCAATATCGCCTTCGGTTATTTTTTCTGAAACAGTTATTTTGTCTTTTTCAAACGTCATTCTTTCAAAATCGTCCAATTCAAACCATAATCTTTTTATACTAAAAGGAATTGGCGAATCCGCAGTAATTGATTCCTTTGCAACTTCTATTTTGTTGTCTTCTACACTTTTAATTTTTGCTCTTACAACTTTCTCTCTAATATATTCTCTGTTTTGATCTGTTAAATTTCCTGAGAATATTTTCATCAATTCATTAAAAGATAATGCCCAAAAAGGAATTTGTAATTTGTTCTCATCATCCGATGAATTTACTTCTATAACTTTTGAATGTTTTGAGAGGACATCATTGTACTCCCCGTGAGGGTCAATTACTAAAATTCTTGAACTTGAAAAATTTCTGTTTGCGATGGATTGGAGCAATACTGAAACGGAATTTGATTTACCACTACCTGTTGAACCTATAATAGCACAATGTCTTGAAATAAGTTTATCCAAGTCAATCTTTGCATCTAAACTTTCAGAAACGCTAATGTTTCCAACTGTGATAGAATTGGCATCTTCGTAACCGCCATAAATCACATCAAGGTCGTTGATTGTTACCAAATGGACTTTATCACCTGTTGTTGGGTACTGCGTAACACCTCTTTCAAATTTTTTCCCAACTTGTTCTCCTGCTAAAACGATGTTTATCCACCTTGTATTTTTCAGTATATCATAGTCTTTTGCAACAGCTTCTTTCAAACTTTCGGGAATTGCAGCAGAGCCAATTTGTGTTACAATTCCGTAAAGATTAGCATAACCTAATGGTATTCTTACAAACGAACCTATTTGCCCAACCCGATAAACAACGCCGTCTATAATGGGCATATTGGATTTGATATTATCGAAGAGTTTAACAGAAATGCTATTTCCGCTAATGCTATCAATTTCGCCTATTTCTGTTATTCTATTTTTTAACATTTTCTCCGAGCTTTTTGATTTCGTTGTCGCTAACCATTGAATTTAGAAACGCAACAAGTTTCCCAAAATCGGGTAATATAAATTCTCCTTTGCCTGTCCATTTTTCGTAACCTATCCTTTTTTCTTCAATTTCTGATTCATTTTCATTCCTCACTTTTTTCTTTTTATCTTTAGGTTTTAAAACCATTGCATCTTCATCATAAGCAGCGTCTTCATCAAAATAGAGATTGAGATTTACAGTATCATCTTTTGATGGTTCTGATTTTAATTGCCATTCTCCATAATTGCATCCTATAACCGCACAACGTGAAGCATAAATAGAAACTTTAGGATTATCTAACCCTATTTTTGAAACATTGGATTTTTCATCAATTTTTTCATACTTATCAAATATCAATCCTATAACATGTGATGTTGTATTAGTTTTCAAAGCTGAAATAATACGGGAATTGATATGCTCATCACCCCAAGAATAACCACAAGTAATTAATATTGCATCATCCTGTTTTAGAAAATTTGAAAGTCTATCCATCAAACTTTCATATGGTTGCTTTTTTGAATCCTTATATTTCAAAGTAGAGGGATAAATCAAAATATCGTCGTCATCAGGACTGACTCTTAAAATTTTTTCTGTATCCTTATCAAAATGCCAACCCAAAGAACCGTGTATTTTCCAAAGTTTAGTTTGGTTCGATAGAAAAGAAAAATCTTCAACAGATTCGGGATTAAAGAATGCTCTAAGGCTACCACAAAATCCGTCATAGTAAGGAATTTCTTTGTGTTCCAAGCCAAGTTCAAACAAGAAATCATAATTGGTTGTAAAAACTTCAATAGGATATTTTCTTTCAGCTTGTCCTATCCAATTTGCAAAATCTGTCTGTACTAATTCACTTACGGTGTCTTTTGGTACAATTTTATCGTCCTCATTCTTATGGACACTTACTTTTTTTCTTACACCCTTTTTAATCTCTTTTATCAATTCGGTAAATTCATCTTTATTGAGAGCGTTTAGCGTTGCTTTTCCTATAAATGAAACTTTTTGTTCAAGGTTTGATAGTATTGTTTCAATATTGAAGTTTTTTTCTCCAAGTTCTTCTTTTATTTCCTCTATTGCCATTTTGTATTTGGCATTTCCTTTTCCAATATTCTCAACTATTTCAGATGTCATTTTTCCAACCGCTGGAACAGTAAGAGAGGTATTATTCTTCTTTGCTAATGAACTTCCAGCACCAAAAAGAAAACCTATTTTCTTTTTGTCAGAAATTAATAATTGTTGAATTCCCCTTATATATTCAGAAGGATCATGTTGCACCATAATTAAGAAAATATTAGCTAATTTAAATTTATATTCTTTTACTTGAGTTAAACTAGAGGATTACTCCAAAAACAGTTTTTATTATTGTACTTATTACTTGATTTTTGAAATTTGATAATTTAATTTTTGAAATACCAGCTTCTTTAAGTGATGTCAAAAGAAGTAAGTCTTTTTGACTTTTCACTAACCATTCAAATTCTTCTTTTGTTATTTTTTCTTCTAATAATAAGACAGACCATCTTTTCAATTTTTCTTCACTTTCGATTAAAAATTTATTCAGATCTTTTTTAGATTCGCTAGATAAGTTCTTAAAATTATCGGCAAAAAGTTGGGTAAGTTCACTTTTAATTTGTTTTAAAATTTCATCTATATTCATTAGTTTTATTTTTTCAGATTAATAATATCCAAAAGACTTGCTTCATTTTCTTTAGTTTTAGATGCTTCATATTTTAACAGAATTGAGAAAGCTTCATCAATTTGTTTTTTAGCTTCTTCAGAATAGGAGCTTGATAGTGTTTTATTCTTTTTCCAAAGTTCAAAATAACTCATCAATAAATTTTTATCCTTATTATTCATTAGTTCCCACATTGTATAACTAATTTCATTATTAGGTCTATTTTTTTCATACTCTAGAATGAAAGCTACTTGACTCTTTAATTTTTCCACATCCTTTTCATATATAGAATAATCATCTTTAGATTTATCAATAAGTTTGTCTGCTTCTACTTTTATCTCAACAGTCTTTTGATATGCAGTTTGATCAAAATTAGCTGTTCTTAAACTATTGCAAGAAAAAAGCAAGAGTAAAAACAGAAAATTGAATAATTTTTTCATAATAGATTTTTATATTTATTAAATGCTTTCTCTAATTTTTTATCATAATTATTTTTAGAATAATTTACCCCATTGTAATATCTTGCAAACTTAGTCCAGTTTTTACTCTGAAGATATTTTAATATATCAAATTTTAATAAAAAAAGTCCAAACGCATTAAGATGTTCTGCTTCATTAAGCTTCATTTTTGATACAAAATCATCTATGTTTTTATAACCTAATTTCTCAAAATGATAGCCCATGATTTGATATGCACCCCATGATGCCGAACAAAGCGCTGCTTCTTTTACTTTTTTATCTTTGGAAATGCTAATAGCTTTATTAAGTCTTTCATATTCTCTTTCACCTCCTAAATAAAATTTTTTAGTCCATTTTGGATATAAAATATCAGAATTATCTTTACTGAAAGCGACAGGATTAATGTTTCTTTTCTTAAGTTGCTCCCAAAAAACATGTCCCTCAAAAAGGATTTTGGGCTTCCCACTTAATAAAAATCCTTTTCCTGTACTTTCTATTTCATTAACAGCTTTTATAGCTGCTAGTTCTACATTATATTTTTTAGAAAAATCTATTAAATCTTTTTCTGAGAGAAACTTAGGCTTTTTCTCTAATATTTCTAATTCCTTTTTTAATAGAATAGTCCATGTTTTTACACCAACAATTCCATCTACCACTAGTCCGTTTTTACTTTGAAAGTTCTTTACTGCTTCATCTGTTTCTTTACCAAAGTAATTATCTACAGTAATAGAATAGCCTAATTTAGTAAGTATCTCTTCTAAAAAATATACAGATTTGGAGCGTGATTTTAATTTTAATATTTCCATTAAAGAGTTTTAATAATTTATTTTTATTGAACTATAAATTAAATACTATACTTCTCATATTGAATCATTACTCTTTTGTAAAGCTTTTCATCTAATTCATATAGTTTTTTTTTAACTTTATTAAGACAGAGCTCATCATATTTTGATTTGCCCCAAAGGTGAGTAAATCCAATTTTATTTGCCAATCCTTGTAATCCTATTTCATTCATTTTAGAAAGTGGCAATATTTCTTTTACATACTTATTATTATTTTCTGCCAATACTGTAAGTAAAGATTGTTCTAAAGCACAATTGATTTCATATTTACCGTCAACTTTGTTAAGTTCTTCAATTCCTATATTACATTTCTTTATTGTGTCAAAAAAAGTATTGCAATACAAGTTTTTAAATTCTATATCTTTAAATCCAATAACGCCACAATTATAAACAAAATTATAGAGACCATAATCAATAAAACCAACTACCTTACTTACCGTTGGAAGCATTTCTGAGTAAGTAGATGTATAATGACTACCTATTTCTTTCATTTGGACAATAATATCCCAATTACTTGAAAAAACTTCTTTTAGAGTGTCAAATATCAAAAGAACATCGCCATCAATATGCAAAACAGGTTCATTGTATAAAGATAATGATTTCACTTTTCCATAAGTCCAAAATTTTGGATTTACTTCTTCCAAATCATCTAAAGTGTAATTAATTTCGTCATACTCTATTATCTCAAGAAATTCTGCCCCAATTGAATCACAAACAAGTGTAATATTTCCAAACATCTTTTTTGCATATACAGCACTTAAAGCGTAAGTGAAAATATTTTTCCTAAACTGGTCTGTAACTCCCCATCGATTATTTAAGAAAGGTTTAGACCAAAAAGAATGAATTACTTTGATATTATTTGCTTTCTTCATGTTGTGTGGAAAGTAATTTTTTCTTTTATTTTTTCTGTAAGTAAATAATAAAATACTGTTTTTATTTTTTGAATTATATAATGCTTTATATAAGTTATTTTCTTTATCATTTTAGAGTAACTCTTTTTCTAATTCATCAATTTTTTTAATTATATGAGCTTGAAAGCTATCACTATATTTTATCCTGCCAAAAGCATGAGCAAAACCATAATGTTCACATTCTGAATTAATATTTTTGTGATCATTAATAATAAATTTAGCTTTTTTTTTCATTTTTTTTACAACAATAGGCAGAGAATATTGCTCTGCTATCAACATCCTTTCATAGAAATTTGAACTATTTTTATAAAATCTCTCTAAAATAGTATTTCTGTGATAAAAATCTATAATCTCATTAATATAATTTTTATAAGTTTCAAATAGTTCCCAATCTTTAAAACATAATACACCACAGTTATAAGAATATCTGATATCACTTTTTAATAGGTCTGATATAGAATTTATGAAATTTAATTGAGGCAGATAATTATCATTAAATAGTTTCTCAGGTTCAATCATTTGTGTTAAAACCGAAAAATCTTCATTAAAGATATTTTTAATATTTTCTGATTTTAAAAATACATCTCCATCAATATGAATAGTATTTACTCCTTCAATTTCTAATGATTTTATTTTTCCTAAAGACCAAAAATTAAAGTTTTTTTTATCTAGATCATTAAGACTTAACTCTATTCTATCATAATCAATAGATTTTAGCAGCTCATAACCTAAATCATCTGTATGCAATACGATTTCATATCCTAATTTTTTTGCATATAAAAAAGAAAGCTTATATAAATGGAGACTTTTTTCATATTGTTTTTTTACATTCCACCTGTTATATGACAAGGGAAAAGTCCATAAAGAATGAACTAGCTGCATATTTTTTTTATTTCAATAATTAATATTTTTTTGATTTTTATTTGGATATTTATTTTTTTGTTTTATATTTGTATTGTCTATTTGAGAAATCAAACAGATTCTAGGACTGACACTGAAACGATTAATGATCACAGTTGTGTTGGTCTTTTTTTATATCATTAAATCATTTATACTATAATGGCTTACTAGCCCATTAACTATTAGAGTTACTCTAAGCATTCCTCTGTCTGCTATTAAATCTATTAAAACTCTTTTTAACTCAGCTTTATTATTATTTATAAAGTTAATATTATCTCCTAAGTCAATAACACATTCTCTAGCACCACTTTTTCTAGCCTGTTTAAGACAATCCTTTAGATAAGAACTTGCTTCATTACCATTTTTATATGAATATGCACAACTAAACTGTTTAGTTCTCAAATTAAAGGCATGTGGATTTTTCTTACCATCAAATACTTCTGGTAAGATTATATATTCATCAGGCATTTTTTTCCAGAGGAGCATGCATTCAATATTATTAATGCCATTTGTCTCCCACTTTTGATCATTATAAGAATTATAAAATTTATATGGAGGTAGCAATAAATTGCTATCTCTTCTTAATTCATTCTTTTTGAAATATGGTGTATATCTTGCTAAAGCAATATCTAATGATGTTGAATCAACTAAACTAGTATAATAAAATCTAACTTCTATTGAAGTATTCAACAATTCACCATCATTTATACCCTTAATGTATAAATAGTTACCATTTGGTGTAGATTCAATTTTAATTGACGCACCCAAAATTTTAATGTTACTAAATTGGTTACTTAATGAAATAAAAATATTATTAACTGCAATGTTGCTAGGTAACAAAACTTTATAAACTCCTGCACTTTCTCTACTCCAAAAAAAATCTTCTCCAGTATTATTTTCTAAAACATTAGCAGTAGGATGATTAGCACTTATTTGACTAAGCAATGCTACATATGCCTTAAATGGTCTCTCTGCAGCTAAACTATCTATTAAATCACCAAATTGTGCTTCTGTTGGTCTTTTGCCTGTTTCAAAATATGTTTTTAAAACAGTTTTACTTCTTTGTGCCATATTATTATTTTTTTATTATCTAATTATAAATGTTTGATTTGTTATCATTCCGTCAATTCCGTCAGAAGATATTCCGTCTAATTGAACTGTGTTATCGCTATTAAATATTGTAAGAATATTTTCTTGGATACTTAACATATTAGAATTATTTTCTGCTATAATTTTAAAGTGGTGATAAACATTATTCCCTTGAGAATCTTTAATTTTCAATGGTAATAAATTTAGTTGACTTAATGTTATAAACACATCATTATTTTTAGCTTCCAAATCTTCTATTTTATTCCAATTTCCATTATCTAATCTATATAAAGTAAATTGATTAGGATTATTAGAATTAATTTCTAGTTTAGCAATTTCGCTCCAATTTCCTTTTTCAGACATTTTGTACACATGATATTTCCCTCTATACAAAGTATGAACCCATGTTAAAGCACCATAATTAATAGTTGTTGCATTTTCTAAAACTTCATCAGTAACAAATTTAGGAGTTGGAGACTCTGGATTTTGGCTTTCAACTATTATGGTAGAAATTATTTTAGATGGTTGAGAAGGAACATAATCAATAATTATTTCAGGGGTTTCACCACCAGTAATATAATCTGCTTTTGCATATTCAATACGTTTTTCTACTGTAATTCTATAATAAAGAGCTTCTCCATAAGGTACTTTGTCAAAACTATCAAACTCATCATAAATGGTCCAAATATTAGAATCTTCTAAGGAAATATCAGAAATATCAATTGTTTTCACTAAATCCATATGCATAATCGCTTGTGCGTTTATTCTTTCTGTTGTTCTATACAAATTAACTCTCTTGATTTTTTGAACTTCAGGATATGCATGAATTTCAATTTTTATTTTTGGGTTAATACCTAAAACACTATTACTCAAAACTGGTAAAGCAGAATTAATTTTTGGTGCTTCTGGAGCATTAGCATCTACTACTTTCACCGGACCTATAACTGGACTAAATTCACCAAGCTTCATTGTAGAGCCGATTTCTCTTGCAACATAAAAGTAAAAACTATCAGTAGTAGCATCTATAGTAAAATCTGTAAATGATACTTTCTTACTACCAATTCCTTTCATCATTGGTGCCATTTCAAATTCGTCACCTGCAACTTTTATAAGAAAACCATTAGCATCTTTTTGTGTACTTTTTGGCTTTAGTAATACTCCATCTTTATCTCTTAAGTTTTGCTTTTTATTTGTTGGAATATAATCTCCTCCATAAATTTGATTATAAACCACTGGTACTTCAGTTAATGGCAAAAATGCACTATATAAATACTCTTTTACAAAATCCCTAAAGTATAATGGTTTAGTTTTTCCAGGAACTTCTTTTATAACTTCAAATTCAAAAGATAAAGTACCTAAGTCTTCTTCTGTTAAAAGCCTATTATCACTTTCTGTCAACTTATAGAACTTATTATGTTGCTGAATAAAATTATTAATACTATCAAATAATTCCTTGTTATCTGGTTGAGGCAAAGAATAGCCCCATTTTCCTAAATGAGGTAATGGCTCATATTGAATTTTATCCTCAGAATAATTTAAAAAATCTTGCCATCTTTCAGCAAAAGCAATTTCATTTTTCCCGCCACGTAATTCAAGTTCAATATTAAGTTGCTCTATTGTTTCTCTAGTATATAAAGCATTTAATAAGGTATTATCATCTGCTCTATAGAATTGAACGGCAAAAGGATTATCTTCAAATTCTACTTGGAAAGTATAGGTAGCTTTACCATAAAAATCTGGTCTTGTTGTGTAAAATGCACCTTTTGGTTGTTTTGGTTTTTGTGGTACAATGGTTTTTTGCGCCAATAAAATAGAAGGAGGACAGAATCTAGATGCATAATCAAGATTGTTATTATCCTTATATAAAGTATCTATAGATCTCAACCCAAAAATAGAATAATTTACATCTTTGTCTCCATAAACTTTAGATTTTGTTAAATCGTTACTTGTATCACTGTATAGGTAAACTCTATAAGAAGGATAGTAATTGATTAACACATTATTTCCTAATAAAAATTCTCTATTTAGATTTGGATTAAGTACAGATCCTGTTTTATAATCAAATTTAAAGTTCTCATCGATTACATACAATATAAGATTCTTAGTAAAATCACCTATATTTTCTGTTTTGAAAACTTTGAGTGAAGTTCTTGTTTCAATAAATTTATCATTATCAATATCAGAAGTTTTAAATAGTCTTACAAAGCCATTAAACCATTCTACAGATTTAGAGTCTGAACTAAATTGTTCGTGCTGTGAGAGTTTGAAATTGTTAAATTCAATTTTATAAATACCTTTGTGAATATCTTCTTTAATTACTGGTTGAGATACTACCTCCCCACTTTCATTAATAAATTCACCTTTTTCATTAATCAAAGTATGTTTTTCTAAAAACTTAGAAACTTTTGCTTCTTTCCAAAAACCCCTTGTTTTTTCAATGAATTTTTGAGTATTACCATCTTCAGAAGTAATTGTAATTAACTCTCTATTTACAGACCAATCAGCATTGCCTAATTTTACTTTTAGTTGATTTGGATTTTTAACACCCCAGTTTGAAGGAGTTTGCATATTTTCTGTTGCTACAAACATTCCGTCACTTATAACTGTATCACTCGCGTTAGTAAATTGTGTGATTTCTAAAAGCAATTTATTTTTTAGTGTTGTAGCACTTAAATCAGAGTATTTACCAGAAAGTAATAAATCACTTGCTTCTTTTTTGTAAATATTAAATTTAAGATCTTTAGTTCCTGTTTCAATACTATCAATTACGTATGCTTGTTGATTCATTAAGAAAATTCCTCCAACGAAATTTGTAGCACTAGTACCACTAGGATATTTTGATTCATAAATCTCTCCAGTACTAGCCATAGTATAACTATTTGTTGAAACTTGCATCAGTAATAAATTATTAGGTAAATCAGTTAAAGATGTTACTTTTGCTGTTATATTTTTAGGAGTAAAACTTCTATAAAAAATTTCTATATGGTCAGCAAATACTTCCTCATTATCAGGAAAAATGGGTTCGTTTTCTGTATCTACATTATATATTTTAATATCTTGTTCTGCATTATAATCTAATAATAATCGAACTAATGTATTATCAGAGCTTTCAGGAATAGCTTTTAATCTGTTTTGTTCATCAACAGAAGTAAACATTAAAGGATTTTCTTCTTTTATTAGTTGACAATTTACACCTGTAGGAGGCAAAAGTGTATTTGCAGGCTTTAAATCAGTTACTACTACTTTAACTTGTTCAGAAGTAGGATCATTAGAAACCACAGAAGCTCTAGAGAACCAATCTATACCATAACTAGCATAAAAATATTTACCTTTCAAGTTATGAAAATGAACATACAAAGCCTTGTCTTCTTCGGCAAGAAATATAGGTAACGTTTCACCTATTGTTTCGCTACCATATATAAAATAATCTGTATCATGAGATAATTCCGGAGTTTGCCAAATAATTGGGTTTTGAGCATTTACATAGTGTCTATGTTCTAGCCCAGCATAAATTGGGACTGTAAATTTACTGGCATCAAATTCTTTAAATGAATCAAAAAATGGAGGATATACTTCATACTTGAACGATTCTTTTGCATATATACTCACTACTCTTTTTTTTCCATCTTTTGTATAACCATTTTCATCATATAAATCAGATTTTTCAGGGTTTTCTGTTGGCAAACCAAATTTTATTTCTGAAATATCTACTGACAATGGATTTCTTTCTTCATTTATTGATGAAGGAAGAGACATTGAAATCAATTTGATTACATTTGATTGCTCTACTACTGCTGTTTTACTAACTTCTCCTTCACTATAATCTAACAAATTCAAGCCTATTCCTAATGTTCCTGTATCGCTATTAAAACTTGTTTCATAACCATAATAATTAGGATTTGTTTTCCAATCATAAACAGCCAAGTAGACATATTCATTAGAAAAAACTTCCGGGTTCAAGTCCATTGTACCCATTCCTAGCATTCTAGCAACATGAAAATCTAAAGCCGCTAGCTTAAGCAAATCTAAATTTGAAACTTCATTATTTTCTTCAGGGTATGATTGATAATTTCCATCTTCATCATTCTGAGCATTTGGCTCTACTTGATTAAAATTGAAAACTTCTGTAGCTTTAGGCTCAATCTCACTTAACTCAATATATTTTTCAACAGTTTTCTTTATAGATCTTTCCCATGAGCTGTCATCAATGGCAGGATCAACATTCCATTTATGTTTATAATTATTGATATTTACATATTGATCATCATTATATTTTTTCCATCTGCCATGTACTCTGTTATCAGTAATATTTGGTTCTAATCTTGAAAATACCAAATTGTCATCTAAGGAAAGGGAATAAGTTCCTAAAACTTCCCAACCTGTCTTATTGGCTTCCGTAATAAAATCTGAGTAATATTCAAAATTAATTTTACTTATTTGACAATCTTTTACTCTAAATCTCAAGCTTCTACCATTTTCAATTCTTAAAGAAGTAATAGCATTTAAATCTGAAGATTTAAATAATTTTCTATAAGATAAAACTTTACTATTGTAAGTATCCCTTTTTGCTAAAGAAAGACCTTCTAATTGTAAACTAGAATTTTCATTTTTATTAGAAATCTCAAGTTCTGCACCAAAAAATAAATCTTTCTTATTTTCAATTTCAATGATTCCTCCATAAGCTTGGATAAATCCTATCGGATTAGTTTGTGGAGAAACTTGTGATAATGCCTTTCTAAATAAAGTTTTATTTTTGAAATATACATAAATACTCCTATTATCAGCATATTTATAAATCCAATAATATTTTAAAGGATTAATGAAATCTGGAGATTTGGTAAAATCAATCGTATGTAAAACTTTCTTATATGGAACTCTACAAACATTAACAAAATCATTTGGTTTATTATAAAAATTTAATGAAGTAGCCAAATTGCCTTTTGGAATATGGTTTTCACCTAATTCTCCACCAAATTCCCATCTTAAGTGTATCCCTTTGGTTTCATTTATACCATTAGAACCTACTGCTTGCATAAAAAACTCTGGAGATTGTAAATTTGCACCATTTAAGTCAATTTGAACTTTTTCTACAATTGGTGGACAAGCGTCTGTTTGGCTACTTTCGTCAATATTAATTATCGCTGGAGATGAAACAGAATAATTAAGAATGCTATTATTAACGGTAGTAATTAAATTTTCATCATTTTTTGAAAAGCTTGATACATAAAAATTAAAATTACCTCCTTGAATTGTTTTACAGTTATTAAAATTGTAATCACTTCTTATAAAATAATCTGTCAGCTGAAAACTATTGTCAGAATAATCAATCCTTTCAACAAAATTAACATAAACTGCAGAATCACTAATTAAATAAGATATAAAAAATTCCATTAATAATTCTCTGCTTTCAACAGAAAAATCAACCTTTCTAAGTTTATAATAATTACCGCTAACAAAGAAGTATAAATAATTTATATCCTGAAAAACTCTTGAAAAATGTTGTGTACGCCCAACAATATCGATGTTAGACTTATAAAATTTTAATATCTGATTATTTAAAAAATCGTATTCGAGAACTCCAATTTGAAAATTTTGAGTTCCTGTTCCAAAATAAATTATAATATATGCTTTATTATCTATTATATTGCTTACACTAATAATACTAGAATGTAAAATTGAAGGGGAATTAGGAATATTAAATTTTATATTATTTGTATTATTAAAATTTTCATCAAACCTCAAAATTGACGAAAACATGTTACCATCTTGGATAAAAACTATAATTGCATTATAGTATGACACAATCGCTAAAGTAATAATCTGCTGAGTATCTGTTTTTTTTGTATATAAAACATCACCATTTACCTTATCAATTTTATAAAAATTGAGGAAAAACTTTTGTCTATATTCTGTTGTATCTGTTCTAAATGAAAGATATTCTTGTATTGTTAAAACTATGTTACCATTTTCTAACTCATTTATATAAAATTTACTTGCAAAACTTTTATTATATGTTTCATTTGGCACATAGTAGGTTGAATCATAATATTTTCTTTCCCATATTTTTTCCCCAGAATGTGTGATATTTATAAGCCACACTTGATGATCGACCGTCATTACAGCTGCAGAGAGTAATAAAATCGAACCATTTTTTAGGACAAGAGCATCAGAAAAATAAAAATCAATATTACTAAAATCAAAAGCTTTCTCCCATAAAATGTTCCCATTATTATCTCTACAACATACATAAGGTTTATCTTTTGAATTAATTGTTATAGATCCAATAGCATATGTTTTGGAATCAATCTCAATTATCTTACGAATTGATGGTTTGCTATATAATGTATTATTATATTTTTTTACAAAATTTGACATTGTAATATATCTATTTATTAATAATTATTGCGTCTGTAGTTACTGTACTATTTTCGTCTGCTGAATTTACTTCATGCTTTCTAATTTCTGGATTCCAAGTTTTGTATGAGAACTTGAATACCAAAGATTGTTCTTCTATTATTTTGCTCTTATGCATAATGAGAACTTGAGAGTTATCTTTGGAGAATAATTTTTTAAAATTAACATTCTCTGTACCGTTTCTTATTACTTGTATTGTATCTGCAATTTCTTCTTTAGAAATTTTAGGATCATTAAATGGCTCTGGATTTCTAACTAAAATTGCAATAACTTCTCCATTTTTATTTTTAATGATAACAAAGTCTGTACAAGTAGGTGGATCTAGTGGTTTCATACCCAATACTCCTTCTAAAACTCTATCAAATTCATAAATATATTGTTTTGCAAGAATATCAGTTTGTGCATTACTGTTACCAGAAACTAAAGTATAAGCGTTACTAACCTGACTATCTGTAAGATCTAAATCTATATTAAATACAGCTTGTTTCTTACTAATTACAACGCCATTTTCATCTTTATTTTCTAACCAGTAACTCATTACTTGTTTTCTGAAATTAGCATATCTAGAAGTGGCAAAAACATACTGATGTACTAATTGGTTTTCTTCATAGATAATATTTTCGCTAGAATCTACTTGTGCATTAAATTTGTTATCTCCATTATCATCAAAAGCATTATAAATCATCGCTGTATATAACTTACTTGGTTTTAGGTTTGTAAGTTTTACTTCATAAGAATATGCTTTTGGTCTTACTGGTGGAATTGCGTCTCCATATTCTACAGAACACATAATATTACTTGAAGATGATTTAAGCTTCGCCAAATAATTTTTCAAAATTTTAATTTGAAGTGGCATTCTCGGATCGTTATCATCTTTCCAATTCCCATCATCTACTGGTTTTGGTATTTCTCCCAAATTAATTAACTCTTCTGGTAGAGGATAAGGGATTATATCTTCGGACACTGGATCTTTAATGACAATATTCATTGTACCGTCATACTCTGGTAAATCTCCATATTTTTCCCATTTTTTAAGCATATGATATGCAAAAGGTCTATCTAGATATATATTTATTTTGCATTGCTCATTTCCATAGAATAATGGTTTTGCATTAAGAATATTACCGTCTGCATTTGGATATGATCTTCTATAATCTATATAAGGAGCTAAAGAAGTTATAGTAAATTCTTCTGGTTTTTTACCTTGTAAATATTTAGGATTCTTTTTATGGAAATGTCCAACTGGACCTACAGTTCTAAATCCGTAATAATAGTTGAAGATACCTGAATTAGAATTAGTGGTATTATCAACCTCATCTCTTACTTTAAATTTAATATAATATTTAGTATTTGGTCTCCAAACTGGTTGTACTATTTTGGTTTGAGCATCTATTGCTTGTATGTTATCTTCTTTTACAGCATCAATACCTGGTATGGTTATATTATATTCATAATCTTCTAAAGTTTTCCATTTTACATATTGCAAATAAGTATTACAACTGTATTGAGATTCATCTTTAATACAACAGCCTAAAGATTTAAGCGCATTAACAATACCTTCTATTGAGAATAATGCAGTTTCAAGAGTTGATCCAAAGGAATCATCCCATTGAGAAGACCAGTCAAATTTATCCCCAATTACATATAAATTATCAGTTAAATTATCATATTCTGATATCCTTATCATGAAATAATCAAAATGTTCTCTATTATCGTCAAAAGTTAAATTGTAGTTAATGTTACTTAACAATTCTTCATAAATAACATCTGCAAAATCACAAATATTATAAATAATATTGTTAGTATCAGTACAATTACAATCCACATTAATTTCTACAGGATAGTTATCAGGTAATTTTTCTGTTTCAATCATTATGTATGGATAGCTCAACATTTCTACTTGCTCTGATCCATAGTTACAATCTCTCACATTCGTGTAACAAACATTAACTTTGCCATCCGTTTTTACAACTTTATTAACAAAATATTTAGGCTCACCAGATTGATGTGTGCCAAAACTAATTAGTATTACTGATTTTGAATTGAAATCTATATTTGGAGCCGTCATTCCTGGTGCACCATATTCTAATGCAAATTCGGTCTGATTATTAATTACTTTAGCAAAGTAATTATCATGACTGCTATCTAAACTAAATAGAATATTTCTAAATGGTAGGTTTCTACAGGTTTCTGTAGGTGGAATAACAACTTCTTGACAGTCACAATATGTATTACTAATTAGAAAGCTAGTATTTTCTAATACTTTTGGAATTCTAATTACAATTGTTTTAAATGATTTTAGGGATGATATTGCTGTATGCTCAGCAGTATTATAACAAACTCCAATATTTCCACTCAATTCAAATACTTTATATACTTCTGGTGTTAAATATGAACCAGGATAAAATATAACACCATCACTATGTGGTGGGACAAGCAGTTGGGAACTGATTAAAATCAAACTATAATTATTGAAATCAATTGTATTTACATCAGTAGTATATCTAAAATCTTCCATTCTAGAAATAATAGAACTAAATGTAGCTTCATCATGTACAAACATCATATCATCATAAGAGAAATCTTCAAAACCTTCAGCAATTTCAAGAAAATCTATTTTTTTACAACTTTCAGTTCCTGTGCAATTACAATTTTCATTAGAATGAAGAATAGCTCCCTCTGAAATCTTATTCGTTTCAAATACAAAAATTCTAGGATTTACTAATGTGCCATCTCCGAAAACATGTCCAAAAAAACTATAACATACATTTACGTCATTATTCTTCATTACAATCTTATCTAGATGTACTGTAGAAATACTATTTGTTAAATCAATATTATTTTGATTATTAATTAGAATGACAGATTTTATATTAAAATCAATTTGAGGTATATTATACGTTTCTCCAGATTCAGAAATAAATGAACTATACAATAAATCTAATTCAGATTGATTGTTAATAAGCATTAATTCATCATTCTCTATACCTAATAATGGTGATATTACACCAAAACCATGACTAATAAATTCAAGTTCCATACAATCACTTGATTCTGTAGATAAATTGACAGATTCTGATGCAATTTTAGCTGCTAAAACACTATTAACTGAATTAATATTAGCACACAGATTCTTCTTGAGGTTATTAAGTTGAGATTCTAAATCTTCATACCTATCTAAATCTGCACCTGTAATTTCTCCATTTGTATTTAAATCTGCACGCTCTACAATTTGATTTATTTCTGCTTTTATAAGCTCAATAGTAGCTAAGCTTGAACTTTGTGGGGTAATTTCAATTTTAGAAAATGCTTTACTTAAATCATACTCTCCATTTGCTTTTTTAGGGCTTTCAATAATAATTTTATTATTTAATATATCAGCTCTTGTGTATATGGTTTTATTTGGCAAGATTATAGTTTCACTTTCAATATTACCTGAAGAATCGTTTAATGTGATTTTTTTACATTCTACTCTCACTTCATCTACATAACTATTTAATTGTATCTCTACCCAAACACTATCTTGAGGAAGTGTTATTACCAATGTATTAGCATTGCTAAATCCTAAAGATTTTACATTACTATTAGGAGGAAAGTCTACTTTCATTACATCTTCACTCACCACTTCTGTTATATTTCCATCCTCATCCATTTCAAAACTTTGATAATAATCTCCTTTAATATTATAATAAGCTCCATTTATAAAATGTGCAGGATAATGTGCAGGAGGATAAAAAGTTGTTCCTTTTGTAATATTTACAAAATTTGAAAGATGTTCTCTTTTAAATTCAGATTGACAGAATAGTTCAGACGATGTAATGCCATATTGTTCAGGAACAAACCAACCAGGTGATGCTCCTTCTAAAAATGAAAACGGATTACTTGCCAAAAGTCTAATAGAATCATACCTTTCATTTTTTCTTTGCCAATGCCCAAACTTCAATTTGGTTAAATCTACATCTGCAATATTAGTATTAGGAGATAAAGCTTTGAATGGATGATAATCTACCCAACCATTAGTAGTATGTGCTTTTATCTCAATATCTTCAATAATGTATTTATGCTTTACTTGTCTTATGGTGTGACCACCTTTTACCGTTTTTTCAGGCGGTATCAATTCAATGAAATCTGCAGCAATTCCTGTATGACCGCCTATTTTAGCATCTAAATTTTTACTTGGAAATAGTGCTTTTTCTGATTTGAAATCAATATAGGTATCTAATGGAATAATATTTATCTTATCAAAATTATCTCTGAAATAATTCGTAATTTGTATTTCAGGAGAATCAGAATTTTGTGGAATTGGAATATAATCAATATCAAAAACCTCTTGTGTCATCATATGAACCCCTTTTACAGCCTCAAGATGAGTTGCAGGTTTATAATAATCAATATCATTACTAGGTTGATTAAACGTAATTGCAGGTATTGGCGTTCTATCTACCTCATTAGATTTTTCCCATTTAAGGGTAAGCTTAACATGTATTTTTATTTTTATGAAAGCAATTCTAACTTTAAATGTAAACTTAAGTTGAGCAAATATTTTGAATGGTTTGATTAATTCTACAGAAAGATATACCGAAAGTACAGCAGTAATTCTAATAAACCTAATGTTTATATCTATACCTCCTTCAAGATAAAGATATCCACCAACTTGTGGCTTTTCAAAACTAATCTTACCTCCTACTTCTACAATAGCCCATGCTTTTGCATATTTTCCAAGATTAAGTTTAAATTCCGCTCTTGCCCCCGCTTCTATTCCTTTTCCAGAAATCATCAAGAATGCTTGTGAACGTAAATTCAAGAAATCTTTAAATAAAACTGCGGAAATAGGCTTTTCTTTAGTTCCAAAATTAATATACCAAGGTCTCTGATTTTTAAAGAAGAAACCAGCCTGCATGTCTGCATGCAACTCTATAAACCAACCATTTTTATTTAATCTATAATCTGCACCAGCTCCAAACTCTAACGAATTATCTCCAAAAATAATGAAAGCATAAAAATTAGCTTCACTCTCATCAGTTTCTGCAAGTCCTAATCTTTTACTTAAAATATTGAGACCTGCATCTACTGCAAACATACTCGGCAAAGATAACAGTACCATTGCTCTCATAGAAACAAGTTTTGGAACAGCAGTACCTTCAAAAGTTGCTCCAATTCCTAAAGAAAATGGAAAATGATAATCTTTTGTTCTTTCTGGCCCACTAAATTTTCTTTCATATATACCTCTTTCAGGAGCAGTATAATAATCGTACCAAGTATCTTTAGAAGTCATACCAATAGCTTCTTTTTCAGCTACATATCTATAACCAATAAGACCACTGAATGCCGTAAGAGAAATAGGTCCTAAAGGAATTGCTTTATTTAGTCCTATTTTTGCAGCTACCATATATGCTGGATATTTTGGTGCATATCTCATAGAAACTTCTCCATTGATACCCAATTTTTTAATTTTAAGTCCTATTTTACCAGCATATTCTGGTGATTCACCAGGGTCAGGAATAGTAAGCGAACCTTTAATCAATACTTCTGCCTCTTCTTCTGAAGCACCACCAGGAATAGTAATTTCTACTTCTAGTGTAGAAATATGGAAGAATGAATGAGATTCTAAGCCTAAATCATCGTTATCTACCGTATAATAGTATTTTACACCATCTCCTTTTACATCTAAACCACCAGGATTTACATTAATACCTCCGTCAAAACCTATAAAATTATAGGTTCTCATCTTACCATTATGTTCTAATTGTACTGTACCTAAATGTAACGCTGTTACGTTCATTTTGGCAGGACCAAGGTTCATTTCAAAACTCACTGGTATTTTTGAAACGCCTCCTACTACTTCAAATCTACCATTAGAATAAATTCTGATAGCAGGTAAATCAATGGACTTACCTTTAAATAATTTATTGGCTAAACTATTTTCAGGAAAAGAAATTATAGTGTCGGCACCTACAAAAAACTTATCATCTTGTTTTCCTACTTCAGCAGTTTGTAAATCTATATATAGAGAATCAAATAAATTTAATCTTTGTGGTTCATTGATAAAATTAGCAGATAATCTAAAATCTTCACTACTATACCATTCTCCATAAAAATCAACTAAAGCTGTAGAACCTTGAGCGTCTTTAAATTTCTTAAATTCTAATCTTGCGTGCAGATGAGATGATGTTACCTGACCATGATATAATGATATATCAAATTGCTTGAAACCAATTCTCCAACTTTTTTTCTCGTTTTCTGTTTTATCTTTTTGGCCTAATCTCAACCATAAATAATCATGATCTCCTATAGCAAAGGAATTAATATAAGTTCTAAACTCATCTTGATTATTAAACGTTTTTTCTTCTCCTGCAGGATTTTTTTTAACTATGGTTAAAGGAAACTTAAACCTGTATTGGTTTTTATCTTCTAATGAATTTATGTAAGTATTGAGTTCTTCTTTTGTTTTTATTTCTTCTAATATGGTTTCTTTGGTTTGAGTATTAATTTTAATCCCAGTAATAGGATATTGAAACTCAAATTGGTCTGAATAAAAACTACTACCTGTAGCACTGATTATAGGAACTGATTCTAATGCAAATGTACCAGTAACACCACCAGAACCAACTAACAGATTGTAACCGCCTATTCTTAAGGTAGATTGTACAGAAGAGGCACTTTCATCTTTGCTAAACCATTTTGGTGGCAAAGTAACAGAGATAGCATCTGCATAAACGCCCATAAAATCTACAGGATAACCAGCGGCATCTGCTTCTGGTATATTTTTAGTCTTGCTTAAATCTAATTTTAGACGCTCTATCTGGATTAATAAACCTGTGTTGGTTATTTCTGAAAAAGTAGGGATAAGTGTACCAGCAACGTCCATTTTATAACCTATACCTTCTTCTGTATCTGCATAAAAGTCTGCTTCTGCAAATAGAAACTTTGTCTTTACATTAACATCAGTATCTACACTTAATGCTCCATTTTGCTCATTGTAAGGAGTAAGAATTTTTCTTGGAAATTCTATTGCTGCTGATAATTTAAGAGTAGCTCTTATTTTAGGAATTAAAATTTCTTTTACATATGCTTCCAAATCATAAGGAATAAATGCAGAAAAGAATGTATTAAGTTTTTGTTTTCCTTCCTCTATGTTATCATTTGATACAATATATAAACCAAAAAGAGTAGGAAAAACTTCTTTATTTATCACTTTTACGGCAGTGATAAGATCTTCATATCTATTCTCTGAAAACTCATCTATTACAATACTACTTCCATATAATGTGTTAATATCATTTACTAATTGAGAAAAATTTGATACAGATTCTGATTCTGGTATCACAAAAGTATTGACAGCTATCTCTAAAGCTGTAGCTTCTGAAACACCAAACATTTGCAATGCAAGATTGAAAAAATGTTCAAGTGAAAATGAAAACTCACCAATATTAAAATTTTTAATATACCTTAACAACTCCCAATGCCAAAACAATGTAATAGGAAATGAAGAAACATCACCATCTTTAAAATCTGGGTTTAATACCAAATATATTTCTGTCCCTGGAAACTCTATAGCTATTTTGGTCTTACTTACGATAGTAAGACTATAGAAAGCCTCACTTCCCGAAATATTTTTAGAGAAATAATAATCTTTGTAATATACTTTGTTAAGTGTATTTTCTATACCAGTTTTTATAAATGATAAAAACTCTGGTAAATTATCTACTTTTACAATATCTGTAATTGCAGGATAATATATTGGAGTTGTGGTTGGCATTATATATTTTTTTGTTTATTCTGCTTTTTTGTTCAACAATAATTGTGTTTCTCCTGAAAAATCATCAATTTCAAACTCATAGTTTATTTTTTCCTTTTCAAAGAAAATTTGCCACTTATTTTCATTAGTATCCTTGAGGATGATAAACTTAACATTTAACTTATTATAAATTTTAATCAAATTATTTTTAATTATTTTATTATCTGTAGTTGTTTTTTTAAACTCAAAATGTTATTCTCAAATTCTAAATTATAACCAGTATAGTTATTAAGCTTAGGTGGATAATATACTTCTTTTCCTAAATTGTTACTCATATATAATATTAAGGCATGTTTAAAAACATCAAGCAAACTTTTAGAAAATTCGTATTTTTTAGCATTATACAGATTACCATTATTAAAATATTTCCTTTCTATAAGAAAATAAATCTCACCAAAGGGCAATTCATTTATTTTTGAAAGAGACTTTTCTTCTTCTAATAAATTACCTAAACTATTATATTTTCTTACCTCTATAAGTTCACAATTAAAACCTTCATAAATAGAATTGTAAATTTTAGTTTCTGAAAAAGTATTTTCTATAACTTTTCCTGTTTCATCATATTTTTTGTTAATACAATAATTGTAATTAGTACCACTATTTTTTAAAAATATTCTTGTACAACCATGATTATCTTTTTGTATAGAGTAATTTTTATTTTCCGAATTTTTTAAAGAATATAAAGAATTAACATCTAATTTCTCATTTCTGACAAGTACTATGTTTGATGATTTACAAGAAATTAGCAATAAAATAAATATGTATGTAATGATATTTCTCATATTGGTTTAAGTAGGGGGGGGGGTATTTTTAATTGCAAAATCACGTTGATACTTCCATAAAGATGTAGACGAAATTTCATCAATCTTATATACACCTTTTCTTTTAAAATCTCCATTAATTGTAAACTCAATTGAAACTTTTTTATATCCTTCTATATAATATTCAGCTGAATAACTATCATCATTTTTTATTAATAAAACTTCTTTTACTTTTGTTAAGTCCTCATTTTGAACACGATTAAGTATTTTTTTAATAACGTCAAGATTAATTTCTTTTGAGTTGTCTACAGTCTTGATTAATTGACTATTAATATTATAATATTCATATATATCAAAAAATTTATATTTTAAAATAATGTTATTTTCATTGAATTTTTTAAGATTAAAATAGAACTCAAAACTTATAGTTTTATGTAATAATTTTCCATAATCATCAAAATTATATAGAGCGTAAAGCATACCTGTTTGTCCTTTGTAAAAACTTAACTTGTTTAAAAAATAAGAATATTTAATGTCTGTACCAACGTTACAATAATCTTTAAAGATTTGCGAATTGTGTTCTTTTATTTCTAATGATTCATTAGAGATTAAATCATTTATGATTATTATCTTTTCTTGACATTTAGAAGAATAAAACTTTATACTAAATTTATCATCTTTTTTTTCTTTTATTCTTTTTAATTCAATGAAATTAAATTTCTCAATGCTATCTTTAATAGATTTTCTTTCTATAACAATAAACTTGTTATCATAATGTGAAACAGTATTGCTATTACATGACAACACAATAAGTAAGCTAGATAATAATATTATAATATTAACTTTCATTTGTGATTCGTTTGTGAGTTTTGCTAATAATCGTTTGATAATATCTAAAACTAGTTCCCTCTATTGGAAAATTTGGATGTTGGCGAGAATAATCCATAAAATTATCGGTCATACTAAATTCAGTTGTAAAATATGGATTTCTATTTTCAAAGGCATGAAAATTTTGTAAAATATGGAATAGTTCATGAATAGGAGTATCTTTAGGATATAAACCGTTTGCTAAACCATCCTCAAAAAGTAAGACAGTAGTTTTATTATTACTATAGGTAGAGTCAATCTCCGAAAGCCCCTCAAAAACATTGGTTGTGCTAGGTTCATAATTTGGTTCATTTATGCAAAAAACATAAAGATACCTTGAGCCATACTTCGTTCTATAATTTATACCATTATAATTAATACTTAAAAATATGTTTTTTAATTCTGTATGTAGTTCTTTTTCTATTGTTGTGGATGTTCCTAATAATTTATAAGGATTTACACACAAGAGTCTAGAATTATCAGGATTGACAATAGAAATAGAAAAATCTCTTTTTATTTGAGGAAAGCTTGTGAGGTCCAGGGTTTCGAAATCAAAATCTTTAACATCAATTAAATTTTGATTAAATGCTCTGTTAACATAGAGTTTAAGATTGTTTTTAAAATCTGCATTATTTAACTGAGTAAATTCTCCATAATTTGTATTTGTCGGATTGTAATCCGTTTTGCAGTTTATGAAAACCAATTTAGCTTCTTTTCTATAGGCTTTTGAATTTGGTACAACAATACATTCACCGGCTAATTTTAGTTTATTATTTTCATACGAAATAATGTTAATTTTTTTCTCTTCAAAAAATTCTTTAAGGCATTTAATTTTAATATTTAATATTGAATTATTTTGCAAACTCCTATTTATAATTTCTTTATATTCGTAATTAATATTTGGTCCAGTTGTAGTTCTTAATGTATTTAAATCAACTTCATCAATTTTAAAAAAATCTTTTTCAAAAGCAATTACTAATTTATTTATGGCAGAAGAAACATTTATATGTAAAGACAAAATAATTTCAGTAAGACACACTGAATTACCATTAATATCTTTCGGAAACGGCAAATTTATTCCTTCATTATTTTTTTGAGGGTATATTGATAAAATTGATGATGAATATAAAAGACTGTTTTTTGAAGGATAATTGTTATAATTAAAATTCAAAAAATTTTGATATTCTGTGCTTTCTTTAACAAACACACCACTGTTTGATTTTTCTTTTTTTATGTTGCTATTTACACTCTCATAATAATGACCAAAAACATTTTTATATCTTCTATCAATAGTATTATTCGTTCCATTAGAATCTCCAGATAAAAATGTATCTCCTATGCGATTCCAATCAAACCCATATTCTCCTTTCCAATTTGATTGAGGTCTAAAGAAAACTTGAACATTTTGAGAAAATTCTTCATAAAATTCCTGAAAATCAGAATATTCCTTTGAAAAGAAAAACATACCATCTAATGTATAAATATTAACTTGGTTACTCTGTGACGGAAAAATTGTTTCCCTTTCCCCTAATCTATTTTCAAAATTTATTCCTAATCGAAATTTTCTAACATTATCATTAGAAAACGAGCTGTCTTTTTCTAAAATAAATGTCCAATTATCTGAATCTTCAAAAACATTTTGAGTTGAAGAATCTTGGATTAGTTTATTAAATTCTTCATCTGTTATTCCTAATTGAAAAAAAGATTTTTTTTTCCAAAAATAATTCTTATGAGTAAGCACTAATGAATATACTTTTTCACCATTATCTAAAAATTCACTTCTATAAATAGAATATTGATTATCTCCATAGTTATATTGTAAATAATCATTTATATTTTCAATTTTTATTGATAAAATTGAAAAATCACTGTCATTTAATAATTTATTAAAAGGGTAATAATCATTAGTGGTAAATTTAATTTCTGCAAGATATAATCTTCTCTCCTTTGTGTTTATAAGTGAGTCTATTTTTTTCTTTCCAACATCTTTAATTAACTTATTTTTAATAATTGCTCCGCATTTTATTGATTCTAAAAGATTAATATTAAGATTTCTATCAATTGTTGCTTTCTTCAAATCATTATTAATAGCTTTTATATTACTTATCCATAAACTATTATAATAGCTTGTCAATGGAAAATCTTGAGTTAAATCACAATAAAAAAAATTAAAGCAACTACAACTTACTGTATCTTTAACAAAATAGTTAATGTCAAATTGATACAAATTATTTTCAATATATTTTTTTGTAGTATCCATAAATTCCCATTTCGTAGTTGGTGAAATTACATAAACAGATACTCTTGAATCTGATTCATCAATTGAAGAATTAATAATACAATCTAATTTTAATTCTAATTTTGGATTTGGTAGGTTATTAGTGAAGTGTTTTATTAAAATAGGCCAACCATAAGTACTGTTCGTTTCACTATCGTTAAAACCATATATTTTTCGAGTAATATTGTAATAATTAAAACTCCTATTATATTCACCTAGTACATAAATATATATTTTATTGAAAGTTTGGTATTTTTTCAGAATAGGATAAATATCTTCAATATTAATTCTATTTAGGTTTGTATCCAATTTAATTACTCCACAATTAATATGTGAACCCCAAAAAGCCGCTGCATCTATAAACTGATGTATATGCTCTTTGTATCTTTTCTGTTTTACCGCTCCTGATACTGTAGAAACATCAAATACCTGTTCTTTTTTTCTTGCATATCCTAAATTAAGTTTAAATAAAACTTCTTGATGTTCTAGTTCATAATCTCCATAATCTAAAACAATATCTAAACCCAGAATATCTTTAAAATTGCCTATGTGTTCTCCTTTACTTACCAAAACATCAATATTTCTACAGAACAATTCTTCTATATTGGTTTCGGGTGATTGGCTAGGATCATATCCTATAAAATTTGCGGGAAAAGAAGTTACACCAGGATTTAGTTCTAAAAACGTCTTCCAAAGTCTTTTTAAAAGTTCTGGTTCATTAAGATCAGCAGGATTACTCGTGTTAAGTGCTTTTAGATTAACCCCATCTATTAAATCTGCTTTATTAACACCTCTATAAATGAAATATTTTATTTTTAAAGGGCTATATGAATTAGAGGAATTTTTTATAATAAGATTAACTCTGGTAGGATCTCCGTCTTGAGGTTGGATAAAAATTTGTCCGTCAGAAATTGCAAAAACTTTTACCAAATCAGATGTTGTGCTTCTAATAAAAGAAGTTACTCTATATTTAGTAGTTTCACTACCAGATACAGGTCCAAAAGCATCGGTAGTTAAATTAACTGACACAGCATCTGCAACTTTAGTAACATCAGTATAAAAATAGGAAGATGGTGCATATATAACACTTGGCGCAGCACTAGCAACAGCAGGATATGATGAAGTACCTGAAGCACCGTTTTCGGATAGTGCATCAGGATTTACAATATCAAAAGTATAATTAAAAAAATCTGACATATCTATAGAAGTTTTTAGCGTTTATATTACTGCAAATTGTATTTGTTTGCCTGCTTTTGTTAAATCATAAGACAAGGCGTAATTAATTTCTGCATTTTTATGGGTGGCTGCATATAATGCAGAGCCAGTTTCTACTATATCTGCAGTAAGCCAGTTTGGCAGATTAGATAAATCCCAATTGCCATTGGTTTTCTTGATAATTACTTCACTTTCTACTGCACCATTAGGTTTATCTAAAAGAGAAAACTTAAATTGTTTGGTATCTAATTCTGTAGCCTGTACATTATATATATCTACACAGAACTTTTCATGTTTTTCTATATTAGTAGCTATAAGGTTATAGTTTTCACCATTTAGTGGAACTTTTGTTCCGTCTGATAATTTTTTAGATGGTACACTAACAGTAGGTATAATTTCTACTGCTGCAAGGTTTTTATTATTAGTTATATCAAAAACGAGAGATGAATTATTATATTCAGTATTTTGAGAAGTATATCCTGCTAAATCACTATTAGTTCCATCAAAAGGTGCGATGTGTGCTAGAATAAAAACTCTATGCCTAGAACTAATATAATTTTTAAATAATTCTGCATTTCGCTTCAGTTCAACAGTAGCAGTATATTCTCCATTTTTATCTATTGGTGATATTTCTTGAACATCAATTAAAGCATATTTATAAATTAATATATCTTTTTCATCAATTTTCTCCGTCTTACTATTTTCATACCAGCAATCAGGAAATTTAAACTTTCTATCTTCATCAGTACTTGTAATTGCAATCAAAACTCTTAAATCTGTTTCTCTAAAGCTATATCTATTACCTACATTTTTAATTTTTATTTTTATATTTTGGTCTCTATTCGCATTAAAACTACCATTAACTCCCGCTCCTTCTATACTAATTGCTGGGTTAGTAGCATCTCTCCAAAAAATCATTCTTGGCTTCTCAACTGGAATGTCAGGTGCTGTTTTATGCCATTCTTTTGCTAATTGGATTGCTTTTTCTGCATTTACTCTTCCTGTACCAAAATATTCATGGCTAGAATATTGAAAATTATAATCTTCTATTTTTTCACTTTTAGTATAAGTAACACCACCAATTTTATCGGCAGTTACTTTTAAAATATGTTTTACTTCTGCAGCATTAAGCTGTGAGTTTGCAGATAAAACTAGAGCTGCAACACCACTTACTATTGGTGCAGCTGCAGAAGTACCACCAAATCTTGAGGTGTAATGTCCATAAGACAAAGATTCAATTTTAATTACCTCATTACTTTCTATTTGCCTAGTGATTGTTGTATAAGCTTTAGAATTTGTAATCTCCGTTAAATCTGTAATATATTCTTTATTTTTATAAATGAAACGAATTAATTGTCCACTAAAAAACCCTTCTAAATCTGAATATGTATAATAACCATTCCCTGTACTCGTCAGTTCAGCTTTCATTTGATCAGGAATTAAATACACTTCTTCCTTATCTCCAAATTTGCTTAAATCTGCTGTTTCAAATTCTATTTTTTTACCTTCAATTTTAGAAATTTTAGTATATGAGAACTTTGTTTCATCATTTTTTGAATAAATTAAAACATTTTGATTTTTTCTTATTCCTTTCGAATCTTCTGTATTAAGAAAAATATTTTTTTCAGCAAGATTAGTTGTAATCCTTTGGATAACCTTTTTATATAATAATATTTTAATATCATTTATTGAAATATTTCTGGAAAAAAATCTATCTCTGTTTAATTTTATTTGATTTTTCTCTCTATCAACTTCAACAATAAACCTTATTTCATTTGCAAAACTATTTTTATTACCAAGTTCAACTGATTGTCCAGCAAAAACCTTAAATGTATTTTCTAGTTCTAGTGTTAAAAAATCTCCATCTTTTGTAGGATTAATAATCTTTGAAACTTTTTTAGAAATATAATCTTCTTCATATCCAATTTCACCACAAAACTTTATTGTAGGAGCACAAATAGACAAAGTAGAAATTTTTGGTAAAGGATCAGGTGAACTTGGAGCACAAAGGTCTAATCTTTCACCATAATTAGAATACTTAGCCTTATTTTCTGGAAGATTAATCAAATTATCGTAGCTACTAGCATTTAAATAAAATAAAGTTGAATCTAATGAAGAAGCTCCAACCATTATAGACTTATTACTAATACTTAATGGTTGGTTTTGTTCACCAAATTTAATGCCTTCATATTCAACTTCATCTTCAGAAGTTCCACTTCCAGTTATTCTCTTCCCATTACCTGCAGAATTTATAATAATAACTCCTCTTCCATTTCTACCATATGCAAAATTTTCACTCATCAAAAAAAGAGTCCCGCTTTTAGAAAAAGAGTCTCTCCTGCTGAATTCCCAACTGATACTCAAATTAATAATATCAGCATTTAAGTCAGAATAAGTACTACTTAATGGAAAATCATTTGGCACCTTATCAGTAAGATAATTTTGATTAACATTTTTTTTATAATAAAATGAAATAAAATTTCCATAAGAGTATTTATTTATTCTAGCTAATATAAATATATCTTCTATGTTCAATGAATTAATAAGGAATGAATTTTGTGAAATGCCACTTACTAGAGTAGCCTTATTAATATCAGTATAAACATCTTTTCCCGCCATTATACCTGCAACAGAAGCTATATGATTTCTAATTAATCCTAATGTTACAATATTATTTATTAAAATTTTTTGTGAATATATATTTTTATTGGTATCATCCTTTTTTCTATAGAAAACTCTATTTATTTCTAAAGTTTCTTTATTATTCATAAAAGATAAATGAGGATGTTTGTAAAAAGGTAAATCCACATCTAAAATAGAAATATCGCCTCCGTTTCTTACAAATTCTAATGTTCCAACATCAATGAAACCAATTGTTATATCACTATTACTTATTAAACTATCAGATTTAATTATTTTATTATGCCAATTTCTCATTTTTTTATATATATATTAAATAAATAATTGTAAATATCTAAAACTCCTAAACCAATTCCATTATTAGTATCAAAATTATATCTCAAAATATTTTCTTTAATTTCAAAAGAATCACTTTCCTCAGAAACTCTATCTTTAAAACTATTAATTAAAATTGCATCTTTATAATTAAATTTTTCAAATCCTTCAAAAAGACTTAAATTATAAATTGGTATAAATATTTCCTTTGGCATTTTCAATACAGGATCAATGACGATACTTTCCATTACTATATCTTTTTGTAAATCAGAATTATAAACAAATACCTTCGAATTATTGGGCTTATACTTCTTTTTAAAATTTATGTTTAAAATATCTAATTCTCTAATTCTATTTAGACCTTCATCAGATAAATTAAAATCAAGCAAATAAATGCCTTTTGGAATTATCACTGAACCAATCATAATCTCTTTATTCTTCTCTAGGGAATGGATAATAAAGTCATTAAATTTCTTAAACTTTTCATTATTTTTTTTTCTAAAAAAGAAAGTTATATTATTAATGCTATTGTTATATTTTGTGTCATTTAATTGCTCTGAACTAACCCGGTCTAATGGAAATAAATTATTTTTACCAATATCTTTTATATTTTCTAACTTTGTGGATTGACTATATAAGATTGGATAAGGCTCTAAATCACTTTTAATATTATTTTCTAATTTATATCTTTCCCAAACAGGATTCACTGGCTCAATTTCTATATTATTTTCTTTTATATAGATATAAATGTAATTTCTGAAATCATTATAAGACATTTCTTTTTTTGGTCTTATCACTATTTTATAAGGGTCTTCTACATAATAATTATAGAATTTTTTATTGGGCTGTTCATCAGAAGTTTCATAATCAAATTCATAATAATTTTGCAATGGTTTGTACAGTTTAAATTTTAATTCTTTTGGTAAACCATTAATATCTTGAAATCCTTTTTCATTATACTTTTTATGGTAAACCATCACGGTATTATAATTTTTAGGAACTTCTGTAAAGTAATAGTACTTTTCTTTTTTGTTATACTGTGCTTTTATGGCAGGTATTTCAAAACCTTCTAAACATACTTTTGCATTGCTAATGTTTTTACCAGTTTCTGCATCTGCAACGTATATTTTAATCGCAGAATTTTGCGCTTCTAGACAAGTAGAAACAAAAACTAAAAAAAACAGAAATATTTTAAAAATTTTATTATTCATATCTTAAGTAAATAATAACTATATTATAAATTCACTAATTTTCTATACAACAATAACATTGCCATAAAAAATGGCAATAATTATACTTTACTTTTTTCTTGTGATTCTTTTAAAGAAATTGCATTATATCAATACAAATAATACTTTAATTTGAATCTTTTCATGGTTATCGTTTGTGTGTAATAAAAATCTTAATAAAATTAGATGAGAAAATTTTTAAAAAAATTAAATATAATTTACACATCTAATTTTCTTATTTCTTTCTTTAAAAATTAAATAGAAAAAATACTTTGCTAACAAAATGATTTTTAAATTGTATAGAGAAAATAGTTTTCTAAAAAAGTAAAAAAGAATATAAAATAATTATTGGTTTTGTTTTATAAAATTAAAAATATTTTTTTGTAGTTTGTATATATTATTTGTTAATATTTTACTAAAAAGATTTAATTGTCTGATTTTTAATCTATTATTTTATTATGCTAAAACTAACATGTTATTTTTTACATTTAGAATATTCATCTATGACATACTTAAGATTATCTTCACTTTTCACGTCTAAAGTTTTATCTTTTATTTCATCTGATATTTTTTTGCAGTCTTTAAGATATTCTGCAAGTTTTTCGGAAAGTTTATCATTAGAACGATTATCTATCATCTGTCCCATACTTTGATTATTAACTTTTACCACATATTTCTGCAATTCTACGGGATCTTGTAACAGCATTATGTTATTTTTCTTTTCAATAAGTTTATAGAAATAAGAGTTATTGCCATGTAAATCTCCAAAATTTTGTAGCTTTTTCATCAATTCTCCTTTTACTGAAAGCCCATAATAACAGTCTTCTCCATCATTAAATTGTGCGCAAAAGTATGCTCCAGAATCTGCATTAAAAGTTCTTGTAAAACTTCCTAGATTATTTACAGTTTTCACGGTTACTTGTTGTCCATACATGTCGGCTCCAATTTCTGGTAATTTCTCACCTGTTCTTTCTACATCTAATTTTTCAAACCAAATGGTAAGATTCCCTTCATATTTTTTGCCTTTTTTATCAACCACATATCCTGGAACATCATATAAATTAATACTTCTAGCAACAGCATCTTTTATTTTGGCATTTTGTAATTCTGCTCTTTTATAATTTTCGTAATGTTCTAATTTATAATCATTAAGTATAAGGTTCACCACCAAATCTGTTACAAAAACATAATCAGAAGGAGCATAAGGTTTAGATGCTTCAAATGTAAATTCTCTGCCATCATAAGTAGAAACCAAATAGTTCTTCATTCCTTTTGCAGGATACATTTGCGCTACCTTAATACCATCCAAATCCCAAACTTCCATACAAGGATTTCTTGTAAAAGCATCGCAAGAATATAACTTTACATATCCTGCTATTCTAGCATTATAAGCATTACCATATAAAACCTCTCCACTTTTGCCCATTCTAGGGTTATATGTAGATATTACACTGCTTATCTTAGCATTTTTAGTATTCTGTTCTTCTTTGGTTTTCATTTTCATTGCAAGATACTTGTCTCCTAGATTTTCTCTTTCTATTGATAAAAATTTATCTAACTCTTCTTTGTTAATTCCTTTTTCATCAATTAAATGATGTTTAACGGCTAACTGATGTGTAATAATTCTAGAAACTTTAAAAGAATTGATTGTTACTTCATAAGGAATCTGCGTTGTTTTTTTACCATCTGTAATTGTCATATAAAACAACATTTCATCTGCAGTAAGACCTACTCCTTTCAAATCAAGTTCAAAAACCTTTTCACCCGTAATTGTATAGTATTCATAGTGATCTAAATATGGTGATTTTACAACTGCTACTTCTTTTTCATTGTATTGAATTTTTTCCTTTTTGATGTCAATTTTTTGAGAAAAAAGAAAAATTGGCAATAATAAAAATGCGAAAATTGAATGTAAATTTTTCATTTTGTTTTGATTAAATGTTAAATATTTTGTGATAAGTCATTAGAAATTCTTGGTGCGCAACAATATATATCTGGTTCCCTTCTTCATCAAATAAAAAGTAATTTAGTTTTTCTAATTTTTGATTTTCATTCCATGGAGCATCAATAAATGTGACTATATTTTTAGAAAGATTTTCTTTGTATTGTTCATATAATATAGGAAGAGTTTCTTTATTAAATTCTAATGCATAAACCTTTCTTTTTTTGACACACAATCCTTTTGATTCATCTTTTAGTTCATATAAATTATCAAATTTTTCTTTTTTGATTATATATTGCTCTTTTTTATTCGTAATAATGTAATCACCTTTAGAGGCTATACTTTCAGTTTCTCTTCCTTCAGAAGTGATAGTAATTAATCTTTCTCCTCCGTTTGCTATTTTAACTAAAATCCCTAATTTACTTTCATATAAATAGCCATTCATTTTAATGTTTTGAGCATATTTTTCTAACAATTCTTGTTGGGTAATTACGTAAGGCTTAAATGTTTCTAAAAGTGTTTCATTTACTTTATCAGTAATTTTTGAACCAACAATTTTTTTTATTTTCCATCCTAAGATATATAGTCCCCATTTTATCCACTTATTAGAATTTCTGGAAATTAAATCAGGATATGACATTTCTATAATTTTTTGAATTCTAAAATCTATTTTTTTTACAATATAATTTAACTCGACAGATGTCAATCCTAAAAAGTCAGGACTAGAAATTTCGTTTCTTCCTTTTTTATTAAAAGTTTGGTTTTCATTCGGAGAAAGTTCTTCAAGCAATAACATGTCGGGAATTAGAGGCAGTTTAATAGATTTAGAATTATCTCTATCTGGATAATATCCAAAAACATTTTTTTGAAACTCATTAAATTCAATTCCTATTTTAGAAAAATCTGCAATATTTTCCCCAAAATAGTATCTTAGAAAGGTTTGAGTATTTTTTCTTCCTAATTGATAATCATGCTCTCTAAATTCTTTTTTGAAGAAACCTGAAAACCCCCCTAAAAATCCACAAGCAAGAAAATGCTTTCCTCTCTTACTTGGATAAATTAAGTATTTATTTTTTTGCATATTTAGACCCTCTAATAAATCTTCCTGCTTAAACATCGAGTGGTTTCTTACAGCTTTGAAAAGTCCAAAAATTACTTGAAATACATTCCCTTTCTTAGGCTCCACGTATTTTTCATTATCACCTCCAATAAAAATAGATGGAAATGGATCAATTAGAATTAAATAATTTGTTAATTCATTTTTATTTATACAGTTTAAGTATTTCGCTGTGATTCCTAATGGCTCATTGTTGATTACCCCCCCATCCACAGCAATAAATTCATAATCAGTACCTTTAAAACCAATATCATTAATCTCTATTTTATATTTACTTGATAGATTGTTTTTATACTGATACATATACTTATTTTGTATTCGTACCTTTTGATTTGCTAACCCAACTGGGAATGCTCCTGTTGATTTAGCAGCAACAATTAAATTTCTAAAATTTTGTTGAGAAACTAATTCCGTGGGATAATCAAAATGCTTACAAACTTTATCGGAGAAACTATATGAAAACATCCCACTATGCATTCTAAAACTATTCTTTGTGCTACTTGTATTTCCAAAATTTATTTCAATAGGTAAACCGTCTAAGTTTGTAACAGTAAGAAAGACACTTAAATCTTTACTAACATATTTGGGAAAATTAACATTAATAATTTCAGGGATATTTTTAGGCAATGCTTTTTCTGCTATTTCATCAATTGGATTATTATTTAATAAAGCATTCATTTGCATTATAGATTTGACATCTGAAACATCTAATAACTTATCTAATGTTGAAAAGTTTTTTTCATCCGCCATCTCTACCCAAGAAGTATATAATTTGCTTTTTAAATGGTTTTCATTTGGCAAATTATAATTTCTAGAGATTATATCATTAGAATCTTTATTTTTATTCAAAAAAGTTCCATCAATAAAAGAATAAGACAATATAGCTGCTGTCATTCCTCCAGCAGAAGCTCCACTTAGAAGCTTTATTTCTACATCATGTAAAGGAATTGCCTTTTCTCTATCCGATAATTCCTTATCATTAGTGAGCTTTTCTCTTATTTTTATTTTTTCTCTTTCCCACCTTTCCAAGGTTTCTATAATGTAATCCATTGCTCCAGCCGTATAAGCTCCCGCTGAAACGGCACCAGCCATGCATATTCCTAAATTTAATTTCGGATATTGGTTTTCCATAAAATTTTAAGGATTTATTTTATTAGTTTTTAATGGTTATTAATTTAAATACTAAATTAATCTATTTTTTACAATTGGTTATATTATACTTTTGTATTGTATTTATGATTTTTATTATGCTATAATTGATAAAAATTATCTAGAAATTTATAAATTTGAATTATGGACGGTTCTAGAAAAGAAATTACAAGAGGGATACATGTTATCTATTCAACTATTCCAGAAAAAAATGCAAAATCATTTGTTGCAAGTTTAGAAAAAGAGTTTTATTCGGATTACAAAGAAAACATTGGCTATAAAGGAAAGGCATTGTATTCACCTTTGAAATATTTTATGTTAGGGGATTTTGACTATTGTCAAATTTCTTTAATTAATAATTTTAAATTTACACATCGATTATTTGAAATCTGTGAAAGTAGTGAAAACATTAGAAACTACGGCTCTCATACACTTCAAAGCTATACTGGCTTTTGTCTTCATGATAAAGTTTATTCGGAAAAAATATTTTCCGAGCCAATTGATGAGTATTTTGTAGGAATTATTCATTTAAAACTTAATAACGGGATTTATATTGGCACTGGTTCTGATTTTATTGATGAAATTCATCAAATATTGTCATCAATCTTAAAAGATACAAAATATCTTATATCCCAATCATTCTCTTGGTTTGAATTGTCATTAACTGTATTTATAAAATCTCCAAAAGAATTAGCAAATATCATTGCTAAGTTAAGATCTCTCTGTTTAGGGGATTTAATTAATCATAAAGATATTTACGAAAATTGTCTTTACAAGGATTTTGATTTTGAAGAAAACGACATATACAAGGCAAGCTTGTTTGCCGATACAAATTCAACAATAGGCTTTAAAGAGGATGTAATTAAGTGTTCTAGTGATAGTAAAATATATAAAGACTTTATAGATTATATAGAAAATTATAAATGTACCTTAAAAACTGAAATTGAATGGCAGGTTAAACCCGGACATATAAATCAAGTAGTAGAAGAACTAAACAATCATAATTTTCTCAAAGATTATTTTAACATTCTAAAAAGAGAATTAGTTCTAGGAAAGTGTGACTATGTAATTCATTTAAAAAGTGAAAATTCAATTTTGGCAAACTTTCATCTACTTAGAGATTTGTATAGAAGCGACAACTGTCAATTGTACAAACATATTAGAAAAGTTAGAACATATTCTTTTCTAGAACCAGATTTAGATATAGAAATAAGAAACAAAAGCAACATTATTGACTGGAACATAGTTTTAGAAAAACTATGTGTCAGCATAAAAGATTTTAAAAAAATTGAACAAGCACTTAAAGGTTTAAAAGTATCAAGACAAATTAGAGTAAAAATATTAAAAATTATTTCCAACTACAACAATGGAATTTTAGACCCAATACTATTTACGTATTTCTTAGATTTCAGTATTTTTATCAAACTATTAAGAGGCTTTATAATTGAGGAGCATTCTCGTCAAAAAAAACATATTACTGAAGTAAAGGAGATAGAAAAAAAACTAAATCACTATATAGAAGTTTTTCAGGAAAGTTATAATGTTCGTTTCTTAAATGGGTATTTATTTGAAAACATATCAGACTTTGATTTAGATTTTAACAGTTCTATTCAACAACTGCTTACAAGCTATGGCTCATTAGTATATGAATATGGCAAAAAGTTTTATAATGATGATTTATACTATCCACTTATTAGATTAAACAATATAGATACTGTTTCTGATTATTTATCAATCAATTATGCTGTTCCACATCTAACATCTCCAGAATTTGTTATTTCTACGATTATCAAAGAAATTCTTAACCATATACCACTAGACTCTAAGGAATTAGAAATAAAGCTTAATCATTACAATAAAGAACTTTTTAATTTCAAAAAATACATTAATGAAAGCTACTTTGATGATATGTATCAATCAGGAATGATTAACATAAATTATTTTATAATAGATGCCATTCGATTCCATATAACATTTAAATCAAACTTTAAACTTTTTGAATATTGGTTTTGGACTTATAACTTCCAAAATACTTCTTTATATGATACTAATGGATTGTTTAATGAACAACAATTAAAACAAGAAATTTTCAGATTACTTTTAATAAAGAAATTTTTCCTTAACATACCTGAAATTGAAGTTGAATGCCCTAGTCCAGAAATATTTACTTACTGGGAAAAACATTTTGAAAAAATAAAATCTATCGTTGAAAGAATTCACATTTTTTTTACAAAAAATAATGATTTTTCCATTATTGACTTTATTGAGCAATTAAAAAATAATGCTCTAGAAAATAAAAATTTACCTATTGACAACATAGAAAAATCCCTTATTTCATACTTACAAGAATTAAAGAAAAAAACTGAAAGTGGAAAAATTATGCTTTTAAAAAGAGATTGGAAAACAGGAGAAATTTTAAAAAACTATAATTCACAATATGATGATGTTTTTTTTGCTATAGATCAAATTGGAGGTTTATACTTTCAAAACACGAATAAAAAAGATGATTATTTTTCTTTAAACTGTAAATACTTAAATTTAATAATTGACTTCTCAGCAAAAACTAAAAAACCATTTATAAAAACTCTTCTTAAAGATGATGCATACAATTGACATTAAGTATAAAATTTTATGGCTTAGTGATATACATTACACAATATATGATAAAGACAATGACGAAATATCAATTAAAAAATTTTTACAAAGCTTTTTTGATACGTGCGAGATAATAAAAAAAGAGCAACAAATAGACTTTGTAATTATAACTGGAGATCTGGCTCAATCAGGTTCTTTAAAAGAATATAATAAATTAAAAATTGATTTACTTGATCCGTTGTTTAATATTTTCAAGAATGCTGAATTACTAATCATACCTGGCAATCATGATGTATCTAGAGACAAAATAAAATATTTTGAAAAATACTTTAATAAGAATCAACATAAACAAAGCAATTTGGATTTTATAAAAAATAATCCAGATATTGAAAAAGTCTTCGAAAATTACAGCAATTCTTTTAAGGACTACAAACATATCCCAACAGGATCTTCAGAACAATATAAAGAAAAACTATATCACGGATTCTATCACAGTCGCTCGAAAAACACAATATTTTCACTTCTCAATTCCTCATGGCTTTCATTTGGAGAAGAAAGTCTAAAATATTATTTTGACAATGATAAACATAAAGAAAAAGACACTCAACAAATTGTAAAAGACATTTCAAATAGGGCAAATGAATATGGCAATCAAGTAATAGGACTTAATATATTTTCTGAAATTGACTTATTAAAAAAACATATCACAAATTATAATGATCATTTAGTATTAACAGCAATTCATCATCCAATAAATTGGTTAACTTGGTCAGAGAGGATTGACTATTTAGGAGACAATGAAGGTTTTTTTTATTTAAAAAATAATACTGACATTTTATTATGTGGACATGAACATGTCCCTAAAGATTATTATGCAGAATATTATAATGACAATAAGAGTCTAATGATTTTTTCAGGATGTTTTATTGAGCTAAAATATAAAGAGGTAGAAGAGGATGAAAAGCGAAAAAAATATTTATCATATCCTGATTTCAATAATTCTAGTTTTAATATATTAACAATTAACTCTACCAAAAGAAATATTTTACAGCAAAAATATCATTATGACACAAATGAGAAAACATGGATAAATAATAAAGAATATAATAAAGAATACAAATTAAATAAAAGCTATAATTCTAATCTACAAAAAGAAATTTATGATAATTATATTAAAGAAATTAATAAAATTCTAGATTTCTCCCCAGTTCTAACGAAACTTTATGATAAGGAAATAAAAAAGAGTGAAGAATTCTATTTTACTGAGGATGAAATTCAAATTATAATAAGAAGAGAGGAGGACTGGAATATTGAAAAATTAAGATCATTTTTAAATCAGAAAATTGGCAATTATAAAAAGGTTCGTTTTGTATGTTTTGATATTTTATTTGATAAAGAAAAAAAATATCAAAATTCAAAAGACAAACTGATCGTTCTAAATGAAATAAAAAAGGGAATAGAATTTGATTTCAATAATTTAAGATATAATTTTTTTTCAAAATTAAATCAAGAAGAGGTTAAAAAATACATTTCAACAATATTCATTTGTGATATAATTCCTTATTGGAAAAATAATATTTACATAACTATTTGATTATTAATTTTTTTTATTAAATTTGTCTTTTAAAACCCGCAATTATTAACTAACATACAAAAAATGGCTAATGTTTCGAATGCTATAGAATTAGTAGACTTAAATGATTCTGTTGATAAAGACATTAAGTTTATTTATACGTTTGCAAAAACTAATGGTTTAGATGAATATTCCTCAGTGTCTGAAATTAGAGAAAAAATTAGAAAAGATAAAAAATTAAATTCTATACCATCTAAAAAATCTTATATCAATAAATTGAATGGATTTTCTTTTTTTGACCCAAGTAACGTAAAATATAAAAAATCTGAAGATGCTTATGATATTTTAAGTTTACTTACTCTAATTAAAAATGAGATTATAACATATCTTAACAATAAAAAAACAGATTTTTCCAAACAAAATATTCTTAGAAGAAGAGTTTCTCCTCCTTTAGAAGCATTTAAAAGTGTTGGTCACAATAATTTAGATATTAAACCAACAGGCCGAGACTATGGTTTACTATTCGAATAATTTTAAAAATTCATATAATATAAAGGCTATCCAATTGAATAGCCTTTATTTATTTTTTTAATTTACAATTCTTATACAATAAACAAAATGAATAGAATACTTTACTTATCTTCAATATTCATTACAACTTTAGGCTTCAGTCAAACCAGTTGTGAAGCTCTCAAAAAAGAAAATGAAGATCTTCAGTCAACGAATAAGGTTTTGACTTCGGAAAATAACTACCTAAAAAAAATAGTTGAAATTAATAAAGCAATTTTAGATACTGAGAAAGATAACTCTTCATTTAAAATAACAAAAGTAACAGGAAACAAAGCCGAAAAAACAATTTCCATTACCTTTCTTGTAGAAGCAAAGGATGAAAACAAAAAAATGACAATTGAGGACATTTCCATTGTTGACATAGAAGGAAAAGAATATGAAATTGATTTTTACAAATCGAGTAGCCCATATCCTGACTTGGATTTAAAAACACCAGTAAAGTTAACTTTTTCTTTTAAAAATATAGAGAACGAACCTTTTTTTATAAAAATGTTTAGGTTTAAAATAAATTCTCAGCCTAAAAAAAACTTATTTGAAAATACAAAATCAAATCTAGAATTTAAAGATTTGAAAGTAATTTGGAATTAATCTTTCCCTAAAAATTATCAACAAACAACTCTGCAATCTATTTTTCAAAAACATCAAGCAGCAAAGAATTGGCAATTCTTTAAAAATGTGATTGGTTCTTTTTATGCAAAAAATGCGTTTTAAATAGAATAGAGGAATTGCGTTTTTGCACTTTACAACAGGCAAATACCTCCAGTAAATTCTCAACAGAAATTAAATCGAAAATTAATTTCTGATTGCCTTAAATGAATTTATTTTTATTTTCAATACTCCAATAAAAATCTTCCAATTTCCAAGTATGACTCCTTATTTGGTGTACCAAACTCAATAATTCTTCAGAATATTCAGTTTTATTAAATTTTACTTCTAATTCAGTTTGTATAGTCCAAAGAGATCGACCTAAAAAATTTATGTGTTTTTTTAATACATCAATTTCATTAGGAGAAAGATAAGTATTTTCTCCAAAATTAAAGTTTTCAGTAATATATTTATCGTTTGATAACAAATATTCCCCATCAGCAATTTTTTCAAAGCCTAAATTAAGTGCAACTTTTTCGGAAGCATTAAATTTATCTTTCCCAATTTCAAATTCCTTTATGGTAATTCTTTGCTCATTCCTACTTAAAAACAAATGTGGAATTATTGTATGTTCCATTGCCTTTGTTAAATGCCCATTACCTCTAAAATCATTATTTACAAACCAATGTAAATCTCTTATCATATCATAAACAATGGCAACAAATGTATTTTCATCATTCTTTATCAGATAAAAAACATCTGGCCCATCGTAAGAAGTTACGTTATCAGTCAATTTTGGTTTATCCAACCAAATTTTGGCATAATCAACATTTGAACTTAATGGTCTACGATAAATAAGACTACACGATTCATCATTATGATTTAACTTTTCAAGTAGCAATTGAAGAGATTTATTTGTCATTTTTATCAATTAATTATATTAAAATTTTTACCATTCTATTTCATAAATCTTATCATCATCGTTTAACTCTAAATCTTCTATACCACAATTATGCTTTTTAGATTCTGATTGAAGAAAATTAAGTAAAGTTTTGTAATCCTCTGTAGAATAGATAGAAGTTCTCATTAATTCTGCTAATTTTCTGAAAGAATTCATACCACCTTTCATTTCAAAAAAAGTAGCGTTAATTTTTCTCATATACAGATACAAATATTCATTTCCTGTATAGATAGCATTATCCAAATATGGTAATAATTTCTTAGCTCCTATTGGATCGTAGCTTTCCATTGCTCTTTCAATCCAATATTCGAGGTGTAAAAACATTGCTATTTCACCTTTATTGCTCTCCACCATTCTCATATTATACTTTAATGTAGCAATAGAGAATAAGATATGAACCCATGATGTTTTAAAACCTAAGTAATGAATTTCTTCAAAGGAATAATGACTACTATTTCTTGTTAGCCTACTTCCATAGGATGCTTTTCTTATTTCATAAGAAAAACTGCTAATCAAATTATTTTTATCTTCATAACCTTTGACATTAAAGAATTTTTCATCATTCCAAAATTTTGAAACAACTTCATATAAATACTCTAGATCATCACGAGTTCCCCATATTTCAACTCCTATGCCTTTTTTTGTTGGTATTGCATAAATCATATTAAATGGTTTTGTTTTCAACAAAATTAAACAAAGAAAATGTATTGGAAAATTTGAAAGAACGGCTAATCTATAACTTCGCAACCTATTTTCAAAAATTATTTGCCAATGCCTTGCAAAGTTTTTGAAATGTGGTTGCTCCTTTTTTTGCAAAAATGCGTTTCCGACCAAAGTGAGGAATTGCATTTTTGCCACCCGATTTTTGCATCGAACTGCAAAACTTACAATTTTATTGACTGTGCAATGAAATTTATCAAATTAAGAAAAAATCCTCTATGTTCAATCAATCCATTGCGAAACAAGTTCCATAAAAGGGAACATCCCATTTGTGCTAGACTAGAATTAATGAATAAATCTTGTTTTTCCAATGCTTCTGCCAAACTACAACTTGGAGTATTATCTTCCGCTTCAGAAATTTTTAAAATTTCTCCAAATTCATCAGTAATAAAAGGCAAATTCTCCACCGTTTCATATTTCTCAGAGTTGGGTTGTTTGATATTTCCAATGGTAGAGAGCAAAACCTGTCCTGTAAATTGACTGTTCCCAAAATCCATCCAGTATTTGCATTGGTTTCTGTAATATCCTTTATCTATCTTCAATTCATTTAAAATTTCAGCAATGTCAAAACGTGATTTTACGTTATCCACACAAGAAATATAAATTTCTGATTTCATATTGCTTTTTAACTCCCCTAAATCATCTTTTTCAAATTTTTGAGTTTCAGCTTTCCAATTCGTTCCGAAAAATCTGTTTACACGATTGATTAATGCAACAGACTTGTATAATTCCAATTCACTTTCTGCGAATAATTGTCTGCCTAAATTCGCTTCGGTAATCACATCATCATCCCATAATCTAACGAATAAACCGGCATGATTCAATTTCGTTAAAGCATGGTTCATTCTAGCCAATGCAGTTAAAACTTGTGAACCTGTCCCTCCTGCTCCAATTAAATTAACTGTAACGGGATTTGTTGGATTGATTAAAGCATTGTCTGTAAAATGGACTTTGGCTTTGATTTCTAGATTTTTATTTATTCCTGAGTTCATTATAGTAAATTTTTTAAAGTTCTGTTTGCTTTTTTTAAGGCTTCTTTTGGAAATGGTTTATCAACATTAATAAGGCTTTTCCACAGGTTTACACAATTCCCTTTTATTGGATTGTGTTCATTCATCAAATGGCTGAAATAAGAATTAAAAAAATAATCTTTCCAATTTTTTATAAATTCTTCTAAAGAAGTAGAGTTTTGAATATGAACATCCACAGTTCCCATACAAACATTTCCATTTTCATACACATTGAAAAACGGAGCATAAAAAAGCGGTGTTTTTTCTGTTGGTCTTTGATTACTTGAAAGTGCAAAAATCTTAAGGTTTCTCTTATTAGCAAACCACAACATTGCAGGTACTTCTGCCCTTCCGTTTGAAATCTCTAAATTTTTTGTAAAATAGAGTTGTTTTTTCATTGATTTCGTAAACCATAAAACTGAACCATTTTCACTAGGATTGATTTGAAGAATATTTGTGGGTAAAATTCCTTTCGGTTTTAGAAAATCTTTACTTTTTTCTTTTTGGGTTTTTGTGTTAAGTGCTTTTACCAATGTTTTTGCTTCTTTCTCTGTCAAAGGGTGTGCGTTGATAGGATTCCCATTTTTATCCATATCAAAGTATTCCACATAAGTTTCTTTAATTCTTTCATTGGTTTGGAAGAAAACTAATGCGGATGTAGGGTGGTAAAGTTTACCAAAATCTTGGGTAATATCTTTCATTTTCAATTTATTTAAAAGTTGTTCAGAATGCAAATCAGTTTTTCAATAAAGGGAAATAATCTGTTTTCAAAATTGAGGTTATTATTTGTGATAATGTTTCCATCAAATTTTTTAATGACCATAGGTTCTTCCATCGTAGTACATTCCTGGAACTCGGAGTTTACTGTTTCAAAAAGCGTTTGAAATAGTAAGCCTTTATCATCGGCACAAAAAGAAACGTATTTGTCCATTGATACGATGGAATCACCCTCATATTCCATTTCTTTTGTATTAAGTAGCAAGTTTTGATAAATAGTAGCATTTGGATATTGCTCATAAAGAAAAAATATTTTCCTTGCCAACATAAAACAATCATTGTCAAAACTATCTTTGGCTTTAAAGTTTTTTAAATGTTCTTTAAAAAGGGTTAGATTATGATGATTGTATATCTTTTGCTCCATAAAATCTCCTATTTGTTCCGCTTGTTTAATTTCAGACAAGTAAATTGGGATTTCTTCGTTTTCATCATCAGAAGTGAGCCATTCTTCAACCATTTCGTACATCCAAAACAAGTAACTATCCTTTTTTCGATAATAAGGGACGTTAGCAAAATGATACAGATAAGAGCATACGGATTGTAAAAGTTGTACGGACTGTTTCCGTTTTGGATTTTTAGATAGTCGGTACAGCGGAACTATTGGAATATAATATAAAATTGCTCCAGTATTGAATCGTTCCTCGCTTGTAAAAAAGGTTTTTCCTTTTTCTTCAATCAATTTAATTTCTTTCCAATCTATGACTTTATTTTTCAGTTGATTCTGAATATCATCTATAGCAATTGCAATATTGTAAGGATAGCCCAAATGCTTTGTTTCCATTGGATTTAAACCATAATGTTTAGCCAATTGGGAAAGAGATTGATAAAAATCTCTTTCTGTTTTGGCGTTTTTCCTTTGAATTTGAATTAAATTTTGTTCATCTGAAGCCAATTTATGAACATCATTTTCCATTAATTTTGGAAAAAAAGTACATTTTAGAAAACCATTGGAAGTTGATTTATCGGAACTGATTTCCGTTTGTCTTTCCGAACTTCCGAAGCGTTTTTGCTTTGTTTCATCCACTCTGTAAATTCTTCTAATTGTCGGTGTAGCTGTTTTTGCTTTTGTCTTTCGAGAATTTTTACTTTTCCCGATATAATTTTTCGTTGCATTGATTTTCATTTAGGTTGTCAGTTATTCGGTTGATGATTGTCGGCTTTTAGTTATAAATTCTGTCAACAAAAAAAACATCATTTAAAATTTATCCCTTTGTTCCCATTACACTTTCAAATTTATATTGAACTTTATCGTCCTTAATTTGTGGTGCAGAAACTTTGGCGGTGGTTAGAATTGGATAAGTATTGGCGTAAAAATTCATTACAGCTTCCACACTCCATTTTGGTTCGGGGTCTGGCAAATTTATTTCCTGTCCGTTGTCTTTGAGTATAAAAACTCTTTCTAAATGAGTTGCGAGTAACATATTTTAGTATTTAGAGGTTAGTTTTAGGATTGATTTTCATTAAAAAGACTTGGAGCGAAATGTCTTTCATATTCGTCTTGCTTTTTACGGATATTTTCAGCAAACTCGGGATATTCAGAAACCTTTGGTAAAGACGACCACGCTTCTTTGTATCTACCCTCTTTCTCCAATTCTTCGGCTTTTTGGAATGCTTCTTTATATTTCTTCTCTTTGACTTCTTTTTCTTTTTTCTCTCTGTCGGTTTTTTCTTTTTCCATTGCAGATTTCTTTTTGGCTTCTTCAAGTTGTTTCATGAAATTTTCCATATCCACCATTAATCCAGATGCGGTTTGTAGTGGTATAGAAATACTTTCAAAAAATCCGTTGTCTAATTCTTCCGCTGTTCCTCGAAGATTAAGTGGCGGAATGAGTTTTCTCGCTTCATCTCCGCATTGCTCGTTATTGAGCATTACGGAAAGGACAAAACGATTTTCTTTTGTTGGTCTTAGTATTATTTGTAAATCGCCTGTAAGATTCATATTGGCGAGTTGTCTAAAAAAATTGGTTTGCATAATTTTATTTTTTTGTTTTTCTTTCTTTTTGAGATTTTATCTTAAGTAGCTTTTCATATATATCCGTCCAGTATAGATTGAGCTTTTTGTCTAATTCTGAAAAACCATTGTTTTCGTGTTCATATTGTTTGTATTGTTTGGTTATTTGAATTGCTTTATTGAGGTCGGCAATTTCAATAGTACAACCATTAATATCTATGATTTTCATAATTTTCAATTTTCCTTTTTAGTAATATTTCTAAGATTTCGTAATCACTTTTATATTTTTCTTCCTCGAAAAAATAAGAGTCTGTTTCTTCGTGATAATCATATTGTTCAAAGTCTTCCTCTTCTAAACAAATTTCCTTGAGTTCGTTGTTCGAATAGACTGTAACGCCATAGATTTGGTTGCCTATTTCTTCATAATGATAGATGAAATCCACTTTATAATATTCGGCAATAAGTAATAGGATTTCTGTATTGGGTGACCATCTTGTTTGGTAATTGAAGTTGTAACTGACATTTTCCAACGAGACATCAAAAAAATATCCTTTCTTTTTATCTGAAATAAACTCGGGAAGTTGTCCACCGCTTTCTTTATTTTCACGGAGTTGCATTTTTATAAACTCTAATCTCACTTGTTCTAAAGCAGTATTGTTGCCCTCAAAAGCAACCGAATTGCTACACCAGTTTGCCATAATTTTTAATTTTTTAAAAGTTCATTTTGTTCATAAATGTATGTTCCACTTGTTTTTAGCGGTTCTTTCCCCTCTGTCAATCGGACTTCAGAATGAAATATTTTAGAAAGTATTCTCGCATAACGTATAGCAGTCGTTCTGTCACAATTGGTTTTATAATACACATCTATATCTTCCCATTCTCTCTTTTCATTTCGATGTCTTAATTGAAAATTAAATTGTGTTTCCATAATTTTGAAAATAATTAAAATGGTAAATCGTCATCAGCTTCATCGGAAAAGGGATTGCTATTGTTATTTTGTGGACTTGCTGTCGGTTCATTATTCAATTCAGATTTTTGTTTTCCACCATGCAATTTGATGTTTGAAGTATGGAAGTTTAGTCCAGACTTTATTTCTCCGTCTTTTCCTATCCATGCACCACTGCTTATTCTTCCTGATAATTCTACCAAAGTACCTTTGGTCAGAAATTTTGCTATTTTAGCATTTATCCAATAAGAGCAGTTGTAATAAGTAGTTTGCTCCTTTCGTTCGCCTTGTTTGGTTTTGTAGCTATCATTAATAGCGATTGAGAAATTCACGACTTTTTTGTCGTTTTTCAAAGTGTTGATTTTTGCATTTTGGGTAATTCTGCCTACGATAGTGTTCATATTATTTTGATTTTATTTGTTAAATTCTGTCTGTTATTGATTATCATTTTTGAGTGAATTGATTAGGTATCGAGGACACTCGGTTTTTCTTTTTTTTACTAAATTTTGAAAAAAGTATTCTTCATAGTTTTTTAATTTTTCTAATAATTTTAAAGAGCGACTGCTTTTGAATTGATTCGTACAACTGAGGTTCCGGCTTTTTCTTTGCCGATTAATCATAGGAAAGTATTAGGCACACAAAACCCGATTCAATTCCAGTAATTGCTTACAAGATTTGAATCGGGCTAGAAATCTTTTTGTCCGAAGGATTTAGGAGTGTCTGAAAAATTATTGGAACTTGTAGAAAGAATTTTTATAGAAACCCAAAAAGATTTTTTTGAGTGAATAATGCTATCCTAAATTTGCAATAGTAAAAAGGCGAACAAAAGTTGGGAAGATACTCAGCAAAGTTTCTTTCAATGAAAAAAATGAAAAAATCATTAAAAATTGTATCTCAAATATAATTGAATATAAATTTCTATTTTAATTTGATATTAAATACTGAAAAACATTCTTTCAATAACCCTATACAAATACTTAGAAACCGCTATATTTGCACCCCATTTAATATTTATACATTATGAAAGAACTAATAGAAAAGATTAATGCTGAATATGAAGCATTTTCTAAAGAAGCAGAACAACAAATTGATAAAGGAAACAAAGCTGCAGGTACTAGAGCAAGAAAAGCTGCTTTAGAATTAAGTAAATTATTTAAAGATTTCCGTAAATTATCAGTTGAAGAATCTAAAAAATAACAAACAACACCGATGTTCCCTGCTATTAAGCAGGGAATTTTTTATTAAGCTCTGATTTTAAAATTCAAAATAAAATCTTAAATGCGTTTACAATTATTACCACAATACCATTCATTCAAGTCTTTAAAATTGTGATAGATCCAAGAACAATCTTCTACATTTTCGTATTGATTTTGAAGTTTTTCTTTAACCGATTTTCCATTGGAATCATTATCAAGAAATAGTGAAATCTTCTCATATTTTTTCAATTCATCCTTTGCTTTAAAAAGCATTGCTGTAGAATTGAGAATAAGATAATCTGAATTAATATTTTCTTTTTTTTCTAAATTCCTAAAAGTCAAATAATCGAAGAAACCCTCAAAAACCAGAATTTCATTAGAAATATTTAACTCATTTTTTATTAAAGTCACATCCTTTTTACCCAAACATATTTTAGAATATTTATTTCGGATTTCAACTCCTCCTGAATTATTGAAAAAACCAATTCCGAAATATTTTTTACCATTCAATTCATACTCTACTTCTTTCACTAAGTCTTTTTGTTCATATACTTTTCGAGATTTTAAATATTGAATTAAAGCAGAATGTTGAATTTCACGAACCTTGAGAATTTTATATTTTTTTTCGTGTAATGTTTCTTCACTTTGAAGTTTATTATGATTAGAAAAATCAAATTTTTCTAAATATTTCAGCGCTTCAGAAACTGAACATAAATTTATTTGTTGAACAATTGAAATAACATCATAACTTTTTCCTGTTCCAAAATCGAAAGCTTTATTTTTAGCAAAGTCAACCGACAAACTAGGAATTTTTTCTTCTCTGTCAAGCGCAAAATAAAACGCCGTTTTTCTATTTTCTTTCACAGGAAATAAATTGAACGATTCTAAGACCATTCTTATACTTATTTTTTCTTTTATTTCTTCACAATTCATTTTTTCTTTTTTAGAGCACATTTTTTATTCACATTTTCCTTTTTAATAAAAAAAGACTTTTTAATTATTTTACATTACTTTTAATGAAGCTCCGAATCGACTTTTAGAAAGGGATTTGAGCTCTTTTTTTGGTGAGTGCAATTCCGAATTCTGGTGAGTGCAATTCAGAGAAAGGAGTGAGTACCATTCCGAAAACTTCCTTAATTATGGTGAGTGCGATTCCGAATTCATTTTTTAATTCTGTTTTAATATTCTTAATTATTCTCGATTTTTGATGTTTTTAGATATTTTTAAAACGCTTTAAATGTTTGAGTGAGTATCATTCCGAATTCTAGATTAAAAAATCTGATATTTTAATAATTTTTAACATCAGTGAGTACAATTCCGAATTATTGGTGAGTACAATTCCGAAATCATACAATTATTGGATAACCATTCGGAAATAGTTTTCCCATTTTTGTAGACTGATAGATTTGAATGATTAGTTCTTGAATTTCATATAGAAATTTCTTTCCTTGAAATATTGTTGATTTTATTCTTTTTAATCGGTTAATTCTAATAAACTCTCTGAAGGCTTTTTCTATTAATTCTCTGGTTTGGGGAATGTTTCTATACTGATGAGAAAACTGCAGCATTTGATTTTCTTCCAGACCATATCTTTTCTTGAAATAGATTAATCTTCGGGTAATTTTTTCACCACGAACGGCATTTGTTTCATTTGCCTCCAATGGATTTTTTATATTGATTGATAAATTGTCATTCAAAGACAAATTAGATAAAAAAGGAATAATAAAAATTGAATCTTTTTGGTAAGTATAATTGAACGAAAGTGTATTGAATGTATTTAAACTAATCCTTACGGGTTTTAAAAATTTGAAACAAAAATCCTTAGTTGTTTTATAGTTCAATCCAAACTTTTTGTTGAGAGTAGAAAGTTTCAAAACCGTTCCATTTTTAGGCAATTTTGAAAGCCAAATTGCAAATATAATATGTTTGTTGTTACGTACATTGTAAACCAAATTATACAAAACATAGTTATATTCAGGAATTACCAATAGTTTTTTTAGCCAATAACTACTGACTAGAAAAGTTGTATAACCTCTTTTATCGTAACTGGGTGTAGAAATCAATCCGCCGAAAGTTTTAATTTCTTTTCCTTTAGAATTCACAGATTTATACCAACCCATTTTGAACTTTGCAAGAAACTCATAAGCCTCTATAACTTGTTTTGTCGATCCACTTGGAGAAATCCTGCTATTTTTAATTTTTATAGAGGCAAAAATGTTGTTTTCCGTTTCAAATTCTTCATCGAAAAGAGAAAGTTGCTTTGGTCGGTCTTGCGGTCGGAACTGTTCGTTACTAATAATGGAAATAATGTTAAATATAACACGAAGTGCATTAATTGGAATATCCGCAGCTTCAGAATCATCAAAAATAAAATCATCCACAAATTGGTTTCCCAATCTTATCCTATCGGAAATCATTTCTTTTTTATTTTCAAATACTTTACGGATAAGCCGTAAATCTTTTTCCGAAACCGCCATAATTCGTTCAGTCTTTTGGAGAAATTAAATTGATTAGAATATTATTCAGATTTGACAGATTTTTATAACAGTCTTATTTTTTCACTTTTCAGGGTTTTAGAACCTTCGTTTAGACTGTAATATTTATAAATATTTATCCCTTCACATTGAAAAACCCTTTTTTCGACTTTCCCGAAATTCGATAATCTTACTTTTTGGATGCCTTTGTATTCTGCCAACATTCCATTGATGCTTACTTTTTGCCCAGGTTTTAAATCAGATATTTTCATTGTTTTGTTTTTATTGTTTATAGATTAGTTTTTTGAAGTTTATATCTTATATTTTGAAGTTTATATTTTTTTGAAATTTGTTTTAACAATTAATTCTTTAAGATTCTGGACGTTTTATATTTGGTATATTTTGCAACAAAGAAGTATTTTCTACATTCGAATTTTTCAGATAAGGCAAAGTACTTTTTAATGTAGATTTCCAATTACTAATAGGGCGATTAGAGGTGTTTTTCCAACCGTTATTGTTCCAAGTTTCATATTTTTCACTAATACTTAAATCCAATTCGCGCTCGTAACACTCCAATGATCTTGCATATTCCATAAATTCATCCAAAGAAGGAATTTTTCTATTTTTAAGGTTTTGTAGTTCCTGCTCCTGTTCTTCTTCCCGTTCATACTTTTGTATATATTTCAGCTCAAATTTTTGATTTTGGGATAATTCTGGAGAAATCTTTCCATCATTATTAATTTCAATTTCTTCTAATACTTGAAGTGTATTTGGAGTAGAAAGAAATATTTCAGGAGTAATTATTGAAGTTTTTGATTTTCGAGGTTTTTCAACATTCGTGCTTTCTTCTATTTTGATTGACTTTTCAGCATCAATTTTAAAGGAATAATTTAGCAACAAACGGTAATGACAAGGAACTCCATTTTTACATTGAAACAAGATTAAACCTAATTGTTTGAGTTTCTCTTTTGTTGATTTTATCGTTTTTCGGGTAAGTCCTAAATCTTTTCCCAATTTAACATCAGAAATTTTAAAATCATAACGATCATTATCGTATCCAATTTTCAGCAAATAGAAATACAAAGAAATCTCTGTAGGACTAACTTTAGTTGTTTTATTAAACTCCCAAAAACGTTGTATTAATTCTAGATAATACATCTTATTTTTTGGCAAAAAGTTGTAATGCCTTTTCTTTATCTATAATAATGATATTCCCATTTTGAATAATGGCTTTATCCAATATTCCAGTAGATTTTATTTCAGATGCTTTTGAAACAGAACATCCAAGAATTTTTGCCAAGCCTTTGAGGCCATATTCATATTTACTTTCTGTGCTCAAATTTTTAGAAATTGCTAAAAACTCTTCAACAGTAAGCTTCCAAATGGGAGTTTTGGGATCTATCTTTTTCATTTAATATTATTTTACTCTTTATTAAATTGAGCTAGCTTTCATTCCACAGAGCGAGCCTTCTGTTTTATAAATCCAATTCCTTGCTGCAGCCCTCCAATTCTTCATCAATTTTTTATCACTTCGTTTCCATTGGCGAGATTCATAGAAAGAGTAAAACTCATTTGCCTCAAAAGATGGCAAATCCCTTTCATTAAAGTATAATTCAACTTCGTTAAATTTCGGAATAGAAAAGATATTTTCCATATCTGAAAAGCAATTTTGTTCTTGAACTGATTGTATTTCTAATACTTTATTGTTTCCCAAATCCCTAATTTCAATCAGGCTACCTTTATAGGAATTATAATTCGGGTAGTAATTGATATAACCTGCGTGATGCAATTCTCGAATACATTTATGATAAGTCGCAAAAGATTTGATTTTACTTAATTTCATTAGCTCTTTGCGACAAATGCGGAAAGGAGTTCTAAATTCGTTAATTCTCCATAATTGAAAAAGAGAAACATACATGCTTATATGAGAGGGGAGCAAACAATTATCCTGAATGACACAATCAAAAAAGCTATTGATATTTGTTGTACAATTTATCATTTCTAATTACTAATTAATTATTAATGCTTTTGCTCCATTAATAGCTTTTGTATGTCATTATAATTGTAATATAATGTACCTCCTATCTTGCTACAAGATAAAGTCCCATTAACTCTTAAATTTTGCAAAGTCCCAGAAGATATATTCAGAAGTGACTTGACTTCTGAGGTTCGTAACCACAACTTTTGCTCAGTTGTTTTTTGTTTTATTAATTTTTCAATTCCTTCTAGTAGTTCAGTTTTAAATTGCTGAAGATCCTCTTTTGTAATAATTGATATTGACATAATTGAAAATTTGTTTTATTTGACAAAGTTTCAAAATCCAAAAAAAAATCCTTCGGTAGTTTTTCGTTACTACCGAAAGATTTCACTGTACATCCTATCAAAAGGAATTAATCATTAACCCAATAATTAAATTTTAACTAATAGGTCACAGTTTAGTACTAAATTGGAAGAGTCTGTAATGAATTTGATTACATCGTTGCAAAATAATTCGTTTTTACACTCTTAAAGATTAGGTAAATTTATTATTCATCCAAATCACTCAGATATTGATCCATATTTTGGGTGAGCAATGACAAAAACTTAGTTCTGTCAGTTTTTCTAAGTCGAATTTCACTTAAAGTCTTATGATAATTACCTAAACTGATATGTAAAGAATTTTCAGCCCAACGAAAGATTTCAGCAAGGTCAGCATGACCAGCGTTAAAACATTTCGTCTGATGAAGCGAATATAATAATTCAATCAAGGCGACTTTTGGTGCTGTCCATTCCATATTCTGCATTTGAGTGATTGAGTTTTTCCTAACTTCTTTTGAATCAATTTTATCGGTTAAGTATTGGTCTAAAAGGTCATTTGCAAGAATTTGAGAAACAATATGGTCATGAGATGTTGAAAAACCTTCATCATAACTATACAGTTCAGGGCTGAGTTTCAGTTTGAAATCAAATTTGAAACGAATAAAATATTTTTTATCAAGGTAGGTTGACTTCCTACGATAGTAGCTAATAAATTCTTTTTGTTCGTTATAAAAATAGAGAAGATTTCCTCTTTCGTTTTCATAATATGCTTTTAATGCATGAGCATCAGCATAAGGCTTGGAAGCTTCAATTGCCAAAACCTTAGAATAGTAAATATAAATTGCTACGAATTGTGGTTTTGTTTTTTTGAAAAAAAAAATCTCATCACTCCAATCCAGAAACTTATATTGTTTTAATAAGTCCTTCAGCTTTCTAATGGTAAGATCTGTTTCCATTAGAATTTCTTCCGCGCGAATGACAATATCATTATCACTTCTGTTGATTTGATCTACCGATGAGGTAAGTTCCTTCCATAGTTGATCTACTTTTTTTCTGAAATTTTCTCGATTCATACGTCTATTTTTAATTAATATCATTTTTAACGTAAAAACCGGGCTGTTGGTAAAATTTCAGAATTCTTTCAATTCCTCTTTTCTCTTTCTGATAAAATCACCTGGTCTCATACCAGTAATTTCCATAAAATGTTTTGAAAAAATTTGTCTGTGTGACATTCCACATTCTTCAGCCAGACTATCAATGGAATAATTAAGGTATTTGTTGTTTTCCAATAGTAGGTTGGTAATGTATTTAATGCGTAAAATTTTTAAATACATTGTAAATGTCATCTGATAATGTTCATTGAGAACATATGATAAATGAGTCCGGTTACTTCCAATCATTTTAGCAACGGTTGAAAGCGTTAGGTTTTTCTTTAAAAACAGTTTTTCCTTTTCAAAAAGTTCCAGCTTAGCCTTGACATCATCAATAATTTCTTGACTGTATAAGTTTTTCTCTTTTAAAGAAACAATAGATGCATCTTTAAAAGTATCATTTTTCTCAGGGCTATTCAATTTTTTGAGTAATTCTCGATACTTGGAATTAATTTCATTTTCTCTCTTTCTAGAATTCCTGAATTTCCAAATTGAAAAACTTAGTAATAAAAAGGCACTGCCCATTGAAAAATATAAAAACAAAAGACCGTTCTTATGTTGACTTTCCAATTGCTTCTTCTCTTTCAGTAATGTACTCGTGTCATATTCTCGGTGAATTTTTGACGTTAGCAAAGCAAAATCAGCATTAATGATAGAATCTGCTTTTAAAAGCTGATTGGTATAGTAGAGTTGTTTTTCTTTATTTTGGCTCTGTTTTGCATCCTTAATTAGATATTCATAACTTTCCCTTATCTCAGGAGTAATAAACCAAAATTTACGAACCAATGAATCTGTTTTATTTAGATACTTTAATGATTCTGTTCTATTTCCTCTCTGCCAGTACAACTTCCCCAAATAGAAATACACCGTATTCAATGATGCATCATCCTGATTATGACTTAAAATATCCTTTGCAAGTATAAAATGCTCTAATGCCTCTCCCGATCTTCCTTCTCTTAAGAGTTGAATGCCTTTACCTTTATGAAAATAACCATACTCTATGGAAAACTCATTTGTATCTTTTAGTCTTTCCAGCCCTATAGTAATCAGGGAGTCTTCTTTACGAAATAAACGCAAATTTCTATAACAGGTACTTAAGCGATAAATACTATTGAAATATCCAGATTCATTATTGAGTTTAAGATTCGGATGAGAGTTTTCTGATATTTTGCTCTCAAAATAATGAGCAGTATTTTCAAAATGTTTGGATGCTTCCTCATAATATCCCAAATAGCTTTTAACCATCCCTAAATGATAGGTTATTTTATTTTTCAGATACTCATCTTTTGAATCTTCTGAAAATTTATATGCTTTCAGGTATTGAACCAAAGCTGGTTTAAACTGCCTTCGGTTATAATAGTAAATAATTCCTTTTCCAAGATAAGCTCTAGAAATCTGGTCTTTATCATTGTACTTTAAAGCAGTGACAATACAACTGTCTGCATAAGATAATTTCCGGTCAATATTTTTTGTATAATAAATTGCTTCCTCATACCCCTCAATCAATTTTTTTAAATTTTGTTCACTCTTTGCTTTATGAATATACCTATTAACAAAAACCATTGCCCTATCATCATTTTCTGGATAAGACTCAAATAAGCCATAAATTTTTTTGTAAGATTCTTTGTAATATTTCCCCTGTCGTTCCTGACCTTGTACCGACAACAAAATCAAATTAAAAATAATCAATAATAATTTATTATTACGGAACATAATTTAAAAATAAGCTCAAATTTAATAAAAATCATCAATTAAATTATTTCTTTTAGCATTTACAGGCAATCCTTTACACTAGCAATTGATTTTCAATGCTGTAGTAGTTTTTTTTAATAGGATTAATGTATCAATTATTCCCAATGAATTGATACATCAGTCCCAATAAAGTTTTTTTCAGTCCTCAAACCCCTATAATTTAGCCATAAGAATTCTAATAAAATCCGGCCGGGATAACTTTTTAAAACCCTTAATTAAAAATTATGAAAAAGTATATCTCACTTTTAAGTATAGCATCTGCATTCCTTATGCAGTCATGTGAAAGATCCGATTCTGATGTAAAAATTACTCAACAAAGGAATCAAAATATGAAAACTTTGAGCCATAAAAAAACTGTTAAAATTGAAGAGACCAATGCTACCGCAACAAGCGAAACAGACACTAAGGATGATGAACCTAAAAGAGACAAACAGCATTGGAGAATTATAAAGGATACCATCTTATAATTTAAAGTAATCTTATTTAAACTTTAAAAGCAAATGGAATGGAAAAGCAAAAAGTAGTTCTAGTCACTGGAAAGAAATGTACTGTTAGTGGAGAATGGGAAGTTGAGGGCACAATTAGTACAGTTGTTTACATCTCAAAAGGAGAAACTATGCCTGCATATTGTGGAAAGAGTGTAAAATGGATTTTAATCAGAAAAGGATAATAAAGCGATGCATCACATAAAAGCAAATTTCAAAGCTTTCATTAGCTATTTTTTTATATTGTTGTTCTGCTATGCCGCAATCAGTAAAATAATGGATTTTGAAAAATTTCAGATTCAGATGAAAGATTCACCATTATTAAGTCCATTTTCAGAACTCCTACCACTTTTTATTATTGCAGTTGAACTTTTTTTGGTAGGATTGTTATGTTATCAGAAAACTCAAAATATAGGACTTTTAGGAAGTTTTATCTTAATGCTCATTTTCACAGTATATATTGGCATAATGCTCGTCACCTCTGAAAATCTTCCTTGTTCTTGTGGTGGAATTTTAGAAAAAATGAGTTGGACTCAGCATTTTTATTTCAATATAGGATGTGCTGTTCTTGCTTTTCTTGCTTTAGTCTCTAATAAAAAATACAACAGGCCTGTAGATAAAGATAGAAACCATAGTTAACTGTGGAAGACTCGACTGAACTTTAGTTTTTTTGTTTAACCTTAAAATTAGACCGTCGAAAGCGGTTTAATCATCCGAGAATTTAAATGTATTTATTAACAACCATTTGTTTGAGAATACTCATTCTCAAACAGGTTTCTAAAGTTTTTAAGGGAATCTTTTTTGATGTATAAAAAGACCAGTATCATGAACATTCAATCATTTTTAAAAACCAATGCTTTAGCTATTATGGCACTCATATTTGCAGGAAGCCTTATGTCATTTAAATTAGCTGAAAACAATACAGCAGACCAAAATTTCTACTACATTAGTGAAGATATGAGCGAAGGAGCTTTTCACGATGTAAATAATTGGACAACTGCTGAATCAGGAAGCACAGGATGTGTTACTTCAGGAGAAAGACCGTGTAAAGTAATTGTACCAGACGGAAGTTCTCTTAGCACTGTTCTTGGTTCAAAAACCAATGCTCAGGTATTAGACATCTCTATTCAGAGAAAATTAGAACCTTAGGTTTCAATTTCTTTAAAAATGTTAGGGTGGGAAAATATTTCCACCCTAATTTTTTTAATTTTTTATCTTGGATTCTGAGGCATCTCTGTTTGTTTGATAATATCCTCTGGAATGGCTATCGCATAACGAGGGTCATTTGGAGGCAGTGTATAGGTCTGCCCACTTATTGTTCTGGTAAGGGTTATTGCATCTCCATCACGATTATAGCGTTTGATATCCGCCCAACGAAGTCCTCTAAACAAAAGTTCCTTTTTTCTTTCTTCTTTGATGATTCGTAAAGCATCTTCTTTCGTACTTGCTGTAAAAGGAATAAAAGTTCCTGTCTTCCATCTCTTCACTAAAAGTTCATTTAATTTAGACATTGCATTGCTCACCTCATTGAGTTGAGCATAACTTTCTGCTGCTATCAAATAAAGTTCGTCTTTAGCCAATACAGATGAACGTTGTGAGGTGCCTGTATAGTTTCCTTTGAACAAAATTTGTCCACTGGCATTTGTTCTAAAAAAGGCCGTTTTCCTCAAGTCATTGGTGTCATAAGACTGATACAAAGACAATGGAATTTTTGCTGTATTACTAGACAAAATAGGAGAATAACCAATAGTCGTTGGCAGCAGTACCTCAATATTCATCTCTTTTATTGGATAAGAGCTCGAGGTAGTCAGTGTATTAAAATCCAACAATTGTCCATTAATTGCTAATGCTTCATTCGCATACTTCAAAGCATTGGAATACTCTCCCATATACAAATAAGTCCTTGCCAATAGTCCTAATGCTGTAGCTTTTGATGCTCTGGTTACTGCGATTTGTTTTTCAGGTAAGAGCGAAACTGCGGTATGCAAATCTTCCAATATCTGTTGATAGGTTTCTTGTAAGGTAGCTCTAACAGACTTCTGGTTAACATCAGGATTTAAACGAAGCGGTAGCCCCAAATCGGTATTAGCGGTATTTTTATTGAATGCTACACACCAAATTTGTGCTGCTTCCAAATAAATAGATGCTCTTATGGCTAAAGCCTGACCTTTTACATTCTCCGTATTGCTGATTTCATATTGCTCAAGATTGTTAAGAACGGTATTGCAAATATTGATTCTAAAATAGCAACTTCCCCAATCGTTTCCTGTGGCTCGTGCTACTAAATTAGGTTGCCAAGTATAAAGACGCTTATCTGCTTCGTAGCTAACTCCATTATAATCACTATCGGTAATATAAATCTCATCCGATGAAATTTGTCCACTGATGCTATTGCTACCCAATACATTGGCTATTCGGTCTAAAAGAGCTTGATTATCTTTTAGTGTTTCTGGAACCACCAACTTTGTATCTGATTTTTCATCTAATAAATCTGAACACCCCGTATTTAAAAATAAAAACACGAGTCCTACTAATCGTATTATTTTATTATTTATCATCTTATTTCTTATTTAATGATTTAATTTATGATTCAAGTTATATTTAAAATTGAGCACGAAGCCCAAACGAATAGGTAGTCACTGGTTTTAAGGAATAAGTTCCCCAGTTGTAATCAGGGTCTATTCCCGATTTATTGGCTTTCCAGAGCATTCCTAAATTGCTAACAGAACAATATATGTGTAAACTTTTCATCGAAATGCCTTTCAGTTGGGTATTGTTGAATTGATATCCTATATTGATGTACTGCAATCGGATATGGTCTCCTTTTTCCACCAATATCGAGGAACCGTTATAGAAAGCATCTCTTGCAGAATTGGAGGTATATGAATTTGCTGGAACATGTGTCATGAGTTCATCACCAGGCTTCTGCCATCTATTTTCATAATCGCTGTGCCCATCTCTACTGCTGATAAGGTTAGTATAATTAATAGAACTTCTTCTGAACCAATATCCAAATTTATAGGTGATGCCTATATCCAAGTTCAATTGCATATAACTCAATGAATTGATAAAAGAACCAAAACTGGTTGGGATAGCTGAACCAAAATATTCTAAATCTTCTATTCCTCTATCTGATGAGGTGATTTCTGAATAATTTTTGCTGATTTCACCATTTAGGTAACCTCTAGGAGCTCCTGTTTCGGGGTCAAGCCCAGCCCATTTATATGCAAAAACAGAATACACAGGCAGTCCAATAACTCCTGATATGGGAGCGGTAGAACCTGATTGGGTTACGAAATCACTGGCAAAAGTAGTAGGAAGATAATAATCGGTTACTTCATCTTTATAGGTGCTGAAATTGATGATACTGTTCCATTTGAATGCTTTATCAATATTCTTAGTATTGAGCACCACATCTATCCCGTTGCCTTTCATTCCTGCCACATTCCATAGCATGGTAGTGACTCCAGTCGTATAATCGATAGGAGCTAGCCCAAAAAGGTTGCTTCCTTTTTTGTTGTAAAATTCTAGCGAACCCGTTATACGATTGTTTTTTGTAGCAAAATCAATTCCAACATTAATCATTCTCATCATCTCCCAGCGCAATTGGGGATTAAAATACTGGTCTATTCTTGCCATGGGTTCTCCTGTATAAACAGATACATCAGGGTCATAGGCAACAGTGGTCACCGCTACCATTGCTGGGTCTATATTTCCGTTGAAACCATAAGAGCCTCTTAACTTGATACTAGGAAGCCATTTTACCTTATAAAAGTCTTCATTGGATATATTCCATGCCAAACCTGCTGACCAAAACGGATTCCACTGGTCATTGGTGGTAAGCCCGAAAAGATTACTGGCATCTCTTCTCATACTTCCTGACACGACATACTTCTTATCAAAAGTATAGGCAGCATTGGCAAAAAAGGATAAAAAATTCAGATGGGTTTCCCTCAATGACATATTTTTTTCGATAAAATTATTATCTCCTGTCACAAAATGAGGATATGGACGGGTATAGTCTACAACCCCTACAGACCTATCATACGAGTTGTAACCATAATAGCGATTATTCTCATAATTGGTAACTGTTTCTCTTATTTCTCCTCCTGCTAATGCTGAGATACTATGTTTTCCAAAAATCTTATTGTAATTGAGTTGTCCTCTAAAGTTATTAATGGAAGTTTGACTATTTCCTTGAGTTAGAATTCCTCCTTTAGGAATGATGAACTTAATGCTTCCATCTTGATTTTTCTGGGCGAAACTGTTAATTAAATATCTTCCATTATAGCTTTGCTCATCATATAGGGTTGAACTTTGCCCATTCACTCGCTGATATTGATATTTCACATCTGCTTCTAATCCTTTAAACAATTTGTAATTAATACCAGTGTTGATGATGATTTCATAGGTATTATTCTGTGAAACATTATGCTGCCAATCGGTAAGGGGATAGTAATTCCAGTCTAATAATCCGCTTCCTTGTAAACTATTTTTATAATTCTGGTCAAAAATAGAGTTGACGACTAGAGGATTACCTTGTTCATCTGCAAATTCCAGATAAGGAATTTTCCAATTCCCTTTTAACGTCACCGAATTATATGCACTTCTTCCACTTTTAGAACTGGTATTGGTAAAATAAACTCCCGTAGTTATGGTTACCTTTTCAAATGGGCGCCATGTGGTCTGAAATCTGGTATTTAATCTTTGGTATTTTTCTTCAAGGTTTCCGATATTATCATCATAACCTATGAATGACGTCCACGCTAATTGAGGGGTACCTCCAGATATGTTTAATGCATATTGCTTGTTTTCCATCGGCATATACATATATTTTCTGTACTGGTCTCGTACATCTATTGCACGCAATCGGTCAATCTGTTTTATAGCTTCATCGTGCGTAATCATTCCTTGCCTTTCTTTATTCAACAAATCTACTACTGGGGTAAGCACAGGATGATTGGGCGAGTTGATATCACTGCCATAGTAGCCTCTCTTAAAAAGCTCCATTTCTACATTTATAAAGTCCGTGCTTCTCATTTGGCGGCTATATCCCAAATCAGGTCTTGAACTCACAGTGGTATTTGCGGAAAATTCTAAAGAGAAAAGCTGATTGAATTTTGAGTTTTTTGTGGTAATGACAATGACACCATTGGCGGCTCTTGCTCCCCAAATGCTAGATGCGGCGGCATCTTTCAGTACGGTAATATTTTCTACCATATTGGGATTTATACGGCTTAAATCTCCTTCATAAGGGAAATTATCCAGAATAATCAAAGGGCTTTTAGGACCTTTTAAAGTACTCAGACCTCTTATCATGAGCTGACCATTATCACTCAATCCTTTACTTTCGGTTAATCCACTCATAATGGAGGTAAGTCTGTCCATAATATTGGTACTCACCTGCTGTTGCAAAAGTTTTCCGTCTGCTGATGAAAAAGAACCCGTTGCTCTTTCTTTAGGAATTTTTTGGTAACCGTTAGAGAGTACTACTTCCTGTATTTCTTTTACATTCAATGATAAATACAATACAAGTGGTTTTTGCACAGGAAGTTGTAGGCTTTGTTCTCTGCTGTTGTACTCTTCACCAGATAGATGTAGGGTTACAGCTTTTGGAGCACTTCCACTTATGGAAAGTACAAAACGTCCTTCCCCATCTGTAAAAGTGGTGGTTTTTGTTTGAGGAATTCCTACACGGATTCCGACAAGGGGTTTCTCTGTTGTAGCATCTAACACTACTCCACTTATCTTTTGTTGTGCCATTATTCCTATGCTGCAACAGAGCATAGGTAAAATCAAAATTTTCTTCATGTTTTTTTAATTTGTTCTTTTGTTGTTGATGGTGTTATTTGTCTTTAATCACAAGCATCAAGATTGCTCGTTCTTCCTCTTCCAATGCGAGGTCATATTGGGCTAATTCTTTCTGAAGAGTTTTAATGTCATTTACATTTGAAAAGCGCAAATCTACTTTTCCTTTATATCCTGTTTCATCAATGACAGGTAGAGCGGTGATGTTCTTGTTAACATTAAGTGCTGAGAGCATATAATCCAAAGTAGCGTTTTGCAACACCGATGGTGTTTTTAGAAATTTATTTACAAAAACACCTCCTTTTGTGGCGATTTTATCTTTTCCAGAAGTGCGTTTCAGTACAAGGCATTGTGTTACTATTTTCTCTAAACTTACTGTGTAAGGCGTATTTTCATTGATAAAACGGAGCATTTTGCTGTACAAGGAATCTGCTTGGCTTTTTGGAACTATAAAATCTATGCTGTATAATTTGGCGTCGGTTTCTTTACTGGTGATATTGGTATTGAAATCTATATTTTCAGGTTGTTGAATGGTATTTAACATTCGTTTTTCACTTAAAACATCCCCTCTTTGCTCAAAAAGTTCATAACCTATTGCTCTATATATTTCCAAAAGAGATTTATTCGTGAACTGCCTGCCGTAGGTCTTGCCTTTATCCCTATGAAACCATGTTCCAAAATCTAATGCTCTGATTCTGCCTTTTGAAAAAAAAGCAAAGGATTGCAATTCTGTTTCCTTTTCGGTATCGTAATTTTCAGAAAGCATGAGTGGTCGGGTTTTATCGATTTGAGTCACCGTCTGTAATGAGGATTTCTTGTTTCCAAGTATTTCTAAAATCGAAGTTTCTGTTACCTGTTCTGCATCTGTGGTATTGAGTAGTTTACCATCTTTGATCCATACGATATAGGGCACGCCTCTATGTGGGAACAGTTGATGTAGGATTTTATCCCCTGCTACAGAAACCACTTGTTTATAGCGCTGACCGTTTTTAGTGGCAAAGAATTTTTCTAGGGTTAGACGGTCTTGGTTACTAATGGGAATGATTTTTATTTTTTCGCCAAATTGTTTTTGGAGTTCTTCCATTTTAGAAAAGTTGACCAAACAACTGCTGCACCAAGTAGCCCAAAAGTCAAGAAGAATGAGCTTGTCTTTATCCTGATTAAGAGTCATTTTTTTCTGTGAATGGTTGACCAATTGTAAGGGAGTAGACCAAATGCTTTCTGGGAGCGCCTCTCCTATTTTAAGGGATTTAGTCTGAGCAAAGCTGGAGGTTGCAGCCACTATAGTAAATACTAGGGACAAGAATCCCCTGCAAAAAATATTTTTCATATTTTTGAATAGGTTTTTAATTAAGTTTAAAGACTGTAAATGCTCTTTCTGCGTGGTCGCCAAACTTTTGCGGAAAGGGCTTTTTTTAAATGAGTTTTTCTATGGTTTGTGGTTTTGTGGACTGTCTGTTTCTTGGTTTTAGGTTCTTTATTAACCTCTATGAGAGGAAGAATACCAAAGGATAACCTCCCTCTACAAAGTGGTCTGAATTTAATATGAATGATGAAATGTCCCGTGAAAGCTAAAAAGCCGCAATGGTGCGCAACCATTGTTTCCGTCAATTTGAAATAAATTCCTTTCGTTCTGAAAAATAATTTGGAAAATTAAAAGAAAGCGAGTACTTTTAAGGGTTGAGTTTAAAGCATAGTCTGGCTTTCCTTTTATTATTAAAGGAATTTCGGAGTGTGTACATTATGGGTGTGACTTCATTCCCAACATTTTTTTTGAAAATGTTGGCTTTGAATGATAACTTTTGCTGTTATGCTATCCGGCTATTCCGGTGGGCAAATGAGCAGAATGGTAGAAAATGTCGTCCTCATAATTGTTTTTTAATATATGGAACGATGCTTTTAAGAAATGAGAATAACTCTTGTAAAAAGCAAGGGGGATTCTCACACTTTAGAACCGAGGGCGACCAACCCACTTTAAACCGAAGATTAAAGTTTCCACCTAAAGTTAACGTGAGAACCGCCCACATGCCGTATGCAAAAGTAGTAAACTTTTTAGACATGGAGCGATTTCACGAGTCTCTCGATGGAAAATTGGTCGTTTTGGTTCGAGATACATCGTTACAATTATGCCTTCAATAGGCTAATTATCAATTCGCTTTTACAAATATAAGAATAATTTTTAATACACCAATATATAGGTGTTAATATTTTTAAAAAAAATGAAAAAAACTATTATTTATGAAACCAGTCAATTTGATTATGAATTCATAAATCATGTAAAAAAACTTAGAATCAAAAAAGGATTTTCTCAAGAAAAACTAAGTTTAGAAATGGGACTAACTAAAAGTTTTGTAGGTAATGTTGAAAATGTGAAAGAAAATCATAAATATTCGACACGTCACATTTCTTTACTAGCAAAAGCATTTGGTTTTAAAAACATTTCTGAACTGATGAATTTTCCAACTCCAAAAAATGATAGAATAAGAGTTACCGTTCAGCAAACCATGAACGAGGCGAATACAAAGGTATTGGCTAGTGAAGTTTTAAAAATTGAAGCGATTTAAAAGTGAATTACAATTGTTTTTTTAAAGAGTTAAATTATAATGGAAAATAATAGTGATGTTGAAATTTATATTTCTGAGATAGCAGAAAGATTATGGTCTGGCCACGCGAGTCTTATGGTTGGTGCTGGATTCAGTATGAATGCTCAAAGAAGTAATATGCCTAATAAAAAATTTCCATCTTGGAATGATTTAGGGGATATATTTTATCAGAAATTATATGGTAAGATACCTACTGAAAAAGATAAATGTTATCTTGATGCTTTAAAATTAGCAGAAGAAGTTGAGGCATCATTTGGAAGATCAGCATTAAATAAAATATTGAGAGAAGAAATTCCTAATACAGAATATCAGCCATCTGAATTACACACAAAATTATTACAGCTACCTTGGACTGATATATTTACTACAAATTACGACACTCTATTGGAGCGTACTGCGGAAAAAGTTCTGGAGCAACGGTACGAAACAGTAATAAATAAAGAAGATTTAGTTTGGTCTACAAAACCTAGGATAATCAAATTACACGGCAGTTTTCCATCAGAAAGACCTTTCATTATTACCGAAGAAGATTATAGAAGATACCCAACAGAATATGCTCCTTTTGTTAATACAGTTCAACAATCATTACTTGAAAATACGCTTTGTTTAATAGGCTTTTCGGGGAATGATCCAAATTTTCAAAAATGGATAGGTTGGATAAGGGATAACTTAGGAAAAAATAACTCTCCTAAAATATTCTTAATAGGTAAATTATCACTTTCCATTGGGCAAAAAAAATTGTTGCAAGACAGAAATATAGTCCCTATTGATTTATCTTGTTATTCCAATAATCACTATGAAGCGTTGATAAAGTTTGTTGAAATTCTTAAAAATAAAGGTCGTTCGACCGAAACGAATATAGATTTTCCAGATAAAGAAAAATCAGTACATTTTGATATAAATAAAGAATTAAAACCTCAATTTCAAACAGCGACTAAAGTTTGGAAAAATACTCGATTATCCTACCCTAATTGGTTAATACTGCCCGAAGACAATCGTGAAAAATTATATTATAAATTAGAAACTCGTTTTATATATCATATTGACAAAATTGAAGTTCCGCTGGATATAGAATTTTTATACGAGTTTAATTGGCGTATTGAAAAGTGTCTGTTTCCAATTGTGAATGACTGGCTTATATTCTACGAAAATGTAATCTCAAAGTATAATCCTTTTCCTGATTTTTTACACATAGAAAATGCTAATATTACACCGAAAACAAATGAAAATCTTGAATGGAAATTAATTACAAATTATTGGCTTGAACTACAGCTTTCCTTATTAAGGTATTATAGAGAAGAAAATTTTCAAGATAAGTGGGTTCTTTTAGCTGAGTTTATTGAAAAAATTAAAAACGAAATTTCTCCTGAATTAGTTGCAAGATATAGTTATGAACGTTGTTTATATTACTTGTTTCAATTAGATATTTCATCCGTACGTAAAGAGTTGAACAATTGGGAAATTAATGAATCTTTACCTTACTGGGAAGCAAAAAGAGCTGGATTACTTGCTGAATTGGGAGACCTTGAAATTGCGGAAAAAATATTAGAGACTTCGTTAACTGAAATTCGAAACAGACTAAGATTCTCACCCGTTAAAGATGATTATACTTTAATATCGCAAGAAGCTTATGTATTGCAACTTTCGCGATATGTAAGAAGCTCGGCAAATCTCTCGAAAGGGATTTTTAGCAATCATAAAAATGATGACTATTCCGAAAGGTGGAATGAGTTGATTAAGTATAAATGTGATCCTTGGAATGAATTGAAATCTTTTGAAGCATCTTTGAAAACAGAAAATTATTCTATAAAAACTATTGAAAAAAAATACAATTTCGGGATTGGAAGTATTACAAACACGCATCGTCTAAGCAAAGGAAGTACTTACGCTACCGTTTCTTATGCGTTTTTAAGATACATTGAAGAAACTGGTATTCCGCTTAAATTACCTAATACAACTTTTGGAAAGGATGCCGCAAAAAAAGCTATTTCTTGTATCTCCAATTATTCTCCTAATTGGGGTTTTGTGTCATTAATAAGAACAGGTGACCATAAAATTACTGATGATATTTTCAACAGACGCGCTTTATCATTTTTAGACAGGGAAAAATGTGATGAATTAACAACTAATTATTTAGATGTTTTAGTTAAATCATCTTCGGAAATAAAAAAAGGAAATACTTACAGAAAGGAAAATTTTGCTATTTCGCTCTCAACTATTATTCCACATATTTTATCCAGACTATGTGTTAAGTGCAGCTATGATACTAAAATTAAAATATTGGATTTTTTAAAAAACCTATATTTATCAGATGTAGAAACACGAAAAAAATATGGAGAAATTGATAAATTAGTTCAATTTCTAATAAAATCCTTTTCTGCAAAAGAAAGATATGGGCTTATTCCTATGTTACTTGATTTTCCAATAATTGCTGATCCAGACACAAGAGATCCTTTTCCAGATTTAATACAGTTTTTAGGATTTAGAGATCTTCAACAAACTAATAAAATCAAAGTCAATCTTATAAAAATAGAAGAAACAATTTCTTTACTATCTGATGATAATTTTAAAAGAAAAGTTGCAATCACACGTCTAATTACCCTTTGGCAAAATAATTTATTAAATAAAACACAAGAAAATAAATTTGCAAAAGCATTATGGAAAAAATTAGATAAGAATGGTTTTCCAAAAGATGCGGCTTATTATTATTTTGCTTTTATCTCATTTCCACATCCTAAGAATATTAACCCTGAAGAACTTTTACGAATTAATTTTGAAAATACTCACTTCCCTATTGAAGAAAAAAAAGAAAAAGGCAGCGGGATAAGTATTACCAATGGGGATTTTTTTATTTTCCATAACATTATAGGAACCTCAAATACTGATATTAATTATCAATGGAATCGAAAGGAAATCAATAAATTACTTTCCAATTGTATAGAATGGTGGAATACTGATAAAAAGTATCTTCGACAAACTGGAGATAGATTTATGGGATCAATAGCAGATGAATTCAAAGCAAGGTTTAAGAATATGATTAGAATTTTTTCGGAAGTAATTCTATTAAACACTCATTTAATAGATTCATCACTATTACCAAAAATTGAATCTCTTTTAAATGAATTGTCAGAATACGGAATGCCTGCTTTAGAAGCTAAAGTGTCCTTTTTAAAATTATTCCCTACCACTAAGCAAATAATTTATGATGAAATTCAACTTCAATTATATTCTAAAAACGAGGAACAGATTCTTGATTCCGTAAATTCAATCTCCATCCTTGCAAATATTGGGAATAAGGATATAAAAGTACTTGTGAAAAATGTTTCTGAAAATATCAAGAGTCGTACAGAAATAGCATTAGACAGATTTTTAGAATCAATGAATGTTATATTAAAGTATAATTACAACTTGTTTACAATGGATATTCTAAATGATTTAGAAATCGGATTTGAATTCTTATTTAAGGAAGTGTATATTCAACATGATGATACAGAAGAAATTGTACATAAAAAACTATTGATTCAAAAATGTGCTTCAATTTTAATAGTTTCTCTTAAAAAATATTATAGTGATATTATAAAAGTAAGCTTACCTGAATATATTTCTAAATGGGAAAATACGTGTTTGGATGTTAATGAATTTTCTGAAATTCGAAATATTTGGTTGAATTCTAAAGAGTGATTAAAAATTTTCTAATTTCGCTTTTTTTATAAATTTACGTTATTGAAACCCGTTGTGCATTTTAAACAATACTTACTTTTAAGTTGTTGATATTTCGATTGAAATATTCTTTGCTAATTCCGCTTGTTTTATTGAGCTGTTGTGAATTGCTTTCATTTTTCATTATCTTTGAGATACACAACAACTCCGTTAGATTTTACTTCGACAGTTTGATTGTTGTGAATTGCTTTCATTTTTCAGTATCTTTGAGATACACAACAACCGATTTAATTTCAATAAAACTTAAACCGATGTTGTGAATTGCTTTCATTTTTCAGTATCTTTGAGATACACAACAACAGAGCCTTTCCAATTGCTATAACGTGGAACGTTGTGAATTGCTTTCATTTTTCAGTATCTTTGAGATACACAACAACAAAAAACTATCACTTAATTACGCCGATATAGTTGTGAATTGCTTTCATTTTTCAGTATCTTTGAGATACACAACAACTGTGTATGTCCGCTAATCATTATGTCTACAGTTGTGAATTGCTTTCATTTTTCAGTATCTTTGAGATACACAACAACTATGCAAAGGAACTAAACACTTATACCGACGTTGTGAATTGCTTTCATTTTTCAGTATCTTTGAGATACACAACAACGTTGTCATACAGAAGTTCTACTGTGGCGTAGTTGTGAATTGCTTTCATTTTTCAGTATCTTTGAGATACACAACAACTGTCGGCTGTAAGTACACTATCTCCTTCATGTTGTGAATTGCTTTCATTTTTCAGTATCTTTGAGATACACAACAACTAAGTATTTTTCTTGCTCTGTAGCCGACATGTTGTGAATTGCTTTCATTTTTCAGTATCTTTGAGATACACAACAACGCATTTTTTGTCTTTCTTCTTTGGTCATAGGTTGTGAATTGCTTTCATTTTTCAGTATCTTTGAGATACACAACAACCACATGACTCCAGTAGAACTTCCAGAAACTGTTGTGAATTGCTTTCATTTTTCAGTATCTTTGAGATACACAACAACTTGTTGAATTGTTGGAGTAGTGGATTGAGAGTTGTGAATTGCTTTCATTTTTCAGTATCTTTGAGATACACAACAACATTAATACCAAATGTATTTTGACCACTAAAGTTGTGAATTGCTTTCATTTTTCAGTATCTTTGAGATACACAACAACTTGGTCATATGCTTGATTACCAATACACCAGTTGTGAATTGCTTTCATTTTTCAGTATCTTTGAGATACACAACAACTCTACTCGTACCGAATTATCAGCTTCTTTAGTTGTGAATTGCTTTCATTTTTCAGTATCTTTGAGATACACAACAACTTTTTAAAATTAGCTTTGTAAGCCTCGTTGGTTGTGAATTGCTTTCATTTTTCAGTATCTTTGAGATACACAACAACGGGGCATTCAGATGGATGAGATGTACACCAGTTGTGAATTGCTTTCATTTTTCAGTATCTTTGAGATACACAACAACTTTTTTTTCGTTGTTCCCGAAGGACTTGTCGTTGTGAATTGCTTTCATTTTTCAGTATCTTTGAGATACACAACAACTAAAATCCCTATTGTATATGCCAGACAAGAGTTGTGAATTGCTTTCATTTTTCAGTATCTTTGAGATACACAACAACAGGTTGATATGCAAGGTGTAATCAATACTTGTTGTGAATTGCTTTCATTTTTCAGTATCTTTGAGATACACAACAACCAAGCGGCGACAAAGATATACAAGAGCTAAGTTGTGAATTGCTTTCATTTTTCAGTATCTTTGAGATACACAACAACAAGTATGTGATTTTGAAGAATACGAATATTGTTGTGAATTGCTTTCATTTTTCAGTATCTTTGAGATACACAACAACAGTATTACTTATTTTATTAATAAAAACTGTGTTGTGAATTGCTTTCATTTTTCAGTATCTTTGAGATACACAACAACTGGCATTAATAAAATTTTAGTTTCTTTTTTGTTGTGAATTGCTTTCATTTTTCAGTATCTTTGAGATACACAACAACAACAACAAAATTTATAAAGATATGGCGATAGTTGTGAATTGCTTTCATTTTTCAGTATCTTTGAGATACACAACAACTTTTGCTAATCTTTTTAATCTATTTGCAATGTTGTGAATTGCTTTCATTTTTCAGTATCTTTGAGATACACAACAACTTTTTCACTAATTGGTCTCGCATGTTATAAGTTGTGAATTGCTTTCATTTTTCAGTATCTTTGAGATACACAACAACAAATCCTTGTAACTGGTTGGATCTTGGACAGTTGTGAATTGCTTTCATTTTTCAGTATCTTTGAGATACACAACAACGCCACTGCGTCTATTACTGCGTTACCTGTAGTTGTGAATTGCTTTCATTTTTCAGTATCTTTGAGATACACAACAACAGTGGTAGAATAGGATTAGATACACCTAATGTTGTGAATTGCTTTCATTTTTCAGTATCTTTGAGATACACAACAACTCAATTTGTTGCTGGTATGCCTCAACAATAGTTGTGAATTGCTTTCATTTTTCAGTATCTTTGAGATACACAACAACAACAAAATTCGCAACCGAAAACAGGTTTATGTTGTGAATTGCTTTCATTTTTCAGTATCTTTGAGATACACAACAACTTTACGTCCTCAATCTTGTATGTCGCCGCTGTTGTGAATTGCTTTCATTTTTCAGTATCTTTGAGATACACAACAACTAATACATTACACTTACAAGAGGCAGGCGTGTTGTGAATTGCTTTCATTTTTCAGTATCTTTGAGATACACAACAACATGCTTATTTCAGACGCCACTACGGTAACTGTTGTGAATTGCTTTCATTTTTCAGTATCTTTGAGATACACAACAACTTATCAAGTTCCCAATTATAAACAGCCTGAGTTGTGAATTGCTTTCATTTTTCAGTATCTTTGAGATACACAACAACAAATTCCGTAATAATCAATTCCGCCTTTTAGTTGTGAATTGCTTTCATTTTTCAGTATCTTTGAGATACACAACAACCAAGATTTTTAATGTTTCTTGTTGCGCTTTGTTGTGAATTGCTTTCATTTTTCAGTATCTTTGAGATACACAACAACCTTTACAATTTCGTAAATTCCATCATAAGAGTTGTGAATTGCTTTCATTTTTCAGTATCTTTGAGATACACAACAACAAAATTCAGCTTATGACTAACCTTATAACAGTTGTGAATTGCTTTCATTTTTCAGTATCTTTGAGATACACAACAACCATCTATTAATAGACTAACATTGTTTTCTCGTTGTGAATTGCTTTCATTTTTCAGTATCTTTGAGATACACAACAACTCATCGAATTTTTTTCTGATTGGTTTTGTAGTTGTGAATTGCTTTCATTTTTCAGTATCTTTGAGATACACAACAACAGGAATGTTATTTGCTTCTCCTGTAATAGGGTTGTGAATTGCTTTCATTTTTCAGTATCTTTGAGATACACAACAACCGTAAAAGATTTTAAAGATTTTGTGCGTTGGTTGTGAATTGCTTTCATTTTTCAGTATCTTTGAGATACACAACAACAGTAAAGAAAGGCGCTGTTATAACACCATAGTTGTGAATTGCTTTCATTTTTCAGTATCTTTGAGATACACAACAACAGTGGTTGATAAAGGGTTAGGCAAATATGTGTTGTGAATTGCTTTCATTTTTCAGTATCTTTGAGATACACAACAACAAATGTTTGTGCATCAATTTGCTTATCCAAGTTGTGAATTGCTTTCATTTTTCAGTATCTTTGAGATACACAACAACCGCCATTTGCAACCCCAGTGAGTGCAGCAGGTTGTGAATTGCTTTCATTTTTCAGTATCTTTGAGATACACAACAACTGACTGATTTCCAGTTGCTGTCTGAGAGCCGTTGTGAATTGCTTTCATTTTTCAGTATCTTTGAGATACACAACAACGTTGCAACGACGGACAAGTCGAAGTCAATGGTTGTGAATTGCTTTCATTTTTCAGTATCTTTGAGATACACAACAACCTCAAAATTTAACCCTCTGTTTTTCAGAGGGTTTATTATTATTTTAGAATTTACTTTTCAATCTATTTCTTAACTTGCATATTACTTTTAATGAGATTTTTATTTTCTATCGAAAAGACTGCTTCGTACCTCGAAGTGACGTGTTGCTAAAAAAGTTCAAGCTGTTGGAAAGTTGGCGGTGGTAATTCTTTGTTTCGGGCAAAAAAGATTTCAATATCTCCAAACTGCTTGTCTGTAATACACATAATCGCCACTTTACCCGCTTTTGGAAGCATATTTTTCACCCTTTTGATGTGCACTTCTGCATTTTCTCTACTCGGGCAATGCCGTACATACATAGAAAACTGAAAAAGCGTAAAACCATCATCAATAAGTCTTTTGCGAAATTTACTAGCATCCCGCATATTAGCTTTGGTTTCCGTTGGAAGGTCGTATAATACTAAAACCCACATAATTCGGTAAGCATTAAACCTTTCGGCGTTCATATTTTTATTTGTAAAATGTACATCGTAAAAAGCACAATATAGTCCAAATTCATCATATAAGTTCTGGATAAGAAATCAACCGTTTTTCTCCTGTGTAGCATTTGTAAAGCGATGAAGCGGTTATTTTTACTGCTACCAGCAATGGTCTTGTTTTCTCGTCTATTCTTACATCTTTGGTAGCAATCTGCAAAATATGAGCTTTAAATTCTTTAGTCAATTCCTCTGAATCTGGATGCAGAATTAACCATTCCATCACCAATTGATCTACAAATGGGCGATAAGGTTCCATCAAATCATCTGCTAGGCAATACGGATTATATTTGTTTTTATGAAAAATCCCCAGCACAGGCAACAATCCTGTTTCTACAATTGCTCTTGCCAAAATGCTTCTTAAGACAGCATAGCCAAAATTAAAAAATTGATTAGGCGAGTCTCCAAAACGTTGTCTCAGAAAATCAAGACTGATTAGGTATTTCCAATAATGTTGCGCTGCAATACCTTCCATATTGGTAATGTCACCACTTTTTACATTCTTTTGATATTCTAACATTGGTTCATAATAGTTTCCCAACCTACTTAATAGTTCTTTTTGATTTTCAATCTTACATTCTACCGTTTGTTTCCAAAGCTGTTTTTTTAGCGGCTCACTGGCTTCCAATTGATCTTTCACCCTATTCGAATGTTCTGTATGACCATATAAAGGTAACATAATACCATGTGGAAGATGATGCGCATCACAGCTCACCACCACGACATTATTTCCCATCATCTTTTGAATGAGTTGATGTGAAATGGTAATCTGATAATGATCAAGCATCAGCAATCCTAAATCTTCTAAAGGAACACTTCCTTTTTCTACCTTGGTTTCAGGGCAAAGGATTTTCATTTGCTCATCTTTGAGCTTGAGATAAGCTGGATTGCCTATGTAGATGGTGCGGGTGATCATTTTAGAAATTCCATTTTATTGAACCATCTAAAGCCATTTCAAAATCAGTATTCTCTATTGCAAAATTCCACTGACCTTGACTTAGCCTTAAGAATATTTGCTTTTCATCAAAATTTACAGACGAATACTCTGGATTATCTTTTTTAAGTTCAGTATCAATTCCCGCGGCTAAGTGATGACGGAATTTAATTCTACCATCCTTTTCAAATTGATACATTTTAAACATTCTATTAGATAATTCCTCTTGTCCTAAATCTCTTAACTCGTGAACACTTTCTTTATAAAACAGGACTTTATCTCCACTTTTTAAAACAGAATAGAGAGGTAATTGAATTTTATTTTTTCCTTTACCTGATTCAAAAGTTGAAAACTCAGGTTCATTAAACAAGTTCTGAACATTTTTAAGTTTAAGCTCCGCAACATCTACTATAGATAAAATTCGCATTGCTCTACCCGAATCACTTTTGTAGAATAAACAATAAGTATTCTCTCCATTAGTTGCTAAAGTAGTTTGTTTATAGTCTTTATTTGAAACAAAACTATGATTGTGAACTTTAATTGCTGAGCTGTATTTTAATCCATTTTCGTAACAACGTATTGTTCTTATCTTATTGACTTTATTACCATTTTTATCTAACATAAAAACACCCTTTGCCAAAGCGGTTTTAAAGTCTGATTCTTCAACTTGCTTTTTTATCATTTTAAACAATTTTTTATCCACAATTACTTTTTCTACCTCATCAAGAGTTTTAAACCCTGAAGAATTTGCATCTTTTTTATATAACAATGGTTTTCTAACTGCCAAATAGATCTCATCTTTAAGAATCATCTTTTTATTTTCATCAAAAAGAATCTTATTATCCTCATCTCTTAAAGGCTGTTTGATTGCTCCGTAAAAAGTTTCACCGTGCAATTGACCACGTATTGTATCTCCGCTACTTACTCTTTTATTTATATTACCATTATTATCAATATCATATACGATTTTTCCTCTTTTCCTCACGGTTTTATATGTTTGAGCAATGGTTCTGCTATCGGTAAGATTATTAATTAAAACTTTATCTTTTAATTCTAAAATGTAATTTTCAGAAAACATCTCCCAATCCAGAGGAAGTTCATGATACGTTTTACCTGACCTTTTATCTATTTCTTCTTGATAAGCCTTAATGATTCTTTCTCTATGAAAAGCATTTGGAATTAAAGTAAGAATAGCTGCATCTTGAGCGTGGTGGCTGTGTACACTTCTGTCTTTTTTAGAATCTTTTGACTGTACCCTGTAAACCTTTTTAAAAATATCTGTAACACTACCTTTTTCTACAGAGACCCTCTTGAATAATGTTTTAAAATAAGGCAAAGCATATTTAGTGATAATTTGTGTGTCTCTCAACTGATTATTTCTCCATCCTGCTTTATATTCGGTAATTGTAAAAGTAGCCAATTTAGACTTCAAATAATCTAAATCCATTTTAATGGTGTGATATTTTACAATACAAAAGTCTTTATAATCTTTTGTACTTGCATAAGAAGCTCTCTTTTTCCATTCATCAAATTGTTTTTCAAGTTCAGTAATCTTCTTCCACTTTACAATCTTTTTTGTTTTGCCTTTTTCTTCTTTATATTCAACAGTTCTTTCTCCAAAAAGAAATTCAATGTTATTGATAATAGCATTATAGGTTTCTCCATTGATGACCTGTTCCGAATCGTAATTAATTAATTGGGTAGGAAACTTTTTACCTTTTTGGATGCGGTTATAACCAGAATCGGCAATTGTAAGATTTTTCAATTCATTATCAAAACTAATGCTTGCAGGAATGGTATGTTCAAAATCGTATTTATTATTAACAATTAAATCCACAAAAGAGATAGTCTTACCTGTATATAAACATATCTTATTCTGCTCGTGCCATAATCTTATTTTACGGATAAGCGTATTTTCATCTATAAGTTTTACACTAGGAAACTGCTCTTGATAAACAGCCAATTCTTTCTTATAATCATCGTTCTCTTTTTCTCTTTCCTTCTGCCAAAGCTCAATTGCTTTTCTTTTATTTTTATCATTAAGTTCTCTGGCAATTTCTATAACAACTCTTGTGTCTTCATCTATTTTTCTGGTTTGCAACAAATAATTTACCAAATTTTTAATTTTGTGCAAAGACTTTAGAGCCATCGGGTTTTTAAAACCTTTACTCAAAGGCTCTGGGTTTCCTAATAGCTTTATTTCTCGACCTTCAAATTCTGCTTCAGGATTTCTCTTCACAAAACCATCTTTATTTTTCTCTTTTACATAGTATTTTTTCTTACCAACTGAATACTCCAAATAGTTTTCTGCTTCTGCATAATTCTCTTGTTCAGATGGATGCCAAAGATGCTTCTTCATGTCATCAGAAACGTGATAAGTTTCTTTCAGAAAATTAAAAACCTTTTCATCGATTCGTTCGGGCTGTACAAAAAGATTCTTTTTATCAAAAAATGATTTTTTTAGAAATTCTAAATATTTTCCAGAAACATAGTTGATAACTTCTTCTTTCTTCTCTTCCGCAAGTGCATCCCAGCTTTCTTGTCCATAATTATCAACAATACTTTTCAAAACAACTTTCTTTTCACCCTCATCCAAATCTCTATCATCAGAAATATAATATCGATGTTTATCGTTAAGCATCTCCGAAATTAAACTATTGACAATAGCAGAATTTTTTCTATTTGCAGAATCTTGATTTAATATTTTTAAAATCTCTTCAGAAAAATGATTGGTAAGCGTTTCAGAAATAACACTTTCACCCAGCATTTTATATAGGTTAGCCATATAGACAGCGTGGCTATATAAAAACCCTTTTTGTAGATATGGAAGAATCTTTTTTATAGCAGAAATACTTAAAGTAGCAAAACCCTGCTGCAGTTTTATTTTAGAAAATCTAGTTGCTTTTTCTTCATCAAGATTTAATTTTTCTAATGCAAACTTCTTAAGATTTTCTTGCCCGTCAAAGGTCATCAACACATGCCAAACATCTTCAAAAGTATATTCTGAATCTGTTTTTTTGGCAGGTTGGGAGCTTCTATCGCCGTTTACGTCCCATTTTAATATCTCTTTCCAGTTTTCACCAAAAACATCTTGTAATTGTTTCAGTAACTTTACAGAAAGTACTTTTGTCTTCTCGTGGTGTTTTGAAGTTCTTTTAGCACCGTCTTTCTTTAACTGTTTGTCTATATCGCTTAGTTCAAAATCTGGCTTGGATTTGTAAAATAAAGGATAAATCTTAGCTTGAATATATTCTTGTTTATTTTCATCAGCAGGAGGTATAATATTTAAATTGTTAATGAAGACCCAAGTTCTATACTCTTCATATAATGGATGACTAACTGCTATTCTTTTTTTGCCTTTTTCGTAGATACAGTTTCCTATCAAGCCTTTCTGAGTTCTCAATGGTCGTTGCCAAATAATTGCTTTCCATAATTTAGAATAATCTTCTTTGGAAATGTGATGTAAATCACAAATTATTTTCAATTCAGCTTCGATATCTTTTCTAAGATTATACCTCTGTCTTATTCTTCCTCCACAATCTTTTTGATAATAGTATAAGGCAGCACCTAAAGTTTTATATTTTTCAATATATTCCTCAATATCATTTCTTCCTTTAGTCCCATTTTTTTCGCTACCAGTTAGCATTGTTTTAGCTTCTTCTTCATCTCTTCCTTTGAAACCTCTTCTTTGAACCAATTGGTAGAAAACTCTTCCTAAAATCTGAGGATTTTCGTAAAATACATTTTTATAATCTGGATTGGAAGCAAAAGTTCTAAAAACATAATAACTCTCATCTTTATCCTTTCCAAACAAATGAAAGTCTGGCTTGCCGTCACCATCAAAGTCAAATCGTATCCAATTCAAGAATTTTTCAGATTGTGGGTATTCTCTTTTCTTTCCCTTTCTGTATGTTTTCCAATTATTAAAGTCCTCAATAGATAAAGGACACATATTTTTTTCAATTAGGAATTGTAAAATTCCAAACTTCCTATACTTTTCTGCTTGATAATTTCTTCTTTTACCTCTACTCTCTGTTCTTTTTTGAACTTTCGGGTATTCATTACCTTTTTCAGAGGCTACTCCTTTTTCAAAAATAATCACTCCAAAATCCTCTATCTGATTACCTTCTAAGTCTGTATTTCTAATTGCCCATCCAGTACTATTACTACCTAAATCGATTCCTAATATTTTACCCATAACTAATTAGTTTTTAGAGATTGTATAAAAATAAAAAATAAAAAAAAACTCTACAATACGGATTTCCGTAATCGTAATTAAAAAATTGTATTTATATTTGCAATAAGCAATTCACAATAAGGCTAAAAGCCGAAGAAAATCTTTAATCCTGCGTACTCCGTGGGATTTTTTTATATGAAATTGTTTTGTGATTTTTTAGAATAGTGAATGTCAAAGAATATAACTTGTCTTTTTACGTCTAAATGTTTCCAAATCTTATTGAAATAATCAAATGATCTAAAAATTCACAAGCAAAAACATTGAAATTTTAAGTATTTTGACACTCATCTAGCAAAAATCACATCATTAAATTTTAATATGTCGTTTAATCATTTCTAAATATTGTAATGATACCTACATTTTCATTTTTATGAATTAGATTTTTGCAATAAAAAACGCTTTAATCTAGGTCAAAACAGTTCCAAAAATTCTCCGCTCCATATTCTTTTTTAATTGAAGAATATTCCCTTTGTCTTTGTAAAAGAATATCGACATCTATTTATATTTTTTTAATTATTAAATTTTTATTGGTTTTGTTTGACAAACAGAGCATTTATTGTTCATCCTCCCTTCCCTTCAAAACTCTCCAACTCTTTATTTAACTCTTCTAATAATTGTTTTTCACTTGTTAGGTAGAGTTCGTATTGGCTAGCAACTATTGGTTTTTTGGGTAGGATTAATTTAACCACATCATCATTTTATTAGCGCAAGGAAATTAAACCAAGGGCATAACATTGACAGATTTGGCTATATTCAAGAAAATTAAGAAGAGGGCGTAGGGAATATTTCCATATTAGTTTTATGATTATTAGTTCATTACAAATATAATAAAAGGATTATAATAAAGATTATGGAAAGGCGAAAAATTTAAGGAGAATCTTCGACTCCGAAAATCAATGGTATAAAATTTTTCTCTAAACCCTGAATTCGACAAATTAAGTTACTCTTGATGTTTTTTTATTTATAAAATAAAAGCCTATAATTATTGACTATGCAAATAAACTTTGAGAGTAAAAAGGTAGTATTTAGATTATTGAGATCGCGAAAAAAAACAATAAACCTCTTTAAAATTACTTTAAAGAGGTAATTTATGAAAATTATTTTAAAAAATTGATTTTATAATAGTTTGCAAAGTCATTAGTAGACGAAATTATACAACCCCACCACCTAACATCAATCTCACCAAACCAAAAATCATAGCAATAGCACACATAGCAATTCCTGCTTTTGCATTCCCTTTGGGCTCATTATCATTTCTTGTAAATGCTAAAATACTAATAATTAGTCCTAAAATAGCAAAAGGAATATTAATCCAATTAAACGCTCCAAGACACGGAATAAATCCTAAAAACATTCCGAAAATAGATAAAATTCCCATAATTAAACTTGCTGTTTTCATAATTTCTTTGATTTTTTTATTAAGTATATTATAAAGATTAAAATATTTGTTAGAAGAGTAGTAAATAAAAAAACACTTAATTTATTTAATTCATATGCTTTTTTAAATTCAAGTTTTCCTATAGTTAAAAATGCTCTTGTACTTCCACACAAAAAGCATTCTTTTCCGACTTTTTTACTTTCACAAATTGGAATGTTTGAAGTTATGAAATTTGGTGATGCAAAAAGGCTTATAATTATGATAAAAAAGGACAAAGACACAGTTAAAATCCAAATTATTTTTAATGCTTTCTTTAACTCTTTATTATCTTTTAAGAAATTAAATATCATTTTTAAACTGTTTGTACATAACAATAAATGAAATTCAAAACTAGAATAATTACAATATATTAATTGTAGTGGTTTGTTTCGGATATTGAGTTTCAATCTTTTAGTTTAAAACAAATATAATAAAAATAAATAAATTCAAAATAGTGAAATTATTAAAATTATTATCTTTTGATAACTTATCAATTAAAAAAATTCTAACTTTAATTGATTTATAAAAAATAAACTATTCTATCCCATCCATAAAAGTCTGAACAAAATCTTGAATTTTCCCAAGTATCCTTCTAGCAATTGTACCTCTATCAGTAAGCTTAGGCTTAAATTCTAACAATTGTAGGACCTCTGAAATTTTAGGAGTTTTTTCTGAGAAAAGATATTCACTTATGGTATTCTGAAATTGTTCTTTATTCAGATTTTCTTCTTTTGCAATTATTTCGAACGCTTTTTCTCTTTCATTATTCCAAAAGTTATCAAAGTTTTCTTTTACTAATTCAGGGTCAGATATGTGAGGAAGATTCTCTAGAATAAATTTTTCTATTAATTCTTTTTTACTTCTCAACTGAACATTTCCAGCGATAAGATCACTAATTTCTTTTTGCTTTTGTGTTAATTTATCACCTTTAAGATTTTTCTCTTTAAGCTGAGTTAATAGTGTTAGGATATAAGATACATTAATTTCATCTTTATGGATAAGTTCAAGTTCAAAATCAACATCATCTAAAACACTAACTTTCTCTTTAGGCTGATGCTTATATTTTTGCCAAATATCCAAGTATTTACTTTTATAACCATCAAAATCCCATTCAGTAAGTTCTAGTTTTTCAAAACTAAAATCTGAGAATGATTTTAAAACGTTAAGAATACGCATAAGATCTCTAAATGCTTTGATGAATTCAAATTCTTGTTGTTCACTAATCAAATCATCAACGCTTTGGTAAGTAGGAGTTATAGATTTCAACTTATTTAAAGCATCATTAAAGCTATCAATATAATTTTCTATGGGATGAATAATAATTTCTTGAACAGCTTCTTTATTGGAGAACAATGTAACAGCGTCATCAGTTGCAGATTTTAGATTTCGGAAGCAAACAATATTACCATGAGATTTTTTTTCATTTAGAATTCTATTAGTTCTTGAAAACGCCTGAATTAAGCCATGATATTTCAAATTTTTATCTACAAAAAGAGTATTAAGTTGTGGACTATCAAATCCTGTTAGAAACATATTTACAACAAGAATTAAATCCAATTCTTTGCTTCTTACCCTTTTGGCAACATCATTATAATAGTTGTAAAAACTCTGACTATCTCTGGTAGTAAAATTAGTACCAAACATATCATTGTAATGACCAATGTATTTTTCCAAAGCATCTCTAGAATGTAAATCTCGGCTTCCTAAAATGTTTTTCACCTCATTCTCTATTCCAAATAGGATTTCTTCTTCAATAATCCCATTAGCACTTTTATCATCTTCATTTACACCATAACTATATATAGTAGCGACTCTTAATTGATGTTTTCCTTCTTGTTTTTTCTGATAAAACAAATCATAATATTTTTGCAACACCTCTATTCCACTAACACAAAACATTGCATTAAATGTTTTATCATGGGTTTTACGATTATATTGAGAAATAATATAGTCCGTTATCTTATTTAGTCTAGATTCACTTTCAAGCAACTCTTTAGTATCAATATCTTCCACATCAATATCAATGTGAGTATTGCTTCCTTCCTTCTCTTTATATCTTCCCACATACTCAACTGAAAACCTCAACACATTTTCATCTTTTATTGCATCAGTAATTACATATTTATGAAGACAATCACCGAATAGTCTATTAGTTGTTGCTGGTTGTCCCTCCACTCTACCTATAGAATTCACTTCAGAGATAGGCGTTCCTGTAAAACCAATCATTTGAGCTTTTTGGAAATATTTCTTTATATTTTGATGAGTTTCACCAAACTGACTTCTATGGCACTCATCAAAAATAAAAACTACTTTTTTATTCCTTAGTTGATTTATTTTATTACCATGCTTTTCTTTAGTAATTGCAGTATTAAGTTTCTGCAAAGTAGTAACAATGAGTTTAGTATTATCAGAAAGCTGCTTTACAAGATGCTTAGTATTTTCTGTAGCATCTACACTTCCTTTTTCAAAAGCATCAAACTCTTTTTGAGTTTGATAATCCAAGTCTTTTCTATCAACAACAAATACCACCTTTTCAACTTCAGGAATTTCCTTAATAATTTGAGAAGCTTTAAAAGAAGTCAAAGTTTTACCAGATCCAGTTGTATGCCAAATAAAACCATTATTATTGGTATTTCTTACTTTGTCTACAATACGTTCCACCGCATAATATTGATATGGACGGAGCACCATCAATATTTTATAGGTTTGGTTAAGAACTATATATTTTGTAATCATTTTAGCTACCTGACAAGGCTCTAAAAAAGCTTGAGTAAAATCATCTAATTGTTTGATGTTATTATTCTCTTCATCTGACCAAAAAAATGTCTGCTTAAAACTTTGATGGGAATTATTAGAATAGTACTTAGTATTAACACCATTACTAATAATAAACAATTGGACATAATTGAACAATCCTTTACCAGAACCAAAAGAGTGTTTTTGATAACGATTAACTTGATTAAAAGCTTCCTTCATTTCCAAGCCTCGTCTTTTAAGCTCTATCTGAACAAGCGGAAGTCCATTAATTAGAAGAGTAACATCATATCTATTTTTATAATCACCTCCTTGAGTAACTTGATGAGTAACTTGAAACTGATTTTGACACCAATGATCTTGATTAATGAATTCAATCCATTCAGGGCTACCATCATCTTTTAAATATTGAAACTTATCTCTAAGAATTTTAGCTTTTTCAAATACATTTCCTTTTGCGAGATGATTTAATATTTTTTCAAATTCTTTTTCAGAAAATGTTTTTTTGTTATGAATTTCTAGTTGAATTTTTAGATTTTTAATTAAATCCTCTTCATTTTTAATGATCACTTTTTTGTATCCTAATTCTTGAAGTTGTGCAACTAACTTTTCTTCTAAAATATATTCTGGTTGACTGGTCATTTTGTTTTATTTGTTTTTAATTAAAATTTTTAATCAGGTATATTTATACTCTTACAAGTCGCATAAGAGGTTCAAAAGAATAGAGTGCTGGTCTTCTTCCTGAAGCTGCTTCTTTTGGCACCAAATAGCCTCTTTCTATCAATTTTTTTATCACACCCGTTGCTGTAGCAGCAGGAATTTGTGTAACATTTATGAATTTACTATTTCTAAAGACAGGATTAGTAAAAATAAAATCAAGGGTTGCTACACTCCATTTTGAAGATAGCAAATCTGTAAACTCTATTTTCATTTCTTCATATAAATCTCTAATCTGTTCGGCAATCATAAGATTTTTCACCGCTTGTTGATGAACAGCTGTCAAGAAAAATTTTATCCACCCATCCCAATCATTGTTTTTGGATACATTTCGCATGGCATCTATATACTCTTCTTTATTTTCCTCAAAATAACCACTAATATAAAAATGGGGTTGAGACAAGACCCCTGACTTCCATAATAAAAGAGTGATGAGCATCCTTCCTATTCTACCATTTCCATCCTGAAAAGGGTGTAGTGCTTCAAATTCTATATGAGCAACTCCAGCTTTTATTAATGCAGGGGAATCACTTTTTTCAATGTAATTAATTAACTCATGTAAACCATCATTTAATTTTTCTGCACTTATAGGAATAAATTGAATCTTTCTTGCTGCACGATCTGCCAAAAAATTTTGTTCTTTTTTAAATTCTCCTGGAGATTTTGAAGCTCCTCTACCAAAAAATAACAACTGCTGATGCATTTGTTTAATAAAATTGAGAGAAAACTGATATCCATCTTCTAAAGCCTCTTGTGCATTTTTTAAAGCTCTTTGATATAGAATAGTTTCTATTACATCAGCTCTAGCATTTTCAGACAAACCGCTATCATGATCAGCCTCATATTGTAAAATTTCATCGATAGTACTTATTGTTCCTTCTATCCTAGATGAAAGAACCGCTTCTTGATTTCTTAATGGAGCAAGCAATAACTCACTATTATGTAAATTTTTGATCATTTGATCAAATCGAGCTAAAGTTTCGGTCGCTTTGATTAATTCTTCTATAAATATTTCGTAATTAATATGCTCTGGGGGAAACTTACCATAATGATAACTAACTGCATTATCTAAATTATAATCCATATTTTAAATTTATCTACACAAATATATAAAATTTCGAATACTAAAACATTTGATTATCAAATTATTTAAATTTATAAACACAAAGGACTTTGTTTTCAAAAATAGTAAACAAAGGACTTTGCATTCAAAAAACCAAAAAAAATCGAAGACAAATATTCTTGTCTTCAAAAAATGAAAGCAAAAAGATTTGTCTTCAAAAACTTCTCTAAAATAGAACAAAAAGACATGTATTATTTCAAAGCTTTAAACATCTGGTCTATAGCTTTTTTCTTCTGCTCAAGATTAGGATGTACATACAAATTAAGAGTAGTACTTATATTAGAATGTCCTAGCAAAACACTCACCGTCTTATAATCACAATTACTTTCTATACATCTTGTTGCAAAACTATGACGTAATCCATGAAATTTAATTTCAGGAATATCTAATTTTTTCATCAAATTTTTATAATAACTTCTGTAAGTTCTAGGCTCAGTTGGTTTAGCATCATTAGTTAAAACAAAAAAATTAGGATTAACAATTTTCTTAAAAGGTTTCAGCATTCTCAACAAGTCTCTGCTGATTGGGATTTCTCGAATTGAATTTTTGGTTTTTGGACTATCTAGAAGTAACTCAGTTTTACGTTCTCCATTCTCTATGACATAAATTCTCTGAATTGTTTTTCGAACATATATAATGCCGTTATCTGCATCTAAATCTTCCCAAGTTAAAGCACATATTTCACCAATTCTTATGCCTGAACTCAAGCAGATGTAAACACCTAAATTTCTAAAGGTAAAATGCTCTTGAATGTAACCCATTACTTTTTTCTGATGCGTTCTGCTCAACACTTCAATCGTATGTGTTTCCCTAACCGTTGGATATTGCACATCAAAATTAATAAACTCAATCCATTTGTTTTTTGCTCCGAATTTCAACACCATTTTCAAAACAATGAGAATATCTTTGATGCTTTTTTGACTTAATCCCTGATCTAACTTTTGAAACACGAATTTCTGCACCTCTTCATCTCCAATCTCGTAATAATCTTTGAATGCAGGCAGTAAATGATTTTCCAGCAACAGTACATAAGCCGAAAAGGTTGATTTTTTCACGTACAGCTTTTTGTCATTCTTCCATAATTCAGCGATTTCTGCTAATGTTTTCTTTCTTGTCATAATTTTTGATTTTAATATTAATTATTTAAAACCTTAAAGTTAGTGATGATTAGAAATTTTCTCCTCTAAAAAGGATTAAGGAATAATTTTCTCCTCAATCTTATTTAGTCAGAAAAGACCAATTTTATTTCCTAATTTACGATTTCCAGGGTTTGATGGACAATGGGAAGAGAAAAAATTAG